>Ga0157365_10000001_pt1 | contig 386548 bp, 362 predicted proteins | sample AttsexASBM3_FD_111478 | JGI IMG/M metagenome (GOLD analysis project Ga0157365, IMG submission 111478) | Fungus gardens microbial communities from leaf cutter ant in Ribeirão Preto, State of São Paulo, Brazil - Atta sexdens ASBM3 | ecosystem: Host-associated > Fungi > Mycelium > Unclassified ...
GGCGTCGCCTTGTGAAGGACTACGAACAGCGGATCGACGTCGCAGAGGCCATGATCCACATCGCCATGGGAAGCCTCATGCTACGCAGAAACGCTCATCCCTGAATTTCCAAAAGGGCTCTCAGGAGCCACTCGGATTCTCCCGCAATCCAAAACTTCATTTCGGGCCCCCTTCTTTCAATGAAGCAGCCGTCAAAATCACGACAACAGGAGGGGCTTTGATAGTCAATCTGATCACCCAGTAAGCGCTACGATTGCCTCTTCAGCGAATCGATAGCTTCATCTCGTTCCCTGATCCATTGATCTCGCTCGGCAACCCAGAGATCTCTATCTTTTATCATCAGGCCAAGTTCCTGAATTAGGCAATCACGTTCTTTAATCCAAAGATCGCGATCCTTAACCCATGTATCGCGCTCTTCAATCCACTCGCGTTGCTGGACGACTACCCTGTCTCGCTCGACAATCCAATCATCCCGTTCCTTGATCCAGAGGTTCCGATCCACAATCCATGAATTTTGTGCGGCGATGAAGTCCCGAGCGTTCTTCAGATCGATTTCCAATGCATGTATCGTCGCCTTGTCGTTCTGCATCGTCTCAATGGCGGTTAGAAGAGATGGGATCGACCCAGTGCGAAGAGGCACATCCTCTGGCACAGAGTCGCGGACGATTTCTGTTATGGCCCTCCGGTTATATATATCGAAGTGTCTCTGTATGATGTCCCCAAAACTAGGGTTTTGCAGTCGCCATACATAGTATTCAGCCTTAAATAGAACTTCATAGGGGATCAGGTACCGCATGAAGAACCAGGCAATAAAAGCATTCTGCTCAGACGGATCTAGTCCAAAAAATGGACTGATTGGCGTCTGCCCAAAAAACCTGACGGGTCGTTTCCAGAATATAGCTTCAATGCCGAGGCTGGAATTAACAGTCCAAAGCTCTTGCACTGTTTCTAGAAAATCCAAAGGTGTTTTGGAACGATCCGTCAGGCAGTTATAAAGTGCCTTTCCATTCGGATGGTAGCGCACTACAATTTTATCAGATGAATACTCATCCTGCGTATATTCTATGAGGGAAAGATTGTTCCATCCATTGCTGAAAACAATTGCATTGGAGTCTGTTTCTATCTGTAAGGCGACACCAATAGGATAGGCTATCTTATCCTTACAAAGGGGCGCTACGGATGACGAAGACATAAAACTTTGAAGCTCTTCGAGCTTGAATGTGTGCTTATGCTTTTGATACCAAGGTAAAAACTCACTACGCTCTGAATTCCATAGGGTTTCGCTGCTTGTCTCTCCATTAACACCATATGTATCCCAATATGCGGTCTGCCTATAAAATGGCTGCCTTAATGGGCCGATCTCATTAAAAACAAGCGAAGCACCTGTTTTATCAGCAGCACGACGTAAAGAGGCATTATTAACCCATGATATTACAACAAGTTCAGAAGAAGTTTCTGCCTTAATGTTAACAAAAGAGTTTTCATAAAAATCAATTAGATCAGAATTTTCTGATAGTACACTCTGAATAAACCGATAATTTGGGGAAGAACCATCTATAGAAATGATTTTGGATGGATAAAAAATAGTTCTTACTTTTTTTTCGTTGATTTTTTCCGTCGTCTTGTATTGATGAAAATTCTGAGACCATTCCCCTTTTTCCCATCTTTCTGGCTCAGAAAAAGCATTGACGTAGCGCTGTGGCATAATAACCGTCGTTAGTTCATATTGTCTCTCGTGTAGCCATTTCTGTAATACCCAAAAATAATGCGTGTTTTCTCCCAAAGGTGATATAGGCGCTACAACAAAGACAAAATGATTGTGCATGCAAGCTACCTCATTAGGATATCTAAAAAGAAAATTGTCATTGAGAATCTGACATTTTTTTGGCACATTTCTAACTTTTTGTAAATTTCTCACTAAAGATACAAATTGATTTGCGTTAAAAATTGACTTGGGCTGGGAAAATATTATTATCGCTCTATGATTATGGAATAGTAATACGTTGGCTCTAGAGGGTATTATGTACTCTCATATGTGACTGGTTCACTAATGCTGAATGACGCAAGCTCGCAAGTCGTACCCCTCTGTCGAGGATGGCCGCCGTAGGTTCCGCCTTGCGGCCGGAGGCCATGCGCAGCACAGCCCGCAGTTCAGACGTCAGTGCTTCGAAGCAGCTTGCCTCCATCCAGCGCCGGGATTGCAGATAGACCGCCGACCAAAGCGGAAGGTCATTCGGCATGGCGCACCAGGCAATCCCGTAACGGATCACATAGCGCAGCCCATTGAACAGTTCGCGTAAATCACGGCGCCGTTGTTCAGCGTCTTCACGCATCAAAGCAAGATAGGGGACAACCAACGATCGTTCTTCGTCTGATACGTCAGAGGGATACGGCTTGCAAGCTTGCGTCATTCAGCATTAGTGAACCAGTCACATACGAAAGTATATAACACCCTCTAGATAAAGCATTGCATTCTTGCATACCGTCTATGATATTATCATAAAAGACATCTAGCCTTCGGACGTATCAATTGTTCTCAAAAGTTTTTTCTTATCCTTACGGATTTTGGCAAAAGAAATCAAAAAAAAACTTAATTAATGAATGGGAAGCCAGCAAAAAAATTGGCCGCCTTTATCAGATCATCCTGAAACGCCCTGCTGATCGAGGGGGCTTAATCAATGCTCTAAACCAACTAAAAAAAGAAATTTCTTTAGAAAAAATTGCCCAATCTCTATTGGAATCAGAAGAATTTGCTTTAACAGAATCATTTTCTGATCCCGATACTCTCTGTAAAAAATACTGGGCGAACGTATCACAGCAATATCAAAAGAGCTGTTACGATCATCCACTTTTCGAGATGCCACCTATCCCTCCGGCTTCAATTGGGAGCCCTGCAAGACGTCTGGCTTTTTTCGTCGAAAGCATTGGCGCCGAAAATCTGCCTGTTTTGCCGTCTCTTTTCCGGGAAGGCATAAATCCCAACAACATCGCCGACTATGCTCAATGGGTCCATGAAATAGATAATTCATTTAAAAGACTGGAAAAGGACGGTTGCCTCCCGAAAAATGGGCCGTCAATGCATCTATATTTAGCAAAGACGCATTTTTCTTTGAGAAATTTACTTGCAACCGTCTATTCTTTATTGAATCAAAACTACGAGTCTTGGCATCTCACGATTGAGACGCAATCCGTTTTTACTGTGTTGTTTATCAGTATCGTGGCTTTTCTTATTAAAAAGCCACACGCAAAAAACCAGATTACGCTCAGCTCACATCACGACAAATTACAGTATGATTGGCATGGTACGCTTACTTCCGGTGATCGCCTGCATCCAATGGCTCTGTCCATCCTTGCGCGGATAATCTTACAACATCCAGACGCGCAAGTGCTTTTCACAGATGAGGATATTTATTCTCCCAAAGGTCGTACAACCCCTACCTTCAGAACCGGCTGGGATACAGACAGCAACACAACTTTAGAGCAAGATGGCCTAGCCCTTTTTAAATCCAACATAACTTCAACTCAAGAAATCTATGAACAGTATAAAACGAGACCAGTTTCTCAATTCAACATGAGCATTGCAAACAGTATTCTCCATATTCCAGCTATACTTTGTCATCGTATGACACCCCGAACGAACCCTCCTGCCGAAGCTCACGTTCTGCCGCAAGAAAATGTAAAATTATCCGCAATTATCCCAACCAAAAATAAAGTCGATCTTTTGGAAGTCTGCGTTGCTTCCTTGCGCCGAAGCCATCATTCCAATCTTGAAATTGTCATCGTCGACAACGGCTCCACGGATGCCGAGGCAACGAAGTTCTTGCAAGCACAAGCCGCTTGTCAAAATACGAGAGTTCTCCATAGACCAGGACCATTCAACTGGTCCGCCCTCGTCAATGCAGGTGCATTGGCTGCCACCGGAGATCTGTTCCTCATTCTCAACAATGATATCGACCTCGTTACCCCAGATTGGCTGGCACCGCTCGTTACCCAGGCAATGCGTCCAGATGTCGGTGCTGCCGGTGCTCTCCTTCTTTATCCAGATCAAACAATCCAGCACGCTGGAATCGTTCTGGAAGAAGGTCCCCGCGCCGAACATATCCTGCGTGGAGGCTCTCCCGAAATATTACAAGATCGAGCGCCCTATCCTGTATCCGCCGTTACCGGAGCCTGCGTCGCCATTCGCCGAGAGGTGTTTCAAGCCATCGGCGGCGCAGACGAAGCCAACCTGCCAGTCACCTGGAACGATATCGACCTCTGCCTGAGAATTCGCGAAAAAGGTTACCGTATCCTCATGGTGCCCTCGGCCCGGCTCTTTCATCTCGAACAAGCCACGCGAACACCCGACGCCTCGCCCGAAAATCAGGAGCAACTCAGCAAAGCCAGAGCCTACATTGCCCAACGCCATGCCGGTGCCCTCCGTCGGGATCCCTTTTTCAACCCCCAGACCATCCCTGAAGCAGCACAACTCACATTGTCCACAACCTATCCCTATCGCCTGAAAGCCGCTCTCGGTTTGTGAAAATCTCTATCGCTATTTCGCGTGCTGCCAGAGTCACATACTCGTCGTAGAAATACGCGATTTCGATGCGTAATAAGGATGCTCGCGTTTACAACATACCAAAAAAGTGTCATTTTAAAGCACCATCTTTCCCAAGAAGAGCCAGATGCACACTCATTACGACCGTCGATATCCAGCAATAGACACATGGAAAACGGATCAAAATTGGTTATCTATTTTCGAAGCGTCTATTGCTGATTTCAACGTCGTTAGCTTCGATGTCTTCGATACTGCCCTAACTCGCAATCTCGAAACCCCTGTGGATGTCTTTTGTCTGGTAGAAGACACTCTCATCAAAGCATTGGGAGACCAATTCGAGGGCTATGCGAATAAACGCGAGCAAGCCGAACAAAAAGCCCGCTTCATTGGTGCAAGAGAAAACAGGACGGAAATCACCTTTAAGGATATTTTCGATGTCATCGTCGGCGACCATCCTGAATACGCACAATACCGCTCACAGATGGAATCGCACGAAATCGAAGCCGAACACGCTTCCTGCTTCGCCGTGCCAGAGATCGTCGCCGCGATCAATCTCTGCATCAGTAGAAATATCCGCGTCGTCTTCGTTTCGGATATGTATCTGAGCGAACACCACATTCGTAGCCTGCTGAAGAATGCCGGCTACACGCCGCTGGATGACCTTCTGGTGTCTTCCGAAACCGGCTGCACGAAGGCCGACGGCTCACAGTGGGCGCTCCTGACCGATCTTTGTGGTCCCGATGCTAAGATCCTCCATGTGGGGGACAATGACTGGAGTGACGTTAAAAGTCCGCGTCAAGCTGGCTTGGCCGCCATGGTATTCAAACGCGCACGCTCCCCTCACCGGCCAGGTGCATTGCTCACACCCGATATCCTGCCCTATTCCCGCCTCAACCGCGCCGTCACCCTTAGTACTCCCATTGAAAAACTAGATGCATCCACGCCTCATGACACCATACAGACCCTCGGATCATCATGGGGCGCAATCGTTGCCGGAAGCTATGTGCGATGGATCGCTCAACGCGCCACATCTCTCGGCCTGTCCCATCTCTATTTTTGTGCACGGGACGGCCAGCTTACCCAACGCGCCTGGCACGCGGCCGGGCTGGACAAGCAGACGCAGATTACATCGAGCTATCTCTATATCTCCCGGCGCGCCCTCAATTTCGGCGCCGCCGCAATCTCCTGCCGGCCAACTTATCTCAGCCCTCACACTCTCGATATCCTGTGCAACGTATTCCGCAAGGAAACACTCTCCAGCATCCTCAACCGTGCCGATCTGACCAATTTGAAACCACTCGTGGACGATGCGATCAAAACCTTCGGCTCCCTGGAATGCGTCATCACACCAAAATATGGCGTTCCCGAACTCAAACACTGCATGAGCCGGCATTCCCGACTCATCTATGCGCATCTCGTCAAATTTCTTGAAAATGCCCAGAAATATCTTTGTCAGGAAGGTCTTCACAAAGGGCGTGTCGGAATCGTCGATATCGGCTGGCACGGCTCCATGCAGGCCTCAATCGCAAATATCCTCGATAACGCCGGCCATCAACCCCAACTTTATGGCCTCTACGCAGGATTATGGTCCGCGGCGAAAGCCAATCGAGCACGCGCAGGATGGCTCGAGGGTGCATTCAGCAACGATTATATGCGGATGGACCAGCTCTCCGGTCTGCACAACGCAGTCGCCATCCTCGAAAATTCTTTTTCCGCCAAAGAGGGAACGACATTGGGCTATCAGGAAGATGGCCAACGCATGTATCCTGTCCTCGCTGAATGCGAGATCGGGCCGAAACAATTCGATGATCTGATTTTTCCTTTTCAATCCTCCACAACAGACGCCATCCAGCGGATATTCGCAGGAACACATTCTTCAGGAGTCACGGAGCAGGATCTGACCTGCGCTGCTGGAAGTGCCGCGATCGACCGGCTGGCCCTCTCGCCAACGATGGATGAAATCAAGGCATTCGGTTCAATCCAGCATTCTGGCGATCCCAGTCACGCCCATCTGGAAGCCCTCGTGCAGGAAATTTTTCCAGGTGCGAAAATCAATCCCGAGATGGACCTGTCACAATCCGACTGGCCGATAGGCTCAGCCTTGGCCGCTGTCAGGAATTGCAAAGACCTCAACCAGCGTTCAGAACTGGCAGCCAATATCCGTCGTCAGATTCAACATTACGATCACCGTACCCTGAGCCAGTTTTCATGACCATGACACACGCCTCTTCCGACACGACCCGCCCATCCTTACGATCGGCGAAAGTCGCGATTATCATGCGCACAAAAGACAGGCTCCTCCTGTTACCGCGGGCCCTCAGCAGCGTCCTGCTGCAAAACTATGCCGATTGGCACCTTTATCTCGTCAACGACGGCGGGAATCGCGCGCAGTTGGAACAGGCGCTAGAAATATACAGGCCCGTTTTTGGCTCGCGCCTGACAGTCCTGCATCACGACATCAGCCTTGGTATGGAAGCAGCCTCAAACGCTGCCCTGTCCAAAACCCACGAAGAATTCGCGGTCGTTCACGATGATGATGATAGCTGGGATATCAATTTTCTTAAACGTACAGTCTCGTTTCTTGCCGCCCCCAAAAACGTGGTATATGTCGGCGTCACGACAGATTGCTTTCGTATCGACGAAACCATCACGGGAGATACGGTCCGCGAAACCGGCCGCTCCTACTGGTCACGAGACGACCTTATCGTCGATTATGCAAAACTCTTCTATCGCAACGCATTCCCCCCCATCTCCTTCCTTTTCCGCCGGTCCGTCATTGATCAGATCGGTCTCTTCAATAGCACAATGCCTGTGCTGGGAGACTGGGACTTTAACCTCCGCATCATGTCCGTAGGTGACATCGGACGCGTCCCTGCGCCATTGGCCAATTATCATCAACGTCATCACGGCACCAATTCGATCTACAGCAACACATCTATTGATGGTGAAGCCTCTCACAGACGCCAAAGCATTATCCTGCGCAATGAAGCCCTTCGCATTGCATTGAAAAAACACCCGGAACTTGCCGGTTTGCTTCAGGCCATCTTGCAGCCCACGGAAGAAGTCCGCCATCAGCTCAATGGCCAAATAGGCTCGCATCTCAACGGTCAGGTCCACGAGCTCCTGCATCAGCAGCGTGATCTGACGCGCCTGATGCACGTTGCCCTGAACGATCTGGATCAGGTCCGCATCGTCTCGACATGGCACAAGAGAATAATGCTGCCTGTTTATCTTATCTGGCGGGGTCTGCTGCCCATTCGCCGGAAAATCGCCAAACTACGCGGTCGTATCTAACGACCGCCAGCAGGCATGCTCAGAAGCAGCCCCAAAACTGCAAAACAAGCTATCAGGAGAATAAGTTGGCGGAGGGGATGAGATTCGAACTCACGGTACGACTTGACATCGTACAACGGTTTAGCAAACCGCCGCCTTCAGCCACTCGGCCACCCCTCCGCCGGGAGAGACGCAGTTTGCACGGCGTTTGCAGGGCTGTTTCTAGGAGGATTGGGAGGCCGCGTAAACCCCCCAAACCACCCGAAACATCATTCCGCGAGCTGTTTTTTCAGCGCCTCATTCACCAGCGCCGGATTGCCCTTGCCCTTCATGGCCTTCATGGTCTGGCCCACGAAAAACCCGAACAGCTTGTCCTTGCCAGACCGATATTCCGCCACCTTGTCAGCATTTGCCGCCAGAATGTCCCGAATCGCAGCGTCGATCGCGCCGCTATCCGTCACCTGCCGCAAACCTTTCCGATCCACGATCGCCAAGGCCGAATCGCCCGTCTCGACCATGTCCTCCAAAACTTCCTTGGCAATCTTGCCATTGATCGTCGAATCGGAAATCAGTCCCAGCAACTCGCGCAACGCCTGCGCGCTCACCGGAGAATTTTCGATCGAACGCCCGGTCCGGTTCAACGCGGCAAAGAAATCGCCAAGCATCCAGTTCGCCGCCAGACGCGCATCCGCACCCTTGGCCACCGTCTCGTAGAAATCCGCAATCGCCTGCTCGGTCACGAGAATACCGGACTCGTAATGCGAAACGCCATATTCTGCCTCCAGCCGCGCCCGCTTCGCCTCCGGCAGCTCTGGAAGCACTGCCTTCAATTCATTCACCCAGGACTGCTCGATCACCAAAGGCAATAAATCAGGGTCCGGGAAATAACGGTAGTCATGTGCATCCTCCTTGGACCGCAAGGACCGCGTCTGGCTCCGGACATTATCGAAAAGCCGCGTCTCCTGATCGACAATCCCGCCAGACTCCCACACCTCGATCTGCCGCATCGCCTCGACCTCGATCGCCTGCATGACGAACCGGATCGAATTGACGTTCTTGATCTCACATCGCGTCCGGAACCCCTCGCCCGCCTTGCGAACCGAAACGTTCACGTCCGCACGCATGGAGCCTTCCTCCATGTTCCCGTCACACGTCCCCAGATAGCGCAGGATCTGCCGCAGCTTCCGCAGATACGCCCCAGCCTCTTCCGGTGAGCGAATATCCGGCTCACTCACGATCTCCATCAGCGCCACGCCGGATCTATTCAGATCAATGAAAGACCGCGTCGGGTCCTGATCGTGCATGGACTTGCCCGCGTCCTGCTCCAGATGCAGCCGCGTCACGCCAATCTCGCGCGTGCTGCCATCCGCCAGATCGATCAGAACCTTGCCCTCCCCGATGATCGGATGGGCGAACTGGGAAATCTGATAGCCCTGCGGCAGATCGGCATAAAAATAGTTCTTTCGGTCGAAACGGCTGAACAGATTGACCTGCGCATTCAACCCAAGCCCGGTTCGTACCGCCTGCGCCACACACTCCTGATTCAGCACCGGCAACATTCCCGGAAACCCGGCATCGATCAGGCTGACATGCGTGTTCGGCTCACCGCCATACTCGGCCGATGCCCCGGAAAACAGCTTCGCATGGCTGATCACCTGGGCATGAACCTCAAGCCCGACCACTATTTCCCACGCGCCCGTAGCGCCCTCGATCCGATAGCTCATGCCACCACTCCCGCACGTAGCGCCGGCCGCGCCGTGAAATTCGCGGAACGCTCCAGAACACGCGCCGCCGCATACAACGTCTCCTCATCGAAGAAACGCCCGATCAACTGCAACCCCAGCGGCAACCCGCCCCGATCCAGCCCGGCCGGAACCGAAATCGCCGGAACCCCCGCCATGCTCGCCGGAACCGTGAACACATCGTTGAGATACATCTGCACCGGATCGGTCGGAATCTCATCCTGCCCGAACGCCGCTGAAGGCGCGGTTGGCGTCAGCAGCACATCCACACTCTCATAAGCCTTCAGGAAATCCCGCTGGATCAGCGTACGAACCTTCTGTGCCCGCAGATAATACGCATCGTAATACCCGGCCGAGAGCACATACGTCCCGATCATGATCCGGCGCCGCACCTCCTCGCCAAACCCGGCCCGCCGCGTCGCCTCATACAGCACATCCAGAGACTCGCCCGAAACCCGCTCGCCAAACCGTACCCCATCATACCGCGCCAGATTGGAAGACGCCTCGGCCAGCGCAATGATGTAATAGGTCGGCAGCCCGTATTTCGTATGCGGCAGGGAGACATCCACGATCTCCGCCCCCTCGGCCCGCAACCAGTCGATCCCCTGCTGCCAGAGCGCGTCAATCTCCGGGGACATCCCCTCGGCCCGATATTCTTTCGGAATACCAACCTTCAGGCCCTTCACCCCACGCTCGACCGCCGCACGGTAATCCGGCACCGCACAATCGACCGATGTAGAATCGCGCGCATCGAACCCGGCCATCGCACCGAGCATAATCGCACTATCCGTCACGTCCCGCGTCATCGGCCCGGCCTGATCCAGCGAACTCGCGAACGCGATCGTCCCGAACCGAGAACACCGGCCATAGGTCGGCTTCATCCCCACAATCCCGCAGAACGACGCCGGCTGACGAATCGAACCGCCGGTATCTGTCCCCGTCGCCCCCAGCACCATGCCGGACGCCACCGCCGCCGCCGAACCACCGGAAGACCCGCCCGGCACCAGCTTCGCGTCGGACCCTTCGCGCTTCCACGGATTCTCCACCGGCCCGAAAGCGGAGGTCAGATTGGCCGATCCCATCGCGAACTCATCGAGGTTCAGCTTGCCTGCGAACACAGCGCCAGATTTCAGCAGATTGGCCGTCACCGTGCTTTCATAAGGTGGCACGAAATTGTCCAGAATCCGGCTCGCCGCCGTGGTCCGCACCCCATTCGTGCAGAACAGATCCTTGATCCCCAGCGGAATCCCGGTCAGCGCCGCACCATCGCCACGCCCCAGCGCCGCATCCGCCGCCTTGGCCGCTTCCCGCGCCTGATCCGGCGTCTTCGTGATGAACGCATTGATACGCCCATCCAGCCTATCGATGGCGGACAGACAGGTTTCCGTCAGTTCAACCGCCGAAATCCTGCGCGCATCCAGCGCCGCACGCGCGGACGCAATCGTCAGACCAGACATTATTCCACCACCTTCGGCACAGTATAAAAAGCTCCGGCCCGATCCGGCGCATTCGCCAGAATATCCTCGCGCCTGTCCCCATCCGTCACGACATCAGCGCGCAGACGCGGCGTGGCCAGCCCGGTCCCGATCATCGGCGGCACGTCATCCACATTCACCTCGCCCAATTGCTCGACCCAGCCGAGAATCCCGTTCAGCTCCGGAACAAGCGCCTCCGCTTCCGAAGGCTCCATTCCTATTCTTGCCAATCTGGCGATGCGGCGAACCGTGTGCGCGTCTAGCGACATGTGGTAACCTAACTCCCGGTTTTTGGAGAAAATCCTGGCATTGCAGGGGATCGGCACAGCATAACGCGGACCCATGCCTCTATTCAATCCACAGCAGCTCAGAAGCCAGATCGCCCCCCAGCAGCGCGTCCTCGGGCTGGACCCCGGCAGCAAGACCATCGGCCTCGCGCTGTCGGACGTCTCACTCATGCTGGCCACGCCGTTCCAGTCCCTCAAGCGCGGCAAACTCGGCGCCGTAGCCGAGGAAATTGCCCGAATCGCCCGCAAGCAGGATATCGGCGCCCTCGTCGTGGGCCTTCCCCTGTCGCTCGACGGCAGCTTCGGCCCCGCCGCCCGCGCCGCACAAGACTGGACCGAAGCCCTCAGCGAACGCACGGCCCTCCCCGCCTGCTGCTGGGACGAGCGCCTTTCCTCCAGCGCGGTCAACCGCTTTCTGATCCAGGACATGGATCTGACCCGCCAGAAACGCGCCCAAGTGGTGGACAAGATGGCCGCCGCCTACATGCTGCAAGGCCTTCTGGATGCCACGAAGCCACAGAACGAAAGCGAATTTTTCTAGGAAAAGACCGGACCAGATGGTGGGCGCAACAGGGATTGAACCTGTGACCCCTACCATGTCAAGGTAGTGCTCTACCGCTGAGCTATGCGCCCCTCTGGTCCGGTGACGCGCTTCTAGCCTCGCCAATTCCGGCGCGCAACCCACGGCGCAAAAAAAACTGCATCGACATTTTATTTTCTCTGTCCCACAGGGATTCAGGGCAAAACAACCCTCATGGACGCTCACGATACGCCGCTTCTCCTCCCCACCGTTCAGGTGGCGCATCCCGTCGCGATGACGCCCGTGGTGGTCGCCTCTCCCCATTCCGGCAGCCAGTATCCCGCCACCTTCCTCGAATCGAGCCACCTGGACCTTGAAACCCTCCGTCGTAGCGAGGACGGCTTCATGGACGCCCTCCTGTCGGACGCCCCCGCCTGTGGCGCACCCCTTCTCCGCGCCAATTTCCCGCGCGTCTATTGCGACGTGAACCGTGCGGAGTGGGAACTCGATCCCGCCATGTTTACCGAAAATCTCCCGCCGGAAGCCCTGACCGATACTGCCAAAGTCCGTGCCGGATTCGGCATGATCGCGCGCAAGGCAGGGCTGGGGCACGATATCTACAAACGGAAACTGCCGATTTCAGAAGCCGCTCTTCGGCAAACGCAATGCTGGCGACCCTATCACACCACCCTCGCCACCCTGATTCACCACGCAAAAGTTCGATTCGGCCACTGTATTCTCATAGACGGCCACTCCATGCCCCGCACCACCGCCGTACGCGCCATGCCGGACATCGCCCTGGGGGACGCCCACGGTACGTCCTGCGCGCCGGAACTCATGGTCATCATGGAACAGTTCCTGCGGGAGCGCGGCTATGCCGTCGCGCGCAATCATCCCTATGCCGGCGGCTACGTCACGCAAACCTACGGGCGTCCGCACGCCGGAATCCACGTGGTGCAGATGGAACTCTCCCGCCCGCTTTACATGAGCGAACGCAACCACCAGCCGAACCGTCATTTCGCGCAGACACGGCAGGACATGGCGGCCCTGATCGGCCACATCGTCGAATGGTCTGAACATTTCGGGAAAAGCCGGATGGTGGGCGCGACAGGGATTGAACCTGTGACCCCTGCCGTGTGAAGGCAGTGCTCTACCGCTGAGCTACGCGCCCATCCGTGAGGGCGGCTTCTATCAACCTCCCATCCCGCTGGCAAGTAGCCCCGCAGCCTTTTTTCGCCTTCCTTTCGATCCGCCTCCGCCACAATCCCTGGCCCCAATAGCCCGTCGTAAACGGAGCCTCTCCATCACCATGCAGCCCGAACGCAACCGCAGCATTGACGCCCTGCGCGGACTCTCGCTCATCATCGTGATCACCCATCACACCTCCCTGCGCATCCCGCTCGCAAGAACCGCTTTCGCAACACTTTTTCCACACCCCGTCATCAGCGTTTTCGCATGGGGCGGTCAGGACGCCGTCACCATCTTCTTCGTCATATCCGGTTTCCTCATCACCCGCCGCACCCTCGATCGGCACGTCACCCTCTCCTCCCTGAACCCGGCTCGTTTCCTGATGCACCGCGCCGCCCGCATCCTCCCCTGCCTCATCATCCTTCTGCTGATCCTCACCGTTCTCGACCTGATCGGCTGGAGCGACTACAGCTTCAAACCCACCCAGTCCCTGCCCGGCGCCCTCTTCGCCGCTCTCACATTCCATCTCAACTGGTGGGAAGGCCAGAACGGATGGGCACCCCCCAACTGGGACGTCCTGTGGTCCCTCTCCGTCGAGGAAGTCTTCTATCTCGGCTTTCCTCTGCTCTGCCTGATCGGACCCCGTTTCAGGCTGCTCATCCTGCTTGCGCTCGTCATAATTGGTCCGCTCGATCACGCCGCCATCACCGCCAACGAAATCTGGCAGGAAAAAGCCTATCTCCCCGGATTTGGCGCCATCGCCGCTGGCGTCCTTGCTGCCCTGGCAACAACACGCTTCAAAGCTCCGAAATGGCTCGCCCTGCCCGGCCTGCTCCTGATGGCGGTCGAACTGTTCGACTCAGGCTGGCTCTGGCATCATATCGGGAGCTCAATCCTCTGGTGCCTCACCATCGGGACCGCCCTCACCCTGTCCAGCGTCCATTTCCACGATGTCCTGCCCACCACCGGCACGGCCTGGCTGCGTACGATGGGCCGGAACAGCTACGAAATCTATCTTACACATATGTTCGTCGTGCTGCCAGCCGTCGCCTTCTACAGGGCATCCGGTCTCTCGGCGTCATCAGGGGCAATGCTCTACCCATCCATCCTCGCCACCACCGCGCTGTTCGGCGCAGCCGTGGCGAGACTACTGTCCCGCCCCGCCGCACATTGGCTCGATCGCCGCCTTCAGAACCCGAACATATGGTCCAGTGAAAACGCACCCGCCGCATCCTCCTGACCATGATACCCGAACAAACGACACGTCAGATCCCGGATCAGAACATACCCGCCCTCACCCGCCCGCCCCAGTCGCCCGGCATCAAAAAAGTCCCGGGGCCGCACCAGATGGGAGCCTGACGCCGCAATCTCCAGTGCGGCCTCCCCGATCAGCGCCCCATCGGCCCCATGTAGATGCAGAACCGTCCGGGACGGCGGCCCCCCCTCGACGGAAGCCGGATGCACCAGACAACAGAAACTTTCCCGCCCCCCGGCCCCCAGCTTCAGAAACAGCCGCGTACTCAACCCCGGCGGCGGCCCGGCATAGGATTGCGGCTCGGACCGCCACGTCATCAACGTGTTGAAGATATGCGCGCCAAAGCTCGTCTCGGCACTATGTCCGCCCTCCCGCGCCCGATAGCGCATCAGCCCATGCAGCCAGCCATCCGCCTCCCCACCCTCGCGGAAATCATACACCAGCTCCGCATGGCCCGCCTCATCCGTCAGTTCATGCAACGCCACGACCGTCGCATGATCGCGCGGCAGATTGCCCAGAAACCGGCTCGCCTTCAGCACGCCCCCCGCCCCGAACACATCCAGACGCAACGGCAACGACCCGATCGCGGTGGACATCGGCGTCGGCTGCACGAAACTCTCGAACCGCTTCGGATCAAGCACCGGGAACGGCAGCAGAAACCCCCGACCCATGCTTTTCGGCAAATTCCGGATCGCAGGCTCCGGCTTCAGATCACCCCGCTCCACGTTCAGATGCGCGATCCGCGTCCGCCCCCCCTGCACGATCTCATACCGTGGCCGCACCATATGATGCCCGGCCCGCAACTCAAGCTGCTCCGGCCACCGCACGTCCGGCACCAACGCCCCCACATCCACCGCCACACTCGCGAACGGCCCAACCTCCCGCATGACCGGATGATGCTCCTCCCGCCCCATCCGGTTGACCGTGATCGCCCCTGCCGAAATCGGCGTGGCATGGCTGTTCTGAACCCAAAGCAGCAACTGCTCTCCCGCATCCGGCGCCGGCAGCGTCGCATACCGGTCGGACGGCCACGCATTGGCATCATGCGTTACCGACAGACTTGGATCACCGTCCCGCCCATAGGTGTCGAGTGCATATTTCACCACGTCATGCCCACGCGCCCCGATCACATGAATGAACAACTGTCCGGCAAAAGGCGGCAACCCGAAGCGCGCCCGCACCTCCGCGCTGTCGATCACGATCCCCGCCCCTTCCCGCGAAACCCGCTCCTCCCACTGCGCCAGAACCTCCCCACCCGCATCATACAGACGCAGCCAGTAACGCACCTCCCGCGCCCCGTAATTGGACCAGTAATTCGCCGTCACCAGCCGCGTCGAAAGCCGGTCATCGTCACGGAACAGGGCAAAGTTCGTCGCGAAATTCAGCTTGTCCAGATAAATGCGCGGGTTGCTCAGCATGTCATCCGGCAGCATCGCATCCTGCAACGTCTCGACCGGCATCTCCAGCCCGAGCCGCGCCAGACGCGCTCGCATCTTCCCATCCTCGAACGACACCACCAGCACGCTCTTCGCGCCGCTCCCGCCCAGATCCACCAGTGCCCGGGTCCGCCCCCCGAACCCGTCATCCTCCCCCACACGCTCGGTATCATGCACGTAAACGCCACAGGCCGGGCGGAACCCCGGATACAGCGCCGCCAGCGTGCGTGCATTGCCGTCCGGATCATAGACCGCGAACGGGCCTTCCAGCCGCCCCGCCAGTTCGACCAGCGCCACCGCCGCAACAGGATGGGCCAGCGCCTTGTAAAGCACGTTTCCGCCACCCTTGGCGTCAAATGTCCGAATGTCGAGCATGAAGCCCTCCCGTTCCTGTTGCCGGGTCACGAAAACGTCAAAGGCCCAGCCGAGCGCGCATTTCATCCGCCGCCATCGCCGTATCGTCAAGCGGAGAGACACGCCAGGACGTCATGCGCGGCTCGAACGTCCGCACCCGACCCTCCCGCCGCAGGATATCCACGAACATCCCGATCCGTCGCGATTTTCCCGGCAACGGCATCACCATCACCGGCGCATCCGTCGCCACAGCCTCCGAAACCATGGAAACACTGTCCATCGTCACCACGATCAGATCGGCACAGGCCAGCAGCCCCACATACGGATTGTCCCCCTCACCACCCCACACAACACCCCCCAAAGGCTCCAGCGCCGCTTTCAAGACCGACACCGCCGCCGGGTCGGTCCGCCGGGACGGCGTCAGCACCACCCGCACGTCATCCCGCCGGATCATCTCGCACAGCCCCTCAGCCAAGCCCCGCGCCTCCTCCGCCCCCAGCCGGAACCGTCCGTTCGCCCCCCCCACCAGAACGGACACCAGCGGCCGCGCCCCAGCCAGACGCTCCCGCCATACCACCTTTGCCCGCGCCAGCACCTCCGGCGTCACCCCATGCAGGGCATTCCGCACGGAAATCACGTTCGGGCCGGAAATCTCGTCATGCCGGTTCGCCACGATCAGATCGAACCGCCCTAACGGCAGGCGCGGATTCTGAACCTGCACCAGCTTTCCCCCATGCCGCCGACGCAATGCGGACGCTACCCGCCCCCCCAGACCGCCGACACTCACGAAAAGTCCCGCCTCCCCCGGATCAAGCGAGCCAACGGCAGCCAAAGGAGACGGCCAGAAGCGCGCCGGAATCCGGGACCACACGCCAGACGGCTTCACCGCCCCCAGATCCCACGGTAACCCGGCCCGTTCCGTCAGCCCGGCCGCCTGGGATCGCATCCCGGCAAAATCTTCCACGACGATAAAAGCGCGCTCATTCATACGCGGTGTTTCCCCCCGCGCCCGAAATTTGGCAAGAAGCGCCCAGAGAGGCGCCCAGAAGCAGGAGAAAACCACCCATGACCGAGACAAGCCCCCCGCAAGATTTCACCACCCTCGGCCTGTCCAGACCCCTGCTCGAAACCTTGCGTCAGGCCGGGCATGTCCGCCCCAGCCCGATCCAGATCGAAGCCATCCCCCTGCTTCTGCAAGGCCGCGATCTCCTCGCCGTCGCGCAGACCGGCAGCGGCAAGACCGCGGCCTACGCCCTGCCGATCCTGCAACGCCTCGGCACGGACGAAGCCAGCCGTGTCCCCGGCACTCCGCGCGCCCTGATCCTTGCCCCCACCCGCGAACTCGCCTCCCAGATCGCGGGCGTCTGCCGCACGCTCGGCCGTCGCTTCCCCCTGCGCACCCGCGTCGCCTGCGGCGGCATGAAGCGCGATCTTCAGGTCAAGGCGCTGGAAGAAGGCGTCGATATCCTCGTTGCCACCCCCGGCCGACTGCTGGACCTGCTCGAAGGCGGAACCCTGCACCTCGAAGCCGTTAAAACACTCGTGCTGGACGAGGCGGACCAGATGCTGGACGAGGATTTCCTCAACGCCATGGCCGTCATCGCGCAACACCTGCCCGAACGCCGCCAGACCATTCTCTGCTCCGCCACCATGCCGGAGGAAATTGTGACGCTCTCCAGAAAACTTCTGCACAACCCGGACAAAATCACGTTCAGTGCCGAAACCGTCACCCCACGGCGCATCCGGCAGGAAGCCATGTTCGTCGAGGCGACGGAAAAACCGGAACATGTCACCACTCTGCTGAAAACCGCCGAAGGCCGCTCCATGATCTTCGTCCGCACGAAGGCCAACGCGGAAAAACTCGCCCTAATCCTCAAACGAGGCGGTATCCGCTGCGAAATCCTGCACGGGGACCGCACACAGGGCGCCCGCAACCAGGCGCTCGACGCCTTCCGCACCGGGCGCGTCCCGGCTCTCGTTGCAACCGATGTCGCGGCCCGTGGCCTCGATATCGAAGACGTCGCGCTGGTCATCAATTACGACCTGCCCGACACCCCCGAAATCTACGTCCACCGAATCGGCAGGACCGCCCGCGCCGGAAAGCGCGGCGCGGCCATGACGTTATGCAGCCTGGACGAACGATCCATGCTGCGCGCGATCGAGAAACACATCGGCATGCGCCTCAGGATCGCGAACTGACGCGATTACCGCGCGCTATCAGCCTTCAGCCCGGAAGAAACCGCATCCTCCGTCTGCTTCGTGGCAGACGCACTCTCGTCCGGCTGCGCAATCAACGCTTTCTCCGCCATCAGCAAATGCCCCAGATCCGGCGTGCCCAGACCAGTCGCATCATCGAATCCGGCCCGCGCCACGAAGCCCCAGTTCGTTCCACGGGTCACATCCTTGATCGCAACGTTTTGCAGATAATACAGCACCGGCTGAACTTGCCCGACACGCCCACCAAATACCTGCGCCACTAATGACAGCGAACCGTTGAACAGGGGCGCCACGAAACTCGTCCCGCCCCAGCCGCTCTGCAACTGGCCGCCGGAGATATACTGATATCCCGAATACGGATCGGCATTCGCCACCATGTCCGGCACATTGCGGCCATGATAATAGGACGGCAGCGTCACCGTATCGACACCGTTGCCGACATTATAGGTAAAGACCTGATTCGGCTGCGTCGGCCGGATGCCATCGACGCCATCCTGATACCACGGGCGCTTGAACAGGGTGCTCACCCCGCCGCCACCGCCCGTCGAAAAATAGTCGGCCTCCGGATTTTGCGCCCCAAGTCCCTGCTTGGCCGCCTGCGAAACGATATAGTCCCACGCCCAGGCACGTTCGTCAGTTACCTTCAACGTCAAGGCAGGCGTGCCGAAAGTCGCGGTATACGGAACCGTCGTGCCACCGGCGGACAGCGCCAGCGGATCGGAAGACGGCCAGTCCACCGTATAGGTCAGGCTGCATACCGGATTGCTCGGCGATGGCGTTCCCGTCGTGGCGCAGGCAGCATCGTAAGACCCGTCATCACCGGACGCCACGGTCAGGCTCTGGCCCTGCAACGCCATTTCCAGCATCGCCTCATGGGCTGCCCGAACCGTGAACAACGAACTCTGATACCCGGCATGGGTAAAGGCATGTTCATATACTTCGGCCGATCCCCAACTCACGGAAACCGTATCAACGATATTGTCGGACGCCACTGCCTCGAACCCGTTGCTAAAGCCCGCTTCGGTCGTGTTGTTTCCCACATAGACACGCATCTTGGCCGCAGGGGCGATGGACCCGGATTCTTCCGTGTCCAGATCGCTTTCGCCAGTTCCACCGGCATCCGTGATGCTCTGACCACCATCCACACTCACAACCGACAAACGGTCCGATGCAACCTTCAACCCAAGCAGCTTCCAGAACTGATAGGCATCCGCAGGCTCGACCGGCGCCAGCGTCAGAATGCCGACCGTCTGGCCCTGTCCATACAGCCCGAGCTTGTGCAGCTCCGAAATCCCGTAACGCTGCTCGAAGAAACTCGGTAGGTAATTGCCCGGCCCGACCGGATTCAGCGTAATCGCTCCGCCAGAAGCCTGCTTCGTCGGCATCATGAGCGCCGCATGTTTCATATGCGGCCGCGCACGAATTGTCCGTACCGTCGAATCGGCCATGCCATAAGCCACATCGGACACTCCCGCCGGCAAGGCAGCCCCATCGGCAGACATCCGCGTCATCGCGGCATTCCGCGTGCTGGACGAGGAGGACGACGCCACCGCCTCCACCGCCAGATGGTTCGCGAACACATACGTCACCGTATAGCCCTGCGCCGCCAGCTTCGCCTTGACCTTGGCAATCTCCGCGTCACTATCCGCAAACCGCGTCACGAATTCCTGCCGCGAGATGAACTTGTGAAAATGGGACGATCCCGGCGTCTGCATATCCCGCGCCAGGGCCTCCGCCTCGTCCTGATGCTTCATCGGCAAATAAAATGTCGCCGCCGTCGGGCTGCCGATGCTCGTATCCGCATATGCCACCGGCGACAGGAGCGTCGTGCCGAGCATGGCGCTGGAAAGAAGAACGCGCTGGAACAATTTCATACGAAACAATCCTGAACTGCATCACTTTCCTGCCCCCTGCGTGGCCACCATAACCAGACAGGGCCAGGAATCTGATGGAGATCATTCCTGCGACAAAACATGTATGTCAATACGTATCCAGAATGATGAAATATCACGATGCATTCGGATATACATCAATCATGATGCCTGCTTTATTGATTACGAAAATAAAAAGCGCATCCCTGCACAAAAGGATGCAATGCGCTTTTCGACGTTTCAGTCAGAAAATCCCGTCATTACTCTGCCGAATCCACCTTCAATCCTGCTGACAGCACCCACGTCGTCTGACGTGCCGTATCATCCCCCTGATCGGGTCGAGTGATCAGGGTCTTCTCGGCCAGAAGCAGACGGCCCATATCCGGCAGGCCCAACCCGGTTGCATCGTCAAATCCTGCCTTCGCCACAACCCCCCAGTTATCTCCCGGCGTCACCTCTTTCGTGGCGATGTTGCGCAGATAATACAGTATGGGCTGAACCTGGCCGACCCGGCCGCCCAGCCCCTGCGCGACCAGCGCCAAAGACCCATTGAACAAGGGGGCCACAAAGCTGGTGCCCCCCTCGCCTGTTGTGAGCGCGCCTCCGGAAATGAACTGATATCCACTGTTTGGATCGGCGTTGGCAGAAATATCCGGCACGTTACGGCCATGATAATATGCGGGCAGTTTCACTGTATCGACGCCATTGCCGACATCATAGGTGAACGCCTGATTCGGTTGCGTCGCCCGCAAACCCTCAACGCCATTCTGATACCAGGGCCGCTTGAACAGTGTGCTGACACCGCCGCCACCTCCATCCGAAAACACCCTGGATTTCGGAAACTGCGTCTCGAATCCCGCCTTTGCCGCCTGATCCGAAATATACGACCATCCCCAGCTACGTTCAGTATTCACCTTGATTGTCAGGGGAACCGTCTTGAAAGTCCGGGTAAACGGCGTCGTGGTGCCACCGGCAGACAGCGCCAACGGATCGGAAGACGGCCAGTCCACCGTATAAGCCACGCCGCAGACAGGATTATCGACCGACGGTGTGCCACTCCCCGAACACCCGGCGTCATAAGCCCCATCATCGCCCGAAGCCACCATCACGGTCTGGCCCTGCAACGCCATTTCCAACATCGCCTCATGTGTCGCTCGTACTGTGAACAGGCTGCTGGTGGACCCCGCATGCGGCAGCGCATGCAGCAATGCTTCGGATAAGCCCCAGCTGACGGACACCGTATCCACACTGTTTTCGGAGGCAACGGCCTCGAATCCGTTCGAGAACCCGGCCTCCGTCTGAAGATTGCCAACATAGACACGCATTTTCGCCCGGGATGCGATCGCGCCGGACTCTTCAGCATCCAGATCGGTCTCGCCCGACCCCCGAGGATTGGCAAGCTCCTGCCCGCCATCGACATCAATCACCGTCAGCCGGTTCGGATCAACGGTCAGCCCAAGCAATTTCCAGAACTGAAACACGTCATTCGGCTCGATCGGAGCCAGCGTCAGCACGCCAACAGTCTGCCCCTGGCCGTACAATCCCTGCTTGTGCAACGCGGAAACACCGTAACGATCCTCGAAAAAACGCGGCAGATAGCTGCCGGCTTTCTGCGGCGCCAACGCAATATCCGTCGCCTTGGACGCATGACGGTCCGGTTCCGCAAATAGGGAATGCGCCAGATTGGAATGGACCGGCACTCTACGCCCACCCCCCGCCATCCCATAGGAGACATCCATCAATGTCGCAGGCACAACCGATGCATCATCCGTTCCGCGCGTCAGCGCGGATTGCCGGCTCGCTCCAGCAGAAGCCGTCGCCTCAACAGCAAGATGATTGGCAAAGACATACGTCACCGTATAGCCCTGTTTAGCCAGCCGTGCCTTCACCTTGGCGATCTCGGCATCGCTGTCAGCAAAACGGGACACGAATTCCTGCGTCGATATGAATTTATGGAATTGCGCGGACCCTGCCGTCTGCATCGCCTGTGCCAGAGATTCGGCCTCGGCCTGATGCTTCATAGGCAGATAAAAAGTAACAGCGGATCCACTTCCCATGCTTTCATCGGCATAGGAAGCATGAGACAATAATGTCGTCCCCATAAACAGGGACAAAAGAGTTTTCTACCTAAAAAAGCCATCATAATTTCCATTTATCAAAGTGATTTCACAAGGTTTATTTCTCTTTGAAATTATCTTCATGAAATCTTCTCTTACCATTCTCAGATCAAAACGACATGTCAATATGTAACGACTGTGACGAATCGTTACATAAGGACTGATGCCGCACTCCTGCCTGAAATCATCCATCGCCACCTCCACCCCCGCGTCAAAGATGGATTGCTCCGCAGCGCCCTGCGTATAAACTCTCCTCAATGAAACAGGCGTCGCCCAATCCATCCACGACCGACATCCTCGCAACGCTGGTCGGATTCGACACGACCAGCGCCCGCCCGACCGACACCATCATCACCTGGATCGAACAATATCTGGACGGCCACGGCATCCGTCATACCCGCAGCCAGGGGCCGGAAACCGGAAAATTCAACCTCCACGCCATCATCGGCCCGGACCGCGCCGGCGGCCTCGCTTTCGCCGGGCATGTCGATTGCGTCCCCATCACCGGCCAGAACTGGACGAGTGACCCCTTCAGCCTCCGCGAAGACGAAGGCAGGCTCTATGCCCGCGGCAGCACCGACATGAAAGGCTTCGTCGCCGCCATGCTCGCCGCCGCGCCGGATATCGCGGCCCGAGATCCACAGCAGCCGATCCATCTCCTGTTCACTTTCGACGAGGAAATCACCTGCGACGGCGCCCGTTACGCCATGCAAAGCGCCATCGAACGCGATCGCCTGCCCGCATTCTGCATCGTCGGGGAACCCACGGGCATGGCCCCGGTCATCGCCCATAAGGGCCGCCTCGCCGCCCGCATCACCTTCACCGGCAAGGCTGCCCATTCCTCCGCGCCTGAACTTGGTGTCAACGCCATCCACGCCATGGGCCATGCCATCGCCCACGCCAGCGCCCGCGCGGAAGAACTCGCCGCCACAGGTCGCCGCGTGGATGGCTTCGATCCCCCCTACACCACCAGCCAGATCGGCCTCGCCTCCGGTGGACGAATCCTCAACATCGTCCCGGATTCCGCCACGCTGGACATAGAATGGCGCCCCGTCCCCGGAGACGACGCCCGCGCGGAACTCGCCGCCCTGCAAGCCGTCCTCGAACCCGTCAACGCCCGCATGAAAGCTGCGGACATTACCTGCGGCATCATCTACGACATCATCTGCGACCTCCCCCCCCTCGCCCTGAACACGAACCACCCTCTCGCCGATCTCGTCCGCCAGACCACCGGCCACAACACGACGTCCCACGTCTCCTACGGCACCGAAGCCGGCATCTACCAGCGCGCAGGCATGGAAAGCATCGTCTGCGGCCCCGGCGACATCGCACAGGCGCATAAGCCGGACGAATGGATCGCCCTCACCGAACTGGATCGGTGCGACCGGTTTCTGCGCGCCATCGTGGACCGGGTCTGCCATAACCCGGCCCTGTTCACGGCATGAGCTGCGTGGCCTCGCCGCGGGACCACCACCCCGTCCGCCGACGCCGCCCTCATATCCCCACGACCCTCTACCGCGCGCCCGCCATTCCCCCAACGTTCGACGTCACCCTCTCCCCGCCAGATCTTTCTCCATGGCTTAACGGCAATACAGGCATCCCCGGCGTCATGACGCATGACAGTCCGAACCCCGGCCCCCACACCGTCATCGTCTCCCTCATCCACGGCAACGAATACGCAGGCGCCGCCGCCCTCGCCAGATTGCTTCGTGACGGCCTGACACCGCAACGCGGCCGCCTCACCCTCATCTTCGCCAATCTGGACGCCTTCAGCCACTTCGATCCTGAAAATCCCACCGCATCACGCTACCTCGACGAGGATATGAACCGCGTCTGGTCCCCCGAACGCCTCAAAAGCCGAAATACCTCGCGTGAACTCACCCGCGCCCGAGAACTCCTCCCCATCCTCGACACCGCCGACCGCATCCTCGATCTCCACTCGATGCTCTGGGACTCCGAACCCCTCCTGATCGCACCCCCGGCCCCCCACGCCATCGCCTTCGCCAACGCACTGGCGCAAACGCCCCACAAGCCGGATCTCGTCGTTACCGATCTCGGCCATCGCGCCGGCCACAGGCTGATCGAATACCGCTATTTCCCCCAGGGCGCCGTTCTGCTGGAAGCAGGCCACCATTGGTCGGAAGATGCCGTCACCCGTTCCCGGCAGGTCATCCTCCACATGCTGGAAGGTCATGCGCCGGGCCTCCCCTCACGCCGCGCTATCGTGACCGATAACGTCGTCGCCCAGACGGCCCGTTTCACATTCACCCGCCCCTATCGCGGCGGCGAAATCATCGCCAGCGGCGGCACCGTCCTGGCCGAAGACGGTCAGGACGAAATCTGCACCCCCTATGACAACTGCCTGCTGATCATGCCCAACCACTGCCCCGGGCGCGGTCACATGGCCGTCCGTCTGGCAAGGCTGATCTGAACGGGGGCAACGAAGCCCCTTGCTGAACCCCGGTCTCAGTAGATCGGAAATTCCCGGCAAAGCGCCCGCACCTGCTCATGCACGCTCGACTCGGCCACGCTTGAATCACCACCATCCAGCGCAGCACTCAGAACCTCGTCGATCATCGCGCCGACCTTGCGAAACTCGGCTTCCCCAAATCCGCGCGCCGTCGCCGCCGGGCTGCCCAGACGAATGCCGGACGTCACGAACGGCTTCTCCGGATCGAACGGAATCGCATTCTTGTTCGCCGTAATCCCGGCACGCTCAAGTGCCTCCTCGGCAAACTTGCCCGTCACCTTCTTCGGCCGCAGATCGACCAGCAGCAGATGGCTGTCCGTGCCATTGGTCACGATATTGAACCCGCGCTTCAGCAATTCATCCGCCAGCGCCCGGGCATTATCCAACACCGCCTGCTGATACGCCTTGAACTCAGGCTGCAACGCCTCACCGAATGCAACCGCCTTCCCCGCGATCACATGCATCAGCGGCCCACCCTGCAAACCGGGGAACACCGCCGAGTTGATCTTCTTCGCCAGATCCGCATCATTGGTCAGGATAATCCCGCCACGCGGCCCACGAAGCGTCTTGTGCGTCGTGCTGGTCACGACATGCGCATACGGAATCGGGCTCGGATAAAGCCCCGCCGCCACCAGCCCCGCGAAATGCGCCATATCCACCATCAGATACGCGCCAACCTCGTCCGCAATCCTGCGGAACCGCGCAAAATCGATCTGCCGGGGATAGGCGGACCCACCCGCCACGATGATTTTCGGCTTACGCTCGCGCGCCAGCGTCTCCATCTGGTCGTAATCCAGCAGACCATCCTGCGCCCGGACGCCATACTGAACCGCATCGAACCACTTGCCCGAATAGTTCGGCGCCGCGCCATGCGTCAGATGCCCACCCGCCGCCAGGCTCATGCCCAGAATCGTATCGCCCGGCTTCGCCATCGCCATAAATGCCGCCTGATTGGCATTCGCCCCCGAATGCGGCTGCACATTCGCAAATCCCACCCCGAACAGACGCTTCAAACGCTCGATCGCCAGAACCTCGACGCGATCGACCTCCATGCAACCGCCATAATACCGCTTGCCCGGAAGCCCTTCAGCGTATTTGTTGGTCAGAACCGATCCCTGCGCCTCCAGAACCGCGCGGGACGCCATGTTTTCGGACGCGATCAGCTCGATACCGTCCCGCTGCCGCTCCAGCTCGGCATCCACAATCCCGGCGACATCCGGATCGACATCCGCCAAAGATGCATGAAAAAACTGCTCGAGAGCGGTTCGGCTTGTCTGGTCCGGCATCGTATCTTAATCCCCTGCTATCGCGGTCGCGGCACTACCACGGCCCTGTTCGCTTTCGCCCGATGCGCGCCACTACCACGAGACCGGACACCCCGGCAAAAAATTTGCGCGCCAACGTTTGGAGACATGATGGCCCTGCTCAAGACTGCCCTGCTGCGCCGCCGCAGCGTGGATACGTCCGGCACCACGACCCGCCTCCCTCGCGTCCTGGGCGCCTGGAGCCTGATCGCCCTGGGAATTGGCTGCACCATCGGCGCCGGCCTGTTCTCTCTCACCGGCATCGCCGCCTCCCAGAACGCAGGCCCCGCTGTCTCCCTTTCCTATGTCATTGCCGCCATCGCCTGCGGCTTCGCTGGCCTGTGCTACAGCGAACTCGCCGGCGCCATTCCCATCGCCGGTTCCGCCTACGCCTATGCCTACATTGCCTTCGGGGAACTGATGGCGTGGATCATCGGCTGGGATCTCATCCTCGAATACACCGTCGGTTCCGCCACCGTCGCCGTCAGCTGGTCCAGCTACGCCATGTCCCTCCTGCGCGGCTGGGGCATCACGCTCGATCCCCGCATCCTCACCTCCCCCTTCAGCACCATTCCTCTGCCCGACGGCAATACGCAACGCGGCTGGATCAACCTCCCCGCCGTCCTGATCGTCTGGATCGTCACTGCCCTCCTCATCCGCGGCATCAGCGAATCCGCCCACGTTAACGCCATCATCGTCGCCATCAAGCTCGCCGTCATCGCGGCTGTCATCCTGTTCGCCGCCCCCTTCATCCACACCGCCAACTACCACCCGTTCATCCCCCCCAACGACGGCAGCTTCGGCCATTTCGGCTTCTCGGGCGTCATGCGCGCCGCCGGTATGATCTTCTTCGCCTATATCGGGTTCGACGTCGTCTCATCGATGGCACAGGAAACCCGCAACCCGGCCCGCAACATGCCCATCGGTATCCTCGGCAGCCTCGGCATCTGCGCCATCGCCTACGTCTCCTTCTCCCTCGTCCTCACCGGCGTCGTCAGCTATCGCGCCATGCTGGGCGACGCCAGCCCCGTCGCCACCGCCATCGACCAGACCCCCTTTTTCTGGCTCAAACCCCTCGTCAAACTCGGCATCATCTGCGGCTTCACCTCCGTCCTGCTCGTCCTGCTGCTCGGCGTCGCCCGCGTCTGCTACGCAATGGCTCATGACGGCCTGCTCCCCGGCGTTTTCTCACGTCTCCATCACAAGACGCGCGCCCCCTGGACCACCCACCTGGCCATGGGCCTCGTCACCTCCCTGCTCTGCGGCTTCCTTCCCATCACCGAGCTCGGCAGCATGACCTCCATCGGCACCCTCTTCGCCTTCGTGCTGGTCTGCATCGGCGTCATGGTCCTGCGTCACCGCGAACCGGAGATCGAACGGAAATTCCGTGTCCCCTTCGGCCCCGTCATCCCCACGATCGGCATCCTGATCTGCGGCGGCCTGATGGTCTCGCTGGACCTCCTTACCTGGGTCCGCCTCGTCGTCTGGCTCGCCGTCGGACTGGTGATCTATTTCACCTACGGCATCACGCATAGCCGCATGGCCAGGCCGGAGGGTGGTCAATCCCTCTGACCGATCCCATACTCTCCCCTCCTCGCAAGAACGATCAGGTGATCCGCATGAGCCTTGGCTCCTTCCCCGCCACCCGCCACCGCCGCAACCGGCGTGACATCTTCACCCGCAGGCTCGTCGCAGAAAACACCCTCACGACCGACAACCTGATCTGGCCGATCTTTGTTACAGACGGCCACAACCAGCGCAGTGCCGTCGCCTCCATGCCCGGCGTGGAGCGCGTCAGCCTCGACCTGCTGGCCGACCACGTTGCACCGGCCGTCGAACTCGGCATCCCCGCCATCGCACTGTTCCCGATCACCCCCCCCGGCGTCCGGGATGCCAACGGCACGGAATCGGCCAACCCCGACAACATCATGTGCCGCGCTACACGCCTGCTGAAACAGGAATTCCCCGATCTCGGCCTGATCGGAGACGTCGCGCTCGACCCCTACACCGATCACGGCCATGACGGCCTGATCGAAAACGACTACGTCGTGAACGACAGATCCGTCGAAGTGCTGGTCCGACAGGCCATCAACCAGGCCGAAGCCGGCATCGACATCATCGCACCGTCAGACATGATGGACGGCCGCATCGGCGCCATCCGCGCGGGGTTGGACAAGGCCGGATTCGTCGATACCCGAATCATGTCCTATGCCGCCAAATACGCCAGCGCCTTCTACGGCCCCTTCAGGGATGCCCTTGGTTCAGGAAACCGCCTGACCGGCGACAAGAAGACCTACCAGATGGACCCGGCCAACAGCGACGAAGCCCTACGCGAAGTCGAGGCCGATCTGCGTGAAGGCGCGGATATGGTCATGGTCAAACCCGGCCTGCCCTATCTCGATATCATCCGTCGCGTTCGGGACCGGTTTTCCGTCCCCACCTTCGCCTATCAGGTCTCCGGCGAATACGCGATGATCGCAGGCGCCATCGAACGCGGCTGGCTGGACCGGGAGCGCGTCATCCTCGAAAGCCTGATGGCCTTCAAGCGGGCGGGCGCGAACGGCATCCTGACCTATTTCGCCCTGGACGCCGCGCGCCTGCTGCAAAGGCGATGACCAACCGGAAATCCGCTCAGGGCCTTGCCGCTTACGGCAGCGGCCTCAAGGCGGAGCGGATCGCCGAAACACATCTGACTGGCGAAGGCTACACAATTCTCGCACGGCGCCTCAGAACGCCTTATGGCGAACTGGACCTGATCGCGGCCAGTCAGGACACGTTGTTGTTCGTGGAAGTCAAACAGCGCCGTTCCCTGACGGAAAGCGCTTTTTCCCTGACGACCCGTCAGTCTGAACGATTGCTGCAAGCCGCAGACTACACCCTGCAAACAAGACCGGACTGGCAACGCGATCGCACCAGATTCGATCTCATCATCCTCGATGCCCTGAACAACGCACGCCGAATTCAGGACATCCTAAGGGAACAATAGGGCTCAAGTATGCTTCCGATGATGGGAAGCAACTGCATGATGGTGCGATACCCCGATCAGATGCGCACCCTGCTTCGGATGATAAACAACATCCCGCACCATCGCACGGCGTGAAAACGCATGATGAACGCGCTCATTCCGGCCAATGCTATGACGATAGGAAACATGATGCACCACCGGCGCCGGAACCGACGTCAGGGCATCGAACGTCAGCTTGCCAGCCTCATAATCGGAGATTTCGCGCGCCTGAACCGGATGCGTCATCAAAAGGGCAGCCCCTACGGCCATACCCGAAATCTTGGCCAGAACCCCGAAATTAAGCCCCATTTTTAAACCCTTCGCCACACAATGCTGACGAAGCGTAGGCAGAGACCTTCCATGAACACAAGAGCCTGAAAGGTCTGACAAAAAAAAACGGGCAGATGTGTCCTGCCCGCATCACTTCTTTTTAAAAAAAGGCGTTTTTACTGTGCGGATGCCGCAAGAATGCCTTTTTCCGAGAGAAGCGTCTCAAGCTCTCCGCTTTGATACATGTCCGTCACGATATCGCACCCGCCCACGAACTCACCCTTGACGTAAAGCTGCGGTACCGTCGGCCACTGCGAAAAATCCTTGATCCCCTGACGGATCTCGGCGCTCGCCAGCACATTCTCTGTATGGAACGGCACACCGACATGCTCGAGAATCTGCACCACACGCGCCGAGAAACCGCATTGCGGGAACAGCTTGTCACCCTTCATGAACAGCATGACGGGATGCGTATCGATCTCGTTCTGGATACGCTGGAAAATAGCTTCGGACATAGGCCTCTCCTAATCGGACTGATCTACCGATATGGCAACGATTCCTGGAATTATCAGGGGGTCGCCGTTTTTAATGCAAGCGCATGAAGCGTCGTGCCCATTTCACCACCAAACGCCGCATACACCAGCTGATGCTGCCTAACGCGCGGCATCCCACGGAAAACCTCACTTGTCACCGTGCAGGCATAATGATCCCCATCCCCCGCCAGATCTTCGATTTCGATCCGCGCATCCGGAATGGCAGTGCGAATATAGGTCTCGATCTGCGTCGCCGTCATGGGCATGATATGGCCTCCCTCAATGATCCATCATATGCGGCAATGTCGCCTCGTTCACATCCCGCAGGCGCTTGACCGAAACCGACAACCCATCCGCCATTACCAGCGCATGGCCGCCCGAACGCCCAAGACGCCGCACCGGCACATGAGCCTTCTCCGCCGCATCGATCAACGCCACGCCATCCGGCGTCGCCACCACATAACACGCCTGATCCTCGCTGAACCAATAGGCATGCAGCGGCACACCATGCTTCGGTGGCAACAGATGGCACCCGATCTGCCCGGCCATCGCCATTTCCGCGACCGCAATCAGCAGCCCGCCATCCGAAACGTCATGGCACGCGGCAACATGCCCGGCCGCAATCTGCCCACGCACGAAATCGCCGTTCCGGCGCTCCGCCACAAGGTCGATCACCGGCGGCGCACCGTCTTCACGATGCGCAATCTCGCGCAACCACAGGGATTGCCCCAGGTCACCGCGAATTTCGCCGATCAGCACCAGATCATGATGATCCGGCATCGCATACCCGACCGCCCTGGTAATGTCCTCGATAACGCCCAGACCGCCGATCGCAGGCGTCGGCAGAATATCCACCGCCAGCCCGTTGGAGTGCCGCGTCTGGTTATAGAGCGAGACATTCCCGCTCACGACCGGGAAATCCAGCGCACGGCACGCTTCCGCCATCCCCTCGATCGCATCCGCGAACTGCCCCATCACCTCGGGCCGCTCCGGATTGCCGAAATTCAGGTTATCCGTCACCGCCAGCGGCCTGGCGCCCGTCGCCGTGATGTTCCGCCACGCCTCGACGACAGCCTGCGCCCCGCCAGCTTTCGGGTCTGCCTGGCAATAGCGTGGCGAACAATCCGTCGTAAGCGCCAGCCCACGCTGCGTCCCCTCGATCCGCACGATCGCCGCATCCGCGGTCCCAGGCCGGCGCGCCGTCTGGCCGCCCAGCGCCGTATCGTACTGATTCCAGATCCACGCGCGGGATGCCAGATCCGGGCAGGCCAGCAGATGCAGCAATGCGTGCTCGATCCCTTCCGGGTCCGCAACCGATCCCAGCCGCGCCGGCGCCGGCGTATGTACCATCGGGCGGTGATAGATCGGCGCCGCATCCGCCAGCGGCGCCAGCGGAATATCCGCCTCCACGCGCCCCTGATGCTTCACTGTGATCCGCGCCGTATCGGTCAACACGCCGACTACCGCGAAATCCAGTTCCCATTTCTCGAAAATCGCCCGCGCCGCCTCGGTATGCTCCGGCTTCAGCACCATGAGCATCCGCTCCTGGCTCTCCGAAAGCATCATCTCATAGGCCGTCATGCCGGTTTCGCGCTGCGGCACATGGTCCAGATCAAGCTCGATCCCGACGCCTCCCTTACCAGCCATCTCAACAGCGGAAGACGTCAGGCCGGCAGCCCCCATGTCCTGAATGGCCACGATCGCGTCCGTCGCCATCAACTCCAGACACGCCTCGATCAGCAGCTTCTCGGTAAACGGATCGCCAACCTGCACCGTCGGCCGCTTGGCCGCCGCATGCTCGTCGAACTCCGCGGAAGACATGGTCGCACCATGAATCCCGTCCCGCCCCGTTTTGGACCCGACATACACGACCGGATTGCCGACACCCGCCGCAGCCGACAGGAAGATCTTGTCCGTCCGCGCAATCCCCACCGTCATCGCATTGACCAGCGGGTTGCCGTCATAGGCCGGATGGAAATTCACTTCCCCACCCACGGTCGGCACGCCAACACAATTCCCATACCCCCCGATGCCACGCACGACACCATCCACGATCCGCCGCGTCCCCGGCTTCTTCGGATCGCCGAACCGCAACGCATTCAGATTGGCGATCGGCCGTGCGCCCATGGTGAACACGTCGCGCAGAATACCGCCCACCCCCGTCGCCGCCCCCTGATAAGGCTCAATGAAGGACGGATGGTTGTGGCTCTCCATCTTGAAGATCGCCGCATACCCTTCGCCGATATCCACGACACCGGCATTCTCGCCCGGCCCATGAATCACCCACGGCGCCTTCGTCGGCAACTTCCGCAGATGCACGCGAGACGATTTGTACGAACAATGCTCGGACCACATGACCGAGAAAATGCCCAGCTCCGTAAAGCTCGGCGTCCGCCCCATGATCTCGACGAGCTTGGCATATTCCTCGCCCGTCAGCCCGAAACGCGCGGCCAGAGCCGCATCGATGCTGGGTTCGCTCATACCGCCAACGCCTCTACCAAACCTCTGAACAACGGCACACCATCCGTCCCACCAATTTCCGGATCCACCAGATTCTCCGGATGCGGCATCAAGCCACACACGCGCCCATTGGCGCTCACCACGCCCGCGATCGACCGCGCGCTCCCGTTCGGATTGCGCCTGCGGTCCTGCGGCACGACGGACCCATCCGTCCCGGCATACCGGAACGCCACGCGCCCCTCACCCTCGATCCGGTCCAGTTCGTCCTCGGACGCCGTGTAGTTGCCATCTCCATGCGCCATCGGCGCACGAAACACCGCATTTCCGCTCCAGCCTCGTGTAAACGGCAGATCGTCGCGCTCCACACGCAAGTGGCAGTCCTGCGACAGAAACCGCATCCCCGCATTCCGCAGCAACGCACCCGGCAACATCTGCGCTTCCGTCAAAATCTGGAAGCCATTGCAAACCCCCAGCACATGCCCGCCACGCGCCGCAAATGCCTTCACTTCCGCCATGATCGGCGAATGCGCGGCCATCGCGCCACACCGCAGATAATCCCCATGGCTGAACCCACCCGGCAGAACCACCAGATCCAGCGCGGGTAACGCCGTATCGCGATGCCACAGCATCGCAGGCGCCTGCCCCGTCACCAGATGGAGCGCATGGGCCATATCCCGTTCCCGATTGGTCCCGGGAAAGACGACGATCCCGGCTTTCACGGCTTCGAATCCTTTCCATCATGGCACGGATAGGAATCATGCAACGCCGCGAACACACCCTCACCCACCGGCTTGTCCAGAACGTCTTTATGCCCCCGCAACCACGCCGTCACAAACCCACGCATCTGCGCCCCGGTCTGCGCCTGCGGCACACAGAACCCGGCCTTGGCCGACGCATCGCCCTCATGTTCCGCATTGATCCGCGCCAACGCCCCCGCATCCGCGATGCCCGTAATATAGGCATCGCAAATCGACGCGGTTCCTGCACTCGAACACATCTGTAGAAAACGCCCCGCCTTGAGCGGCGAGACCCGTTGCGCCTGCGCCGTCCCGGCAGCCCCCAACGCCGCCACAACCGCCAGCGCGGAAACAGCCCGGCGCATCACGAAACCACCTCGACCGAATAATCCTCGATCACCTGATTGGCCAGCAAAGCCTTCGCCATCGCCTCGCCCTGCCCAGCCGCAACCGACGCATCCTCGGAAGGCGCATCAATCTCCACCACACGCCCGATCCGAACCTCGCCCATCCCCTGAAATCCCAACGTCTCCAGCGCATGGCCGACAGCCTTGCCCTGCGGGTCCAGAACACCATCCTTCAACATGACGGTAACGCGAATCTTCATTGCATGACCTCCGGACCCTTCAGGTCGTTATTGCCGGCCTCCGGCAGAATTCCCAATCGACGCGCCACTTCCTGATACGCTTCCTCGACACGCCCCATGTCCCGGCGGAAACGGTCCTTATCCAGCTTCTCGCTGGTCTTGGCATCCCACAAGCGGCAGTTATCCGGCGAAATCTCGTCCGCCAGCACGATCCGCATCTCCTCGCCTTCCCACAGACGGCCGAACTCCAGCTTGAAATCAACCAGCTGAATGCCAACCCCAAGGAACATCCCCAGCAGGAAATCGTTCGTGCGCAACGCCAGCGCCGTCATGTCGTCCAGATCGTGCGGCGCCGCCCAGCCGAATGCCGTGATGTGCTCTTCCGAAACCATCGGATCATTCAGGCTATCGTTCTTGTAGTAGTATTCGATGATAGAGCGCGGCAGGCGCGTCCCCTCCGGAATCCCGAGCCGCTTCGCAAGCGAACCCGCCGCGATATTGCGCACGACCACTTCCAGCGGAATGATCTCGACTTCCCGGATCAACTGCTCCCGCATGTTGAGCCGCCGCACGAAATGCGTCGGAATACCGATATCATGCAACCGCAGCATCAGATGCTCGCTGATACGGTTGTTTAGCACCCCTTTGCCCGTGATGACGCCCTTCTTGACGCCGTTTCCGGCGGAGGCATCATCCTTGAAATACTGCACCAGGGTACCAGGCTCCGGTCCCTCGAACAGAACCTTGGCTTTTCCCTCATAAAGCTGACGACGGCGGGCCATACTAATCCTTGCGATCCAAAGCGCGCTGCTGGAACATCAGGCAAAACGCCCGTGCCCCTGAACAGAAAATCTCAATCTCCCTATAGCACCCGCCGCCAGAAGCCGCGAGTGCCACAGCCAGCCTCTCAGGCCGCCTCACCGAACACCCGCGCGAAAATCCGGTCCACGGCTCCCAGATGCCGCCGACTGTCCAACGCCGCATCCAGCGCCTCGGGCGTCAACTTCGCTGCAACCTCCTGATCGGCAGTGATATTCTCGCGGAACGTCTTGCCGTCCGGCTTCCCGAGCCGCGTCCACGTCGCCATCGCATTGCGCTGCACGATCCGGTAAGAATCCTCACGCGAAATCCCCGCCCGCGCCAGTTCCAGCAGCACCTCGCCCGAATGCACGACACCGCCGAGGGACTCCAGAACCTCGGCCATCCGCTCCGGATAGATCACCAGCTTCTCCATCATCCCCGCCAGACGCATCAGCGCGAAATCCAGCCCGATCGTCGCATCCGGGCAGATGTTCCGCTCGACCGAGGAATGGCTGATATCCCGCTCATGCCACAACGCCACATTCTCCAGCGCCGGCACGACATGAGACCGCACCAGCCGCGCCAGCCCGGTCAGATTTTCGGACAGCACCGGATTGCGCTTGTGAGGCATCGCGGAACTGCCCTTCTGCCCCGGGTGGAAGAACTCCTCTGCCTCCCGAAGCTCAGACCGCTGCAAATGCCGAACTTCGATCGACAGCCGCTCGATCCCGCTCGCAATCACCCCCAGCGTGCAGAAAAACGCCGCATGGCGATCCCGTGGAATCACCTGCGTCGAGACCTCTTCCGCATACAGCCCCAGCTTGTCCGCAACATGCTCCTCAACCCGCGGGTCGATATGCGCATACGTCCCCACCGCGCCGGAAATCGCACAGACCGCAATCTCGCGCCGCGCCGCCAGCAACCGCTCCCGGTTGCGCTTGAACTCCGCATAATGCCCGGCCAGCTTCAGCCCGAAGCTCGTCGGCTCGGCATGGATGGCATGGCTGCGCCCGATCGTCGGCGTCATCTTGTGCTCGTAGGCGCGCCGCTTCAGCGCCGCCATCACAGCATCCACATCCTTCAGCAGCAGATCCGCCGCCTGCGTCATCTGAACCGACAGGCACGTATCCAGCACATCCGAAGATGTCATGCCCAGATGCACGAACCGGCTATCCGGTCCGATCTTTTCGGCCAGCCATGTCAGGAACGCGATCACGTCATGGCGCGTCTCCGCCTCGATCTCGTCGATCCGCGCCAGATCGGCATCGGAAAACGCCGCCATCGCCGCATCGCCCCGCTCCCGGATCACAACCGCCGACTCCTTCGGAATCGCCCCATATTCCGCCATCGCCTCACACGCCAGGGCCTCGATCTCGAACCAGATTCGATACCGGTTCGCAGGAGACCAGATCGCCGTCATCTCAGGCCGGGAATAACGCGGAACCATTAACAAACTCCTAACGGATCAGGCCGGAAACCACACGACAGCGCCCGGTCACGGCAGGCGTTCTCGAACGGTCTCCGGCGAAAAACAGCGCATATCGTACGCCACAGGGGCGATGTCGCCCGGATCGCCAGTAATCTCAACCCCTATTCCGTTTCAAACCCGGCCCAAATCGTCGCGCTATGACGCTTGCCACATGAAGCATTTCAGCCTTCGGTGCATTTTCATCCCTTCAGGAGTCGCTCTTTGCCGCCCCATTCGCTCACCGCCGCCCTCCTCGTCCTGGCGCAGGTCGTACTGATCGACATCACCCTTGCCGGAGACAACGCGGTCATGATCGGCATGGCGGTCCGCACCCTGAAGGGCCGCGAACGCCGGATCGCCCTCGCCGTCGGCGTCACCGGCAGCGCCATCCTGCGCCTTGGCCTCGCCCTCATCGCCGTGCGCCTGCTCTCCATCGTCGGTCTCACCCTAGCAGGCGGCCTCCTGCTCGCCTGGGTCTGCTGGAAAATGTTCCGCGAACTCCGCGGCTCCGGCCATGAAGAAAACGCCTCCCCGGCCGGCACGCTCCGCGCCGCCATCATCCGCATCATGATCGCGGATCTGTCCATGAGCCTGGACAACGTCCTCGCCGTCGCTGGCGCCGCCATGGAACACCCCGCCATTCTCATCGCAGGTCTCGTCATCTCCGTGCTGCTGATGGGAATCGCCGCGAACCTCGTCGCCCGGCTGCTGGAACGCTATCGCTGGATCGCATGGTTCGGCCTCCTCATCGTCGTCGCCGTAGCACTCGAACTGATCTGGAAAGGGGGCGGCGAAGTCTGGCATCATCTCCCCACATCCCTGACGACCCAGTTCCAGACCCAAGGCCAGTCGTGAAACGCTTCCTGACAGCCCTCCCGGCGCTCCTGCTCACCAGTTGCGCCAGCCACGCGGACCCCGCCTTCCCCATTCAGGCCGGCGCCGAAACCCCGATCCAGATCTCCGGCCCACAGGAAGACCTCCGCGCCCGACTGGCCGAATGGCTCCGTCTCGTCGCGCCGGACCCTACGATCACCGCCACCGAATACGCCTCCTTCCTTCAGAAAATCCCACACTGGCCAGATCGCGCCCTGATGCAGTCGCGCCTGCAACACGCTCTCGCCACCCGCGCCGACCCTGCGGAACTCACTGCCCTCTGCCCCACCATCTCCCTCACCTACGGCCCCGCACTTCTCGCCTGCACAATCGTCTCTCCCGTGCAGACGATCGCTCCACGCGCCCGCACCGCATGGATCGGCGGCATCGACCGCTCGGACGACGAACAGTCTTTTCTCGCCACATTCGGCCGATACTTCACGGCAAACGACCAATGGCGTCGCTTCCAGCGCCAGCTCTCCGGGATGGCAATCTCCGCCGCCACCCGCCAGATCCCGCGTCTGCCCCCGGCCCGCCAGCCCCTTGCCCATGCCCTCCTCGCCTACCGTGCCCGCTCGGACGCCGCCGACACGTTTTTCGCTGCCCTCACCGATCAGGATAAGGCAGATCCACAACTCACTCTCTACCGCCTGCACGCCCTCCGCAGGGCCGATCGGCTGGACGACGCCCTCGCACTCTGGAACAGCACCGGCTTCGCCCAACAGCAGGCGCAACCGTCCGCGGCATGGTCCAATGAACGCGCCGCCACCGCCCGCGCGCTTCTCATGACCAACCGGCCATCGGATGCCCTGCCCCTCGCCGATGACCAGACCCTCCCGCCCGGAAACCGGGATCGCCTCGAAGCGGATTTCCTGACTGGCTGGATCAGCCTGCGCTTCATGCACGATGCCGCACGCGCCGCCACCGCCTTCGAACCCCTCACCCGCGACCCTGCCCTCCTGACCCGCAGTCGCGGCTGGTACTGGCTCGGACGCGCCCGCGAAGCCCTGTCGGACCCGGTTCAGGCCCACCAGGCCTACACAATCGCAGCGACCCTTCCGACGACCTTCTACGGCCAGCTCGCGCTCGCTCGTCTTGCAAACCCTGGCACTACGACGCTGGCCATCACCCCCCAGCTACTCGCCCCGGCCCTCTCAACCCTCGCCCCGGCCAAGACCGCATCTACCTCCGGCCGCGACGATCTCGTGCAAGCCGCCACCCTGCTCATCAGCATGAACGACCAGCCCCACGCACGGGATTTCCTGATGATGCTCGAAGCTGAAGCCCGAACCGACCAAGATCGCGCCGCCGTCGCCACCCTCGCCCTCCGCCTGAACATGCCCGAACCCGCCATCTATGCTGCACGCGCCTCGGGAAAGAACGGCACCGCCCTCTATCCTACCGGCTGGCCAAACGCCTTCCCCGTACCCGCGTCCAGCCTGCCGGACGATCTGGTGCGCGGCGTCATGCGGCAGGAAAGCAGCTTCAACCCCGCCATCGTCAGCCCCGCAGGCGCCATCGGCCTGATGCAGCTCATCCCCGGCGCCGCGAAAGACGTCGCCCGCAAGAACAGCCTGCATCTGGACACCTCCCCACAGGGCCTGCGCAACCCGGAAACGAACGCAGCCCTTGGCGAAGCCTATCTCTCCAACCTCCTGCAACGCTTCGGCGGCGTCGTCCCCTACGCCCTCGCCGCCTATAATGCCGGCCCTCACCGGGTAGATCAGTGGATCGCCCCCGGGGCGCCTTCGGATGCGGACGCCCTGCTCGACTGGATAGAGCGCGTCCCATACGAAGAAACCCGCTCCTATATCGAACGGATCGAGGAAAGTGCCGCCATCTACCGCGTCGAGGCCACCCATGCTGGATGAAGAAACCCTGCTCCTCGCCGCAAAGACCCTGATGGCCCTCAGACAACGCAACGACCATGTCATCACCGCTGAAAGCTGCACCGGCGGCCTGATCGCCGCCGCCCTGACGCACATGGCCGGCTCCTCCGATGTCGTCGAAGGCGGCTTCGTCACCTATTCCAACGCCCAGAAACACCAGTCCCTCGGCGTCCGAAACGAAACGCTCGCCCGCTACGGCGCGGTCAGCGAACAGACAGCCGCCGAAATGGCCGAAGGCGCCCTGAAATACGCCGCGAACGCAACGCGGGCCATAGCCGTCACCGGAATCGCCGGGCCGGGTGGTGGCACATCGCAAAAACCCGTCGGCCTCGTCTGTTTCGGCCTCGCCGCCGCAAACGAAGCCAGCAGAACAGAACAACATCTTTTTTCTGGAACCCGCTCCGAGATCCGCGCCCGAACCGTCCGCCACGCCCTGCTCATGCTCATGTGCTGAATACGAAAACGGCCTCTCCCGAACCGGGAGAGGCCGCTACCGTCAGCCGAAGCGGAACCCGATTATTGCGGGTTCGGGGCGTTCGCCGGCATCGTGGAAGGCGCCGTCGCCGGGGCCGACATCGGTGCGTTCGTCGGCATGGTGGAGCCGGATGGCATCGTGGAAGACGGCATCGGAGCCGCCGCAGGAGCCGTCGCCGGCGCCATGGAGCTTTGCGCCTGGGACAGGCTCTTGGCGTTCAGATCGGCCGTGCTGTCAGAACCCTCATCGGATTTCTGCGCCATCTTGCCCTTCGTGTGCATGGAATGCTTGCCGTGATGATGGCCGGTAGCCGCCATCGCCGGAGCCGTCATCCCGAGAGCAGCAACCATCGCAAACGCACAGGTGGAGAAATTACGCATGAAACTTCCTTTCGTTCGCTGTCGAGCGCATCAACCGGCTCACCGGGGCGCCGTCAGACCAGATCCTTGAGATGACCGCGTAAGCCCGGCCATCTGGATACGCCCTCAACGCTGGCGTAACAAAAGGGTTCATCCTACCAGCAGAAAAAACACCTCTGAAAAACGCGAATTAACGCGGCGCTGGCTGCCCCGTCGTCCCGGTCTCCGGCGCACCGTAACATTCCCGCGCCCGCTTGATGAACGCCGAAACCATCAGCCGGACACCCTCGTTGAACACGACCCCGATCGCATTCTGCAGCAGCCGGGACCGAAACTCGAAATCGACGAAGAAATCCACCAGACACCCACGCGGATCAGGCGTGAACGTCCAGACGTTGTTCAGATACCTGAACGGCCCCTTCTCATACCGCACCCGGATACGCCCGGGCCGCTCAAGCGAAACCCGGCTCGTGAACGTCTCCCGAAACGGCCCGAACCCGATCGTCAGATCCGCAACCAGTTCCTCCTCCGTGCGGGACTTCACCACCGCCTTCGCACACCACGGCAGAAACTGCGGATATCTTCCCACATCCGCCACCAGATCGAAAAGCTGTTCCGGAGAATAGGCAATCAGGCGTTGTTCGGCATGAGTCGGCATCAGCGCGGCTCCTCGGCAAATGCACCATCCGCAAGCCTCGCGGCACGGGCAGCGCGCAATGCCGCGAAATCGGCATCCGCATGATAGGAAGATCGCGTCAACGGCGTAGCGCTCACCTGAAGAAACCCCTTGGATCGCGCCCGCCCGGCATACTCGTCGAACGTCTCCGGCGGCACGAACCGGGCGATCGCCGCATGTTTGGGCGTCGGCTGAAGATACTGCCCAAGCGTCAGGAAATCGACATCCGCAACCCGTAGATCATCCATCACCTGATAGATCTCCGGTGTCTCCTCACCCAGCCCAAGCATCAAACCGGATTTGGTGAAAATCGAAGCATCCAGCCGCTTCACGTCATCCAGCAACCGAAGGGACTGATAATATCGCGCCCCAGGCCGGATCGGCTGATACAGGCGCGGAACCGTCTCCAGATTATGGTTGAACACATCCGGCCGTGCCGCCACCACCACCTCCAGCGCCCCCGGCTTGCGCAGAAAATCCGGCGTCAGAATCTCGATCGTCGTCCCCGGAGACGCCTCCCGGACCGCCGCGATAACCCGCGCGAAATGCCCCGCCCCACCATCCGCCAGATCGTCCCGATCCACGGATGTGATCACGACATGCCGCAACCCCAGCTTCGCCACCGCATCCGCCACTCGGCGCGGCTCATCCACATCCAGCGCATGAGGCTGCCCGGTCGTCACATTGCAGAACGAACACGCCCGTGTGCAGATCTCCCCCATGATCATCATGGTCGCATGACGCTGGGACCAGCACTCCCCGATATTCGGGCAGGACGCCTCCTCACACACCGTCGCCAGCCGATGCTCCCGCATCAGCGCGCGCGTCTCCTGATACACCGGCGAATTCGGCGCACGCACACGGATCCAGTCCGGCTTGCGCTGAATCGGATTGTCGGGCCGCCCGGCCTTTTCCGGATGCCGCAAAATTGGCCGCGAGGCCGCAAGACGATGATCGATCAGAACACGCTGTGACATAATACCCTAGATATGCAGCGCATCGCCCCAGGCCGCCAGAGTCGATTCATGCATCGTCTCGGAAATGGTCGGGTGCGGGAAAATGGTCTCACGCAGTTCAGCCTCCGTCAGTTCACCCGTACGGGCAATGACATAGCCCTGAATCATCTCCGTCACTTCCGTGCCGATCATATGCGCGCCCAGCAATTCGCCGGTCTCCGCATCGAAGATCGTCTTGACGAACCCCTCGGTTTCCCCCAGCGCCAGCGCCCGTCCATTGGCCGCCAAAGGAAAACGCCCCACTTTCAAAGGCCGCCCCGTAGCCGCCGCCTTCTCCTCCGTCAGCCCAACCGAGGCCACCTGAGGCTGGCAATATGTGCAACCCGGAATGTTGAGCAGTTGCAGCGGATGCGGATGCCCACCCGCGATCTTCTCCACGCAGATCACACCTTCGTGACTGGCCTTATGCGCCAGCCACGGCGCCCCGGCCACATCCCCGATCGCATAAACCCCCGGCTCCCCCGTCCGGCAATATTCGTCGATCACGATATGCCCGCGATCCAGGACAACCCCGGTGCCCTCAAGCCCAAGATTTTCCGTATTCGCCGTAATCCCCACCGCCGAAATCACCCGGTCGAACACATGCTCCTCCGTGTTTCCACCACTCTCGATGGACACACGAACCTCGCCACCCACCTTATTCAACGCCCCGACCTTCGCGCCGGTCAGGATCGTCATGCCCTGCTTCACGAAACTCTTGCGCGCTGCCTCGCTGATCTCCGCATCCTCGACAGGCAGCACCTGATCCGCCACCTCGGCAATCGTCACCTCGGACCCCATGTGCCGGAAGAACGACGCAAACTCGACGCCAATCGCCCCGGACCCGATCACCAGCAGCCGCGCAGGCACATCCTTCGGCACCATCGCCTCACGATAACTCCAGACCAGCTCGCCATCCGCCTCCAGTCCCGGCACCTGCCGCGCCCGCGCACCCGTCGCCAGAATCACATGCGGCGCCGTCAGCTTCGTGGACGCACCATCCTTTTCCGACAGCACGATCCGTGCCTCGCCCTCGACGCCCGCCAGCTTCCCATACCCGTCGAACACCGCAACCCGATGCTTCTTCAGCAGATGCTTCACCCCACCGGACAACTGCCGCGCCACCGCCCGCGAGCGTCCAACAACCTTCTCCAGATCGAAGCTCGTATTCTCCGCCGCGAACCCATACCGCCCCAGGCTATGCAGCAGATGGTTGATCTCGGACGCGCGCAGCAGCGTCTTGGTCGGTATGCAGCCCCAGTTTAGGCAGATTCCGCCCAGATGCGCCGCTTCCACGACAGCCACCTTCATCCCAAGCTGGGACGCACGGATCGCCGCCACATAGCCACCCGGGCCACCACCAATCACGATCAGGTCAAACGCGGTATCGGACATCTTCACTCCTCGCAGCCCCGCAAGGCCACGACTTCAAACACAAAACGAACCGGATCAAACCACCAGAGAATACGGGTTCTCAACGATCTCGCGGAATTTCCCAACCCATTCCGCCGCCAGAGCCCCATCGACCACACGATGATCGACCGACAACGTCACCGTCATCACCGTCGCGATCGCCAGTTGATCGCCCTTCACAACCGCCCGCTTCTCCCCGGACGCCACCGCCAGAATCGCGGCCTGCGGCGGATTGACGATCGCCGCAAAATCCCGAACCCCGAACATCCCCATGTTGGAGATGGAGAACGTCCCACCCTGGAACTCCTCCGGCTTCAGCTTCCCGGCCCGTGCCCGCCTGATCAGATCGCGCGCCTCCGCACTGATCTCCACCAGCGACTTCCGGTCCGCCTGCCGCACGATCGGCGTAATCAGCCCATCCGGAATCGAAACCGCCATCGCGATATCGACGTCATCGTACAGCAGCGTCTCCGCCTCGGTATAACCCGCATTAACCTTCGGCACACGGCGCAGCGCCAGCGCCGAAGCCTTGATCAGCATGTCATTGACCGACAGCTTGAACTGCCCTTCGCCTTCACCCGGGGACGCCGCATTCAACCGGGAACGCAGCGCCAGCAACGCGTCCAGTTCAACATCGACGGACACATAGAAATGCGGCACCGTCTGCTTGGACTCGCTCAAACGGCGCGCAATCACCTTCCGCATGGACGAATTCGGAACCCGCGTCACACCCCCGGCCGAAACCGGCGGCAGAGTCTGCTGCGGCCTGACCGTATCCGCAGGTGCCACCATCGGGGCCGCTTTGGCCTGCTCCACATCCCGGCGTACAATGCGACCGTTCGGCCCCGTCCCCGTAACGGAGGCCAGATCGACACCGTCCGTCTTCGCCACCCGACGCGCCAACGGAGAGGCCTTCACCCGAGGCACTTCCGAAACCGGCTCTGATTTCTGTACGGGAGACGCTGTCTTCTCACCCGATTCATGCGCCGGAGCTGCAGTCTGCTTCACCTGCGGCGACGAAGCCGCAGCAGCCGCATCGGGAACCGCCTCCCCGTCCTCAACCAGAACGGCAATCGGCGTATTGACCGCAACACCTTCGGTCCCCTCGGCAACGATAATCCGGCCCAGAATACCCTCATCGACCGCCTCGACCTCCATGGTCGCCTTGTCGGTTTCGATCTCCGCGATCACATCGCCGGCCGCAACGCGATCGCCCTCCGCCTTCAGCCAGCGCGCCAGAGTGCCTTCAGTCATCGTCGGCGACAGCGCCGGCATCAAGATATCGGTAGCCATCGTCGAACCCTCAGAACATCTTCTTCACGGCATCCACCACCCAGTCGGGCTTCGGCAACGCCAGTTTTTCCAAATTCGCGGCATACGGCAACGGCACATCCAGCCCGCAAACCCGGGCCGGTGGCGCATCCAGCCAGTCGAACGCCTGCTCCACCGCCAACGTGCAGATCTCCGCCCCGATCCCCGCGAACGGCCACCCTTCCTCGATCGATACTACACGGCTGGTCTTCTTCACGCTCTGAATAACGGTCTCGGTATCCAGTGGCCGCAAAGTACGAAGATTGATCACCTCCGCATCGATCCCCTGTTCCGCCAGCTTCGCCGCCGCATCCAGCGCCACCCCGACCATGATGGAGAACGCAACCAGCGTCACGTCCTTGCCTTCACGCTCGATCTTGGCCTTGCCGATCGGCAGCACGAAATCCTCATCCACCGGGCAGGGAAACTTCTGTCCGTAAAGAATCTCATTTTCCAGGACGATCACAGGGTTAGGGTCGCGAATGGCCGCCCGCAACAGCCCCTTCGCATCTGCGGCAGACCACGGCGCCACGACCTTCAGCCCGGGAACATGCGCATACCAGCTCGCATAGCACTGCGAATGCTGCGCCCCGACACGCGCCGCAGCACCATTCGGCCCACGGAACACGATCGGACACCCCATCTGTCCGCCAGACATATAAAGCGTCTTGGCCGCCGAATTGATGATGTGATCGATTGCCTGCATCGCAAAGTTCATCGTCATGAATTCCACGATCGGCTTCAGCCCCGTCAGCGCCGCCCCCGTCGCCATGCCCGCAAAGCCATGCTCGGTGATCGGCGTGTCAATCACACGCTTCGCCCCGAACTCATCCAGTAACCCCTGGCTGACCTTATAGGCCCCCTGATACTCGGCCACTTCCTCACCGATCAGGAACACATCCTCATCGCGCCGCAACTCCGCCGCCATCGCATCGCGCAACGCCTCGCGCACCGTAATCGGCTGCGTCTCGCCCCAGTCCTTCTCGGCCTCGGCCTGCGCCAGATTCGGAGCCGCCTTCACCGCAGGCGCATCCGGTGTCTCGATCGAAACCGGCATGACGGAAGACGTCAACGGCGAAGCGACAACCCGCTCGGCCGCCCCCGCATCTTCACCGTCCTCCAGCAGAACGGCGATCGGCGTATTCACCGCAACGGCCTCGGTCCCCTCCAGGACCAGCAACTTGCCGATCACCCCGGTCTCGGTCGCCTCAACCTCCATGGTCGCCTTGTCGGTCTCGATCTCCGCAATAACATCCCCGGATTGCACCAGATCCCCAACCTGCCGCACCCAGCGCGCCAGCGTTCCCTCGGTCATGGTCGGCGAAAGCGCCGGCATCAGAATCTGCGATGCCATAAGGATCAGGCCTCCACCAGAATATCAGTCCACAACTCAGACACATCCGGCTCCGGACTCGTCTGCGCGAATTCGGCGGCCTCCGTTACGACAGCCTTCACCCGGGCCTCGATCTCACCCAGATCCTCAACTCCGGCACGCGCGAGCTCGCCACGCAATGCCTCGATCGGATCCCGCGTCTTGCGCATCTCGTCCACTTCCGAACGCTGCCGATACTTCGCCGGATCGGACATCGAATGTCCACGATACCGATACGTCTCCATCTCCAGCAGATACGGGCCGTTCCCCGCACGGCAATGCGCCACGGCTTCCTGCGCCGCCTCGTACACCGCGAAAATATCCATGCCGTCGATCTTCCGCCCAGGAATCCCCCACGGCTCTCCATTGCGGGACAGATCCTTGGACGCGGTGGATCGCTCCACGCTGGTCCCCATCCCGTAACGGTTATTCTCGATCACGAAAATACACGGTAGCTTGTGCAGCGCCGCCAGATTGAAGCTCTCATAAACCTGCCCCTGAGACGCCGCACCCTCCCCGAAATAGGCGATCGCAACCTCATCCGTGCCACGATACTTGTTCGCGAACGCCAGCCCAGCCCCCAGGGCTACCTGTGCCCCCACGATCCCATGCCCGCCATAGAAATTCTTCTCGCGGGAAAACATGTGCATCGAGCCTCCCTTGCCGCGGGAATATCCTCCCTCACGGCCAGTCAACTCCGCCATCACCCCACGCGGCTCCATCCCCGCCACAAGCATCTGCCCATGATCACGATAGGAGGTGATCAGCTTGTCACCCTCCTTCAATGCCATCTGAACGCCCGTCACCACCGCTTCCTGCCCGATATAGAGATGGCAGAACCCGCCGATCAGTCCCATCCCGTAAAGCTGTCCCGCCTTTTCCTCGAAACGCCTGATCAACAGCATATCGTGGAACGCACGCTTCATCTCCTCCACACTCATCACCGGACCGTTTCCCCGGTCAGTCGTCTCAACGGTCCCCGACATACGGGCGTCTCCCTCTCTGTCCGCCCCTCAAGGCGTAATCGTCATTCTTCGCCAACCGCTCATAAGACAGCGAACGATCCAGCGCCAGTCAGCCACAAATATGAAAACGTTTCAGTCCGGCTCGCCACGTACATAGGAACCGGATCGCCCCCCCGTCTTCTTCAGAAGCCTGATCTCGCCGATCACCATGTCACGGTCCAGCGCCTTGCACATGTCATAAAGCGTCAGCGCCGCGATGGACGCGCCCGTCAACGCCTCCATCTCCACGCCGGTCGGCCCGGTAGTCCGGGCAAGACAAACAATCTCAATACCTTGCCCCGAAGGCCTCAGTTCCACCTTGAGGGACGACAATGGCAGGGGATGACATAACGGAATCAGATCTGCCGTCCGCTTCGCCCCCATGATCCCCGCGATCCGCGCCGTCGCCAGCACATCGCCCTTTGGGGTTTCCCCCGCCATAATCATCGCGACAACCTCGGGCGCAATCGTGATATGGGCGCCCGCGACAGCTTCCCGCAGCGTCGAGGCCTTGCCGGATACGTCCACCATCCGCGCATGGCCCTGCCCGTCCAGATGGGTCAGCCCCTTATCAGACTCCGTCATCACAGTTCAGACGAACCCGAGAAGACGGCGCGCCGCCCGTCCCGGATCTTCATCCCGCAGCAAACTCTCTCCCACTAGCACACCGCTCGCACCTACCTCGCCGACCTTATGCAGATCGTCCTGCGTCGCGATCCCGCTTTCGGAAACCACGATCCGATCCGGCGGCACCAGAGGCGCCAGATCGAGCGTCGTCTGAAGATCGGTCTTCAACGTCCTCAAATTACGATTATTTATCCCGATCAGAAACGTATCGAGCGCCAGCGCCCGGTTCAGTTCACCCTCATCATGCACCTCGACGAGAACATCCATTCCCAGCCCGCGCGCCAGACCCAGCAACTCCGCGGCTTTCTCGTCAGACAACACCGCCATGATCAGCAGGATGCAATCCGCCCCGATCAGCCGGCTCTCATGCACCTGCCACGGCTCAAGCATGAAATCCTTGCGCAGGATCGGAAGCGCACACGCCGCCCGCACCGTTGTCACATCCGCCGTACTGCCATGAAAACACGATCCTTCCGTCAGGACCGAAATACAGGACGCCCCTGCATTCTGATAAGCTTCGGCAATCTGCGCCGGCTGATAATCCGCCCGCAATATACCAGCCGAAGGAGACGCCTTCTTGATCTCCGCGATCAGCCCTACCTGCCGATCCGCCGTCATCTGTTTCAGCGCCTGCCCGAACCCCCGCGTCGGCGTATCGACCTCCCGTGCCTTCGCGGTAATCTCCTTCAGCGGCATGATCTGGGACCGCTGCTCGACATCCACGCGAACCCGCGCGCAGATCCGCGCCAGCACATCCGGAACCTCAGGCGACCCGCCAGAAATCAAACCCGGCACGGGCAAGGAAATAGGCGCCGGATTAGGGCTGGAATGCGGGATATCCACATCAGGAACATCGGATTGAATTGCCGAGTCTGTCATTGCCATCCTGTTCGGTCAGTCAAACCGCCAAAAATCACCGGATCACGCATCGGATGCCCGCTTTCGGGCACGTCGCAACGCTACCATAGCTTCTCCGGAGTCGATCGCATGCCGCGCCCGCTCCATGTTCCGCCGCAAGCCATCACCATGGATCGCCCCACGTTCAAGGACAGGTCCGTAACCTGCCACATGAAGCGCCAGCGCCGCATTCAGAACCACCGTCTCGCGATAGGCTCCAGCCTCCCCATCGAGCAGGCTCAACAATGCCCGCGCGTTCGACGCCGGATCGCCCCCGGATATGGCGTCGATCGAACAACGATGCAAGCCGCCATCTTCCGGTCGAAGAACCGCCTCGCCCATCTCACCATCATACAGAAACCTCAGCTTCGTCGGCCCCGCCAGGGTCGCCTCGTCCGCCCCACCGCGATCCGTCTCCCCATGCACCGCCAGAATCGACTCGGCGCCCAATCCTGCCAGCGTCGTCACGATCGGCCCAAGCCACGACGGATCGAATACCCCAACCATCTGCCGCCGCACCCGCGCCGGGTTGCACAATGGCCCAACCAGATTGAATAGCGTGCGAAAGCCCAGTTCCCGCCGCACCGGTCCCGCATGGCGCATTGCCGGATGATGCACCGCCGCATCCAGAAACACGATCCCATCCTCTCGCAGCGCATCGCCCAAACGCATACTGTCCGAGGAGGACGCAATCCCCAGTTCCGCCAGCACGTCCACCGCTCCGGACCGGGAAGACAGCGCCCGGTTGCCATGCTTCGCCACCGGCACCCCAAGCCCCGCCAGCACGAAAGCCACCGCCGTGGAAACGTTCAACGTCCCAAGCCGGTCCCCTCCCGTCCCGCAAACATCGATCGCCCCGTCCGGCACCCCCTCCAGAGCCATCATACGTCCGCGAACCGCACGCACCGCCCCCCGCAGCTCCTCGTCCGTCTCACCCCGTATTTTCAGCGCCGTCAGGAAGCCGGCAATCCGAACCGGAGAGACTTCCCCGTCCATGATGGCGGAAAACGCACGCTCCGCCGCCTCCTCATCAAGCCGCTTCCCAGCCACCACCCGCTCCAGACACCCGGAAAACACGGAACTCCCTGCCACCCCGTTCAACCAGCCATTTCCAGATGGTCCTGCCGGGCAGCAGTCAGGAAATTGTTCAGAAGATCGCGCCCACCTTCGGAGGCAATGCTTTCCGGATGAAACTGAACTCCATGTATCGGCAAACTCCGATGGCGCACCCCCATGATCACGCCGTCCGACGTCCAGGCATTTGCGATCAGGTCCGCCGGAACGCTCTCGGGCGCAATCGTCAGACTATGATACCGCGTCGAATTCAGCGGATCGGGCAGTCCAGCAAAAACCCCCGTCCCATCATGTGCCACCGGGCTGACTTTCCCATGCATCGGAACCGGCGCCCGCACCACCCGAGCTCCGAATACCTGCCCGATCGCCTGATGCCCCAGACAGACTCCCAGTAGCGGAATCCGCCGCCGCCCCGCCTCCGCGATCAGGTCGCAGCAGATCCCCGCATCGTCAGGCGCACATGGTCCCGGCGAAATCACGACGGCCTCGGGCTCCAGCCCCACGGCATCCGCCACGCTCACCTTGTCGTTCCGCACGACGGAACACCGCTCCCCCAACACACCAAAATGATGCACGAGATTGAACGTGAAGCTGTCATAATTGTCGATCAGCAGGATCATGGTGATATCATGGCCTTCAATGCCGGTCAGCGTCAACGCGTCGCAACGTCATGGCTCCCGGCCTCACACGTCCCTGGAAACATTCCGGCTTCGGGAAACCGCCTGCTCTACCGCCACCTCGGCAGCCCGGAACAAGGCGCGCGCCTTCTGCCGGGTCTCCTGATACTCGGATTCCGGAACGCTGTCCGCCACCACGCCGCACCCGGCCTGCACATACATCATGCCGTCTTTCAATACGGCCATCCGCAGCCCGATACAGGTATCCATGTCCCCGCCCGCTCCGAAATAACCAATGCACCCCGCATAAGCCGCCCGCCGCGTCGGCTCCAGTTCGTCGATAATCTCCATCGCCCGGATCTTCGGCGCGCCCGTCAGCGTCCCAGCCGGAAACGCTGCAACCAGCGCATCGACAGCATCCAGCTCCGGGCGCAATACTCCCTCGACGGTCGACGAAATATGCATCACGTGGCTATAGCGCTCGATCGCAAACTGTTCCGGAACCCGCACGCTCCCCAGCTCCGCCACACGCCCGACATCATTACGCCCAAGGTCGATCAACATCAGATGCTCGGCCCGTTCTTTCGCATCCTCCAGCAGATCCACCTCCAGCCGCAAGTCCGCCTCCCGCGTCTCGCCACGCGGCCGCGTCCCCGCCAAGGGCCGCACTGTCACCACTCCCTCGCGCAACCGGACCAGAATCTCCGGCGACGACCCCACGAGCGCGAAATTCCCCATCTCCAGATGAAACAGGAATGGCGCCGGATTGACCCGCCGCAACGAGCGATACAGCGCCAGAGACGACAACGGAAACGGCACGCTGAATCGCTGGCTCGGCACGATCTGGAACGCATCTCCGGCCGCAATGTATTCCTGCGCCCGGCGGATCGCCTCCACAAATTCGTCATGCGTGAAATTGCTGACCGGCGTATCGAGAACCGTCCCCGGCGCAAGCCTGTCCGACACATCGGCCAAAGGCGCCGCCAGACAGTCCCGCGCCCGCTCGATCAGCCTGCAAGCCCGCTCACAAGCCGCATCCGCCGTATCCGCCGCATCACGCCGATGCGCCGTCGCCGCCAGAACCAGCTCGTCCCGCACCGTATCAAAAATCACGAACAGCCCGGGACGCATCAGCATCCCCTCCGGCAGTTCGAGATCATCCACCGGCGCATCCGGCAGATCTTCCATCAGCCGAACCATGTCGTAGCCGAGATAGCCAAACACCCCCCCCGCCATCGGCGGCAGGCCCACCGGCAATTCCAACTGCGCCGCCTTCACCAGAGCCCGCAATGACTCCAGCGGCGCATTCCCCTCCGGCACGAACGCCGAACCCGCGCCATTCGGATCACAATCGACCTCGCATCGCCCGTCATGACACCGCCACACCAAATCCGGCAGCAGCGCAATCACCGAGTAACGCCCCCGCGCCGCACCGCCCTCGACGCTCTCAAGCAGCATCCGGTACGGCTGCGCGCCCGACAGCGCCGAAAGCCGCATCAACGCCGAAACCGGCGTCAGCAGATCGGCCGCATCCGTCACATGAACGATGCCGCCCTCACCCCGCTCCCATGCCGCCCTTACAGCATCGCGTTGAGCCGTCATGGCGTCGTCCCGCCGGACTGATGCACCACTTCGTCAAACACATGCATGTTGATGTCCGGCTTCACGTCCCGCTCCAGACCGTTCACATACGCCGTCGGCACATCATTCTGGATCGACTGGCTCAGCGAATCCCCAACCTGCGCCAGAAGCGGGGCTGTCTCCGCCGCAGGCGCATCCTCAATCCCCGTCACGGTCAGGACATAATACTGCCCCTGAGCGTCAATCATCGCGCTCTGTCCCACCGCCAACCCAAACACGGCCTGCGCAACCGCCTCCGGCACCGTCTGGTCCGGCTTCACGCGGGACATCCGATGCCCCCGGGCCAACGTCACGCCAGCTCCCGCATCCGCACCAACCGCCGCTGCAACGCCACCCTTCTTCGCCGCCGTGAACAGATCCGTCGCACGCAAATCCGCCTCGTGCAGCAACGCGGCCTGACGCCACGCCTGCGTCACCTGCTCCCGCACCGTCTCGAACGGCTGCACAGCACCCGGGCTGACATCATCCACATAAACCGCAAAAGAAGACCCGGCCGGCCCTGCAACGACCGTCGGGCGCGCGCCCTTGCCCTGCGCAAAAATCCGCGCCACCACTGCCTGACGCAGCTTCTCATCCCCCGGCAACGGCGCAGGCGCACCATCCTTCGTCATCCCCTGATCATCCAGCGTCCCGGCCGCCGGTACGGCACCCAGGCTGGCCGGAATCGCGTCCAACGTGTTGCTCCCCGCAACCGCATCCTGAAACTGCTGCTTGCGCGCCTGCAACAGCTGCGGCGCCTGCGCCTTCGTCACCTCATCCCGCAATGCCTGCTTCGCGTCCTCGAAAGACGTCACGTGCGGCGGCGTGATTTTCGTCACGATAAACACGGCCCAGCCCGTCTCGGTCTTGATCGGCCCCGTCACCACATTGGCAGGCGCCGAAAACGCCACATGCGCCAGATCCGGATTGGGCACATCGGTCTCGCGCGCGTCCGGCAGTTCCACCGCGGCCCCGTCATGCGCGTCCGCCTGAACCTGCGTCCAGCTCCCACCCTGCTTCCAGGACCGGGCAATCGCCTGCGCCCGATCCTCACTCGGCATGGTCACAACCTGAAGCGTGCGCGTCTCCGGCAGATGATACCGCCGCGCCTGAAACTCATAGAGCTTCTTCAGCTCATCATCCGGCGTCTCGATGGACCGCGAAACCGAATCGGCCGTCAGCTCCACGATCTTGGCGTGCCGATATTCCGTCGTCCTGAATTCCCACGGATGATTGTCGTAATACCGATGCAGCTGCCCATCCGTGGGCGTTGCCGGTGCCGGCATCCCGTCAGAAGCAATTCGAGCGATATCCGCCACATGCAGCCTTGTGTTGAACCCGATCAACCGGTCCGAAAGCCCCGCCGGCGCCCGCATCGTCGCCCCCATGCTCTGCAACAGGCCGCGCACCGTCAAATCCTCACGGATCAGATCAATCAGCTTCGCCTCCGTCAGTCCCGCCTGCTGCAAACGCTGGTTGAACACGGATCGGTCAAAGTGCCCGTTCGCCCCCTTGAAGAAGGACAGGCCAAACACCTCCTCGCGCACCAGATCATCCGGCACCCGCATCCCGGCCCGCTCCGCCGCCAACGCCACCTCAGTCTGCGTCACAAGCTGTTGCAACGTCTCCCGCGCCGCCTGCGTCCGTGCCGCCTCCGGCAGTTGTGATGGATCAGACAGTCCCATCTGCCGGGCAGTCTGTGGCAATTGATTGCGCAACGTGGACGCAAGCTGCTGGGCCGAAACGGTCCGGCTGCCGATTTTCGCCACTGTGTCCGGGCTGGAGCCGCCGAAATTCGTGAACACATCCCCCATTCCCCAGCCAACGAACGCCAGGAAAATCAGGATCGCAATGGCCCGGCCCACCCAGGAATCAACGAAAAGACGGCGCAAGGTTGAAATCATGAACGTCCGAACCCGATCACACACACAAGAAAGGCGCCGCACCGCAACGACGGGCAGCAAATCGGCGCGCACCATAGGCATGACACGCGCTCTTGGCCAGAAGCCCGAAGCACCCCATGTTTTTACGGCGTTTCAGGTATCGGTCTAGGCATATGTACATTACCAATATTAAGAGCATCTTAACGATCAGGTCTCTACAGGGGGAACATGACAATGCGTAGGCGCCTGGTAGTCGGAAATTGGAAAATGAACGGCTTGTGCGCGGAATCGGCCGCGCTGGCCCGTGGCGTGGCCGATGGTGCCTACGCGCTGCGTTCAGAAGATCCTGACGGGCCCGATATCGTCCTCTGCCCCCCCTTCACCCAACTGACCAACGTCCACCGCCTGCTGGCCGAAGGGCTGGTCCAGGTCGGCGCACAGGACTGCCACGTCGGGTCTTTCGGTGCCTTTACGGGAGACGTCTCCGCCACCATGCTGGCCGATATCGGCGCTACCCACGTCATTCTGGGCCACTCCGAACGCCGCCTCGGCCATGGCGAAACCGACGTCTTGATCCACAACAAGGCCCGCTCCGCCATGGAAGCCGGCCTCGTCCCCATCGTCTGCGTCGGCGAAACCCAGAAGGAACGCGACTCCGGCCAGGCCATTACCCGAATCTCCCTCCAGATCGAACGCTCCCTGCCGGACAATTTTCATGGCGTCGTCGCCTACGAACCGATCTGGGCCATCGGAACCGGCGCCAGCGCCACCGTGGACGACATCCATAGCATCTCGTCCGCCCTGCGCACGGCCCTCCACAAACGATTCGGAAACGCCGCGAACACCATCCGCATCCTCTATGGCGGTTCCGTCACCCCTAGGGATACGCCCGCCATCTTCAGCGTCCCGGACGTGGACGGCGTACTCGTCGGCGGCGCCAGCCTGAAAGTAGACGCTTTCGTCTCGATCGCCTTCGCCGCGGCAGGCAGACCCCGCGCGCAGTGAGAAACCGGGCCAAAACGCGGTTTGGCTCGACATTCCCCCCACCAACAGGCATATCGGCGTCTTTCCTGTCCTGACGCAGCCGCCGCGCAAGCCGGGCAGACACACAGTTTCCACGAAAGTCGGCCATGACCACCGTTCTTCTCGTCATCAACTTCTTCGTCACCATCGCGCTGATCGCCGTCGTACTGATCCAGCGTAGCGAAGGCGGCGGCCTCGGCATTGGCAGCAGCCAGGGCATGGGTTCGTTCATGTCCGGGCGCGGTACCGCGAACCTGCTTACACGCACCACCTCCGTGCTCGCGGGCGTGTTCATGTTCCTCTGCCTGATCCTCGCGGTCCTGAATCGCGGCGCATCCTCCGGCGTCGGCGGCCACGATATCCTGGCCCAGCCGCAACCCGCCCAAACCACCGTGCAGCACGCCCCGCAGGCTCCCGCCTCCACTCCGGCACAGCACTGACCATGCTCCGAACGACGACGACGCAACTTAACGCATCGTTCGTCGTTCCCTCCCGCCCCGATCCGGTGTAGGAGAGCCGTCCATGACGCGGTTCGTATTCATCACCGGCGGTGTGGTCTCCTCTCTCGGCAAGGGCATTGCTTCAGCAGCCTTGGCCGCGCTCCTACAGGCGCGTGGCTACAAGGTGCGGATGCGCAAGCTCGACCCTTATCTCAATGTCGATCCGGGCACCATGAGCCCGTATCAGCACGGCGAAGTCTTCGTTACGGATGACGGCGCCGAGACCGATCTGGATCTCGGCCATTATGAACGCTTTACCGGCGTTCACGCCCGTAAGGACGACAACGCCACGACGGGCCGCATCTATTCGGACGTCATCGCCCGCGAACGCCGCGGCGATTATCTTGGCGCCACCGTGCAGGTCATCCCCCACATCACGGATGCCATCAAGGACGCCGTCGTCGCGGGAACGGACGGCTATGATTTCGTTCTCGTCGAAATCGGCGGCACTGTCGGCGATATCGAAAGCCTGCCCTTCCTCGAATCGATCCGGCAGCTCCGCAACGATCTCGGCCCGGATCGCACCATGTGCGTCCATCTCACCCTGCTGCCCTACATCCCGGCCGCCGGCGAACTCAAAACCAAACCGACGCAGCATTCCGTCAAGGAACTCCAGAACGTCGGCATCCAGCCGCAGATGCTGATCTGCCGTTCCGATCGCCCGATTCCGGAAAACGAACGCCGCAAGATCGCCAATTTCTGCAACGTCCGCCCCGAGGCCGTCGTGGCGGCCCTGGACGTCGATACGATCTACGCCTGTCCCCTGTCCTATCACGCCGAAGGCATGGACACCGAAGTCCTGCGCCATTTCGGCCTCGATCACGCAGGCCCGGTCGATCTCACCCGCTGGCAGAAGATCGTCGATACGCTCCGCAACCCGGAAGGCGAAGTCCGCATCGCCGTCGTCGGCAAATACACCGCCCTGCTCGACAGCTATAAATCCCTGACCGAAGCCCTGCTGCACGGCGGCATCGCCAATGGCGTACGCGTCAAGCTGGACTGGGTCGAATCGGAAATCTTCGAGAAATCCGATACCGCGCTCGAGCAACTGGCCAATGCGGATGGCATTCTCGTCCCTGGCGGCTTCGGGGAGCGCGGCTCCGAAGGCAAGATTGAAGCCGTCCGCTTCGCGCGCGAACGCAAGATCCCCTTCTTCGGGATCTGCTTCGGCATGCAGATGGCCGTCATCGAATGCGCCCGCTCTCTCGCGAACCTGCCGAAAGCCTCCTCCACGGAATTCGGCCCGACCACGGAACCGCTCGTCGGCCTCATGACCGAATGGGCACGCGGCAACGAAATGCTCCGGCGTCGTGAAAATGGAGAACTCGGCGGCACCATGCGCTTGGGGGCCTACCCTGCGAAACTTGCCCCCGGTTCGCGCGTCGCCGAACTCTATGGCTCCACGGATATCCGTGAACGCCACCGTCACCGCTACGAAGTCAACGTCCATTATCGCGAAACGCTGGAAGCCACGGGCCTCCGTTTCTCCGGCATGTCGCCGGACGGCATCCTGCCCGAAATCGTGGAATATCCGGACCATCCCTGGTTCATCGGCGTGCAGTATCACCCTGAACTGCTGTCCAAGCCCTTCGACGCCCATCCGCTCTTCGCCGGATTCGTCGCGGCGGCTGTCAAGAAGGCCCGTCTGGTATGAGCGAATTCCACATCGGCGATCTCGCGATCGGCAATACCCACCCCTTCACCCTGATCGCCGGCCCCTGCCAGATCGAATCGGAAAGCCACGCCCTTGAAATGGCGTCGGCCCTGCATGAAATCTGTCGGGATCTCGGCATCAGTCTGATCTACAAAAGCTCCTACGACAAGGCCAACCGAACCTCCGTCGGCGCGGCACGCGGCATCGGCATGACTCGCGGCCTCACGATCCTCGCCGGCATCCGCGAGAAATTCGGCATCCCGGTCCTGACCGACGTTCACGCCCCCGAACAGTGCCGCATCGCCGCCCAGGCCGTCGATGTCCTCCAGATTCCCGCCTTTCTCTGCCGCCAGACCGACCTTCTGCTGGCAGCCGGTGAAACCGGGGCCGCCATCAACGTCAAGAAAGGCCAGTTCCTCGCCCCCTGGGACATGAAGAACGTCGCCGCCAAAATCACCTCCACCGGCAATAAGCGCGTCATGTTGTGCGAGCGCGGCACCAGCTTCGGCTACAACACGCTGGTCAATGACATGCGCGGCCTCCCCATCATGGCCTCTACCGGCCACCCGGTCGTCTTCGACGCCACCCACTCGGTCCAACAACCGGGCGGCCTCGGCGGCGCATCAGGCGGCCAGCGTGAGTTCGTCGCCCCCCTCGCCCGCGCCGCTGTCGCCATCGGCGTCGCAGGCCTGTTCATCGAAACCCATCAGGATCCGGATAAGGCCCCAAGCGACGGCTTGACCATGCTCCCCCTTTCCGAAATCCGGCCCTTGCTCACCACTCTCAAAGCCTTCGACGCCCTCGCAAAAGGCTGACCATTCAGATCGAGACGGTGGCGTCGCCCAAATGCGCCATCATCCCGGCCAGAAGACACGCCACCACGACCACCGTTAAAAACAGCCGTAACTTCAGATAGCCCGGCGGCAACGCCCCCTGCCGATCCCCAGCCTTTTCCACGGCGTAGACCCCCACGAACCCTGCAGCCTCCAGCAGCAGCCCGGTCCGCAGATCGTGCACCGCGCCAATATAAAGCGCGATCCACGCCACCAATGCCGGACAAACCCCCAGTAGAAACCGCCGCATGTCCAGCCGTCCCGCCCCCGGCACCAGAATTGCAGGCTGCTCCAGCGCCAGCCCCCAGTGTACTGCCCCCAGGAACGACAGGATGCACGCCCCATAGCCCAGCAGCGCCATCCCCAGATGCGGTACCGGACCGAACGCTCCGAAGGCGAGGCTGCAAAACGCAAAAAACAGGAATGGCACCAACCCGCCCACACCCAGCACGATCGCCAGCAAAGGCAGGCGCTTCATGTCGCATCTCCGCCCATATCGCAATTCCCGGTGACAAAACCCATCATTCGCTCCCACACCTGTTGACAGAAGCGTCATCGCCCCGCCCTCTACGCCACGCAAACCCGGTGACACAATCCCGTAACGGCCCAGAGCAAACGACTCAACGCCGTCCGGGGTTCGCCACCTTTCGTTCCTACCCGCTCGGAGACAAGATTCATGAGCGCCATCGTCGATATCACCGCCACCGAAATCCTCGACAGCCGCGGCAATCCCACCGTCGAAGTCGAAGTCGAACTGTCCTCCGGCGCCAAGGGCCGCGCCGCCGTTCCGTCAGGCGCCTCGACCGGCGCCTATGAGGCCGTCGAACTGCGCGATGGCGACAAATCCCGCTACGGCGGCAAGGGCGTCCTGAAAGCCGCCGAATTCGTCGAGACCGAAATCCTCGAAACCCTCCAGGGCGCCGAATCGGAAGACCAGATCGCCATCGACAATGCGATGATCGACCTGGACGGCACCCCCAACAAAAGCCGCATCGGTGCCAACGCCATCCTCGGCGTCTCCCTCGCCATCGCGAAGGCCACGGCGGAAGAACTCCAGATCCCGCTCTACCGCTATGTCGGCGGCGTCTTCGCCCACACCCTGCCCGTCCCGATGATGAACATCATCAACGGCGGCCAGCACGCCGATAACCCGATCGACATCCAGGAATTCATGATCCAGCCGATCGGCGCGCCCACCATGATGGACGCCGTCCGCATGGGATCGGAAATCTTCGCCCAGCTCAAGAAGGGCCTCGCCGCCGCCGGATACAACACCAATGTCGGCGATGAAGGCGGGTTCGCCCCCAACCTGCAATCGGCGGACGAAGCCCTCAGCTTCATCTCCAAATCCGTCGAAGCCGCCGGCTACCGTCCGGGCGAAGACGTCACCTTCGCACTGGACTGCGCCGCCACCGAGTATTTCAAGGACGGCAAATACGTCATGGCCGGCGAAGGCAAGACCTACGATTCGTCGGAAATGGTTCGCTACCTTGAAGGCCTCGCGCAGCGCTTCCCGATCATCTCGATCGAGGACGGTCTATCTGAAGACGACTGGGAAGGCTGGGCCGAACTCACGCAGGTTCTCGGCAACAAGCTGCAACTCGTAGGAGACGATCTGTTCGTCACCAATACCGAACGCCTGCGCCGCGGCATCAAGTCCGGTGTCGGCAATGCCCTGCTCGTCAAGGTGAACCAGATCGGCACGCTGACCGAAACGCTCGAAGCCGTCGAAACCGCCCATAAAGCCGGCTATAGCTGCGTCATGAGCCACCGTTCGGGCGAAACCGAAGACTCGATCATCGCGGATCTCGCCGTCGCCACTAATTGCGGCCAGATCAAGACCGGCTCCCTGTCCCGCTCGGACCGCACTGCGAAATACAACCAGCTCATCCGCATCGAGAACCAGCTCGCCACCGCCGCGCAATATGCCGGCCGGTCGATCCTCAGAAACGGCTGATCAGAACAGGCTCGGGGCCAATCACCCCGAGCCACCCCATCACCGCGTCACACGATCCAGACGCAACGTCATACAATACGCACCACCACCCGACATCATGAACGGCGTCAACGGCACGCCCGTCACGCGATAGCCAAGCGCTTCCAGCCGCCCCCGCAGATCCACAGCCGGCTCCGCCATCACCACCTGATCGTCAAACGCCACGGCATTGACGCAGAACCGTCGCGCATCCTCTTCCGTCGCCACGATCCGCTGCGCCTCCGGCACGATCGCCTCGATCCGCGCATTGGTCGCCGCATCGAACGCAGGCGGATAATACAGAGTTTCTCCACGCGGCAGCACATGGAAACAGGTATCCAGGTGATAGAACTGCTCCGTCGCTAGCCTCAGCGGCTCTACCCTGATCCCGAACAGATCAGCCAGCAGCGCCACACTCGCCTCGTCAGAACGCTGCCCATACCCGACCCACGCAAACCCGCGCGTCTGATCCCACAGGCAATCCCCGGCCCCCTCCTGCAAAACAGTGTCCGGCAGCGAAAGAACCTCGTTCAACACCCCTTCCCGCACGAGACGCTCGAATATCCGCCGAAACTCGGCTGTCTCCCCCTGACGCTGCGGAAACCGGAAATGCGGCACCAACGCCCGCCCATCGAAAACGATTCCGCCATTGGCCGGAAACACCATGTCCGGCAGCCCGGCTACCCCTGGCTCAACGATCGTCTCGGCACCCGCCGTCCGCAACGCCTCCACCAACGCCGCGAACCCTGATTTCGCCAGCCGCTCATAACCGGCCGGGTCCTTTGCCCAGGCATCCGGCGTCATCCACGGATTGATCGTGTAGCTGACATCGTAATGAGACGGTTCCACGAGAAGAAATGTCGGCGCCATTAAAAACTCCTTAGGATTTTCGACGGATAATCGTGCGATCCCTCTCCGGACCTACCGAACTTCACCATTATTTCCAGTGGTTTTCAGGCAAATGGACGTTGTTTTATCGTGACACCGTGGAGTACACTGAACTCCTGCTCATCGAGAGGAACTGACACGATGCAACTCGTCCGCCTCGCGCGACGCGCCATCAAGGCGACCATCCCCCCCGCATTGTTCCTGTCCCTCGCCAGCTATTTCGGCTGGAACGCGATGCATGGGGCCCACGGCATGCAGGCCTATCAGCAGCAACTCGGCCTCCGCGCCCAGGCCCTTCAGGCCCAGGTGGATGCCAGTTCCGAACGACAGGTCTGGACACGCCGCGTCGAAGGCCTGCGCGAACGCGCCATGGACGGAGACATGCTGGACGAACGCTCCCGCGCCATGCTCAACCTCGCCAAAACCGGAGACATCGTTATTCCCTACGGCCAGCACGACAAACTCTACTGATCCCAATACCAGACACAAAAAAAGGCGGCTCGGAAGCCGCCCTTTTCAAACGCCCAGTCTGTGAAGATTACTTGATCTTCGCTTCCCGGAACGTGACATGCTTGCGCACGACCGGGTCATACTTCCGGACTTCCATTTTGCCGGTCGCGGAACGCGCGTTCTTCTTCGTGACATAGAAATAGCCGGTCTCTGCGGACGAGACGAGGCGGATCTGAATAACGTTGGTCTTGGCCATGATACCCTCTAGCCTGCTGTGATCAGCCACACGCGCAAGGAACACGGCAGCATCAGTAAGATTCGGCGCAAAATGCTCATTTGTAGCCCTCAGGTCAAGTTTTTCCGTGCACCTTCGCAAAACTCGTTCTACCAGCCTCACCATGCTCCCGATCTCTGACGCCCTCTCTCGTATTCTCGCCCCGCTCATCCCTCTCGGCACCGAGATCGTAACCCTCGCCGAAGCGCATAACCGCATCCTCGCGCAGGATTTCGTCGCCACAGCCGACAATCCGGCCCAAACCGTCTCCGCAATGGACGGTTACGCCCTCGCCCAACGCGATCTCCCCGCTGCTCCCTTCCCCTGCATCGGCACCAGTGCCCCAGGTCAGCCTTTCTCCGGCCCGCTCCCCTCTGGAACCTGTGTCCGAATCTTCACCGGCAGCCGCCTGCCAGACGGCGCGGACACCATCCTGATCCAGGAAAACGCCCAGATCGACTCGCAAGGCGCCATAACCCCCACGGCGTCCACACCGCCAGACCGCTTCATCCGCCCCCAAGGACAGGATTTCTCCATAGGCACGCCCGTCCTGACCGCAGGAACCCGCCTGACTGCCAGAGACATCGGCCTCGCCGCCGCGGCCGGCGCGGTCTGGCTCACGGTCCATCGCCGTCCCCGCGTGGCCATCCTCACGATGGGCGACGAACTCGCCATGCCCGGCCTCCCGCTCCCCCCGGCAGGCACGCGAAACAGCAACGCCCTCATGATGGCCGCGCTGGCCCGCGCCTGCGGAGCCGAACCCTGGCTGCTCCCCCCCCTGCCCGATCACCGGGACGCCATCGCCAACGGCCTGAAAACCGCCCATTCAGCCGATCTGACGGTCAGTATCGGCGGCGCCAGCGTCGGCGCGCCTGATCTGCTGAAAGACGCACTCTCACTGGCGGAATACAGCCTGGATTTCTGGAAAATCGCCATGCGCCCCGGCAAACCCCTCCTGTTCGCCACACACCCGAACGCCACCCTGCTGGGCTTCCCCGGCAATCCCGTCTCGGCCTTCGTCTGCGGCCTGCGCTTCCTTCTCCCCGCCGTCAGCCGTCTTTCAGGCCTGAAAAGCGTCGAACTCCCAACGGAAACCGCCATCCTCGGCGCAGATATCCCTGCCAACGATCATCGCGCCGATCACCTCCGCGCCCGACTGCACATACAAGACGGAAACCCCATCGTTACGCCACACACCCGGCAGGATTCCGCCATGATCGGCACGCTGGCCGCATCGGATGCCCTCATCCTGCGCGCTCCACTGGAACCCGCCGCATCCTCCGGAACATCCTGCCGCATCGTCCGGCTGAACGCCTACGGTTTCTGACTCCCTTGCCCGAACCGCAAATACCGCTTGCCCTCATCACAACGCGAACCTATGTAGAACAAACGGTTTTTGTTTGTTCTTGTCAAACGATACGCATGCAGGCTCGGGTGAAAATAAAATGCTGACACGCAAACAGCATCAATTGCTGCTTTTTATCGATGATCATCTGCGGCGGACAGGTTTCTCCCCCTCATTCGATGAAATGAAAGATGCGCTGGACCTGCGCTCGAAATCCGGCATCCATCGCCTGATCTCGGCACTGGAGGAGCGTGGCTTCCTGCGCCGCCATCACCATCGCGCCCGCGCGCTCGAAGTCATCCGTATGCCCACGATGAGCGAGGCCGTCAAACCCGCCAAGAGCGAAAGCTTCGTCCCCACTGTCATCGAAGGCGGCCGCCCGGACGAAGTCCTTCCCGGCGCCACGACCGATATCAGCACCCCCTTCGCTACCCTCCCGCTCTACGGTCGCATCGCCGCCGGCCAACCGATCGAGGCCCTGCGCGACGGCCAGACGCAGGTGCAGATTCCCACCAACCTACTGGGAAGCGGCAACCACTATGCCCTCATCGTCAGTGGCGATTCGATGGTCGAAGCCGGGATTCTGGACGGAGATACCGTCATCATCCGGCAGGGAGACACCGCCGAAAATGGCCAGATCGTCGTCGCCCTCATAGACGGGCAGGAAGTCACCTTGAAGCGTCTCCGGCGTCGTGGCAGCACCATCGCGCTCGAACCCGCCAATGCCGCTTATGAAACCCGCATCATCCCGGCAGACCGAGTCCAGATCCAGGGCCGCCTGGCCGGGCTATACCGCCAGTATTAACCCCACCCCGCACTCCGGCTGTCATCCTCGGCCCGTGCCTCCACCCATCGCGCGGGCCGATCCTGAAACAACTCCTGTTTCCAGAACACCGCCGCCGTCTTGAGGTGGTCGATCGCAAACCCCACAGCCTCGAGCGCCACCTGCCGATGCGGTGCCGCCATCAGAACAATGACGATGGCCGCCCCGACCGGCAAAACACCATACCGGTGAATGATACGTCCCCCCAGCAGATCGAAACGGGCTTCCGTCTGCGCCGCAATATCCTGAACACTTTGCTCCGTCATTCCCGGATAATGCTCCAGTGCCAACGCCGTCAGCCCCTCTCCTCCGCGTACCACTCCCAAAAAAAAAGCCACCGCCCCACATCCGTCCACCCGCGCCATCAACGCCGCATGTTCGTGCGCCATATCGAACTCTTCTGCCTGCACGGCCCAGGAAATCAGACTCATCCCCCCGTCACCGGCGGAAACAGGGCAACCTCATCTCCAGCCTCTACAGGCGTCTCGTCCCGCGCAAACGCCTGATTAACCGCTACCCGAACCCGCTTGCCGGCTCCCACTGCCGCATCCAAAGCCGGATAATACGCGCGTAACCCCTTCATTACATCGCCAACGGTCCGCACATCGGCCAGATTCCGATCTTCCTCGGCGACGCCAATCAGATCCCGCACACTGGCGAAATAGCGCAGTCTCAACTCCATCCCGGCCCCACTTATTGTTTAGGCGGCGAACCCTTCGTAACCCGAACGCTTCCATCCGGCGCAATCAGCGTATTGGTCCCATCGCCATTCGGAATGATGATCGTGGACGTCCGCTGCTTGGCCCCGTATTTCGCCGCATTGTCCTGCTCATGATTCGGCAACGCTGCAACAGGTGCATTCTGCATCCCTGGGCCGGACGAGAAATCCTGCACCCCATTCCGAATATCGTTCTCTTCCCCGGCCCGGAGGGAATCGCCTTCCCCAAGCGGCGCGCCTCCCACCGACCCACCACCGATGAACGTATCCGGATTGCCGATCGCCCCAGCCAGACCGTTCCGGCTCTCCACATCGCCAAGGCTCGGCAGGGCCTGCGGCGGCCCCGGCCAGATATTCCCGCCCTTGGGCAGGATCGGAAGCGTCTGAGCCACTTCTCCACGCGCCCGCAGCATGTTCTCTGAATCGCCCATCGGGCCATTCGGATTCGCCCCCGGAAAGGTCAGAGTATCATGCCAGAACTTTCCAAAGCCGGAGCATCCGCTCAAAACCAAAGGTAATGCCAACAGAGCGGCCTTCCGCATGTAATGCTCCCGTATTCCCGCTCAACTCACACGGGATGTTCATGATGACCAAACCAGCCACCACCGTCCTTACCACCGTAACCGTCAACGAACGGTAAAGACAATCGCCGATGCCGAAATGATCATATCACGGCCGCCTGTTCATAACGGTCCGCGCACCAAAATGCCACCGCACTTCACGCTTAGGACGCAACCTTCCGTGACCGGGACGTCGCGTTTATGCGCCCGACACCCGCCACCAGATAATTCCACCCCGTAATTACCGTGGGAATTGCTGAAACCCATAACAATACCGCCCCCAATATCCCCACCGGCAGCGGTAACCCGATCAGTTGCGCCGTCCCGTCTCCCCCCAGCAACATCCCGATCGCCACCATCTGAATGCCTGTCTTCCACTTCGCCAACCGCGTGGACGGCATCGTGGTGTGCTGGAACGCCATATACTCCCGCAACCCGCTCACCAGAATCTCGCGAACCAGAATGATGATCGCCGCATAAAGCGACCCGTCGATCAGCCGTCCGAACCCGGCCATCGCCATCAGCAACGCCCCAACCAGTAACTTGTCCGCAATCGGGTCCATCATCCGACCCAGATCGGAAAGCTGATGCCACCGGCGCGCCAGCATGCCGTCGAAATAATCGGTAATGCAGGCGCCAATATACAAGATACACGCCAGCGCATCCGCCACCGGGTCATGCCAGGCGATCAGCCCGATCAGAACAGGGATCGAGCCGATCCGCAGCAGGGTCAGAACATTGGGCAAATCCGTCAGCATGGCCTCACCCTAATTCAACTTGCGCCTTACCGATACGCCGCAGACCGCGCGCCAGGCATGTATTTTTCATGTCATTGCGCAACGGCTCGCAACGCCATCAGTTCCCCGCCTCCTCCCGCACCCAGTCCGGATGAAACCGTCCGTAAATCGCCCGCGCCGTCTCGGAACTGATCCCGTCAACCTCCTCCAGCTCCTGCAACCCAGCCTGCTTCACGCCACGGGCCGAGCCGAAATGATTTAACAACGCCCGCTTCCGCGCCGCTCCAATCCCCGGAACATCATCTAATTCCGATTTCACCATGGACTTGGACCGCCCCGCCCGATGTGTCGTGATCGCAAACCGGTGCGCCTCATCCCGCAACCGTTGCAGATAATACAAAACCGGATCGCGCGGCGGCAACTGGAACGGCGCCTTCTCCGCCGTGTAGAACCACTCCCGCCCCGCGTCCCGGTCCGGCCCCTTGGCGATCGCCACAAGCTTCACATCCGTCACCCCCAACTCATCCAGCACCGCCCGAACTGCATTGAACTGCCCAAGCCCACCATCGATCAGCAATACATCCGGCCAGTCTTCCGGCTTGTCCTCCCCCTCGGCCCGCGCCCGGACCGCCTTCCCGAACCGCCGCTCCAGCACCTCGCGCATCATCCCGAAATCATCTCCGGGCGCAATGTCGGACCTGATCGAGAATTTCCGATAGGCCTTCTTCACGAACCCTTCAGGGCCACCCACGATCATCACGCCATACGCATTCCGCCCCATGATATGCGAATTGTCATACGTCTCGATCCGCTGCGGCATGTCCGCCAGATCGAACAGCGTCGCCACGCCCTCCAGCAGCCGCCGCTGCCCCGCACTCTCCGCCAGCCGACGCTCCAGCGCCTCACGCGCATTCAGCGCCGCATGATCCAGAACCTCCTTCTTCTCGCCCCGCAAAGGCCGCACCACCTCAACCTTCTTTCCGCGCCGGATCGACAGCGCCTCCTGAAGCAACTCCGCCTCGGCAACATCCTCATTCACCAGAACCAGCGGCGGCGGCGGCTTGTCATCATAGAACTGCACCAGAAACGCCGACAGCACGTCCGCCGCCGTCTCCTCGTCCGTATGCGCCGGATAGAACGCCCGATTGCCGTTGTTCCGCCCGCCCCGGATGAAAAACACCTGCAAGCAGACCTGCCCCGCCTGCTGCCAGATGGCCACCACATCCGCATCGTCGATCGAGGTCGGATTCACCGTCGCCGAATTCTGCATGCTCGCAAACCCGCGAATCCGATCCCGGATCGCCGCCGCCCGCTCGAACTCCAGCGCCGCGGATGCCTGCTCCATCTCCGCCGCCAGTTCCCGTTGCAGATCGTTGTTCTTGCCGGACAGAAACTGCTGCGCCTGCTGCACCAGCGCATCGTAATCCGGCTTGGAAATCCGGTCCGCGCAAGGCCCTGAACACCGCCGGATCTGATAGAGCAGACACGGCCGCGTCCTCCCGTTGAACACCGAATCACTACAGGACCGCAGCAGAAACGTCCGCTCGATCAGATTCAAAGTCTGATTGACCGACCACGCCGAGGCGAACGGCCCCCAATACGTCGCCCCCTTCACCGGCTTGCCACGTTGCTTCGTAATCTGCGCGAAAGGATGATTCTCCGTCAGCATGATCCACGGATAGCTCTTGTCGTCGCGCAACAGGATATTGAAGCGCGGCTTCATTCGCTTGATGTAGTTTGCCTCAAGCAGCAAGGCATCCGCTTCGGTATGCGTCGTCACGATCTCCATGGAAATCGTCAGGGACACCATCCGACGCAACCGCTCCGGCAAACGCGACACATGCGTGTACGACGTCACCCGCTTCTTAAGGCTCAAAGCCTTCCCGACATACAGAACCTCCCCCTTCTCCCCCAGCATCCGATAAACACCGGGCGAGAACGGAATCGTCTTCAACGCCTCCCGGATCGCCTCCACGCCAGACACGCGGGCCGTCACCGGCGCCACCGTCTCGAACGCCTTGTCAAGCGTCTCCGCATCCGCCCGAAGCAGATCCTTGCCCCGCAATTCAGTCATATGCGTTCATCCACCGAAGCTGTGGACAACTCTGTGGGATATAAGGTGACAGATTCATGACGGGCGCGGTTTTGCTACCTTCGGCTCAGAATGCACAAAATTTGTGCAACACAACATAACATACTGATCTATAAAGATTTAACGGAAGCCACCCCCGCCCGATCTTCAAAATTCAGCGCAGAACTCTGGAAACAAACGAAGTCAATCCCGCAAGACGCCCCCTGGTGGACAATTTTTGCAGCCGTGCCTCAAAATTCCCATCCCAGCATTCCCGCAGATGATCCCGTTTTGTTCGTTCCATCCGCCCCTTAACCCGCCAACCGCTCCGCCTGTTCCAGCAGACGCAGAAAATTTTGCCCCCAGATCATCCCGATCTCCTCGGTGGTAAATCCATGCGCCGCCAACCCCTCCGTCACCGCCGCGGACGTGGACGCATCCCGCCACCCCACAATCCCGCCTCCCCCGTCGAAATCGGAGGACACACCCACATGCGCCACCCCGATCCGCTCCGCCACATACGCCACATGATGAACCAGCGCATCGATCCCGACCGCCCCACCCCCACGCCGCAGGAACCCGGGCATCGCCGTGATCTGGATCAACCCGCCGCTCTCCCGCAGCAGATCCAACTGCCCGTCATCCAGATTGCGCGGATGATCGCACAAGGCCCGCGCACAGGAATGCGTCGCCACCACCGGGCTGCGGGATTCCCGAACGGCCTGCACCATCGTTTCCCGTGAAGCATGGGAAACATCCACCAGCATTCCCTGCCGGTTCATCTCTCGAACCGCCTCCCGCCCCAGTTCGGAAAGCCCCCCATGCAGGGTCGCGGCATCCCCCAGATCGGCGCGCGCGATCGCCGCATCCGCCAGCAGATTATGCCCGTTATGCGTCAGCGTCATGTAACGCGCACCCAGTTCCCGCAGGATCGTAATCCGCCCGATATCCTCCCCCACAGGATACCCGTTCTCCACCGCCGGCACGATCGCAACCGATCGCCGCTCGTAAGCGGCCCGAATCCCGACCACGGTGTCACACACCTCGGCCGTCACGCCACCACGGCTCCCGGCCAGCCCCCCAATCACCCCCAGCATCGCCTGAACCCGCTCCCACGCCGCCGTATGGCCAGTCTCATCCCGCGCTCCCTGCGGAATATATGCCGCCAGACATGCCGCCGACATGTTCCCCCGCGCCAGCTTCGGCAGATCGACCTGACGGGCCTGCGTATCCTCCCAGGCATCCCCCCGGTCCGGCCAGGGAATGTCAATATGGCTATCGAGGGTCAGAAGCTCTTCGTGGAGGATTTCGGCATTGTTCATCCCACTAAAGATTGGCCCATCCCATGCGGCACGCAAGATGCCAAAATTCTCCCGCCTCCAAAAACAGAGGTTGCCTTGCCGCCTGCTTTACCGGAGATGATCGCCCATGCGTCTCATCACATGGAACATCAACTCTCTCCGGCTCCGGCTTCCCCTGCTGGCCGACCTCGTCGCGGCCCATCAGCCCGATCTCGTCTGCCTTCAGGAAACCAAGGTGCCCGACGCACTGTTCCCCCTCGACGCCGTCAGGGCGCTCGGCTTTCCTCACGTCCTGTTCAAAGGCATGAAAGGCTATAACGGCGTCGCCATTCTCTCACGCCGCCCGATCAAGCCACTGGACGTCATCCCTGACTGGTGCGGCAAATCGGACTGCCGCCATATCGGCTGCGAAATCGAAACCGAAAGCGGCCCTGTCCTCCTGCACGATTTCTACGTCCCCGCCGGAGGCGACATCCCGGATCCCGCCCTGAACGACAAGTTTGCCCACAAGCTCGCCTTCATTGAAGAAGCTACCCACTGGTTCCGCCAGACCCCACCGAAACGCGCCATCCTGGTCGGTGATCTCAACATCGCCCCCCTCGAACACGATGTCTGGAGCCATAAGCAACTCCTTACCATCGTCAGCCACACCCCACCCGAAACAACCCGCATGACGGACTGGCTCGCCACCGGTTTCACGGACGCCATGCGCCACGCCGTCCCCCCAGCCGAAAAACTCTACACCTGGTGGTCCTACCGCAATCGGGACTGGAAAGCCTCCAACCGAGGCCGCCGCCTCGATCACGTCTGGATTACTCCGGACCTGATGGACAACTTCCAGTCCATGACCGTCCTGAAAGACGTCCGGGACTGGGAAAAACCCTCGGACCACGTTCCGGTCATGGTCGATCTGTCTCTCTGAAACCGCTGTCCGCCAAAAGGCCGTGTCCTTACCGGACAAAATATCCGGATACCTTCGGACCGCCAGCAGCATTGCTCACGACAACCGTTTCAATCGCCTCAGCCTTGTCGGCAAAACGCGTCCGAAACCTGACGATTTCATATCGCCCATCCGGCGCACCCGGGAGCGACGTCGCATCCGTCACACTTTCAACGCGCCTTGTCACAACCGCCCCAAGCGGCTTGCGTACCGCTCGTACCTGATCAATCCAGCGATCCTCCGCAATTTGCGCTTGAAATAACGGAGAGGCCGTCTGCCAGCTTTCCTGCCAGCACTTCCGATCAAGCAGGCTGACCCAGCCAGAAGCGGTTTTCGTCCCGGCTCACTCTATGACAACCGCGGAGGAGACAGGCAGCCCTCGTCTCTCCTGTATATCTGCCCCACCAACACCATGAGAAAGTGCGGCCATAACAACTGCGGCGATAACCGGCATGTCACGCACTCCCTTTACCCGATGGCAGACAGAAAAAAAGGAGCTTAAAAGCTCCTTTTCATATCCCTATACCCGCACCGCCTGAACATGACTCAACGGACTACCCTCCGGGTCCAGCCGATACCCGCCACCCTCGGTCAACAACAGACACGCACTGGTCGGATTCGGCTCGATCTTCTGCCGCAGACGATAGATATGCGTCTCGAGCGTATGCGTCGTCACCGCCGCATTATACCCCCAGACCTCGTTCAGAAGCACCTGACGCGGCACCGGCTGCTGCCCGGCACGATACAGGAACTTCAGAATCGCCGCCTCTTTCTCCGTCAGGCGAATGCGGCGGTTCCGGGCCGGCTCCTGCAACAGTTTGGCGGACGGCCGGAACACATACGGCCCGATCGCGAACACCGCGTCCTCGCTGTTCTCGAAAATCCGCATCTGCGCCCGCAGCCGCGCCAGCAACTCCGCAATCCGGAACGGCTTCGCGACATAGTCGTTCGCCCCGGCATCCAGCCCACGCACGACATCCGCCTCGTCATCCGATCCCGTGAGGATGATGATCGGCATCCGTATGCCACGCCGCCGCAACTCCGAACAGAAATCCCGCCCGTCCCCATCCGGCAACGTCACATCCAGCAGGATCGCATCGAAATGCGCCTCGGGATCGCCCAGCGCCGCAGTCGCCTGCGCCACGGATGAAGCCTCGACCGGCTCGAACTCATGCTCGAGCTGAAGCTGCTCCACCAGCAGCTTGCGGAGAGTCTCATCGTCATCAACGATCAATACCGGGCGTGAACCTGCCATCGTACTTCTTCTCACTCGCGAACCCCCGATGCCTGAAAGCACCCGCAAGGCCTTGGACGGAATTACAGACCCATGCTTTCTACACTCGCAACGCCGCGCGTCCAGCACGCCCGACCGTACGAAACGGCACAGGAGCCGTTTTTCGCATCGTAAAAGTCATTTTATCGCGAGCGCAAAGGAAAAAGCCCAAATGCCTCAAGCCATCCTCCAAAATATTCAAGGCTCCAGCGCGACCCTGCTTTTCCAGAACCGCACGACTCGCATCCGCATCGGCAGCGCTTCAATCCGGCCGGATAAACAGGAAGGAGACCACGCCACCCCCACCGGCACCCTCCCGCTGCGTCGCGTCCTCTACCGCGCCGACCGCACCCCCAGACCCGTCACCTCCCTCCCCGTCGAACCCATCGCCCCCAATGACGGCTGGTGCGACGACACGACCCACCCGGACTACAACCGCCAGATCGCCCTGCCCCACCCCGCCTCGCATGAAACCCTCTGGCGGGACGACCACAGCTACGACATCATCGTCGTGCTCGGCTGGAACGACGCCCCCCCCATCCCCGGGCGCGGCTCCGCGATCTTCCTGCACCTCCCAACCCGATCCGGCGTCACGGAAGGCTGTCTCGCCACGGACGAACCAACCCTCCGCGCCCTTCTGGGCGCAGGTCTCACCGAAATCGTCGTTCCCGCACCCGCCTGATCTCAGCCTGCAAGAAGGTCGTTCATGGTGAAAACAGTCCGCCTGGCACTGTTATCCTCCCACCATGCCCGCTCCACCTCCGAAAGCGGCACCGGTGTGCAGGCCACCTGAAAATCACCTGGCACAGCCGCCTTCAACACGCCCTCGATTGCCCCCACCATGCCTTCCAGAGACACACTGCCGATCCCGCTCCCCATCAGCGTGATCGCCGAGGATCGCAACACAGCACTCGGCAGGGAGATTTCAGGACCACTGATCGCCCCGATCTGAACATATCTCAGCGGGAACGCCTCGGGCAGAGCCTTCGCCGCAGCCGTCAGCAGACTCTCCGCACTCGCCCCCCACAGATAGTCGATCACAACATCCACACCGCCGGAAAACACCTCCCTGAACCGCTTTCCCAGCGCATCGTCATCCTTCCCCAGCACGATCGTCACGTCCGCCCCGACCGCCGCCAGAGATTGCAACGCCACAGGATCCCGCCCCGTCGCGATCACCGTCCTCGCCCCCAGATATTTCGCAATCCGCACCGCCAGCCGCCCTGCCGTCCCAGTCGCGCCATTCACCAGAACCGTCTCCCCCGGCTGCAACCGCGCCCGCTCGGTATAAGCCGCCCAGGACGACATACCCGGATTGGCCAGCGCCGCCGCCCGCACATCGTCCAGCCCGTCCGGCAACGCAAAACACTGCACCGCAGGCACAACGCTCATTTCCGCCATGCTCCCGAACGGCGCACGCGGCAGAATGAAATAAACCCGCGTCCCATCCTCAAGCCGCCCCACCCCATCAATCCCGACCACAAAGGGGAACGCTTCGGAGGAACTGTAATGCCGCCCGGACGCCCGGCTTTTGACGACAGGGCTGATCGCCGCCGCCATCACACGCACAAGCCGTTCGCCCACCCCAGCTACCGGATCACGAAAATCCTCGAACACAGGCATCTGGCCAACACCTTGGACAATTGCAGCCTTCACAACGTTTTTCCTTCAAGCACAAAAATATAAGTGCATTATGCACCTATCGATAGCTCTCCTGTCCGTCAAGGGAAAGTGCATAATGCACATATGTCGTGACGGCTTCGTGGCCTGCACACCGCCCTGCCCGTCACCACTGAACGCTTCGGCCCGATCGGCGTGGTCGACCCAGCCGACCGGATCAAGCAAGATTACACCACCAGCAGCCGCCAGGTCGCCAAACTGGAAACACTCGGCCTGATCGCACGGCGCAGCCACGCAACAGACCATCATATCCGCGAAGCCATCGTCACTCCCGGCCAAAAACTCATAACGGGCCGGATCGACGCAGCCCGTAAAACCATCACCCGCACCGCGTCCGAGTCCTGGCCCCTCGGAGACGTAGATGCCCTGATCACCTGCATGCGCCGCTTCGCCGACACAGTGACTGACCGACCAACCCCGCCTTTAGGACGCCCCCTCGCTCTGCTCCGCAGGTGGATACAGGCAAACCTGCAAATCCCCTGCAATCGGCTGTATCGGGGCCGTATCCTCCGCCGAACGGATCGAAATCGATATCCCCCGCCGGATCGTCAGGAAATCCAGCCGGTTGTCATCACTTCCAAACACGGCATGGTCCCCCTCAGAGGTCGCATGGCACCGGAACCGCCACCCTTTCTCGAACAGCGTCTCCATCAGCGTGAAATTCCAGGCCGGCTCCCCCAGAACCTTCCCGCGCGCATCGCGGGACAGCCCATGATAGAAATCCAGCCGCGCCACGCCCGGGCTGATCTGGAACACACGCTGGCGTCCATAATGCGGCGCCATATGCGCGCAGATCATCCCGTTATAAATCCCGTCCGCCGTCAGCGCGATCAGGTAGTCCCCCGGCCGCTCCTCCAGCGCCTCCTGCCCATGCTGGGACAGTACCTCAGCCCGCAACACCTGCAACGAACGCCGCGTCGCGGGAATCAACGCCGAAGCCCGGTTATCCACCATCAGAACCGGAATCCCCTCGTCATGCAGGCAGGACGCCAGATCGATTGCCCAGGGCGACGCCCCCACGATCGCTACCGCAGGCTCGTCCGAAAGCGTCAGCTTCAAACGACGCGCCAACGGGCGCAACGAAAACCCATGCACGATCATCGTCGCCGCAATCACGGCAAACACCGCCGGCATGATCAGATCCGCACTCTTGAACCCCGCATCATAGAGCCGAATGCCCGAAACACCCGCCACGGCCGCCGCCACGATCCCGCGGGGCGCGATCCACCCCACGAAAACCCGTTCCTGCCAGCTCAGATCGGTCCCCAGCGTGGACAGGAAAATCCCCACCGGACGCACCAGAAACATCACCGCAAGCGTCAGCATCAAGATCGGCAACGAAAGCCGTTCCAGAACCGCCTGATGCAAATCCGCCGTCAGCATGATGAACAGGACCGACACCAGCAGAACCACCAGCGACTCCTTCATCCGCCGCAGTTCCGCCACCCCCGGAACCCGCAGATTGGTCAGCGCCATGCCGAATACGGTCGCCCCCATCAGTCCGGCCCCTTCCATGCCCAGATTGCAGACCGAGAAAATCAGCAGCGCCATCGTCAGCAGCATCGGCGTCTTAAGCAATTCCGGCATCAGATCGCGCGTAAACAGATACCGCACCAGATAGGCCGGCGCGATGCCAGCCCCGATCGCCTCGACCGCACTCGCCAGCATCTCCGGCACCGCATGCAGCAACGAAAGACCAGACCCGAACTGCGCCTGCGCCGCCAGAACCTGCAACACCAGCGTCGACAGAATCGCCCCGATCGGATCGTTGATGATCGCTTCCCATCGCAGGAAAGACGCCACGCGCGGTCGCAGCTTCGTATGCCGCAACAACGGCATCACCACCGTCGGCCCCGTCACCGTGATGATCGCCCCGAACAGAAGCGACGTTCCCCATTCCAGATGCGCCAGATACCGCGCCGCCGTCGCCCCCAGTAGCCAGTTGATCGGCAGTGCCAGCATCGTCAGCCGCACCACCCCCTCGCCCGCTTCCCGCAACTGCCGGAAATCGAGCGCCATCCCCCCCTCGAACACGATGATCGCCACCACGAGCGACACGATCGGCCGGAACATCCACCCTAACGTCGCCGAAGGATGCAACACTCCCAGCCCCGGCCCCAGAAGCAGCCCAAGCCCAAACAGCAGCACGATCGCCGGCAGCCGAAATCGCCACGCCACCCACTGCGCCGCAACACCCGCCCCCAGAGTCGAGAGCAGGCCAATCAACACTTCATTTTGCATGAAAACTACACTGACCCCGAACGCACCGAAACGCCAGCCTTCCCGGCCTAGACGGAAGCCGCCCGAACCATGATCGCCACGAAAAACCCGTCAGTCCCATGCCGCGCCGGGCTCAACGCGTGCATCGGCGCATCCCCCAACGCCACAGGCCACTCCGCATTCTCGGGTGCCGCCAGCGCGAATTCCGGGCGTCGCGCCAGAAACGCCTCGACCTGCCGCGCATTCTCACCCGGCAGCAGCGAACACGTCGCATAAACCAGCCGTCCGCCCGGCTTCACCAGCGATGCCGCCCGATCCAGGATCTCGGCCTGCTTCACATGAAGCTCCGTCAGATCGACCGGCTGCAACCGGATCCGCGCATCCGGATTGCGCCGCCACGTCCCCGTCCCGGAACACGGCGCATCCACCAGAACCCGATCGAAACTTCCCGCGCGCCGCTTCGCCCATTTATCGCCCGACACCAGCAGATGCCGCTCCACATTATGCACGCCCGCACGCCGCAACCGCTTCACCGCCCCATCCAGCCGGCTCTCGGAAACATCACACGCTACGATATGCCCGCGATTCTCCATCGTCATCGCCAGCGCCAGCGTCTTGCCGCCCGCCCCGGCACAATAATCCAGAACCCGCATATCGGGCGTCGCCCCGACCGCCAGCGCAATCAACTGGCTGCCCTCATCCTGAATCTCGACCACCCCCTCCTTGAAGGTCTGCGCCGCCGTCACCTGCTGCCGACCCTCCAGACGCAACCCCCAGGGCGAAAGCCCCGTAACGTCCGCCTTCAGAGACTCTCGCCGCAACGCATCCTTCGCCTCATACCGCGTCGCCCGCAGCAGATTCACCCGCAGATCCAGAGACGCCGGCAGCAACAACGCCGCCATCTCCTCATCAAACGCCTCTCCGAAATGCGCCCGGAACTCTCCCTCGATCCAGTCCGGAATCTCATACCGAACTGCCGCCTTCATCGCAGGCTCACTCAGTTCTCGTCCGCCAAGCGCCTTCAACGCCGCTTCCTCACGCGGGCTCAACGGGCTTTGCGAAAACCGCGCCCCATCGAACAGCGCCAGCGTCTCGCTCACGCCCCCACCCGTCAAAATCATCGCCGCCGCACACAACAACCGCGGAGACACCTCCCCGTGCATGTCCCGCAAATGCCAGTGCAGCCGCCGCCACCCGCGCAGCGTATCCCACGTGATCGCGGAAACCGCACGCCGATCCCCCCCACCGATATACCGGCGCTCACGAAAGAAATTATTCGCCACCGCATCGGCAGGACGGCGGGGCGCGGATTGAATCGCAATCAGCAGATCAATGGCAGCGGAAAGACGGGCAGCAGGTGTCATGCCGCCCATTTACCCAATTCCCCCACCCAAAGCGAGGGCGCGCTAGAAGAGACTGTCACCGACGATCTGCTCATCCTCATAAGCTAGACAGTCATCAATCCATATCTCGATTAAATATCGCCCGGCGGGGATTTTCCCTTGGTTATGCTTGCTGCACCGCCAAGGCCCTCCATCCCGCGTATCAGGCTGAAAATCATCCTGGCTATATTTGAGAATCTGCTGCCCCTCTGGTCCTTTACGCTGACTTTCAAATGAATTGTCTTACTATCTTTCCGCGGATTTAATGTAAAATATAGACCGTTTTCATTAAGCCATACGGACTGAACGAAAGGAAAGTTCTTCTCAAAAGTATTCATTGCCTGCGAGATACCGCATAATTCTCGCCATCGTTCTCCATCACTCCCCAGTTTACGCAAAAGCGTATCCCGCTCTGGAGCCGACCTGAAAACAAGACGTTTCAAAACTCCCGGTAGCAACACCGGTGACTGCGCCAGAACTTCCGCACAACGATAGGAAGTAATGGCTTCTCCCTTCTTGAAACTTCCTTCATGATACACTTTGTCAAACAGAATGGAGCCGAAAAATTCTTCATTGTCGCCAAATTTTGCGCTTCGGCGTTGCATATTCATATCTGAAAACGCAGTTCCGGAACGCGAAAGAAGAGTGACTGCATCAAAACAGAACATGACGAGTATTGGGGCATGAGCATTGGCGCCAAAATCCTTGTTCCGGTCTTCCGGACGCCTAATTCCCTCTATCCAGTATTGAGTAGGATTTCTTGGTCTAAAATAGAATCTTACAAAATCATGCGATTCTGAACGTGTCTGCAACACTCTTTGTTCAGCCACGTCTAAAGGACTTTCTCGAGCAGGGTCATTCCGCGAGCGAAGCTGGCACTCTTGCAGGATTCTGACCGCATTTTCCAATGGAGCATGATGAAATAGAAACGGTGGCCATCCATGCCGATGTGGGTAATCGGACTTGGACAGTTTTGCTCGCCACTCCCCAATGTGCGCCTGCGCACGCGTCTGACTTATGGGCATAATAAATCATGCTGCCTGCGAACCACAGGCAAATCCTGTGAATGCCCGCGATTCACCTGAATGGCTGGCTCGGGCATTTCGGCATTATGCTTCTTCAATTCAATCAACCGCACATTCGGCAGGCGATGCAGAAGCGTCAGCATCATCGTTCCCGTCTCGGTAAATTTCCACCCCGCATCCTGGATAGAAACCAGTCCACTACGCACCGCCATCCAGAGACTGCGCAAATCTTCTTCACTGAAAGAATAACGTTCTCCCTTGCTTGTAATAAAAAGAAGCCGTTCTTCCTCTTCAGCAGACCAGACTGCCTGAAACCTAAAATGATCCTGCACATCTGTCAGATCGCCATTCGTCAATGCGCTGCCCTGCTTCAGCAGTAGTACGAAATCATTAAAGGCTGCGCCCGTCGTCAAGCTCTTGCCATCCGTGAACGAAAGCTGAGGAACAATCCCCCCATCCGCCACTTGATGCTCGGGTTTTCCTAAATCTTTCTCAAAATCATGAACAAAGACGTTAATATCGAGCTTGCTCAGATACCGCTCCATCACTGGGCGAACCTCCTCCCAGTCCAGACCGCCATTCCCGCACCCCAGTCGGGGAAACGAAATATCCCGTATCCCCTGAATCCGATACTGATCCCGAAACTTCTGAAGCCCCGCCTCAATCCACTCCAGTTTGGAGGGAGACCGCCAATGATCCTTGGTCGGAAAATTCAGCACCCAGTGTCCGTCCCCCCGCCAGAGCCATAACATCCCCGGCCGCAGCTTCTTCTCGGAACAGAGCTTCTTGTAAACGCCAAACATACGCGGTTCGATCCGCTTGAATTCAAGCGCCAGCCCCTTGCCCATTACCCCCACGCAGTTCACCGTGTTCACCAGTGTCTGCGCGGTCGATTCCATAATGCTCGTGCGACGATAAATCAGCATGGCCTTACCATCGCCTCACACAACCCAACAATCAATCCTGATCCAGCACTCAATCCTGTCGGTAATTCGGCGCCTCACGCGTGATCGTCACATCATGCACATGGCTCTCCCGCAGCCCCGCATTGGTGATCCGCCGGAACATCGCCCGCGTCTGCAAATCCGGAACAGAAGCCGATCCCGTATAGCCCATCCCGGCCCGCAACCCGCCCACCAACTGATGCACCACCGCCGACATCGCCCCCTTGTAAGGAACCTGACCCTCGATCCCTTCCGGAACCATCTTGTGGCTGTCCTTGATGTCCTGCTGGAAATACCGGTCAGCAGAGCCGCGCGCCATTGCCCCCAGGCTCCCCATCCCGCGATACGCCTTGTAGGATCGCCCCTGATACAGGAACGTCTCCCCCGGCGATTCCTCACACCCCGCCAGCAAAGACCCTACCATCACGACATCCGCCCCGGCCCCGATCGCCTTGACGATATCGCCGGACGTCCGGATGCCACCATCCGCAATCGCCGAAATCCCATGCTCATGCGCCGCGGCCGACGTCTCCATCACCGCCGAAAACTGCGGCACACCCACACCGGCCACAACCCGCGTCGTGCAGATCGAACCCGGCCCGATGCCAACCTTCACGCAATCCGCACCCGCCTCGATCAGCGCCAGCGCCGCCTGCGGGGTCGCCACGTTCCCGGCCACAACCTGAACATTGCCTGGCAGGGCCTTGATCCGCGCCACCGTGTCCAGAACACCGCGCGAATGACCATGCGCCGTATCCACCACGATCACATCGATCCCCGCCTCAATCAGCGCCCGTGCCCGCGCCAGCCCTTCCTCGCCAACCCCCGTCGCCCCCGCGCAGCGCAACCGCCCCAGCTCGTCCTTGATCGCCAGCGGATGCGCCACCGCCTTGTCCATGTCCTTCACCGTCACAAGCCCGATGCAACGCCCGATATCGTCCGTCACCAGCAGCTTCTCGATCCGATGCTTGTGCAGCAGATGCCGCGCCTCCTCCATGCTGGCGCCATGCCGAACCGTCACCAGCCCATCATGCGTCATCATGTCCCGAACCCGCGTATTCAGATCCGTCGTGAACCGCACGTCACGGTTGGTCAGAATCCCGACCAGCCGCCCATCCCCCGGCTCCACCACCGGCAAACCGGAAATCCCGTGCCGCGCCATCGTCGCATGAACATCCGCCAGCGTCTCCTCCGGCCCTACCGTCACCGGATTGACCACCATGCCGGACTCGAAACGCTTGACCCGGCGAACCTGCTCTGCCTGCTCCTCGACCGACAGGTTCTTGTGAATGACGCCCATGCCCCCCTGCTGCGCCATCGCGATCGCCATTGCATCTTCCGTCACCGTGTCCATCGCGGAAGACATCAGCGGAATGCTCAACTCGATCGTCTTCGTCAGACGCGTCCGCGTGGAGGTCTGGCTCGGCAACACATTCGATTCCGCCGGTTCCACCAGCACATCGTCAAACGCCAGAGCCTCGCGAATACGCGCATGCGTAAACCCGCGCGACGCGCTCTCGGTGAACGATTCCGTCTCGGATCGGAAGGACGATGATGCCATGGCCAATGCTCTCTCTCGCAAGCACCTGGCCCGATACGTCAGATCGGGCAGGCGCGCTGGATCAGGTTCGTCGGGCCAACCAGCCATGCTGGAACCCGACCATTGGCGGCTCTCCATAGAGCATCCCGCCCGCAGATGGAATTACGATTATGCGCGCCCCCAAAAATACCCTTGCCGCTTCCCCGAAGCCCGGTCAGGCTCGCCACCTTTTATAAAGGATCGTCATGCCCCCCAGAAAACGCGTCTACCTCGCCGGAGACCTCGTCTTCCGCCCCGAAGCCCCCACCCTCTTCGAACGCCTCAAAACGATCTGCCATACAACAGGCCTCGAAGGATGCGCCCCTTTTGACGGTCAGGACGCCATACGCGGCCTTCCCCCCGGCCGGGACACGATCCTCAAGATCATCACGGCTGACCGGGATCTCATGAATACCTGCGACGCCGGACTGTTCTGTCTGGACCCGTTCCGCCGCGCACCGGACATGGACCCCGGAACCGCAGTCGAAATCGGCTACATGATGGCCCAGGGCAAACCCCTTGAAGGCTACACCACTGACGCCAGACCCTACCCCGAAAAAGTCGCGGCCTACTGGAAGCACGCCTGGAACGAAAACGTCAGCCCACGCACCAACCCGAACGCCTTCGCCTCCGGCGCATTGGAAGATCCGGACGGAATGCTGCTCCATTCGGACGGCATGGTCCAGAACGGCATGACGGAAGGCTTCATCACCCTCTCCGGCGGCGGGATCGCCACACATCGGGACTTCGAAACAGCCTTCAGGATAGCCGCCGAAGCACTGGCAAAACGTCTTTTATAGAATGTTAGAAATTCTGGCTGGGAGACCTGGATTCGAACCAGGGCTGACCGGGTCAGAGCCGGTAGTTCTACCGCTAAACTATCTCCCAAGCGGCCGTCAGCATGTGTTCCTGCTGGCGTGGGGCGGGAATTAACACCCTCCCCCACCCCACGCAAGACCTGAAACGCAAAACTTTTCCCCAAAGAGAATTTTACAGTTTTGTCATAATTATCTTGCGACAAGCCGCGCAGGGCCGCAAAGTCACCCCAACGGTGCCTCTCTCTATCAGGTACCCGAGGAGGTGCCTATGAACCACTTTTCGCATGGACAGCCGCGTTCGGGATATCACACCGAAAACGCGACTCGCATGGGTGGATTCTTCGGCGCACTGGACCTCGGCACCAATAACTGCCGCATGATGATCGCCACCCAGTCCGGTAGCGGCTTCCGCGTGGTGGACAGCTTCAACCGCTCTGTCCGCCTGGGCGAAGGCCTGCAAACCACCGGTCGCCTCAGCGACAACGCCATGGAACGCGCGATCGACGCCCTGCGCGCCTGCGCCAGCCGCATGAAGAACTGGCAACTGCGCGCCGTCCGTGCCGTCGCGACCGAAGCCTGCCGCCGCGCCGTCAACGGCACCGCCTTCCTCGCCCGCGTCCGCGCCGAAACCGGCCTGACCATAGACGTCATCTCGCCACGGGAAGAAGCCGAACTCGCCATCGAGAGTTGCAGCTCCCTCCTTCACGTCCCGGAAGAAAGCCGCAACCGAAGCGTCCTGTTCGACATCGGCGGCGGCTCCACCGAAATCGCCTGGGTCCGCGTCGATCGCAACCAGCACCGTCAGGACCTGATGGGCTATATCAGCATCCCCGTCGGCGTCATCACCCTGTCCGAACGCTTCTCCGGCCGGAACGACCGCTACGCGGACATGCTGGACTACGTCTTGACGCATCTTCAGAATTTCGAAAGCATCCACCGCATCAGCCGCGAGATCAGCCAGGGCAACGTCCGCCTGCTGGGCACCAGCGGCACCGTCACCACCCTCGCCGGTATCGCCCTCGGCCTCCCACGCTACAGCCGCGCCGCCGTGGACGGCATCACTCTCCCCAGCACCGATGCGCTGGACGCCATCACCCTCCTGCGCTCCCTCCCGCCCGGCGGCCTCGCCGCCCATCCCTGCATCGGCCCGGAACGGGACACCTACGTGCTGCCCGGCTGCGCCATCTTCGAAGCCATCCACCGTCGCTGGCCGGTCATGGACGTCACCATAGCCGATCGTGGCCTGCGGGACGGCATGCTCCTCCGCATGGCACGCGAACGCCCCACCCCGGAACGCCGTCCGCGCACGCGAAGCTTTCCTCTGCACACTCAATCCAATCGGCTCCAGACGAATCGCCCATTGCCTCATCTGGCCACGACCGCCATATCGGCGTCATGACCGATCAGAAACCCGGCAGACCGAAAACGCCCCGCCCCAAAAAGGCCGCCGCGCCAGTCCGCATCCCCGGAAAAGCCCTCAAAAGCTCCTCCGCCCCCGGCGCCCGAGACGCCACGACCGATGCCCAGACCGTCCGGACATCGCGTGACAAGACCGTTTTTCTCAAAACCGCGCGTGGCCGTACCCCCGGTCAGCAGCAATGGCTCAGCCGCCAGCTGAACGACCCCTACGTCGCCGCCGCCAGACGCGAAGGCTGGCGGTCCCGCGCCGCCTACAAGCTCATCGAAATCGATGACCGCTTCAAACTCCTCAAACCCGGCCAGCGTGTAATCGATCTCGGCGCAGCCCCCGGCGGCTGGACGCAGGTTGCCGTCAAACGCGGCGCCACCCATGTCGCAGGCGTCGATCTGCTCCCGGTCGATCCCGTCGCCGGCGCCGAACTCGTGGAAGGCGACTTCACAGACCCCGAGATGCCGAAAATCCTGATGGACCTCCTCGGCGGCCCGGCCGATCTCGTCCTGTCGGACATGGCCCCCAACACCACCGGTCATTCAGGAACGGATCACATCCGCATCATGGGCCTCGCCGAAGGCGCCCTGGATTTCGCCATGGAAGTCCTCGCCGAAGGCGGCGGTTTCGTGGCGAAAGTCTTTCAGGGTGGCTCGGAACAGACCATTCTCAACACGATGAAAAAAGCCTTCGCCACCGTCAAACACGTCAAACCCCCCGCAAGCCGCAAGGAATCCAGCGAACTCTACGTCGTGGCGCTGGGATTTCGGCCAGACCGGGTCTGATCCCGAAGTTCCGGAAGATCTGGGGGCAGCGCCCCCAACTTCTCCTCAGGCAATCACATCCCCCCAAAGCCATGCGGCTCCGCGCACACCCGAACTGTCACCATGCACGTTCTTCAAGATCGGCGTGTTGCATTTCGGCGTAATCACATAACGCGCCATCAAAGGCGGCACACGCTCATAAAGGGACGCCAGATTGGACACGCCGCCCCCCAGCACGATCGCATCAGGGTCCAGAAAGTTGATCGCCAGCGCACATGCCCGCGCCATCCGGTCCATGTAACGGTCCAGCGCTCCGATCGCCGCAACATCGCCCGCCTCGGCCGCCGCCTCGATCCCGGCCGTGTTGCGCTCGCCCGGCCCCTTCCAGTCCTGCGCCAGCGCGGACCCGCACAGATACCGCTCCAAGCACCCCTCATTGCCGCAGAAACACTTCGGCATCGGGAATTCCTCCAGACGCGGCCACGGCAGCGGAATATGCCCCCACTCCCCCGCAATCCGATGCGCGCCCTCAAGCAGCTTTCCATTGGCGACGATCCCCGCCCCCATGCCCGTCCCGATGATAACGCCCAGCACGCAGGCCTTGCCCGCACCCGCACCGTCAACCGCCTCGGACAGCGCGAAACAGTTCGCGTCATTCTCGACACGTACCGAACGGTTCATCGCCGTATCCAGATCGCGACCGAACGGCTGGTTGTTCAGCCACGTCGCATTCGCATTCTTGATCAGCCCGGTATCGGGCGAGATCGACCCAGGAATCCCGATCCCGACCGTCGCCTCGCTCCCCAGCCGCTTCTCCACGCTGAACACCAGATCGCGCGTCGCGGCAATCGCCCCCTCATAATGTCCGGGATTGGGAACGCGCTCGCGAAGCACCATCTTCCCGTCACGATCCAGAACGGCAATCTCGATCTTCGTGCCACCAAAATCGATCCCGATACGATACTCGGCCATACTCAGTCCTGTGTCAGTGTTCCGTTGATGTCGCGGAGCAGCCGAACATGGTACGGCGCTACGATGATGCCTCATGATGCGATGAACTGGCCGTCATGAAAACACCCCACGGCACGCAACTCCGTATGAGAAGCATTTTACAATGTGTCCGCGCGGCGCATAATGCCAATATGAACCTCCTTCCGCACCCGATTGCCGCATGACCACCCCTCCGCGTGAAACCCTTCTGGATGCAAGCGGGCTCGCATGTCCCCTCCCCGTTCTCAAAGCCAATCGTATCCTGCGCACGCTTCCCCCCGGAGACCGCCTGCGCGTCACCGCAACCGATCGCGCCAGCGTGGCGGATTTCCAGTCCTATTGCCGGGAGACCGGTCACGCGCTCGTCGCCTTCACGGAAAACGGCAAAACTCTCTCATTCGTGATCCGCAGAGGCGACGAGAGACGGGGCGAACCGGCAACAGTTTTATAAAACCGACTCGCGAATCCCGCCTTCCCCGCTCCTCCGCACTTGGCAGAGAGCGCAGCATGGGGCTATCCCTCCCCCTTCGAAAGATCCAGCACGGCGTCAGGCCCGGCCAACGTCATGTTCTTGGAGCATAAAGTTCAGGATTCAGGACGCGCGGCATGACCGAAGACATTTCCAGACTTTCCTTCGAGGATGCCCTGACCGAACTGGAAAAGATCGTCCGCGCCCTCGAAGGCGGTCAGATGAAGCTGGAGGACGCCATGTCGTCGTACGAACGAGGCGCAGCCCTGCGCCGTCATTGCGACACCAAACTGCGTGAAGCGGAAATGCGGGTCCAGGCCATCGTGGAACGGGCCGACGGCACCCTCGCCACCGAAACCGTCGGCAACGCCGCACGATGAACGCCCTCACCCCCATGCCAGCCGATATCGCCACCCCAGAAGCCCTGCGCGCCTCCCTCGCCGAAACCGCCGCAGCCGTCGAATCGGCCATCGATTCGCTGCTCATCCGCCCGACCGGCGCGGAAGCCATCCTGTTCGACGCCATGCGCTACGCCTCTCTCGGCGGCGGCAAGCGCCTGCGCGGCTATCTGGCCGTGCAGGTCGCCGCCCTGTTCGGCGCGGACCGCAACGCTGCCCTGCGTACCGCTGCATCCGTCGAAATGCTCCACGCCTATTCCCTCGTGCATGACGACCTCCCCTCGATGGACGACGACGACCTCCGCCGTGGCCAACCCTCCACCCACCGCAAGTTCGACGAAGCCACGGCCATCCTCGCCGGAGACGCCCTGCAAACGTCCGCCTTCGAAATCCTGGCGGCCCCCGCGACGCACCCGGACGCCACCATCCGCGCCAACCTCGTTCTGGCTCTCGCACAGGCCTCGGGCGCGAACGGGATGGTCGGCGGTCAGGTGATCGACATGCAGGGCGAAGGCAAATCCCTGGGGCTGGATCAGGTCCGCCGCCTCCACGCCCTGAAAACCGGCGCATTGCTCCGTTACGCCGCCATCAGCGGCGCCATTCTCGGCAACGCATCCCCGGAAGATACCGCCCGAATCGCCGCCTACGGCCGCGATCTCGGCACCGCGTTCCAGATCGCCGATGACGTGCTGGACGCCACCGCCAGCGCCGAGGAACTTGGCAAAACCGCCGGCAAGGATCTCGCCGCCGGCAAATCCACCTACGTGTCGCTCCTGGGAATCGAAGGCGCGACCCGTGAAGCCAAACGTCTCTGCCAGGAAGCCTGCGCGCACCTGGAAGCCTTCGGGCCTTCCGCCGCGCATCTCAAGGCGCTCGCCCTCTTCGTCGTCGAGCGCAGGAACTGATTCGATGTCCAAAGATAAAATCCCCACCCTCGGTCGCTACCCCATCCTCGATCAGGTCTCCTCCCCTGACGATCTGCGGAACTATTCCCCCGATCAGCTCAAGCAGCTCGCCGATGAACTGCGCGCCGAAACGGTGGACGCCGTCTCCACGACCGGCGGCCATCTCGGGGCCTCGCTCGGCGTCGTCGAACTGACGGTCGCCCTCCACGCCGTTTTTAACACCCCGGACGACCGCGTGATCTGGGACGTCGGCCATCAGGCCTACCCCCACAAGATCCTGACCGGCCGCCGGGACCGCATCCGCACCCTGCGCCAGCCCGGTGGCCTCTCGGGCTTCACCCGCCGCTCCGAAAGCGAATACGATCCGTTCGGCGCCGCCCATTCCTCCACTTCCATCTCCGCCGGCCTCGGCATGGCCGTCGCACACCACCTCCGCGCGGAAGAAGACCCCACCTACAGGGAACGCAACGTCATCGCCGTGATCGGGGACGGCTCGATCTCGGCGGGCATGGCCTACGAAGCCATGAACAACGCCGCCGTCGCAGGCCCCGGCGCGTCGCGCCTGATCGTGGTGCTGAACGACAACGAAATGTCCATCGCGCCCCCCGTCGGCTCGATGTCCAACTACCTCTCCCGCCTGATGTCCTCGCGCCAGTTCATGAACCTGCGCGATCTCGCCGGAAAGGTCGCAAAAAAACTCCCCTCCCGCATCGAGCGCACCGCCAAACGCGCGGACGAACTCGCACGCGGCATGATCACCGGCGGCACCCTGTTCGAGGAACTCGGCTTCTACTACGTCGGCCCGGTCGATGGCCACGACATGAACCAGCTCGTCCCTATCCTGCGCAATCTGCGCGACGCGGACGACAAAGGCCCGATCCTGCTCCACATCATGACGGAAAAGGGCCGCGGCTATAAACCCGCCGAAGCCGCGGGCGACAAATACCACGCCGTCAGCCGCTTCAACGTCGTCACCGGCGAGCAGAGCAAGGCCCCGGCCGGCCCACCCTCCTACACCTCCATCTTCGCCCGCGAACTCCTCACCCGCGCCAAAACCGACGACAGGATCGTCGCCGTCACCGCCGCCATGCCTTCCGGTACCGGGCTGGACAAGTTCGCCAAGGCCCATCCGGACCGCTTCTTCGATGTGGGCATCGCGGAGCAGCACGCCGTCACCTTCGCCGCCGGCATGGCGACCGAAGGCCTGCGCCCGTTCTGCGCCATCTACTCCACTTTCCTGCAACGCGCCTACGATCAGGTCGTGCATGACGTCGCCCTCCAGAACCTGCCCGTCCGCTTCGCGATCGACCGCGCAGGCCTCGTCGGCGCGGACGGCGCCACCCATGCCGGTTCGTTCGACCTGAACTACCTCTGCTGCCTGCCGAACATGGTCGTCATGGCGCCGTCGGACGAAGTCGAACTCCTGCACATGACCGCCACCGCCTGCATGCATGACGACAGCCCCAGCGCCGTCCGCTACCCGCGCGGCGGCGGCCTCGGGCTGGACCTGCCCGAAACGGGTGAGGTTCTGCCCATCGGAAAGGGCCGCATCGTCCGCGAAGCCAAGGGCAGGATCGCCATCCTCTCCCTCGGCACACGTCTTCAGGAAGCCCTCCGCGCGGCGGACATGCTGGCCGCACAAGGCCTCCCCGCCACCGTGGCGGACGCGCGCTTCGCCAAGCCGATCGACACGGCGCTGGTCGCACAGCTTGCCATAGACCACGACGTCCTCATCACCGTGGAAGAAGGCGCCGTCGGCGGCTTCGGCGCGCTCGTCACGCAGCATCTCGCCGATACCGGCCTGCTGGATCACGTCAAGTTCCGCCCGATGGCCTTCCCGGACATCTTCATCGACCACAACACGCCGCAGGTCCAATACGATGAGGCCGGCCTCAACGCCCAGCACATCGCCCAGAAGGCAGCAGATGCGCTCGGCGTGAAAATCGCCACGCAGCAGACCGCCTGACCTCATGGCCAAACGACGCGCCGATCAGCTCCTCGTGGATCGCGGGCTTGTGGAAACCCGCACCCGCGCACAGGCGCTGATCCTCGCGGGCCTCGCCTATAACGGGGACCGGCGCGTCGCCAAGGCCGGGGACATGCTCCCCGAAGACGCCCCCCTGATCCTCAAGGGGCAGGATCACCCCTGGGTCTCGCGCGGCGGCCTCAAACTGATCCACGCCATCGAGCATTTCAAACTCGACGCCACAGACCGCACCTGCATCGACGTCGGCGCCTCCACAGGCGGTTTCACGGACGTCCTGCTCACCAAAGGCGCCACCAAGGTCTTCGCCGTCGATGTCGGCCACGGTCAGCTCGCCTGGAAACTGCGCTCGGACGGACGCGTCACCGTGCTGGAAAAAACCAACGCCCGCACGCTGGACGCAACCCTCATCCCGGACCCCATCACCGCCATCGTGTGCGACGCCAGCTTCATCGGCCTCCGCACCGTCCTCCCCGCCGCGCTGGGCCTTGCACAACCCGGCGCATGGGTCGTCGCCCTCATCAAACCCCAGTTCGAAGCCGGTCGCGCCCAGATCGGCGCCAAAGGCGTCGTCCGCGATCCCGAAGTCCACCAGCAGGTGTGCGGCACCATCGAAAACTGGTGGAAAACCCTCCCCGGATGGACCGTCCTCGGCGTGGAACCCAGCCCAATCACCGGCCCTGAAGGCAACCGCGAATTCCTGATTGCCGCCGAAAAAACCGCCTGACCCCAATACCCTTGGAAATCCACCATCGCGCTGTGCTACAGGGCGCGCATCATGCCCAGCACCGCCGAACTCGCACCAGCCACCCCCGAAACCCGTCGCATCGTTGATCTTAACGACGCCGAACGCGAACGCATCCGCGCGAAATCCGCCCTGTTCGCGCCCCCCCCGGCCCTGCACGCCGATGGCCGCCGGGAACTCGTGGGCCTCTCGCGGGAGGAAATGGCCGAAGCCCTGCTGGAAATCGGCGAAAAACCCTTTCGCGCCAAACAGCTCTGGCACTGGGTCTATCACCAGGGCGAAACCGATTTCACGAAAATGAGCACCATCGCAAAACCGCTTCAGGCCAGACTGGCCGAGCGTTTCGTGATCGGCCGCCCCACCACATCACTCGAACAGACCTCGAAGGACGAAACCCGCAAGTTCCTGTTCCGCTTCCGGGACGGCCAGGAAGCGGAAACCGTCTATATCCCGGATCGCCGGGAAGATCGCGGCGCCGTCTGCATCTCCTCTCAGGTCGGATGCACCCTTTCCTGCACATTCTGCCACACCGGCACGCAAAAACTGGTCCGTAACCTCGGCGCCGCCGAAATCGTCGGACAATTCATGGCCGCGCGGGACAGCTATAACGAATGGCCCAGCCCCACGGGCGACACCCCCCGCCTGCTTTCCACCATCGTCCTGATGGGCATGGGCGAACCGCTCTACAATTACGACAACGTCGCCAAGGCCATGAAAATCATCATGGACGGCGAGGGAATCGCTCTCTCCCGCCGCCGGATCACCCTCTCCACCTCCGGCGTCGTCCCGATGATGGACCGCTGCGGCGATGAACTGGGCGTCAACCTCGCCATCTCGCTCCACGCCGTCACCAACGAATTGCGCGATCAGATCGTCCCCCTCAACCGCAAATACCCGATCGAGGAGCTGATGGCCGCCTGCCGCCGCTACCCGGCCGCCTCGAACTCACGGCGCATCACCTTCGAATACATCATGCTGCGCGGCATCAACGACAGCGAGGCGGACGCCCGCGAACTCGTCCGCCTCATCCGGGGCCTCCCCGCCAAGGTGAACCTCATCCCGTTCAACCCCTGGCCCGGCTCGGACTACAATCCCTCCACGAAGGAACAGCTCGCCAAATTCGCCAATATCGTCATGGAGGCCGGCTTCTCCTCCCCCATCCGCATGCCGAGAGGGCGGGATATCCTCGCCGCCTGCGGCCAGCTCAAGACGGAAAGCGAACGCACGCGCGCCTCCGCCAAAGCGGACGCCTGATCTGGTCGTTTCCGGATCGTGATGCTAGACGCGGTGACAGACCAAGACCCATCTGATCGAAGGATCCCTCGATGACCGCCCGAGACGTCAAAAAAGTTGTGCTGGCCTACTCGGGAGGACTCGACACGTCCGTCATCCTGCGCTGGCTCCAGCAGAAATATAATTGCGAAGTCGTCACCTTCACCGCCGATCTCGGCCAGGGCGAGGAACTCGAACCCGCCCGCAAAAAGGCTGAAATGTTCGGCGTGAAGGAAATCTTCGTCGAAGACCTGCGCGAGACCTTCGTGAAGGACTTCGTATTCCCGATGTTCCGGGCCAACACGCTCTACGAAGGCCAGTATCTCCTCGGAACCTCCATCGCCCGCCCCCTGATCGCCCAGCGCCAGATCGAGATCGCGGAAATGGTCGGGGCCGACGCAGTCGCTCACGGCGCCACCGGCAAGGGCAACGATCAGGTCCGCTTCGAACTCGGCTACTACGCCCTCAAGCCGGACGTCACCGTCATCGCCCCGTGGCGGGAATGGGATCTCACCTCCCGCACCAAACTCCTCTCCTTCGCCGAGGAAAACCAGATCCCCGTCACCAAGGACAAGCGCGGCGAAGCCCCGTTCTCGGTCGATGCCAACCTGCTGCACTCGTCCTCCGAGGGCAAAATCCTTGAAGACCCCGCCATCGCCCCGGATGAAATCGTGTTCCAGCGCACGATCTCCCCGGAAGCCGCCCCGGACATCGCCACCGAAATCACCATCGATTTCGTTGCGGGCGATCCGGTCGCGATCAACGGCGTCGAAATGTCCCCGGCCACCCTCCTGACGCGCCTTAACGAACTCGGCCGCGCCAACGGCATCGGCCGCCTCGATCTGGTCGAGAACCGCTTCGTCGGCATGAAATCGCGCGGCATCTACGAAACCCCGGGCGGCACCATTCTGCTTCAGGCCCACCGCTCGATGGAATCCATCACGCTGGACCGCGAAGCAGCCCATCTGAAGGACAGCATCATGCCCCGCTATGCGGAGCTGATCTATAATGGCTTCTGGTTCGCCCCGGAGCGCCGGATGCTTCAGGCCCTGATCGACACCAGCCAGCATTCCGTCACCGGCCGCGTCCGCCTCAAACTCTACAAGGGCAACGTCATCTGCATCGGCCGCGAAAGCCCGAACAGCCTGTACGATACCCGCGTCGTGACTTTCGAGGACGACGAAGGCGCCTATAATCAGGTCGATGCACAGGGCTTCATCAAGCTGAACGCCCTCCGCCTGCGTCTGGGCGGGCAGATCGGCCGCCGGGGCGGCACACTCTGAACGGGAACGTGATGATCGTGAGCTTTCTGAAAACGCTACGCCATGCCACCACAGGGGCCTGCCTCGCCAGCGTCATGGCCCTGGCCGCATGTGGCGGCGAAAAAGAAGCCCCGGAACTGACGCCGGAGCAGTTCATGGCCAAGCAATACGCCGAACCGGGAGTGCAGAAACTCCCGGACGGTCTGGCCTACAAAATCATCCAGTCCGGCCCCAAGGACGGCGACCAGCCGCACAAGGGCCAGATGATGATGCTGATCTACGAAGGCCGCCTGCCCGACGGCGCCATCTTCGACAGCTCCGAACAGCACGGCAACGGCGCCTACATGCAAATGCCGCTGGACGGTCTGGTGCAAGGCTGGATGGAAGCCCTGCCCATGATGCATGTCGGCGATATCTGGACGCTCTACGTCCCCCCGAAACTCGGCTACGGCAAGCGCTCGATGGGCATCATCCCGCCGGACAGCCCCCTCGTCTTCCGTATCCAGCTCCTCGGCGTCGGAGGCCAGGCGGACTGACCGCTCCCCGGCCCGGCACCCTCAATCCCTGCCGGGCCGAACCTTCTCCGCCGTCTTCGGCCGCTCCAGCGTGAACACGGACTCGGCCCCCACCCGCACGTAATCCCCCGCCCCGCCGGAGCGCAGCACAACCCCCTGCTCATGCGTGTGGAAAACCCCGTCCCGCAACGCGTCCGCGCGAATATGCACGCACACCACCTCCCCCAGCACCATCCACGTCTCCAGTTCCGCACCCCCCGCATCGCGCAACCGCTCGATCTGCGTCAGCCGACACTCCATATGCACCGGGCTCTCCGCCACACGCGGCGCACGCACAAGATCGCTCTCCAGCATCGTCAGCCCGGCCAGCGTGAACTCGCTCTCATGCGCCGCAGCCGGTGCCGCCGTCGCATTCATCGCATGGACGAGCGACTCATTGGTCAGATTCCAGACGAATTCCCGGCTCCGCTCGATATTGCGCACACTGTCCTTCCACCCCGAAGAACTGAACCCGATGATCGGCGGCCTGTAACTGAACGCATTGAAAAAACTGTAAGGCGCCAGATTGGCCACCCCATCCGCCCCAAGGCTCGATATCCACCCGATCGGACGCGGCGCAATGATCGCGGCGAACGGATCATGCGGCAGTCCATGCCCGTCCTTCGGTTCATAACGGTAAAAAGCGTCGTCGCTCATGCAGCCTGCTCCGGCATCGTAAAATGAAGATCGCACCGGGCCTCATAAAGCTCTGCATCTCCGGTTTCCAGAAGATGCCCCGTCTCCACCCGCTTGGCAGTCCACCGGGCCGCCGCGCCACACACATGGCAACGCGCCTCCAGAGGAACACACTCATCCGCCAAAGCCGACAGCCGCATCATCACCTCGAACGGTCGCCGCCGATAGTCCGTATCAAGCCCCCCCGCCACGACATCAACCCCCGCTGCCAGCATCCCCTCGATATCCGCCACCACATCCCCATGATAATGCGGCGCGGTCCAGAAATGCGCCTCATCCAGCACGATCGTCCGATAAGCCCCGGCATCCTCCGGCCACGCCGAAACCGGCCGCGCCGGATAGGAACACCCCGCCCGGCTGAAGATCTCATTATCCGTCCGCGTATCGAAAGCCGGTTTCAAAACCAGAACCGGCCCCCGCCCCCCCGCAACCGCTCCCTCGATCGCCGCCACCAGACGCGCCGACTTCCCCGCGAACATCGGTCCCGTAATCAGCGTCAACCCATCCCGCCGCATCCCGCATCCTCTCGCGCAAGCCTTGAAGCGCGCGAATAAGACCTATTCCCGCAGCTTTGCCAACCCTCCCTTGCACAGCCCGGCCCGGACGTGTTTTGTCATGGCGTGGCCCTCATAGATCGCTCCTTCCGTCTCCCCCTCCTCCTCGCCTTCGCTATGGTCGGCGTGTTCGCCTTCACACAATGCGAGTCCAACCGGGATCTCGGCAAACGTAACTACGGCGACAACTGCGGCATCTGCCATCACGGCGGCCAGGGCCAGGCTGGCGAAACCCCCGCCCTCTTCGGTCGCGTGGACCAGATTGCCCAGACGCCGGAAGGCCATCGCTACCTGATCAACGTTCTCCTCAACGGCATCAACGGGCCAATCACCGCCAACGGCCAGCATTTCGATTTCTCGATGCCCGCCTTCCGGCACCTGTCGGATGCCGATATCGCCCATATCCTGAACTACATCACCAGTAAGAACAGCCCCCATCCCGCCCCCCGCTTCACCCCGCAGGACATCGCCGCCCAACGCACCCCCATCCGCGCCTCGAGCGACGTTCACGACCTCCGCGACAAATTGAACCAGACCCAGCCTATTCCCTAAGCAACCGCCGCGCCTCCTGATGCGAAAGCGCCCGGTCCAGATACTGCCCGGCCCGGATCAGCGCGAGATGCGTGAAGGCCTGCGGAAAATTCCCCAGATGCTCTCCCGAAAGCCCAAGCTCCTCGGAAAACAGCCCGACATGATTGGCATAGCCCAGCATCTTCTCGAACAGGAACCGCGCCTGCAACAGATCGCCAGACCGCGCCAGACACTCCACATACCAGAACGAACACATGGTAAACGTGCCCTCCCCACCCGTCAGTCCGTCGTCATTCTCCCCGTCGAACACCCGATACCGATAGACATGGCTGTCGTCCAGCAACGTCTCCCCCACCGCCTTCAACGTCGAAACCCACCGTGGATCACGCTCCCCGATGAAATCCACCAGCGGCATCAACAGGCAGGACGCATCAATCGTGTCACTCCCCCTGGACTGCACGAAACTCTGCAAGGCCTCATTCCAGAAATTCTCATGCACGTCCCGATAGATCGCATTCCGCTCCCGCATCCAAAGCCCAAGATGCGCCGGCAACCCATGCTTCTGCGCCAGCCGCACCGCCCGGTCGAGCGCCACCCAGCACATCACGCGCGAATGCAGGAAATGCCGCCGCCCCCCGCGCACCTCCCAGATCCCCTCATCCTCCTGATTCCAGTTCCCCGCCAGCCAGTCCATCCCCTGTGAAAGAGACTGCCAGTCCTCCCAGCTCAAGCGCTCGCAATGCTGATCCGCCAGATAGATCGCATCCATCAGCTCGCCATAGATATCGAGCTGTAACTGATCCTCCGCCGCATTTCCGATCCGCACCGGCCGGGAATTCTCATACCCCGCGAAATGCTCCAGCTCCGTCTCCGTCGTCACCCGGCGGCCATCAACCCCATACAGAACCCGCAACTGTTCCCCCGGGCTCTCCTTCGCCCGCCCCCGCAGCCAGCGGATGAACGCCGTCGCCTCCTCCGTATGACCCGTGCGGATGAACGCATGAACCATGAACGACGAATCACGAATCCACGTGTAACGATAATCCCAGTTCCGAACCCCACCCACATCCTCCGGCAGCCCGAACGTCGCCGCCGCGATCATCGAACCGAACTCCTGGGACGTCAGAAGCTTCAGCGCCAGCGTCGAACGCACGATCTGCTCATGCCACCGCCCCCGGTAAGGAGACCGCGCCACCCAGTCCCGCCAGTAGGTCGCCGTCGCCTTGAACGCCTCCGCAACCCAGTGATCCTCCAGGCAGACATTGCAGTCCGTCACCTCGCCATCCAGCGTGAACGTCGCCGTCTCGTTCATGTCCAACCCGAACGAGACCCGCGCAACGCCCCCTTCCACCACCAGCGGCAACGTCGAACACAGCCGCAACGGTGCGATTCCCACATCCTCAGGCTCGAACACCACGACACGGTCACTCAACCGCCGCACAGAATGCCCGCACCGGCCATAATCGAACCGCGGCTCACACCGCATCTCGAACCCGATCGCCCCCCGAACCGCCTTGATCCGACGCACCAACTGCTGCCCGGAAACCGCATCTCCCACCGTCATGAAATCGGAAAGCTCGCTCACCCCGGAAGGAGACAGCAGCCGCGTCAACACAACATTCGTGTCCGGCACATAAAACTGCTTGTGCCGCCCTCCAGCCAGAACCGGGGACAGCACGAACCGCCCCCCGTCCGGATCGAGCAGCGATGCAAACACACTCGGGCTGTCGAAACGCGGCCAGCACAGCATATCGATCGTCCCGTCGATCGCCACCAGCGCCGTCGTCCGCAGATCCCCGATCACGGCATGGTTCTCGATGGATGCCGCCGCTCCGTTCCCACTGCTCATCAAGGCTGCACCCCCCCAACAGAAACCCAGGCCCGCCCATCCCGCTCCAGCAGCTCATCCGCCGCATCCGGCCCCTGCGTCCCCGCCCTGTAGGGCACCGGCTCATCCCCGGCCCGATCGAAAACCGGCTGCACGATCCGCCACGCCGCCTCGATCGCATCCGCCCGCTGGAACAACATCGGATCGCCGATCATGCAGTCATACAGCAACGTCTCATACCCGACATTCGGCGCCTCCCCAAAGAAATCCCGATACAGGAACGTGCTGTGAACCGGCGCCAGCGTCACCTCCGGCCCGGGGCGTTTCGCCTCGAACTCCGTCCTGATGCCATGCACCGGATCGATCAGCAGCCGCACCACATTCGGCGCCGGACGATCCGCTCCCAGTTCCCGAAAAATGGTATAAGGCGCAGCCTTGAACACGATCGCGATCTCCGTCTGCCGCGCCGCCAGCCGCTTGCCGGTCCGCACATAAAACGGCACCCCGCCCCACCGCCAGTTATCGATCATCAGCTTCATCGCGATATATGTCTCGGTCCTGCTGTCCGGCGCCACATCCGGCTCCGTCCGATACGCCGCAATGTCGCGCGCCGCGATCCGCCCCGCCTCATACTGCCCCCGCACATAATCCTTCGGCCCCAGCGTCCGCACGGCTTCCAGCAGTTTCGTCTTCTCCTGCCGCACGGCCTCCGCATCCAGGGAGTTCGGCGGCTCCATCGCAATCATGCACAACAACGTGAACAGATGGTTCGGCACCATGTCCCGCAACGCCCCCGTCCCCTCATAGAACCGCCCCCGGTTCTCCACACCCACCGTCTCGGATGCCGTGATCTGGACATGATCGATATATTCCCGCCGCCAGCTCGGCTCGAACATCCCGTTCGCAAACCGCACCGCCATGATGCTCTGCACCGTCTCCTTGCCCAGAAAATGATCGATCCGATAAAACTGGGACTCATCGCCCTGCTTCAAGATCGCCGCGTTCAGAACCCTCGCGCTCTCCACATCGTGCCCGAACGGCTTCTCGATCACGACACGCCGGAAAAACCCTTCCCCCTGCCGCAACAAACCAGCTTTCCCCAGCCCCTCCACGACAGGCGCAAAAAACCGTGCCGCCACGGCCAGATAGAAAATGACGTTCCCGTTCCCAAGCGCATCCTTTAGTTCGGAAAACAGGGCGTCCGTCGTGAAATCCCCGGTCTGATACCGCGCATTTCGAAGCAGTCGCCCCCAGGCCGTCTCGTCCAGATGATCCACCGAAAACTCCGCATCCGGATCTTTCGAGAAATCCTCGATCGCCGACACGAGCGACGCTACCCAGCCCTGCGTATCGAAATCCCGCTGATCAATCGCCAGAATCCGGAAATCCGACGGCAAGGACCGATTGACCGACAGATTGTAAAGCGACGGGATCAGCAAACGTTTGGTCAAATCCCCACCCGCCCCGAAAATAACCATCGTGCAAGGCGGGGGCGCAGCGGGAGAGGATGATGGCGTGTTCGTTGCTGAACCGGAATTCTGCGGCATGAGTACGATCCTTCATTCCCGCTTGCCCCGATCAACAGGCGATCAGACGCGCCGGGATACCGACAGAACGCCCATCGCCACGGCACGTTTCCCGATTGACCGTCCGCCCTGAACCACCCACAACACAGCCATGCAACGTATCTTCTCCGGCATCCAGCCCACCGGCGTTCCCCAGCTTGGAAACTATCTCGGCGCCATCCGAAACTGGGTCGCGCTCCAGGACGATCACGAGTGCGTGTTCTGCCTGGTGGACATGCACGCCCTCACTCAATGGCAGGACCCCGCCGCCCTGCGCGAACAGACGCTGGGCCAGACCGCGTGCCTCCTCGCCGCCGGTATCGATCCCGCCCGACACATCCTGTACAACCAGTCCGCCGTCTCGGCCCACGCCCGCCTGGGCTGGATCTTCGACTGTGTCTCGCGTCTAGGCTGGCTGAACCGCATGACGCAATTCAAGGACAAGGCTGGCAAGGACCGCGAAAAACACTCCGCCGGCCTCTACGTCTATCCCAATCTCATGGCGGCCGACATCCATGCCTTCCACGCCACCCGCGTCCCCGTGGGAGATGACCAGCGCCAGCATCTCGAACTCGCGAACGATATCGCCCAGAAATTCAACCACGATTACGAGGTGGATTTTTTCAAACCGATCGAGGCCGTCATCCCCGCTTCCGCCGCCCGCGTCATGAGCCTGCGGGACGGCACCAAGAAAATGTCCAAATCCGATCCCTCCGCACAAAGCCGGATCGAACTGACCGACACCCCGGACGACATCGCCCTCAAGATCCGCCGCGCCAAAACCGACGCGGAGCCGATCCCGGCCGAGACCGCAGACCTGGAACACCGTCCGGAAGCCCGTAACCTCGTCGCCATCTACGCCGCCCTGACCAACGAAACCCCCGATCAGGTTCTGGCCCGCCATGCCGGTGAAGGGTTCGGCCCCTTCAAGTCGGCCCTCACCGAAGTCGTGGTCAACGCCATCGCGCCTGTCGCCGCCGAAACCCGCCGCCTGCTTCAGGACAAGCCCCATCTCCTCTCCGTCCTCCGCAACGGCGCGGACCGCGCCCGCACGATCGCGGACCCGATCGTCGCCGAAGCCGAACGCATCGTCGGCTACCTGCGTTAACCGTCTCCGAACAACCAGAGGGCAGCCCCATGCAGCAGGATTTTCACCGCATCTCGGTCGATACACGCGGCAAGGGGCTGACCATGATCACCCGCCCCATCGTGGAATGGGTCCGACAGACCGGCATCCAGACCGGCCTGCTCACCCTCTGGTGTCAGCACACCTCCGCCTCCCTCACCGTGCAGGAAAACGCGGACCCCACCGTCCGGCAGGACATCGCTGCCTATTTCGAAGATCTCGTCCCCGAAAACCGCGCCTATATCCATGACGACGAAGGCCCGGACGACATGCCCGCCCACCTCCGCACCATGCTCACCAACACCCAGCTCTCCATACCGGTCTCCAACGGCGCGCCTGTTCTGGGAACCTGGCAGGGCCTCTATCTGTTCGAGCACCGCCGCCAGCCCCACCGCCGCTCCGTCGTCCTTCACCTCATGGGCGAATGACCTCCCTTCACCACGCCCGAACCAGAAACGCCGCCGGGCAATTATCCTGTACCTGCGGAGACGCCGCATAAGCCCCCGCCGCCGGAAACGCTCCCAGCCGATCCGGTCGCAACGTCAACCACATCTGCTCCAGTACAGCGCGCCCCTCCCGATCGTACCCGCATTGCAACTGCAACGCCCGCTCCGCAGTCGCCCCGGTGGAAAGCGCGAAAAACCGCAGCACCTCATCGTGCGTCACCACCAGCCCCGCGCGAGACCGCAGATACTGCCCGATCGGCGCCACCGAGAACCTGTCTCGCAAAATCATCGCTGTCCGGAAAAACCGGTCCGGATCATACCCGAAACACCGCACATGCTTGGCATATTCATGCACCACCAGCGGATGCCGCAAATGCGGCACCACCCGGTCCAGTCCCGCCCGAACCGGGGTGCTCAGCACAGGCGGCGTATCGTCGCTCCCATATAGCCCACATCCCTGCTTCCACCACTCCGTCACCGGAACATCCCGCGCCTCCAGATCATGCGTCTCGGAAGCCCACAACCCATGCAGCCCGATCTCCGGCTCATGCGGCTGATCCACCAGACACCCGCTCCCGGACGCACAAAACCCCGGCTGCCACGTCAATGCCAGCGTATCATGATCGAAATTCCCATGCTCCGCCGGAACCAGCTCCAGACTCCGTGAGGCCGGAGCCGCACACGCCGCCAGAACCAGACAGACCCCCAGCACAAACCAGAACCGCACACTCGCTCTCCTTTTCGCTCACTATCCTGCACGGCATACCTGACCAAATCGTTAATGCGCAGACAGAACACAAATTCGTGTACAGACAACAAAGCGTGGCCCGACACCGCAGACGATTGCCACCCTCGCACTCTCATGCCACCGATCCCAGACCGACCACGACAGAAGGCCCCACAATGATCGTCGATACACGCCGCGGCATGGCCATCCTGGTCCGCGAAACGTTCCCGCCGCTTCTCATCCTCGCCCTGTGGGACTTCGTGGTCGTCATCCTGTTCCAGATCTACCATCAGGACTGGATGGAACAGCCAGCCCTGCCAATCTCGGTCATGGGGTCCGCCCTCGCCCTCGCCCTGGGCGTCCGCAACAACGCCGCCTATGCTCGCTGGTGGGAAGCCCGTACCCTCTGGGGGTCCATCACCAACAACTGCCGCTCCTTCGGGCGCGAAGCCGCCTCCCTGCTCGGCGGCCGACCGGATCTCGCCATGATGATGGCCGCCTACCCCCACGCCCTGCGCGCCGCCCTCCGCAACGAAAATCCGGGCGAGGATTTCCACCGTCTCCTCCCGCCGGACATCGCCGCCCGCATCCTCTCCCGCACCAATCGCCCCAATGCCGTGCTCTACGAAATCGGCCTCGGCGTCCGCGATGAAGTCGAACGGAAAGGCATTGACGGCGCCGTCCACGGCACGGTGGACCGCATCCTGTCCGACCTCGCCAACGCCCAGGGCGGCTTGGAACGCATCAAGAATACCCCCCTCCCCATCCAATATTCCCTCCTTCCCCTCCTGCTGGTCCACCTGTTCTGCATCGTCCTCCCCCTCTCGGCCGTGCAGACACTCGGCTGGATCACCCCCCTGGGCTCCAGCCTCCTCGGCTTCCTGTTCCAGGCGCTCGACAAGACCGGACGAGACCTCCAGACCCCCTTCGGCCGCACCCCCCACAGCCTGCCGATGCAGACAATGGCCCGCACCATCGAAACGGACCTCCTGCAACCCATCGGCGCCCAGCCCGGCCCCGCCATCACCCCCGTCAACGGTGTGGCGCCATAACCTCCCGCAGATAATGCCGAACCTCCGGGCGGCGCCGATACCGTCCGGTCAGCCGCATCCGCGCCTCCCCATCCCGCTCGAACCCGTCGAACCGCGTCGAAACCAGACCGCTCTGCTCCATCAGGCAGATATCCCCCTCCTGGGCGCACCACCGCGCCTCATTGGGATGATACGGCTCCACGCTCCCATCCCGGCGCAGCACGATCTCCCGATAATCCCCATGCCCCTCCGCTCCGTAAGCCCAGGGACGATCCGTCACCGCCCGGAAATCCTCCAGATGGTTCAATCGGTTGTAGTCCTGCACCACATCCCCGATCACATTGAAATTCAGCTTTTCGATGAATGCATTGCCATATTGATGAAACAGATGCCGATGCGCCGCGAAATGCTGCTCCGCCCCGCCATGATAATCGAAAAACCGTCGATATCCCGCATACATCGCATGATAAAGCCGATCCCCGGTCAGCGCCTCACCTCCATGCGTCACCCCGAACCAGCTCGAAGCATACGTCCCGAACGGCGCATTCGCCGTCTGCATCGCCCTGTCCAGATCCGCCGCCGCATTCCGCTCGGATCGGGCATACAACTCCCCACCCCCCACCGGCCGCGTATGCACGATCGGAAATCTGTCGAATAGAATCCCAATCTGCCCACGTTCATACAGCGCCCGCTTCCACGTCACACACGCCCCCCAGAGCGGATATTCGATCAGGGACGGCAAGATCTCCCTTAACAGATCCACGGCGAAAACCGGTGCCATTGTCTCTATGAAATCCACCCCACGGCACACCAGCGCATCATTGGAAATCGTGTTGTCCCACGAATAATAGCTCTCGAAGCACAGGGCCGGCGCACAAAGCGGCAAAGGATACCGGGACAGAAACTGCAAAATCCCCTGCGCGCTCGCAAAAGGAACATACAGATCATCCTCCAGGCACCAGACATAATCATATCGGTCCAGCAGTTCCGGGCGCGTGGTGAACAGATCGTAAAGCGCCTCGTTCTTGGAGCCGTTGTGACGATGATGCAGCAGAACGCCCTCTTCCTCCGGAAGATCGACATATGTGCTGATCGCAATATCGGCGAGCGCCCGGACAGGTCCGACCCATGATGGATGAATCGTCCGCGCGCCCCTGCGAATAACAATCAGGGTTCGCATGGAATGTCTTTCAAACTATGTATTTACGTCAAAACGCTACAGCCATCCCGCAGGGAAGTGTTGTTAAATCTTCGCTATCGGATTGCACCATATCGTCAGGCGCACCACCTCACGTCATGAGACAGAACGACCCGATCGCGATCCGACCAAGACAAACCCGCCAAAACCTGTTATCGTGATGGTGATATGAATACATTCAGAACGCCTCCCAAAGGGGGCATGACCGACGCCATGGCGCGCTCCGCCGTCGCCCTCACCGCAAGCCAGGCCGATGGCAGCAAGACGGATGACGCTGATCCGTTCCGTGAGGGAGACTCCATCGTCTACGCCGCCCACGGCGTCGGGCGCGTGGACCGGATCGGCTGGGACGAAATCGCCGGAACCAAACTGGAAGTCATCCAGATCTCGTTTCCCGGCAACCAGATGACCCTGCGCATCCCGCTCTCGAAGGCCCGAAAATCCGGCCTGCGAAAAATCGTCTCGCGCGATATCGTGGACAAGGCCATGGCCATCATCAAGGGCAAGCCCCATGTCAGCAAAGGCATGTGGGCTCGGCGCGCCGTCGTCTATCAGGAAAAGATCAACTCTGGCGATCTCATCCAGATCGCCGAAGTCCTGCGCGATCTCCGTCGCAACGTGGACAGCCTGGACGGCAGCTTCTCCGAACGCAAGCTGTTCGAAGCCGCACAGGAACGGTTCGTTTCCGAAGTCGCCGTGCTGGAAAACTCCGATCCGGCCACCGTACTTCAGAATCTGACCACGACCATGAAAGCCGCCTGAAACCACTTTCATGCTCCAGAAAAGCCCCGGCCGCCGCAGCGGTACGGGGCTTTTTCATGACCAAACGGCTTACCGCGCCCGGTTAACCGTATAAGCCGCCGTCTCGATCAGCAGACGCCGGATCGGGCTGTCCGGAAAACACGACAGCGCCTCAACCGCCGCCTCGGCATAACCGGACGCACGCGCCAGCGTCGTCTCGATCGCCCCCGTCCGCGCGATCAGATCCAGCGCATGGGGCAAATCCTCATCAGTCTGTTCGTTCTGCTCGATCACCCGCCCCCAGAACGTCTTTTCCTCATCAGTACCCGCATGGAACGCCGCCAGCACCGGCAAAGTAATCTTCCCCTCCCGCATGTCATCGCCCACGGTCTTGCCTAGAACCTGCTGATCCGCCGCATAGTCCAGCGCATCGTCCACCAGCTGGAACGCCATGCCCAGATTGGTGCCATACGCCTCCAGCGCCAGTTCCTCACTCACCGGCCGATCCGCCACAACCGCGCCCACCCGGCAGGCCGCCGCGAACAACGCCGCGGTTTTGCCATGAATAACCTCAAGATAGCGGTCGATTGGAGTCGAGAGATCGTTCTGCGTCTCCATCTGCAACACCTCGCCCTCGGCGATCGTGGCAGACGCCTTGGAGAGAATCGCCATGACATGGAGCGACCCGTCATCCGTCATCAACTGGAAAGACCGGGCGAACAGGAAATCCCCTACCAGCACCGAAGCCTTATTGCCAAACACGGCATTGGCGGACGCCAGCCCACGGCGCAACTGGCTTTCATCCACCACATCGTCATGCAGCAGGGTCGCCGTATGAATGAACTCCACGCACGCCGCCAGCCCGACATGCCGCATCCGTCCCTCGCCCGGCTCATAGCCGCACAGCCGGGCGGAAGCCAGCGTCAGCAAAGGCCGCAGACGCTTCCCCCCTGCCGCGACAAGATGCGCCCCTAATTGCGGAATCAGCGAAACCGGGCTCTGCATCCGCTCCACGATCGCCCGATTACATGCCATCATGTCGTCATGAAGATAGTCGGCCAAAGCATGAAGGGCAGTCTCGTGCCCGGAATTTCCATCCCGGTCGGAAGGCTCCACCGTCGCCTCCGAACCTGGCAAATTGACGGTTACACCCAAAACAACCCTCCGATCCTGGCTCTGTGCCTGCACTACCAGATGATATGAGCGGCGGCCCCAGCCCGGTCAACCCACTGATGACGCTTCCCCACAGTCTTCCCGGAACTCTCCCTCCAACTCTGCCCGGCACCCTCCTGGGCGGCCGCGTCAGCTACCGCCAGTTCGCAGACGGCAATCGGACGGGAATCGAACCCGTCCTGATGGCCGCCTTCGTCCCTGCACGCCCAGGCCAAAGTATCCTCGAAGGTGGCTGCGGCGCCGGCGCCGCCCTCCTCTGCCTCGCCTCACGCGTCCCGAACATCCTCGGCGTCGGAATTGAACACGATGCCGCCACCGCGAAACTCGCCCAGGAAAACATCTGCGCCAACAGATTTCATAACCTGCGCGCCATACAAGCCCAGATCCCGCAACTCCCAAGCGATATCCGTCACTTGCTTCCCCATGGGGTCGGCCGCTTCGATCACATCATGGCCAATCCCCCTTGGCACCGGGACGCCAGCACGGCCCCAGAACACCCAAGAAGAAAACTTGCCCGGACCGCATCGTCAGATACCCTGTCCAACTGGATCGGTTGCTTCCGCAACTGGCTGCAACCTGGCGGAACCCTCACACTCGCGCTCCCGGCAGCCCTCACCGCCTCTGCTATCTCGGCCCTGCATGACAGAAAATTCGGCTCCCTCCAGATTTACCCACTCTGGCCCCATGCCGGCGAAGCAGCCCGACTGGTGTTATTGCAGGCAACCGCGGATGGAAGAGGTGATACCGCCATCACCCCTGGTCTCATTCTTCATCGCGAGGATGGAAAATTTACGCATACTGCAAATGCAATACTACGCAACGGCACAGCAATCCTCAAATACTGAAGTCATTCGCGTCCAAATTTTGTCGTATTTCTTCCAGAAAACACTCTTTACCAGAGAATTAACTTTCTATCCCGGCATCTCTGCTATCAGTCACTAAAAAACTCTTTAAAATCAGGGCCTACAACATCGTTCGCGCCAACACCGCGCCTGACGGAATCATTCATGACTGCATTAAAAGACCGCGCCATTTTCTTCACAGCCGATCGTCGTTTCATCGTGCCAACCCTGGTCGCCGCCAAACAGATCCATCGGCAGGCAGACGTCATGACGCTCACGGATATTCTGATTTTTCTCGTCGATTTCAATGATCATGACCTGACCCTGATCCAGCGCAATTTCGCTCACACCGGCCTTATTTTCATTCCCACATCCTCTTCCCGCTACACCCTGCCGGAAAACGCCAGCTACCGCCTTACCCACGTCCCCGCCAGCGCCCTCGCCCGCCTCACCGTCGGGCCGGACATCCCCGAGCAGTATAAGCACCTCATCTACATGGACGGAGACATCCAGATCGTCGGTTCCCTCCTCGACCTCGTCACATGCGACGTCCCGGATAACCGTCTGCTCGCCGCCGCCGATCGGCCCTATGTCAAAATCAGGGAAAAGGACAAAACCGCAGCCGAGACAAGACACTACCTCTCGGAAATCAACGTCCGCACCCCGGAGCATTATTTCAATTCCGGGATCATGGCCTGCACCCGCTCAACATGGCTCGACATCAGCCAAGCCGCGCTCGAATATTTCTTCAGTCACTCGGAAAAATGCCGCTTCCATGACCAGAGCGCCCTGAACGCCGTCACGCAGGACCGCTATCTCGCCATGTCCCCGAAATACAACTGCGTCTCAACCTACACCGAATCCGGAATGACATCCGCCGTCAAACCGGCCATCATTCATTTCACAGGCGCACAAAAGCCCTGGTTCGCAAAAAGCCGTCCCTTCAAAGGCCGCTTCATCAAAACCTACAAGGACTTCCTCGCGACCTACCCTGACCTGAAAGCCTTCCCCTTCATTCCCTCGGACGAACACAGCAAGGACGTCGATCATCACGCCGATCGATCCTGGAAACTGCTTCGCCTCGTCACCCCCTGGCGTATCCCGCTCCGGAAATACCGTATGCGCCGATACCTCCGAAAAACCCGTTTCATGGTCTGAACACGAGAAAGCCGGCCCTAACGCCGGCTTTCCCTGAACATGCGGTCAGGAAAACACCGCATCATCGAACGCCTCTTCCCAACTCCCACTGGTCGAAGCCCGCGAATACTCCGTCGAACGGTTCTCGAAGAAATTCGCATGCTCCACAGCATTCAGCATGTCATCCAGCCACGGCAGCGGATTTTCCGTCGTCCCGTAAATCGGATCGAGGCCCAACTGCGTCATCCGCCGATCGGCGATGAAGCGAATATATGTCTTCACCGTCTCCGCATCCAGACCTTCCACTGCCCCCATCTCGAACGCCAGATCGATGAACGCATCCTCATGCTCCACCGTCGTCCGGCAGATCTCCCCCAGCTCCGCACGGAAATCCTCCGTCCAGATATCGGGATTCTCCCGCACGAATGTCCGGAACAGCCGGATCATGGACAGGCAGTGCAACGTCTCGTCCCGGATCGACCAGGTGACGATCTGCCCCATCCCCTTCAGCTTGTTGAAGCGCGGGAAATTCAGCAAGATCGCAAACGACGCGAACAACTGAAGCCCCTCCATGAACGCCCCGAAAGCCGCCATGGTCTTCGCAATCTCACGCTTGTTATCGATCGAGAACGACTGCATGAAATCGTATTTATCCTTCATCTCCTTGTATTTGAGGAAGGCCGAATACTCGGTCTCAGGCATCCCGATCGTATCCAGCAGATGCGAATACGCCGCAATGTGGATCGTCTCGATATTGGAAAACGCCGAAAGCATCATCAGCACTTCAGTCGGTTTGAAAACCTGGCTGTAATGCTTCATGTAGGCGGAATTCACCTCCACATCCGCCTGCGTAAAGAACCGGAAGATCTGCGTCACCAGATGCCGCTCACCCTCCGTCAGCGTCCGGTGCCAGTCCTTCACATCATCCGCCAGCGGAACCTCTTCCGGCAGCCAATGCACGCGCTGCTGCGTCAGCCACGCATCATATGCCCAAGGATACCGGAACGGCTTGTAAACCGGATTCGCCGTCAGAAGATCGAGATGCTCGATATCCTTCGCAACTTGGTCACTCATGATCGCTCTCCAAACCTGCTCTTACTTTGTGTCAGACTGCAACACGAGAACCGGCAGGCTCTTCGCATCGCATAATACCAGCCGATCCCGCTCGATCCGCCAGAAACGAACCTGCGGCAGACGCGCCACAAACTCTTCTTCCTGCCGCATTGCCGCAGGCGCACACGCCATCTGCGTGCCGGCCATCGGCGCAAACGTCACCCCATTCCCCTCGAACCGCGCCCGACCCAGCAAACGGTTGCAGCCCCCACTCCCCGTCACAGCCCCATCCGCCGCAATCTCGATCCGCGTCGCCACCCCAGCCGCTGCCGCCACATCTCCCAGACTCACCAGCCGCCACGCCCCAGCCCATGCCGGAGGCGCCTCCGCCACACGCTGTACAACCAGCGTCGTGTCCGCCGGCGAACCATCGAACACCCGATGTTGCTCCGTCGTGATGAACCACAACCGTTCCCCTACGGTAATCCTGGCAGACAGCACGTAAGTCCGATGCGCCTCGATCCGTCGCGGATCGTACCGCAGCACATAGTCCACAGGCACCTGATGCCGCACCGGAACCACAGCCTGCGCCAAAGTCACGGATGGCGCATCCGCCAGCGAAACATCCTGAAGCGACACCGTCACCACCGCCCCCGGCGGCAACGCCATACGCTCCCGATACGTCACGACCCCGCGCAACACCCCACCACGGGCCGCCGCCCGCCCCAGCACAGGCAAGGCCAGCCCACCCGCCAGAATACCCCGGCGGGAAAGAGAACGTCCGCTCACTGGCATGTGCTCACTGGCAAGCCAGACACTCTTCATAATCCGGCCCGCTCGCCTTCGCCTTCTGCGGCGTCCCCAGCGGGGCCTCGTATTTCTCATCCTCCATGATATCGCTCTTCATCGCGACCGTGCTGACCGTATCCGCACGCTGGATCGACAGGGACCGGCAGTAATACAGAGATTTCAGCCCCTTCTTCCACGCCATGAAATGCACCTGATGCAGGTCGCGCTTATGCACATCCGCCGGAAGGAACAGATTGACCGACTGCGCCTGACAGATCATCGGCGCACGATCCGCCGCATGTTCCACCACCCAGCGCTGGTCCAGCTCGAACGCCGTCTTGAAAACGTCCTTCTCCTGCTGGTCCAGAAAATCCAGATGCTGAACCGATCCCTTGTTCAGCGTAATGGAAGACCACACCGCATCCGTGTTCTGCCCCTTCCGATCCAGCAACTTGGTCAGATGACGGTTCCGCACCGTGAACGATCCCGAAAGCGTCTTCTGCAGGAACACATTAGCCGAAATCGGCTCGATCCCCGGGCTGGCATTACCCGCAATGATCGAAATGGAGGCCGTCGGCGCAATCGCCAGCTTGTTGGAAAACCGCTCCATGAAACCGTATTCCTCGGCATCCGGGCACGGCCCCCGCACCTCCGCCAGATGCTTCGACGCCGCATCGGCCTGGCTCCTGATCTGCGTAAAGATCTTCCGGTTCCATACCTTCGCGATCACGCTCTCGAACGGAATGTCGCGCGCCTGAAGGAAGGAATGGAACCCCATAACCCCCAGCCCCACCGAACGCTCCCGCGCCGCCGCATACTTCGCCTTCTCCATCTCGTCCGGCGCACGGTCGATGAAGTCCTGCAACACATTGTCGAGGAACAGCATCACATCCTCGACGAATTGCGGATCGCCCTTCCACTCGTCCCACGTCTCCAGATTCAGGGACGACAGACAACACACCGCCGTCCGGTTCTTCCCATGATGATCCAGCCCCGTCGGCAACGTGATCTCGGCACACAGGTTGGACGTCTTCACCTCCAGCCCCGCCATCTTGTGATGCTCCGGCCGCGCATTGTTCACATGGTCGGAATAGATGATGTACGGCTCGCCCTGCTCCATCCGTGCCGTCAGGATCCGGATCCACAACTGTCGTGCGGAAACCTTCCGGATGATCGACATGTCCTTGGGAGAGCGCAGCGCCCACTCCTCGTCAGCCTCCACGGCCCGCATGAAATCGTCCGTCACCAGCACGCCATGATGCAGGTTCAGCGCCTTGCGATTCGGATCGCCACCCGTCGGCCGACGCATTTCGGTGAATTCCTCCACCTCCGGATGCCACACCGGCAGATACACCGCAGCCGATCCACGCCGCAAAGACCCCTGCGAAATCGCCAGCGTCAGGCTGTCCATCACGCGAATGAACGGAATCACCCCGGACGTCTTGCCGTTCTTGCCGACATTCTCGCCGATCGACCGCAGATTACCCCAGTAAGACCCGATCCCCCCGCCCTTGGACGCCAGCCAGACATTCTCGTTCCACAGCCCGACAATCCCGTTCAGGCTGTCATCGGCCTCATTCAGGAAGCACGAAATCGGCAACCCGCGAGACGTCCCGCCATTGGACAGCACAGGCGTCGCCGGCATGAACCAGTGCTTCGAGATATAGTCGTACAAGCGCTGTGCATGGGCCGCATCCGCCCCGTAATAGGACGCCACCCGCCCGAACAGATCCTGATAATGCTCTCCCGGCAGCAGATACCGATTGTCCAGAGTCGCCTTGCCGAAATCCGTCAACAGCGAATCGCGGGACCGATTCACACGCACCGGATGATGCCCCGGCAACTGCACCACGTCGTCCAGCATCCCGGAGTCCAGCATGGTCGGCTCCACCTCCGGCACCTTCGCAGCCGAGGATTTCCGTTCAGGCAGCACCGCATCAAGCTGCGAGTCAGCCAATTCCGTTTCCTGCTCGACCAGGCTCATCGTCTCTCTCCGGCGTCTCTAGCGGTGTCTATGCCCGTCCGATCCTGTCGCACGCCGTCTTGGGCCACCCCATAACGGAACACTACATATCGCGGTTCAATCTGCGCGGACACTACCAGATATCGTGTATCCCCCGTCAAGCAGCCAGTACGGCGGATGTGGCGCGGAGGGCCGCGTCAAGAACAAAATATATTTTCCCCCATGATCCACAGCCACACCTCACGATTCATTTCCCACAACCAAACCCCGCCTTCCCGCGTTCAAACCACCAGACCCCAAATCGCGGGCCAACACCTTCACAACACTGGAGACCATCCCCATGACCATCAAAAAAACCGCCTCAGCCCACTGGACCGGCGGCCTTAAGGACGGCAAGGGCGAAATCTCGACGCAAAGCGGCGCCCTCAAGGCCCAGCCCTACGGCTTCAACACCCGTTTCGAAGACAAACCCGGCACCAACCCGGAAGAACTGATCGGCGCCGCTCACGCAGGCTGCTTCACGATGGCCCTGTCCATGATGCTCGGTCAGGAAAACCTCACCGCCACATCATTGGACACGAAGGCCACCGTCTCGCTCGATCAGGTGCCGGACGGCTTCAAGATCAGCGCGATCCACCTGGACCTCACCGGCACCGTCCCCGGCGCCACTCAGGCCAGGTTCGAGGAAATCGCCAACAAGGCCAAGGCCGGCTGCCCGGTCTCCCAGCTCTTCAACGCGGACATCACCCTGACCACCACCCTCAAGGGCTGACTATCCACACTGCCCCCGGTGGCGCAGCGCATGATCGGCCAGCACACAGGCCATCATCGCCTCCGCCACCGGCACGGCACGAATCCCCACGCAGGGATCGTGCCGCCCCTTTGTCGAAACCTGAACCTCTTCCCCCCCACGAGTCACCGAAGGCACTTCCGTCAGAATCGAACTGGTCGGCTTGATCGCAAACCGCGCCACGATCTCCTGCCCGGTCGAAATCCCCCCCAGAACACCACCCGCATGATTCGCCCCGAACACGACTCGTCCCTCCCGCATCCGCATCGGATCGGCATTCTGCTCCCCACGAAGCCCGGCCACGGCAAATCCATCCCCAATCTCCACGCCCTTCACCCCATTGATCCCCATCAACGCCGACGCCAGGTCCGAGTCGAGCTTCCCATAAACCGGCGCCCCCAGCCCCCCCGGAACCCCCTCCGCACGCACCTCGACCACCGCACCAATGGAAGACCCGGCCTTCCTGACCTCCCCCAGCAACGTCTCCCACAACGGAACCACCCCCGAATCCGGGCAGAACAGCACATTGCGCCGCACCTCATCCCAATCCCAACGCGCAGCCTCCACCGCCACATCCCCGATTCGCGTCAAAGCCGCCCGAATCCGCACGCCCTCCCCTAGAACATACGCCAGCACCTTCCGCGCCACAGCCCCCGCCGCCACCCGACTCGCCGTCTCACGCGCGGAAGACCGTCCACCGCCCCGATAATCCCGATGCCCGTATTTCATGTCATAGGTCACATCGGCATGACCCGGTCGATACCGCTCGGCAATCTCCGAATAATCCCTGGATCGCTGATCCGTATTCTCGATCATCAGCGAAATCGGCGTTCCCGTCGTCATCCCCTCGAACACACCCGAAAGGATACGAACCTCATCCGCCTCCCGCCGCTGCGTCGTGAATCTGGACTGCCCCGGCTTCCGCAAATCCAGAAACGGCTGAATGTCCGTCTCACTCAACGGAATACGCGGCGGGCACCCGTCCACCACACACCCGATCGCCGGCCCATGGCTCTCACCCCAGGTCGTGACACGGAACAGATGGCCGAAACTGTTGTCCGACATCGCCGCTCAATCGCCGGCAACGGCAATATCAGGCGCGGCAGGATTCTTCATGCCCACGGTATGATAGCCGCAATCCACATGATGAACCTCCCCCGTCACGCCGCTGGACAGGTCGGACAGGAAATACATCCCCGACCCACCCACATCCTTCAGCGTCACATTCCGCTCCATCGGCGTATTCAACTGGTTCCAGCGCAGGATATAGCGGAAATCGCCAATCCCGTTCGCCGCCAGCGTCATGATCGGCCCGGCCGAAATCGCATTGACGCGAATGTTGTCGCGCCCCAGATCCGCCGCCATGTAACGGACCGACGCCTCGAGCGCCGCCTTCGCCACGCCCATCACATTATAATGCGGCATCACACGCTCCGCTCCCAGATAGGACAGCGTCAGCAACGACCCCCCATCCGTCATCAGCGCCGCCGCCCGCTTCGCCACCGCCGTGAACGAGAAGCAGGAAATATCCATCGCCGTCAGAAACGCATCGCGCGGCGTATCGACATACCGCCCGCGCAGGAACTGCTTGTCCGCCCAGCCGATCGCATGAACCAGGAAGTCGATCTTTCCCCAGACGCGCTCGATCTCCGCGAACGTCGCATCGATCGCCGCATCGTCCGAAACATCGCACGGCAATACCAGCTCGGACCCCACACTCGCCGCCAGAGGCTTCACACGCTTGCCCAGCGCCTCGCCCTGATAGGTAAAGGCCAGTTCGGCCCCCTGCGCCGCACACGCGCTCGCAATCGCCCAGGCAATCGAACGGTCGTTCGCAACACCCATGACCAGACCGCGCTTGCCCTGCATCAAGGTTCCGGCGGCCGGCGCCACGGCAGAATTCGACATCGAGACTATCCCCGAAAATGAATGGAAAAACGGAAACATGGCCGAAAACGGCACTATCGAGGCCGGTCGTCGCACAAGAAAACGCCACAAACAAGACCCGACCCGTTCCGGATGCAACAAACCTTGCCAAGGGAACCCGAGCGATGGCGTGATGCTATAGTCTCATCAAACGTCACGCAGCAGGGTCTCCGCCTATGTCCTCCCCCTCTCCCGAACCCTTGGCCCCCAAACCTCTGTCCCCAGAACCCCTGCCCCCAGAACCCCTGATCGACCTCGCGGCCGACCCCTTCGCCCTCATGGCTTCCTGGATGAAAGAAGCCGAACGGCACGAACCGAACGACCCCAACGCCGTCGCCCTCGCCACCAGCACGCCGGACGGCAGACCCTCCCTCCGTATGGTGCTGCTCAAGGAAGCCGGGCCGCAAGGCTTCGTATTCTACACCAATCTCGAAAGCCGCAAGGGCCACGAACTCGCCCGGAATCCCCACGTCGCCCTGCTGCTGCACTGGAAATCCCTCCGCCGCCAGATCCGCGCCGAAGGCACCGTCACCCCCGTCACCCCCGCCGAAGCGGACGCCTATTTCGCCAGCCGCCGCCCCCAGTCCCGCCTAGGCGCCATCGCATCTGACCAGTCCCGCCCCCTGCCGGACCGCGCCATCTTCGAACAACGCCTCGAAGACGCCAAAGCCCGCTACGGAGAGGACGACATCCCCCGCCCCCCCAACTGGTCCGGCTTCCGCGTCACCCCCACCGTCCTCGAACTCTGGCAGGATCGCCCCTACCGCCTGCACGACCGCGTCGTCTGGTCACGGCCCGATGCCACTGCCCCCTGGTCCGCCACGCGCCTCTACCCCTGATCGGAAAAACCGCCATGGACATCCGCAACATCCTCGTTCCCCTCACCGAACACGGCACCGACGCCGCACTCGGCACCGCCCTCGCCTTCGCCGAAAAATGCCAGGCCCATATCTCCGCCCTCATCGCCATCGGGGACACGCGCGAAGTCGCCCCCCTCGCGGGCGAAGGCCTTTCCGGCGCGATGGTCGAGGAAATGATGCAGGCCAACGAAGCGGAAGACCGCCGCCGCGTCCTCGCCATCAAGGACAAGTTCGACCACTTCACCGCCCGCCACGGCCTCACCGTCCGCCCCCCCGAAGCATGGACCGACACCCCCGAAGTCCAGTCCGGCGGCGTCAGCGCCAGCCTGGACCTCATCGGCGGCTCGGAACACGACGCCATCGTCTGGCGCGCCCGCCTGGCGGACATGACCGTCGTCCCCCATCACAGCGTCAGCGACAACGCCCGCGCTTCCGAAACCCTCCACGCCATCCTGTTCGACAGCGGGCGCCCGCTTATCGTCGCCCCCAGCGCCACCCCGGCTTCCATCGGAAAACGCGTCTGCATCGCCTGGAACGGCACGGCGGAAGCCTCCGCCGCCCTCCGCTGCACCCTGCCCTGGGCCGCCCGCGCGGAAGCGGTCCAGGTGCTGGTCAGCCCGGACTATCACCGCCTCGGCCCGGATGGAGACCGCGTGCTCGCCTATCTCCGCCTCCACGGAATCCACGCCGAACTGCGGAACTTCGGCGCCATCAACCGCAACGTCGGCGCCGGCCTCCTCGCCGCCGCCAGCGAATACGAGGCCGATCTCCTCTGCATGGGCGCCTATTCCCACTCCCGCCTGCGCCAGATGATCATCGGCGGCGTCACACGCCATATCCTCGAACATGCGAAACTGACGGTCCTGATGAGCCGCTAAGCCGCTTTGCCAATCCGGAATCAGCGTGCTACCGGCACGACCATGCACGCTGCTTTCCCCACTCTCTCGTGATGCCCCTTCCGGCAGCCCTGTCCAGGTTCGCACGGGAAGCAGCCCTCCAGACCGTCCGAACCTACCTCGCCACGGCACTCCGCAGCAGCGACTGGCGCATCATCGCCCATCCGAAAAGCCGGAACATCCTCACCGGCCACGGCCCACAATGGGCTGAAACCCCCGGCGCGATCGTCGCCTTCTGGCACCAGACCCTCCCCCTCATGCCAAGACTCTGGTGGTGGGCACAGCCGCAAAACCCAACCCTCACCCTGCGCTTCATCGTCAGCCGCAATGCGGACGGGCGCCTGATCAACGATATCGTCGCCCCCTGGAACATCCACGGCATCGCCGGCTCCACAGCCAAACGCGGCAAGGACAAAGGCGGCGCCAGGGCCCTGCGCGAAGCCATAGCCGCCCTCCGCCACGGCCACCTCGTCGGCATCACCCCGGACGGCCCACGCGGCCCCGCCCGCCAGGCGGCCCCCGGCATCCTCACCCTCGCCCGCCTCGCCAACCGCCCGATCATCCCCCTCGGCAGCACCTGCACCAGCCTCACCCTCCCGTCATGGGATCGCATGGCCTTCCCCCTGCCCCTCGGCCAAGGCCGCTTCGTCTGCCTCCCCCCCCTTCCCCCCAATACCGATCTCCCAACCCTGGAAGCCGCCCTGAACGACGCCCAGACCCGCGCCATCCACGCTTATGAACGCGCCCGCTCACGCCCGATCGAACGCCTCTGGGCCGCCACGGGAGAATTCATCGCCCCCGCCCTCATCCTGATGCTCCGTCGCCGCCTCGCCATCGGCCGTGAAGACGGCATCAGGCGCCGCGAACGCCTCGGCCTCACCAGGCTCAAACGCCCCAGAGGTCCGCTCCTCTGGCTCCATGCTGCCAGCGTGGGCGAGTCCGTCTCCCTTCGCCCCCTGCTGGACGCCCTCCTGCAAGCCGATCCGGCACGCACCCTCCTCGTCACCACCGCCACCGTCACCGGCGCCAACATTATCGTCGGGCACGCCACCAAACATCCCGGGCGCATCCTGCACCAATACATCCCCTTCGACGTCCCCAGATGGACAACCCGTTTCCTGAACCACTGGCAGCCCGACATCGCCCTGTTCACCGAAAGCGAGCTCTGGCCCGGTCTCCTCGCCGCCTGCCGCAAACGCGCCATCCCCACAGGCCTTATCAACGCCCGCCTTTCCGACCGCTCATGGAAGCGCTGGCAACGCCTGCCAGCCCCCCTCCGCCACTTCTTCAAGGATCTCGATCTCGTCGCCGCCCGCAGCCCGGAAGACGCCGCCCGCTTCACCGCCCTCGGCACCCCCACCGTCGTCTGCCACGGCGATCTCAAGGCCGCCGCCCCCCCCCTCCCGGCAGACCCGAACGCCCTCGCCGCCCTCCGCGCCATCCTCGGCAACCGCCCCGTCTTCCTCGCCGCCTCCACCCACCCCGGCGAGGAAGACATCCTTCAGGACGCCGCGAACCGCCTCCTCGCCTCACACCCCACCCTCCTCACCATCATCGTACCCCGCCATCCCCCACGCGGCGCGGAAATCGCCGCCAGACTCGCCAACGCCCCCAGACGCTCCCAAAACGCCACCCCCACTGCACAGGACAGGTTCTGGATCGCCGACACGCTCGGCGAACTCGGCCTGTTCTATCGCACCTGCCCCATCGCCTTCATCGGCAATAGCCTCATCGCCCCCGGCGGCGGCCACAACCCCTACGAACCCGCCCAGTTCGGCGTTGCCCTCTGCTCTGGCCCTCACACAAACAATTTCCGGGACATCTTCGCCCGCCTCAACACCGCCGTATCCACGGTCCATACTGCTCCCCAACTCGCCGACTGGATCGCCACCATGCTCAACACCCCCGCAATCGCCAGACAACACGGCCATACCGCCCAGACCATCGCGCAACACGCCGAAGGCTGCATCGAAGCCCTCTCCCATCACGTCACCCGCCTCCTCGCCCGGGAAATTCCATGATGCGCGCCCCGGACTTCTGGAGCGACCCGGACAAGCGCTGGAAATCCCGCCTGCTCCAGCCCCTCACCCGCGTCACCACTACCGTCAACGCCCGCAAGGGCCGCAGAACCCCATGGAACTGCGGCATCCCGGTCCTCTGCTGCGGCAATCTCAGCGTCGGCGGCACCGGAAAGACCATCGTCGCGCAAGACCTCGCCCGACGCCTCCAGGAACGCGGCCTCACCCCCCATTTCCTCAGCCGTGGCTATCGCGGGCGCGAACGCGGCCCCCTGCGCGTCGATCCGATGGTCCACACCGCGCGGGACGTCGGGGACGAACCCCTCCTCCTCACCCGCATCGCCCCCACATGGATCGGGGCCGACCGCGCCGAAACCGCCCGCCACGCCATCGCGGAAGGCGCGAACTGCCTCGTCATGGATGACGGCCTCCAGAACCGCACCCTCCACCAGACCTACCGCCTCCTCGTCATCGACGGCCCGACCGGCTTCGGCAACGGCCAGCTCCTCCCCGCAGGCCCCCTGCGCGAACCCGTCGAAACCGGAACCGCCCGCGTTCAGGGCGCCGTCATCCTCGGCCCGGACGAAACCACCATCTCCCGCCACCTCCCCCCCCTACTCTGGCGCACCAACGCCACGCTGGACCCGGACGTCTCGATCCGCCGCCTCACCGGCAAGCGCGTCATCGCCTTCGCCGGTATCGGCAGGCCCGACAAGTTCTTCGCCACCCTGCGCGACAGCGGCATCACTCCCGTCCGCTGCCTCGCCTTCCCCGATCACCACGCCTACACCGCACGGGACGCCACACGCCTCATCGCCCTCGCCGTCAGCGGAGACGCCGTCCTCGCCACGACGGACAAGGACGCCGTCAAACTCCCCGAAACCCTCCGCCCCCACGTCCATATCGTCCCCGTCGCCCTCCATTGGCGCGACCGTTCCGCACCGGACCACATCCTGAACATCCTGCTCAGCACCCCCGTATGACCCCTCCCACCAGACGGCACCGCGCCGAAGCCGCCTTCGCCAAAACACTCATCCGCCTCCTGCGCCGCCTCCGCCCCGAAACCGCCTCCAATCTCGGTGGGGCCATCACCAGAACCCTCGGCCCCCTGCTCCCCGTCTCCCGCATCGCGGACATCAACCTCCGCCATGCCCTGCCCGAACTCACTGCGCACGCCCGCAAACGCATCATCCGCGGCGTCTGGGACAATCTCGGCCGCACCGTCGCCGAACTCCCCCACATCGCCCACCTCCGGGAAAACACCCCTACCGGCCCCGGCTGGACCGTCGAAGGCGCACACCACCTCCAGGCCCAGGCCGAAAAAGGCGGCTCCGTCCTCTTCGTCTCCGGCCATATCGGCAACTGGGAAATCATGCCCCCCGCCTGCGCGAAATACGGCCTCCCCTTCGCCTCGTTCTACCGCGCGGCAGATAACCCCCTGATCGACCGCCTGATCCGGGACATGCGCCAGACTGCCATCGGCCAGCCCGTCCCCCTATTCCCCAAAGGCGCACGCGGCGCACGCGAAGCCCTGCACCACATTGCATCCGGCGGCCGCCTCGGCGTCCTTGCTGATCAGAAAATGAACGACGGCATCGAAGCCCGCTTCTTCGGCCACCCCGCCATGACCCCCTCCGCCGCCGCCGCCTTCTCGCTCAAATACAACGCCCCCATCATCATGGGCCATATCCAGCGTCTCGGCCCCGCCCGTTTCAAACTCGTCGTAGAACCCCCGATCGACCCAACCCCCACCACCAACCGGCAGGCCGATATCCTGTCCCTCACCCAAACCCTCAACAATCACATGGAAGCTTGGATACGCGCCCGTCCGGAAAGCTGGCTCTGGTTACATCGCCGCTGGCCTAAGTCCATCTACAAAACAACACAAGCAAGAAACAAAATGATATAAATCAGGAACGTCAAAATAGGAATATATCGTTATAGTGCCTAAATAGAGTGCAAGTAACGCCGATACGCTGTCGCAAATATGGCGACATCGTAACTTTGCATTGTTTTTTTGCCACATTGCGTAAGTTTTGTGCGATTGCGCGCCGCCAAGGCCAGATTTGCGATTGTCGAAGAGGCAACTGGCTGACTAACTTTCGGCAACACCCTCTCATCAACGCTAAGGACCCTCCCCATGGCCCAGGCGCTCACGCAGCTCGACATTCAGACGCCCATCGCAATCCGTCATGCCGAAAACAACGTGGTGCCCCTGCGCCAGGATCTGCTTCCCCGCCACCGCGAGTTTCTCGCCCGCTGGCTGGAAGCCGGTCTGTGCATGGGACTGTGTGACGCAGATATCTGTGAAGACGGCCGCAACGAAGTCGGCTCCGTCATTCATCACGTCCTCGTCTGGGTTCGTGAAAACGCAGACCCCGCCTACATGATCCGCCCACGCGGCATGCGCTGGGTGTTGATCGATCACCTGCGCGATCATGAAATCGGCAGCTACGGTAGCTTCGAAACCGCGCTCAACACCATCCGCCCCGTCCTTCCGGCCAAGGCGATCGTCGCCGCCTGACCGGAAGAAGCCTCACCCTGGCCGTCTAGCTCGCATGGCCCGGCGGCATCCCCGCCGCAGGCCTGTTCAGGGATCGCGGCGCAGGCACCGCAACACGCGCGCCACCCCCCGGCTGAATCTCGAACACCGCCAGCCCACGCTGCACCTGCCCGTCAGGCCGCAGCACGAACACACCGTCCACACCTCCAAACCCATCACTTCGCGTCAGACTGGAGGTATCGAACCCATTGCGCGCCAGCACACCCGCAATCGCGCCCGCATCATAGGCGATATCCGTCACCGGCGTCGGGCTGACATGATATTGCGCCCGATACGCACTCACATAACTCTGACGGCTGGACCCATCCGGCGCCGCATACCAGGCACCATGCAAAGCTCCGAGCTTGCTGGAAAACGCACCCCACAGCGCCGGCCCAACAATCTGCACCTGCCCCGTCAACACCTGATCCGCCTTCAGGACTGCAATGTCCTGCCCAAGCTGCAATCCGGTATCCGCCAGCAACAACACATCGAACGGCGGCGCTCCCAGCGAAGGCGTCCCACTCCCCGGCTGCCCTTGGGCACCTTGGCCCTGAATACCTTGGCTCTGGGCACCTTGACCCGCACCGTTCTGCACCGCCGCAGCCGAAGGCGTTCCCGGCGAAGAAGCCCCTCCATCAGGCCCGGTCGGATTCACCGCATCCGGCCCCGAAGGCGCAGCAGCAGCAGCAGCAGCAGCAGCCGACTGGGCGCTCGCCAGCCGGTTGTCATAATCCGAAAGCGTCTTCAGCCCCTGCGTCACACTATCCGGCGTCGAGTCATGCGTCACGACCGTCGGCGCCGTCAGCCCCAGATCGCTGCATGCCTGCACCAGCCCATCCGCCATCGCATGGCCCATCGCATTATCCGGCACGAACGCCGCGAATCGCGTCTTGCCCGCCGCCTTGGCAACTTCCACCATCCGCCGAACCTGCTGCGCCGGCGTCAGCCCCAATACCCATACACCCGCCTGCGCCCGCGTCATGTCACTCGTGAACGCAAATTCAGGTATCCCGGCCGCCTGCGCCAGCGGCCCCACCGCACCCGTATCCGCCGCTGTCAGAGGCCCCAGCAAAACCTTGTCCCCATTCCCGATCGCCTGCCGCGCCGCATCTGCGGCCCCACCCGGCCCGGCCGTGTCACGGGCATCGACCTTCGGCCCGTTCTGCACCCCCACCGCAAGCTGAACGGCATTCAGCATCTGGCGGCCAATCCCGGCATTGCGCCCGCTCAGAGGCAGAAGAACCCCGATCTGCGGCTGGGCCGCCACCGCCGCGGCACTTGGCGCGGACGGAATACCGGACACACCCGGCGGCGTATTCTGCTGATTCCCCGCACAGGCCGATAGCCCGGCCAGAAGCGCCATCGCCGAAACAGCGGACCCCGCCCGCATCGCACCAGCCCCAAAACCCAAACCGTTTCTGCGCCCAATCATCTCGCGTTTCGTCTCCTGTCCTGTCATAGAATGGCCGCCATGGACGAGGCCGACCACATCACATCAGAAGCATCTGTAACGGATCACACCGAAACAGACACCACCCTCCCAGGCAGCCATACCGGCCTGCTGACCCTCGTGGCCACCCCTATCGGCAATCTCGCCGACATCAGCAGCCGCGCCATCAAAACCCTGTCGGATGCCCAGCTGATCCTCTGCGAGGACACCCGCGTCACCGCACGTCTCCTCACAGCACACGGCATAGCAACCTCAACCAGAACACTGCACGATCACAACGAACAGGACCAGATTCCGTTGCTTCTGGAGCGCCTGCAATCCGGCGCGCACATCGCCCTCGTCTCGGACGCCGGAACCCCCCTGCTCTCCGATCCCGGCTACCGCCTCACCCGCGCCGCCATCGCGGCCGATATCCCCGTCTCCGCAATCCCCGGCCCCAACGCCGCCCTCATGGCCCTCACCCTCTCCGGCCTCCCTCCACACCCATTCATGTTCGTCGGCTTCCCCCCGCCCCGCAGCGCCGCCCGAACCGAAGCCTTCGGCAAACTCCGCGCCGCCGAACAGGCCGGACTCCAGGCCACCTTGATCTGGCACGAAGCCCCCCACCGTCTACTGGACATGCTGGCCGATCTCGGCACCGTCTTCGGCACGAACCGCGAAGCCGCCGTCGGCCGCGAACTCACCAAACGCTTTGAGGAAGTCCGACGCGGCACCATCATCGACCTCATCACACATTTCACACACACCGCCCCACGCGGCGAAATCACCGTTCTTATCGCCCCCGCCCCGGAAGAAGACACCAGCGCCCAAACCCTGGACGATCACCTCCGCGAAGCTCTCGCCAGCCATTCCGTCAAGGACGCCGCCGCCCTCGTCGCCGGTATCGTCAACCTCCCCAAACGCACGGTCTACGCCCGCGCGCTCGAACTCTCCCGGGAATAACCCTCAATCCTGATCTTTCGGCAGATCGAACAACGCAGGCGCCAGCGTCACCGGAGCCTGCTCGTCAAACAGATCGATCTCCGTCTCCCGCCCCTGCGCGTCATTCGCCACCCACCCGCGCAACAAAAGCGGATCGTCCCGCAGCAGCAACGTCAGGCTGCCTTCCCCCGGCGTCGCCGTCCGCACCAGCGTGATCTGGATCTGCCCGTCCCGATGCGAAAACCCCGTAATCGTCACCGGCCCGGACAACGAAACATCCGGGCGCAGCAACAGCCCCAGCGGCGTCTGGTCCAGAGGAATCGTCGTCACCTGCCCCAGATCGCGATCCTGATAGACAACCTTCCCCCCATTCGCCACCAGCAACAACGGGCTGGGCTTGTCGTAATCGAACCGCATCTTCCCCGGCCGGGAAAGATACGCCGACCCCGTGCTGCGCTTGCCATCCGGCGCCACCTGCTGGAATCTGGCGCGCAACGTCGTGATCGCCCCAAGCGTCTCCTGAATCCGGCTCACCCACCCCTGATCGGCCGGGCGAAGCTGAACCGCTCGCGCCTGCGCCAAGGCAGAACCGGCAGAAAACGGTAACGACAGAACAGACATCAGAACCAGGGCACGAAAACGCATGAACTCTCCTGCAACCCCCAAAACACCAGAAACAAAAATCATCATCGACACCGACCCGGGCCAGGACGACGCCATCACGTTCTTCCTAGCACTCGCCAGCCCCGAAATCGAACTGCTGGGCATCACCACAGTTGCAGGCAACGTCCCCGTCGAACAAACCACCGAAAACGCCCTCAAGGCGCTCGACCTCGCCGGACGCCCCGATATCCCCGTCCACATGGGCGCCTCCCGCCCCTTCCTCCGCGCGCCCGTCAACGCCGCACACGTCCACGGCCAGACCGGCTTCGAAGGCGCGGACCTCCCCCCACCCAGCCGCGCGCCCAACCCCGGCCACGCCGTCGATTTCCTGATCCGCACCCTCCTCGATCACCCGCCCCAAACCATCACCCTCTGCGCCATCGGCCCCCTCACCAACATCGCCCTGGCCATCGTAAAGGAACCCGCCATCACCGCCAGACTCCGCCAGATCGTCACCATGAGCGGCGCCTTCTCCGAAGTCGGCAACATCACCCCCAGCGCCGAATTCAACTGCTACGTCGATCCCCACGCCGCCGCAATCGTCTACAACTCAGGCATCCCCATCACCATGATCCCACTGGATGTCACTCATCAACTCCACACCAGCGCCTCCCGGCTGGAGAGGATCGCCAGAATCCCCAACCGAATTGGCCCTGTCGTCGCGAACTGGCTCCGCTTCGAAAAAGCCTTCGAAGCCAACAAATACGGCACGGACGGCGGCCCCCTGCACGACCCTAACACCGTCCTCTACCTCCTCGCCCCCGAACTCTACGGCGGCAAAACCGTCAACGTCCGCATCGAAACCCAGAGCGAACTCACCATGGGCATGACCGTCATCGACTGGTGGACCATCACCAGCCATCCCAGAAACGCCCACGTCCTCCGCACCGCCAAAGCCGAAGACATCTACACCCTCCTGATCGAACGCCTTTCCCGCCTCTGATCAAGAACTCCCGATCAGAACCCCCGCCCCGAACACCAGCGCGCCCCCCAGCACAATCTGAACGATCGCACTCCCGAACGGCGTCTCCTGATACCGCCAGCGAATCCACGAAATCAGCAGCAGCTCGAACAGAACCGCCACCACCGCCACCACGAACGCGGCATGAAAATCCCGGATCAGAAACGGCACGGTATGCAGAACACCCCCCGCCATCGTCATCAACCCGCAGATCAGCCCCCGCAACAAAGGCGCCCCCCGGCCCGACAGCTTCCCGTCATCCGCCAAAGCCTCGGCAAACCCCATCGAAATCCCCGCCCCGATCGCCGCCGCCATCCCCACAAGAAATGCGCTATGCGGGTCATGCGTCGCAAAAGCCGCCGCGAATACCGGCGCCAGGGTCGAAACAGACCCATCCATCAACCCCACCAACCCCGGCTGGACGATCTGCAACACCACCCGACGGCGCGCATCCTCATCCTCGCCCGCGCGCTTCTCATCCGTCAGATGCCCGCGCTCGATCTCCCCCGCAGCCCGCTGATGCCGGTCCTCCTCCGCCGCCAGATCCCCCAGCAACTTACGCACATCCGCATCCGTGCAACGGCCCGCCGCCTCGCGATAGAACCGCGCCGCATCCTGTTCCATCTGCCGCGCCTGCAACCGGATCGTCTCGATCCCCCGCGCCTTGATCGCCCAGACCGGCTTGCGAACCGGAAACCCGGCTATGTCCTGCCGCCGGATCAACGGAATATGCGTCCCGAACCGCTCGATATACAGATCGATCAAATGCCGCCGATGAGACTCCTCCTCAGCCGCCATGTCATAAAAAACCTTGGCGCTATCCGGATAATCCACGGCAATCATCTGCGCGAAATCCGTATAGATCCGCCCGTCCTCCTCCTCGTTCGCAATCGCCAGCGCCAGAACCTGCGCTTCCGTCAGATCAGCCAGCTTCGTCATGCGTCAGACAGCCGCCTCATCGAAAATCCGCCGCACATCCCCCCGCCAGACCCCACGATACCGCTCCAGCCAATGCTCGGCCTGCGTCGGCCCACCCGCCACGATCTCCTCCAGCGGCGCCAGATACCGCTCCTCCCCCAACCCACGCGCCACCAGCCCATCACGCGCAATCGTCACCAGCCGCGCCGCCAGCGCCCGCAATCCTCCCGAAAACGGCGCCTCGATTCCCTGCTCCGGAACGGCTGCCCGCAACGCCAGATACGCCGCCGGCGGCTGCTCACGCATCATCGCCTCCGCCGCATGCAGCGCCGCATCGTCATACAGCAACCCAACCCACAACGCGGACTGCGCCACCATCATCGCAGGCAATCCCGCGTCGGACCCACGCATCTCCAGAAACTGCTTCAGCCGCACATCCGGAAACGCCGTCGTCAGATGGTCCTCGAAATCCCCAATCGATGGCGTCAGCCCCTCCAGCCCCGGCTGCGCCTCCCCGGCCAGCCATTTCCGGAACGACGCCCCCGCCACATCGCGGATCTCTCCATCCCGCACCACGAAATACATCGGCACATCCAGTACCCAATCGACATACTGATCGAACCCGAACCCATCCTCGAAAAACGAAACCGGCATCCCGCTGCGCCGATTGTCGGTGTCTGTCCAGATCCGCGCCCGGTTGGACATGAACCCGTTCGGCTTCCCTTCATAAAACGGGGAATTCGCCATCAACGCCGTCGCCACCGGCTGAAACGCCAGAGAAACCCGCATCTTGCGCGCCATATCGGCCTCACTCGCAAAATCCAGATTGACCTGCACCGTGCAGGTCCGCGCCATCATGTCCAACCCCAGGCTGCCAACCTCCGGCATGTAACGCCGCATGATCGCATACCGGCTCTTCGGCATCCAAGGCATCTCGTCCCGCGCCATCAACGGCTGAAACCCGAGCGGCGCGAACCCATAGCCCAACGCCGCCGAAGGTGCCCGGATCGCCTCGAAATGCGCCCGCATCTCGGCCTCCGTCTCCTGCAACGTCGCAAGCGGCGCGCCAGACAGCTCGAACTGCCCCGCAGGCTCCAGCGAAATCGAGCGCCCCGCCTCATCCCCTTCCCCCTTCAGACCGATCAACGCCCCCCGATCCCGGATCGCGGACCACCCACCCTGCTCCTCAACCGCCGTCAACAACGCCTCGATCCCACCCGGCGCAAAAGGCGGCGGCAGATACGCTCCCTCCCTACGGTCAGGGCGCCCGAACCCGAACTTCTCATGCTCGGTCCCAATCCGCCACGTCGAACTCGGCTTGCACCCCCGCGCCAATACCTCGATCAGATCGGCTCTGGACCCGATCGCCATATCATTCTCTTCACCGGGGTTGGACATAAGCGGCCGCGCGATCCTGTCTGAAAACGAAACATCACAGCGAAACACGCAACGCGGCATGTTCCACATCAAGAATTATTCGACCGTATCCGAACTGGCACCGAATTGCATCCCCACCTCCCGCATCCGCCCGGACAACACCCCCAACGCCACGCAGGCCGCCGTATCCGCCCGCAACACCAACGGCCCGAGCGACACCGCCCGCACGAACGAAACCCGCTCCAGCAGCGCCAGATCCAGCGACCCAAAACCACCCTCCGGCCCGATCAGTACGCCATCCCTCGCCCGCACCTCCCCACCGGCCTCACCATCGCGCCGCTCCAGCGCCACATGCAGCGCACCCCCGGCCCACCCATCCAGAACTTCCCCCAACGTCGTCAAAGCCCCGATCTCCGGCACATCCAGCCGCTCGCACTGCTCCGCCGCCTCAACCGCGATCGCCCGCAACCGCTCCTCATTGACCCGATGCGTATTCGTCCGCTCCGTCACCACCGGCACCAGCCGCACCGCCCCCAGTTCCGTCGCCATCCGCACCACCAGATCCGTCGCATCCCGCTTCAAAGGCGCGAAATACAGCACCAGCCCCTCCGTCGCCCGCGCCTCCCGAACACACGCCTCCAGAACCACCACCCCCCGGTCCTTCCGCACCGAATCGAGCCTCCCCCGCCATTCCCCATCACGCCCGTTGAAAAGCCGAACCTCCGCCCCGGCCTCCTGCCGCAGAACCGTCCCCAGATAACGCGCCTGCCCCGGCTCCAGCACGATCGCCGCCCCCACCACGAACGCCACCTCCGGCTCCAGAAAAAGTCGCGGGCTATCCTGCGCCATACGGCATCCCTCCATTCCAATTTCCCACCCGATATAAACCCATTCTTGACGCCGCAAACCACACACCGCATCAGTCGCGTTCTTCGGGAGAGCGCGAACCTTGGCAACCACCACCCATACCGACATCCGCACCACCGGCTGGATCGCCCATCTCCCGCCCCGCCTGCGCCCCTACGCCCTGCTCGCCCGGCTCGACCGCCCCGTGGGCACCTGGCTCCTCCTCCTCCCCGGCCTCTGGGGCCTCGAACTCCCCACCGGCGCAGACCAGCCGACCCGCCTCAAATTCGCCTTCTGGTTCGCCATAGGCTCGCTCGCCATGCGCTCCGCAGGCTGCGTCATCAACGACTACTGGGACCGGGATATCGATCGCCAGGTCGCCCGCACCGCCGGCCGCCCCCTCGCCAGCGGCGCCCTCACCCCGAAAGACGCACTCCGCTTCCTCGCCTTCTGGCTCACCCTCGCCCTTATCGCCCTGCTACAACTCCGCCCCGCCTGCTGGGCGCTCGCCCCCCTCGGTCTGGTGCTGACCGCCCTCTACCCCCTCGCCAAACGCATCACATGGTGGCCGCAACTCGTCATGGGCTTCACCTTCGGCTTCGGCGCACCGATGGGCGTCGTCGCCGCCACCACCGGCCCCATCACCCCCATCCTGCCGCAACTCGCCCTGCTCTACGCCGGCGTCATCCTCTGGCAACTCGGCTTCGACACGATTTACGGCTTCCAGGACATGGAAGACGATGCCCGGATCGGCGTGAAATCCACCTCCCGCCTGATGGCCACACGCGCCCGCCCCTTCATCGCCACATGCTACCTCCTCACCGTCCTCTGCCTCTGCACCGCCGCATGGGCCGCCCGAACCGGCCCCGGCTTCTGGCCCCTCGCCCTCGTCGGCGGTCTGATGCTCCTGCGCCAGATCCTTGTCCTGAACCCCCTCGATCCCCCCGGATGCCTTCGCCTCTTCCGCGCCAACGTCCCCATCGGATGGGTCTGGGCCGCCGCCTTCCTCTGCGGCCAATTCACGCGATGAACCCCTCCTCAGCCCGCGATTTCATCCAGGCCAATACCCGCGTCACCCACGCTCCTCTGGTGCCGGAAATCAGCCTCCACCTGGCCACGCAAATCACCCCCATCTGGCAGGCCACCGAAACCTATCTCGCCGAAAACGGTATCGACCCCCCGTTCTGGGCCTTCGCATGGCCCGGCAGCCAACTCATCGCCCGCCACATCCTGGACAATCCCACCCTCGTCGCCGGAAAACGCGTGCTGGACTTCGCCTCAGGCTGCGGCCTGGCCGCCATCGCCGCTATCAAGGCAGGCGCGCATACGGCCTCCGTCAACGACATCGACCCCATCGCAATGGAAGCCGCGGCCCTCAACGCCACACTCAATCACACCATACTCGACTATCGCCCCGGCAACCTTGTCGGCACGGTATCGGACTGGGATCTGATCGTCTGCGGAGACGTCTGCTACGAAGCCCCCATGACCAACGCCATCTTCCCCTGGCTTCAGTCCTGCGCCTGCACCACCGAAGTCTGGATCGCCGATCCCGGCCGCAGCTATCGCCCGAACCACGATCTGATCCCCATCACACGCCGCACCATCGAAACAACGCGCGAACTGGAAGATCAGGACCGCCGCGTAACCACCCTCTACCGGCTCACCGCCTGAGACCGCGCCCCGAGCAGCCGGGAAACACTCAGCAAAGCCGCCGAAAACCCGCAAAACGACGCCAGAATCAGGCATCGCTGCGAAGCCGCCCCGCTGTCGATGGCAAAGACGCCCGCCACCAGCAACGCCCCCAACGTCTGTCCTCCCAGCCGCGCCACGGACAGCAGACCGCTCGCCCCACCCTCACGCCCACGCGGCGCCGCCACCATCATCGCCCGGTTGTTAGGCGGCTGGAATGTCCCGAACCCACACCCCGCCAGCGCCACCCGCCACACGATGTTCAGGTTGGACGCGTCCAGCGGCAGCAACCACAAAGCCAGAAACCCCATCCCCGTCGCCGTCAACCCGATGGACGACAAGATGCTCGCAGGCACCCTGTCCGCCACCTTCCCGACCACATAGGACATCACCGCCACCCCGACGGCCCAGGGCGCAATCAGAAATCCCGTCATGGAAGCCGCCCGATCGAACCGGATCTCAAGCGTGAACGGAATCGAGATCATAAAGAAATTGGACGCCACAAATCCCAGCATCCCAACGGCAAACGCCACCGCAAACTCACCACGCCCCAGCAGATCCAGCGGCACGATCGGCTCCACCCGTCCCTTCTGGCGCTGCAACAACACAGCCCAGCACAATACCCCGATCGCCAACGCGCCAGCCCCCACAGCCACCCCACCATGCACGAAATCATCCAGCCCCACGACCGTAAACGCAAACGCCGCCATCGTCACCAGAACGCCGAACAGATCGACCGGCCGGTCCGAACGCGGCGTCACCGGCAAAGCCGCATACGCAAACACAAGCGCCACCAGGGCCAGCGGCAAATTGATCCAGAAAATCCACGGCCATGGCCCGACAGCAAGAACAGCCGACCCGATCGTTGGCCCCAACGCCACCCCGGTCCCGATCACCAGCCCGTTCAGCGCGATCCCGCGCCCCAGATGCCGATACGGATAAATGAACCGGATCAGGGCAATATTCACGCTCATGATGCAGGCGCCCCCAAATCCCTGCAACGCCCGCGCCAACGTCAGCTCCAGCAACGTATGCGAAAGCGCACACAAGGCTGACGCCACCATGAACAACATGATCCCGAACCGGCACATCCGAGCGAACCCGATCCGCGAACCGATCGCGGCCAGAGGCAGCAAGGCCGACAAAGACGCCAGCTGATACGCGTTGATCACCCAGATCGACTGCGAGGAAGACGCATGCAGATCCCGCGCCATCGTCGGCAGGGCCACATTCGCAATCGCGTAATCCAACACGGACAGCAGCACCGAAAGCGCCACGGCAAACATCGCCTTGTTACGCTGTCCCCCCTCCAGCCCCGAAGGACTGGAGGCCCCAGCCTGACTCACGCCTGCAAATTCCGCTGGAACAGGGCGTTGATCCAGCTCATCGCCTGCAAAAACAACGCCGCATCAAATCGCGGCGCCCCATCCCGCAGAAACGCATGCGGTCCGTCAACCTCATGCCACTCGAGGGCCACCCCCGCCCCCTCAAGCGCATCCCGTATCTGCCTGCGCCCCGCATACGGCACATGCGGATCGGACCGCCCCCACACCATCATCAGTTCCCCGCCAATCTCCCCGGCCCGCGCAAGCGAATCATCATGCTCTCCGGCACCCAGCGAAGCCGTATGCAGATCCGTCGCATAAAAACACGCGGCCGCCAGAACCGATGGATGCAAGGCCGCCCGAAACGCCAGATGCCCCCCCAGACACACGCCCAACGTCCCGATCCGCCCCGTACAGGCCTCATGTCCCGTCAGAAAAGTCACCAGCGCCTGCGTATCACCATCATGCCCCGCCACCGGCTTGGCATATTTCAGCTCGTTTCCCCGATCCGTCCCCGCCTTGTCATAGGCAAGCACACACCCCGCTGGCTCATACTCGTGATAGACCTCGGGAACCGCCACCAGATATCCCTGCCCGGCCACCATTGCCGCCAGACGCTCGATCGGCGCCGTCACCTGATAGATTTCGGAATAGAGAATGACCGCCGGCACCGGCCTTTCCCGCACCGGGCGAAACAGATGCACCCGCATCGTCCCGGATGGTGTCTCGATATCGGCAGTTTCGTCAGTGCGAATCAGCATCGCGTTCGTGTCCTTTCAGCCCCGCATGGTCAACGCCCGAGATTCCGGAGACGCCGCCCCTCGAACAGGCGCGCCTCAATGGTCTCCAGAGACACACCGCGAGTCTCAGGCACCCACAATAAGGTCACGACAATGAACAGACCGTTAAGACCGGCAAATAATAAAAACGTGCCCGAAGCCCCCAACCCCGCCATCAGCGTCAGGAACGTGTTGCTCACCATCCAGTTGGCCGCCCAGTTCGTCACCGTCGAACACCCGATGCCGAAATCGCGTCCACGCGTCGGCTGAACCTCGGAACACAACGTCCACACCAGCGGCCCTTCCCCGATCGCAAACCCCGCCACGAACAGCAGCACAAACCCGACCAGCGCCAGCTGCGCATTGAAACTGGACGCACCCAGCGCCAGCAACGTCCCCACACCCGCCATGCTCAGAGCCGCGATCAGGCAGCTCAGAATCAGCAAGGGACGCCGTCCCCACCGATCCACGAACACGATCGCCACAGCCGTAAGCGCCATGTTGGTCAGCCCCACCAGCGTCGTCGCCCACACAGCCGCCGAAACCCCGAAATGCGCCGCCTGAAACACATGCGGCGCATAGTACATCAGCACATTGATCCCGGTGAGCTGCTGCATCACCTGCAACACCATGCCCAACGCCACGGACCGCCGAAAATTACTGTCCTTGCGCAGCAGCCCGAACCCGGAACCGCTATCATGGCTCAACCGGGACTGAATCTCCCGCAGCTCCACCTCCGCCACCTCATCGTCAGTACGCAGATTCCTCAGGACCGAACGCGCATTTTCCTTTTGCCCCTGCATCATAAGCCAGCGCGGCGTGTGCGGCAAAAACAGCGCCCCCAGAAAGAACAGCCCCGCCGGAACCGCCATCACCCCCAGCATCCAGCGCCAATGCCCCCCATCCGCCAGAATACTGTCGGACACGAACGCCAGAAAAATCCCGAGCGATACCATCAACTGGTAAAACGAGATCATCGCCCCACGCGAAGACTCAACCGTGATTTCGGAAATGTAGAGCGGTGCCGCAAATGCCGCGACCCCCACAGCCAGCCCCAGCAACAACCGGCCAACGATCAGATAGGCCGGAGAAGGTGCCAGTGCACAGGCAAAAGTCCCGATCAGGAACAGCACCGCCGCCCCGATCATCGCCCCAGTCCGACCGAACCGCGCCGAAATCGTCCCCGCTCCCAGCGAACCGAACGCCGCCCCCGCCATCATGGAGGACACGATCCATTCCTCCGTTTGCGAAGACAGATGAAATTCCTTCGTGACAAACGGCATCGCCCCGGCCACCACCCCGGTATCCAGCCCGAACATCAACCCGGCAAGCGCCGCCAGAATACCAAGACCAATCGCTTTCGCCGTACTCGCCGACTGTCGAACGGCCTCCGAAGAGTCAGACCGTACCGACGCAACCCCAACCATCCAGCCTCATCCTTTCGATGTAAACACCATGCGAACCCGCAACGTTCTCCCTTCCAAGATCGCCGCATCCTGCCATGACGTCAAATCGGCATGTATGGACAACGCCCTCCCTGCCGTGATCACCTCCTCATCCGCGCCCGCACACGCCCCAGACCATCCTTCACCATCTGGTTGGAAAGTTTCACCGTCCGATAGGCATAGCCCTGCCGCACGATCTCCGGCCGCGCCACAGCCGGCCGACCGAAACTCGCCAGCAGTCGCGCCGATCCTTCGGAGCCATAACTGTCGAAATCCATGATCAGCCCCTTCGAATGCGCCAGTTCCAGCGCCCGCCAGACCAGCAATGCATTCGCCCCCCCATGCCCTGCCTCGCGATCCCGCGCCGACTGCCAGAAATACAGCGTCCTGTCCCCCCAGACCAGAACGGCGGCCGCAACCGGGCAATCGTCATCCCGTGCCACAAGGACAACCCCCTGCCCACGGTCGAGACAAGCCTGGAATATCCGCTCCATCGTCTCGAAATCATGGCGATTCTCACCGTCATCGGCCCGCTCAATGATCGAGAGATGAATATACGTCGCCAGAGACGCCTCCTGAACGACCTCGAGCCGCCGCTCAGCCGTCCTGATCAAGTTCCTCGTCTTCTGGTCACTGTCACGCCACACATCCGCAATGACCTCCTCCGGCGAAATGCGAAACGTAAAACCCTGCTCGACACCGAATCCTGCCATCTGAAACCCGAACGGCGTCAGGTCATCCGGGTCGAGCATCATCCGCAAACTGTCATAGCGCGGCAGCGCCTTCACCAGTCCCGCCACCACATGCCGGATATTCTGCAACCGCTTGAACGGCTTGGAAGGCGGAAGAAACAGTTGCGGCCCTAAAGTACGAGTATAATTCGGCACCCCGATCCGCCGAAACCCCAGTTCGCGGCTCACGACGAACGGCAATGTCCCAAGCAAGATCCCATCCCGCTTGTATTCGACCCGATCATAAGTCCCGCCACTCGCCGCATCGAGCCACCAGTCCGAGTGAAAAAGCGTCCCCACCGCCATTTTCATTTCCGGAATCGGGCGCATCTGCGTGACATTCGTATCGCGTTGCAATCCGGCAGGCAATTTTGCGGAGTGCGAAACAGCCTCATCGCCCCGTTTTTCCATAATTCTGGATTTCGTCATGACGTGAACCTTCTCGCCCAACAGAGCAACATTTCTTCAAAATTTCTTATTGGTATTTTAACGCAGATTATCGATTTATACAAATCGTATCCTTCCGAAAATCAACGAAATACTTCTCTACTCCTAAATGAATAACAAATTGTTAACATTCAGCTCCACCTCGGCCGATCACCTCTCGAAAAACTGTCCCATCACTCCGATTGACATCTCGTCACGCACACCCGCTGATATCACGCATGTCACCCATATTCGCCATCGGTCTCGCCACCGTCGCCATCATCGCAATCGTGATCCTGATTGCGTATTTCCGGCTCAACCCCTTCATCGTCCTGTTCACGGTGTCGCTGCTCCTGGCACTTTTCGCAGGAATGCCGGCAGACCATGTGGTCGCCTCTTTCGAGGCCGGTGCAGGACACGTCCTCGGGCATGTCGGCATCGTCATAGCCCTCGGGACCATGCTTGGAAAAATGCTCGCCGAATCCGGCGGCGCAGATCAGATCGCTCAAACCGTAACCCGAATCGCCGGCGAAAAACGCATAGACTGGGCCATGATGGTCATCGGCCTCCTGGTCGGCCTGCCCGTTTTCTTTGAGGTCGGATTCGTCCTGCTGATCCCGCTCGCCTTCATCATGGCGGAACGCTACAACATCAGCCTCCTGCGTCTCGCCCTTCCCATGGGCGCCGCACTCTCCGTCACCCACGCCATGGTACCGCCACACCCGGCAACCCTGCTGGCACTCTCCGCCTATCACGCCAATACCGGCCGCACGATCCTCCTCGGCATCATCATCGGAACCCCCATCGCAGCCCTCGCAGGCCCCGTCTACGCCCGCTTCATCGCCCCAAGAATTCCCGCAAGCCAGAACAACGCCCTAGGCCAGCAATTCACAAACCGTAAGGTTCCCGAAAAACTCCCCGGCTTCTCCATCACCGTATTCACCATTCTCTCCCCCGTCGTACTGATGGTCATCGGCTCGGTGGCGGACCTTGTCGCCCCCCCCAAAACCACGCCCAATGCCATCCTACACTTCATCGGCAACACCGATATCGCATTAGTCCTGGCAACAATCCTGTCCTTCTACGTCCTCGGCACGGCCCGCGGCTTCTCGCGCGAAACCATCCTACGCTTCACCAACGAATGCCTCGGCCCGACCGCCCTCATCATGCTGCTCGTCGGCGCAGGCGGCGGCTTCGGGCGCGAACTGGTCGACAGCGGCGTGTCAAAAGCCATCACGGACGTCGCCCTGGGCGCACACGTCCCCCTCCTGATCCTCGCCTGGATGCTCGCCGCCATCGTCCGTATCGCCTGCGGCTCAGCCACCGTCGCCATGAGCACCGCCTCCAGCATCGCAGGTCCCATCCTCCTGCAAGCCCACGGCGTCTCCCCGGAACTGATGGTCCTCGTCACCGGCGCCGGTTCCGTCGCCTTCGGCCCTCTGAACGATGCCGGCTTCTGGCAGATGAAGGAATATCTCGGCCTGACAGTCCCACAGACCATGAAAACCTGGTCCGCCGTCGAAACTCTCATTGCCGTCCTCGGCCTCGCCTTCTGCCTGCTCGCATCCCTGGTCATCACCTGAAAGGACGCAACTCTTCCTGTGTGACAAACGCTGACATCCCTTAAACCCAAGGATCAGCACATGTCACACAGCCTCGCGAATCGTTTCTCCGACAAGGTCGCCGTCGTCACCGGCGCCGCATCCGGCATCGGAGAAGCCACCGCAAAACGGTTCATCGCAGAAGGTGCTTCCGTCATCCTGTCCGATCAGGATGACAAAGCCCTCCATAACCTTGCCGCCAGCCTCCCGAAAGATCGGGCCATCCCCTGCATCGTCGATCAATCCCGCGCCGATCAGGCCGCACATTCCATCGAAACCGCCATCCATCATTTCGGTCGTCTGGACATTCTGGTCAACAACGCCGGAACCACGACCATGGGCACCGTGCTCGACAGCTCAATCGAGGACTGGCACCGTGTCGCCGCCGTCAATATCGACGGTGCACTGTTCTCTGCCAAAGCCGCCCTGCCACACCTGATCAAGACCAAAGGCTGCATCGTCAACACAGCCTCCGTCTCCGGCTTGGGCGCGGATTGGAACACCACGCTCTACAACATCTCCAAAGGCGCCATCGTCAACATGACACGCGCCCTCGCCGTCGCACACGGCCCGGACGGCGTCCGCATCAACGCCATCTGCCCGTCCGTCACCCACACCGGCATGACGGAAGATCTGCTGACACAGGACGATTACAAGGCTACCCTGCTCGCCGCCACGCCACTGCGTCAAATCGGTCAGCCGGAACACATGGCCGCCGGTATCCTGTTCCTCGCCAGCACGGACGCCGCTTTCATCACCGGCGTCAACCTGCCCATCGATGGCGGCATTACCGCCTCCAATGGTCAGCCGCCCTTCAAGGCATGATCAGCGCTGCTTCGGGTCCGCAAACGGATTCTTCGTCCCCCGAAGCTGCAAACGGATCGGCGTTCCAGGCAAATGGAACGTCTCCCTCAATCCGTTCACAAGATAACGCTTGTAGGAATCAGGTAGCTGCTCGGCCCGCGTCCCGAACAGAATGAAAGTCGGCGGCCGTGATTTCGCCTGCGTCATGTAGCGCAGCTTCAGCCGCCGCCCATCCACCAATGGCGGCTGATGGCGCTCCAGAGCCTCTTCGAACCACCGGTTCAACTCACCTGTCGTCACGCGCGAGTTCCAAACCTCATGCGCCCGCCGGACCGCAGGCATCAACCGGTCCACTCCCGCGCCCGTCATTGCCGAAAACGTGACGACGGGAATACCACGCATCTGCGCCAAAGACGTCTCGATCCGGTCCGCAATCGCCTGACGCGTCTTCGCCCGGTCCTCCACCGCATCCCACTTGTTCAGCGCCAGAACACAGGCCCGGCCCTCCCGCTCGATCAGGCGTGCGATCTGCAAATCCTGCTCATGCACCCCAAGCGTCGCATCCAGCGTCAGCACGACAACCTCGGCCATCTTCAACGCCTCGATCGACGCCGAGACGGACATCCGCTCCAGTGCCTGCTCCACACGCGCACGCTTGCGCATCCCCGCCGTATCCACGATCTGAACCGGCCCGTCAGGATCATTCAGAAACACGGAAATCGAATCCCGCGTCAGCCCCGGCTCCGGTCCAGTAATCATCCGCTCCTCGCCCAGCAAACGGTTCAGAAGCGTCGATTTCCCCGCATTCGGCCGCCCGACGATCGCCAGCCGCAACGGCCCGGCAGGCCGCTCCTCCAGCACATCCTCATTATCGCTCCGATCCCGGCGCGGCACCCGCCGAGCCACAGGTGGTCCCTTCGGCAACCGATCCGCAATCTCCCCCATCAGATCGGCAATACCCTCGCCATGCTCGGCGGAAAGCGCCAGAGGCGTTCCCAACCCCAGAGAAAATGCCTCCAGCGCCGCATCTGTCCCCGCCTGCCCCTCGGCCTTGTTGGCCAGAAGCAGCACAGGCCGCCCCTGCCGACGCAACCACGCCGCGAAATGCGCATCCGCAGGCGTAATTCCCGCCCGTGCATCGATGCAGAACAGCACCAGATCGGCCAACGCCACCGCCGATTCGGAAGACGCCCGCATCCGCCCGAACAGCGTGTCCGGCGCCGCTTCCTCCAGCCCGGCCGTGTCGATCACCCGCACCCGTCGCCCCCGCAGCGTCGCCTCGCCTTCCTTTCGGTCCCGCGTCACGCCCGGCATATCGGACACCAGCGCCTGCCGCCGCCCGACAAGCCGATTGAACAAGGTCGATTTGCCGACATTGGGCCGTCCCGCAATCACGACCACCGGCAGCACATCCATATCCGTCATCCGTAAGCCGTCAGATTGCCGTCATTACCCAAGACAAGCACCTGCCCATCGCACACGATCGGCGCCACGAAAGACGCATTGCTCGTCGTAAGAATTTCCTGAATCTTGCCCGTCACGGCATCCACGGTGGCCATTCCATTTTTCGGCCAGGTGGAAATGCAGCACAACATTCCGTTCACCATCAGCGGCCCGATCCAGTTGATCGCATTCTTCTGCGCGTCCACCCGCACGAACCGCCGCAATTGCGTAATCCACCGCACATGCCCGGACAACCGGTCCAGACATGCAATCTGCTGATCGTCCGACACGACATACAGCCACTCCCCACACACGCAGAGATCGTTCTGGCTCGAAATCTCACGCTCCCACAACCGCCGGCCAGACCGCATGTCGATCGCCACCAGCACCCGCGACAGGCTGACCGCATAAGCCGTCCCATCCGCAATCACCGGCGCCCCACGCACACACGCGAAATCCATCGTCTCGGAACGGCCGTTGGATCCGCCCAGACTGTCACTCCAGACAACCTCGCCACTCTCGGCCCGCAACGCCACCAGATCGCCAGATCCAAATCCCGCCAGCACGATCCCATCAGAAACGGCTGGTGCTGCCTGCCCGAAAATTACCGTGTCCGCAGGCGTCGCCGTATAGGTCCAGATCTGCCGGCCCGTCGCCGCATCCAGCGCGAACAGCCGCTCGTCAATCGTCCCGAAAAATACCCGGCCATCCACGATCGTCGGTGCAGAACGCCCCGGCGTCCCCAGATCGATCCGCCATTTCACAGTCCCTGTCGCAGCATCCACCGCCAGCGTCTGCGCCACACCATCGACGATATACAGCATGTCGCCATCCAGCCCGATCCCACCGCCGATATTGGTGGATCGCATCTTCTTCGTCGCCGGAACAAGGCTCCAGACCTGCTTCATCTCCGGCCACGTCCAGGCCCGCACCGTCCCCACCGCATCGGTCGTGAAAATCCGCCCGCCGCCAATCACCGGCGTGGACTGAATCGCACCGCGCCCGTTCGATCCCAACGCCACGAAAGACAGGAAACTCGGCTCGGAAATCCCCTTGCCGATCGAACGCGACCACAGCTTCTTCGTCCCGCCCCAGTTCGCATTCGCCGCATCATGCGTCGGCAAACGCCCAGCCTGCGGCCAGGAAGATACCGGCCCGGCCCCCGGAATCGCAATCGGCGTCTGATCGTCATGATCGATCGTCAGCCCCGCCCCGGTCGAAAGCACATCGATCCGATGCCCGGCCAGCGTCGGCTTCTCATCGTCATCGAACATGCCGCAACCCGCCAGCACCGGCAGCCCCGCCAGAGCAGACCCCATCATGGCCCGACGCCCGATCACACGCGGAAATCCTGTCTTCGAGCGCATCAACCGGCTCCTCCAAAAGTCTGCAACACAGCCTGCGCCCGCTCACGCACGCCACCCGGCGCATCCGGATTCTGCGTCAGCCCCAACAACAGCCGTCGCGCCTCCGCAATATCCGCCGCCGAACCTCCCGGCCGCAGATCCAGCCCAGCCAACTGCTCCTGCGCCAGCGCACGCCAAGGCCCATTGCTCTGCGTCAGCTCCTGCAACGCCACCCGAGATACCTTCGGATCAGCCCGATCGATCAGCGCATTCACGGCAGACAGCTTCGCCACAGCCCGCTGCGACGGCGCAATCCCCTGATCGCCAGCCACGGCGGTCCAGGCATGCTGCGCCCCATCCACATCGCCGGATTGCTGCCGAACCGTTCCCAGCTCAAGCCCCGCATACCCACGCATGGCCACCGGTCCCCGAGCCAGCAGATCAGCAAGCGTCGCCTCCGCCGCCTTCACGCCCGCAGGCAAGGGCTGCGTCAAAGCACCCGCCGCCCCGATATCATGCACCGCATGAAAATACCGCGCAGATGCCGCCTGATCGGCCAAATGTCGCTCATGCACATTATATTGCCAAAACCCGACCCCGGCCCCGATCACGACAAGCCCCGCAACCGCCGCCGCCCCGAAACGACGCGCCAACGCCCGCACACGCTGCGCCTGCATATCGGCATCGACCTGACTGAAAATATCCTCGGCCACCAAAACCTCTCTCGTGCGCCCTGACGCCAGACCCAACACGGCCAGCCTTTGCGCGCGGACCATACAGACCGTTCGCAAACGGAGCAAACAACCCTCTACACACATATTCCTAACGAGACGTTAAAGCCCCACATTCAATTTTCTCACTGAACATAAACCATTCGTTTACTTTCAAGGCGGATACTCGGCTTCGTGACAGCATAACGAGCCATAGTCTTGAAAAAAATTCTCGCCTTGATGCCCCTTCTCGCCCTCACCGCCTGCGGGCCGGATTATCTCGCCTCGGAACTTACCGGGCGAGACTGCAACAGCGCCTATCTCTACGACGGAGACAGCTTCTGCGCCGCCCCCAAAGGCCCACCCCCGCCCCAACCTTACTGCACCACCGGCTTCGAAGGCACCGATTGCTGGGCACGTCCGGATCTTACGCCCGGCATGGCCCGCCAGACCGCCGAAGGCCCAACCGCCCTCACGCCCGCGCAGAACCGCGCCCGGCTAGGCCAGTAACAAACCGATCAATGTCCCCCCAACCGCTTGCCCGCCACCGTCAACTGCCGCGTCAGGGCCGAGAAATTCGCGGCAATCCGCTGCTGCACCGCCGAACTCGCCGCATGAATCTTCTCGATCCTGCCCCGCGCCTCCTGACTGATCGCATTCTCCGCGCTGCCGGCCTGTCCTGACACGCAGCTGTTATAAGCCCGCGCCGCCTTCTCATAGGCCGTCACCCGGTCAACACTCGCATTGTACTCAGCCGTGCTGGTCGCCGTCACCGTCGGCGCAGCAGGCTCCCGCCCACACCGGTCGGCACTCCACCCGGCCTCGGCCGCACAGACCGGCCCCACAACCAGAAGGCCACACACCACAAACACACCGCGACGAATCATGAAAAACCAGCTCTCGAACAAACCAACGAACAGCGCGCGATGTGGCGCGACTTTATGGCGCAAATCAGGCGTCACCCATCCCGCCGCGACAGCACCGAAAACACATCCCCCTCACCCGCCACCTGCTCGATATGCACCCGATACCACAGCGCATAGAACAGCAGATGCCACGCCGCGCGCCGCGCCCGGCCGCTGGACGCCTTGCAGAACAACGCCCGCACCCGCTCGGGATGCGCCACCTGCGCAATACACGGCTGTTCCGCCACCAGCGCCCCAAGCCGCTTCCCTTCCGCCATGATCCACTCCCCCACGGGCACCGTGAACCCCTGCTTGTGCGCAAACGGCTCGACCCCAGGCACATGCCGCTCCACCCAACGCCGCAACAGCCATTTCCCGCTCTTGTCCCGCACACGCATCCCGTCCGGCAAAGACCACGCCACCCCCGCCACCGCCGGGTCGAGCAAAGGCGTCCGCCCCTCCACCCCATGCGCCATCAGACATCGATCCAGCTTGATCAGCAGATCGTTCGGCAACCACTCCTCGACATCCAGTGCCTGAACCGCCCGCAACCGCGATGCCCCGGCCCCCGCCGTCAGCTCCGCCGCCGCAATACCATCCCGCCATCCACGCCGACGCCCGGGCCGCAATACCCCCAGCCCAGCCAACGCGCCCTGCCGATACGGCGCCCGCCCCCCGCGCCACCAGGGCCGCATCACCCGCCGATACCGGCCATACCCCGCAAACAGCTCATCCCCCCCCTCGCCACTCAGCACCACCTTCACATCCCGCGCCGCCTCACGCGCCAGAAACCACGTCGGAATGATCGCATAATCCGCCACCGGATCGTCCACGCACGCCACGATCCGCGGTAACGCCCGCCAAACCATCTCCCGCGTAATCGTCAGAACCGCGTGCGACGCCTCGACGGATCGCGCCATCACCCGCGCCCGTTCGGTCTCGTCCGCCGCTCCCGGCACGTCGAATCGCGCCGTCCACGCCATCGGCCGCCGAATCCCCAGGCGCGCCATCGCCCCCAGCACCGCCGCACTATCGATTCCGCCCGAGAGGAACAGCCCCAACGGCACATCCGCCCGCTGATGCACCGCAACGCTGTCCAGCAAAGCCGAATCCAGACGGGCCAGCGCCTCCTCCTCGTCCAGTGGCTCATCCGCCTCTGCCACACTCAGCGCAGTCTCCCGCCGTCGCTCCACCAGCGCCCCATCCGCCAGATGCAACGTCTCCCCCGGCAACACACGCCGTATCCCGGGATAGATCGTATCCCGCCCCGTCGTGAACTGAAGCTGCAACAGCTCATCCCGCGCCTCAGGCCGCACCTCACGTCGCCCCAGCCCCGCCGCCAGCAGTGCCTCCGGCTCGGACGCAAACGCAATCCCCCCCTCGAACCGCGCCACATACAGCGGCTTGATCCCGAACGGATCGCGGCTCAACGCCATCTCATGCCGCCCGTTCCCATGCCGGACCAACCCGATCGCATACATCCCGCGCAATTCCCTCGCATACCCATACCCCTCACGCTGCCATAAATGCAGCGCAGGCTCGCAATCGCTCCCCGTCGCGAAGCGCGCATCCGTCAACCGCGCACGCAACGCCGGATCGTTGTAAATCTCCCCATTCGCCACCAGAGCCGCATCCCCGCTCCGAATGGGCTGCGCGCCCCCCTCCAGATCCACGATCGACAACCGGCGATGCACGAACCCAGCCCCATCCGCCACCAGCCGCCCCTCCCCATCCGGCCCCCGATGCCGCAACGCCCGCGCCATCGCATCCAGCATCGCCGGATCAGGCACCACCCCCGGATGGCACGAAACCCCCGCGATCCCGCACATTCAGCGCACCCCCGCCTGCGCCAGAAACTCAGCCCATCGCCGCATCACCACACCTTCGGAAAACTCCCGTTCAAACCGCGCCCGCCCAGACGCCCCCAAAACCCGAGCCCGCGCCGGATCTCCCAGAACTGCCGCCAAAGCCTCCCCCAACGCCTCGGCATCCTCCACATGAGCCAACACCCCATCCCCAGTCCCGGCAATAATCTCACGCGGCCCCTGAATATCCGACGCCACCACCGGCCGCCCCGCCGAAAACGCCTCGATCACGACGTTCCCCAACGGCTCGATCCGGGACGGGCATACCAGCACATCGCAAGCCCGCAACCACGGCCCGGTCTCCTGCACCCACCCCGGCAGATGCACCCGGTCCGCCACTCCTTCCCCACGCGCCAGCTCCTCCAGCGCCGCCCGTTCCGGCCCCTCGCCCGCAATCACCAGATGAACCCCCGAAACCCGCCGCATCGCCCGGATCAACACATCAAACGCCTTGTTGCGATGCAACCGCCCCAAAGCCAGAACGAACGGCACACCTTCCGGCAGAAACGCAGGCCGTTCCGCCCCATATCCCGAAAAATCCCGCGCGAAATTCGGCACGTAATGCACCCGGTCCTCAGCCCACCCCTGCTCCCGCATCCAGACCGCCAACCCCTCCGTATTCCCGATCAGATGGTCACAATGCCGATAATTCGACAGATCGTAATACCCCCCCAGACGACCCGCCAGAACCCAGTCCCCGCGCGGCGTCATCCGGGCCGCCCGGCTCATCCACGCCACTGTCACCGCAGGCCGGAACGCCCGCAACATCCGGCCCAGACGCGGCTTCGTCAGAACATCCAGCCGCCCCCCAAACCCCAGCTCCCGCGCAAACACCCCCTCCCGCGCCAGACGCTCCCGCCGCCCCTCATCCCGCCGGATAACCGACAGCAGCCGCCGTCCCTCCCGCACATGCGCCGCACACAGCCGCTCGTAAAACAGTTCCGCCCCACCGGAGGCCGCCCCCGCCATAACATGCGCGACGGAAGGAAGATCAAACGCGTTCATGCCCCACCCCTAGCATGAAACCATACGTCTGTGGATTACGCCCTCTCACCCCACTCAATCGCAATCGGCGCCTCCCCCGCCAACGCCTCGACAACCATCTCCACCGAAACCCCCTCGATCGGCGCGCGCCCCTCAACCCCAGCCGCCACTACAAATCCCGCACACCGCCCCGAAGGCGCATATTCGGACGGCTTCGACGGCCCGAAAATCCCCAATGTCCGCACCCCAGCCGCCGCCGCCAGATGCATCAACCCCGAATCATTGCCCACAAACGCTCCACATCGCCGCAACAACGCCGCCACCTCCCCCAGATCGCGCCCGCCACCCAGATCGACAGCCCCCGGCAACGCCTCCAGCACCGGCAACGCCCGCGCCCGCTCCGCCGCACCCGGCCCATAAAAAACAACCGGCCGCCACGCCGGAAACGCCCGCGCCACCGCCACGAATCGCTCCGCAGGCCATATCTTCCCATCCCAGTTCGCCGTAGGCCCCAAAGCCAGGTAAGGCCCTTCCCCCGGCAAAACCTCATACGCCACCCGCTCCTGCGCGCCCGTCGTCCACACCACCGGCAACGGCGCGGGACTCACCCCCAGCACAGCCCCCACATGTCCGATCCGCGCCCCAGCCCGCCGCCCCCCTCGCATAACCCGCCGCTCCCGCGCCCACAAAAAAAACCCGGTCGCGGACCCCCGCAAATCCACCACCAGATCCCAACGCGTCCCCACACACGCCCGCCACAGATCGAACCAGTGCCGGTCATACCGCCGCTTCTCCGCCACGATCACCCGTTCACACCGCGGATTAGGCGCAAACAAACTCGCCGCCACCGGCCCACACGCCACAGTAAACCGCGCCGCCGGGTAAACCCGCGCCAGATAATCCAGCAATCCCGTCGAAATCACCGCATCCCCCAGACGGTTCGCGGTAATGAAAAGAATTTTCACGAAACGCTCTCAGCCACCCAGTTCCTGGTCTTCATGGCCCGCCCGATACCCGGATTGAAACAGTTACACGGATCAAGCGCCCGGAAATGCGCCAGCATCTCCTCCGGCGCCTCATACAAATGCCCGAAATTATGCTCGGCAGGATACCGCGCGCCCTTCGCATCCAGCGCCGGCAACATCTCATGCTCCAGCGCCATCGCATCCACCCCTGGCACCGTCACATAGTCCTGATGCATCACATGGCAGAAGAAATGCCCATAGTACAATTTCTTCAGCACATGACGCTCGATCTCCGGCGCCAGAATTTCGAACCAATCCCGCGCATTACGCCGATACGCCACATCCAGCGCTACGATATCTCCCGCCGACCGCCTATGCACCGCCCGATACCGGATCGCCGCCCCCGCCGCCGCAAACCGATGCAGAAACGCCTTCGCCCCCTCATCCGCCGTACACACGAAAAACGCCCCCTCCCGCCCCCTGAAAAATCGCTCCAGCCAACCCCGCGTCTCCTCTGCCTGCGCCGCCGAAACCTTCAGCATCAGATGATGCGCGAACCGGTCCCGATACGCCCGCATCCGCCGTGGCAGATGCTCCGGAAACACCCGCGAGACCCCCTGCAAAACCCGATCCACCAAAGAAGACGAAACCCCCGGCACCCGCGCCAAAGCCCCCTCGATCCGCCCCTTCGCGGCAAACAACGCCGGCAGGCGCTGCGTCCCCAACGCCCGGATCATCAGGAAAGTGTCCTTTCCATACCGCGCCGCCACATCGAACGCCTCGCGGTGCATATACTCCCCCGCAATCGGCAAGGCAGACCCCTCGCTCAAAATCCCCCGCCGAATATCCTCGAGCGTATCCGTCTCATTGGCGCCGATATAAAAAACCACCGCCCCCCGTTCGGCCGGAAACGTATCCAGCCGAACCGCGAACACGATCACCTTCCCCGCACAACCGGACGCATCATACCACTGCCCAGGGTCCGCATTGAACCGCGCCGGCGTCTGCGCGGATACATCCCGCACACGCGCCTCATATCCATCATCATGTCCCCGCCCGGCATCCCAACGCACATCCCCCTCCGAAAAATCCCCACGCTCCAGCCGCGTCAGAACCTCAACCGGATCCTCCCCCAAAGCCACCCCCAGCCGATTAATCAGTACCAGCCGCCCATCCGCCTCCACCCGCGCAAACACCGCCATCTCGGTATAGGCAGGCCCACGACGCACCAACGCCCCACCGGAATTGTTGCTGATCCCCCCAAGAACCGACGCCCCGATGCAGGAAGACCCGATTACCGAATGCGGCTCCCGCCCGACCCGCCCCAAAACCCCCTCAAGCTCGTGCAGCGTCGCCCCAGGCAGACACACAACCTGCTTTCCGCCCCCCAGCAGATGAATCCCACGCAGCCGCCCCGTGCTGATAATCACGATCTCCCGGTCATAATCCGAACCGTCCGGCGTCGATCCCCCTGTCAGCCCCGTGTTGGCCGCCTGCATCAGCACGATCTTGCCCGCACGCACGCAGGCCTCCACCACCCGCCACTGCTCCACCAGCGTCCCGGGCCGCACCACCGCCAGCACCGGGCCATCCCCAAACCGATACCCCCGACGAAACCGCGCCGTCGCCCCCGACTTCGTCAGAACATGCCGCCGCCCGACAATCCCCCGCAACTCATCCAGAAACACGAAACCTACTCCACAGCCGTCCAGATCGGGTTCTTCACCTTGCCCAGAAACGCCTCATGCGCCGCACGCTCCGCCTCACTCGGCGGCGCCATCACACGCGGCACCCGCCCCTCCCGCGCCCGATACACCGTCACATTCCCCCCTCGCCCGGACCCGTTCAGACCCAATCCCCGCTGCCGCCCCCCCATCAGTTCCAGATACACCTCAGCCAGCAACCGGCAGTCCAGCAACGCATTATGCGTCGTCCGCTCGGACAGATCGATATTGAACCGCCGGCACAACGAATCCAGACTGTTCGGCAGCCCCGGAAACCGCTTCTTCGCCATCACCAGCGTATCGACCATCCGCTCCTTCACCAGAACCGGATGCCCACACGCCTTCAACTCCGCATTCATGAACCCGAAATCGAACGGCGCATTATGCGCGATCAGATCATCCCCCCGAACAAACTCCAGAAACCCCGGCGCAATCTCGGCAAATTTCGGCTTCCCGATCAGATCGTCCAGCGTAAACCCATGCACCCGGCTCGCCTCGGGCGGCACATCCCGCTCCGGATCGATCAGCACATGAAACGCCTCCCCCGTCGGCAGATCGTCAATCAGCTCCAGCGCCGCCACCTCGATCACCCGATCCCCCGTCGCCGGATCAAGCCCCGTCGTCTCCGTATCGAACAAAATCGCGCGCTTCACGTAACTCTCCACTTCCTCCCGGGGATACTCCCGGAGTACAGGCCACGTCTATAAAGCACAACCGTCCCCTCTCCGCAGGATCGGCCGGAAATCAGGCTCGACCCTCCCAAGCCTGTCAGAAAATACCCGTCCTCACCAATACCACGCCCAATGCAGCACGCGGGAGACAAGAGCGTCGGACCAAGTCAGGATCGTCCTGAATGCAACAGGCGTCGTATGAAGATCGGCCAGATCTCCCTCCACATAGTTTCCGAGAGAATATCGGTTCGTTTCCGGATGTATGACAAAATAACCCGCCCCCTCCCTCACAAGACATTCCCACTCATGATAACGGGTCGCGGAGTTATCAACGGTCCCATCCGGCTGAAAACTGACGATCCTGCCCTCGCACGTGAAAAATACATGCCTCCCGCGCCTTTCGGAAACCAGCGTCACGGCATGATCCGGCACATCCTCGATGGAAAGACGCTTCGCCCCGGGTCGATAGGATAAAAATTTCCTCCCGACCATTACTGAAGACAAAACAAGATTCGTACCACATATGGAACGAATACGCTCGATAATGTCAAAGACACGAACCGTATGCTTGGGGCCGTTCGAATGAAGAATGGACGGACAGGTTCCCGTCAGATGGTTCCGAACAGTAAACCCGTCAAAGGAATACTCCTCGATCGAATGAGACATCGTCGAGAAAATTCTGTCCGTATCGTCAACAGCAATAACCGAGGAGCGATCCTCTTTCTGCATGTAACAGAAATACTGAACCAACGCCTGATCATCATAAATCGCATGCTCATAGCCAACCCGTAACGTCTCATCGACCAGTTCCCGAACGGCGCCAGCATAGCCGATATAACACCCACTATTGATAAACGGATAAGGCCCTTCATTTCCGGCTCTGGAAAACTCACGAATATCTTCTCGGGAAACGTCACCGATGAACGGTATTCCCTCAATGTCGGGCCAAAGTTCGCTTTCGCCATTGAACAGAATATCGACACCGATCTCAAGAAACCGGGCAGCAATCACGGACCAATGATCCACAATCGAAACATCATAGGCGTCTGTAAACAGAATGATATCAGACGATCCAACCACTCCAAGATCGAAAAACCGCTTCATGTTTTCGAGCTTCGAGAAGTAAGTGACCCGCCTCTGTTCCGAGCCGGAAATATTGAAAAACCTGAACCCCGCTGCCGCCGAGCTGCGTTCAAGAATCCGGAGTCCCTCGGTGACAGGAAAACCGGCCGTCAAATGCAGCATCGACATATAAGAAAATACCTTCTCAAGTTTCCCGAAACAACAGGCGTATCTCTGTCCGTCGGCCCCGGACGCACAGAACATCTCACGCCCAAACGATAGAGTCAGATTATCAATATTTTAACACAAATCTCACGACCTCCAATAGCAACCTCCCGCCACGATTGCTGTCCTGCCGTCGTCATTCTACAAACACCGCACCACAAAATCGGGAATCTTCCATGCGCCTCCTCCTCGCCATCCTCCTCCCCCCGGTCCTGTTCTTCACCATCGGCCGCCCCTGGTCCGGCCTGCTCTGCCTCGCCCTGCACCTCACCCTCATCGGCTGGATTCCCGCCGCCATCTGGGCCGTCTACGCCCTCAACCAATGGGAAACGGACCGCAAACTCAGCGCCTTCACCCGCTGAACCACCCCATCAGGGCGCGCGCATCATCCGCGCCCAAAGCCCTGCCACCTGCCGCGCCGCGAACCCACGCGAAAGCCCCGTCCACACCACCACGTCCGCCCGCCGCCGCCGCTCCACATCCGGCATCTGCCGCGCCAGCAACGCCCCCGCCTGCGCCTCCGTCAGTTTTCGCCTCGCCATGATCCGTCGCCGCCGCACCGCCTCCGGGGCCGACGCCACCACCACCAGATCGCACATCCGGTCAGCCCCAACCTCGAACAAAAGCGGAATATCCAGCACACACCACGCCACCCCGCGCGCCCGTGCCCGCCGCAAAAACCGCTCCCGTTCTTCCTCCACCAATGGATGCAAAATTCCCTCCAGCCGCCGCACATGCGCAGGATCAGCCGCCGCATAAACCCGCAGCCGATCCCGCCGCACAACCTCCCTCTCCACCAACCCCGCCCCCAAAGCCGCAATCGCCGAAACAGCCCGTCCCCCACGCCCCTGCAACCGATGCACCACCCGATCCGCGTCAAAAACCGGCACGCCACGCCGCCGAAACAGCGCCGCCACCGTGCTCTTCCCCGCCCCCATCCCCCCCGTCAGCCCCAAAACCCTCACAGGCCAACCGTCACAGGCTCGCCGTCAGCAGCGCCATCACCTCCGCATCCACCTCCGGCATCACCCCGAACCACGCCTCAAACCCGATCCGCGCCTGATGCGCCAGCATCCCCAACCCGTTTACCCCCTTCAGCCCACGCGCCTCAGCCGCCGCCAGCAACGGCGTCCGCAACGGCACATACACGATATCGCTCACAATCAACCCGTCAGACGCCGCCGAAAGATCGAACGCCCCACCTTCCCCCCCCATCCCCAAAGACGTCGTGTTGATCAGCAGATCGAACCCACCCAACGCCCGCTCCCACCCATCCCACTCCACCACGCTCCCACCCCCCAGAGCCTCACACAGCCCCCCAGCCCGCGCCCGCGTCCGATTCGCCAGAACCACCTCCCCACCCATGTCCAGCAACGCCGCCGCCACCGCCCGCGCCGCCCCACCAGCACCCAGAACCAGCGTCCGCCCAGTCACCTCAACCCCATGCGCCCGCAAATCCGCCAGCAACCCGATCCCATCCGTGCAAGTCCCTTCGATCTCCCCCCCCTCATGAAACACCAGCGTATTCACCGCCCCCGCCCTGCGCGCCACATCGGAAACCCGGTCCACCACGGAAAACGCCGCCTCCTTGTGCGGAATCGTCAGGTTCACCCCCCGAAACCCCGCCCCCGCCAACCCCCGCAACGCCGTTTCCAGCGCCCCCGGGCGCACCGGCAAAGGCACATAAGCCCCATCCACCCCATGCCGCGCACACCAGAAATTATGCAGCAAGGGAGACCGCGAATGTGCCACCGGCCACCCGATCACCCCCGCCAGCCGCGTCGTCCCCCGAATCCCGATCATGCCGCGCAAAACCGTTCCCAGGCCATCGGCAGCAACCGCCCCAACCGCTCCGCCCACGCCGCCTGTCCCGCCCGATCCGCGATCAGATCCTGCCGGATCTCCACCTCCAGATACGGCAGCCCCCGCCCCTCCGCATGAAACGGCACCGTGTAATCGGACGTATCCGTCAGCACATAAGGCTCATTATCCCCCACGCACAGATCCCCCTCCGCTCCCAACAGATCCAGCATGATCCGCGTCAGCCGCGAATCCCGATTGTACAAAAGCCCGATCTCCCAGGGCCGCCGAAACCCGTCCATCTCCGGCGTGAAACTATGCAGCGCGATCAACGCCGTCGGCGCATCCCCCCGCGCCTCCAGCTCCTTGGCAATCCGGTCATGATAGGGCCGCAAAATCTCCAAAGCCCGCCGGTCCCGGCACTCCTGCAACGCCGCCACATTCACCGGAACCTCCGTCCCGTCAGACCGCGCCACCACCGACGTCGGATGCCCTGGCGCCCGGTTGCAGTCGATCACCAGCCGCGAATACACCTGTTCGATCAATACCGAACCCAGCCGCTCATGCAGCGCCTGCCCTACTCCCGCAATCCCGATATCCCACGCGATGTGCCGCTCCCAATCCGCCGCCCCGACGCCCAGATCCCCCAATCCGCGCGGCACCGCCCGCCCCGAATGGTCACTCACCAGAACGAACGGCGAAGGCCCCCTCGCAGGCAGAACCGTAAACGGATGCGGATCGGTTTCATGCAGCAGCTTCATGCCCAGATCCTGCGTCAGATCGCTGCCCCGGTCAAAGCCTGAACCACCTTCCGCACCTCCGCAGCAGACCACTGCATGTTCCCGAAATGCCGCGCCACACCACGCCCCTGCGCGTCCAGAATCAGCGTCTCCGGCAACGCCCCCGGCGGCGTCGCATTCACAAACGCCCCCTTCGGATCGGTATAGACCGGCAAATGCGCCACCCCATGCGCCGCATAAAACGCCTTCACCTTGTCCGTCCCACCGCAATGCGTCGCCACCGGCAAGATCCGCACACCCGACGCCCCCAACTCACCCACCGTCCTGTCCACCTGCGGCAACTCCAGACGGCACGGCCCACACCACGTCGCCCACAGATGCAGCACCACCGGCGCGCCCCGCCACTTCTCAAGCGTCACATCCCGACCATCCGCATCCTGAAACACCACCGGCGGCAACACGATCGGCTCCGCCCGCTTCACCATCCCGCCGATCGAACGCTCGTCATCAGCCTCCTCCCCACCCGGAAGCCCATCGGCCGCCAACGCCCGATTGCACCGAAGCAACGCGGCGGATAGGGTCGCGGCACACGCCGTTCCCGTCACGCGGCTCAAAAACTGACGTCGTTCGATCATAACCAAGGCCTAATCCGTTCATGTCCGATACCAAGGGCGCTCAAAACCCTTCCATCCCTCACCCTTCCATGTCCCAAAGCAACGCACAATGGGGCGGCCGCTTCGCCGCAGGCCCCTCCGCCATCATGGGTGAGATCAACGCCTCCATCGGATTCGACAAGGCCCTCTGGCGGCAGGACATCCGCGGCTCCCTCGCCCACGCCGCCATGCTCGCCAAGGTCGGCATCCTGACGGAACAAGACCACGCCGACATCCGGAAAGGCCTCGCCGAAATCGGGCAGGAGATTGAAGCCGGCACCTTCGATTTCGACCCCGCCCTCGAAGACATCCACATGAATATCGAGGCCCGCCTCAGCGCCCGCATCGGCGAAGCCGGCAAACGTCTCCACACCGCCCGCTCCCGCAACGATCAGGTCGCCACCGATTTCCGTCTCTGGACGCGTGACGCCATCGACGGCGTGGACGCACAACTCCAATCCCTCATGCGCGCCCTCGCCCGCCGCGCCCTCGAACACGCGGCATCCCCCATGCCCGGTTTCACCCACCTTCAGGTCGCGCAACCCATCACTTTCGGCCACCACCTGCTGGCCTACGTGGAAATGCTCGCTCGTGATCGCGGCCGTCTGGCCGATACCCGTAAACGCCTCAACGAATGCCCCCTCGGCTCCGCCGCCCTCGCCGGAACCTCCTTCCCGATCGACCGGCATTTCACCGCCGAAACCCTCGGATTCGACCGCCCCACGGCCAATTCGCTTGATTCCGTGTCGGACCGGGACTTCGCGCTGGAATACCTCTCCACCCTCTCCATCCTCGCCATGCACCTCTCCCGTTTCGCGGAAGAAATCGTCATCTGGTGCTCCGGCCCCTTCAGCTTCATCAGCCTGTCGGACGCCTTCACCACCGGCTCGTCCATCATGCCGCAAAAACGCAACCCGGACGCCGCCGAACTCGTCCGCGCCAAGATAGGCCGTATCACCGGCCACCTGATCGGCCTGCTCACCGTCATGAAAGGCCTGCCGCTGGCCTACGCAAAGGACATGCAGGAAGACAAGGAACCCGTCTTCGGCGCAACGGAAGCCGCCACCCTCTCCATCGCCGCCATCGACGGCATGGTGCGGGACATGACCCCCAACAGCAAACGGATGCGCGAACTCGCCGGCACAGGCTTCTCCACCGCGACGGATCTCGCGGACTGGCTCGTCCGCGTCCTCAAACTCCCCTTCCGCACCGCCCACCACGTCACCGGCAAACTCGTCGCCGCCGCCGAAGCCAAAGGCTGCGACCTGCCGGACCTCTCCCTGGCCGACATGCAGGCCGAAGAACCCGGCATAACGCAGGACATCTTCTCCGTCCTCACCGTCGAAGCCTCCATCGCCTCCCGCACCAGCCACGGCGGCACCGCTGCCACCAACGTCACGAAACAGGCACAACGCTGGCTGCAAACCCTCGGGGACCCCGCATGAAACGCCTCCTCACCGTCGCCCTGCTGGCCGTAACCCTCCTCCCCCTGGCCCTCTCCCTTACCGCCTGCGGCAAGAAAGGCGCACCCCACGCCCCCGGCCCCGCCAGCGCCATCACTTACCCTAGAACCTATCCGCCCGAATAACCCCAATCCGCGCGGGAGGCGAAACAGGGGCCGCCACCCGCATGCGCCCCACATCCATCTCCCGCCACCGCCCCAGCGTCGCCAGACACGCGAAACTCGCCAGCTCGACAGACCCGCCCTCACACCCCCCACACGCCGAACACGGCGCCACCACAGGCTCACGAGGCGCCTGCACCTCCAGATCCGGCATCCAGTATCCCGCCACGGCCAGACACGCCCCCAGCCGCGAAAACGCCTCCCCGAATGGCCATAACGCATAGCCATGCGGAAACAACGCCCGCAAAACCCCCCGCACCGCCGCCCCATCCCCCACCTGCGCCACCCCCACCGCATCCAGACAATACACCTCCCCCTCACTCACCCCCCGCCTGCCCTCGATCCCGATCTCCAGCACCGCCCGCTTCGTCGCCGAGAGCACCTGAAGCGCCTCCCCGAACACAGTTCTCAGCCCCGCCAGATCGCCATGCGGCAGCAGGCCCAGAACCGAATCGCAAACCCGCCCCTCAGGCCGCATCAACCGCCGCACCATCGCCAACGCCATCCGTTCGGCAGCCCCCAGATCCTCGATCACCCGGATCGTCATGACACCCTCACCTGATATTTTTAAGATGAGAACGATTATCACTTGCACAAAGCAGAATACAAGCGATCATACCACCAGACACGCCCCACCACCCGACGGAGCCTCCCCATGCCAACCAGCCAGACCGCCTTCCCCGAAACCAAGTGGCACCTTCAGAACTCCACCCCCCAAGCCCTGCTCCACTACACAACCCCGACACGCCCCCTCATCCCCCAGATCAGCCACCTCACCCACCGCTTCCGCCAGATTCACGCCCTCTGCGAAAACCCGATCAGCGCGCGCGGCCTGCTGCGCCTGCGAAACGCACTCGCCTTCCACCTCGTCAAAATGTCCCGCTGGTGGGGATTCGATATCTGTCCGCGCGCCCTCACGGGCATCCATAACCCCACCTTCCTCACCTACGTCCACGCCCATCTCGAACAGTCCCTGGAAGACGAGATGCTCTACGATGTCTTCACCACCCAGCATTACATGCACCCCGGAGAAGGCGGTCACATCCTCGTGCTCCATCAGGAAACCGACCCGAAAACCAGCCTCCGAACCCTCTACGGCCTGGACGGACAACGCGGCTTCCGTTTCGCGAACGTCGCCCCCGAAGCTGATCCCAACTGGAACAGCCAGACCTACCCGGACTTCCCCAGCGCCTGGCTCGCCGCCAGCACCGTCCGCGCCTTCATCGCGAACGACGCCGCCGCCATGAACGAATACCGCGCCGCACAGCCCGAATACGCCACCGCCCGACGCTGGCAGCGCGCCCATCTCCACATCTGCTGCGATCGCCAGACCGCCAGAAACTACGCCCAGGCGGCAGACCTGCTGGAACACTGTCAAAGCAACTTCGGCCGCACGGTCTTCGAAACCATCGTGAACGACCTCGCCTTCCGCATCGCCTGGTCCGCCACGGATCGCAACCTCACCATCGCGGACGCCCTGGACGATGCCGGCGTCTCCGATATCAGCCCCCGCGCCGCCATCGCCATCAAACGCCGCGCCCGGCTCCATGTCGTCACCAGCCTCGATGAATCCCGCCGCATGGAAACGAACGCAAAGCTGGACCGCCTCCTCACCTTCCTCCCCCGAAGATGCCCATGAAGCTCAAACCCGCGCCAGGGCACGCCGCGCCATCCCCAGAACCTCACCAGCCCCCACCCCCCGCGCCCGCAAAACCCGCACCCCCTCCGCCCCATCCCGTTTGGACAATTTCCGTCCATCCTCCCCCAGCAACAGCCCATGATGGGCATAACGCGGCTCCGGCCACCCCATCAAAGCCTGCAACACACGATGCACGGAGGTCGCCGTAAACAGATCCATCCCCCGCGTCACCAGCCCGATCCCCTGCACCATATCGTCATGCGTCACACACAGATGATACGAAACCCCACTGTCCCGCCGCCCCAACACCACATCCCCAAACAACGCCGCCTCCCCCGGCACGAACCCTCGCCCCTCCTCCTGCCACCCTAACTCCCCAACCGCCGCCAGAGCCCGCCCCATATCGAGCCGCCACGCCGGACTCCGCCCCTCCCCGCAAACCCCACCACCCCGGCACGTCCCCGGATACACCACACTCCCATCCGGCGCCCGCAGCGAAGCCCGCGCCGCAATCTCCGCCCGCGTGCAATAACACGGATACACCAGCCCGCGCCCCCGCAACCCCGCCAGCACCCCGCGATACGCCGCCATATGACAAGACTGAACCCGCACCGCCCCAGCGGATTCGAACCCCAGCCACGCCAGATCCTCCATCGCCGCCCGCGTGAAACTTTCAAGACACCGCGTCCGGTCGATATCCTCGATCCGGATCAGAAAATCCCCGGCAGACCCGGCATGATCGCGCGCATGAAGCGCGGAGGCCACATGCCCCAGATGCAGGAACCCCGTCGGGCTGGGCGCGAAGCGCGTGCGGTCAAAAACGGTCATGCTTGCGGAAAACCGGGATTACTGATCTAGTCAACCCGTAAAATATCGACGGCGCAGAGTCCCCAAGGCCCGCTTCGAGCAAAACGGCCAGTCAGGTGTCCCGGCATCGTCCCGATATGAGGATGCGTACAGTGCCTATTGGCAGTCAGCATTACCCGGCTCTCGTCCTGAACGCGGATTTCCGTCCGCTCTCCTATTTCCCCCTGTCCCTCTGGTCCTGGCAGGAAGCCGTCAAAGCCGTTTTCCTGGACCGCGTCTCGGTCCTCAGCGAATACGACGCCGAAGTCCACTCCCCAAGCTTCGCCGTCCGAATCCCAAGCGTCATCGCCCTGAAGGATTATATCCCCACAGCGCGAAGACCGGCCTTCACCCGCTTCAACGTCTTCCTGCGCGACAACTTCTCCTGCCAGTACTGCCACGATCGCCTACCTATCCACGATCTCACCTTCGATCACGTCATTCCCCGCGCCCGGGGCGGCCGCACCACATGGGAAAACGTCGTCACCGCATGCAGCCCCTGCAACCTCCTCAAAGGCTCGAAAATGCCGGCCGAAATCGGCATGCACCCGAGGCGCAAACCCGATCAGCCCAGCACCCGCCGCCTCCAGGAAAACGGCCGCAGCTTCCCCCCGAACTACCTTCACGAAAGCTGGAGGGACTATCTTTATTGGGACAGCGAACTGGAAACCTGAAAACCCGCTCTGGCGTTATCGCAGAACCGCGTCATGATGACCGCGCAACATTCATCAGGAAAAACCATGTTCAAACGCATGTCCGCGCTGGCCGTCGCCACCGCACTCTCCATCACCCCCGCCCTCGCCGAAATCCAGACCGTCCACGGTGATTTCAAAACCGAACACGGCGCCACGACCCATCCGCACGGCAGCTTCGAAGGCAAGCTCGATACGGACACACACACCCTGACCTACCATTTCCACTACGCGAAACTCAGCGGCCCGGTAAACGCCATTCACCTTCACGGCCCGGCGGATGACGGTCAGGACGCAGGCGTCCTCGTCCCCGTCGAAGGCCCCTATAAAACCCACATGAAAGGCAGGCTGACCCTCACGCCGGACCAGATCAAGGACGTGCAGGACGGCAAGACCTACATCAATCTCCACACCGAAAAATACGCCGAAGGCGAAGCCCGCGCCCAGCTTACCGTCAAGTAAACCAACCACGAGGCGCTGCCCCGGCCCCTTCTACCTGAAGTCAAGGTTTCCAAAGGGCGACCGCCCTTTGGTGGGGGTTCAGGGGCCAACCCACTGAAAAAACCTCTCAAACCACCCGAGGCTTCAACTTCCGGGCAATCCGGAACTTCACCATCACCCGGCTGTCCTCATCCCAAAGCTCATGCCGCCCAATCTCCCTGAACCCCTCGGCAGGCCGCACGGTCTTCACCCCCTGCAATAGTTCATGCGCATGATGGCAATCTTTCAGCCGATAATTCGGAATCCCCGGCGCCGCATGATGCACATGATGATACCCGATATTTCCTGAAAACCACGCAAACAGCTTCGGCAGCCGCAAAAACGAACACCCATACAGCGAAGCCTCGAACGCATCCCAGTTCGGATCTGCATCCCAACGCGCCCCTTCGAATTTGTGCTGCACCAGAAACAGCCACACCCCCGCGACGCTCGCCGGATAGATCACCGCCGCCATGGCAACAGCCACCGGCACCACGCCAAACGCCCAGGCCGTCCCACCATAAAGCAGCCCTATCCCTAGGCTGGTCAGATGCAGGTTCCGCCGCTCCTTCCGCCAGCCACGCCCCGGCGCATCGAACGGAACTCGATAGACGATGAAGAAAATCACCGGCGGCATGAGCAATAACGAAATCACCGGATGCTTGGACGCTGCATACAGAAACTTCTGCAAATGCGACATATCATGATATTCGGCCACGGTAATACAGTCCGAATACATGTCCGAAAGCCGTCCACGATGGCTCAGATTGTTCCAGGAACCATGATGAATGTTGTGATGCCGGCGCCAATGGTCATACGGCGTGAACGTCAGCAACGACAACCCGCGCCCGACAATCGTATTCACCTTCCGGGACCGAAAAAAAGACCCATGCCCGCAATCATGCTGCAAAACAAAAGAACGCACCGCCAACCCGGCCGCAACCGGAGACAGCAATAACACCAGCCAATGCCCGGTTCTGATCCCGCCAATCAGAACAGCATAGGACAGGAGCAGCAATCCAACCGTGCTGACAACCTGAAACGAGCTGTAAAAATTGGAAGGGTTTTGAAATGTTTTGATAGATTTGATGAGGTCTCGTCGGGCAAAAGCACCCGCTGGATTATTACTGGTGCTTTGCGCCACTTGGCCCCACATGTCTGGAAGAAGAAATACTTCCCGACACCTCTATCGAGGACTCCTTTGACCAGCAAGCAAAAGCTTCGTTACATCCCCTTTTACTTTACCCTCACCCCCAAACCGCGCGGCATAAACCGCCGGATCGAACCCCACCAGAACATCTTCCCCAGCCACAAGAACCGGCCGCCGGATCATCGACGGCGCTTCCACCATCAATTCCAGCGCCCGTACCTCATCCAGCCCAACCTTGCGTTCATCAGGCAGCTTCCGGAACGTGGTGCCGGAACGGTTCAGCAACCGCTCCCACCCAACACGCTCCGCCCACCCACGCAAAACTTCAGCCTCAATCCCGGCACGCTTGTAGTCATGAAATTCATAGGCAACCCCCGCCGAATCAAGCCATACCCGCGCCTTCCGCATCGTATCACACGCCTTGATTCCATAAAGCGAGACCGCCTCGGCGCTCACTCCCACTCGATTGCCTCAGTCGGCGGTAAGAAGTTGAAAAACAAGGAAAATATCTTCATTCTCCAGCCCGATCCCGATAGGCGATCCGACAAAAAGCTACGCTTTTGATTTCAAACGATTTTCCCCGCGAAAATTTTTTTGCGAGGCTTCGTCATCTATCGCTGTCGATCGCCCCATTCCAACGCTCGAGATCGCAGTTGCCTTCGCAGCGGCGCTCCAAAAAAACACCGTCACCACCCTAACGAACACTCGAGGGAAACGCGAGCGTCAGCCTTGCGGGGAGTACGTCAATAATAGGCAGGCGGCCGAAAGTCGTGATCGTCGTCCTCGGCAAACAGCCGGCTCTCCTCGAGCCGACGTTCGAGACCATCTGCCGACAGCGCCAACTCGCGACGCGCCAGCTTTTCCTCCGCAAACCTCACCAGCGCTACAACCCTTCCAGACGCATCCGCTTCCAGTTCGGCTCGCAGCGACGAGACAAGGCGCCGCAGCCGATCAAGTGCGGCCATTTCCTCCAGCAGACTGTCGAGCGCCTTGGAACGGCGTTCGTCGATGTGCTTCTGGCGAAGAACGCGCTCGCGACGCTGCCGTTCTTCCTCGCGCTGGCGCGCATCCGCCTCTCGCCGGACGCGATCCTCCTTCCGCGCGACGGCCAGGACCTTGATGCCCACGGCTATGTCGACCGCCATTTTCTCAAGGCGCTGTACCTTGGCATCACGGTAGGAGCGTCGCGGACTGGCCCCCATGAGGTAGGCGTGTTCCAGTTCGAACGACAGTTGGCCCGTGGGGTGATAGTCCCACTCCGGAAAGCGGGGCGGGAAGACACTGAAATCCTCGTCGTCCCATGAGGCGGGCTTGCTCCAGTATTTCTCGCGCTTCTTCCGATACGCGGCGTCTTCCGCCACCTCCTTCTCGGTGAGAACGTGCTTCTCGCGCCTCGTGGCCTCGGAGATCGAAAATCCGATCGTCTCACCATCGCATTCGAACGCTGCGGCCTTGTCAGTCTTCACGAGTCCGATACCCAGCGCGGCGCCTGCTGCTGAAATCCGATTCAGCACCAGTTGAAGACGCTCTGCGGAGTCGGGCGCAACCTCGACCTTGATGAGCCCGGGTTGTTCGACCGAAGCTAGGCCCGTTACCGGCGCGGGCTTCGCCTTGCGAAGCTTCTCGATCGTCCGTTCGACGATCGGGTTGGACGGCGGCTCGTCCCCGGCCGCGATCGTCGACGCCAGCACGCGGGCATTCTCGCGAGCTTCTGCGATCAGTTCCGGCTCCGCTTTCAGCTCTCCGCTGGCGATAGTGATCCGGTCGGCATCGCCCTTCTTCGTCTTCGGCAGCGGTGTCTGCTTCACCGGCTTTCCGGCTGCCTTCTTGGCCCACCATCCCAGCGGCGGGTTGGGGATATCGTGTTTCCTGCAGATCTTGTGGAGGGCGACATCCGAAAGCACGAATTCCTTCGCGAGATGGGTCATCGGTTTCGACCAGACGAGATCGTAGAATTCTTCGCGCGTGAAGGTTCTGGACATGCACGGCTCCTGCCTTGCTCAGGTTGCACTAATGCGAAAGTCCTGATGCTTGCTCGGGCCACCGCGACGATCTTGATGCGCGATCACGATCGTTACTAGACCTTGTTGAAGTCGGGCGGATGTTATAAAACCTCGGATGCCATGGATAAGTCTCCGAGGAAATATAACACATCTGAGACCCAAGGGGAGCGGGCGCGCAACCTGCTCGCCCAGCATGGCATGATGCGCATCCGGGAGCTCGAAGCCGAAGGTATTGCGGCTACCACGGTTGCTCGCCTGCTGTCTGACGGAACGGTGATGCGGCTGTCGCGGGGCCTGTATCAACTCGTTGACGCCGAGATTGACGCCAATCATGATCTCGCGGAGGCCGCGAAACGCGTGCCGAAGGGCGTCGTCTGCCTCACCTCCGCCCTAGCCTTTCACGAACTGACCGATCAGATGCCGCGAAAGGTCTGGATGGCGATAGGGCATAAGGACTGGACACCCGCCGATCACGGGCCACGCCTCAGGGTGGTGCGGATGTCAGACGGGCTGCTGCGGTCGGATGTCGAGACGCACATGATCGAGAATGTCGGCGTTCCGATGTTCACCATCCCGCGGACACTGGTCGACTGCTTTCGTCATCGAAAATCCGTTGGGATCAACGTCGCGATTGAGGCGCTGCGCGAGACGCTCCGGCAGCGCAAGACGACACCGGCAATCATTGCGGAATGCGCGCGCAAACGCGGCGCGTGGTCGGTGATGGCACCGTATCTCGAGACACTCACGCTCGAGGTTGAGAAACGGCCCATCCGAGCGCCTGGGTCCGCGCGAAGTTGCTCAACCAGTCGCGGGTTCCGGTCAGCTGTTTGAGTTCAAACGGCTAACTGCGCCCTGAAGGCAGCAGCCCGGGAGCTACGGTCATGCAAGTAGATGCGGTAGCGAGAGAGAAGACCGTCGTGGTCTGCCCCTTCCCCAATAAGCTTATCTGTTTCAGCCAAAGCAAGCTCGTATGTGAGACAGCCGGATCCATCTCCAGCCAATTGATTTGCCAATCGGTGCTCAATATCGGCCTTTATCTTTGTAGGAAGAACTCTGCGGGCTTCGGCATATACAAGGCGCAAGGCAAACCACCGAAGACGCTCGTCTTCCAAGCCTTCCACGATAGCGAGACGATCGGGCCATGAGGCTTGGTGAAAAGCGCTCATGCGCCTCTCATCGTCCGGCCCCGGGAAGCCATTATAAATTCGCTCCTCGAGATGAGGCGACAGTGGATATGGCTCACGGGCAGCGATGTGAGCGGCGACAAGCCGCGCACGTAGATGCGCGTCCGCCTTCAAGCGCCGGGCCTGTTCTTCGATCCGGTCTATCGAACTGCCATCCAGCATATGTTCGGGAGCGTCGAAGAACGCGGTCAGCGTGGGAGCTGAGTTGACCTTGAAGCGACGTATTGGATTGGGCTTCTGCGCTAAATAGACCTGCAGTTCGACATCACTCATCCCAGCAAGCAAGTCGACGTCATGATTAAGGCTGAGGCAAAGTCTGCCATTCGTTTGATCGGGATCGACACCGATATAGACGACTGGCGCATGATAGGCTTGCCCGCCAAAGAACTCTGTCAGCACGAAGCCGTCTTCGGTATCGACAAAATTCGAAACGGCAGCCTTGTTTGAGAAGCGAACGAACCGCTGCCACAGCTCCGGAGATCGCTGATGGACTAGTCGACAAAGCCCGACCGTCGCGAGTGCGTCTGACATGGCATCATGCGCGCGAGCATGAATGACGCCATTTGCCGCTGCCAGCTGCGGCAAACGAAATGTCCTTCGACCCTCCTCACCGATCGGCACGACAAGTTGTGCAGGCGACACCGCATCGGCGGCCATTACAAGACTGAGCGCATCAGCCCGGCAGTTGCGATGATTGCTCGTCAAATAAGCCGGATACAGGCATTGAAAGAGCGCGTTACGCAGCATCTCTTCGTCGAAGCGGATGGAATTAAAGCCGACGAAAACTGCGGGGCTCCAAGACATGAGGACCCGCTGAATTTCTCCCATCATCGCGTAATGCGACGGCAGGCTGGTGTCGGTTAGCCGTTCGATAGGTATCCCGTTGGTGCGCAGCGCCGAGGGATGGGGAAGCACATGTGGCTGTAGTCGCGAGCGCACTTCGAACCGCGCCACTTCGTTCAAGCTCGAGTCGGTGCGAACCGCCGCGAAATGAAGAATTTGATCGAAACCACGCTTGAGCCCCGTCGTCTCAGTATCGAAGAAGACGAAGCTCATTAGCGCGCTACCAACGAGTCAAACGAAAGCGCATGGCGGTCGGGCTTACTCTGAACCGACGTGCTAACGCCTCGATCGCTGTCTCGTCCTCAAGGTCTACTCCTCCCCCCTCCAACGCAGCGGCCAGGAGGTCGCCGGGGATCAAAAGCTCCGAGGCGAAGGCGTTGGCCTCGATTTCCATCGGCTCGGTCCCAAGAGCCGAAACATCGTTACGGAATAAGACGCGGATCCCTTTGTCGACATGCACAGCTTCGCTGATCTCAGAAGCGTGGAGCATGTGATGGGCCAGTTCGTGGGCAGCGGAGAATCGCTGTCGATTTGGATGATGCAACGCATTCACGCCGATAATGCCTACACCATCCTTGATATATGCCATGCCAGAGAGATCCTCATCGAGCGGTGCATATTGAAGGACTATCTTACGGGACTTGATTATTCGCTCAACCGGGACCGGTGGCGCCGATACACCATACTCCCGCAAGATTGATCGCGCAGATGCGCGCGCCCGCTCAGGATCGACATCGGCCATAATCAGGCCTTACCGCGTCGGGGCTGCAACGCAGTTGTGATCAGGTTGGCGACTTGCGCTTCAGCATCTTGCGACAGCGTTTGCTTCGAAAGCGCTTGATTAGAAAGCATCATCTTCAGCCCCCCCTCTAAAGGCTTTTGCGGCATCGGCGGTAGCAGCTCTGCCACCTTCGTAAAATCAAGTGCGGCAGCAAGCGCGTAGACGTGATGCAAAAGGATGTTCTGCCGGCCACTCTCGATGTTGGCAATTGAAGCGCGCGACATGCTCACCCTGCCCGCCAGTTCCGCCTGAGTGAGATTCAGCGCCTTTCTGCGGGTCGAAACCGCGCCGCCGAAAGCCTTGTAGAGTGCTTCGCCTGCCATGGCCCACGTTTGCACTTCGTTCTCTCCGATGTCAATCTCGCAAACATTTTGTGCTTATTGCAAACCTTGCTCTGTGCTTGATGGTTGACATGAAGGTTTGCTTAAGGAATCGTTCCGGCTCGGGCGCGGTGCCCACGACGAGTCGGAGGAATCGAGATGTCGAAGCGGATTCACGTAGTGCCCCATGGTTCGGGCTGGGCGACGCGTCGCGAAGGCGCCGATCGGGTCGGGTCGACCCACAGCACTCAGGCTGACGCGACGCAGGCCGCGCGCGGCACGGCCGTTCGCGAGCGGGGCGAAGTCATAATCCACCGTCCGGACGGCCGGATCCGGGATTCCAATTCTTACGGCAACGACCCCTTTCCGCCAAAGGGCTGAAGAGGCCGGGCCGCTTTATAAGCGGTCCTGCTCCACCACCCGGACAAGGCAACTGGGTTTTCAACGCGGAGACAGCACGCATATGCTGGAAGGTGTGCAAGATCAGGGGGCTGAGCGGCCATATCGAGTGCTCAGCTTGGACGGCGGAGGGATGCGGGGCATCTACACCGCAGCGTTTCTCTACCGCCTGACTGATCAATTCGCGCGTATTCGGGGCGAGGCGGCCCTCGATCTGGGACGCGGCTTCGACTTGATCACCGGGACTAGTACCGGTGCGATCGTCGGCTGCGCGCTGGCCGTCGGCCGGCCGATGACGGAGGTGGTGGCGCTCTATCGCGAGCACGGTCCCAAGATCTTTCCGCATCGGATCGCGGGGAAGCGCAGCGCGATCTACCGCGCGAGCCAGGGCAGCCGTTTCGTGCGCGAGGGCGACAAGGCTCTGCGCGAGGCACTGCGTGGCGTGCTCGACAACGTCACCATGATCGACGTGTTCGAAGGTCGCGGCATCTCGCTCGCTATCCCGACGGTACTGATGAGCGAGCACCGGGCTTGGGTCTTCAAGAAGACTCCCAAGAGCGGGGTCCGCGACGATCGCTATCCGCTGGTGGACGTCTGCATGGCGACGAGCGCCGCGCCCATCTACCGCTCGCTAGCGGCCATCGATGATCCGAACACGCCGGGCGGGCCCAAGCAGGTGTTCGCCGACGGAGGGCTTTGGGCCAATAACCCGATCATGGTGGGGCTCGTCGACGCGCTGACGGTGGCGCCGCCCGGCCGTCCGATCGAGATCTACTCGCTCGGAACATGTCCGCGCCCCGAGGGTGATCACCTCGACGCAGAGAGCGCGCACCGCTCCATGCTCGACTGGTCTCTCGGTGCTGACGTCGCGCCGCTCAGCATCTCGGCGCAGGAGTTTGCTTTCGACCACATGGCGCGGCTTTTGACGAACGCAATTAGCAACTGTGGCAGGTCGATCCAGCGCGTGCGCTTTCCCAACAAGCCGGTGCCGGCAAGCATGATGCCGTATCTCGCTCTCGACGACACGCGGCCAGAGGCAATGGATCGGCTGGTCGGCCAGGCGCACACCGACGCCGATCTGACCAAGAGCGCCTGCGACGATTCCAACAACGCGGACGGGCGCATGATTCGTCAACTCATGCACGACCTGCCGGCGATGCCCGCAACCGGCGCCGTCTGGCGTCCCGCTTCCACCGACAACCATAAAGGATAGGCGATGTTCGACTGCGCCAAAGATGTGCGTGCGTACCACGACCAGGATGTGACCCTGCCGAAGAGCGAGCAGGATGCAATGCGCGACCGCCGCGACTCCAACCGGACTCGGCTGCGGAACGGACTGGATAAGGCCGGCAAGCCCAAGCCAATCGAGTTCGTTAAACAGGGCAGCTACGCCATGAAGACGATGTGCCGCGACCCAGATAACGACTATGACATCGACGACGGGGTCTACTTCCACAAGAAGGATCTCGTCGGCGCTCGCGGGGCCGAGATGACGTCCCTACAAGCGCGCTGGATGGTGCGCGACGCGATCGACGACGGCAAGTTCAAACGTGCGCCTGAGGTGCGGTCGAACTGCGTGCGTGTCTTCTACGAGAAGGGTTACCACGTCGATCTGCCCGTCTACCGCCGCGTCGTCACTGACACCGTCTTCGGCGAGGAGGTGCATTACGAGCTGGCGGCGAGCAGCGGTTGGAAGCGGTCCGATGCCCGCGATGTGTCGGACTGGTACGAGGACCAGCGCGCCGCATCGGCCGACGGCATCCAGCTGCGCCGCATTAATCGCTACCTGAAAAAATACGCCCGCAGCCGCTACAGCTGGCGCGGTTCGATCCTCAGCGGCTTCGGCATCTCGGTTCTGACCACCGAGAAGTTTCGCGCGAACGATCGGGAGGACCGAGCGCTCTACGACACCATGGTCGCCATCCGCGATCGGCTGAACTGGAACCTCGTCGTCGCCCACCCGGTGACGCCGGGCGACACCATCACCAGTGGGTCCGACGACGCCAAGGCGCGCTGCTTCCGCGAGAAGCTGACGGACGCGATCAACACGCTGGCACCGCTGTTTGCCGCCGACTGCACCCGCGAGAAAGCGCTCAAGTGCTGGGACAAGGTGTTCGCAACGACGTTCTTCAGTGAACGTCTGGAGGAGGAGCAGCGCGCATCGGTGGCTGCTCCGGCGATCATCGGCTCCGCTGCACTATTGGGCGCGACGGCGGCGGCGGCGAGCTCAGTTAGCAGCGCCGGCGGCGGTCGCCATGCCTGAAAAAGGCCTCCCACTCGGTTGGCGACAGGCGGCGCTTCGCCTTGAAACAACCTTACGTGAGCATACGGGACAGTTGCCAGAGCGCCTCGACGGAGCGACGATCGGCGCCGACTATCCTACCCGCGACTGGATAGCGGCCGGCTGGCGCATCAGCGTTGCCTTCTCCGATGGAGTGACCCGACGCATCGATCTAATCGCGGGAAGGCATTTTCCGACGACGCCGGTGCGAACGGCGCTGGTCGATCATCCCGAGGCGATGACCTGGCCGCATGTAGAGAACGACGGCGTGCTGTGCTTGCTGCCCAACATGGCTGAGTGGGATCCGGACGATCCGTCGTCAGTCGCCTTGGGCCTTCTACACCGCTCGATCATCCTGATCGAGGAGTTGCTGGAGGGCGGCATCGTCGAACGCGACTTCCGAGAGGAATTCGTGACCTATTGGGGTTACAAAGTGCACTCGCAAGGAAAATCCCTGTTCAGCTTGATCGCGCCCGCGCCGATCTCGCGGCGGGTGCACGTCTGGCGCGGAAAGGACCTCGAGGTTGTTGGAGAGAACAAAGAATCTTTGACCACATGGGTCCGTCATCGCTTCGGCGACAAGACGCCGGTCAAGACCGAAGCCGCAGTCTTCGTTTGGTTGGAGAAGCCGCCGTTGCCCGCCGAGTATCCGGAGACCGCGGTCGATCTATATCGAATGGTCAAGCGGGCCGGCGAAGGCGCCCTGACCGCCCTTGAAGAGGTCGCGAGCGACGAGCCTGACGAGGTGTTAGTGCTGTTGGGCGCGATTGGGCGCGGCGGTGCGGCGCTGATCGGCGTGAGGGTGCCCAATCCTAAGCGACGAAAGAGCCGGCCGCGCGCGCCCGACGAGCCGCTGTCCGTCGGGTTTCGACCGCGCCATACGCCGCAACCGCTCCTCCTCGGGCGCTTCTTTGGCGCGCTTCCCGTCATACGGACCCAGGTGCAACGCGCCGACGCCGATTGGGTGCACGGTCGGGGCCAGGATCCTCGCACGCGCTGTCTACTAGGTGCGTCCGTAGTGGTAGTCGGCTGTGGTTCGGTCGGGGCGCCTGTTGCTTGCACGCTGGCCCAGGCGGGGGTCGGGCGGATGGTTCTGGTTGACCCAGAGACGCTCGGCTGGCCTAATGTCGGTCGTCATCCGCTCGGCGCCGCTGACGTGGGCTGCAACAAGGCCGAGGCTTTGGCAGAACGGCTCCGGATCAACTATCCGCATTTAACATTCGAACATCGCCCGTGTGATCTGCATCAGCTCATCGCGCAAGATCATGATCTGCTCGCCGCAGCTGATCTGATTGTCACCGCGACCGGAAATTGGGTCGGCGAGAGCGCTCTGAATCGGTGGCATGTCGCGCAAGGGCGCGCCAGACCCATTCTTTACGGGTGGACCGAGGCGCATGCCTGCGCCGGTCATGCGGTCGTAGTCGGGGCGAAAGATGGATGCGTGCAATGCCATATCGGACGCACTGGCGCGCCGGATCTTACGGTGATTGAGTGGCCAGGAGGTGGCGACTCTAGCCTGGAGGAGCCGGCGTGCGGCGCGCATTATCAGCCTTACGGGCCGATGGAGTTGGCTTATGTGACTGCGATGATTGCAGAGGCGGCGATGGATTGCCTCCTCGACCCACCCGAGCAATCTTTCAGTCGTGTATTCGTGGCTTCGCCGCGCCGTATCGCTGCGCTTGGTGGACAGCTAGCCGAAAGCTGGACTGCCGCTATTGGCGAACCTGGAGGGGGCGTTCGGACTGTCGACCGGCCTTGGCCGTCCGCCAGCTGCGCTGCTTGCGGGCCCGGACGTTTGGACGAAGCTGCCTAGCATCTCGCGGAAATGCGTTAACTTCCACGCTATGACCTGAGCGCAGCCTTAAGAATATGCGGCGGCTGGCTGCACGGTCCCGCTAGCTTTCGATTTCATTTCGCGTCGTCGTCGTTAGTCTCGCACGTAGGTCGGTCAAGGACTCTTACCCATGATCGATGGGGCATCATCATTGGAGGGGGTTTGTTCACAATCCCGTTGGCTGCTTGGAAGAATGGTCTGTGGTCAGAACTGTTCGATGATTCGACTGGCGATGGTCGTCCTGTATCCATCATCCATATCGATGAAGGGCTGTTCGCGCGCGCCGCTGACCAGCAGGGCACGACCCTGTCGAATGTTGCCGCGCGCGAAGCGTTTCTCGCGGCTTTTCCAGATCGACTGAACGTACAACGCTGGCTCGCCGGATCAGAGAACCCGGGAGAGGCCTTGCTACCACTGCTAGTGTTGTGCTGCCTCGCCGCTAGCGAGGCGGCTGATAGCGAAGACAATGATTATCGCGGCCGCATGCGCGATCTGATGGATTGGGATGAGCGGATCATCAATTGCGCAGGCTTACCCCGGCTCTGGTTGAGGCTGGCACGGCTGACAATCGAGCGCGATGCGCGGACGCCGACGCGTCGGTTGGTGCTCCCGGATCCCCGCTACCGCACCCAGATCGGACATGCGATCGAGCTCACCTTCCCTTCACGCAACGACGCCCGGCGGTTGGCGCACGAGCTCGCCGGAGAGGTTTTCGATCTTGATGCGCCCCGCGCGGTGCTCGCCTGGCTAGTCCCGCTCGTCGATCGGGGCCGCTTCTCACCGACGTTCAAAGAGACGTTCAACGATTTCCGGGCGGCGTGGATGAATGCGGAGAGAGCTCTCGCAGATCATCGCTTCTGGTCTGGATGGCGGTTGGCGACACAAGGATTGCGCGCGACGGTCGCGGCTGATTGCTTTGAGATCGTGACGGATGAATGGGGTGGTCGACATCTCATCGAGCCTGTGAGCGAGGCCGCGATGGATCTTGAACGCGCGCTTAAGGCGCGGAGTCTTCCGTTAGCGCTCGCAATTGCCGCGACGCGAGATCACGTCATCCCGCTCATCGAGAGTGAATGGGGCAAGCTGCGTTGGATCGCGAACGATCGCGGCCGGGCGCCGAGCGCGCTGCTCATTCGTCAGCGGGCGTTTGGATCTCGCGTCGCCGCGCTTCGCTGCCTCCCCGTCGCCGGTGCCGATGGCTGGGGGCTGACCTTCGACGTCGCGGGCGCGATGGGCGAACGCGGTAGGACGCTGGACCGGGACCGATTGCTCGATGTCACGCCGACCGGCTGCACCCGGGTTGACGGCGGCGTGCTGGCGAGGCCCGCACTGCCATTCGTCATTGAGACGACTGGCCATGTCAGCGCCATCTCCTTGGAAGGTGATGGCGCCGATCAGCTTACACTCGCCAAAATCGGTACAGGTGTTTGGCGGATCACGCCCAACCAGCCTTTGGAGGGCGAGGTACGCGTCATCGCGGAACCGCGTGGCGGTGGAGCGAAGCTCGACCGGGCACTGCGCTTGCGACGCTCCAGCGTCGCGCCGTCGTTTAGGAACGCCGTGCCTGACCGGCTGTTTGACGCCGACCCGGCGCCGCTTCCTGGCTGGCCATTCGTCGCTGAGCCTGGCGATGCCCTGCCGGATCTGGCCCCTGACAGCGCGCTCGGCGCCGCGCCAGCGCTGCTCGACCTGATAGAATATCTCGCGATCCGTACCGCACCGATCCCGCTCGGCGCGCTTGTCGATGTGACGCGCCAGGTGATTGGCGCCGAAGCGATCAACCCATGGGATGTCGTCCAGTCGCTGCGCGACGCGGGCGTTCTGAGGATCCTAGACGTCCGGGGCTGGCGCGGCCGAGTGATCCTATCACGTGCGCCGCGCGGCGCGCTCATCCGTGTGGGCGGCGTCTGGGCACTGATTTTTGAAGGATGCGTCAATGAGACATGGATCGCCCGACTTGGGGCATCGGCGGCGCGCCATGACGCCTCGCTCGAGCGGCGTTCAGGCGTAAGTCGGTGGTCGCCCCCGACCTTCGTGGCGCGTAGTCCCGACGTCGACTCGTTGCGCGAAATCGCTAGAGCGATCGACACTCCCGTCGATTACCTAAACGCCGGGCTGGAGCCGCTGTCTTCGCTCTTGGCCGGCGTCCCGATCGAGAATGCACCCGCCGGCGCTTCGCGTCGGGCCATCCGGCTTGCCGGCCAGCACGCTCCGATCAGCTTTATCGATCCGATCGGAAGCAACGCGTCGCCGCTTTGGGCGGTCGACGCGGGCGGCACGATGCGGCATTGGAAGTTCCGGGATGACGCCATCCTTGACGCCTATGCGTCGATCAAGGCGCGCCCGTTCACGACTTCCGATACCCGGGTCGTTGCGCGCGACGCGCGGCTGCCAAGCCATGTCGCCCGCTGGATGCGCCTCACTGGCGGCGTCGCGGCGGGGCCAACTGAAGAGGACTACGCTTATACGTGGAACACCGCGATCGCGCGCGAGCTGGCGCGGGTCGCACCGGAATTCTTCGGAACGGTCACGGTGGACATCGACACCTCGCCAATATCGCGTCGATGGCGGGCGCGAGCGGTCGGGTCGGCATTGGGGCCACAGGTCACTTCGGTTTGGAACGCCGCGCGGGGCGCGCGAGGGGGGAAATGAGCTTGGTCGACGTCTTGAAGTGCCATTTTCTCGGCGAGGTCGAATACGCGCAGCATAATTTCGCCCGGTTGCGACCGCTCCTCTATTCAGTCGACGGTCGAGCTTGGACCGGTGTCGCGGATCGCGCCTGGTTTCCACAGATCGGGTTAGTCTTCTCGATCGCGACCGAGCTCCGGTTCGCGCCGTCGGGTTCCATGTGGGTCTTCCAGGTCAGGCCCAATGAGCGCGGCGCGGGCGAGGACGCTTTCATCACCCTCCAAGCCAAACCGGCCACACGTTTCCTCACCGAGCTCGATCCCATGCCGAGCGAGGCGCTCCGCGCCCTGGCGACGATCGACGGGTTCGACGCGAAGGCGGCGCAGGGTGGGATCCTTTTCCCCGAGGCGGAGGATCGCTGGGTCCTCGCGTCCGAGTTCGAGCGCGGCGCCGACGATCGTGCCCGGGTCACCAACACCCGGGCGCTCGGCCACATGCGCGTGCTCGAGGGAACGCTCGAGGCCTTGGCCGGCCGCCCAACCAACGATGGCCGTTGGTTCCTACCGGTCATCCACTCGAGCCATGGCTCAGACGTGCGCAATTGGCGCCCTCCTGGCGAACTCGCTGCGCAAATCGCGACCGACCTGCGACGCTGGATGCCGCACGCCCCGCATAAGGCCCGGGCGGCGGCGGCGGCGAGCGCGCTGCGCGATCTCGCGCCGGTGCTCGATACGATCCCGGCGACCCGGTCGCTTGAGGTGCGCGCCGCGCTCGATCGCGTCCGTGCGCTCAGCGAGGATGCTGAGGCGCTTACGGGCTCGGTCGATCAGTTGGTCGAGGCACTGCTGGCGTCGCCAGCGATCGCGACCGCGATCGAGGCGGAGAAGCTGGCGATCCGCCGCGATCTCGAAGCGCTGGCGCTCGAATCAGCTGAACGTCTCGAGGCCGAGGCGCGCGCGCGGCTCACCACTGAGCAGGCCCAGATGCGCGAGGCGCTGGCGCGCGATCAGGCTAGTCTTGACGCCATACGCGGCGAGATCGCCAGCGGCGAGGCCGCGATTGAGGAACTGCGCCGCCGTCAACGCGGCGAGACCGCCGCCTTCACCAAATCGCTCGAGGCGCTGATCGCGCGAGCGCGCAAGGAACCAGCGGCCTATGCCGCTGAATGGCTCGGCAAATTAGGCGTTGATCAAAGCTTGGTGGGTGCGGGCGGCGCCACCGCGCCAGATCCGGATCCTCTGTTCGACCTCGCCGAACATGATCTCATCCCGGAGGTCGAGCTCGGACGCGCGTTGATGGCCGCCAGCCCAATTCGTAATGATGGGCTGCCGCGCTTCCTGCTCATGGACGCGGCGATCCGGGCACGCGAACTGGTTGTTGGATTGGGGCCTAAGGCGCGCGACGTAATCGAGACGTGGCTCGCCGCCTTCGCGCCTAACTGGATCGTGGCCCGCGCTGCCGATCCGTCCCTGCTCGCTCTTGACGACCTGCTGCCAACGGGACCACGCGCCGCCGCCGCGCCGCTAGCGGCCGCGATCGCGCGCGCCAACGCTGCGCCTGACCGCGCGATCGTGGCGCTACTCGATGACGTGGATCCCGTCGCCGGAGCCTTCTGGCTGCCCCAAGCCGCGCGAGCCGGCCGATGTCCGGCCGCTCATGGCCTGCCGCCGAATCTCATTCTCATCGCCTTGATCGAGGGCGAGCCTTCGAAGCTGGCGTTCAGCCTCACGCGCGTCGGTGAGCTATTTCCGCTGGCGTTTGACGATGTTGAGGCGGTCGCAGCCCGCAGCGCCGACATTGTACCGCGCGAGATCGGCCTCGAGTTGTACCGCCCGCCATCGCTCCGCAATGGGGTCAGCGAGCGCGTCACAGCGATGCGAGCTGCGGCCGATCAGATCTTTTCGGAGGAGGACGCCGAACGGCTCCGGGATGAGTTCACGGCCTATCTCCACTGGACGAAATATGGTGCGACCAAACCGGCGGCTGAATTTAGGGTCGCGGGCGCGCTCTCCAACGCCGCGACGATGACCCGCAAGGGGGAGGACTGAATCAATGCTGGACCCGATCGGCTCTTTCGAGCGGATGCGCGATTACTTCGTCTCTTATCTCGACACCGCCTTCAAGATCCGCCGGCGCGATGTCGCCGACGCGCGCCGGACCCTGCTCGCCACCGCTGGCCGGATGTGCGCGGAGCCGTTCATCGAACCGGTGCTTCGCTACCAATCGGCCGAGCGCCCGCTCGAGACCCTCATCGACGACCCGCGAGCGCTTTCTCATTTCTCGCGTGAGGGCCGGCTCGCGTTTGTCGAGCTGGTCGCTTCAGGCCTGTTCGATGGCGTGCCTGGCGTGCCGGGCGCTGGTCCGCGCCGTGTTCCAAAACACCGGCCATATCTTCATCAATTCGAGATGCTCGAGCGCGGCGTCGGGACCGGCACGCCCGGCATCGTAACCTCGGGTACTGGCTCCGGTAAGACGGAGTCTTTCCTTCTACCAATCCTCGCGCGCGTCGCCGAGGAGGCGGTCCACTGGCCCGCGCCCTTGGCCGAGCTGGGCAATGAGGACTGGTGGTCGGGCGATGATGATTTTCGCGCAGCGCGCGCACGCGAACACCCCGACCGGCCAAAGGCGGTGCGAGCGCTCATCCTGTACCCGATGAACGCCCTAGTCGAAGATCAGCTCACCCGTTTGCGCAAAGCGCTGGACTCCGACGAGGCTCGCGGGGTGTGCGAAGAGCGCTTTAGCGGCAATCGCATCTTCTTCGGTCGGTACAATAGCGCGACCCCACCGACCGGATTCGAGCGCCATCCAGTCCGGTCGGACCGCAAGACGCTCGACAAGCGCGACCGCGCGGTCGAGCGGACGCGAGAGCATTTGCGCGATCTCGCCGAGAGTCAGCGCCTCGCGGCGGACTATGACCGCTCGCTCGCCGAGCAACACTGCCGTGAGATCGTCGATGAGACCCGCTTCCTCTTCCCCTCGGTCGATGGCGCCGAGCTCAACACCCGTTGGGACATGCAAACGACACCGCCCGATGTGCTCGTGACCAACTCGTCGATGCTCAACGCGATGCTCGCCCGCGAGGTCGAGGAGCCGATTCTCGATCAGACGCGCGATTGGCTACGCGACGACCCTGACGCCTATTTCTATCTCGTCATCGATGAGCTCCATCTCGTGCGCGGTTCGTCGGGCAGCGAGGTCGCGGGATTGCTGCGCATGCTCGTCAACCGGCTCGGGCTCGACCAGCCCGAAATCCGGCACAAGTTGCGCGTCCTCTCGTCGAGCGCGTCGCTCCCTGTCACCGGCGATCAAGCGGCCGCGTCGTTGCGCTACTTGTGGGATTTCTTCGGCGAGCTCGGCACATTCGCGGCCGGAGCCAGTGGAGCGACCAATCCAGATTTCTGGCGCGAATGCGTCGTCCAAGGCGAGCCGGTTCTACCGCCCACGCTGGGCGAGACGATCGACCCAGTGCCGTTTCGCGCGTTGATCGATCAAGCGCTTGGCGGCGCCACCGGCGCCGTGCTCAGGGCGCCAAGCCTCGACGCTCTAACCGCACCCGTCACCGCGGCGCTGAACGCGATCGCGCCCGGCGCACCCCCGGCGACGACGCCTGAGCGGATCCGCGCGTTAGCCGAGGCGGCCGCCGCGCGCCTCGTCTCCGCCGCGCATGGGGAGGATGGCCTCAGATCGCGGAGCCTCACGCATCTGAGCCGCGCGATCTTCGGCGCTGACGATCCGCGCGCTGTGCGGGGCTTGCTCTTCGCCCGTGGCCTGGGCGACGCGCTCTCGACGCTCGCGTCCGATGGTCCGCGTGTCGACCAGACGACGCCGTCCTTCCGCGTCCATCTCTTCTTCCGCGCGCTCGAGGGTCTGTTCGCGGCGCTGGAGGGCACTGAGACCGGCCAGCCCGACATCGCCAGCCTGTCGATCGAGCGCGGGTCCGGCCTGGCGCGCGCCGGCGCTGGCGCGGAGGAGGCGCTCGCGCGGCGCATGGTCGAGCTGCTCTACTGCGAAGCGTGCGGCGAACTGATGATCGGTGGGATGCGCTCGAACACCGATCCGGGGCGGCCCATCGAACTCCTGCCGACGACGCAGAAGCTCGAGGCTCTGCCCTTCGCCGCCGCTGGCACCGAGTTTGAGGATCTGAGCTACGACGATTACGCGATCTTCTGGCCCACGGCGCGACAACAAGCCGAGCCACCCGAGGTCACCGGGCGCAAGGATCGAAGTCAGCCCTCTTGGATCTCCGCGCGCTTCGATCCGTTCGGCGCCCGTGTGCTACCCCCAACGGCCGAGGCGAGTGAGACCGATCTCCCCGGCCTGCTCTATCGTCGCGGCACCGCGCCGGCCGACAAGGATGCGCGCGATCGGGGGCCCGCCGATCGCGGCTCCGCCTCACCGGTCGCCTGTCCGTGTTGTGGAACATCCTATCTACTGCGGCGCAAGGGTCGATCGAGCCCGATCCGGAATTTCCGGACGGGTTTCGCCAAGACCTCACAGTTGCTCGCCAGCGAGCTGTTCGAGTTGCTCCATGCCGGTGGTCTTGACTCTCCCAAGGCGATCGTCTTCTCGGATAGCCGTCAGGACGCCGCGCGATCCGCCGTCGAACTCGAGGCCAATCATCACCGCGCGCTGATCCGCGATATGACGGTGCGCCTGCTGCGAGAGCGGGTCGATCACAGCTACCGCGCGGGCGAGGTGGAGGGCTTGCGCGCGGCGCTGGAGGAGGCGATCGCCGCGCGGCGCTGGGCCGACGCGGATCGGCTTGAGCGCGAACTCGCGGCGGCCGACCAGCGCGGCGCGGCGGTCGCGCGCCTCAACCAGATCGGCCAGGATCCTCGCGACGCCAGCTATCAAAGCACCCAGCCCGGGCAGCCCGCGCCGATGGCGCCGCTGATCGCGTCGCTGGTCCGTCTTGGCATGCATCCCAGCGACGCGACCGTCACCGACGACGAACGCTGGTGGACCTTGTTCGAGAAGTCCGGCGAACAGGTCGATTGGGCACTCCCAACTGATCCTAGAGCGCAGGGCCAAGTCACCGCCGCGCGCCGCGAGATCGTCGACGAGCAAGAGGAGGCGATTTACGACACGCTCTTCAATAAGACCTATTTCTCATTTGAAGAGGCGGGGCTTGGCTATCCAACGCTCTATCCGGACGGCGAGCGCACTAGCGAACGCGACCGGATGGACGCCGCGCTTCGCGTGTTCGCAGACGCCTATCGCGTGATCGCGTCACGCTGGGTCGATCCTGACGAGGCGCCGCTTTGGCACAACGCGGGCGACGTGCCGACGAACAACCGCGTCGCGAGGCTCGCCGCCCGCGTTAACGCGACCGACTCTAACCGCGCGATCGAGGGCATGCTCAGCGAATTGCGCAGGCTGGGTCACGATGGTGGGTTGATCCATCTATTCAACCTCGGCGTGCGGCTGACCCAGGCGGAGGATCCCTATTGGCGCTGCGTCCAGTGCGACCGGGTGCATCTGCATCAGGGTCACGGTCTATGCACCCGCTGCTTCGCGCCGCTGCCGGGACAGGCGGCCGGGACGGTCGATGAGCTGTGGCGCCGTAACTTCCTTGCGCATCGCATCGCACGCGCAGGAAACACCGCCACCGCGCCATTCCGCCTGCGCAGCGAGGAGCTGACCGGTCAGACCCGCGACGGCGCCGAGCGGCTGCGGCGCTTTCGCGGCATCCTGGTCGAGGATGGCGCGGACCCCACCAGCGAGCTGGCGCGGCTGGGCAAGGAGATCGACCTACTAAGCGTCACGACCACGATGGAGGTTGGCATCGATATCGGCCCGCTTCAGGCGGTGTACCAAGCCAACATGCCGCCGCAGCGGTTCAATTATCAACAGCGCGTCGGCCGAGCCGGTCGGCGGGGTCAAGCCTTCTCGCTCGCGCTGACCGTCTGCCGTAGCCGCAGCCACGATCTTCATTACTTCCGCCATCCTGACCGGATCACGGGCGACCCGCCGCCGCCGCCTTTCCTCGCCACCGGCTACGAGGACATCCCGCTCCGCGTCATCCGCAAGGCCTGGCTGCAGGCGGCGTTCAAGCATTTACGGATCGCGCATGGTGCGACCTATCCAGGCTATGACCTAAATCCGCCCGACATCCATGGCGAGTTCGTCCTGTCGGCGCTCTACAAGGAGGCGGATTCGCCTTGGCCCGCCCGCCTGGAAGCGGCGTTGCGCGCCACCGAGGCGGCGCGCGACCAAGCGGTCGCGATAACTTTGACCAGCTTCGAGACAGGCCTGCGTGACCAAGTTCGCGCCGCGCTCGATGTTGAGACGATGATGACGGCGATCAGCACCGTGATGGATAATGAGAGCCGATACGACATTGGCGTCGCGCAGGCGCTCGCCGAAGGCGGCCTCTTGCCGATGTACGGCATGCCGACCCGGGTGCGGCCCCTCTATCTCGGCCTCGAGCAAGGCAAGGCCGACACTTACAGTTGGGACATGACCGACCGCGACGCGGACGTCGCGATCTACGAGTTCGCCCCAGGCGCTTCGCTGGTGCGCGACAAGCGACTGCACCGCGCGGTCGGCATCACCTCGACATTACCCGATCCGCAGAAATGGGGCGGCTGGGTCCTGCCAAAGCAAGAGGATCGCTCGCCCATCTCCGAACAGTGGTGGATTGGCCGCTGCGAAACTTGCGGCGGATGGACCAGGCGGGACGCGGCCGAGGCGACGAACTGCGTCGCGTGCGCCGCGTCGATCCCGGCGGACCGCTTCCATCACTGCGTCACGCCAGCGGCGTTCCGGACCGACTTCACGCCTGCCAAGATCGGCGAGGAGGAAATCCGCGTGGTCCGCGCCCGCATCGTTTGCGCCGAGGCCTCGCCCGTGGCGCCGATCGCGATTCCTGACAGCCGGATCGCGATGGCGCTCGAGCGATCGGCAAGCGTGATCCGGTTGAACCCCGGTGCGACCGGGGACGATATCTTCTCGGGGGGATATGATCTGGCCGCCGGCGACCAGCGCTTCTGGCGACCCGGACGTCCTCGCTTCCCGATAGCACGGCAGATCATAATGGATGAGCATGCCGCCGAGCTGCGACAGTCCTGGACGCCGACGGATCGTCCAGGGGAGCTGTGGCTGGCGTCGCGCAAGGTGACCGACAGTCTGTTCCTAACGCCGACGATGATGAATCCAGCGCTAGACATCGCCTCGGTCGCGGGCGACGCGGAGGTGACCGCCATTCGCGCGGCGGCGCTGACGATGGCGTTCCTGTTGGTCGATCGCGCAGCGCTCGACCTCGACGTCGACCCGGGCGAGTTCGAGATTCTGCCGCCGCGCGTCACGCGCGTCGCCGATCGCGAATGGCCGGTGATTCAAATCGCCGACACGCTCGTCAACGGGTCAGGGCTGTCGCGGCACTTGTCACTGCCCGCCAATCGCCCTTGGGCGCTCGACCTTTTGCGCGATATCGTTGGCAACGAGGAGGCGTGGCCAATGCGGGACTTCCTTGGAGCGGCGCACCGCGCAAGCTGCGATCAGGCCTGCTACGAGTGCCTGCAGCGCTACGGCAACCGCAACTATCACGGTTTGTTGGACTGGCGGCTGGGCATCTCCTACGCGCGCGCATTTCTCGATCCCAGCGCGCAAATTGGCGGAGATGGCGATTTTAGCGCGCCCGAACTGGCCGACTGGCGTGCGGTCGCTGAGGAGGCGCTGAGTCGGGTCGCCCATAGCAGCGCCAGGATCAACCTGATCGCGAACGGCTCGCTGCCCGCGATCGCGGTCGATCACCCCGGGGGCCGGCGCGTCATCGCGGTGCGCCATCCGCTATGGCGAGACACGGCCGGCGCTTCGCCCTTAGTTGTCGAACAAGCGCGCCGGACGTTCGGCGCCGAGACGAGGTGGATCGACAGTTTCGAGCTATCAAGGCGGCCCTTCGTCGCGATCGCCAGGCTTCTCACCTGAGCGATCGCGTAGTCGCGTGACCTCCTCGACAAAGGCGCCGAGTCGCGCCGCGTCGCGCGCCTCGCATTCCCAGATCGTCGCGACCCGCCAACCGTCGGCGATAAGGCGGGTGGCGACCGCAGCGTCGCGCGCGACGTTCGCGGCAAACTTCTCCTTCCAGAAGTCGACGCGCGACTTGGGCATCCGGCAATGCGGACAGCCGGGGTGGCGGTGCCAAAAGCAGCCATGGACAAAAATCGCGAGCCGATCGCCGCGAAAGACGATGTCGGGACGGCCGGGCAGATCCCGCGCGTGTAGCCGGAAGCGGTGGCCCTGAGCGTGAAGCGCTGAGCGTACGAGCCGTTCGGGCGCGGTATCGGCGCCCTTCACCCGGCGCATAATCTCGGATCGGGTTAAAGCGGATTTTCGCCGCTCCTTGGATTTCCGCCGGGCTATATGCGGCCCCAATACAAAGGTTCGAAGCGGTGGAAGCGTCTCACGCGTCGTCTGGACCGCCCGCCTCGCCCTCAGTGGGGCCAGTCGCTTCGGCCATCGGCGCCGACGTCTCGTCGAGCTCAGCGTCACCATCCTGACGGAAGCCGCGCAGCATCTCCTCAAGCAGCTCGGCATGATCGCGACGCGCCGGAACCCGGTCCAAAGTGGCAGTGATTCTAGTCGCGATCTCGTCAGGCTCGATGGAGTTCACGAGGCTAGCGTCAAGCGCCCATTGTCGGCCGGGATGTACGACGTCCCAAGGCGAGCGCTTGTTCGCGCGGGTCTTCGCCGCGTCCCCATGCTTGCTCATGCCCCAGCAAGCCTTGGTCTCGGCGTTCCATACGGGCCAGAAGGTGCGGATCAGATGCTTTTCCGCCACCAGCTGCGCGTTCGTCGCGCAAACCAGTCGGCGGGAAACGAAATCCTCTAGGCGGATCGGACTTAGCCCCTCCGGAAGCTGGTCAGCGTATCCCGCTGCCGTGGCGATTGTCCCAGCATGCTCCAGCAAACGCGCGGTGAGCTTCGCGCCCTGCTCGCGCGTGGTGCTGGCGTCATCATTGGCGGGATCGGCCTTGCCGACATAGATCGGCGTCTCGGAACCGGTAATCCCCGCGTAAAGCGGATGATCCCCGGTGTAATATATCGCGTACACCCCCGAGCCATAGGATGGTCGGATGTCGGCCAAGCGGATCAGGGGCTGCGCCAGCAAGGCGAGCGAGACCATCCGACCAACAACCTTGGGATCGGACGGATCGAACGTCCCCTTGGGCATCCGGATAGGGTCGCTCGATGAGCGGGCGGTCTCGACCGCGTCAGCGTGCGCCGCGAGCCCTTCACGGATGCGTTTGACCACAGCTTGCGGTGGCGTCTCACCGGCTGCCGCGAGGACCGCTTCCAGCGCTTCATTGAGCGCTTTGATCGCCGCGCGATCGGGTGACAATGCCATCGTTTCTCCCGCTCCGGTGAAGAGCGGAAGGCCGAATCACACCGCCGCTTTCATTAAGCTTCTAGCTAAGCCGCACGGCGCCGTGGCGCCAGCGCTCTTGGCAAGCCGAGATGGGCGATGACGTTCCTTCCCGCCGCAAGCGCCAGTTGGACCGGCACCGCGTTTCCCATCTGCCGCATGCTTTCACTCCACGAGCGAGGAAAGGAGAACGTGTCAGGCAGTCCGACCAGACGCGCCGCCTCGCGCTTGGTGAAATAGCGCACCGACCCATCGTCGCGAACCATCATGTTCTCTCCGCCAGGAACGCCGTGATCGCCCGCCTTGAGCGCCTTCGCCGGTAGATCCAGTGGGCTGCCTGTATGCCCGGGATAGACCCGCGCGCCGTGCTGCGCGACATGGTCCCTCTCGCCATTGGGTTCACCCAGATCCAACAAAGCGTCGCGCACGGTCGTCCAAGGCGCGCCTTTCGGCTCCACGCCTGCCGCTCGCAACATGGCGACGCGACGCGCGTCATCCCGCCGCGTTGGATTGGCGCGCCGCTTCAAGCCATGCCGATCCCAATAGGTCCCGGTGACATATTGCTCCCATAACAGGCGATCGCGGGAATGCGTTGGGGGCATTGGAACAGGCGCCTCCCCCACATCCACCCGGATCCCGAAGATGATCACGCGGTGGCGAATCTGCGCGGCTCCAAGATCGGCTGCGTTCACGACCTGCCAACAGGTGCGATATTCTGGCGCGCTATCGCTCGATCGTAGGCGGATCGTGTGATCGACCAGCGATTCGCCAGGGCGGCGTGTGATCGAGGGGCGCTCAAGATGCGCGACGATCCACTCGAGGTAAGGGCGGAAGCGCGGCCCGGCGAGGTTACGCACATTCTCGAACATGAACGCTCGGGGATGGCCTTCGCGTACCGCTCGGATCGCCTCCGGCCACATGTCGCGCGCGTCCGATTGCCCCATCTTCTTGCCGCCAATACCGAACGGCTGGCACGGCGGCCCGCCGGAGATCAGGTCGAGGCCGGTGTGCGCAAACCAGTCGATGTCACGGACATCGAGTCGCTCCATCGGCCAATGCGCGACATGCTCGACGCCGTTTGAGCGATTGTGACGCACAGTCTCGACCGCGTCATGGTCGAACTCCGCCATCAGCTCGTGACGAAAGCCCGCGAGGGACGTTCCCATCGCCAGCCCGCCACATCCAGCGAAGAGTTCAGCGCTGCGCATCCTCGCTTCTCCTAATCCAAGGGGAGCATCGGGCCGCCGGCCTTCTGCTCAAGATATTGCTCCACCGCTCGTCGGACGAGCCACGCCACTTTGACGCCCTCAGCCTCGGCGAGCCGATCAAGCTCGGCCTTTTGTCGGCGACTGAGCGTGGTGGTCACCCGCTCGGCGTCACGACCATCCTTGCCCAATCAGACCTCCGCGGCGATCCGCGGCTTTCCGCGGCGCTTAGATCTTTGCCTCAATATGCCGGACCACTCAAGGAATATCATGGACGCGAGAACAAATAAAGAACATTTCGCGTAGGCGGGCCGCACCATGTTTTCGCGCCGCACTTGACCACCGCAGCGGCGGATCCGAGACCGTCTTCATGACCTACCAATTACGGCATCCCAATGGCGGCCTCATCGCCGCCACAGTCGAACTTGCCGACCGTCGGGTCACCTTGCATAGCCGCGGCGGCGCGACAGGCGGACGCCCAGAGCGTAACCCAGAGTATTCCGCCGCGTTCGATGCGATCATAGATCGCCTAAGCCCACAGGCGCGCGTGATCTCGCGTGTTTTGTTGGACAGCCGTCGCGCGCACGCCTCAGGGGCCGAGGTCGTGCTAGCCACCGCCGAGGACTTCGCAAATCTCCCGCTTGACGAGGTCAAGCGTCTCATCCGACGATCCGCGAGAGCCTTTGGGCGGGCTAAGGGCGCGACACCAAACCAAGGTAATTCGACAAAGCAGCTCCGTTTTGATGTGAGCCTCGAATTACCCGAGTTAGCCTTACGGCTATCCGCGACCGAGGCTTTCGTCGGACAGGGCCTCGATGGGCGTGACGACGAGAATGGGCCATCTGGCGACGGTGAGACCAGCATCCCGCCAAGCGACAACGATCGCTCGTGGGCGGAGGGTGACGAGAAAAAGGTGGCACATCTCCGACGCGAGCGCGCGAGTGGACTCGCTGCGCGGAAAAAGTCTGACTTCATCGAAAGAAATGGCAAGCTAGCGTGCGAGCGATGTGGCCTTATCCCAAGCGAGACGCTTGGACCGAATGGCGAAGCGGTCATCGAGGTCCACCATAAGTGGCCCCTGTCAGAGGCGCAGACCGATACCCGAACCCGGCTGGAAGACCTTTCCTGTCTTTGCGCAAACTGCCACCGCATCACACATCGGGAGATGGGCGTTAACAGTATCGGAAAGCGGCCGAAAACTATCAGGCGTCAGACGTGACAGAATAGTTCAGACGTTGGCGGGATGACGTCTTCGAGTATGTTCGGCGAAAGACGATCGCCTGCCGTGCGGGCCGTCGCAGTTACGATCGGGTCATCGCCGCCTGCACATTCGGCCGCCGTCCGCTGGATCAGCTTCTCCGCGAACGCGGCGGCGTCGAAGGTGGTCGCGGGTGGCGACGACGACCGTGAGCGGCGCACGATTTTGCTGGAAGCCTGAAAACCGCATTGCCGGCTTTGCGGGGAAACTCTCAATTGTGCCTTTGCGAGTTCACGGAAACGCGCATTTGAGGGGAAGGCCTTCCCCTGCGGCCGAGCCGGACGTCTCGGCCGACCCCTTCTGCGGGGAGACCCCGCAACGCCCCCAGAGAGTAAGAGTGCCGAGCCGATGGCCGTGACGGGTTAAGGGCTGGGAGAGAGGCTCCCGGCGCCCGTCGCGAAAGACCAGTGCCATGACGACCCAGACCCTAGACGCGCGCCGTGATGTGAGCGGCGGATACAAAGTCGATGTCTCGCGCGGCGAACGGAACGGCCGGGTTTCGTCGGAGTGGTTCTCCCGCCCCGACGATGAACGCTTCCTCTCGCTCGATGCCCTCGGCCACGCCGTGCGCAGCCGGTCCGAGCGGAGCCATACCCGCGTCCTCGAAACCGCCGCGATCCGCGTCGAGGCCGACCGATCGAACGCCGAACGCCTGGCCCTCATCCTGCCCGGCGCAGATCGACCCGTCGCGCCGACCCATTGGAGCTTCGGCCAGCTCGCTAGCCTGGTCGGCGCACCCGCCGCCTACCTGCGCCAGCTTCCCGCGCCGCTCGCCGGAATAAACCTCCAATATGGACTGACCTCCCATCGCGCAGAGCAGATCAAGACGCTCGAAACCGGGGAGGGACGGCCTGAGCTGCGCGCCGTCACCGGCCCCGATTATGGCCGCATCTTCGATCACGAGCTGGTCGATGCCGTCCAACGCATCGCGGGCAACGGCACGGGCGACACCCGCTGGAAGGTGCCCGGCGTGCTCGACTGGTCGACCGGCATTTACAATCCGCGCGTCGACATCACCAAGGACACGACCACACTCTACGCCTCCGATCGCGACATCTTCCTGTTCCTCGTCGACGATCTCAATCCGATCGAGGCAGGACGCCTCCCCGACGGATCACCCGACCTCTACTTCCGGGGCTTCTACTGCTGGAACTCCGAAGTCGGCGCGAAGACGCTCGGCATGGCGAGCTTCTATCTCCGTGCGGTCTGCCAAAACCGGAATCTCTGGGGCGTCGAGAGCTTCGAGGAAATCTCGATCCGCCATTCCAAATATGCGGCATCGCGCTTCGCCCACGAGGCGGCGCCGGCGCTTCTCAATTTCGCCAACTCCTCGCCGCTCCCCTTCGTCAACGGCATCCGTGCCGCCCGTGAGCGCATCGTCGCCCGCACCGATGAGGACCGCGGTGACTTCCTACGCCGCCGGGGCTTCTCCAAAGCGGAGACGGGTCGCATCATCGAGACCGTCCTCGCCGAAGAAGGGCGCCTGCCGGAGAGCGTCTTCGATTTCGTCCAGGGCATCACCGCGATCGCCCGCGACAAGACCAATCAAGATGCCCGCCTCGACCTTGAAGGCAGGGCAAAGAAGCTTCTCGAACGCGCGCAGTGACAGACGACCCCGCCGGACCGGGTCCGGCGGGGTCGAACGCTTCGATGCGACCCGAAGCGGCTTTCCTTAGACCGGCGCGGGGGGAACAGCGCGGCGGGACTCTGTCGATCCCTCAGCCAACGCCAACGCCGATCGGCCAGAAATAAGCGCGGGGGGGAGGGACCACGCGCTTCGGTAGTTCGAAGCTCTACGCGAACAGAAGTTGGGGGAATCGCGCAAGGATTGGTCATGGTCTCCCGGATGGTTGCCCCGCCAATCTACCTTCGCCCGAGGAATTTATAATCGGGCATCACCGGACAGACTGTTGTCAGACCGTCAACAATCCCGCCCTTGGCTCATCCCGACCTTCACGCCATCTCCAAACGAATTTCGGAGGAGTGCGACCCAGTGCCAAATGAATCCACGCTCAGTAGCCATCCCGATCGAAGCTCGGACCCGCGATCTGCGATCCGTAATCACGGTCGGCCGCTGACCTCCCTGGCGACGAGATAAAATGTCCGAGCGGAAACTGCCGGCGCGTCACGCCGACCTGAAGCTTAAAGGGTATCTGATCGAAATCGACGGCGCGCCGAACTACATCGCCTCGGACGACATGGGCGACCGGATCATCCTGAGAGGCCGCACGCGCCTCGTCGCCGTCATCTACGACACGGCCCATTTATCCCGGGTGCTGGAGCAGGAGACGACGCATGCGCGTGCCCTCGCAACATGGCCGTGACATGAGCGACGAACACGGCTCGCGGCGAGCGGTCGCGCCCGCTCAGGCCGCCCGCTCGGAGCGTCCGGGGATAGAGGAAGAGGGCCGGAACCGGCCTTCGTGACGGGTTTAGGTTGAGAGAGAGGCTCTCGGCGCCCGTCGCGGAGACATACCATGGCCACGGCCGTACAGAAGATCACCCTCGCACCCTCGCGGGACATTCCCTTCAGCAAGCTGGTCCTCAGCCAGTCGAACGTCCGCCGGATCAAAGCCGGCGTGTCAGTCGAGGAATTGGCGGATTCGATCGCCCGTCGCGGTCTCATCCAGAGTATCAGCGTCTTCCCCGTCGTCGACGCCGACGGCAACGAGACCGGCATGTTCGAGGTTCCGGCCGGCGGTCGCCGCTACCGCGCCCTCGAACTGCTCGTGAAGCGCAAGCGGCTCGCCAAGACCGCCCCCGTGCCGTGCGTCGTGCGCGAGCGCGATGGCGCCATCCTCCCCGAGGAAATCTCGCTCTCCGAGAATATCGAACGCGCCGCCCTCCATCCGCTCGACCAATACCGCGCGTTTCAGGACATGCGCGACAAGGGCATGAGCGAAGAGGAAGTCGCTGCCGCCTTCTTCGTGTCGGTCGCGATCGTGAAGCAGCGACTGCGCCTCGCCGCCGTCTCGCCGACCTTGCTGCAGATCTACGCCGATGACGGCATGCAGCTCGAGCATGTGATGGCCTTCACCGTCTCCAACGACCATGCCCGCCAGGACCAGGTCTGGGAGGCGATCAAGGATGGCTGGAATAAGCAGCCCTATCAGATCCGCCGTATGCTCACCGAGAGCGCGGTCCGCGCCTCGGACAAGCGCGCCCTGTATGTCGGTATCGATGCCTATGAGGAGGCCGGCGGCTTCGTGCTGCGCGACCTGTTCGAAGACGACGATGGCGGCTGGCTGCAGGACCCGAGCCTTCTCGACATGCTCGTCGCCGAAAAGCTGCGCGACGCCGCCGGGGGCATTGCGGCCGAGGGCTGGAAATGGATCGAGGTTGGGGTCAGCTTCCCCTACGATGCGACCTACGGCCTGCGCGAACTCGCCGGCGAGGCGATCGCGCTCACGCCCGACGAGGAAGCGACGATCGCTGCGCTCAATGCCGAATATGAGCAGATCGAAGCGCAGCATGAGGGCGCCGACGAACCGCCCGACGAGATCGACCACCGGCTTGGCGAGATCGAGACCGCGCTTGCCGCCTTCGAGACCCGCCCGGTCCGCTACGATCCTGCCGACATCGCCCGTGCCGGCGTCTTCGTCAGCATCGGCCACGACGGCTCGATCGACATCGACCGGGGCTATGTCCGCGCAGAGGACGAGGCACCGATCGTGCAGGAGGGCGGCGAGCCCGACACGCACGACTTGGCAAACGACGACGCGGATGCGGCCTCGAACACGCGGACGGTCATCGCCATCGCCGGCCAGACCGTCGAGCCCGCCGAGGAGGAAGACGGCATCAAGCCGCTCCCCGAGCGGCTGCTCGGCGAACTCACCGCGCATCGCACCCTCGCGCTGCGCAACGCGGTCGCCAACGACCCGCGCGTGGCGATGACGGCGCTCCTCCACAAGCTCGTCGCCGACGCCTTCGACCATCATGCCTATGCCGGGGCCCTGGAGGCGTCGGTGCGCCATGTCCACTTCCCCGCCCAGGACGAGGCCTTTGGCGACAGCGCGGCAGCGCGGGAAGCCGAACAGCGTCACGAACTGTGGGGCGACATCATCCCCGCCGAAGAGGAGGCCCGCTGGGACTGGATCGACCGGCTCGAAGACACCGACCGCATGGCGTTGCTGGCCCACTGCGTGAGCTTCGGCGTGAATGCGCTGTACGAGAAGCCGAACCCCTATGGCGGTCACGGCGTCTCCCAGCACGGTCTCGACCAGCGCCTCGCCCAGGCCGACCGGCTCGCGCGCGCGACCGGACTCGACATGGTCGCATCGGGCTGGCGGCCCACCGTCGGCAACTATCTCGGCCGCGTCACCAAGGCGCGCATCCTTCTCGCGGTGCGCGAAGGTGCCGGAGACGCCGCCGCCCAGACCATCGATCACCTGAAGAAGGGCGAGATGGCGAAACAGGCCGAGGAGCTTCTCGCGGGCACCGGCTGGCTGGCCGAGCCGCTTCGACTCACCGCGCCGGCAACGATCGGCGATGACTCGGCGGAGGACGGCGGCGAACAGGCTATGGGCGACAGCGAACCCATGAGCCACACTGACCCGCGCGACGACGCGCCGTTCGCCGTCGCGGCGGAATAACTTCCCGACAACCGATCACGCGGGCCGTCAGCAATGGCGGCCCGTTTGTCTTGGAGATGGCCCCATGGCGCACCACGTCCGCCTTTCCTGCGTCCTCGACGTCCGCACCGCCGCCAATGTCGAGCGCGCCTTCACCGTCTATACCGACTTGCTCGCGGAGAACGCCCAGCAAGACCCCCCGGCCGACGCCTTCCGGCTTTCCGTCGTGCCCGACTATGGCGCCCATCGCCTCTGGCTGCACGACACCGGCACGGCCGATCAGCAATTGCTGATTGCCTTCGTCCAGCGCTGCGCCACCGCCCTTGGCCTCACCGGCCGTTGGGGCTTCCAATGGGCGCAGCAATCCGACCCGCCCAGCGTCGACGGCTTCGGTGGGGGCGCCCATGTGCTCGACCTCGCGACCGGGCGCACCATCAACCGCATTTCCACCAGCCGATGGCTGGACGAGCATCTGACAGGCGACACCTGATGGAACACGAACCGATCAGCACGCTGGCGGAACGACTGGCGCACGACGCCGAGGCCGTCTGCCGACACTATCTTTCGAACGGCTACCGCGCCGGTCGCTACTGGCAGGTCGGCGATGCCCGCAACACGCCAGGCCGCTCCACCTATGTCCGGCTGCATAACACGGCGAAGGGACCGGCGGGAAAATGGACGGACGCCGCAACCGGCGAACATGGCGACCTGCTCGACATCATCCGGGAATGCCGGGGCCTTCACGACTTCAAGGATGTGGCGGACGAAGCCCGCCGCTTCCTTTCCATACCGGCCGCCGAGCGGCCAGACCCCGCGACAGCACGGCGGGCCCCAGCACCACAGGGATCGGCAGAGGCGGCCCGCCGCCTCATCGCCATCTCGAAGCCGATCGCGGGCACAATCGCACAAGCGTATTTACGCAAACGCGGCATTACGGATTTGCGGGACACCGACAGCCTGCATTTCCATCCCCAATGCTATTACCGGCCCACTGATACCGCGCCGACCGAGACCTGGCCGGCAATGATCGCCTCGGTCACCGACCGCATGGGCAGAATCACCGGCGCACATCGAACCTGGCTCGACCGCGCCGGGCGTGGCAAAGCGCCGATCGACACACCTCGACGGGCGATGGGAGACCTTCTCGGCAACGCGGTGCGCTTCGGTGCCAGCACCGATGTCATGGCCGCAGGCGAAGGGATCGAAACGGTCCTCTCATTCCGGCAGGCTTTGCCCCGGATGCCGACGCTCGCCGGACTCTCCGCAGCACATCTTGCCGCCATCGCTTTTCCCGAGAGCCTGCGTCGCCTCTATATCGTCCGCGACAACGACCCCGCAGGCGATGCGGCACGCAATACTTTGGCCGAACGGGCGAATGCGGCGGGGATCGAGGCGCTTGTGCTGACCCCCGAGCTTGAGGACTATAACGAAGACCTGCTCGTGCTCGGATTGCCTGCGCTGCGCGCGCGGGTGCTACAGCAAATGTCCCCGCAGGACGTCGCCCGCTTTCTGACCGCGTGACAGGGACGCCGGTGGCGTGAAGTCAGGGCATGTCTCGCCGCCGGACACTATCGAACCGAATGCCGAGAGGACCACGACCCCGGCCTTCCGTGGGGGCGATCGGCCCATAGGCAAGCCGGCCCGGCAATGCCTGCGGACGGCTATTTTCCGGAGGCCCTGCGGGCCTTTCCATCGCGAAGCAAAATAGCCGTCCTCCGACATCCTCCACTGCGTTCCGGCCCGGCGCTGACGCGCCGGGTGCAGGGCCGTCCCGCCCATGGGCTTCGTCGCCATGAAGGCCGCGGCGGATCGCGGTCCAGCATCCGGAGGATCTCATGACCGGCTACGAAGACGACGAACCCTTCCACGCATCCTCACCGACCGACCATGTCCTGAACGAGCTTCAGCTTTACGGATACCGACCCTTCGGGGAAGAACCCGACCAGCGGCTCCTGCCCGACGGCAATCAGGTCGCAGGCGCCATCGCCGACATATTCGACGCCCTGATCGCGACGCTGGAGGACACACGCCTCGAACCCGACCTCGACGACCTCCTTTGGTCGACCGTCAATATCTTCCACCGGACGACCGAGCGCGTTGCCCGCGAGCTCGACGACAACGAACAGGCGCAGAAGCGCTCGCAGCGCGAGCAGGACGGCAGCGAGGTGAAATCGGTCGAACTCGAACGACTGATCGCGGAGGGCAAGACCTGCCTCGAGCGCCAGGCCGCCTTCGAACTCATGCGCGAGCAGGCCGCCGACCACTACGAGCGCCAGCTCAAGAAGCCCTGGATCCCGCGCAGCGGCTCGAAGGTCAGCCACCGCAACCTCACCGCCGCGATGATCGACAGCCGGGATTTCCTGATGGCCCGTCGCCGCGCCGAGCAGGAAGTGCTCGTGCCCGCAGGACCCAAGATCGTCGTCACCGGCGGCCTCGATTATAACGATCATCAGCTCATCTGGTCGAAGCTCGATCAGGTCCACGAAAAGCACAGCGACATGGTGCTGGTGCACGGCAAATCGCCGAAGGGTGCCGAGCGCATCGCCTCCTTGTGGGCCACCAAGCGCGGCGTGCCGCAGATCGGCTTCGCACCCGACTGGACGAAGCACGGCCGAGCCGCACCGTTCAAGCGCAACGACCAGATTCTGGAGATCGTGCCGAAGGGCGTGCTGCACTTCCCCGGCACGGGCATCAACGACAACCTCGCCGATAAGGCGCGCAAGATGGGGATCAAGGTCTGGAAATTCGGCGGCGCTTGATGCGCCGCCTTTCTTGGGCGCGAGACAGGCGCCCACCCATCAAGGCGATTAGCGCTCCTCCCGCGACCAACAATCGGCTATGACGACGACGCGCCTCGGTGGTGGTGGCTGGCGCAACCGTCAGTCCTGTCTGCGGAGGCCACCGTCATGATACTTCTCGCCGCAATCGGATCGCTCGCAGCGATCGCGCTCCTGTGCTGGCTGCTCTTCACATTAGCAGTCTTCGCACTCCCCGTCTTTGTCGGTGCCACCGCCGGCGCCTGGGCCCATGGCACCGGTGCGGGCCTCCTCGGCGCCGCCGTCGTCGGCCTCGTGGCCGCCGCCGCGACGCTCGCCGCCGGCCAGCTCGCGCTCGCCTTCACGCGATCGTCCGCGCTGAAGCTCATCGTCGCGGCCGCCTTCGTCGCCCCGGCCGCGTTCGCCGGCTTTCACGCCACCCATGGGATCGTGAAGCATCTCATGCCCGGCGACGTCTGGCAGACGATCTTCTCGGTCGTTGGCGGTTTCGCGGTCGGCGCGACCGCCCTCGCCCGCGTCGCCGGCATGGCGACAGGCCCCGACCGTAGCGGACCGCCCCTCGCACGGGCCTGACCGTCCAGACGCCCCGGCAGGAGCAGGGCAAGACCAGCGAACACCACGCCACCCCGGCCAGCAGGGCAGCAGACCGGGGCGGAGCGGGTCTCCCGCTCGGCCACGGGCGCGGCACCCATCGACGTCGGAAGGAGGCTGATCGCGCGGCACGGCGGTCCGGATGTCGGCCCGTATCGAGCGGAGCGACAATCCCGGGATGGAGGGAGGTTGCGCCAGCAGCAGGGTTGACCCCCGGCGGAAGAGCGGGCGAGCCGGACTATCCTCTGCCGACAGCCATGGGCCCCGTCTATATCCGCTACCGACCGCCCCAAACGGCCTCTGCAATGGCCTGATCTGGTCGAAGGACGGCTACGCCTCGATCGTCTAGGCGCAACAGCGCCGTCAGACTTTCTTCCCCTGCCGGCTGCGCCGCCATTCCTCGCGCATCAAGAAAGTCCTCCTCTGCTGTCAGGCCCCTGCGGGGTGCGCCGCCGATCGCCTCCGACCTCCCGATCGCCATCGAGGCCGCAATGGAGCGGGCTCGAACGGAAATGGAGACTTACCATGGCGACCATCGGCACCTTCAAGAAGACCGGCTCGAACGACTTCACCGGCGAAATCGTCACCCTCAGCGTGCAGGCCAAGAACGTCCGCATCGTCCAGGATCAGCGCGCCACCGGCGAGAACGCACCCAGCCACCGGGTTCTGGTCGGCCGCGTCGAGATCGGCGCCGCCTGGTCCAAGCAGTCGAACGAGGGGCGCAACTATCTCGGCCTGAAGCTCGACGATCCCAGCTTCACCGCCCCGATCTACGCCAACCTCTTCGACGATGAGGACGGCGAAGGCTACTCGCTGATCTGGTCCCGCCCCACCGGCCGACGCACCGACTAAGGCCACCTGCGAAGGCCCCGACCGCCACGGTCGGGGCCTATCGCCGTGCTGGTGGAGCGAATCAGCGGGCGCGGCGCAGGGCCAAGCGCGCACCCGCGCCAGCACCATCTTGTGGCGCGAGGTGCAAAGAACGACTATTATAGCCGTAGTTCTGGCGTGCGTATTGGTCCGAGTGGGAGGTGATCGTCATGATCACCGCCCGACAATCTCGGGCCGCACGCGCGTTGCTGGGATGGACACAGGAGACGCTCGCTGACCAGGCCCGCGTATCTCTGACCGCGCTGAAAAGGCTCGAGTCGGAAAGCGGTCTTGAGGTCTATGAGAGCACTCGCGATGAAGTCCGACGCGCCTTCGAGCGCAGCGGGATCGTGCTCCTGAACTCCGCCCAAGGTGTTGGGGTGATGCTCGTTGAAGGATCTAGGGCAGACTGATCGCCGTCGCGGCGCAACGGCTCCCCGCAATGCGGGCGCTGACCGACAATCGTCGGTGGCAAATCCACCCATTCTGGATAGAAGCGCCTCGCTATGGTTACGGCGATGACGAGCAACTTCCCTGAGACACCGCCGAGCGATCCGTCGGTCACTGACTATGATCGCTCGCACCTCAAGCTATATCTGCGCCTCCTCGATGCCGACGCCGAGGGCGCCGACTGGCGCGAGGTCGCATCAATCCTCTTCGGCCTCGATCCGGATGCAGATCCCATCCGCGCCAAGACCGTCCACGCCGCACATCTGGCGCGCGCCAAATGGATGACTGAGCACGGCCCAAACGAACTCGGCCGCTGATCGGCTTGCTTTGGTGATGCAGTAACGACATCACGTTGTCGCCACTTCGCTCTTCCCAGGCAACCTCAACCTCCTGAATCTCTTCGGGCGCATCTCGCGTGCACGCATATGCGCGGAGGCTGGAGGGTGGCAGACGACGGCGATTGGCGTTCAGAGCACGCATACGATTATGTCGATGAGCTCACGCCCACGGATTTGGCTTGGGAGTTCCTGCGCCGCAATCCCGAGTATCAGCGCGCTTACCGAGCCATCCGAACGCGCGTTGGCGTGACGCTCGAGGCCGAGACCGCTCTTGCCGAGCAATGGGGGTTGCGAAGTCCTGGCCGACCCCCGCCACTCCGCCAAACATCAACCGATATTCTGGTCCGTCCACGCCAATCCCGCCGCGATCGTTCTCACACCGGGTTCTACGCCAAGCACACTTCGGCTGACGAGCGATGACCTGCGTCCGCTAAGGATTCTGCAGCATGCGCCGAGCCTCATGCGCCTCGATATTCGCGGCGATCAGTATGACGTCGAACTCACCGATCCCGATGATCGCCGAACCCTCTGCGCACTGACAATTCTCGATGCGCTTACCCCCGACCGACTTGCCTCCCTTGAACGGTTCTGGTCCGGCCTCGCCGGAAAGCGGGTGCCTGCCGACCAGCGTGTGACACGACAGCGCCGCGCCCGTGCGCGTCTCATGCTGCGAGCCATCGATGGCGACGCGGCTCAGGCCACTTATCGGGATATCGCGCTTCAACTCTACCCGCAGCATCCTACCGAGCCCGGCGACTGGGTCGGCAGCGCGGTGCGGGAGACCGTGATCCGCCTTGCGCGCGATGGGCGGGCGATTGTCCGTGGCGGATATCGCGACTTGATGCGCCGTCCCCGGCGCTCACGCGGCTGAAGCCGTGGTGTCGAAATTAGCCGCTTAACTTCGACATCGTCCGAACCGCCGAACGCACGCCACGATGCTCGCATCCCGCCGTCCCTGCACGGTGCCCTGCGAAACACCGAGGTTCCTATGGCTGAAAAGGCCGCCACGCTCCCGAACCGCTACCTCCGCACGCCAGAGGCCGCCCGATTCCTCGGCCTCTCGCAACGGACGCTGGAGAAGCACCGAACCTACGGCACGGGACCGACCTTCCGTAAGCTCGGCGGCCGGGTCGTCTACTCAATCGACGAATTGCAGGATTGGGCGGACCTCGGCGTCGCGACGTCCACCTCCGATCCTCGATCCCGCACCGTGCCGCCGGCCAAGCCCCACGCCGCCATCGCCGGGCTTCCCGATCGCGCCTGATCCCCGATGCCCCCGCCGACCCGGCAGCACGGCGAACGCGCCCAACTCGACCTGTTCAGATCGCTCCCCGGCGATCTTGCACCCCGCGACGCACAGGACCTCATGGCCTATCCATTCTTCTCCCTCGCCAAATCCAAGCGGCTCGCCCCAATCGACTTCAAGGCCGGTTCGGTGAAGATCCGCGTCGAAGCAGTTCCCGAGCACGGCATGGCAACCATCTGGGACGCCGACATCCTCATCTGGGCCGCCTCCCAGATCGTCGAGGCGCGCGACCTTGGATTGCGCCCGTCGCGCCTGATGGCGACCACGCCCTACGAGATCCTGAACTTCATCGGCCGGGGTGTCTCGCTGCGCGACTATGAGCGGCTCAAAGCCGCACTCGACCGCCTCCAATCGACGACGGTCGCCACCTCCATCCGGCAACCCACTGAACGGCGCATGCACCGCTTCTCGTGGATCAATGAGTGGAAGGAGCGGGTCGATGAACGCGGACGCCCGCTCGGCCTGGAACTGATCGTCCCCGACTGGTTCTTCTCAGCCGTGCTCGACGACGCGCTCGTGCTGACGATCGACCGCGATTATTTCAACCTGACCGGTGGCCTCGAACGATGGCTCTATCGCCTGGTCCGCAAGCATGGCGGCCGGCAAGAAACTGGATGGAGTTTCGACTTCGCGCACCTCCATGCGAAGTCCGGCTCGCTTTCGCCGCTCAAGCACTTCGCCTACGACCTGCGAGAGATCGTCCAGCGACAGCCACTCCCAGGCTACAAGCTCGCGATCCTGCCCGGCGCGGGCTGTCCCGACATCCTGACCTTCGTGCCCACCGATCCGATACCGTTCGCGGTGCCGCGCCGGCGCCGCCTGAAGCTCGCCCGGCCTGTGGATAAGCTGTGAAACCCCTCGTGCTATCAGGGACCAGCCCTATCGTGCCATCGGGGACCGGGCCATCGTGCTATCGGGGACCGGAATCGACGAATCCCGCTTCGGATTCAGCAACTTATTTCGTCTCTAACATTGCTAACCTAGATTCCTTCGGAATCTGTCTAACGGCCGCGCGCATCGTCGCGGTTTCGCCGAGCGACGCGCCACGGGGACAGCCCGCATCATGATAGTGGCGCTGCTCAATCAGAAGGGCGGTGTCGGCAAGACGACGCTGGCGCTGCACCTCGCCGGACAGTGGGCGAGCGAGGGCAAGCGGGTCACCGTGATCGATGCCGACCCGCAAGGATCGGCACTCGACTGGTCGGAACAACGCGCCCGCGAAGGCCATCCACGGCTATTCGGCGTCGTTGGGCTGGCGCGCGACACGCTGCATCGCGAGGCGCCCGAACTTGCCCGTGATGTCGACCATGTCGTCATCGACGGGCCGCCTCGTGTCGCCGGTCTGATGCGCTCGGCGCTGCTCGCGACCGACGTCGTTCTGATCCCGGTTCAGCCGTCTCCGCTCGACGGTTGGGCGTCCGCCGAGATGCTTTCATTGCTCGGCGAAGCGCGCATCTACCGGCCTGAACTGGCCGCGCGGTTCGTCCTCAATCGCTGCTCGGCGCGCACCGTCATCGCACGCGAGACCGCAGCCGCACTGGCCGATCACGACCCTCCCGTGCTCGCCGCGGCGATCGGGCAGCGCATCGGCTTTGCGGAAGCAGCGCAGAGCGGCAGGCTCGCCAGCGAACTCGGCCACGCCCAGATCGCCGCTTCCGAAATCGCGGCGCTCGCCGCAGCGATCAGCGGCATCCTCCCGTGAAGGAGCGGCAATCCTCCGGCGGTTTCGCTGCCCGCCCCGGCGACGCCGAACGCTGGGTGCGAGCACCTGAACACACCCCGGTTCGTCCCCCGACAGCCGCCGAGGAATATCCCGCGCGGCTCACGATCGACGTCACCGCCGACATGCGGGGGCGGATCAAGATCGCGGCATTCCAGCGCGGCCAGACCGTCGCGGACATGCTGCGCGCGCTCTTCGAGCGTGAATTTCCAGCGCCATCAGGAGAGAAGGAATGACCACGCTCGCCGCACCCGTTCCGGCCACCGAGGGCTCCGAGCTGACGCAGGTCGAGCTTGTCTGGGTCGAGCAACAGACCGAACATTGGCTCCGCTTCGGCCGGGAAGTGCGCGAGCAGATCATCGACCGTCGCCGCCGCATTCTCTTTTTCGCGCCCGGCGCCGTCTTCGCGCTCGTCAGATGGGCATCGAACGACCACGGCACCATCGCCTCGCGTCTCGACATCCTGCGCGCGGCCAGGCGAAGCGAGGGCTATCAGACAATCCCGACCGTCTCGCCGGGTGCGGAAATCCTGCTGCGCGCCGCCGGCTGGCCGAAGGTGTCGCAGCTTCTGGAACATATCGACGCGATCGAAGCCCAGGACATCGACCCCTGCGCCGTGTCGCCCGACCACTGGCGACACGTCCAGAACCGCCTCGCGGCTGGAGCGCCGCCGCGACGATACACGCGAACGCGACATCGCGCGTTCCAACGCATGCGCGAGATCGGCGCATGACTCGCCGTCGCTACGCGGCAGCCACCGCCGCGGGAATTGCGCTGGTCGCGACCTCGGCGCTGGCGTCCTTCACGCCCCGGCTGATCTGGAACGCCTCGGCGAGCACGCCGATCGGCCTCTACGCCATCGCGCCCGCCAAGACGCTCGATCGCGGCGCGCTCGCAGTTGTCGTGCCACCGCCACCGCTCGCCGACTTCCTCGCCGAGGGCGGCTACCTCCCGCGCGGGCTACCGCTCATCAAGCATGTCGCCGCAGTCCCCGGCCAGCGCGTCTGCCGCGTGGGAGGGGCCATCACAATCGACGGGATGCGCGCCGGGAATGTGCTGGAGCACGACCGGAACGGCCGGCCACTCCCCGGCTGGTACGGCTGCCGACGGGTGTTGGACGGCGAGCTGTTCTTCATGAACACGGCGGTCCCGGGCAGCTTCGACGGCCGATATTTCGGCCCACTCAGTACCAGCGCCGTCATCGGCCGCGCGACCCCACTCTACACCGACGAGCAGGGCGATGGCCGCTTCACATGGCGGGCGTCAGCGCGGTGACGACCCTCCCACCACCCACTTCACTGCACGCGAAAGGAGACCGGCAATGGCATTGATTGGACAGTTCAAGCGCACCGACGCGGGGTATCAGGGACGCATCCAAGCCCTCGGCCTCTCGGCGGACCTCATGCTCGTCCCCGTCGGTCAGGGCGACGCGGAGAACGCCCCCGACTATCGCATCCATCTCGGCGCCGACGAGGATGGCCCCGAAGTCGGCGCGGGTTGGAAACGCACCGGCGAGCGTGCCGGGGAATATGTCTCGCTGCAGCTCGACTCCCCGGCATTTACCTATCCGATCCGCGCCAACCTCTTTCAGTCCCCCGACGACGCCAGCGCCTGGGGGCTGTTCTGGAATCGCCCGCCAAAGCGCGCAGAGCGCGACTGAGCCATGCTGGCCCAGCGCAACCGGACAACGGCGGCCAGACGCCGGAGCGCACCAACCGGGGCACTCATTTTCTTTCTCGGCCTGACCTCCGGCTTCGCCCCGCCCACCTGCGCCAGCGCGCAATCGGCCGGCCCCGTGACGCCCACGCCGAGCGATCCCTACGCCGCCTACATCGCAGAAGCCTCGCAACGCTTCCGCGTGCCGGAGACGTGGATCAGAGCCGTGATGCGCGTCGAGAGCCGCGGCGATGTCCGCGCACTTTCGACCAAGGGCGCGATGGGATTGATGCAGATCATGCCCGCGACATGGGGCTATCTGCGCGCGCGCTACGGCCTCGGCATCAACCCCTACGACCCGCGCGACAACATCCTGGCGGGCGCCGCGTATCTGCGCGAACTGCGCGACCGCTACGACTCCCCGGGCTTCCTCGCCGCTTACAATGCTGGCCCCGGGCGCTACGAAGACTATCGGGCAACCGGCAGACCGCTCCCTTCCGAGACCATCGCCTATGTGGCGGCGATCGCACCTCTCATCGGGGCGGAGCCGCTCTCTCCCTCCGTCCCGGCCACTGCTCCCGATCCGTTCGCATGGACACGCTCGGCGCTGTTCGTTTCACAGACCGGCAGCAATCCCAGCACACCGCGACCGCAGCCAGATGACAGCGCCGGGACGCCCGGGCAAGACACACGCGACACCATCTTCATCGCACGGGCCCCGGCCCCGGCGCCGCGATGACCGCCCCTCCCAGCCGGTGCAGCATGGCGTGCCCCGTCGCAGGTTCGGCGGGAAACGGGGAGGTATGGGGGAGAACAACCGCACGATGGCAGGATAAAGGGCCGCGAGGTGCGGCTTTGTGCGGTCGTGGTTTTTCAGGGACTTATGAACGAGAATCGCGAGGTTCGGGCCATACCCGCAGCCTGTGCGATCAGTATTTCCCGAGGACATCAGCCGACTTTCCGCGATGTGCGGAGCGGCGCCGATGACCGGCGACGACACCATCCGCATCCGCCCAGGCCGTATCCGCTCGACGAAAACGCAGGCCGCGCGACCCTTCATTTCCCAAGCCCTCGCCGCTGCCCAGCGAGCCGGAGGGATGATCTCTCGGCGCGGAAACCTCTCCTCGGGGAGCCGCTCGCGTTTCGGCCGCGGGCAACGCGCGTCCGTTCAGGCCAACCGCTTGCTCACGGCGCGCACGCGCGGCGTGGTGGTGAAAGCGCGGGTGGTCCGGCTCGGCAGACGCAATGCGCCGCTGGCCACACATCTGGCCTATCTGCGCCGCGACGGGGTGACCCGGGACGGAGAGAAGGCGCGCCTGTTCGGGCCAGGCTGCGACGATATCGATGCGAAGGGCTTCGCCGAGCGCAGCGCCGACGACCGTCATCACTTCCGCTTCATCGTCTCGCCAGACGACGCCGTCGAGATGTCCGATCTCAAGGCCTTTACCCGAGACCTGGCCGGGCAGATGGAGAAGGATCTCGGCACGCGCCTCGATTGGGTGGCGGTGGACCATTGGAACACAGAGCATCCTCACGTTCACCTGATCGTGCGCGGCGTGCGGGACGACGGCGAGAATCTCGTCATATCGCGCGACTACATCAAGGAAGGCATGCGCGACCGCGCGCGCGATCTCGTCACCCAGGAACTCGGACCTCGCACCGACCACGAAATCCGCCGCACCCTTGAGCGACAGATCGACGCCGAGCGATGGACGAGCCTCGATCGGCAGCTTGCCCGCGACGCCTACCGGACCAGCGTCATAGACCTCGCGCCATCACCCGACCGGCAACCTGACGCATTCCACGTCCTCAAGATCGGCCGCCTTCGCAAACTCGAGACGCTGGCTCTCGCCGAGGAGATCGGGCCGGGACAATGGGTAGTCTCGGAACAGGCCGAGGCGACGCTCCGTCAGCTCGGCGAACGCGGCGATATTATCAAGCGTATCCACCGTGGGCTTGCCACCAGTGGGATCGACCGCAGCGCCGCTAGCTATGTGCTGGCGGCCGAGACGATCAGCGACCCGATCGTCGGCCGGCTTGTCTCGCGCGGCCTCGACGACGAATTGAAGGGAACGGCCTTTGCCGTCGTCGACGGCGTCGACGGCCGCACCCATCATATCAAACTGCCCGACCTCGACGCGGCTGGCGACAGCTCCCCCGGCTCGATCGTCGAGCTTCGCCGCTTCAATGACGCACGCGGCGCCCAGCGCACGGCGCTGGCGGTGCGCTCCGATCTCGACGTCAGCGGGCAAATCGCGGCGGAGGGCGCGACCTGGCTGGACCGTCAGGCCATCTCGCGTAACTCGCCCGAGCTCGCCAGCGCCGGGTTCGGCGCCGAAGTCCAGGACGCGCTGGATCAACGGGCCCAGCACCTGATCCAACGCGGTCTGGCCGAGCAGCGCGGCTCGAGCGTCAGTTTCAACCCCGGACTGATCAACACCCTCCGGCAACGCGAGTTGGCGAGTGCGGCGGAAAAAATCGCGACGGAGACCGGCCGGCGACACGTCGGCACCGCAAGCGGCGATTACGTCGCCGGCACCTACCGCCAGCGCCTTACGCTCGCGTCGGGCCGCTTCGCGATGATCGACGACGGCATGGGATTCCAGCTCGTGCCCTGGACGCCGTCGATCGACCGCCAGCTCGGCCAGCACATCAGCGGCGTCGCACGACCCGATGGCGGGGTCGACTGGACCTCCCGCAAGCGCGGCCTCGCCCTCTAACCCACCAAGGACCAATCATGTCCGCGACCAAGATACTCTGGGGCCAAATCCTCGCTGTCTTCCTGATCGTCCTGCTCACGACATGGGGCGCGACCGAATGGACGGCATATCGGCTCGGATTTCAGGACGGTCTTGGCCCGCCATGGTTCACCATCGCACGCTGGCCCATCTACTACCCGCCGGCGCTCTTCTGGTGGTGGTATTTCTATGATGCCTACGCGCCTTCGGTGTTCGCCGAGGGCGGCATGATCGCCGCGTCAGGCGGGATCGTCGCTACGATCGTCGCGATCGGAATGTCGGTGTGGCGGGCGCGGGAGGCAAAGAATGTGGAGACCTATGGCTCGGCGCGCTGGGCCCGTCTCGACGAGGTGAAGGCCGCCCACCTCCTAGATCAGGACGGGGTGATCCTGGGGAAACTTGATCGAGACTATCTGCGCCATGACGGCCCGGAGCATGTGCTCTGCTTTGCGCCGACCCGCTCCGGTAAGGGCGTTGGCCTCGTCGTCCCGTCACTACTCACCTGGCCCGGCTCCGCGATCGTCCACGACATCAAGGGGGGGAACTGGACGCTGACCGCCGGCTACCGCTCGCGCTTCGGTCGCGTGCTACTGTTCGACCCCACCAACGCCATGTCGGCCGCCTATAATCCGCTCCTAGAAGTGCGGCGCGGCGAATGGGAAGTGCGTGACGTCCAGAATATCGCGGACATCCTCGTCGACCCGGAAGGCAGCCTCGAAAAGCGGAACCACTGGGAGAAGACCAGCCACGCCTTGCTGGTCGGCGCCATCCTTCATGTCCTCTACGCCGGGAAGGACAAAACCCTCGCCGGCGTCGCCGGATTCCTGTCAGACCCCCGTCGCCCGATCGAATCGACGCTCGCCGCGATGATGAAGACCGCCCATCTCGGCGAGGCCGGTCCGCACCCTGTCATTGCCAGCGCGGCGCGGGAGCTCCTCAACAAGTCCGAGAACGAGCGATCGGGCGTGCTGTCCACCGCCATGTCATTCCTCGGCCTGTACCGCGATCCCGTTGTCGCCGAGGTCACGCGCCGCTGCGACTGGCGCATCACCGACCTGGTCGGCGGCAAGCACCCGACGACGCTCTACCTCGTCGTGCCGCCCTCGGACATCAACCGGACGAAGCCGCTGATCCGGCTTATCCTCAATCAGGTCGGCCGCCGCCTCACAGAGGATCTGCAGGCGAAGGCAGGCCGGCACCGCCTGCTCCTCATGCTCGACGAGTTCCCCGCGCTCGGCCGCCTCGACTTCTTCGAGAGCGCGCTCGCCTTCATGGCCGGCTACGGCCTCAAGAGCTTCCTAATCGCCCAATCGCTCAACCAGATCGAGAAGGCCTACGGCCCCAACAACTCAATCCTCGACAACTGCCATGTCCGCGTGAGCTTCGCGACCAACGACGAACGCACGGCGAAGCGCGTCTCCGACGCGCTCGGCACCGCCACCGAGATGAAAGCGATGAAGAACTATGCCGGCCACAGGCTTTCACCTTGGCTCGGACACATGATGGTCTCCCGGTCGGAGACCGCCCGTCCGCTGCTGACCCCCGGTGAGATCATGCAGCTCCCCGCAGGCGACGAGATCGTCATGGTCGCGGGAACGCCGCCGATACGGGCACAGAAGGCACGCTATTTTGAGGACCGCCGCTTGCAGGAACGAGTGATGAGCCCTCCCGCGCAGCGGAAAATCGCTGCCCCTGCGCCGGACGACTGGAGCGGGCTCGCTCCTCCCCACGCGCCGGCGGACTCTCCGCCGCTGCCCGCCGTCGCGGCTGATGACGAGGACACGACCGGCTCCGAACAGCGGCGCCAGCCCGAGATCGACCGTGCGCCTCCACCAGAGCCGGCCAAACCGATCAGCGAATTTGATTTCGATGTCGTCGACGAGGCCGAGGACGACATAGCGCGCGCCAGTCGCATGCGTGACACCATGCGGATGACGGCCCGACAAGCTTCACTCGACCCCGGCGACGGCATCGAGCTTTAGGAACCCGAGATGGGAAAGAAACAGCGCCTGTCGGTCTATCTCGACAATGACGTGCTCGAAGCTCTCACCGCATATGCGGCCCGGCGTGGACATTCGCTATCGCTGGTCGCCGAGGCGGGCATCGCGTCGTTCCTGTCACCGGACGCCGCCGAGCGACAGGAGGCCATCACAGCCAAGCGGCTCGACCAGCTTGATCGGCGATTGGCGCGGATCGAGCGCGACCTCGGCATCTCGATCGAGACGCTCGCCATCTTCGTGAGGTTCTGGCTGACGACCACGCCCGCTCTGCCTGAAGCTGCCGCCCAGGCCGCACGCGCAAAGGCGAGCGAGCGATACGACGCCTTCGTCACCGCTCTCGGCCGTCGTCTTGCCAACGGACCGAAGTTGCGCAACGAGATTCCCGAAGACGAAATACCGTTGGAATAATTCTACTTGGAAAAGCCCGTCCTTCGCGAGGAAGACGGTGAACGATCAGACTCGCAGTAAGCGGCCGTTTTCGCGACGGAGTACTAGAGCAAGGCCGGTCGATTGCTCCACCTAAAAGATAAGACAATTTCCCGGATTCAGAGGAGATCGAGCAGAAGGTCCGTATCACTGTCGGGGTTGAAGCCTTCCTCGTCGTCGCTCGACCAGGCACCGAAGAAATCCTCGACCAGACCTTCTGTCGCAATTCCGATCAGCGCCACCGGCCTCGTATATTTGCGGTAAAAGTAGCCGACGCGCTGATAATCGTCATCATCGACGAAATCCTCTCCCGCCGTTTCGTATCGCACCGTGTGCCAGATATCGTCGACCTGTGAGATCGAGAATGAACCGGGCGCCCTCTTGCGTATCTCCCCTTCGAGGCAAGCGAGATTCAACTGAGCCAGCTCGGTAAACAGGCGCGCGATGTCGATCGCGACTTCGAGATCGACGAGGTTCGGACCGAACAGCGACAAGCCCGTCGCAGGGAATCTGTATGAGAAAAGATCGCGCTGCTCCTTCGCAACCCGGAGGATCGGGCCACACCGCTGTTGCTCATCCGTGCTCAAGCGCTTCAGCTTGTCGGTAGCGACGTTGAGAATCTTACTGTGTGTCATCTCGATCGTCGTCAGGCCCCGCCATGGCATGCACGGCAGGGTGAAGATGAAGGCCCGGCAGCAATTCAACATTAGATAGTAGCTGAGATAGGGCCTGACTGCCTGGAGGTTGTGGTCACGGGCATAAAGAGCGGTATTGGCCAGTAGGGTCGAGGATAGGACCAGCTTCAACGCGAGATAGCTTCGGATGAACCATTCGGCGTTGCATTCATCATTGAAGCCGGTTGCGATCGAAGCTGCCAGTGCGCGCGTAGCCGCTATATATCCCCGGATCGCGGCCTCACCGGATTTGGGAAGTTCTTGGTAGCGATACTCGAAGTCAGAGCCCGCCAGGCGAGCAATGTCCGCTGCGGCAATTCCGGTGGCGGTAGTCATGTGCGGCTGGTCCTATATTCTGTCGTCGGTCCAAGGCGGCGGGGGCGACTGCCGCCTTAGCGCGCGTTACCAGCGGCCCGGTCGGGATCGATACGGTAATAGCCCAAAATCGAAAGCGTCGAGCAGTTGCCACCATGCAGCATGGCGACGACGGTCGCCATCGTGACAAATGCGTCAGCAGCGTCAGCTTTGGTTGGTGCGTCGTGCTTCTCGTTGTGGGCGATGGCGTTTCGGAGCTTTTCCAACGCCTTGAACCTCGTCAGCAAAGAACCCCAGAACGGGATGCTGTTGAGACCTCCGTGTCCCTCGGGCGAGGTATAGGCAACCAGTTTCCCAAGCTTATCGGGAAGCCGGTCGTTGACCGGAATCGGGCTGTTTTCTCCGTTGCCAAAGAGGTCGCGACGCCGTGCCTCGATCACGCTTTCTAGTGCGGAGAAATAGCAGAAGAACGCCTGTTTCGATCGCCCTTCAAGTTCGAAAGCGTAGCCTTCGGCGATCGTCTCTCCCGCGAAGCCGAGGAGGCCGCTGTAGGTACATCCGAGGATGGACAGCTTCAGCGCTATATCCAAATTAAGTTCGAAGGACGCACCCTTGAGGTGACCACGCAGAATGATCTGACAACCAAAACGGTCGATTAGTTCGATGCCATATCGGATCGCCCCGATGTCGCCGTCGCTCGATGCCTTCGGCATTTCCTGATCTGCGAACGGCTCGTCGACATCGTAGCCATAGTCTTCGAGATCGACATCGAAAAGATAAAGCCAGTCATCTCGCAAGGATTCGCGCTGCCACAGCGGATAGTCGCGATCGTCCATTCCGGCATAGGCGACCGCTTCATAGTCGGCTTGCGGCGCCGATCGGATGATCTTCGTTTCTCGCTCAGCGACTCCCAGTTTCGTGAGGACTTGCTCCCTACCATCGGCCAGCAGGCCGCAAAGCTTATTCCAAGCAATCATCAAACGCGTCCCCCCACCTTTTGACTATCACCTTACTGCGATCGGGGGCACCCTCGGCCATGCCAATCAACGGCGTGAGCTGGTTCTTCGAAACCAGCAACCGTGAACCGAACGTCGTTCGTCGGTCGGCCGCCTCTATGGTCGCTCGCTGGTCAGGTGCATTTGTTCCCAATGCTGCACGCTTGGGCGTTTCAGCATCCGGCCATGCCAGGCATGAAGGCTGGCAAGCTCAGGCGGGATCTCCAAGTCTACGATCTTGGCGAAGACAAAGCCGGCAATCACCGTAATGTCCGCCATCGAGAAAGCTTCACCCGCCACGAACGGCTGCGCCTGCAGAACATTGTCGAAATAGTGCGCGCCGCGTAGCGCCTTGTCGCGCATGCGGAGGCCCCATTCTGGGTTCTGGTACAGTTCAACGTCCGGCCCGAGGCCCGCCGTCGCATGATGGAAATAGACGCTGATCGCGTCGAGAAATTCGATCTCCGCGCGCTTGTTCATCATATGGATCATGCCCTGTTCGCGCGGTGTTGCTCCTGTCAGCCGCGGGGCATCGCCAAGAGCGTCAAGATACTGCGTGATCGCGGTGCATTCGGCGAGATAAACACCGTCCTCGATCTGGAGCACGGGCAGCGTGCCCGAATAGTTCTTGGCAAGGAAGTCGGCACGCTTGTGCTCGCCCTTCCAGAGATCGACGGATGTGAAGCGGACCTGCGATGCCAGCCCGAGTTCGGCAACCGCTATGCGCACTCGAGAAGGATAAGGGCCATTGAACCAATCATAGATCACCATCGGCGTTAACTCCGACTCGACCAACCACTTGGTAGGCAACCACCGATAGATGATTGCGTTTCTCGTGGTCAATCCCTACCATCCACATGGTAGGTAAAGAATGGGGCTTGTTGTGGTCGGGAGCGGTTCGAAGGACGCCATTCTGCGTGCAGCGAAGAAGGCGGCGCAGGCTCACGGCTACGCCGGGCTCAACTTCCGGACGCTAGCGGACGAGATCGGCATCAAGCACGCGAGCCTTTATCATCATTTCCCGAACAAAGCCGATCTGGGAGCAGCAGTTGCCCGCCGCTACTGGGAGGAGGCCGCTGTCGAGCTCGAAGCGATGACGGCGGAAAGCGACGATCCGACTGACATGCTGCGGCGCTATCCAACGATATTCCGGCGATCCCTGGAGAATGAAAACCGACTTTGCTTGTGCAGTTTTATGGCGGCCGAATATGACGATCTTCCCGGCGCGGTGAAAATCGAGGTGCAAGCGTTTGCTGACGTCAACGCCGCGTGGCTGGCGCGAACGCTGGCATCTTTGAACGGCACGTCGCCAAACGAAGAAGAAGCCCGGGCGAAAGCAATCTTTGCCGCCGTCGCCGGCGCCCAGCTATTTGCGCGGAGTCGCGCAGACATCGCGCTGTTCGACGATCTCATCGCGACCTTTCGGGTGCCGGGGCTGCTGGGAGCATAACCCCGCCGATTGCCTGTCTTTGCACGCCACAGTGCGACGACCACCCAACACTTGTTGAAATACCTGGCTTTCTGCCTCCTCTATCCGCCCCACGCAGGGCCGCGCGACGTGCGCGGCCGGTAATCGGACGGGGCCAGGGTGACGAACCTGCACGCCAGACGAGAAGCGCTCCGACGCGGCGCGCGCATGCTCAGCACCGCGCTCGGACCGTCCATTGCGCAGTTTCTCGAAGACCCGGCCGTGGTCGAAGTCATGCTCAACCCGGACGGCCGACTTTGGGTCGATCGTCTCGCGGAAGGTCTGGTCGAGACTGAGGCAACGCTCTCGCCAGAAGACGGGGAGCGGATCATCAGGCTCGTAGCGCACCATGTCGGCGCCGAGGTTCACGCCGGCGCGCCGCGCGTTTCCGCCGAACTGCCGGAAACCGGCGAGCGCTTTGAGGGCCTTCTGCCGCCGGTCGTCACGGCGCCAACCTTCGCCATTCGCAAACCCGCCGTCGCGCTTTTCACGCTCGACGACTATGTCTGGACCGGCGTGATGCCAGCGGCCCACGCTGACGCGCTGCGCGTCGCCGTCGCCGAACGCCGCAATATCCTCGTTGCGGGCGGCACCTCCACCGGCAAGACAACGCTCACCAACGCCCTGCTGGCCGAGGTCGCCAAGACCAGCGACCGTGTCGTGCTGATCGAGGATACGCGCGAGCTGCAATGCGCCGCTCCGAACCTGGTAGCCATGCGGACCAAGGATGGCGTCGCGACGCTCTCCGACCTCGTCCGTTCCTCCCTTCGGCTCCGCCCCGACCGCATCCCAATCGGCGAGGTCCGCGGCGCAGAAGCGCTCGACCTCCTCAAGGCCTGGGGCACCGGACATCCCGGCGGGATCGGCACGATCCACGCCGGAAGCGCGATCGGCGCGCTCCGCCGCATGGAGCAGCTCATACAGGAAGCGGTCATCACCGTCCCGCGCGCGCTTATCGCGGAGACGATCGACATCATCGCCGTCCTGTCCGGCCGAGGCGCGGCAAGACGCCTCGCCGAGCTGGCACGCGTCGACGGCCTGACGGCCGACGGCGACTACCGGGTGTCCCTTGTCTTTCCGCCCCTCACAGGAGAACCGTCATGACCATCCGCGCGCCGAGCGCCCGTCGTCTCACGACAATCATTTCCTTCATCGCCTTCTCGGTCGCATTCGCCCCCGCCGCCCACGCCTCGGGATCGTCTATGCCCTGGGAGGCGCCGCTCCAATCGATTCTGGAATCGATCGAGGGGCCGGTGGCGAAGATCCTGTCGGTCATTGTCATCATTGTAACCGGCCTGACGCTCGCGTTCGGAGACAGCTCGGGCGGATTTCGCCGACTCATCCAGATCGTGTTCGGTCTCTCGATCGCCTTCGCCGCATCCAGCTTCTTCCTGTCATTCTTCTCGTTCGGCGGCGGAGCGCTGGTCTGATGGCGCTGGGCGCCGATCCTACGGGCGAGGTCCCCGGCTTCTCGGTCCCGGTTCACCGCGCCCTGACCGAGCATATTCTCCTTGGGGGTGCCCCGCGCTCGATCGCGATCCTCAACGGGACGCTTGCCGGCGCGGTCGGTCTTGGCCTGCGCCTATGGATCGCGGGCATCGCGATCGGGCTGATCGGGCACGTCGCCGCGGTCTGGGCAGCGAAGCGCGACCCGCAATTCGTCGACGTGGTGAGGCGCCACCTCCGCTTTCCAGCGCACCTGTCGGTTTGAGGGCGCGCGACATGATGAGCCTCGCCGAATACCGCAACCGCAATACCCGGCTCGCCGATTTCCTCCCCTGGGTCGGACTCGCCGGCGAGGGGGTGATCCTCAACAAGGACGGATCGTTCCAGCGCACCGCGCGCTTTCGAGGGCCCGACCTCGACAGCGCCGTCCCGGCAGAACTGGTCGCGGTCGCCGGACGCCTCAACAACGCATTCCGACGCCTCGGCTCAGGCTGGTCGATCTTCGTCGAAGCACAGCGCCACGAGGCGGCAAGCTATCCTACGAGCCAATTCCCGGACAACGCATCCGCGCTAGTGGACGCCGAGCGGAAAGCGGACTTCGAGGAGGAAGGCAGCCACTTCGAGTCGAGCTACTACCTCACGTTCCTCTATCTGCCGCCAGCCGAGGACGCCGCTCGCGCCGAAAGCTGGCTCTACGAAGGGCGGGACCAGGGCGGTGTCGACGCCTTCGAGATCCTTCGCGGATTTGTCGACCGCACCGACCGCATCCTGCAGCTGATCGACGCCTTCATGCCCGAGAGCGTGTGGCTCGACGATGCCGAGACCCTGACCTACCTGCACTCGACGGTCTCGAACAAGCGGCACCGCGTCCGCGTGCCCGAAACGCCGATGTATCTCGACGCGCTTCTCGCGGACCAACCGCTCACAGGCGGCCTCGAGCCACGCTTGGGCACGGCGCACCTGCGCGTCTTGTCGATCGTCGGGTTCCCGACGGCGACGACGCCGGGGATACTCGACGAGCTGAACCGGCTCGCCTTCCCCTATCGTTGGTCGACCCGCGCGATCCTGCTCGACAAGACCGATGCCACGAGGCTCCTGACCAAGATCCGGCGCCAGTGGTTCGCCAAGCGCAAGTCGATCGCCGCGATCTTAAAGGAGGTGATGACGAACGAGGCCTCGGTGCTGGTCGACAGCGACGCGGCCAACAAGGCTGCGGACGCCGACCTCGCCCTGCAGGAGCTAGGCGCCGACTATGCCGGCCAAGCCTATGTCACGGCGACCATCACCGTCTGGGACAACGATCCCCGCATCGCGGCCGAAAAGCTCCGGCTCGCAGAAAAGGTTATCCAAGGTCGCGATTTCACCGCGATGCCCGAGACGATCAACGCGGTCGACGCCTGGCTAGGAAGCCTCCCCGGCCACGTCTACGCCAACGTCCGGCAACCCCCGATCTCGACATTAAATCTCGCCCACATGATCCCGCTGTCGGCGGTGTGGGCGGGTCCGGAACGGGACGAGCATTTCGGCGCCCCCCCCTTGCTCTACGGCAAGACCGACGGCTCCACCCCGTTCCGGTTGTCCATCCATGTCGGCGACGTAGGGCACACGCTGATCGTCGGCCCGACGGGCGCCGGCAAGTCGGTGCTCCTGGCGCTCATGGCGCTTCAGTTCCGCCGATACGCTGGCGCGCAGGTTTTCGCTTTCGACTTCGGTGGCTCGATCCGCGCCGCAGCGCTCGCCATGGGCGGCGACTGGCACGACCTTGGTGGCGGTCTCACTGACGGCTCAGATCAAAGCGTCTCGCTGCAACCGCTCGCCCGGATCGACGACGCTGCTGAGCGATCCTGGGCGGCCGACTGGATTGCGGCGATCCTCGCACGCGAGACCATCACGCTTTCGCCCGAGACGAAGGAGCATATCTGGTCGGCGCTGACATCACTGGCCTCTGCTCCGGCGTCGGAGCGGACGATGACCGGGCTGTCAGTCCTTCTGCAATCGAATGACCTCAAACAGGCGCTGCGCCCCTATTGCGTCGGCGGTCCATATGGCCGGCTCCTCGACGCCGAAGCCGAATATCTCGGCGAGGCGACCGTGCAGGCGTTCGAGACGGAGGGGCTTATCGGCACCGCAGCCGCACCGGCCGTGCTTGCCTACCTGTTCCACCGCATCGGCGACCGGCTCGACGGAAGCCCAACCCTCATCATCATCGACGAGGGCTGGCTCGCCCTCGACGACGAGGGGTTTGCCGGCCAGCTCCGGGAATGGCTCAAGACGCTCCGCAAAAAGAACGCGAGCGTGCTCTTCGCCACCCAATCACTGTCCGACATCGACGGCTCCGCGATCGCGCCGGCGATCATAGAGAGCTGCCAAACCCGCATCCTGCTCCCCAACGAACGCGCGATCGAGCCTCAAATCACCACCATCTATCGGCGGTTCGGCCTGAACGACCGCCAGATCGAGATCCTCGCGCGGGCGATGCCCAAGCGCGACTATTATTGCCAATCGCGGAAGGGAAACCGGCTCTTCGAGCTCGGCCTTTCCGAAGTCGCGCTCGCGTTATGCGGTGCCTCCTCGCGCGCGGACCAGTCCGCGATCGCCACGATCCTCGCCGAGCATGACCGCGCGGACTTCCTCGCGGCCTGGCTCCAGCATCACGGCCTCGGTTGGGCGGCCGATCTCATCCCCAACCTAGAAAATCAGGAGACGACACCATGAAAGCGCAACCCGTGCGCAGCATCCGCATCGCGATGCTCCTTCTCAGCGGTGCGACCACCGCGGCACTGATGCCGGCACAGCCCGCCCATGCGCAATTCGGCGGGATCGTGTTCGACCCGCGCAACTATGCGCAGAACATCCTCACTGCCGCTCGCACGCTCCAGCAGATCAACAACCAGATCACCTCGCTCCAGAACGAAGCGGCGATGCTCATCAATCAGGGCCGCAACCTTGCGAGCCTGCCATACTCCTCGCTCCAGCAGCTTCAGCAATCGATCCAGCAGACCCAACAGCTGCTCGGCCAAGCGCAGCGGATCGCCTATAACGTCGAGAATATCGATCAGGCGTTCCGCACGACCTACGGGAACGCCTCGCTGTCGGCCACGGATCAGCAGCTCGTCGCGGGCGCGCGGGAGCGTTGGCAGAATACCGTCGGCGGCCTGCAAGACGCGATGCGGGTACAAGCCGGCGTCGTCGGAAATATCGACACCAACCGGACCGAGATGAGCGCGCTGATCGGCCGCAGCCAAGGAGCGACCGGCGCGCTTCAGGCGACCCAGGCCGGCAACCAGCTCCTCGCCCTGCAGGCGCAGCAGCTCGCCGACCTGACCGCCGTCGTCTCCGCCAATGGACGCGCTCAGGCGCTCTCCGAAGCGGAGAGGTCGGCCGCCGTCGACCAAGGCCGCGAACAGCGCAGGCGCTTCCTCACGCCGGGCACGGGCTATCAGCCCGGCAACGCACGCATGTTCCAGAACAACGGTAACTGACCCGCAGATGGACGGGAAGTTCTTCGCCCGGATCGGCGCAGGGGTCTTCGTCGCGATCGCCATCACGGCCACAGCCGTCGAGATGACGCGCGACAAAGCGCCGATCGTGCGCCCAACTGTGACCCCATCCGGCGAGCGAGAGGTCGATCCCCTTCGCGCCGAACTGGTCAGGTGCCAGGAGCTAGGCGAAGCCGGACCGCGCGATCATGACTGCCTGAAGGCCTGGGCAGAGAACCGGCGCCGGTTCCTCGCACCCGGCGCGCGGCCGTCCGGACTGATCCAAGCGCCCGGCACCGATGGGAAGCCTGAGGTAGGCACGGAAGCGCCAGCCCCATGAACAACACCGGCGTCATCGACCACTTCCTTGAGGTCTTCACCCGCTACATCGACGGCGGATTCGGCCTGCTCGGCGGAGAGGTCGCCTTCATCGCGACGACGCTGATCGTCATCGACGTCACGCTCGCTGCTCTGTTCTGGTCATGGGGCGCCGACGACGACATCCTCGCGCGACTGGTCAAAAAGACCCTGTTTGTGGGCGTCTTCGCCTACATTATCGGCAACTGGAACAACCTCGCCAGGATCGTCTTCGAGAGCTTCGCCGGCCTCGGGCTGAAGGCGAGCGGCACGAGCTTCACCACCGCCGACCTGCTCCGCCCAGGCCGCGTCGCCCAAACCGGGCTCGACGCCGGCAGGCCCATCCTCAATTCGATCTCGGACCTGATGGGCTACTGGTCCTTCTTCGAGAATTTCATCCAGATCGCCTGCATGTTCTTCGCATGGGTGCTGGTGCTGCTCGCCTTCTTCATTCTGGCGATCCAGCTCTTCGTCACCCTGATCGAGTTCAAGCTGACCACGCTCGCTGGCTTCGTGCTCATCCCGTTCGGCCTCTTCGGGAAATCCGCGTTCATGGCCGAGCGCGTCCTCGGCAACGTGATCTCATCCGGGATCAAGGTTCTGGTCCTCGCCGTCATCATTGGCATCGGATCGACACTCTTCTCCGAGTTCACCAACGGCTTTGCCGGACCGACCCCGACGATCGACGAGGCCATGGCAATCGCGCTCGCCGCATTGTCGCTTCTCGGCCTCGGGATTTTCGGGCCGGGCATCGCAAGCGGCATCGTTTCCGGCGGCCCACAACTCAGCGCCGGGGCGGCGGTCGGCACTGGCCTCGCCGCAGGCGGCGTCGTCGCGCTCGGCGCCGGGGCCGTCGGCGCCGCCGCAACGGGAGGCTCCACGCTCGCCGGCGGAGCCGCCGCCGCCGCGCGCGGCGGCGCCGCCGTCGCTGGCGGCGCATCGACCGCCTATAGCCTCGGCGCGGCCGGGGAGACCGGCATCTCCGGCGTCGCCTCCGGCCTCGGCGGCGTAGCACGCGCCGGCGCACAAGCCGCCGCGTCTCCCCTCCGGCGCGCCGCCTCCCGCGCAAGAGACTCCATGCAGTCGAGCTTCAACGAGGGCGGCCGAGCCGTCCTTACCGGCGGCGCCCCGCGCCCGACGCCGGCTGGCGACGTCGCGCCAAGCCAAGGCGATGGGCCACCGGCCTGGGCACGCCGCATGCGCCATTCCCAGCGCATGACCCATGCCGTGCAGGCTACGGCGCACGCCGTCCGCTCGGGCGATTCGGGCGGTGGCGGGGCATCCATCAACCTCTCCGAAGGCCACGACTGATGTTCAAGAGACCCTCGACACACTATGGGAAGGCCCCCGCGCCGGAGACGCCATATCAGCGTGCCGCGCAGGTCTGGGACGATCGTATCGGCTCGGCTCGGGTGCAGGCCCGCAACTGGCGCTATATGGCCTTCGGCTCGCTCTTCCTGTCAGCGGGCTTCGCCGCCGCCCTCGTCTGGCAGTCCGCGCACGGGTCGGTGGTCCCGTGGGTGGTGCAAACCGACCGCCTCGGCCAAGCGCAAGCCGTCGGGCCGGCGACCGCCGACTACCAGCCCACCGACGCGCAGATCGCATTCCACCTCGGGAGGTTCATCGAGGAGGTTCGCTCCGTTCCAGCCGATGCGATCATCGTTCGGCAGAACTGGCTGCGCGCATACGACTTCACCACCGATCGCGGCGCCGCTGCGCTCAACGACTACGCACGGGCCAACGACCCTTTCAGCCAGGTCGGCCGCCAGCAGGTCTCCGTCGAAGTCTCGAGCGTCATCCGTGCATCGCCCAGCAGCTTCCGCGTCGCCTGGACCGAACGCCGCTACGAGAATGGGCAGCTCGGCACGACGGAGCGCTGGACGGCAATCCTGACGACCGTCGTGCAAGCCCCGCGCGACGCCGACACGGTGCGGAAGAACCCCCTCGGAATCTACGTCAACGCTATCAACTGGTCTCGGGAGCTAGGGCAATGAAGTCGACTTTCCGTAAAGCCGGCTCTCCGGTTTCACGCTTTTCCGTAAAGCCGTGCATTGTGCTCGCCGGCCTGTCCGCGCTCGGCGCATTGCCCGGATGCGCGGCTACGACACTGCCTCCGAAGATCACCTACGATGATGCCGCGCCGGCCACGGTGACCCCGGAACCACCCGCGCCCATCACCGTCGTCGAGGTGCCCAAGCCGCTGGCGCTGCCGGGACAGCTGAAGCCGATCGAGCGAAGCGCCCGGCCACCCGAGCCCGTCGACCCGGCCGTCCGCATCAACCTCGCCAACGCTGCCGCACGCATGCAGCCCGTCCGCGACGGCTTCATCAATTCGATGCAGGTCTATCCGTTCACGCCAGGCGCGCTCTACCAAGTCTACACCGCCATCGGCCAGATCACCGACATTGCTCTTCAGCCCGGCGAGCAGCTCGTAGGATCGGGGCCGGTTGCCGCAGGCGACACCGTGCGCTGGATCATCGGAGACACGATGAGCGGCGCTGGCGCGACGCAGCAGGTTCACATCCTGGTGAAGCCGACCAGGACCGACCTGACGACGAACCTCATCATAAACACCAGCCTGCGCACCTACCACATGGAGCTGCGCTCGACCGAGCGGACCTATATGGCGTCGGTCTCCTGGCAGTACCCACAAGATCAGCTGATCGCGCTGCGCAACCAAAGCGCCGCCGCTCAGGCCTCCCCTACCGTCGCGACGGGGATCGACCTCGCCGCCATCAATTTCCGATACGCTATCGAGGGCGATAGGGCGCCGTGGCGCCCGCTGCGCGCCTTCGATGATGGCAAGCAGGTCTTCATCGAGTTCCCGATCGGGATCGCACAGGGCGAAATGCCACCGCTGTTCGTCGTCGGCGACAGCGGAAAAACCTCCGAGCTGGTCAACTACCGCGTCCGCGGCCGCCACATGATCGTCGATCGGCTCTTTGCCGCCGCAGAACTTCGTTACGGGTCTGATCATAAACAGCAGCGGGTCCGCATCGTCCGGACTGACGGCAGGCCCGCGAAATGAGCGAGCATCCGTCTACGCCGGAGGGGCGGCCCGACGACGACGGTGAGCCGCTGACCGGCGAGCCTATCAACCCCGCCGCGATGCGCCTGCGCGCCGAACCGCCCCGCGTCACGAGGCTCTCTCGCCGCGTGCTCGCCACTATCGGCTTGGGCGCGAGCCTCGGCGTGGGGGGCGCCTTGGTCTATGCGCTGCAGACCAGACATGCGGTGCATGCGCCTGAGGACCAGTACTCGACGGAGAACCGTCCGACCGCCGATGGCGTGGCGGCCCTTCCCCGAGACTATGGCGCAGTCCCGAAATTGGGGCCGCCGCTGCCCGGAGACCTCGGCAAACCAATCCTGAGCGCGCAAGAACGCGGCCAGGCTGTCCAACCTCCCAACATGCCGGGCGCCACAGGCAATGGAGCCGCAACAAGGCAAGTCAGCCCGGAGCGACAGCGTCGACAGCAGGAGGTCGAGTCCGCTCGAACTGCCCGTCTTTTCGCTTCCTCGGAGGCGCGCGGTAGCGAGGCGCCGCCCGTCTCTCCCGGCCTGTTGGATTCTGGGACCGGGGCGGCAGGGGCGCAGCCTAATGCTCCGCCCACAGCGCAAGATCGCCAGGCTGCCTTCCTCAACGCGGCGCCCGAACGTCGGACGGTTTCGACCGAGCGGGTGACGTCGCCGCCATCCCGAAACATTCTGCAAGCTGGTGCTGTTATCTCGGCGGCGCTAATCACTGGCATACGGTCGGACTTGCCGGGCCAGATAACGGCTCAGGTGACAGAGAACGCCTACGACAGTCTGACAGGCCGCATTCTTCTCGTCCCCCAAGGCACGCGACTGATCGGCCAATACGACAGCAGCGTCCAGTTCGGACAGTCTCGCGTGTTGCTCGTCTGGAATCGTCTTCTTTTCCCTGACGGCAGATCCTTCGTCCTCGAGCGCGCACCAGGGGCAGATGCTGAAGGCTTCGCCGGCCTGCAAGACGGAGTAAATTTCCATTGGCTGGAGCTGGCCAAAGCGGCGGGGTTGTCGACACTGCTCAGTGTCGGGACTGAATTGGCGATCGACAATGACGACAGCCTACTTCGTGCTATCAGGAACGGCAGTCAGAACACATTCAACGATGCAGGGCAGCAAATCGTACGTCGCCAACTGAACGTGGCACCGACCCTCACGATCCGTCCTGGTTTCCCTGTTCGGGTAATAGTGACCCGCGACATGATCCTAGAGCCCCACGGAGAGCAATGATGGGAAAGCTGAAGATCACCTCGATCGACGATGACAAGCCGGTAAAGATCAATGTCGAGCTACCCGCAGGTCTCCATCGCGATCTCTCGGACTATGCCGCCGTGCTCTCGGCGCAGTCGGGACAACCCGTTTCAGATCCGGCCCGGCTTATCGCCCCGATGTTGGAGCGGTTCATGGCGACGGATCGAGAGTTCGCGCGTGCTCGCCGGTCAGGACGTTAGGCTGGCGGCCAGCCCTTGGCACGCGCCGGCAGTTTGCGCCTTACCGCGACGACCGATCATCCCGACCTAGCATTTCGGCGATAGCCACCAGCTTCATAGCGACCGGGTGTGCACCGTGTTTACGCCAGATGGCCATCATCGGCATAGCCTCAGCTTCACCACGCAGAGGTCGGACCGCGAGCCGGTCTGGCTCGGTCCGCACGACTGAATCATTCGTCAGCGTGATCCCATAACCCATCGTGATGAGATCGTAGATGCCGGCTTCCGAGACCGCGTGCACCTCTATGTTCGGCAGCCCATTCTCGCTTACGAACCGCATGGTCAGACAGTCCAGAATATCTGAGCAAGGCCCTCCTACGCAGGAAACGAAGGTCTCTCTGCCAACGTCGGCCCAGGTCACTTCGGCCTTGCCAGAAAGGCGATGATCGCGAGGTAGCACGACGTAGATCGCCTCGCGCCAAAGCTCTTTTGTCGCGCAGGTCGGCAGATCACCGCCCTGATGAACAAACGCGACATCTAGCTCGCCCGCTGCCACGCCGCGTCGCGCGTCAACATGGGAGCATTCCGCGAGGGTCATCTTGATGTTTGGATGCTGTGCCCTGAACGCACCCAATGCGCGACGAAGGCGTCCGCTCGTCCTCGAAACACCGACTCGTAGATCGCGAGCCTGCCGCCGATGGAAAGCAACGGCTTCGCGCGCTGCAAAGTCGATCTGCTCGGCGGCACCCAGTGCGCTCTCAAGGAAGGCCTTCCCTGCAGGCGTGACCTTAACGCCGGCAGGACTGCGTTCAAACAGAGGGAATCCCAGTCGCCGCTCCAGCATCAGGATACGGCGACTTACGGACGACTGAGGAAGTCCGAGCGCGTCGGCTGTTCGGCGAAAGCTACCAGTCTCGGCGGCCGAGAACGCACATCGCAGATTTCGCAGATCAAGTGAGAGATCGGGCAATATTTTGGTCGCCTGTCCTAGATTGCCATCACTGATCCGCCGTCAACGCGGAGGTTGGTCCCGGTAATGAAGCTTGCTTGATCCGACGCGAGGAAGACGACTGCGGCTGCAACGTCTACAGGATTGCCGGGGCGGCCGACCGCAATGTTGGGCCGGAGCGCTTGCTGGAAATGAGCGGCCAGTTCGTCAGGCGAGAGTTTCGCTGCCCCGTCCTGCTGGGCCAGCAAATCACGAAGAATGGGAGTATCGACGTAGGCTGGCGAAACCACGTTCGCGAGCACGCCACGACCCGCGTAGGTTTTCGAGATGCCCTTGGTCAGGATGTTCAGCGCGCTCTTAGCCGAGGCATATTCGAGGGCGACAGCGTCGGGCTGAATACCACTTTCCGACGAGATGTTGACGATCCGTCCCCATCCGCGTTCGGCCATCCCCGGCGCCAGCGCCCGGGTGACACGCACCACAGAAAGGACGTTGAACTCCCACGTCTCTAGCCAATCAGTGTCGGGGATTTCCTCGAACGACCGGAACAACTCGCCCGTTGAGGACCGAAGGCCGCCTGCATTGTTCACGAGAATGTCGACCGGCCCAAATGTCGCTTCGATCGTGGCAAGCGCCTGTGCCAAGCTCCCTTCATCGGTGACGTCGGCGCCGACCGCCAGCGCCCGCTCGCCAAGTCCGTCAGTGATCGCCGCTAGCTTGGCTTCGCTGCGGGCCAGGAATGCCACCTTGGCACCTTCGGCGTGCAAGGCGCGGCCGATAGCCTCGCCGATGCCTTGGCTCGCGCCGGTGACCAGAGCGGTCCGGCCGTTGAGGTTCGTGTCCATCAGATCCTCCTATGGCTTGCCGATGGTGCTGCCGGGTGTGCCGCGAAACTCGGGCCTCCGCTCGGGCTTCGCCTCCGCCAGTCCCCTGCGAACGCCTTCCGCGTCGAGATTGGCCGCATAGACCGGGGTGCCCGGCTGCTGGCGCCAAGATTCATCGAGCGGGCCGGCGTCGACGCCGTCATATCCCAGCTCGTCGAACAGCCGGATCACTCGCGCCTTGTGGGCCGTATCATCACCGGCCACCGGCAGCGCGATGCGTCCCGGCGTGCCCGCAGGCTTGCCGCCATTCAGAAGGCTGCGCCAGTGCAGGTTGTTGATGGCCTTCAGCACGGGGCGGCCGAGCTGATTGGCCACCCAGCGGCTCTCAGCCATGCCCTGCTCGATCGGCTCGATGCGCCCATCCCGCTCTTGCGGATAGTAGTTGCCCGTCTCCACGACGGCGACATCGGCATCCACGCCGTCGAACAGTCCCTTCGGCAGTTCGGCGATTCTGAACGCCGGGATCGCGACGAAGACGACCTCACCGCTACGCGCCGCCTCATGGACGGTCACCGCCTTGGCGCCGGTCTCGGCCGCGAGATCCGCCAGCGAGTCAGGGCCGCGCGAATTGGCGATCGAAACCTGATGGCCCAGCTTCGAGAGCCGGCGCGCCAGCGAGCCGCCAATTTCGCCTGACCCTATGATACCAATCTTCATAATCGCTCTCCCAAGCTGTGGAATGGCGCAGATACCGCCTGCGTGGCGGCGCGCCGTTGCCGGCGCCGACGCATGCGAGCGCCGGAGCCGGAGCAGTTCAGCCGATCAGAGCCGGTAGCCGCCGCTCGCCTCGATCACCTGACCGGTGACCCAGCGGGCGTCGTCCGACGCGAGGAAGGCAACCACCGCAGCGATATCCGTCGTTTCGCCGAAACGGCCGAATGCGGTGTCGCCCTCGATGGCCTTCACGATGTTGGCATCCTCCCGGACGGCAGCGTTCATGTCGGTGCGCGTCCAGCCCGGTGCGACCGCGTTTACCGCAATCCCGCGCGGACCAAGCTCCATCGCAAGCGCGTGGGTGAGGTTGTTGATCGCAGCCTTCGCCATCGAATAGATCGGCACCATCGGCTGCGGGCGCGTGGAAAGGCCCGACGAGATGTTGATGATCCGCCCGCCATCGGACAGGCGGCTGAGCGCCGCCTGGACCATGAAGAACGGCGCGCGGGCATGCACCGCGATCATCGTGTCCCAGGCTTCCGGCGTGGCGTCGGAAAGGCCGCCCCACCCCGAATTGCCGGCATTGTTGACGAGGACGTCAAGGGCCTTGCTGCCCTTGCGCTCGGTAAGCTCGCGATCGAGCTCATCGTACAAGCCAGGGATCGACCCGGCGTCGGAGAGATCGGCGTGCAGCGCAAAGGCGGTGCCGCCCGCCTTCTCGATCGCGGCGACTGTTTCTTCCGCGCCAGCGCTGCTGGCGTTGTACGTGATCGCCACGGTCGCGCCGTCGGCCGCGAGCCGTTCCGCGATCGTGCGGCCGATGCCCCGGCCTGCGCCGGTCACGAGGGCGGTTTTGCCATTCAATGTCTGCGCCATTGGTGATTTCCTTTGAATGTTTGAGTGATTTTGAGAGGCGAGCCGGCTCGCCCGATCAGACGGTGCGTTCGCGCGCGATCGGGCCAGGATTGGCCTCGACGACCGTGAGGGCGATGCGGATCAGGTCCGCGTCGCCGGCATATTCATTCTCCGCGATGTGATGCAGGAACACGCCGACCTGTTCGAGCTGGCGGGCACCCTTGAGATCGCCGGCATTCACTGGCTTGAAGCCGGCATCGCCGATCAGAGTGCGTGTCGCCTCTCCGGCGGCCTTGTCGTCGGTCGCGTAGAAGACGCTGGCCGGCACCGGCGATGCAGACCATGCCGCCGCTTCAAGCGACGGAGCCGCGATCAGGTTGAAGGCCTTGACGATGCGCGCCTTCGGCAAGCGTCGTTGCAGGTCTTCGGAGGTCGAACTGTCGCGCATGAACTCCTGATCGTGGAAGTGCACGAAATCGGCAGTGACGCCGAGCGGGTTCATGGTTTCGATGACCACCTTGCCATCGAGCGCGTTACCAACTTCGCCAACGATCGCCTCGACCCGCGGCCAGTAGATCGAAAACAGCACGACTTCACCGAACTCCGCCGCCTCGCGGATCGTGCCGAGCCAGGCCTTGCCACCCAGTTCCGCAAGCAGTGGTTCGATCTTCCGGTCCTCACCGTCTTTTGCGATGACCAATTCATGGCCAGCGGCTGCCCAGGCGCGGGCCAAACGACTGCCGATATTGCCGGCGTTCAAAATTCCGATCTTCATTGGATATCCTGTTCTTGCATCGACCTTCGCTCCTAAGGGGAGCAGTCCGAGCAAAAGTTAGGATATGGCTCAGGAATCGATTAGATGGCCGCTGAGCCTCAGTCTGTTGTTTCCACGTACAACAGTGACGATGTTGCAGGAGGATCGATACGCTCCGCCGATGCGACTGTTACCTGCCGGCGCTTTCCAGCGCGACGCTTACAGCTGCTATCCCATCGCCCGCATACAGAGCGCTGTCCTCGTTGAAAGCATCGCGGCAAAGATCGATGAAGCCGCGCACCTTCGGGTCCATGTAGCGGGTCGAAGCAAAAACAGCGTGGACTGGCATAGGAATGCTGGCCCAGCCCGGCAGGACCCGGACTAGCCTTCCTTCAGCAACGTGCGGCTCCGCCAAGAACCGTGGAAGCTGGGAGATTCCCAGGCCCGATAGCGTCAGGTTCTTCGCTGCAACGATGTTGTCGAGCGCGCAGCGCGGTGTCTGCGCCACCTTCTCCATTGCCTGACCGTTGACCAGCGTCCACGACCCGCGGCCACCGGATGCCTTCATGATGAGATCATGGTCCTTGAGGTCATCAACCGCCAGGACCGGCGCTGCGCGCTTCAGGTACGCTGGCGAAGCATAGAGGGCGTAGCTTATCTCTCCGAGCTTGCGTGCCGATAGGTCGGAATCTTGCAGGGCACCGATGCGGATTGCCACATCGATGCCCTCATGGATGATGTCGACGAGGCGGATCGAATAAACGGTCTCTATGCTGACCTTCGGCCATCTCGACAGGTAAGCAGCGATCCAGTCATCCACGCGCGTCGTGCCGAACTCCGGTGACGCGGAGATTTTCAACCGCCCCTTGGGTTCCTGACTTTGTTGCGCGATGGCGGCTTGCGCCGCCTCTGCAGCCGCCAGAATGGACGTGGCGCGCTCGAAATAGTCCCGACCGGCTTCGGTCACGCTGAGCCGCCGCGTCGACCTGTTCAACAGTCGCGCGCCCAGCTTTTCCTCGACCCGCTGCACGATCCGGCTCACCCGCGCCTTGTCGGTATCAAGCCGTTCGGCCGCAGCGGTGAAGGACTCCTCCGTCACAACCGCGACGAAGACCTGCATCTCGGAGAAGCCAACGGTCGTTGTCATGGACAACGCCCTGTCATTCGCCACTTTTCAAAGCAATAAACGCCGCTGGCGGTGGGCCGACCTTCAATCACGCGGTGCTGTTTCGATGGCGTCGACGCGGTTGGGATAGAAGGCAAGGTGCCCCTTGATGGCCGACATATGGTCGAAAGGATCTTCGTAGGACCAGGCGACATCCTTGGCGGCGCCGCCGCGCGCGCTGAAGTAGCTGGCATCGCCCTTGTACGGGCAGTGGGTGTGCGTGTCGCTGGAGCTAAGCTCCCCCATCGCGATCTCGCTGCGCGGAATGTAGAAAACCGGCGGCAAGCTGGCCTCGCGCAGGATCAGGGCATTGCGGCTCTCCGCTAAAACCGTGTCGCCGATGCGCACGACGACCTTCTCTTTCGCAGGCTCGACACTGATCGGATGATCGGGACCAGGGCGCGTTCCACCTTGCATGTCTAATTCCTTCCAGACTGGATGTAGGGTGCCTACTCGACCGGTACGAGCCGCATCGCCATGCCACCAAGCTTGGGCACGAGGCTCTGTTGAATGGCGACAATGGCGGGCAGCGGACGCCACGCGATCGTCATGGTCTCGATGCGGCCGTCCGCGTCCAGGTGCACGTGGTCGAACGCATCGATCACATGGTCTTCGAACCGGATCGTGAGGGTCGCGATGACGTCGGCGCCGTCGCGCATCATCTTCTTCGGCTCGAACGCGTCGATCGTGGAGAGCAGTGCGCCAAGGACTGCGATCACGCTCTCCCGCCCCTTGAATGGCGTCGGGAGTATCGGGCTATTGAGCTCGACGGTATCGGACAGATGCTCGCTCGCGCGCGCAAGGTCGCCCTCGTGCATCGCCTCGAGGAATGGCGTCAGATGGTCTTCGTTCGGCATGGCGGCGGCTCCTAAATACGGGCGTCCCTGCGAAACTGGCAGGGACGCCCGCAACGAGTGCCGGACGCCGGGGGGTTAGCGTCCGGCGGGGGGCTCAATTCGCGACGGTTGCGGCGCTTGCCTGGGCCATGAACAGATCGACATGGACCTGCGGCATGCCCTCGAACGTGCCGCCGATCGGCGACGGGCGCTCTGCAGTATCGATCAGGCGCTGAGCCTCATCACGCGACACAGGCTTACCGGGCTGCGTGTATTCGGCCTCGGCATCCGGACCCGTCGCCTGCAGGTCGACCTTCGGGGCATAGGCCCAGAAGTAGATCGGCGTGCTCGGTTCGATGCGCCAGCTATCCGCGAGCGAGCCCGCGTCGATAGCGTCGAAGCCGATCTTGTCGAAGAACTCGGTCACCGCCTGCTTCGCACCGGCGTCGTCGCCAGCGATCGGCAGCGTCGTGCGGTTCGCCGAACCCGTCGGCGTCGCGTCCGCCTTCATGTGGAGCCAGCTCAGATTGTGCAGGCCCTTGACGACCTTCGCGCCGGGCAGACGCTTCGCGATCAACTCGCTCGAGGTCAGCTCGGCCTTGTCGAGGATGTCGTTGGCGCCGAACGCCGGATAGTAGTTCGTCTGGTCGATCACGACCTTGCCAGCGAACTTGTCGCCGGGGAGTTGCTCGGAAGCGGCGATCGGGATCGAGAGTGTGACGATGTCGCTGGCGGAGATCGCCTCCTCCACAGTGCCGGTACGAGCGCGAGGGCCGAGATCCTTGGCGAACGCCGAGAGAGTCTCGGGGTCGCGCGAATTGGCGAGAACGACGTCGTAGCCCGCCTCGACGGCCAGACGAGCGACGGCCTTGCCGACGAGGCCAGCGCCGATGATGCCGATGGTTTGTGTCATGTATGTGGTCTTTCTTCTCAGGGCGGTAGCCGCCGACGGGTGTCATCCGCCCTCGCTCACTCGCGCGCCGTTCGACGGCAAGCATCGCAGCAGGCGACACCAGCAAGCTATGAATTTGATCGCGGAGATAACAGTCCGGCCAAGGGCAACAGACTGTTGCCCCTTCAACAGACAATGCGCGGCCAGCTTCCAAAGGCGTCAGATCGCCAAGTTCAGCTCGTCTCTCCCGAACGTACGAACCACCGCTGGCCTTTTCACAGTCCGAGCGGTCAGTTCGGCCCAAGCAGGACAACGCGACCTCTCGACCTTACCGACGCCTCCCCGTCAGCCGCGCAGCATGGCAACGTCCGGCCTCAGCCTTCGACGTCGCCCTTGAAGCCCTCCCGGCAGACATCCACGAAGTCGCGAACCTTAGGATCCATGTAGCGCGTCGAAGCAAAGACCGCGTGAACCGGCACGGGGATACGTGCCCAGTTCGGCAGCACTCTGGCAAACCGGTCTTGTGCAACATGAGGCTCAGCCATGTAGGTCGGAAGCTGAACGATCCCCAAGCCCGATAGCGCCGCGTTCATTGCGGCCACGGTGTTGTCGAAAGCGCAGCGCGGGGCATGCATTACTCGCTCGGTCTTGTCGCCATCCACCAACGTCCAACCCGGCCGACCACGCGGCGCATGCATAATAAGATCATTATGCTTCAGATCATCGACGGTCCGCAGGGGCCCGCCCCGGCCCAAATAATCCGGGGATGCGTAGAGCCCGTAGGTCAGTTCCCCGAGCTTGCGAGCCGACAGCTCGGAATCCTCCAGCGGCCCGATCCGAATGGCCACGTCCACCCCTTCATGGATGATATCGACGAGGCGGTTCGTATACTCCGTCTCGATCGAGACCTTCGGCCACTTATGCAGGAACGACGCGATCCAACCGTCGACCCGCATTGTTCCGAACTCCGCGCCGGCCGTTAGTTTAAGGCGGCCCTTTGGTTCTTCCGCGCGCTGCGCCACGGCGGCTTCGGCCATCTCGGCCGCCTTAACGATCGATGAGACGCGCTCGAAATAGTCACGTCCCACCTCGGTTACGCTGAGGTGTCGCGTCGAGCGGTTCAGGAGCCTCGCCCCGAGCTTCTCTTCCATCCGACGCACGATGCGGCTTATCCGCGCCTTGTCGGTATTCAGCCGTACCGCAGCGGTGGTGAACGATCCTTCGACCACCACGGCGATAAAAGCCTGCATCTCAGCGAAATCTACTGTTGTCGTCATAAGCAACGGTGTGTCACTTTTCGCCATCCTTATCAATCCGCGAACAACTGTCATTTTAGCCCACTCGCGCACAAGGGATTGAAGATGAGCATCGAGGAGACGGAGAGTGCGGCTTCGGACGCGCCGTCGACATCGCCGGAGGCGGCCTGCGCCAGCAGCCATAAGGGCGCAACAGCCACGGGAGCCGAACGCAATTGCTGGCGCACCACCAACGCTCAAATCGTTCCAGACGAGCCAAATATCAGGGCAGCCAAGGGCTTCTTCGCCGCGCAGCATTGCGGCGAGCTGGACGACTCATTTGCGAGTTTCGTTCAACCCGACTTCCGTTTTGTCGTTTCCTGCGCATGCAATGATGAGCTTCGCGCCGTCATTCCCTGGGCCGGCTACGAGCATAAGGGTCGTGAGGGCTATCAGCGCCTCACGGCGCTTCTCTACTCCGAGTACGAACTGCTCTCCTGCGAAACCACGCGGTTCACTAACGCTGGCACACAGGTGTTCGTCGAGGGCCATTTCCGCCTGCGGCACCGCGAAACGGCGAGGATCGCCGACAGCGACTTTCTCGCGCGGCTTGAGATGCGGAATGGCAAGATCGCCAGCGGACAGTTCTACGAAAATACGGCTGCGGTCGCTGCCGCCCGCAGCGCTGACTGAGCGCATGCCGAAGCTGCTCAAGTCGTAGGCGCCCATCCGGTGACAGCCGCGTTGAGGCTGCGCCTGACGCGCTAAGTGTTGGACGGTCGAAACGCGCCAGTAGACGAACTGCGCCGACCGAAGGAGAAGCTAAGAGCGCCGCCCTCCCGTTCCCGAATGATATGTCTAACTTTTTAAACGCGCCGATTTACCGCCGATCATGCGATACGACCGCCCCTCGGCATCAGGGGGCTTCCGCTCACCCCATCTATCGCCTTCTATCGCCGCGCATCGGAAGACGCGGAGAATTACATGGGCATGAACACTACCCCAGCCGCATCGCGGCGAACCATCCGTCGACAGCAGCTCCGGGAAATCGTGCCCCTAGCAGACAGCACCATCTTTGAGATGGAGCAACGCGGTGAGTTCCCCCAGCGCTTTTATCTGACCTCTCGATGCGTCGTTTGGGATCTCGGCGAGGTAGAGCAATGGCTTGACGCGCGACGCGCGGCCTCCCGCGCGAAGTCCATCAAACTCGCACCGACTCCTGACGTTCGGTTGCGTCGCGCGAAGCCGGTCACACAGTAGGGTCGAGTTCGAACATGCCCATCGCCTTCGGCATGAGCGTGGGAATGTATTTCTGGCCCGCTATCCACGCTTCGATAAGGTTCGACCATTCTTGCATCATGTGTCGGCGCTGATACTCGTACTCGGCCTTGTTGTAGACGCCGCGAGACGACCGCCCATCCTCATGCGCCAGACACTTCTCGATCCAGTCGCGATTGAAGCCTAGCTCGTTTAGCAGCGTCGACCCGGTACGTCGCAGGTCATGGACGGTGAACGGTTCTAGCGGCAGCCCTTCGCTCTTCGCCCTCTCAACCACCGAGTATGTCACGCGGTTGAAGGTCGCGCGCGACATCGGCGCGTCGGCATCATACCGCGATGGGAGCAGGTACTTTGAGTTGCCGGCGCAGGTCTTCAACGCAACCATGATGTCGAGCACCTGGGTCGACAGGTAGACGTTGTGGGCCTTCGACCGCTTCATGCGTTCCTTCGGAATCGTCCACACGGCGTTCTCGAAATCGACCTCGTCCCAGACCGCGTCCTGCAACTCACTCTTGCGGACCATCGTCATCAAGAACAGCCGCATGCCTAGCCGGATCGTCGGCAGTGTCGCTACGTGTTCCAATTGCTTGAGCATCACGCGGATCTCACTCGGCGAGAGCGAGCGGTCCTTCGGAACGAAGGTTGCAATCGAAGCGGGGCCGACCTCATCAGCGGGGTTCGCGACCTTCTCGCCGTGCAGAATCGCAAATCCGTAAATCTGCTTCAGGATGTCTCGGACATGGATAGCGGTTGCCGGAGCGCCTCGATCAACGATCTTGCCGCAGTGAGCGCGAAGATCGTTGGGGCTGATCTCCGTCAGAAGGCGGTTACGCCATGCCGGGAGCAGTTCCCGCTCCCAGATCGACCGCCGCATCGCCCGCGTGCTATCGGCCATCGGGGCGGCAGTGAGCCACTTTTCGCCGAACTCGCCAAAGCTCTTCGCTTCCTTGATGCGCCGCTTTTCCCGTTGCTTCTCAATCGCGGGAGACTGGCCCTCCGCAACAAGTCGCCGCGCATCTATGCACTTCTCGCGCGCCCGAGCTAACGAAAGACCGTCAGGTCCATACTTTCCAAGAACAATAGTCTCACGTCGGCCATGGAGCCTGTAGTCTAGGCGAAATGAAATCGAGCCCTTTACGGAGACGAGGACATACATGCCGTCCCTGTCCGTAACTTTGTATGGCTTTTCTCTTGTCTTAAGCGATCGAATAGCTGTGTCCGTGAGCATGTGAGCCTCCGAGCCAAAAATACCGTCAGGCGATTGCCAGAGGTCGCAGGAGAGCTTTTCGCAAGCATTACAGATGCTTACGACGAAAAAAAATACCGTCACGACCTCAATTGCCGTGACGGTATTCGCGAAAATCGCGTTGCGCAATACTTCCACAGTCCGTCACCTTGTCCGCAAACCGGGACGCTCGCCCGGTGAACGACGGCGATAGATCGTGACAGGAAATTATTTTACTTTCAGTGGGTTACGTCGCAGAATATCGCAGTTTCGGCGATAATCGGCGGCGTGGAAATTATTCCCACTCGATCGTCCCCGGCGGCTTGGACGTAATATCATACGTCACCCGGTTGATCCCCCGAACCTCATTCACGATGCGCCCCGCCACCCGGTTCAGGAACCCGAAATCGAACGGATAAACCTCTGCCGTCATCCCGTCCGTGCTGGTCACGGCCCGCAGCGCACAGGCCTGATCGTAGGTCCGGCCATCCCCCATCACACCTACGGTCCGCACCGGCAACAACACCGCGAAAGCCTGCCAGATCGCATCATACAGCCCCGCCGCCCGGATCTCCTCCAGGTAGATCACATCCACCTTCCGCAGCAGATCCAGCTTCTCACGGGTAATATCCCCCGGAATCCGGATCGCCAGCCCCGGCCCCGGGAACGGATGCCGCCCCACGATATGCTCCGGAATCTCAAGCTCACGCCCCAGCGCCCGAACCTCGTCCTTGAACAGTTCACGCAGCGGCTCAACCAACTGCATGTTCATTCGCTCCGGCAACCCACCCACATTGTGATGGGATTTAATCGTCACCGAAGGCCCACCCGTGAAACTGACGGATTCGATCACATCCGGATACAACGTCCCCTGCGCCAAAAACTGCGCCCCGCCCAGCTTCGCCGCCTCCTCCTCAAACACCTCGACGAACAGCCGCCCGATCGTCTTGCGCTTCGTCTCCGGGTCCGTCACCCCGGCCAACGCCCCCAGAAACAGGTCGGATGCGTCCCGATGCACCAGGCTGATGTTAAATCGCCCCCGGAAGGTCTTCACGACCTCCTCCGCCTCACCCTGCCGCAGAATGCCCGGATCGACGAAAATGCACGTCAACTGATCGCCGATCGCATCATGGATCAGCTTCGCCGCAACCGAAGAATCCACCCCGCCCGACAACCCGCAGATCACCCGCCCGGAACCCACCTGCCTGCGGATCCGCGCAATCTCAAGATCGCGAAACCCCGCCATCGTCCAGCTCCCCCGGCACCCCACCACATCATGCGTGAAATTCCGGATCAGCGCTGCCCCATGTGGCGTATGCACCACCTCGGGATGGAACTGCACGCCATACATGCGTCGCCCCTCATCCGCGATGATCGCAAACGGCGCCCCCTCCGACCACGCCACCGCGCGGAACCCCGGCGGCAGCTTCGTCACCCGGTCGCTATGGCTCATCCACACCTGCTCGCGATGCCCTCGCGCCCAAGCCCCACGGAACAGCGCGCAATCCTCGGCAATCTCGATATGCGCCCGCCCGAACTCACGATGGTCATGATTTTCCACCGCGCCACCCAACTGATGGCACAACGCCTGCTGCCCATAGCAGATACCCAGGATCGGCACTGCCAGATCGAACACGACCTCCGGAATACGCGGCGCATTCTCGTCATGCACGCTGCACGGGCTGCCGGACAGAATGATCCCCTTCGGCGCATATTCCCGAATCCGCGCCTCCTCCGAAGCAAACGGCCAGATCTCGCAATACACACCGCTCTCGCGCACACGCCGGGCAATCAACTGCGTGACCTGGCTGCCGAAATCCAGAATCAGGATACGGTCCTCATGCAGCACGTGTTCCAGAGTATCGGCGCTGGGAGCGGTCATCACAGGTCTTTCGGTCTTGAATACGGTAAACCACCGGAAAGGCGAATTACCCAAGGTGGCGCAGGATCGGCTAGTCTATAGAATGTTCCCAACGCGCCGTCACCAAGGCGTCGCAGCATATTCTTCACCCCACCCAAGGACCACCATGCGCCCCGCCCTCCTCGCCACCCTCCTTGCCCCCCTCGCCCTCGCCGCCTGCACCGGCACCCCCGTCAGCCCCGCCCAGGACCCCACCGGCCTCTGGACCGGCGCCCTCGTCACCGATCAGGGCAAATGCCCTACCGAACGCAACTCCTCCCTCCAGATCAGCCAGAAAAACATCACCTTCACCCCGGCCGACGGCTCCCTCATCCTCCACGGCACCCGCGGCACGGACCCCAACAAGTTCCACGCCGAACTCGTCACGCAGGACGCCAACCACAAACCCCTCCCGATGGTCTTCAACGCCCTCCCCGTCGGCCTCGCCATCGGCGGCACCTACGGAACCCCCTCCTGCCGCGCCCACATCACCCTCACCCGCGCCCACTACTGACCCCACCGAAAAAACAGTCCTTTATGAAAAAAAGGGAGTTGCCCGGCTCCCGTCCCTCGGATAGAAAGCGCCCCACGACGCACCCGTAGCTCAATTGGATAGAGCACCAGACTACGAATCTGGGGGTTAGAGGTTCGAGTCCTTTCGGGTGCGCCACATCACATACGCCGAACCCACCACAGTCCGGCTCCGCACCCGTAGCTCAATTGGATAGAGCACCAGACTACGAATCTGGGGGTTAGAGGTTCGAGTCCTTTCGGGTGCGCCACATCATCTCACACCATCAGTGCACCATGCGACGCATCACCTGCGTGACGTCATCCCACACATACGGCTTGGGCACGAAAACCCCATTCGGCGGCAATTCAATCCAATCCGCCCGCATCGCCCCGGACGTCAGGATAATCCCTACCGGTGGCCATTCCCGGCTCACATAAGCCGCCAGCCGACACCCATCCATATCCCCCGGCATATTGATATCGGAAAAAACCAGCCGGATATCCGGATTCGCCCGCAATATCGCAATCGCCTCCTGCGCATCCGCAGCACAGACGGTGTCAAAACCAGTATCCTCAATCATGTCAGCCGCCAGCACACGCAAAACCGCATCATCCTCAACCACCAGCACGGTTCCATTAGGACGCTGCATCGGCGTGTACATTCGCGTCATCCTCGGCTTCATTCAGCGGAGGCCCCATTGCCCACCGTCTGTTATCCCCAGAACGGGCAAACCCCTGTCTTGTTCAAAAGAAATACGGTTTTTTACGGATTCATGACAGGCAACGCCGCCGCATACCCCCCAATCCCCATCTCCGCCAGCACCACTACCCCACCAATCCCCCACCCCCCGTCCGCCCCGCGCACCAGCAACGGACTGCCGGACGCCCCCCGCGTCGCCGCACAATCATGCCGCACCAGATCCCCCACGACCAGAACCCGACACCCTGCATTCGCCAGCGCCACCTTATCCCGATCCTGCTGATATCCCCCCACCATCGCCACCTGCCCCACCCGCGCCCGTACCACCGGCAACACCTCCCCCTCCCCCATCACCGCCCGATCCAGCACCACGACCGCCCGATCAAACCCCGCCGTCGCTCCCTCCCGCCCCGGATCATACCCAGCCGCAATCACCACCCGCACCCCCACCGCATGCGCCCGAAACCGCCCCCGCTCATACCCCAGCAGAAAATGCACATGCTCGGGCCGCAGGTAATGCCCGGTCCGCGCAATCCACAAACAATGCGCCGCCGTCTCCACCACCGAAGGCGCCACCACAAACCCCGTACACCGTCCCCCCAGTTCCGTCTGCACCCGCCCCAGAATCCGCCAGGGCTTCACCCCCACATCCACCGGAACCCGATGCCCGCCACTTCCCAACCCCGGCAACCCCTGCGCCCACCCCGCGCCACACCACAGCAGAACCAGCAGCGCCCCCCAAACCTTCAAGCCAGATGATCCGGCCCGAACGCATCCGGCAGCAACGCCCCCAAGGTCCGCCGCATCACCTCGCGCCCCTCCTCATCCACCATCACGATCGGCAGATCCGGAGCCCCGAACTCCCGCAACCGCTGCCGGCACCCCCCACACGGCGTACATGCCTGCCCCCCACCACCCGCAATCGCAATCGCCTCGATCCGACGCCCCCCGGCAGCCACCATCGCACTGATCGCCCCAGCCTCCGCGCAAGACCCCTGCGGATACGCCGCATTCTCCACATTGCACCCCACATGGATCGCGCCATCGCACAACAACGCTGCCCCCACCAGAAAACGGGAATAGGGCGCATACGCCTTCAGGCGGATCGCAGCGGCATGTCTGGCAAGATCATCGAACATAATCCGCACGCTACCACGAGACGCCACACGAACAACGCTTGGAGCCTGCGAAACACACCGTTATCCTGCCCCCCATCATGGACGCCACACCCATCACCACACCCGACCCCACCACCCAGGCTCTCCTCGCCACGCGCCCCACCCTGAAAATGGACGCGCATGACGGCTTGTGCCTCGAAGGCGTCCCCCTCACCGCCATCGCGGAACAGGCCGGAACCCCCTGCTGGATCACAGGACTAGACACGCTCCGCCACCGCGCCCAAACCCTGAAAAACGCCTTCGCCACCGCTGGCCTCACCCCCTCCATCCACTTCGCCATGAAAGCGAACGACCAGCAGATCACCCTGCAAACCCTCGGCGAACTTCGCCTCGGCGTCGATGTCGTCAGCGGCGGCGAACTCCGGCGCGCCCGACACGCCGGCATCCCCGCCGCCCACATCGTCTTCTCCGGCGTCGGCAAAACCGATGCGGAACTGGACCTCGCCCTCACCGAATCCATCGCCCAGATAAACGTCGAAAGCGCGGAAGAACTCACCCGCCTCTCAAACCGCGCCCAAACCCTCGGCCGTCCCATCAATGTCGTCCTCCGCGTCAATCCGGATGTGGACGCCGCCACCCACGAAAAAATTTCCACCGGTCGCGCCGGAGACAAGTTCGGCATCGCCCTCTCCGCCATCCCGGAACTCTACGCCCACGCCGCCACCCTCCCCGGCATCACCCCCATCGGCCTCGCCGTCCATATCGGCAGCCAGATCCAGTCCCCCGCCCCCTTCCGCATTGCCTACGCAAAAATCGCCACCCTCGTCCAAACCCTCCGCGCACAGGGCCAGACCGTGAAAACCGTCGATTGCGGCGGCGGTATCGGCATCCGCTACCGGGACGAAATCCCACTCCCTCCCGAAGCCTGGGCCGCCACCATCCGCGAAGCCTTCGGCACGCTGGATCTCCACCTCGCCATCGAACCCGGCCGCTGGCTCACCGCCGAATCAGGCCTCCTCCTCAGCCGCGTGATCGATCGCAAGGCAGGTTTCGGCGGCGAAGCAGACATCATCATCCTCGACGCCGCCATGAACGACCTCGCCCGCCCCAGCCTTTACGACTCGTGGCACGGCATCGTCCCCCTCGCCGCCCACCACGCCCACGCCCCCACGGAATCCCAAGGCGTCGTCGGCCCCATCTGCGAAAGCAGCGACCAGTTCTCCACCGGCCGGATGCTCCCTCGCCTGCACCCCAACGATCTGGTCGCCTTCCTCGACACAGGCGCCTACGGTGCCGTCATGAGCTCAACCTACAATAGCCGCCCCCTTCTGGCCCAGGTCGCGGTCGATCAGGGCCGATGGGCCATCACCCGCCCAGCCCAGCCTATCGATGCCCTCTGGGCACAAGAAACCCAGCCAGACTGGACGTGAAGGCACCAGCATGAGCGACATGCCAACTCTTCCCCTGCCGCTCACAACACGCCTCAAACGCGTGCGCTGGCTCGCCAGTACCGCCATTCTCACGGAACGCGCCTGGCCCGCCGCCAAAGGCCCGCTCCTGCTGCTCGGCCTCTACAGCCTCGCAGGCCTGCTCCGAATCCCGCAGCGCCTGCCCGATACGCTGCACGCCCTGCTCGAAACCGGCTGCCTCATCGCCGGCGTCTTCTGGCTCCGCAACGGCATCCTCCGCATCCGACGCCCCACGGAAACCGAACAGGACCGCCGCATCGAACGCGCCTCCAACCTCCCGTACCAGCCCCTCCTGGCCCTCTCCGATACCCCCGCCGCACAAACCAGCCCCCTCTGGCCCCAGCACGTCGAACGCGCCCTTAAAACTCTCGGCCACCTCCGCGCCGGATGGCCCCTCCCCACCCTGACCCGAACCGACAAATCCGTTGCCCCCCTTACCCTCGCCGCCCTCGCCATAGCACTCGGCTTCGCAGGCTCCCACGCCCCCTCCCGCCTCGCCGCCGCCTTCCGCCCCGGCTGGGACGACGCGGACGTCCCGCTCCCACAGGTGCAGGCCTGGATCGACATGCCCGCCTACGCCCCCGGCGCACCCCTCTTCCTGCAAGACCGCAGCGGCAACGCCTCCCTCCCCGAAGGCTCCACCCTCAACGCCACCATCACAGGCATCGCGGACCGCCCCCACGCCACAGGGGCCGACGCCCTCTCCGAAAAACCGCTGGACCGCTCAAGCTGGTCCCTCCACGCTACCCTCAACACCACCGGCACGCTCTCCCTCACCGGCCGGGGCCGCACCCTCGCCCGATGGAACATCACCGTGCAGCCGGACAACGCACCGGACGTCCACTGGGCCGCCCCGCCCGGCAAGAACGACGGCTTCCGCACCACCTTCCCTTGGAAAGCCGCCCAGGCCTACGGCCTCGATACCCTCACCATCGAACTCCACCACGAAGGCTCAACCCGCGTCGTCCATCTCCCCATCACGCTGGACGGCCACCCGAAAGACGCCCACGGCGAAACACAACTCGACCTCTCCGCCGATCCCTGGGCCGGAGAAAAAGTCACCGCAACCCTTCACGCCCGCAGCACCAGCGGCAAGGACGCCACCAGCGAACCCGCCACCCTCACCCTCGCCGCCCGCAGCTTCCGGGACCCGATGGCCCGCGCCATCATCGATCTCCGCCGACGCCTCGCCCTCGGTCAGGAAGACCGCAGCACCGCCGCCGCCGAACTGAACGCCCTGCTCGATACCCCAGGCTTCTCCACCCAACGCACCGGCGCCTACATCGCCCTCAGCAGCGTCGCCTCCCTCCTGCAAAACCCCGACTACGATACCGCCACACCAGACAACACCATCGCCGAAGCCGTCGGCATCCTCTGGCCCCTCGCCCTCTATCTGGAAGACCTCCGCCACGGCTCCCGGGAAGACGCCAACGCAGCCCTCGATATCCGCGCCGCACAAGGCCGCGTCCAGTCCCAGCTCGAACACATGCGAAACCTCGGCAATAAGGGCCACACCGAACAGGAACAGGCCGAACTCGGCAGACGCACACAGGAACTGAAAGACGCCATCAACCGCCGGATGCAGATGCTCGCCGAACGCGCCATGAAAAACGGCAGCATGATCCCCAATATGGGCAATGACGAAACCGGCTCGGCGGACGACGAAGTCCAGCGCATGATGCGCCAGATGCAGTCGGACGCCGCCAACGGTCACGGTGACGACGCCATGAAGCGCCTGCAACAGATGGAAGACCTCGCGGAGCGGATGCGCAACGCCACCCCGCAGGATCTCGCCACTCTGGCCAAACAGATGCAGGCCCGCCAGCAGATGCAGGCCGTGCACGATCTCATCCGCCGGGAAACCGGCCTGCTCGATCACACCCAGTCACGCCTCGGCGCACAGACCCGCGCCATGCAACGCCAGCAGCAGGCCCAGACCGATCAGGGTCAGAACGGCGACGGCGATAACGACATGGGCAGCATTCCCACCTCAGAACTCCTCCGCCGCCTCGGTCTCCAGCCCCCCCCCGGAATGCCACAGCAGCCGGACCAACCCACTCCCCCGTCAGACGCCGCTCTGGACGACGACGCCCGACAGGCCCAACACGACCAGCGCACGCAGGATCACGCAATCCAGCATGCCCTCACCCGCGCCACGAAAGCCCTGTCCCGCGAAGTGCACGACCTTACCGGCAAGGACGCGAAAGACCTCAAAACCGCCGCGGAAGACATGATAAAGGCATCGAAAACCCTCCACGAAGGCGCGGACACAGAAACACAGGCCGCCGAACAGAAAGTCATCGCGGACCTCTCGCAGGCCTCCAAACAGATGAAACAGGCCATGAGCCAGAAAGCCGCCAGCCAACCCGTATTCCTCCCCGGAATCGGCATGGGCCAAGGTCACGACAAGGCCAAACCCGGCCAGAAAGGCGATAACGGAGACCCCGCCCAGGCGGACGACGATGACGACAAATCAGACCGCGATCCCCTTGGCCGCCACACCGGCGAAGGCAAGGACGCCCAGGACTCGGACACGCACCTGACAGACCAGCAACAAAAAGACCGCGCCCGAGAAATCGAACAGGAACTCCGCCGCCGCGACGGAGACCGTACCCGCTCCAAGGACGAACTGGACTACCTGGACAGGCTGCTCAAATCCTTTTGAAATCCAGACAATTTTCCGGAACCAGCCTTCACGGGGCGCTGCCCCGTCCCCCGGAAGGGGCTTCAGCCCCTTCACCCCGCTTTATAAAAGGGTTTCAAAAGGGCGACTGCCCTTTTGTGGGGGCGTGGGGGCAAAGTCCCCACATCATCAACTCCCCCGATACGTCGAATACCCATAAGGTGCCGCCAGCAAAGGCACATGCACATGCACCCCCTCCTCCAGCCCGAACACGATCGGCACCACATCCAGAAACGGCACCTCCCCCAAAGCCACCCCAGCCCCACGAAAATAATCCCCGATCTCAAACTCCAGCCGATACCGCCCCCGCGCCAGCACCACCCCCCGCAACGCCGGACACCGCCCATCCACATCCGTCACCCCTTCGAACAACGGCAATGCCGCCCCGAACAGCCGAAACCGAACCCCCGCCGCCGGTCGCCCCGAAACCGTATCCAGAACATGCGTCGATAAAGAACTCATCCCGTCACCATATCCCGCAACCGAAACCCCGCAATCGCATCGATCTGCGCCAAAGCCTCCACCAGCTCCACCTCCGGCACACTCCCCAACCGCCGCTCCATCGCCTCCAGAATCACCGCCTTCCCCGCAGCCTTGGTCCCAACCCGTCGCACACAAATCACAAACGGCATTCCAAACTTCGCCCGATACGCCGCATTCAAGGCCCGAAACCGCTCATATTCCGCAGCACTCAGCCGATCCAGCCCCAAACTCCCCTGCTCCGAAGCAGAAGCCTCCGTCAAAGCCGGATCAATCCCCGCCCGGTTCCCCAATTCCGGATGCGCCCGCACCAGCGCCAACTGCCGCGCTTCCCCCGCCTCCCGCACAACACGGGAAACCACCCCCAGCATCCCCGCCACATCCTCGAAGGGCCGCGCCCCCAAAGCCCCCAAAGCCACCCACGGCGAATGCTCATACAATGCCCCAAACCGCGCCACGAACGCCTCATCCGAAAGCGCATTCACCTCCGCAAACCTCACGCCGGATGCACCTTGAGCCAATGCCGCGCAATCTCCAGCCGCGTCGCCACCCACACATCCGAATGCGCCTGCACATGCTTCAGAAACCGCACCAATGCCAAAGCCCGCGCCGGCTTCCCCGCCAGACGGCAGTGCAATCCGATCGACATCATCCGCCCCCCCTCCCGATACAGCATGTCAAAACTGTCCCGCAGATACCGGAAGAATTGCTCCCCCTCCGTAAACCCGTTCAACGCCGCGAACTTCATGTCATTCGCATCCAGCGTATAAGGCACGATCAACTGCGCCCGCCCGTGCGTCCGGTCATAATACGGCAAATCATCCGCATACGAATCCGCATCGTAAACAAACCCGCCCTCCTCAACCACCAGCCGCGCCGTATTCGGGCTGGTCCGCCCCTGATACCACCCCAAAGGCCGCTCCCCCGTCACCTCCGTATGCAGCGCCACCGCCTCTTGGATATGCGCCCGTTCCACATCCTCCGGCACATCCTGATAATCGATCCACCGCAACCCGTGCGACGCAATCTCCCACCCACTCTCCCGCATCGCGGCCACCGCATCCGGGTTCCGCGCCAAAGCCTTCGCCACCCCAAACACAGTCGGCCTCACCCCCACATCCTCGAACAACCGACGCAGCCGCCAGAACCCCGCCCGGCTGCCATATTCATACAGGCTCTCCATCTGCATGCACCGCGCCCCCACCACAGGCCGCGTCCCCACCATATCGGACAAAAACGCCTCCGATCCCGCATCCCCATGCAGAACCGAATTCTCCGCCCCCTCCTCGTAATTCACCACGAACTGCACCGCGATCCGCGCCCCACCCGGCCAGCACGGATCAGGCGGCCTCCGCCCATACCCGATCAGATCGCGCGGATACGCCCCCATCACGCCCCCCAGGCCACCCGCGCCGCATCCACCGCCGCCCCGCGTGGAACAGCAACCCCCTCACCCGCCAGCACAGCCTCGAACGCCCCCAGCGTCAGCAGAACCTTGTGCTTCACCGCATTCACCCCCATTGCCCCGATCCGCCAGATCTTCCCCGTCAACGGCCCGAAAGACGACACGATCTCGATCTCGAACTCCGTCCGCATCAGATCGCGCACCCGCTGCACATCCACCCCCTCCGGAACCCAAACCCCCGTCACGTTGCTCATCCGCGTGGCATCCTCCCCGAACACCTTGAGTCCCATCGCCCGAATCCCGGCCACCATCGCCCGCCCCGCCCGATCATGTCGCGCCCATCGGGCCTCCACACCCTCCTCAACCACGATCCGCGCCGCCTCCCGCGCCGCATACAGCATCGACGTCGCCTCGGTATGGTGATTCAGTCGCGCGGGAGACCAATACCCCATCAACATCGCCAGATCGAAATAATTGGACGCAATCACCGGCCCATCCCCCTGCTGCATCCCGGTTGCAATCCCCGCCTCGTCATGCTGCCGCGCCATGATCGCCGCTACCGCCCGATCGGACATCGTAATCGGCGCGGACCCGGGCGGCCCCCCCAGGCATTTCTGCAACCCCGCCGTCGCCACGTCGATGTTCCACCCATCCGTCTCGAACGGCATCCCTCCCAACGTCGCCGTCGCATCCACATACAACAGAACATCATGCTTGCGGCACAAAGCCCCGAGCTCCGCCAAAGGCTGCGCCGTCGTGGCGGACGTATCCCCATGCACCGCCGCCACCAGCCCCGGCCGATGCTCCAGAATCGCCGCCTCGATCCGCTCAACGCTAACGACCGTCCCCCAATCCGCATCCACCGGGCACGGCACGCCCCCACACCGCGAAACGATCTCCGTCAGCAACAACCCGAAACGCCCGATACGCGGAATCACCACCTTCATCCCCGGTACCACCAGAGAAACCAACGCCGCCTCGATCGCCGCCCGGGCCGATCCGTTCACCAGCAGGGTCTGCCTGTTCTCCGTCCGGAACACCTGCCGATACAGCGCCATGGTCTCGTCCATGCACGCCGTCATCTCCGGGTCCATCTGCCCGATCACATCCGTCGCCATCGCCCGCAACACGCGCGGATGCACATTCGCCGGCCCCGCCCCCATCAACAGACGCGAAGGAACATTAAGCTGACCGAAAAACTGATTCATAAAACCGCCTGAAACCGGATCATGGAAAATGCCAAAATATGATGCGCCAGATCATTTCCAAAAACCACACCCTCACCACGCCGCTACCACCCCGTCGCTCCTCGGGTCTGAAGCCCCCTCGATCAAACCGTCCGCATGGCGCACCAAAGCCCCCGCATGGCCCATCATCGAGTCGAACGCAGCCACCTCGACCGGCGCATGGCCCCGCTCCCGCAACCCTTTCTTCAATGCCTCATCCATCCGGCCTTCAATCTTCAAACCCGTTACGGTCTCTCCCCACGTCCGCCCCAGCAGCCAGCGCGGCGCCGTCACCGCCGGCTGCAAGGCCTGCCCACCCCAGACATAACGCGAAAACACCGCCGCCTGCGTCTGCGGCTGCCCCTCGCCCCCCATCGTCCCATACGCCAGCACCCGCCCGTCATGCAGTCGCGCCAAGGCCGGATTCAACGTGTGAAACGGCTTGCGCCCCGCAGCAAACCGGTTCGGCCCAGCATCCCCCAACGAAAAACTCGCCCCCCGATTCTGCCACACAATCCCCGTCCGCGGCAGAACAACCCCCGAACCGAACTCGAAATAAATACTCTGGATCACACTCACGGCGCACCCGTTGGAATCCACCACGCCAAACCACGTCGTATCCCCCCCACCCGAAGGATGCGGCCAGGGCGCCGCCCGCCCCGGATCGATCTCCGCCACCATCCTCCGCAACGCCGCGTCATCATCCAGCAAACCCTGCGGATCACATGCCACAAACGCCGGATCGCCAATCTCCGCATCCCGATACCGAAACGCCAGCTTCGTCGCCTCGATCACCGCATGAAGCCCCTCGGGCGTATCCACGTCCCGCGCCCCATACCGGTCCAGCAATGCCAGAATGAGCAACGAAGCCGCCCCCTGCGTCGGCGGCGTCATGTTATATACCCGCCCACAGGACAGATCGGCCCGGAGCGGCTCAACCCACGCGCTCCGATGCGCCGCCAGATCCTCCCGCGTCACCGGCGCCCCGGCCGCCGCCAGATCCTCCGCCAGCAACGCCCCCACCACCCCACGATAAAACGTATCCAGACCGTCCCGGCCCAGAACCCGCAACGTCTCGGCCAACGCCGGATTGCAAAACCGCTCCGTCTCCCGCAACGGCACGCCATCCGGCTCAAACAACGCCGCATACCCGGGCGCTTCCACAAGCCCCTCCCGCTTCTCCCGCGCCAGATACGCCCAGAGCGTCGACACCGGAACGCCCACCTCGGCATAATGCACCGCATCCGCCAGAATCCGCGCCAGCGGCAACGGCCGCCCCAGTTGCTCCCCCGCCCGCTCCAGCGCCAATGCCCAGCCGGAAACCGCCCCCGCAACCGTATTCGCCGCCAGCGCCCCACGCCACGGCACCGCCGTCATCCCCGCATACCGCGCAGGGTCCGCCGTCAACGATGACCGGCCACAAGCATCAATCGCCTCCACCCGCCCATCCGGCCACGAAATCAGCCAGAACCCGTCCCCACCCATCCCCGTCATATGCGGATACACCGCACTCAACGCAGCCGCCGTCGCAACAGCCGCCTCCACGGCATTGCCCCCCGCCCGCAAAATATCCAGCCCCGCCTGGCTGGCCAGATGATGCGGGCTGGTCACAGCCCCACGAAACCCACGCGCCGTATGCAACATCAGGCCGTCACGATCTGAGCATGCGCAACACCGGCCTCCACCAGCTTCCGCGCCACCGCGAACAGCATGTCCTCCCGTCCCGGCAAACCCACAAGCTGCAACCCCAGCGGCAACCGGTCCTTCCGCGCCAGCGGCACGGACAGAACCGGAAACCCCGTCAGCGTCAGCGGCTGCGTGAAAATTCCCAGATTCGCCCGCGCCGAAACCTTCCTGCCATCGATCTCGATCAAAGGCTGGTCATAACGCGGCGCCTCTCCAACCACCGCGGGCGCCACCAGCACATCCGCCCGGTCGAACGCCGCATAGGCCTGCTCCCGAAACCAGCGCCGCACTCGCTGCGCCTGAATGAACGTCCGCGCCGGCAACAACGCCCCCGCCATCAACCGGTCCCGCACCGCCGGATCATACGCCGAAGCCCGGGTCCGCAACCGGGGCAGATGCAACGCTCCGCCCTCCGCCGCCGTAATCAGGAACGCCGCCGCCCGCGCCCGCGCCACTTCCGGCAGCACAACCTCCTCCGTCGCCCCCAACGCATCCAGAGCCTGCTGCACGCCAGCCCTCAGATCACCGGACAGATTTTCCGTAAACCACCCACCCAGCTTCGCAACACGCAAACCGGAAACATCCGGAACCGGGCAGGCCTCCCGGTCCAGTGCCTCGAAAACCGCATGAAGATCATCCAGATCCCCGGCAAACGGCCCCACCACGTCAAAACTGGACGCGAACGGATAACTCCCCTGCGTCGGAAGCCGCCCCTGCGTCGGCCGCAATCCCCAAAGCCCGCACAAGGACGCCGGAACCCGGATCGATCCATTCGTGTCGGACCCGAGCGACAGCGGCAACAGCCCCGCCGCCACCACCGCCGCGGACCCACCGGACGATCCCCCCGCCAGACGCGACTGGTCATGTGGATTTCGCGTCGCCCCGGTATGCGCGTTATCCGTCGCAAACCCATAGGCAAACTCGTCCATGTTCGTCGTCGCCAGCGGAATCGCCCCAGCCGCCCGCAACCGCTCGACCACCACCGCATCCCGCACGCTCGGCGCATTGGACCGCAGCACGACCGAACCCGCCGTCGTCACCTGTCCCTCCAGATCGAACAGATCCTTCACCCCGAACGGAACTCCCGCCAGTGGCCCGGGATCCTCCCCCGCCGCCACCATCCGGTCCACCTTCTCCGCCAGACCGATCGCCCGCGCGCCCAGAACCCGCGTCACGCTGTTATAGGCCCGATCCCGTACATCGATCGCGCTGATCGCCGCCTCCGCAACAGCCACGGCCTTCAACCGCCCCGCACGAACCTCCGCCGCAATCCCGAGCGCGGAACGGGGAATGGAGGAAACAGGCGCGCTCATGGCATGTACTCATATGCAGGATCGACGCTTTCCGGCAGGGTCAACCCCTGAACCAGCGCCGAATACTGTCGCAGGAGCGCCACGTTATCACGCACCCCCTCCATGCTCCCCTCCGGAATCTCAAACCCGATGGCCCGGGCAATCACCCTGATATCGTCGTCGGAAAGAGAATCGCTCATACCCCAGGCTCCAAATGCTGATCCGGCGGATCAAGACTGACAAGTTCCGGCGTTTCATACGCCAGCAGGCTCGCAAGATGCGCCTCTCCATCCTGCACGAACAGATCACGCGCGATACCCCGCGCCAGACGGTCCACGCCAAAACGCATTCCGCTGATCGAGGCCCCGGAAAGTCCCATGCTGGGCGTCGCCGCAAAAGTAAAATTATGGATGGCCCCCAGCATCTCCGCCCGGTCCTCCGCCCCCTCCCGCGCCAGAAACTGATACGCCGCCCCCAGATACGGATGGCTTCCCAACAGCACGCTTTCCTCACCATCCGGCGGCGTGAAACGGTCGCGCCACAACGCCACGAACGGCGCGAAACCCGCCGTCTCCGGCCGCCGCGTCATGTCGATCACCGTCCCCGTCGCCACGATAACGAAATCGAACCGCATCTCGCCGGACGGCGTCGCTACGACGATCTCCTCCCCCTCCCGCCGAACAGCCAGCCACGGCGTCCCCGGATAGAATGCAAAATTCTCATGCCGCCGGCACCGCCAGAACGTATCCTGCGGCGGCGGCTGATTAAGCGTGAAAATCCGGTTCATGAACCGCCACCGCTGCCCATCCGGCAACGCATGAAAATGCGCCAGAAACCCCGCATTCTCCATCCAGCGATACGGATTGATCGCCGGAAGCACGGCCCGCCGAACACACAGATCAACCCGCCCGGCTCCCGCCTCAAGCGCCGTCGCCGCATTGTCGAACGCCGAAGCTCCGGCCCCCAGAACCCCGATCCGCTTGCCCTTGAGCGCCGCGAAATCGATCGCCTGATTCGTATGCGCATACTGTTCAGGCCGCAACGCCTCCGAAATCAACGGCGGCACGAACCACGCCCCACCCCCGTCGATCCCCGTCGCCAGCACCAGCTTGCGCGCCCAGACCGTATGAACCGCCCCATCCCTCGCCACAAACCCGAGCCTCAGCAGCCCTTCCTCCCACGCCACGGAGGTCAGCGCCCGGTCATTCTCCACCGGCAGTTCCAGAACCTGCCGCAACCAGTCCAGATAAGCCTGCCAGTCCTGCCGGGAAATCTTCCCCAGCCGCGCCCACGCCTCCGCGCCATACGTCGCCTCATACCAGGACTGCGGCGTCAAAGACGGTATCCCCAGATCCGGCCCCGTCACATGCTTGGGCGTCCGCAACGTCAGCATCCGCGCGAACGTCACCCACGGCCCTTCCCCCCCACGCCCCGCGCGCTCGAAAACGCGAACATTCGTCACCCCTAACCGACGCAACGCGAAACACGTCGCCAGGCCCCCCTGCCCGGCCCCCACGACCGCCACATCCAGCACATCCGCTCCGTCCCGTACACGCGGCGGGCACCACGTCTTTGTCGCATAGGAAACCAGCGCCAGGTCACGCTTCACCCGCGCCTCAAGCGCCTCAACTCCCTCCGGCTTCATCATCACGGCACCCTGTAAAACGGATTGGGCAGCAGGAACCCACGTTCCGCATGCCCCCCCGCCAGATCGGAAGGCTGATCCCCCATATTGGCAATGATCGTATAGCCCTGCGCCTCGATCCGCGCCCGCACCGGCGCCTTGTAGGCCGCCGCCGTCGAAACGATCATCCCGTTCGGCTTCAGATACAGCGCCGCCCAGTTACGATACCCGGCCCGCGTTAAATTCTGCGCCGTCGGCTCCCGCTCATCCTCCCAACGCCCCGTCACGAAAAACACCGTCACCCCGCGCCGTTGCGCATCCTGCACCAGCCCCAGCGTCGGCAGGATCGCAGGCGCCTCCCCACGGCTCTCCCACGCCAACGCCCCGCAAGGCCCATGCGGCAACGTGTCGCAGGCACCGTCATGAAAATACCCGAAATCATCAGCCTTGATCTCAGGCCAGTTCGAAAGCGACGTCTCGTCAATATCCAGAACCAGCGCCGGTTTCCGAACAGCCCCCGCCTCCTTCACCACCCACGCATCCGCCTGCGCCACAACCGCCGCCACATCCCGGTCATACCGCCCGTCATCATGATAGACCCGCGCCGCATGATGCGCGTCCCCCACATTGACCAGATCATGCGGCAGACTCTGCGAAAGCGGCTGCGCGGCACAGCCTGCCAGTCCGCACAGAAGTGCAAGCGCATACCAGCCTTTGCGCCGCGCGTTTCGCGGGGCGCCGCCCCGCCCCCCGGAAGGGGACGCGCCCCCTTCACCCCGATTCGGAAAACCAAAGGGTTTCAAAAGGGCGACCGCCCTTTCGTGGGGGTTCAGGGGCAAAGGCCCTGATGAATGCCCCATCACATGCCCCCCTTCCGCAATCCCGCCGCCCGCATATCCGGCCCGAAACAAGGCCGCCGAACATATTTCCCATCCCCGCGCCGCGCCCGCAAATCCCCCCCGACATAGGCCAGCCGCCCACCGCTGATCGCCGCCTGCGTCACACCCGTCACATTCATCCCCTCGAACACATTGTAATCCACCCGCTGCCGATGCGTCTTCGCCGAGATCGTCCGGCTCCCCTCCGCATCCCACAACACCAGATCCGCATCCGCCCCCACGGAAACGCTCCCCTTACGCGGATAGATATTGAAAATCTTCGCCGTATTGGCGGACGTCACCGCCACGAACTCCTGCGGCGTCAACCGCCCCGTTCGCACGCCATGATGCCACAACACGCTCATCCGGTCCTCGATCCCCGGCGTCCCGTTCGGAATCTTCGTGAAATCATCACGCCCGTTCCTTTTCTGCGGCGCACAGAAACAGCAATGATCCGTCGCCGTCGTCTGCAACTGCCCCGAAGCCAGCCCTGCCCAAAGCGCATCCTGATGCGACTTATGCCGGAACGGCGGGCTCATCACATGCTGCGCCGCCCGCAACCAGTCCGTATCCTCATAAACACTTTCATCGATCACCAGATGCTGTGCCAGAACCTCGCCATACACCCGTTGCCCCGCAGCCCGCGCCCGCCCGATCGCCTCTGTCGCATCCCGCGTCGAAACATGCACGATATAAATCGGCGCCCCCAGAAGCCCCGCAATCGCAATCACCCGCGTCGCCGCCTCCCCCTCCACACTCGCAGGCCGCGATAGCGGATGCCCGATCGGCCCCGTCACCCCACGCTCAAGCAGATCACGTTGCAGATACGCAACCGCATCCCCGTTCTCCGCATGGATATTGCATAACGCCCCCAAATCCAGCGCCCGCTTGATGGAATGCAGCAATACCCCGTCATCCACCATCAAGGCCCCCTTGTAGGCCATGAAATGCTTGAAGGAATTAACGCCGTGCTCCCGCGTCAGAACCCCCATCTCCTCGGAAACACGCTCATCCCAATGCGTCACCGCAACATGAAACGAGTAATCCGAAACCGCCTTCCGCGCCCGCTCCCCCCAATCCCGCCACGCCGAAACCAGCGATCCTCCCACCTCCGGAATCACGAAATCAATAATCGTGGTCGTCCCCCCCACAAGCCCCGCCGCCGTCCCGGTCTCGAAATCATCGGACGCCACCTCCCCCATGAACGGCATCTCCATATGCGTATGCGGATCGATCCCCCCCGGCATCACCAGCAAACCACCAGCCTCCACCACCTCACACCCCACCGGCGCCTCAAGTCCGGCCCCCACCGCCGCAATCACCCCATCGCGCACCAGAACATCCGCCCGCTGCACGGACTCCGCAGTCACGACCGTCCCGCCCCTGATCAACATCATCGTGTTACCCTATCCCTGTTGCGCGATTCGTTCTTAGTTCAAACGATACGATCCCGCTACGGTACCGCATTTCAAGGAAAGCACCACATGGGCGTGCCCAGAAACATCTCCATGCCGCAAATCCTGGGCGCGGCGGAACAGGTCTTCGGCAAACACGGCTTCTCCGGCGCCACGATGGCGGAAATCGCCCGCGTCGCCCAACTCCCCAAAGCCAATATCCATTACTATTTCACCACCAAGGAAGCCCTCTACAAGGCCGTCCTCGAACACACCCTGACGGACTGGCTGGCCGACGCCGATTTCTGGATCTCCCCGGACCGCTCCCCCCAGGAAGCCCTGCACGGCTACGTTACCGCCAAACTCGCATTCTCCCGCAACCGCCCGGACGCCTCACGCCTCTTCGCACACGAAATCCTGGAAGGCGCCCAGCACGTCCACGCCTACCTCGCCACCACCCTGCGCGAACACGTCGCCCACCTCGCCCACAGCTTCACCCACTGGAAACGCACCGGCCAGATGCGCCGCGTCGATACCCCGCATTTCATGTTCTGCCTCTGGTCCATGACGCAGGCCTACGCCGACATGCGCGCCCAGATGGCCGCCGTCCTGGGCCAGAAAACCCTCACCGAAACCGATTACGAACGCGCCGCCCACACCATCCTCGATTTGCTGCTCCAGCCCACCTCCCGGACACTCGAAAAAACCTGACCCAACGGTCAGAAAAATGATTGCACTCCGGAACGAAACTTGCCAGACTGATTTCGAAATAAATCGGCAGGCCATATCAGGCCGCACGGCAAGTCTTCGATCACTCCATCATCACGGTCTCTGGCCGGCTGTCATACGGGAGCTTGGAATGTCCGGAACACTCTCCATCGCAAAAGCACGTCTTTCGGAAGACATGCTCATGCGCAACTTCGCAGACGCGCACCCCCCCCTCTCCATGCCGCAGGCCATCATCGAGGCAGAACGCTGCCACCACTGCTACGATGCCCCCTGCATCGAAGCCTGCCCCACCGGCATCGACATCCCCGCCTTCATCGGCCGCATCGCCACGGGCGATCTCGCAGGCTCCGCGAAAGCCATCCTGGACGCCAATATCCTCGGTGGCGCCTGCGCCCGCGTCTGCCCGACGGACATCCTCTGCGAAGGCTCCTGCGTCCGCGTCGCCCAGGGCGAACGCGCCGTAGAAATCGGCGCCCTCCAGCGCATCGCGACCGACTGGCAGATGCAACAGGGCCAGCCCTACCAGCGCGCCCCCGCCAAAGGCACCCGCATCGCCATCGTCGGCGCAGGCCCGGCCGGCCTCGCCTGCGCCCACCGCCTCGCCATGCACGGCCACGACGTCACGATCTACGATCGCCGCCCCAAACCCGGCGGCCTCAACGAATACGGCATCGCCGCCTACAAGGTCGCCGATGAATTCGCCCAGCGCGAAGTCGCCTTCCTGCTGGAAATCGGCGGCATCACATGGGAAGGTAACAAAAGCCTCGGTACCGATTTCACCCTCGAATCCCTCCGTCAAGATTTCGACGCCGTCTTCCTCGCCATCGGCCAGGACGGCGTCCGCCAGCTCGGTCTCGCCAACGAAACCGCCACCGGCATCCACGATGCCGTCACCTTCATCGAAACCCTGCGCCAGAACGCCCCGTCAGACGTGGAAATCGGCACCCGCGTCGTCATCATCGGCGGCGGCAATACCGCGATCGACGCCGCCGTCCAGGCCAAACGCCTCGGCGCCGACGAAGTCACCCTCGTCTATAGACGCGGCCCCGAACACATGACCGCCACCCCCGAAGAGCAGGAATGGGCCGTCACCAACAACGTCGTCATCCGGCACTGGGCCTCCCCCGCCGAAATCCACCACGATAACGGCACCGTCACCAGCATCACCTTCGCACGCGGCGCCCCCGATGAAACCGGCAAACCCCGCTACGATCAGGGCCACTTCACCCTCCCGGCCGACATGATCCTCAAGGCCGTGGGCCAGCTCTACGAAGATGCCCCCCTCTCCGGCGCGCTCGCCCTCTCCGGCGGCCGCATCCTCGTCGATGCGTCCGGGGCCACCTCCCTCGAAGGCGTCTATGCGGGCGGGGACTGCACCGCCGGGGAAGACCTCACCGTCGCCGCCGTCCGCGATGGCCGCAACGCCGCCGAAGCCATCGCCTCCTATCTCACCGCAAAAAAGCAGGGCTGATCCCATGGCCGATCTCCGCAGCACCATCGCCGGCATCACCTCCCCCAATCCGTTCTGGCTCGCCTCCGCCCCGCCGACGGACAAGGAATACAACGTCCGCCGCGCCCTCGAAGCCGGCTGGGGCGGCGTCGTGTGGAAAACTCTCGGTGAAGATCCCCCGGTCGTGAACGTCAGCAGCCGCTACGGCGCCGTCTCCTATAACGGCGCCCGCATGGCCGGGCTGAACAATATCGAACTGATCTCGGACCGTCCCCTCGCCACCAACCTGGCCGAAATCAAGCGCGTCAAACAGGATTTCCCGGACCGCGCCATCATCGTCAGCCTGATGGTCCCGTGCGAGGAACATCACTGGAAAGCCATCCTCCCCCTGATCGAAGCCACCGGCGCGGACGGCATCGAACTCAACTTCGGCTGCCCCCACGGCATGTCCGAACGCAACATGGGCGCCGCCGTCGGCCAGGTTCCCGAATACGTCGAGATGGTCACGCGCTGGTGCAAACAGCACACCCGCATGCCCGTCATCGTCAAGCTCACCCCCAACGTCACCAACATCCTCATGCCCGCACAGGCCGCGAAACGCGGCGGGGCGGACGCCGTCTCCCTCATCAACACCATCCAGTCCGTCGTCAGCGTCGATCTGGACGCCATGGCCCCCACCCCCACCGTGGACGGCATGGGAACCCACGGCGGCTATTGCGGCCCCGCCGTCAAACCCGTCGCCCTGCGCATGATCGGAGATATCGCGCGCGAGGCGGAAATGCGCGGCATCCCCATCTCCGGCATGGGCGGCATCTCCACATGGCGGGACGCCGCCGAATTCCTGGCAATGGGCTCGACCTCGCTTCAGGTCTGCACCGCCGCCATGCATTACGGATTCCGCATCATCGAAGACCTCACCAGCGGCCTGTCGAACTGGATGGATGAAAAAGGATACGCCTCCATCGCGGACGTCACCGGCCGCGCCATCCCGAACTACGTACCGTGGAACAAACTCAACCTCAACTTCAAGACCATCGCGCACATCGATCAGGACGCCTGCGTCAAATGTGGCCTCTGCTACATCGCCTGCGAAGATACCTCCCACCAGTCGATCCTGAAATCTCGCGTCGATGGCAAAAGGCGTTACGAAATCATCGAGGACGAATGCGTCGGCTGCAACCTCTGCGCCCATGTCTGCCCGGTCGATTCCTGCATCACCATGCAGCCCCAACCCGTCACGAGCCGCCTGACATGGCCGGAACACCCCAGCAACCCCTTGCGCTTCGCAGGCTGATACAGTCTCGTATCCAGATCAGATTATTCTCCAGAAGGATCGTTCCATGAGCCAGCATATCGGCAACGTCTCCATTAACTCCGATGCCCTCTGGAACGACATCATGACCACCGCCCAATTCGGCGGCACCCCCAAGGGCGGCATCAAGCGCCTCACCCTTACCCCGGAAGACGCCCAGGTCCGAGCCTGGTTCAAGACCACCTGCGAAGCCCTCGGCGCCACCGTCACAGCCGACAGCATGGGTATCCAGTTCGCCCGCATCCCCGGCACCGATCCCTCCCTCAAACCCATCCTGATCGGCAGCCACCTCGATACCCAGCCCACGGGCGGCAAGTTCGACGGCATCGTCGGCGTCCTCGGCGGCGTCGCCATCCTGCGCGCCCTGCACGAAACCGGCCATAAAACCCGCCACCCCATCGAAATCGTCAACTGGACCAACGAGGAAGGCTCCCGCTTCGCCCCCGCCATGCTCTGCTCCGGCGTCTTCGCAGGTCTTTTCACCGAAAACTACGCCAATACGAGGCTGGACCGGGACGGCACTTCCTTTGCGGATGCCCTCAAATCCATCGACGCCGCCGGAGAGGAACCCTGCGGCCAACATCCCGTCGCCGCCTATTTCGAACTCCACATCGAACAAGGCCCGATTCTCGAAGCCGAGGAAAAAACCATCGGCATCGTCACCGGCGTCCAGGGAATGCGCTGGTACGAACTCACCGTCACCGGCCAGGACAGCCATGCCGGCACAACCCCCATGTCCATGCGCGCCGACGCCCTCCAGGCCGCCGCCCGCCTCATTGCCAGCGTGCAGGACATCGCCCGCGCCCACGGGCCGGACGCCGTCGGCACCGTCGGCCTCGTCGAATGCAAGCCCAACAGCCGTAACGTCGTCCCCGGCGAAATCTTCTTCACCGCCGATTTCCGCGATCCGGAGGACGAAACCGTCCGCCGCATGGAAGACGCCTTCCGGCAGGACATCGTCGCCCTCTCGGAAGAATACAAGGTGGACATCGCCTTCGAACAGGTCTGGGACAGCCCCTCCGTCAAATTCGCCCCGCCCCTGATCGAAGCCGTCGAAACCGCAGCACGGGATCTCTCCCTCCCCGCCCGCAAAATCGTTTCCGGCGCCGGTCACGACGCCGCCTATCTCGCCCGCATTGCCCCCACCACCATGATCTTCGTCCCCTGCGCTGGTGGCCTCAGCCACAACGAAGCAGAATCCGCCACCCGGTCGGACGTCGCGGACGGCGCCACAGTCCTCCTCCGCGCCGTCCTCGCAACAGACCAGAAACTTTCCTGAGAAGCGGGTTTTGTCATTCATGATCTCTTAAGGAATCGCCATTAAAACCATCTTTTCATTACGAACGCGCAAACGCAGCGCCGCTCCGAAGGAAAGACACCCCCTATGCTGCCCGAGCCGACACTGACCGAAGACGCGACGTACCGGCTCCTCATCCAGGGAATCGCCGATTTCGCCATCTACATGCTGGACACCAAGGGCACCGTCGTAAGCTGGAACGCCGGGGCCGAACGCGCCAAAGGCTACGTCGCCCGGGAAATCATCGGCCGCCATTTCTCCCAGTTCTATCAGGAACAGGACCGCCAGAGCGGCCTCCCCGAACGCGCCCTCGCCACCGCCGCCGAGCAGGGAAAATTCGAGGGCGAAGGCTGGCGCATCCGCAAGAACGGCACGAAACTCTGGGCACATGTCGTCATAGATCCCATCCATGACGAAAGCGGCGCATTGATCGGCTTCGCGAAAATCACCCGGGACATGACCGTTCAGCACACCGACGCCCAGCAGGCCCGGGAACAGGAACGCAACTTCCGCCTGCTCGTCCAGGGCGTGAAAGACTACGCCATCTACATGCTGGACCCGGAAGGCAATGTCGCGAACTGGAACGCCGGGGCCGAACGCGCCAAGGGATACACCGCGCAGGAAATCATCGGCTCGCATTTCTCCCGCTTCTACAGCCCGACCGATCAACAGGCAGGCCTCCCCTACCGCACCCTGGCCACAGCCCTCGCCACCGGAAAATTCGAAGGCGAGGGTTGGAGATTTCGAAAGGACGGATCCCGCTTCTGGGCGCATGTCATGATCGATCCGATCCATGACGAAAACAACACGCTCGTCGGTTTCGCGAAAATCACCCGCGATCTCACCCAGCATAAAACCCAGCTCGACCAGATCAAAAGCATCCGCGAAAACCTGGATCTCGCCCTCAAGCACATGTCCCAGGGGCTCTGCCTGTTCAACGCGCAGGAACGCCTCATCCTGCGCAACGATCGTTTCCTCGAAATGCTCGATCTCAGCCCCTCGGAACTTCGGCCAGGCCATACCTTCACGGATCTGCTCTGGCTCATGTACACCTCGGCGAACCAAGTCCCGGCAGACACACACGCCATCGTCCAGACCGAACGCCAGGCGCACCTGCTCGGCACGCCGAACACGATCCAGAGGCGCGAACTCGTCTGGAAAAACCGCATCGTCTCCATCAGCGACTGCTTCCTGCCCGAAGGCGGCTGGGTCTCGACCATAGAAGACGTCACCGAACGCCGCGCGATCGAACGCAAGGTCACACATCTCTCCCAGCGCGACCCTCTGACCGAACTCCCCAATCGCGCCTATTTCCTGCCCCTGCTATCCCGGACGCTCCAGACCCTCACCCCCACGGAGAGAATTGCCCTCCTCTTCATAGATCTGGCTGCCTTCAAACCCGTGAACGATACCTTCGGCCAGCACGGCGGAGATGCCGTCCTGCGCACCGTTTCCCACCGCATCAGAAACCAGATCCGCAAGCGCGATGAAATCGCCCGTCTGGGCGGAGACGAATTCATCATCCTGATGACGGATTCACCGGACATGCAGGACGCCGAAGCCCTCGCCAACCGCCTGCTCCGGGAAATCGCACAACCGATCCCCCTTCAGGAACATTCCGTCACCATCGGATGCAGCATCGGCATCGCCTTCAGCTCCGAACATGGCCCCGGCACCACCACGCAGGACGCCGACAGCCTGATCCGCAACGCCGCCCTCGCCCTGCACGCGGCTCAACAAAACGGCCGCAATCTCTGCCATGTCTATGAAGCAGGCATGGAAGAAGCCCTCAAGGAACGGCGCGACCTAGAGGCTGCCCTCCGGCGGTCCCTCGCGGAAGGCAGCTTCCTCCTGCACTACCAGCCTGTCATCAACGCCGAAACCGGCGTCATCACCAGCTTCGAGGCTCTCCTCCGGTGGCCCCATCCCACGCGCGGCCTCATCCCGCCTCTCGACTTCATCCCCTTCGCCGAGGAAATCGGCCTCATGCCCGCCATCGACGACTGGGTCATGCGCACGGCCTGCGCCGAAGCCGTCTCCTGGCCCGACAGCATCAAGATCGCCGTCAACCTCTCCCCAACCCGCTTCCGGGAACCCGGTCTGGTCGCGTCCATCCTCGCCTGCCTGAACGAAACCGGCCTTCCCCCGCGCCGCCTCGAAGTCGAAATCACCGAAACCAGCATGATCGACAACATCGCCAGGGCGCGGGATACGCTGATGGAACTCCGGGAAGCCGGCATCCACATCGCGATGGACGATTTTGGAACTGGCTATTCGTCCCTCAGCTTCCTGCGGGACATCCCCTTCACCCGCATCAAGATCGATCGCAGCTTCGTCCGGGAAATCGGTCAAAGCCGGGAAGCCAACGCCATCATCCGCGCCATCGCCCACATGTGCGCCACCCTCGAAGTCGCCGCCACGGCGGAAGGCGTAGAAACCGAACTTCAGGCTGCCCTTCTCAGAAACGAAGGCTGCCTGGAACACCAGGGCTATCTGATCGGCAAACCCCTCTCCGCCGAACAGACGCGCCCGCTCATCAAAGGCACATGCCCGCCCATCACGGAACCCGCCCTCACCCCGGGCTGATCCCGGCCCGCCGGGATATCAGAACGCACCCGACACCAATCAACGCCACCAGAGTCCCCGCCAGGGAAATCGCCGGATATCCGAACCCGCAGGACAATACCCCCGCCCCGATCGCCGCCCCCAATGCATTCCCAAGGTTGAACGCCCCGATATTCACCGAAGACGCCAACCCGGGAGCATCATGCGCCGCCGTCATCACCCGCATCTGCAAGGACGGCATGATCGCAAAACTCGCGACCCCCCACAGCAATGTCCCGATCAAGGCCCCCGGAACCGACAGCGCCACATAAGGAAACACCAGCATCGCCAGTCCCAACACAGGAAAGCCGATCAGCAACGTCCCATCGCGGGACTTGTCCGCGCTCCGCCCGCCAATCAGATTACCGATGCTGAAACCCACCCCGATCAGCATCAACGCAATCGTCACGACGAACGGGCTGGCCCGCGTGATCGTCTCCAGAATCGGCGCGATATAGGTGTACAACACAAACATCACCGCCGCCCCGATCGCCGTCACTCCCAACGCCGCCGAAACGTCGGCCCGCATCAGCACGCGAATCTCGGCACGCGCATCCGGTCGCGGCCCCGCCTCCCGCATCGGCAAGGCAACCGAAAGCGACGCCATCGCAACAATCCCCAGCAGCGCGATAATCCCGAACGCCGCACGCCACCCCAGCGCCTCCCCCAGAAACGTCGCGAACGGAACCCCGAGAATATTCGCGACCGTCAGCCCCATGAACATGGACGCAACCGCGCTCCCACGCTTCTCCGGCGCCACCACGCTCGCCGCCTCAACAGCGCCAAGCCCAAAAAACGCCCCATGAGCAAACGACGTCACAACCCGCGAAACCAACAGCGTCATATACCCGGGGCTGACCATCGAAAGCAGATTGCCGATCGTATAAAGCCCCATCAACGCCACCAGCGCCTTCTTGCGTCGTACGGCAGACATTACGAGCGTCATGAACGGCGCCCCAACCATCACCCCGAACGCATAAGCACTGATCAGGCCACCAGCTTTCGGAACACTCACCCCAACCCCATGCGCAATGACGGGCAGAAGCCCCATGGGCGAGAATTCCGTCGTCCCGATCGCAAAAGCGCCCATCGCCAACGCCACCAAAACCCAGTTCATACCCGATATTCCATTCCAGCACCCTTTTTCAGATCGTTCTGGCCGCGTTCTCTCTTTCCGCCGCCGTCACTTCGTGTCAGCTTCCGCATGAGGCATTTTTCGAGACGATCCGCGCCCATGATGCAAGCCCCAACATCACATCGCGCCACGAACAACGGTTGAACCATGACTTTGCACGAGACCAATCACGACGCACTCTGGCTCCCCTTCACGGCCAATCGTCAGTTCCGCGCCAACCCGCGCATGCTCGTCTCCGCCAATGGCATGTACTACAAGGACCAGACCGGCCGTGACGTGCTGGACGGATGCGCCGGCCTCTGGTGCGTCAACGCCGGTCACTGCCGTCCCAAAATCGTCGAGGCCGTGCAGAAAACCGTCGCCGAACTCGATTTCGCACCCGCCTTCCAGATGGCCCACCCCCTCGCCTTCGAAGCGGCGGACCGCCTCGCCAAACTCGCCCCGGGCGATCTAAACCACGTCCTGTTCTGCAACTCCGGCTCCGAAGCGGGAGACACCGCCCTCAAGATCGCCCTCGCCTACCATCGCCTGCGCGGCGAAGGTGCCCGCACCCGCCTGATCGGCCGGGAACGCGGCTATCATGGCGTCGGATTCGGCGGAATCTCCGTCGGCGGCATCTCCGGAAACCGCAAACTCTACGGCTCCCTCCTCAACGGCGTGGACCACCTCCCCCACACGCTGGACATGCGCCGCAACGCCTTCTCGCGCGGCCTGCCCCAGCACGGCGCCGAACTGGCGGACGAACTCGAACGAATCGTCGCCCTGCACGATGCCTCCACCATCGCCGCCGTCATCGTCGAACCGATGGCCGGCTCCACCGGCGTCCTCCCGCCCCCGGTCGGTTACCTCAAGCGCCTGCGCGAGATCTGCACCAAACACGGCATCCTGCTGATCTTCGACGAAGTCATCACCGGCTTTGGTCGCCTCGGCGGCCCAGCCTTCGCCGCCGAGAAATACGGCGTCACCCCCGACATCCTCACCTGCGCCAAGGGCCTCACCAACGGCACCGTCCCCATGGGCGCCGCCATCATGGCCGATCACGTCTTCGAAGCCTTCATGCAAGGCCCTGAAACCGCCATCGACCTGCCACACGGTTACACCTACACCGCCCACCCGATGGCCTGCGCCGCCGCCATCGCAACCCTGGACACTTACGCCGACGAACATCTCTTCGAACGCGCCGAAGCCCTCTCCGGCTATTTCGAAGACGCCGCCCACAGCCTGAAAAACGCTCCTCATGTCGTCGATATCCGCAATGTCGGCCTCGTCGCCGGCATCGAACTCGCCCCCCGCAACACCCCCACCACCCGCGCCTACGAAGTCTTCGAACGCGCCTTCCACAAGGGCCTGCTGCTTCGCTACACGGGTGACATCATCGCCATCTCCCCGCCCCTCATCATCGAGAAAAACGAGATCGACCGCATCTTCAGCATCATCGGCGATATCCTGCACGATCTCGCATGACCACCCCCACACACATCCTCCAGGCCGACCCAAACCTCTGCAATGAAGACCTCGCCCCGGTCCCGCCCGAAAAGCGGGATTGGTCATGGCTCAACATGGCTACCGTCTGGATGGGCATGGTCCACAACGTCGTGGTCTATGAAGGCGCCGCCGGGCTGATGGCGCTCGGCTTCTCTGCCGTGGAATGCCTCGAAGTCGTCGCCGTCGCCTATTTCGTCCTCTTCATCACCATGTGGTTCAACGCCCGCGCCGGAACGCGCTACGGCATCCCCTTCTGCGTGCTGATCCGCTCCGCATTCGGCCCACGCGGCGCACAGGTGCCCGTCGTCCTGCGCGGCTTCTGCGCCATCTTCTGGTTCTCCGTGCAGGCCTATGCCGCCACACAGGCCATCGACGCCATCGTCGGCACCGTCATCCCCGGCTGGAATGCCATAAACACCCCGGTACTCGGCATGGCCACGCATCGCTGGGGCGCCATGATCCTCGTCTGGGGGCTACACGCCTGGATCATGAACCACGGCATCAGTCGCATCCGCAATTTCGAACTGGTCGCAGGCCCCGCCGTCATCATGGTCGGCGCCCTCGCCACCGGCTGGGGCCTGTCCGTCGCACACGGCACCGGCCCCCTCTTCGCCGTCCCCTCCCGCCTGCACGGCTGGCACTTCGTCAGCGCCTTCGCCATGGGCGTCACCGGCATGATCGGCATGTGGGCCACCTTCGCCGTCAACATCCCGGACCTCTCCCGCTTCGTCCGCTCCGAACGCGATCAGGTCATCGGCCAGGCCATCGGCCTCCCCATCACCGCCCTCGTCTTCACCCCCATGGCCATCATCACGACCTCGGCCACCATCCTCCTGTTCGGCCACGCCATCTGGAACCCCGTTGAACTCCTGCTCGCCCTCCACAAACCCTGGATCACCGTCACAGGCGGCGCCGTCATCGTTCTCGCCACCCTCTCCGTCAACGTCGTCGCCAACATCCTCCCCGCCTGTTACGACCTCATCAACCTCTCCCCCAAACACCTCAACTTCCAGCGCGCCGGCATCCTCGTCCTCATCCTCGGCCTGTTCTTCGCCCCCTGGCTCTGGTTCGACGAAGCCGAAAGCATCTACCGCGCGCTCGACATCATCAGCGGCCTCCTCGGCCCCGTCACCGGAATCATGCTGGCCGATTTCTTCTGGCTCCGTCGCCAGCGCCTCACCGTGGAAGACCTCTACCGATACGACGGCCAGTACAGAGGAAACTCCGGCTGGCACGTCCCCGCCCTGATCGCCTTCTTCATCGGCGGAGTCGCAGCCTCCATCGGCCAGATCATCCCCGCACTCGCCTCCATCAACGCTGTGTCATGGTTCGTCGGCCTCGGCGTCGCCGCCATCCTCTACACCGCCACTGCCCGCGCCCGCTCCTGAAAAGACCCGCCCCATGCGCCACGTTCCCCTCCTCCTCTGCACCCTCGCAGCCATACTCCCCACACGCCATGCCACCGCCGCACAACACGGGCTGGAGGGCCTCCCGGCGTACGAAAACATCGTTCTGATAGAAATGGAAAACCGCCAGTACAGCCAGATCGTGGACGCCACCCCCGCCACTTCCCCCCACATGTCAGCCCTTGCCCATCGCTACAACTCCGCCACGAACTATTACGGCATCACCCATGTCAGCCAACCCAACTACATCGCCCTGATGGGCGGAGACCAGCACGGCATCGTGGACGACGATCCCTGGTACTGCCAGGCCGACGGCACCCCGCTCCCCCGCGCAAAAGCCATCGTCGCCGGCAAACCGGACGATACGGACATGTCCTCCAAATGCCACAAGGACAGAAGTCCCAAACAATACCCGGACCACCATTTCCCCGGAGACTCCCTGCTCGGCCAATTCAGCACCGCCCACATCTCATGGTCCATATATTCCCAGTCCATGCCCACGGACCCGGACGGCACTCCCCGCCCCGAAATCGCCGTCTCTCCGTCGAAAATCACCAACCCGGACCTGTTCTCCCTCTACGCCGCCAAACACAACCCCAGCGTGAATTACGACGCCACCCGAACCGCCCCCGATTTCCGCACCCATAACAAGACCGACACACAGTTCTTTCAGGACGCCAAAACCGGCACCCTCCCCCGTTTCTCATACGTCGTCCCGGACCTCTGCCACGACGATCACGGCCCCGGCGGCACCCTCGAACACGCCCCCCAATGCCGCAGCACCCCCCACGGCCCATCCCCCCTCATGACCACCGGCGACAATTACGTCCAGACCATCGTGGACGCCGTACAAGCCTCCCCGCAATGGCACGCAAAAACCAACATGGCCATCATCATCACCTTCGACGAGGACGATACCGGAAGCGCCGGCATCCAGGGCTGCTGCGGCTACCACCCCGCAGGCCCCGGCCAGTCCCGCTTCGGCATGGTCAATCAGGGCGGCGGTCACATCCCCGCCATCGTCATCACCAATCACGGCAAAACCGGCGTGCAGGACTCCACCCCCTACAACCACTACGCCCTGCTCAGAACACTGGAAGACGTCTTCAACATCCCCACCCATATCGGCCACGCCGCCGATGCCACACCCACTCAACCCACGGACAGCTCCTTCAAACAAACCCCCGTCCTCCCCATGACGCCCCTGTTCCAAACCTCCCCCTGATGCGCCGCCTGATCCTGCTGCTGGCCCTTACAACCACGACAGCCAACGCCACGCCCCTCTCCCCACAGGCCCAACTCGGCCAATCCCTGTTCTTCAACCCCTCCCTCTCCGCTTCAGGCCAGCAATCCTGCGCCTCCTGCCACGATCCCGCCAACCACTACGCCCCCACCAACAGCCTCGCCGTCCAGCCCGGCGGCCCCCACATGAACACCCCCGGCTTCCGCGCCACCCCCAGCCTCACTTACATCGATCAGGCCCCTCCCTTCAGAACCGATCTCGAAAACCCGGACGGCACCGCATCCGGCCCCGGCGGCGGTCTGGACTGGGACGGCCGCAGCAACACCATCGCCCAACAGGCCCTCCGCGTCCTCACAACCTCCTACGAAATGGCCAATTCCTCGGAAGCCGCCCTCGTGCAGCGCGTAAAAGCCAATCCCGAGACCGCACGCGCCTTTCAGAAAATCTTCGGCCCAACCCTCTTCCAGCATCCCCATCAGGCTTTCGAAGCCATCGGAACCACCCTCGAAGCCTTCATCCGCGAAGACCCCAGCTTCCACCCCTATACCAGCAAATACGACGCCTACACCCGCGGCACCGCCACCCTGACCCGGCAGGAAGAACGCGGCATGGCCATCTTCAACGACGCCGAACGCGCCAACTGCGCCTCCTGCCACACCGCGGGCCAGGGCCCCGGCCGGGACGGCCTCTCCAGCGGCCAGTTCACCGATTTCTTCTTCAGAAACCTCGCCACGCCCCGCAACCCGACCATAGACACCACCGCCATCGGCGGACAGGATCTCGGCCTCTGCGGCCCCCTCCGGACCGACCTCACCCCGCAAAAATCCCCCGCCAACACCCGGTATTGCGGCCTGTTCGCCACCCCCACCCTCCGTAACGTCGCCACCCGGCACGTCTTCATGCACAACGGCGCATTCCACTCCCTTCGAGACGTCGTCGAATTCTACCTGACCCGAGACATCACCCCCGGACGCTGGTACCCCTCCGGCACCTATGACGACCTCCCCCCCGAAGATCGACAATTCGTCGATCGCACGGACATGCCCTTCACCACACAGCACCCCGACGCAAAACCCGCCATATCGGAGCAGGACGTGAACGACCTGCTCGCCTTCCTCGAAACCCTAACGGACGGCTACAGACCACCGCCCCGGTAACTTCGCAAACACGATCAGATTGCCGCACAGGATCAACCCGATCCCCAGCAACGTCGTCAGATTCCAGAAAACATGCTCCAGAAAGGAAGAAACCGTCAGCGCAATCACGGGAGACAGAATGGTGCTGTAAGCCGCCTTGTCCGCCCCGATCCGCGCCACGAGAGACAGATACGCCATGAACGCAATCACGGACCCGACCAGCGCCAGATATAGCAACCCGCCAATCCACGCCCCCTGATGCGGCAACACGAACCCATCTCCCCGCAGCACGATCACCCCGGCCAGTACGACCGTCCCCACCACCATCCCGCGCACCACCGCATTGAACGTATCCACCCCACAGGCCGCAACCTTCCGAGACGCCATATTCCCTAAGGAAAACAATCCCGTCCCCAGCAACGCCAGCCCGATCCCCATCAGCGGAACCGCCCCGCTCCCGCCAAGACTCCCCTGCCCCACTGCCAGAAACACCACGCCCGCAACCCCGCAAACCCCACCACATAACGTCTTCAGGTTCGGGAAAACCCTGAAAAACAGCCAGAGATTGGCAATGTTGAATACAGTAGCCAGACTGAAGATCACCGACACCGTCCCACTCGGCAAAAACGCCTCGGACCCGTAGATCGCCAGAAAATTGCAGGAGAACAGACAAAGCCCCAGCCCCGCGATCCAGCCCCACGCCACAGCCGGAACCCGCTTCCACCGCCCCGTCACCCCCATGAACCCGCCCAGCACGAAGGCAGACAGCAGGAACCGCCAGAAAATCGCCACATCCGGCGGCGTCCCCACCTGCAAATGAATGGCATACCAGGTCAGCCCCCAGGCCACGACGACAATCGCAAACAACAGCTTGTCCATCCGGGGTCCATCCTTTCTACCAAAGCCTAGGGATCATGCCCGTCCCATCCATCCCCCGCTGTCGAAATCCCATCGTACACTATCAAGATCCTGCGCATTCTTGCCTTCCCCATCATAGGAATGCGACACTTCCTCCCCTGATATGACCGACCTGTCCCACCTCTCCATCTTTCAACACCTGCATACTGAACGCACGCCCCTCCTGCGCGCCGCCAGTTTCGGCAACGGCATCGCCGCCGCCCTCTGGAACCGGGACATCGTCATCACAACCGAATACGAAGCCCCCAACCACCACACCCTCAGCCTCTATGTCGAAGACGGTGCCCACATCCGCAAACGCATCGGCTCATCCTGGCGTCAAAGCCAGGGTCCGGGCGATCTCTGCGTCATGCCCAGCGCCGCATCAAGCCACTGGACCGTCGATGGCCACGTGAAATTCCTCCACCTCTATTTCACGGAAGACCTCTTCAACAGAACCGCCCTCGAAACCTTCGACCGCGATCCCGCAGCCCTCACCCTTCGCGAAGACGCCTATTTCCGAAACCCCATCCTCGAAAACCTCCTCCGAACCTCCCTGCAGATCGGCTGGAACGATACGTCGGACCGCATCGCAACCTCTCATCTCGCTCAGGCCACCCTCACCTGGCTGCTCGGTCACATGACGGATCGCAGCCAGAACGTCCTCACTCATCAGGGCGGCCTCGCCCCCCACACCCTCACCCGCGTGAAAGACTATATCGAAGCCTCCCTGGCGGACCCGATCAGCATCACCGATCTCGCCGCAATCGCACATCTAAGCCCGCATCATTTCGCCCGCGCCTTCCGCAAATCCGCCGGCGAACCACCCTACAGCTACGTCCTCAAACGCCGCATCTCCCACGCCGAAACTCTCCTCCGTGCCGGGCATAGCCCCTCCGAAACCGCCCTGCTCTGCGGCTTCAGCAGCCACAGCCATTTCAGCGCCCAGTTCGCAAAAACGGCCGGGATTTCTCCCGGCCGCTTCGCAACCCTGGCAGCCAGAAGACCATAAAAGCCTTACTTCAGGAACGGCGTACCCTCATGCGCCACCAGCAGATCATGCATGTCCGTCGCATGATCCTCTTCATCCTTCAGGAACCCCTCGAGCATGATCCGCGTCGTCGGATCATGATCCCCGAAATACCGGATCAGCTCCTGGTAATGCTCGATCACCACACGTTCGGCGATAAGGTTCTGCTTGACCATATCCACCAGCGTCCCCGCCTTGCCATATTCCGTCGCGGAACGGGAGGCCAGCCCCTCAGGATCGAAATTCGGAATCCCGCCCAACTGGTCGATCCGCTCCGCCGCCGCAAGCATGTGCTGCCGCTCGTCCTTGGCATGCTCGCTGAACTCGTCGGCCACGCTCTCGCTGGTCAACCCCTCGACCGAAATCGTATGCATCGTGTAACGCAGCACACACACAAGCTCGGTCGCCACAACCGCCTGAAGAATGTCGATCGTCTTTTGCACATCCCCCTGATAGCTCGGCATCACCGCTCCATCGTCGAGCGATTTCTTCGCCCGCTCGCGCAAGGTCTGCACATCGGACAAAAACACGTTATTCGGAACGTCCGCCATCGTAACCTCTTTCACTGCTGAACACTGACCCTTGTTCAACGCCTGAAAGACAGGACGTTCCGCCCCGCGCAAACAATTTGAAAAATTCACGGCAGCCTCACCCGCCTCGAAGCACCCCACAGGCATGGTCCTGCAACACTTCCCCGGAAGCCCGATCCAGCCCATGCACATGATCGTCCAGCAGAACGAAACCCGGACGCCCCGCTCGCATCTCCGGCACCATCACCAGCGTATGCGATCCCATCTCCGCCGCCGGATCAGGCAGGGACGCCGCCAGCAACCGGAACGGAGACCCGGAAATCACATCCCCCTCAATCCACCGCGCCCGATACCGCCTCCCCGCCAGCGCCACCGGAAAATAAGCCCACTCCTCCCCGACTGACGGTAGATGCGCCGCCAACGCCCGCTTCACATCCCCCCGCACACAATCGATATGAATGTGAAGCTGATCCTGCGTCCGCCCCAATACGGAATTGATCGCCAGCGAAAGGTCCTCACGCGGCACGGACACACCATAATCCATACTCACCCGCTGCCGCTGCGCCCAGGCATCCGCAAAATAATTCGGCGTCTTCGGGTCCAGCAAACCCGCACTTTCCATCCCTGCCATCCGAACCGTCGGAATCAGCAGATATTGCCCCCGCCCCTCCAGACTATGCAGAACGGCATACCCACCCTTTGCATCGTAAACCGCACACGGCACCGGCGCTTTCTCCGGATGGATCGCACATTTCCCATGCACGATCTGCCAGAGCGCGGACGGATTTTTGTCTCCCGCCCAAGCCGGCATACAGACGGACGCCACCAGCGCCAGCCCACACAATACGCGCCTCATACGTCCCGAACCCTCACCGCCAGCCCCAACGCCTGCCCCAGCCGGTCCAGCCGCCGCCGCACGCTCCCTCCAGAAACCCCGGATGCCATCTCGGAAAGCGACAGTACAAGCTCGTTCCCGTCCACCTCCAGCGAAGCCCCCTCCAGCAACGCCGCCGTACTCCCGCACAACGTATAGGCCAGCCGCAACGCCAGCCCGATCTGCACCGCCAGATCGAAAGACGCCCGATCCAGCAGCCGCCGGGACGGCTCCAGCAGCGCCGCCGCCGCATCCGCCTCATACCGGATCGCCAGCACCAGCGCCACGAACGCCCGCGCCGGATGATCGAAACCGGACCCATGCATCCGCAAAACCCGGAAATACGTCTGCTCGGCCCGATATTCAGGATGATCGAATGCCCCGATATCGGACATGTGGCACGCCAGTTCCCGCAAACGCCCGTTCAATGGTGTCTCATGCGGAAACAGCGGCGCCGTCCAGTCGATCAGCTTCGCAGGCAGCGCCGTGCTGCGCCCCATCCGCGCCGCCGTCTCCTCCGCCAGCGCCAGGCACGGATCCTGCTCCGCAACCCCCGACGCCACCTCCCGCATATACCACCCCTCCCGCAACCCATCGACGCAGAACACAACCCGCGAAGGCTGCACCTGCCGCATCAGCCGCCGCAGAACCACCCCCGCGAACGGCACGTCATCCAGACGCTTGCGCGGCGCCCCCGGCAAACGCTCCAGCGTCCGCTTCGGCGCCGAAACCAGCCAGTCCGCCATCTCCCGCGCCTCCCCCTCCTGAAGCGTGAACAGGTGCACGATATTCAATGGATAATGCGTCCGCGCGATCTGCAACCGCGCCAGCGCCCGAAACGCCCCCCCCACCAGATAAAGCGGCTTCCCCTTTACCCGCTCAAGCCACTCGATCCCGCCGATATCCTGATCGGCCAGCCCCCGCGCCGCCTCCAGATTACCTTCGGCCCGGTCGTTCAGCCGGATCACCCCCAAAGGCAGCGTACACGCCTCCCGCCGCTCCCCCTTCTTTATCTCGATCAGCTCCAGAGACCCACCGCCAATATCCGCCACCAATCCATCAGCATCCGGAATACCGCACAGAACCCCCGTCGCCCCGAATTCGGCCTCCTCCTCGCCAGACAGCACCCGCACCGGCACGTTCGGCATATGCTCCCGCAACGATGCCACGAACTCAGGCCCGTTGCTCGCATCCCGCACCGCCGCCGTCGCCAGAATCTCGAACGGCGCCGCATCCATGGACCGCGCGATCGCATTGAACCGCCGCATCACCTCCACGGCACCGGCAACACCCTCCTCATTGAGCCGCCCGGTCTTGCTCAACCCCCGCCCCAGCTTGAGCACCGCCTTCTCGTTGAAGATCGGCAGCGGATTGCGCGCCACCCCCTCGAACACAACCAGACGGACGGAGTTGGACCCCAGATCGACCACCGCCGCACGGCGATGCACCGCCTCGGCTTTCAATGGGCCAGGCATCAAACCAGCTTCGCGGAAACGGTCATGAGGTCAGTCCTCCAGAATACGGTCAGGGCGATCGCGATGCGGCGCACCATCATGCAACGTCTTCTCCCGCGCCGCCGAACCACGGCCGGACAGCGAAGGATTATGCATGAAATAGTCATGCGCCGAGAAAGGCTTTGCCCCAGGAGCCATCCGCTGCCAACTCCCATCCGCCCCCAAAATCCACGATTGCAGCGTATCCTTCAGATTCATCGTCATGATCTGCCCCAGAACCTGCGCATAAACCGTCGGATTCGTGATCGGCACCATCGCCTCCACCCGCCAGTCCATATTCCGCACCATCCAGTCGGCCGACGCAATATAAACCTTCGCATTGCGCGACGGCATCCGATGCCCGTTCCCGAACGCAAAAATCCGCGAATGCTCCAGAAACCGACCCACGATCGACTTCACCTCGATATTCTCGGACAGCCCCAGAACCCCTGGCCTCAAACAACAAATTCCCCGCACCACCGCCACGATCTTCACCCCCGCGCGGGACGCCTCATACAGCGCATCGATCAGCTCCGCATCCACAAGGCTGTTCATCTTCAGCCAGATCCGCCCCGTCCGGCCCGCCTCCACATGCCCGATTTCCTCACGGATCAACGCCAGCAGCGTCGTGCGCGTACTCACCGGCGAATAGGCCAGCGCCTCCATCTTCGCAGGCGTCGCATACCCCGTCATGAAATTGAACAGCCGCGCCGAATCCCGCGCCAGCTTCGGATCGCAGGTGAAGAAAGACAGATCCGTATAAATCCGCGCCGTGATCGGATGATAGTTCCCCGTCCCGAAATGGGCATAGGACCGCATCGCCCCCCCCTCGCGCCGCACCACAAGGCTCAGCTTGGCATGGGTCTTCAGATGCGAAAACCCGAACACCACCTGAACCCCCGCCGCCTCCAGCGTCCGGGATAGCCGAATATTCGCCTCTTCGTCGAACCGCGCCCGCAACTCCACCATGGCCGTGACGGACTTGCCCGCCTCCGCCGCCTCGATCAGCGCCCGCACGATCGGGCTGTCGCGGGAGGTTCGGTAAAGCGTCTGCTTGATCGCCACCACATGCGGATCGAGCGCCGCCTGATGCAGAAACTGCACCACCACATCGAAACTCTCGAACGGATGATGAACAATGATGTCCTTCGCCCGGATCGCCGCGAAACAATCCCCGTCGAAATCCCGGATACGTTCCGGAAAGCGTGGCGTATAAGGCGGAAACAGCAGATCGGGCCGATCATCCACGATCAACTGCTTCAGATCGACGATCCCGATCATGTCCGCCTGCGTCACCACATCCTCGGACGCAACCCCAAGCTCCTCCGCCAGCTCCCGCCCCAGTACCTCCGGCAGGCGCACATCCAGATCCAGATGAATCCCCTTGCCCCGACGCCGCCGCTTCAACGCCGTCTCATAAGACCGGACCAGATCTTCCGCCTCGTCCTCGAACTCGACATCCGTATCCCGGATGATCCGCAACACCCCCCCCTCGGACATCGCCATCCCCGGAAAAAGCTGATCGACGAATCGCCGCATCAGGTCCTCGATCAGCACGAATCGCGCCACGGGCCGCCCATCCGCCAGCGCCTCCCGCGTCGGCAGCCGCACGAACCGGTTGATCTGCGACGGCAGCAGCACCAGCCCATCCATCACATATTGCCGCGTCTCCGCCGTCACCAGCCGCATCGCCAGGGCCAGTCCCATATTGGGAATGAACGGCAACGGATGAGACGGATCGACCGCCAGAGGTGTGAGAACCGGAAAAATCTGTTCCAGAAACGTCGTCTCCAGAAACGCCAGATCATCCGCCTCCAGCATCTCCGGCGTGCAGAGCACGATCCCCTGCTTCTCCAGCGCTGCCCGCAAAACCCGCCAGTTCTTCTGCTGCCGGGACAGAAGCCGGTCGGCGGATTGCCGTACAGCCACCAGTTGCTGCGCCGGCGTCAGCCCGTCCGGGCTCGTCGTCATCAGCCCCTCGCGCACCTGTCCCACAAGCCCCGCCACGCGCACCGAAAAAAACTCGTCCAGATTGCTCGCGCTGATCGACAGAAACCGCAGACGCTCCAGAAGCGGGTTATGCTCGTTCTCCGCCTCCTCGATCACACGCTGATTAAAATCCAGCCAAGACAGTTCCCGATTGATGAATCGCCGGGGAGACTCCCGAATATTCCCCTCCGCTCCCTCCAGAACGGAATGCAAACGCGGCCGCCCCCGCCCCACCGCACGTCCCGTCGCACGCGGCCTGCGCTGACGCACCGTCCGGGCTTTGGCCGCCGAGGCGTCGGAATCGGTCATGCGAAACTCCTGTCGACAAAATCACACCATCAGGATCATGCGCCCCCACCCCGGTGTCAAACCCCGTACCCCCTCACGGTTTATGAAAGTTTTTCGTCACTTACATGCGGCGCACCCTCCGCCATCACCAGCCCCGACAACACCTCCTGCGCCATCGCCCGGCTCACGGGCCGCCCCGCCGCAAGCCCCGCCCGGTCCAGCAACGCCACCGCCCGCACATACGCCGTCTGGCTCCGTGGCAGATGCCGCCGCAACCACTCCGTCACCGGCTGCGGCACCACGATCTGCCGCTCCGCCAGCAACGCCAGCAGCAGGGACGACAACAGCCGCTCCTCCCCACTCCCCACCACCACCGAAGCACTCCCCCGTAACCGGCTCGCCAGATCCGGCAACGCCATCTCGATCCGCGCCGGCGGCAAACGCCCCGCCATCAACAGCCGCTCCGAACGCTCCCGAACCCCATTCACCAGATGCAGCAACGCCCGCCCATCCGTTACCCGGTCCGCCTCGTCCAGCACCACCGGCCCCTTCAACCCCGCAGACAACACCCGTTCCACCATGGCCTCACTCAAGTCCGGCCCATACAGCAGATGCCCCCCATGCTCCGCCGCCCAGACCGATATCAGATGGCTCTTTCCAACCCCCTCGACCCCCCAGACCCACAACCGCCCCTCCGGCCACGCGGGCAACGCCAGCCACGCCCGCGCCTCCGCATTGGATGGCGCCTCGATAAACGCCGCCCGCGTATAACGCGCCCGCAAATCGAACGGCAACGCAAGCTGATCCCCACCCACTCCACGCTCACCGTCAGAATTTCTGCTCATTCGCTTTGCGCCCCGCTCCACCAGACGTTATGAGGGCGCAACACCCGCTATGCGGGACCGTCGGGCCAGACCGGCCCCGTGTTTACATCATCGGAACGCCGGGCGCGAAGCCCGCTTCGAATGTCGGCGCGCAATCATCGCTACGGGGACCAAGAAACGCCATGACGAACAACCCTCCCGCTCCCGAAAGCGCCAGCTACCGCCAGTCCGGCGTGGACATCGAAGCCGGGGACGCCCTCGTCGAAGCCATAAAGCCCGCCGCCAAAAGCACGGACCGCCCCGGAACAATGGGCGGTCTCGGCGGCTTCGGCGCCCTGTTCGATCCCCGCGCCGCCGGCTTCCAGGATCCCGTTCTCGTCTCCTGCACCGATGGCGTCGGCACCAAACTCATGATCGCCATCGAAAGCGGCCAGCACGACAAAATCGGCATCGACCTCGTCGCCATGTGCGTGAACGACCTCGTCGTCCAGGGCGCAGAACCCCTGTTCTTCCTCGATTACTTCGCCACCGGCAAACTCGCCGTGGAAGACGCCAGCGCCATCGTCCGTGGAATCGCCGAAGCCTGCCGCCAGTCCGGCTGCGCCCTCGTCGGCGGCGAAACCGCGGAAATGCCAGGCATGTATGCCCCCGGCCATTACGACCTCGCAGGCTTCTCCGTCGGCGCCGCCGAACGCAATAGCCTCCTCCCCGCCAACATCGCAGCAGGCGACACGCTGATCGCCCTGCCCTCCTCCGGCATCCACTCCAACGGCTTCTCCCTCGTCCGCGAAATCGTGCGCCGCTCCGGCCTCGGCTGGACCGAACCCGCCCCCTTCGCCCCCGGCAAGACCCTGGCAGAAGCCCTGCTCGAACCCACCCAACTCTACGTCAAAACCGTCATGGACCTGCACCGCGCGGGCCTCCTCCACGGCTGCGCCCACATCACCGGCGGCGGCCTCCCCGGCAACCTCCCCCGCGTGCTGCCAGACCATCTCGAAGCCCATATCGAAACCGGCTCCTGGCCCATGCCGGACGTCTTCGGCTGGCTCGCCCGCACCGGCAACGTCGCTCCGGAGGAAATGCTCAAGGTCTTCAACTGCGGCATCGGCATGGTCCTCATCACCGACAAACCCGATGACGTCCTCGCCGCCCTCCAAGAGCGCAACGAACCCGGCCACCGCATCGGCACCCTGAAGGACGGCAAAAACGGCCTGCACCTGTCAGCCCCCCTCGATTTCACGGCCTGACACACAAGCCATGCGCAAAACCCCCATTGCCATCCTCATCAGCGGGCGCGGCAGCAACATGCGCGCCCTGATCGAGGCCTGCGCACAACCGGACTACCCCGCCGAAATCGCCCTCGTCCTCAGCAACAGACCAGACGCCCCCGGCCTCGAAACCGCCCGAAACGCGGGTCTGAAAACCCTCGCCATCCCCAGCCGGGACTACGGTAAAAACCGGGAAGCCCACGAACGCGCCATAGACGAAGCCCTCCACGCTCACGGCGTCGAACTCGTCTGTCTCGCCGGCTACATGCGCGTCCTGACCCCCTATCTCGTCACCGCATGGAATGGCCGGATGCTCAACATCCATCCCAGCCTCCTCCCCGCCTTCCCCGGCCTCCACACCCACGAAGCCGCCATCAACGCCGGCGCAAAAGAACACGGCTGCACCATCCACCTCGTCACCAACGGCGTGGACGAAGGCCCCATACTCGCCCAGGCCCGCATCCCCGTCCTCTCAACAGACACCCCCGAAACCCTGGCCGCCCGCATCCTGGAACAGGAACATACGCTCTATCCTGAAACCGTCAGACATTTCCTGTCCAACACATCGAGGTCATGATCCACGTTCATCCTCCAACCATGCGAAAGCCAGTCTTTCTCCTGTCATGCCTGCTGTTCGCAGTCCTGATTTTCGGACGCAATCCATCTGTCATCCTGGATGCCCAGTTCTGGGGAGAGGACGGCTGGTTCTGGTACCCGGAAGCCCATGAATACGGCTGGCACAGCCTCTTCATGCCACACACGGGCTACCTCCAGACGGATGATCGCCTGATCGCACTTCTCGGCACATGCCTTCCTCTCGCCTGGAACCCCCTGCTGTTCGCGGCAAGCGCCTTCTGTTTCCAGTGGCTCGTCCCGGTATTCGTTGCCTCTTCCCGCTCGGAAACTTGCTGCCCGGATTGGAAACTGCGCGTCCTGATAGCCTGCGGCATAGCCGTCGTGCCCAATTCCTGGGAAGTTTATGTCAACCTGACAAACAGCCAATGGCACCTCAGCGTGCTGGCCATCCTGATCCTCCTGTCACGCTCCCCTCGCACAAGACCGGAACTGATCTTCGATCTGATTTTCCTGTTACTGTCCGGTGTCTCCGGTCCGTTCTGCCTCTTCGCATGGCCTATCGCCGCAGGCTGCGCAGTCATATCCAGAAGCCCCCATCACGTTATCCGTCTCGCCATCGTCACGCTGTGCGTCTGCCTGCAAGGCACAGCCATCTACCTGTCCGGAGAACGCACGCATCTCGTCTCAACACTCGGCGCCTCGCCAGATATGTTCGCCAGACTGATCGGCGGCCAACTGCTCCTCGCCCCAGTCATCGGGCGCCATCTCCTCCCGGCACTCTATCACATGCCCCTCTGGCGCAGCGGTCTGCTCCCGTGGACCACCGTTCTGGTCGGCGCATGGCTCCACATCACCGCCTTCCGGCGCTTCCGGGGTCTCCGGCCCATACTGGTGTTCGCACTCCTGGTCCTCGCCGCCGGCCTTACCCATCCCGCTGCCGGCGGCCCCCTCCCGATCTGGCAAACCTTTCTCAAGCCAGACACCGGAATGCGATACTTCTACATCCCTCTTCTGGCATGGATCACTTGCCTGATCGTGCTCTCGGTCGCCACCCAAGGGGCCGCGCAATACGTCGCTGCCGCCATACTCTGCTGCACGGCCCTCTGCGGCATCCCGCGGGATTATCGCTACGAAGCCGAACCGGATCGCAATTTCTACATCCTGGCCCACACTTTCGATCATGCCGCACCCGGAACCACCATGACATTCCCCATCCGCCCCGGAACAAGCGTCAGGCTGACAAAGTGAAAAGTCCACTCCAATCCCGGCACAAAGCCACCCGGGCCAGCTTGTCATTTCTGCCAACCGGCCTGCTCATCTTCGCCCTCCTGATCGCCTGCCGTAATCCCGACAGTCTCATTCATGCCCAGTTCTGGGGAGAAGACGGCTGGTTCTGGTACCCAGATGCCTACCATCAAGGCCTGCACGCACTGCTGATCCCGCATAGCGGATACTACCAGACCATCAGCCGCCTCATCGCCTTTCTGGCCGCCCCTTTCCCTCTCACATGGACCCCCACACTCTACGCCCTCAGCGCTTTCGTCTTCCAATGGCTCACACCTGCCTACCTCCTCTCCTCACGCGGTCACGCCCTCTGTCCCAACCGGAAAATCCGATTCCTGATCGGCGTCCTCATCTGCCTCGCGCCCAATACCACGGAAGTCTACGTCAACCTGACGAACAGCCAATGGCACCTGGCCGCACTGGCGCTGCTGATCCTTTTGTCCGATCCCCCGCAGAACACCGCCTGGCGTCTGTTCGAAACGATCTTCCTCACGATATCCGTCCTGAGCGGCCCGTTCTGCCTGCTCCTGCTGCCAATCGCGTCAGTCCGCACCTGGAACGCACCGGACAGGACACGATATACCCGCCTCGCCATCATAGGTGGCGGCATGCTGATCCAGGCCATACCCATTCTGGAAACAAGCGGCAGCGAGCGCATGAATACGCCTCTGGGCGCAAAACTCATGACCCTGCTGCGTCTGCTGGCCGCCCAGATCTTCCTCGCCCCCCTGATTGGTCATCGCCACCTGCCAGACCTTTACGCCCTGCCGATCTGGCGCAGCGCCCTGTTTCCGTGGGGCATCGATATCGTCGCCTTCACCATTTGCATCGCCGCCGCGATCCGCTCATACGCCATGCGATACACGCTGGCCTTCGCCATCCTCATGATTACCGCAACCCTGACCCACCCGGTCGTCAGCGCCACGATGCCCCAGTGGAACGCCATGCTGATCCCGGATACGGGAATGCGATATTTCTATATCCCGATCCTGATCTGGCTCGCAGCACTGGTCACAGCCGCCTGCACCGCCCCCCTGCCCATCCGCCTGGCAGCAGCCTATGCACTCGCAATCTGCATGATGTTCGGCATCCCGCACGACCGAAAAATCGGCATGGAGCCGGATCGCGGCTTCCGCGCCGCAGCTCATCGGTTCGATACGGCCTCCCCGGGGGCACATGTCGTCGTGCCGGTCAGGCCAGGGTCAAGCGTGGAACTCGTAAGATAAAAACAATGAAAAACAATGCTTCTCCGATCTGAAACCATAAACGGATCCAGACCGGAGAAGCAAATACGCCTTACGCCAGAATCTCTGTCTGCGCGAAGAAGAACGCAATCTCGATCGCCGCATTCTCGGCACTGTCCGAACCATGCACCGAATTCGCCTCGATGCTCTCCGCGAACAGCTTGCGGATCGTGCCGTCAGCCGCCTGCGCCGGGTTCGTCGCACCCATCACTTCACGGTTCTTCAGCACGGCGCCCTCGCCCTGCAAAACCTGAACCACAACAGGCTCAGCCGTCATGGACGACACCAGGCTGCCATAGAACGGACGGTCCTTGTGAACCGCATAGAACGCGCCAGCCTGCGCATCCGTCAGATGAATGCGCTTCTGCGCCACGATCCGCAGACCAGCCTCCTCGAACACGGCATTGATCTTGCCGGTCAGGTTGCGCTTGGTCGCGTCAGGCTTGATGATGGAAAGCGTACGCTCAATAGCCATGATAAACAGTCCTTCCCTAAGGGGCCGAAAACCGACGCACCACAAACGGACACGCCCGTATCACCGCGCCAGATAGAACAAAACCACACACTTCGATAGCCCCACCGTCATCCCGGCCACGCCTCGCAAACCTCCCCCGGCAATTCCGGCGCAATATCCACCCAGGGCAGTCGCGTCTCCACCGCATAATGCTTGACCGGCCGATACGCCCCCGGATCATCCAGAGACCCCACCGTCACCGCCAGATGGTCCGAAACATCCGCCCGATAATACAGCGCAGATCCACACGTCCCACAAAACCCCCGCACCGCAATCGGCGAAGACCGATACACCGAAGGCAACCCCTTCACCCACCTCAACGCCTCATCCTGAACCGGCACGTACACCCCAAATGCCCCGCCCGTCGCCTTCCGGCACATCCCTCAATGGCAGAAATCCCCCGTCAACGGCACCGACTCCGCCCTGAATTCATACCGGACCGCTCTGCACAAACACCCGCCCATCACCATCACTTCCCTCCTTCCTCCATCAAACTCCGCACCGGCGGCGTCCCCTCCTTCATCTCCCCAGCCGCCAGAACCCTGGACCGGCCATCGATCAGATACCCCACCCCAAACGTCCCGCCACTACATGCAATCAAAACACACAACACCAGAAAATACCCGAAAAACCCCGCCGCAACCCCCGCCCCATACCATTCGAACACCGGCAGAAGCCTGTCCTGCGGCACGTTCAGAAACTTCAGCGCCGCCCCGCCCCCAATTACCGAAAGTACCCCCTTGAAATCGGCAAAACTCACCTCTTTCCGATACCGGTTATCGAAATACAGATACCACCCCAGAACTGCCCCAAATCCAAAAACGCCGATCATCTCGCCCTCGCACACATCACGCTGCCATAAACCTCCAACCACCCTTGAAAACAAAGAGGTTGTCTCAAAAGTTTCGATGGCGAGCGGAAGCGTGCCTCAGGCACGCGTCTGACGCTGGTTTTCGAGCATCGGAGCGAAGCGGCCTTCAAGGCCGTGATTACCGAAGCCCGGGAAACTTATCACAAAGCGCCCTCAAGCCGCCGTCAGCGAGACTTTTGAGTCAGCCTCAAAGCAAATCCAGTCGCCCACTTGCATCCAGCCCCACCCTCCCCGAAGATCACGCCCCCACTCTGGAGCCGTTCCCCCCGTGAGCCTGCTGACCATCACCGACCTGACCCTCCGGATCGCAGGCCGCCCCCTGCTCGAAGGCGCCTCCCTCGCCGTCGATCCCGGCCGCAAGATCGGTCTCGTCGGCCGCAACGGCGCCGGAAAATCCACCCTCCTCGCCGCCATCGCCGGCGACATCGCCCCCGACGGCGGCACCATCGCCCTCTCCGCACGCGCCAGCATGGGCCGCGTCAAACAGGAAGCCCCCAGCGGCTCCGCCTCCCTCGTCGAAACCGTCCTCGCCGGAGACCTGGAACGTGCCCGCCTCCTGTACGAAGCCGATACCACTACGGACGCCACCAAACTCGCCGATATCCACGAACGCCTCCTCACCATAGACGCCCACAGCGCCCCCGCCCGCGCCAGCACCATCCTCTCCGGCCTCGGCTTCGATCACGACGCCCAATCCCGCCCCGTCTCGGATTTTTCCGGCGGCTGGCGGATGCGCGTCGCCCTCGCCACCGCCCTGTTCCTCAATCCAGACCTCCTGCTGCTGGACGAACCCACCAACCATCTCGATATCGAGGCCGCCCTCTGGCTCGAAGGCTGGCTCCAGAAATTCTCCGGCGCCGCCATCATCGTCAGCCATGACCGCGGCCTGCTCGACGCCTGCGTGGACGCCATCGCCCATCTGGATCGCGGCAAGCTCTCCCTCACCCCCGGCGGCTACGAGGAATTCGTCCGCATCCGCACCGAACAGGCCCTGCAACAGAACCGCGCCGCAGAACGCGTCGCCGCCCAACGCGCCCACATGCAGGACTTCGTAGACCGCTTCCGCGCCAAGGCCACCAAGGCCCGGCAGGCCCAGGCCCGCCTCAAGGCCCTCGAAAAACTCCCGCAAATCGATTCCGTCGTCGAAGACACCCCCCAGAAATTCGACTTCCCCGCCCCCTCGCCACTCCCACCCCCCATGCTCAGCCTCGATCGCGTCAGTATCGGCTACGGCGATCGCGTGGTGCTGAAAAACCTCTCGATGCGCCTCGACATAGAAGACCGCATTGCCCTCCTCGGCCAGAACGGGCGCGGCAAATCCACCTTCGCCAAACTCCTCGCCGGTCGCCTCACCCCCATGTCCGGCACCGTCAGCCATTCCCCCAAGCTCCGCATCGGATACTTCGCCCAGCACCAGACGGACGAACTCGTCCTCACCGAAACCCCCGTCGCCCACATGGCCCGCGCCATGCCGGACGCCCCCCCCACCGCCCTCCGCTCCCAGCTCGCTCGCTTCGGGCTGGACGCGGACCGCGCCGATACGAAAGTCGGCGAACTCTCGGGCGGTGAAAAAGCCCGCCTCCTCCTCGCTCTCGCTACGCGCGACGCTCCGCACCTGCTCCTGCTGGACGAACCCACCAACCATCTCGATCTGGACGCGCGAGACGCGCTCATCCGCGCCCTCACCGCCTTCGAAGGCGCCGTCATCCTCATCAGTCACGACGCCCACCTCGTGGAATCCGTGGCCGACAGCCTCTGGCTGGTCGAAAACGAAACCATCGCCCCGTTCCAGGGAGACATGCCCGCCTACCGGGACTGGCTGATCGAACGCGCCCGCGCCGCCCGCACAGAAGACAATCCCCGCGCCACCACCACACCCGCCAGAAAGAACGAACGCAAGGACCGCGCCGAAACCCGCAAGGCCCAGGCCCCCCTTCGCAAGCAGGCCCGCGCCGCCGAACAACTCCTGACGCAACTCAGCCAGGAACGCGCCACCCTCGAAGCCAGACTGGCCGATCCCAAACTCTACGAACGCGGCGACAGCCAGGAAATCACCCGCATCAACGCCCGCCTCGGCGCCCTCACAAAACAGGCCGACGCCGCCGAGGAAGCCTGGCTCGCCGCCGAAGCCGAACTCGAAGCCGCAGAGTCCTGATTCCCACCCGGGCCGGATTTGCAAATCCGGCCCGGGTACCATACGGCCCTACGAAATCTCCCGGAACCAGCGCGAACCCCCATGTCCGATCACATCACGCCCAAGCCTGCCCCTGAACCCGCATCCGTCGAACTCTCCCGCCTGTTCCGGCTGGCCCGCATGGTCGTCATCACCACCTGCGTCGCCCTCGCCCTCTGGCTGATGAAAGACGTCCTGCTCGTCGTCTTCGCCTCAGCCCTCGCCGCCATCATCCTCAACGGCCTCGCGCGGCTGATGCGCCGCATCGTCCCCATCCCCTACCAACTCGCCGTCTTGCTCGTCGCACTCCTCGTCGCGGCCGCCCTCGTCCTCCTCGCCTGGAGCAGCGGCCCCCGCATCGGCGAACAGTTCGTCCTGCTCAAACAGGTCGTCCTCTCCCAGATCGGCACCTGGCACGACAAGCTGAACGCCAACACATGGGGCCGAATGGCGCTCGATCACGTCCCCACAACCCTCGGCGGCAACGAACAGAACGGCGCCAGCTTCGGCTCGGCCTTCGCAGGCTCCGTCACCGGCATCCTCAGCTCAGCCTTCGGCGTCCTCGGCACCCTCCTCGTCATCCTCATCGCCGGCCTCTACTTCGCCCTCTCCCCCGCCCTCTACGTCAACGGCCTGCTCCGCCTCTTCCCGGTCTCCTACCGCCCCACAGCCCGCACCCTCGTCCTCGCCACCGGAAGCACCCTCTGGGCATGGACCGCCGGGCAGGCGCTGGACATGGCAGTCGTCGGCCTGTTCTCCGGCATCGGCCTCTACTTCATCGGCGTCCCGCTCGCCCTCGCGCTGGGATTCCTCGCAGGCCTGTGCAACTTCATCCCCTATATCGGCGCCATCATGGGCGCCGTCCCCGCCATCCTGCTCGGTCTCTCGCAGGGCACGCGCGAAGGCATCATGGTCGCCATCCTCTATTCCGTCATCCAGTTCCTCGAAGGCAACGTCCTCGCCCCCCTCATCCAGCGCCATGCCGTTCACATGCCCCCCGCCATCACCCTCCTCTCCCAGACCGTCTTCAGCTCCATCCTCGGCGCCCCCGGCCTCATCATCGCCTCCCCCCTCACAGCCGCCCTCCTCGCCATCGGAGACCACGCCACGCCGGAACTCCCGCCAGACATGAAAGTCGGAAAAGCCGTGGGCGAAACCCCCGGCGAACCAAGCGAGAACTGACAGCAACTTTATGACGTAGTATGAAACGAATCGTTAACGTCTTGTCATCGCTCACAAGCACCCGATACCACTGATGGTTCGATCCCAGAACGGTCCGCAGACCTATCGAACCAGTCAACAACCGGGTGATACATCTATGTCGTTCCACGCTGGCAAACAGGCCATCCTCCGCCACCTGTCCCGAACCCTCACCAGAACAGCCCTGGCCAGCTCGACTTCCGCCTCCTGCATCCTCCTCGCCTCCACCGCCCTCGCCGCCACCCAGACACACGGCCAGACAAAACACCCGGCCGCCGTACACCGCACTGCCTCACACCGCTCCGCCACGCCACGCCCGCAATCCCACGCCCCCCTCACCGCAGCAGCAGGAACCCCGGAAGCCGTGCAGGTCAGCGGTCACCGTCGCGGCTCCCACTCCGCCGAACAGGTCGTCACCCGCGCCACGATGGACCACTTCGTCGCCGGCAGCAGCCCCCTGCAAGTCCTCGGCCAGACCACCCCCGGCGTCTCCTTCGCATCCTCCGATACTTTCGGCCTCGATACCGTCGCCAACACGCTCTACATCCGCGGCTTCACCCAATCCCAGATCGGCGCCACACTGGACGGTATCCCGCTGGGCGATCAGGGCTTCCACAACTGGAACGGACTGAACATCGCCCAGGCCGCCATCCAGGACGACCTTTCGAGCATGACCGTCTCCCAGGGCGCAGGCTCCGTCGATACAGCCTCCGCCCAAAATCTCGGCGGCGCCATCCATTTCTTCACCGCCGATCCGGCAGACAAGGCAGGCGGCAAGATCAGCCAGAGCTTCGGCAGCAACGATACCTTCCGAACCTTCGCCAAAGCCGATAGCGGCATTCTCAACCCAACCGGCACCAAGTTCTACGCCGCCTTCGCACGCACCAAACAGGATTTGTGGAAAGGATACGGCTACCAGCAGGAACTCCAGGCCGACGCCAAACTGGTTCAGCCCATCAATACCCGCGGCAAAATCACCGCCATGTTCAACTATTCGAACTTCTCGCAGTATAATTACCTCAGCCTGACAAAAAACATGTGGCAAACCCTCGGTCGAGATACGACTTACCTGAAGCCGAATTACGCCCTCGCCACGCAATACGCACTGATGCAGAACGCAGGTACCCTACCCGCAAATCTTCAGGGCAAGATCTCGCAGGACGAATTCGATAACTTCGCCTATGACGGTACACAGGTACAACGAAACTACATGTCATCCATTCGCGGTGACTACGACATCACCAATACCATCACATCCCACACAACCGCTTATGGCCATGTCATGAGCGGCGATTACGGCGGCACCTATTCCGGCCTGATCTCCCCCGATACTGGCGCACCCAACACACTCGCCATCGGCCATGCCTCCACCCGTCGTCTGGGCTTCCTCCAGACTTTAGACGTCAAACTTCACAAAAACGATATCGAAACCGGAATCTGGTATCAAAACAACTTCTTCCAATACCCGATGCGCCTCTATCAGGACGGCACGAACTACGCCCATAATTCCATCGGTGATTTCAAAGCCTCACAGGCCACAACCTGGTACGTAGACAACCTGAATACAAACACGTTCCAGTTTTTCATTCAGGACACCTACCATATCCTGCCGCACCTGAACCTGACCGCAGGCTTCCGCTCCCTGACGGAAACCACACATGGCGGCACCAGCTTCCAGATCCCCGATTCAGCCTATCCCGGCAGCGCCAGCATGACTCGCGGCCCCACCAGCGGCAGTCTCACCGCCTCCAACGCCTTCCTGCCGCATTTCAACCTCGACTATAATTTCCTCAGCCACCACGAAATCTACATCGATATCGCCGAAAACATGCGCACCTACACCCAGGCCGCACAGGGCGGCAGCGGCTCCGCATGGTCCGGCGTCACACAGGCCAGCTTCAACGCCTCCAAACCCTCCCTCAAACCGGAACGCACCTGGAACTACGTCGTCGGCTATCGCTACAACTCCGCCTTCTTCACGGGCAGCGCCGATTTCTACCACACCGATTTCTATAACCGCCTGCTCTCCACCCAGACCGGCACCATCAACAACACCACCGCCAGCTTCATCAACGCCGGTCGCGAAACCATGAACGGCGCCGACGTCCTGGGCACCATCCGGCCCGTACCTGGCCTGGAAATCACCAACAGCTTCAGTTGGAACGATGCCACCTACGAAAACAGCCACCTGCCGGACGGCAACGGTGGCTACATCAGCATCAAGGGCAAACACCAGATCGCCTACCCAAAATTCATGTACAAGGCAGACGCCAGCTACACCTATAAAAAAGCTACAGTCTCCTTCAACGTCGTCTACACCAGCGCCCGCCCCATCACCTACAGCAACGACGTGAAAGTCCCCGCATACTGGACCGGAAACCTCCTCGCTACCTACGATTTCGGACGCCTCGGCTTTACCCAGAACCTGAAAGCCACGTTCGGCATCACCAATCTGTTCAATGGGGATTATATCGGCGGCATCTACAACGGCAGCGCCCAGATCTCCGGAGACGGCAACGCCGAACTCTTCGTCGCCGCCCCCCGCCAATACATGGGCACCGTCAGCGCCGCTTTCTGAAAAAACCCCTTGCCCCTGACGTAACGTCACCCCGCATCTCTCTCCCCGAAGGAGAGAGAAACCACAGCATGACCGCCCTGCTCACAATCGGTGAACTGGCATCCCACAGCCGCACCACACCACGCGCACTGCGGCATTTCGAGGCGCTCGGCCTCCTGCACCCCAAACGCAGTGAAGCCGGCCAACGCCTCTACGATGCCAACGCCACCCTCCAGCTCGGCCGCATCATGCTGCTCAAACGCGCGGGCTACAGTCTGCAAACCATCAGGACGCTGCTCTCAACCCGCACGCTCGATCCTTCCACACTCCTCGACGCCCAGATCGACCTGCTGGCCGAACAGGCCCGCACGCTCGAAACCCGCCTGTTCCAGCTCCGCGCCACACGCGCCCTGCTGGAAACCGGCACGACACTGGACATCGAAGAACTGTGCACCCTCATCAGACAAGGAGAAACCACCATGTCGGACGCACACTGGAAACCCGTGCTGGACCGCTACTTCACCGAAGCCGACAAGCAACGCTGGGAAGCCGCGAAATCCCACTTCAAACCCGGCGAATGCGACGACTACGCCACTGCATGGCAAGACCTCATCGCCCGCACGGACACCGCCCGCCGCCAGAACCTCCCGCCCGAAAACCCGAAAGCCATCGCCCTCCTCAAGGAATGGCAAGCCCTCCAGGAAAGACTGGTCGATACCGTCGGCAAGGACCAGTGGCAGAAAGTCAGCCAGATGTATCAGGATATGAACACCTGGCAGACAGACACCGTTCACGCGCCCTTCAGCGCGGAAACCTACGCCTATATCAACTCGATCGCCACCGAAGCCAAAGCCCGCAACCTGATCTGAAAACCCGGCCACGCAGCAACACACAACCCAATGCGTGGCCCCCCCCCCTCCTACTCCGGAGGCTCCGAAACCGGCCGCACATCGATCACCGTCATTCCGGCCCGTCGCGCCGCCTCCATCCCCTGCGCGCTATCCTCCAGAACCACACACTCCGCAGGCGCCACCCCCAGCTTCTTCGCCGCCGCCAGATATATATCGGGCGCAGGCTTGGGATGCTCGATATCCTCCACCGTCACCACCGCATCGAACAACGGCAAAACCCCCGCCTGCCGCAAGGACGCCTCCACCACCTCCCGAGACCCGCTGGACGCCACCGCCAGAGGCAACTCCCCATAATACCGCCGCACCAGCCCCACCACAGGGCCGTTCTCCTTCAACTCCCCGATGCGGGACAGAACATGCCCCCGCATCGTCCGCGCCACCGCCTCACGATCTACCTTGCGCCCATGCTCCTCCTCGAATGCATCCAACAGCAAACTCTCGGAAAGCCCGCCCCGCTGCATGAACCAATCCGGCTCCAGCTCCGTCTCCGCATGGCGGGAGAACGCCTCCCGCCACCCCGTCAGATACAACGGATGGCTGAACACCAGCGTCCCGTCACAATCAAAAACCAGCGCCTTCGCACCGGCAGGAATCGCAATATCACTCATGGAGCACCCGACATATCCAGTTGTTCCGGCTGCACGATCTTTCGCAAGGCTGCAAAGCCGTCATCGGAAAACGCTTGAAACCGGAACGGTTTCTGTGGCGCAAGCTGCATCACCACCGTATCGTTCCAGTCTGCACCACTCACCCCGATCCAGACTGACATCGCAATGTCCGGCCCCCTCTCCGGATGCAGCGTCAGAACCGCATCCCCCGTCGAAGGCGGCGTGGACCCAAGCGGCCCCCACCCGGCCGCGTGATCCCCGAACCAGTGATTGAGCGCCTCAAGCTGCACGGCACTCAACGTCCGCGCCTCCCGCGTGGACCCCACATTCATCTGCGCCGAAACGATCCGCGGCACATGAACCGGCCGCAAATTCGGCAACGCGAAAGACCACAACACCCCCACCGTCCCCACCACAATCACCAGAAACCCGATGACCAGCGCCGTCTCGCGCCTCATGCCACCTCCCCCCGAACCGCCGCAATCACCCGCGCCACCTCCGCGTCCGTCAGCTCCGGATGCAACGGCAACGCCAGAATCCGCGCACCCAATCCTTCCGAAACCGGCAACGAGACCACCGGATCATGCTGCTCCCGATACGCAGGCTGATGATGCAACGGCTTCGGATAATACACCGCACTCGGCACCCCCGCCGCCGTCAGCCGCGCCTGAAGGGCATCCCGCGCACCCACATCCGGCAGCAACACCGAATACACGGCCCACGCGCTCGCGCTCTCCGAAACCCGCCCCGGCACTGTCACATACTCCGCCAGCCCCGCATCGTAAGCAGATGCAATCTCCTCCCGGCGCACCAACTCCCCCTCGAAATGATCCAGCTTCGCCAGCAACACCGCCGCCTGAAGCGTATCGAGCCGCGCATTCAGCCCGATCCGCAACACCTCATACCGCGTCCTGCCCTCCCCATGGCTCCGCAAGGACCGGTAAAGCTCCGCCCGCCCGTCATCATCCGTCAGGATCGCCCCCCCATCGCCATACCCCCCCAAAGGCTTGGACGGAAAGAATGACAACGTCGTCGCCAAAGCCTCACGCCCCAGCTTGCGCCCCTGGTAAGACCCGCCGAAAGACTGCGCGCAATCATCGAACAGCGCCAGATCATACCGCCCGGCAATCTCCCGCAACGCCTCCCAAGGCGCCGGCTGCCCAAACAGATCCACCCCGATCACCGCACGCGGCTCCAGTTCCCCCTCCTCCGACACCGCCTCGATCCGCGCCGTCAAACTCTCGGGCGCAATCTGGAACGTCCCAGGATTGACATCCACGAAAACGGGCGTCGCCCCCAGCAGAAGCACAACCTCCGCCGTCGCCGTATAGGTAAAGGCTGGCAGAAACACCGCATCCCCCGGCCCAATCTCCTCTCCCATCAACACCATCAGTAACGCATCGGTCCCGGAAGACACCCCGATGCAATGCTTCGCCCCACAATACGCCGCGAGTCGCCCCTCAAGCTCCTCCACCTCCGGCCCCATCACGAACCGGCAATGGCGCATCACCGCATCGACACGGCGCTGAACCGCCCCCCCAAGCCGGGCCTGCTGGCGCGGCAGATCAAGAAATGCAATCGGTTGTCCGGTGGTCATACTCACACCATTCCTCAAAAAATCCTGTCCCCCTCACTGTGGCACGCGCACCGGCAAAGCGGAACGCACCTCACCGTGGGGGTTGTGGTCGAATTCCGGAATGAGTCCCCGCAGAATCGCCTGCGCGCCCTCAATATCCCCATTCCGGCACGCCAGCGCCAACGCATCGAGCGCCTCAGCCGCCACCGCCAGATCCACCGTGCGCGGGCTGGCAATCTTCAACCCTGGAGCATCCGTCGGCACCGGCGCCTCACGCCCATGGAAAAGCTCCTCAAACAGCTTCTCCCCAGGCCGCAACCCGGTAAACCGTATCTTTACATCCTCATCCGGTCGCAGCCCCGCCAGACGGATCATCTGCCGCGCCAGATCGATAATCCGCACCGGCTCCCCCATATCCAGCACGAAAATCCCACCATCCCGCAACAACGCATCCGTTTCCCCCCCCCCTGCCTCCGCCGCCACCGTCCCGCGCACAGCCGCCTGCAACACCAGCCCCACCGCCTCCGGAACCGTCATGAAATATCGCGTCATGTCCGGATGCGTCACCGTCAACGGGCCGCCATGTTCCAGTTGCCGCCGAAACAACGGCACGACAGACCCGGTCGATCCCAGCACATTCCCGAACCGCACCGTCACGCACCGCATCTCATCCGGCACGCCGCGCGCCCGCGCCCGCTTGTCCAGCGCCTGGCAGTAAATCTCCGCGCACCGCTTGCTCGCCCCCATCAGGCTGGACGGATTCACCGCCTTGTCCGTCGAAATCACCACCATCGCCCGCGCCCCCGCCAAACGCGCGCAATCCGCCACAACCCGCGTCCCGATCACGTTGGTCAGCAACCCTTCCGCCGGATTGCTCTCCACGATCGGCACATGCTTCAGCGCCGCCGCATGAAACACGATCTCCGGTCGATACCGCGCGAAAATCTCCGCAACGCGCGCCGCATCCCGCACATCCGCCACCAGAATCTCACGCGGAACCTCCGCCGCCACCTCCGAAAGCTCCACATCGATCTGCCACAGCGCATACTCGCCATGATCCAGCAGCAACAACCGTTCCGGCCCCAAAGCCGCCACCTGCCGCGCCAGCTCGGACCCAATCGTCCCCCCTGCCCCCGTCACCAATACTACACGACCCGCAATCAGCCGCGCCATCCCAGCCTGATCCAACGGAACCTGCGGCCGATTCAGCAGATCCTCGATCGCCACGGGCCGCAACTCCACATGATCCGCCGGCTGGAACGACATGATCGACGGCGCCCGCTCCACCTTGATCCCACGCCCCTGCGCCGCCTCCAGAACCGCCGCCAGCGCCGCCCCTCTAAACTCCGAATCGATCAACACCAGCGAATCCGGAATTCGCTGCGCCGCGATCAACCGGTCCAACACCCCCCCGATGTCCGACACCACCCCCAGAATCGGCACCCCATGAATCCGCCGCCCCGTCTGCCGCACACCCTCCGTCACCAGCCCCACCACATCGCGCGGAGACTGCATGTCCCGCTCCACCGCCCGCAAGAACAGATCCGCATTGTGGTCCGGCCCCAGCACCAGAATCCGCGTCCGCCCCCCCGGCCGACGACGCCGCGCCGCCAGCCGCGTCGCCATCCGGACAGACCCCAGCGCCACCACCAGAACCAACGCATGAATGACCGGAAAAGTCGGCGTCGGCAGCGCAAACCCCGTCACCTCCAGCCCCACCGCGAACAACCCCGCACTCACGGCGGACGCACACGCAATGCTGATCAGATCGCCCAGCCCGGAAAACCGCCAGTACTGCTGAGGCATCCGGAACGGCAGCCCGCTCACCAGAAGCGTGATCGCCCCGCTCGCCAGAAACCACAGCGGATGCAGCAACCCGCCATGCGGGTCCGCCAGATACCGCGCCACCGGGGCCGACAACGCCGACAGCACACCATCCAGCGCCATATTGAGCGCGATACGCCCGATCGGCCGTCGAACAGCACGTTCAGAGACAACAGAAGCAGAAGACACAGGAGGAACCGAACGTTGCGAAGCCATGACACCCCCCCTATAGCCCAAACCACACCCGTTCCGCGATGCCACCCCCGCACTTTACCACCCGGACCCGCATGAACCTCCCCCCAGCCACCCTTCTCGCCGCCGCCTTCCTTGCCAGCGCCGCCCTCGTTCGCGTCATGATCCGTGTCGGCGTCATGGACATCCCGGTCCACCGCAGCTCACACACCCGCCCCATTCCCAAGGGCGGCGGCATCGGCATTATCGCCGCCTTCCTCCTCTTTCTCCCCCCCCTTCGCTGGTCCCACGGCCTCCCCCCGCTCGACCTCCCTACCACCGCCCTCCTCACAGCCATCCTGCTGCTCTCCATCGTCTCCTGGCTGGACGACCTGCACAGCTTCCCCGCCCGCTACAAACTCGCAACCCAGGCCCTCGCGGCCTTCCTGATCGCCACCACAACCCCGCTCCCCATCACCGGCCCCCTCTGGTACATGGCCATCGCCGCCGCTACGGCATGGCTCATGCTCATCACCAACGCCGTCAACTTCATTGACGGCATCAATGGCCTCGCCTCCGGAACCCTCGCCACCATCGGCCTCGGCGTCGCCCTTCTCGCCCCCACTCAGGCCACCGGATGCACGGCCGCCCTAATCGCCGCCTGCCTGCTCGGCTTCCTGCCCTTCAACTACCCCAAAGCCAAAATCTTCATGGGCGACGTCGGCAGCCAAAGCACCGCCCTCATCATCGGCACCCTCGCCCTGACCCTCACCAATACCCCCTCACACCCCCTGCAATGGCTCGTCCCCATGATGCTCTCCGGCATCCTGTTCGACGTCCTCTTCACCCTTGCCCGCCGCACCCTCGCAGGCGCCCGCCTCTCCGAAGCCCATCGCGGCCACCTCTATCAGCTCGCCACCAGAACCAGCCTTCCCGCCCCCGCCATCACCGCCCTCCACTGGCTCTTCGCCCTGTGGGGTCTCACCTGCGCGACCCTCATACTCCCAACCACCAACCTCGCCCTCACATCGGCAGTCCTCCTCCTCCCCCAAATCCTCTGGACCACCCTCATCTGCCACCGCGCCATCCGACACGATATCGGTATCTGGTAAGCCTTCATTAAGAAATCGACTGCTTTCGCCCGCATGTCGGGCATACATGTCGATGAATAGCTTTCCGCAAAGCGGACATAAACCACACAGCGTCTCTCAGCCGAACTGATCCGGGAGTGGACGGCCAGCTCTGGAATATCGATCTGGAAAATGCTGATACCAGACCTCCCTATATAGCGAGGGCACCAAGCTCTGTTCTGTTGGTTGGCATGCTCCGGAAACTTTATAACTTCGTCGAAAATTGGCAGGCCGGCAGGAGATTGCGTAAGTGAAGCCTCCCGATCTGCCCTGACGCCACCCAGGACGTCCATTATGATACCCGGTTACGCTTCATCAAACTTTTCTAAAAAGCAAAGCAATATGTAGAACACAGCTTGCAGCTTTGCTTCAGAACCACTAGGCTCTCTTGGTATAATTGTATCCAGAGCGGGTAGAACATAATAGAGTTCGACGGCGCAGCAACCAATAGCAATATAGGCTTTCTCGACTAACGTGCTCCCCTTTTTGTATCCGCCTCACAGGATATTTCATGCCCGATGCGGATTACTATAATGCGCATCACATCGAAGAGTGTCCCAAAACAGCTGGATCGGGAGAGAAGACTGATATTACGAGTAACATTTCAGGACGAGGAACCGTCGTCATACAGCAAGCCGAGCGACTACGCAGGGAAGCGCGGCGGGCCAAGGCCACAATTCGGCACACCGAACATAACGGAATGGTCTATCATGTTGTCACCGTTAAACTCTTCACACAGTGAAATTCGGCATGAGTTTCCTCGATTATCCAATCTTGGCACCAGTCCCTTGGGTGAGGATGCTGACATGTGTGGCGATACGCTTGATGAGGCAATTCAGGACGGACCAAGAGGGCGTAGTCTCGCATTCAACCTGCAAACGATTCAGGAATTACAAAAACTTCTGTCCTTTACCGATGAAGAAATCGATGGGATCACTCAAACATGGGTTCTGCTCTCGATTGACCCGGTCTCCGATGATACCGAGGCGACATTCAAAGGCCGGTATCAAACAAACCGAGCATTCCGGGGGGCAGTTCTACTCGCTTTCAAGAACGACCCGAACGTGCAAAAGCACATGAGCGCCTGATTTAGGTTAGCCCCATGCTGTCATCCGTCGCCATGATCAATAGCAGCTATCGGAACAATTGTTCCTGAAAACCAGACTCGCGACTTCCTTCACGACCAGTTCATCACCCCCAACAAAAAAGCCCCGCCCAGCCATCAGGCCAGACAGGGCTTTCCCCCACCGAAAACCGGCAGATATCAGCCGGCAGCGCGACGCGCACCAACCCGCTCAACTGTCGCCTTCGCCGGCTTCGCGGCCACCTTCGCGCCCGAAGCCTCATTCATCACGGCGCGCAGATCACGCAGGAAAGCGGACCCCTTGAGCGTGCGCTGCACCAGAACCGAACGACGATCCAGCGGATCGACCTTGCGGCGCGCCAGATCCAGCTCACCCAAACGGTCCAGCGCCCGCGTGATCGCCGGCTTGGACACGTTCAGTTCGGAAGCCAGCCCACGAACCGTATGCGCGCCATCCTGCAAATAGCAGGTCAGAAACACGCCAAGTTGGCGGGCGGACAGATCAGGGCCATCCTTGCGAACGGTCGCCACGATGGTATCGCGCAGAAGCGAAAGAAGCTGGTCGTTGGAAGCCTGAGCCATAAGACATCTCCAGTAATGATTTCTAGCGTTCAGAAGTGACTGTCAGGCCGGTCTCCCGGCCGATATACGATCCCGTGATGGAGCAGGCCAGAATGATGCTTCAACGGCCAACCCGGGGAGTTTTCGTTCCTCGACTGATAAGTTGGAACGGCCTTACTCCCAGGAAGTTGCCGTATCAAGATGAATTTTCCGGTCGCCTCAAGAACGATCCGATCCCCATATAGGACTTCGGACGTAATGAGTTCACCCCTTACTGTGTGACGCTAAGTGTCCAAGCTCTCCGATACCTTAATTCTCTGTAACAGCGCGCCAAACAAAGCCCGCAATCCAAGCGTCTCTCCCCCCTCCGGTCGCCCTGTCCGGGACGAATCATTCCACGCATACGTATCGATATGCGCCCACGAAACTCCCGGTTTGACGAATTTTTGCAAAAACAGGGCCGCCGTTACCGCCCCTGCCATCGGTTTGCTCGCAACATTACCGAAATCCGCAACATTCGAGTCAAGCCATGCCTCATAACCATGCCAGAGCGGCAGCCGCCACATGTCATCGGACCACGCACACCCGATATTGAGCAGCTCTGTCATGAATATTTCATCGTTACTGAACACGGCCGGCAAATCCGGCCCCAGCGCCACACGCGCCGCGCCGGTCAGAGTCGCGGCATCGATCACATGATCCGGCTGCAACCCACATGCTTCATCCAGCAGGTCACACAGAACCAGACGCCCCTCCGCATCCGTATTCCCGATCTCCACCGTCTTCCCCGCCCGCGTCATCACCACGTCGGAAGGCCGCATCGCCCGCCCGGAAACGCTGTTCTCCACACACCCCAGCAACACCGTCAGCCGCAACGGCAGCCCCGCCTCCATCACGGCACACGCCAGAGCCAGCATCAGCGCCGCTCCACCCATGTCCTTCTTCATCCGCAACATACCGGACGCAGGCTTCAGGTCATACCCGCCCGTATCGAAACAAACCCCCTTCCCCACCAGTACCACATGCGGCCCCGACTCGCCCCACCGCGCCCGCACCACGCGCCCCGGCCGGTCAGACCCCTCCGCCACATGCGCCAGACAGGGATACTCCTCCCGCAACGCCGCGTCCGCCACGATCTCGACCTCCGCCCCCAACCCGGACAACCGCCTCCGCGCCACCTCCGCCAGCTCCACCGGCCCCAGCAGATTTGGCGGCGCATTGATCAGATCCCGCCCCAGCCAGTTCGCCGCCGCCAGAATCCCCCCAAACCTTGCCCCCTCCGGCTTCACCAGACGCGGGGTCGTCTGCACCGCCGGCACCGTTTCGGTCATCTCATACCGATACGCCCCCATGCAGAACCCCAGCACCACGTCATCATCCCACCCGGCCAGAACCTCCGTCGCATGATCCCCCACAGCCTCAACCCGCCACGCCCCCGCAGGCAACCGGCGCGCCAGTCCCCCAAACCGCACCGGATCACGCCGCGCCGCCTCGTCGATCACCAGCACCGCACCCGAAACCCCTTCCGCCCCCGGCAACAGCGCAATCTCCCCCGCCCGTCCCCGAAACCCGGACTCCCGCAAAAACGCCACCACCGAATCGGTCAGCCCCTCGAACGCCGCTGCCTCTCCTCGCACCACCCGAACCACACGCACATCCCGCGCATCCCGCCCGTCCAACAGACACGTCACCCTCGGATCATGCCGCATCATCATCACACCCTTCCCATTCCATACCGGAGACCGCCTCCAAATATCCCCGTTTTCACCAGCCAGCACAAATCCCTTCCGTACCCCTTGCGTTCCCCCGCCCCAGAAGACAGCATGATCCCATGCAGCGCACACCGCGAGGGTCCGCCACAAACGCACCGAACTTCGCCATGCCGAAGCGCGTGCGCGCCGTGCTCGGACCGACCAATACGGGGAAAACCCACTACGCGCTCGAACGGATGCTGGCCCACGCCTCCGGCATCATCGGCTTCCCCCTCCGCCTCCTCGCCCGCGAAAACTACGATCGCATGGTCGCCATCAAGGGCCGCAACTCCGTCGCCCTCATCACCGGCGAGGAAAAGATCGTACCACCTGGCGCAAGATGGTTCTCCTGCACCGTCGAAGCAATGCCGCTGGACCGCGCCGCCGAATTCATCGCCGTGGACGAAATCCAGCTCTGCGCCGATCCCGATCGCGGCCATATCTTCACCGATCGCCTCCTCCACGCGCGCGGCCTCGTCGAAACCCTGTTCCTCGGCGCGGAAACCATCCGCCCCCTGCTCACCAAACTCGTCCCGCAGGTCGAGATCGACACCCGCCCCCGCCTCTCCGGCCTGATCGACGCGGGCCCCATCAAACTCTCCAAACTCCCCGCCCGCTCCGCCATCGTCGCCTTCTCCGCCGCCGAGGTCTACGCCATCGCCGAAGTCGTCCGCAGAAGGCGCGGCGGATGCGCCGTCATCATGGGCCAGCTCTCCCCCAGAACCCGAAACGCACAGGTCGAACTCTACCAGAACAAGGAGGTGGACTACCTTGTCGCGACCGACGCCATCGGCATGGGCCTCAACATGGACGTCACGCACGTCGCCCTCGCCGGTCTGTCCAAGTTCGACGGCACCTCCCCCCGCGCCCTCCTCCCGCAGGAAGTCGCCCAGATCGCAGGTCGCGCCGGTCGCGGCATGAAGGACGGCACCTTCGGCACCACCGCCGACTGCCCCCCCATGTCTCCCACCCTGATCGAAGCCATCGAAACCCACCGCTTCGACCCGATCAACCGCCTCTACTGGCGCAACAGCACGCTGGACTTCACCAGTCCGAAAGCCCTGCTCAACTCCCTCCTCGCCCCTCCCCCGCGCCCCGGCCTCACCTCCGGCCGCGTCGCCTCCGATCTCGCCACGCTCGACACCCTCGCCTACGACCCGGACATCCTGAAAGTCGCCACCACCAGAAGCCGCACGAAACTCCTCTGGGAGGTCTGCCAGATCCCGGATTTCCGCAAACTGGGAGACGACACCCACACACGCCTCTGCGCCCGCCTGTTCTTCCTGATCCAGGAATACGGCGCCATCCCCGCCAACTGGCTCGAAAACCACATCGCCAACTTCGCCCGCACCGATGGCGATATCGACACCCTGATGCACCGCCTCTCCGGCGTCCGCGTCTGCTCCTACGTCGCCGCCCGAACCGACTGGAGCCGAAACGCCTCCGCCTGGCAGGACCGCGCCCGCGAAGTAGAAGACATGCTGTCGGACGCCCTGCACGAACGCCTCACCGCACGCTTCGTGGACCGCCGCGCCACCACCCTCCTCCGCCGCCTCGATGACGAAACGGACCGCAAGCTCCTCTCCGCCATTACCGCGGAAGGGGACATCATCGTAGAAGGCCACCCCATCGGCCGGATGCACGGCTTCGCCCTCAAACCCGACGAAAGCCTGACCGGCCCGGACCAGAAACTCGTCCTCCGCGCCGGTCGCCAGGCCCTGCTCCAAGAAATGCCCCGCCGCGTCCAGGCCATGCTCGACGCCCCCGAAAACGCCTTCAGCATAGACTGGGCTACCCGCTCCGTCGCCTGGAACACCATCCCCATCGGCAGGATCACCCCCGGCCAAACCCTCATCAACCCCTCCATCACCCCCCTCCCGGGAGAGTTTCAGGACGCCACCCAACGGGACCGCGTCACCACCCACCTCAAACATATCCTCCACACCCAGATCACCCAAACCCTCGCCCCCCTCTTCACCGCGCACTCCCGCGCGGCCCGGAACCCCCAACTCCGCGGCATCCTGCACCGCCTCTGCGAACGCGCCGGAATCATGGCCGCCACCCCCGCCGATCACGCGCTCCCCCGCGCCACACGCCACGAACTCCGCCGCCTCGGCATCATCGTCGGTCGCTTCACGATCTTCTGCCCCGCCCTGCTCAAACCCACACCCGCCCAACTCTGCGCCGCCCTTCTCTCCCTCCACGCCAAACGCGATTTCATCCCCCCCCTGCCAACCGACCGCGTCTCCATCCGCCGCGAAAAAGCCGATCCCGAAGCCGCGCGCTTCGGTTGGATCATCGCAGGCCCGATCTGGCTGCGCCTCGATATCGCCGAGCGCCTGATCCACGATTGCGCCACCCTCACACGCCAGAGCGCCAAACCCGCACCATCCACCCTCGCCTCCCATCTCGGCGTCAGCCGAACCGAAATCCCCGCTATCCTGCGCGGTCTCGAAATCCACCACCGCCCCCCCGAAATCCCGCATGCGCTCTACGGCCCCCCCGCCCCGCTCCTCCTCCTGCGCACCAGACAAAAACCCGTCCCATACCGAAAATCCACCGAGCCGCCAAAGGCAACGCCCCACACCAACACCCCTTTCAGCATCCTCTCCACCTTCCGCGCCCGAATGCCTTCATGAGCCGCAGCACACCCGAATCCGAACCCCACCAACGCCTGGACACCTGGCTCTGGCACGCCCGCATCGCCCGCAGCCGCGAGGCCTGCGCCGATCTCGCCTCACGCGGCCGCGTCCGCATCAACCGTCAGGAAACCAACAAACCCCACGCCAAAATCCGTATCGGAGACATCCTCACCCTCCCCACACACCCACGCCCGAACGTAAAAGTCATCCGCGTCACAGGCTTCTCCGAACGCCGCGTATCCGCCAAGGAGACCGCCGCACTCTACGAAGATATTCCGGAGTAACCGGCAGAGTCGGTTCAAACCACCACCGCACCCTTGCAACCCACCGCAAACATCCTCATACCTCTGACGCATCTGTGTTCAGCGCCCAAAAGCGCCATTCATCAAAACGATCGGAGACGACGATGACCTACGTGGTCACGGAAAACTGCATTCGCTGCAAATTCATGGATTGCGTGGAAGTCTGCCCGGTGGACTGCTTCTACGCCGGCGATAACTTCCTGGTCATCAACCCGGACGAATGCATCGATTGCGGCGTGTGCGAGCCGGAATGCCCGGCCGAAGCCATCCTGCCCGACAGCGACGACCGCGCCGCACCCTGGGCGGAAACCAACACGAAATACTCTGCTCTCTGGCCAAACATCACCCGCAAGGGAACGCCTCCGGCAGATGCCGAAGACTGGAAAGACAAGCCCGACAAGGCTGGCCTTCTTTCGCCGGAGCCCCACAAGGCCTGAACCCCATACATCTTTCGTATTTGACGTTTCACGGGGCGCTGCCCCGTCCCCCGGAAGGGGCCTAAGCCCCTTCACCCCCATCTTATCAAGTAAGCGGTTTCAAAAGGGCGACCGCCCTTTTATGGGGGCCTGGGGGCAAAGCCTCCAATCGACACTTCAATAAAAAAGGCCGGCAGGATCACTCCCGCCGGCCTTCTTCATATCCGCACTACCCGCCCAAAGACGGGTAGCCGCAGACCTCAGCGCGACATCATGTTGATGCTGGTATCATGCATGATGAACAGCGTGCCGATCACCAGGATCACGACGCTGACCGCCGTAAAGATGAACGCCATCAGGTTCCACCGTGTCTCCGAAGACGTGCTCAGATGCAGGAAGAACACCAGATGAACCACCATCTGGATCGCCGCCAGAACCGCGATCGCCCCGATGGTGCCGCTCGGAGACATCGAGTGCATCATGACGATCGCGAAAGCCGCAACCGTCAGAATGACCGAGATGACGAACCCGATGAAATAGGAGGAGTAAGAGCCGTGGCTCTCCCCTGCCGGGGTCGTGAGATGTGCCTGGGCCATCAGACCACTCCCATCAGATAGACGAAGGTGAAGACGCAGATCCAGACGATGTCCAGAAAGTGCCAGAACAGGCTCAGACAGGTGAGCTTGTTCATCATCCGCTCCGTGAAGCGCTGCTTCCCGAAGTTCTGGAACATCAGGACAGCCATCCAGATCAGGCCGAACGTGACGTGCGTCCCATGCGTCGCAACCAGCGTAAAGAAGGCGGACAGGAACGCACTACGGTCCGGCCCATTGCCTTCCATGATCATGTGATGGAACTCGTTCAGCTCCATGCCAACGAACGACGCCCCCAGAAGGAACGTCACCGCCAGCCACGCGACCAGCCCATTCGCCTTGTGCGCCTGCGCATTCAGCATCGCAAACCCGTAGGTAATCGAAGACAGCAGCAGAATTGCCGTCTCGATCCCCACATTGGTCAGATCGAACAGTTCCTTCCCGGTGGGGCCGCCCGCGAACTGATCACGCAGGACGGCAAACACCGCGAACAACGATCCGAACAGAACGCAGTCGGTCATGAGATAGAGCCAGAAGCCGAACACGACGGGAGATTCGTGTCCATGCTCCTGATCGTGCCCGTGCTCCGACGGGTGCATTGTTGCTTCTTGTGCCATTACTCAGCTGCCTGTGCCACCAGTCGACGGGACTGTTCTTCCTCGTTGTGCTCGATCTCGCTGACAGGGACATAGAAATCGATGTCCGTGTTGGCGCTCCGAACAATCACGGTCACGATCACACCCAGCAGGCCAAGGCCAGCCATCCACCAGATATACCAGATCGAACCGAAGCCCAGCAGGAACGAGAATACCCCGATCGAAACACCTGCCGCCGTATTCTTCGGCATGTGAATCGGATCGAAGTGCTTGTCCGTGCCGCGACGGCCCAGCTCCTTCTCATGATGGAACGTGTCCAGACCATACACCGTCGGCGTCACTGCAAAATTGTAGGACGGCGGCGGAGAAGAGATGGACCATTCCAAAGTGCGGCCATTCCACGGATCACCCGTCACATCGACATTCTCAGCCAGATTGCGGTCGCGGATGGAGACATAGAGCTGCATGAGCTGGCAGACGATACCCACCAGGATCAGAACAGCACCGGCCTCGGCCACCAGCAGCCACGGATGCCAGTCGGGATTGTCATAATGGTTCATACGGCGGGACATCCCCTCGAAACCGAGGATGTAGAGCGGCACGAACGCCAGGTAGAACCCGAAGAACCAGCAGTAGAACGAACGGATGCCCCAGGTCTCGTTCAGCTTGAAGCCGAAGACTTTCGGGAACCAGAAGTTCAGGCCCGCAATGTAGCCGAAATACACACCGCCGATAATGACGTTGTGGAAATGGGCGATCAGGAACAGGGAGTTGTGCAGGACCCAGTCAGCCGCCGGCATCGCCAGCATGACGCCCGTCATGCCACCAATGCTGAAGGTGATCATGAAGCCAAGGGTCCAGTACATCGCCGCATGCATCTGAACGCGGCCCTTATACATGGTGAAGAGCCAGTTGAAGATCTTCACACCCGTTGGAACCGCGATGATCATCGTCGCAATACCGAAGAACGTGTTGACGTTCGCGCCAGCGCCCATGGTGAAGAAGTGATGCACCCAGACGACGAACGACAGCACGCCAATGGCGCAGGTCGCATAGACCATCGTCTTGTACCCGAACAGCGGCTTGCCGGAGAACGTCGGAACGACCTCGGAAAACACGCCGAACGCCGGCAGAACAAGAATGTACACCTCCGGATGGCCCCACGCCCAGATCATGCTCAGATAGAGCATCTGGTTGCCGCCGCCATCGTTGGTGAAGAAATGCATCCCCAGATAACGGTCCAGACCCAGCATTCCCAGCGTCACCGTCAGGATCGGGAACGACACCATGATCAGCACAGTCGTGACCAGAGCCGTCCAGCTGAATACCGGCAGGCGCATCCAGGTCATGCCCGGCGCACGCATCTTCACGATGGTCGTGAAGAAATTCACACCCGTCAGCAGCGTGCCCACACCCGAGAGCTGAACCGCCCAGATATAGTAGTCAACGCCAACACCAGGGCTGAATTGCGTCTCGGACAGTGGCGGAAATACCAGCCAGCCACACTGTGCGAATTCACCAACGAACAGGGAGATGTTGATCAGCACGGCGCTGATCAGCGTCATCCAGAAGCTCAGCGAATTCACAAACGGGAACGCGACGTCGCGCGCGCCGATCTGCAACGGAACCACGATGTTCATCAGCCCGACCATGAATGCCATGGCCATGAAGAAGATCATGATCGTCCCGTGGGCCGAGAAAATCTGGTCATAATGATGCGGCGGCAGGTAACCGGGGTTACCAGCATAAGCCAGGGCAAGCTGGGTACGCATCATGATGGCGTCCGCGAAACCACGGAACAGCATCACCAGCGCCAGCACGATGTACATGACGCCCAGACGCTTGTGATCGACCGAAGTCAGCCACTCACGCCAGAGATAGCCCCATTTGCCGTAATAGGTGATGAGACCCAGCACCGCGATGCCCGCAATGGCAACGCCAATGAAAGTCCCTACAAGAATCGGCACATCGATAGGGATGGCCGAGAAGGTAAGTTTGCCTAACATGCGTCCTTATTCCTTCATCTGCGTGTCGGACATTGCGGACTGCATGTGCATCATCTTGCCCGTGCTCTTGTCGATGACCATGCCGTTATTGTACTTGGCAACGATCCCGTCAAAAAGCCCAGGCTGCACATGCGCGAAATACTGCACCGGAGCAGCTTCGCTCGGCGCCGCATATTTGGGGTAGTCACTGTTGTCGAGGGTATCGGGCGAAGCCTTCACCTTATCGACCCAGGAACCGAACTCCGTATCGTTCATGGACAGAGTGCGGAATTTCATGTCCGAAAACCCGCGTCCGTTGTAATGGGCGGCTTCGCCAAGATAATCGCCGTCCTGCGTCGAAAGCAGATGCAACTGCGTCTGCATCCCCGCCATCGCATAGATCATGGACCCAAGACGCGGAATGAAGAACGACGTCATGACAGAGTCGGACGTGATGCGGAAATTCACCTCGGTATCAGTCGGGATAACCAGCTGATTGATCGTGGCAATACCCTGATCAGGGTAGATGAACATCCACTTCCAGTCCAAGGCGACCACTTCGACATTTAGCGGCTTCTTGGCTCCGGCCGTCGTCTGCGCGAGCGGACGATACGGATCGAGACGATGGGTCGTATCCCAGCTCACATAGCTCAGAACGATGATGATCAGCGTCGGAACACCCCAGACGGCAACCTCGATCTTGTTCGAGTGAGACCAGTTCGGCAGATATTCCGCCTGCGTGTTGGAAGCACGATACTTCCATGCATAATAGAGCGTCAGTGCGATCACAGGCACGACGATCGCCATCATGATGGCGAACTCGAGAATGATAACATTGCGCTCTTCAAGCCCCACCGGACCACGCGGATCGAGAAGATCCATCGAGCATCCGGAGAGGAGAAGGGCGGAACCCAAAGGCGCGAGCCTTCTGAGTACCGGCTTGAGCTTGGTTTTCATCTGTTGCCCCAGTTCCTACCCCAGCAATCCTGTCATCGGTGCGAAACGCGAACCTGGCACAAGAGGGAATGACATCTCTGTCATCTCCAGAACCGGACGGAGCCTCGCGGCATTCCCATCCAGTCAGCGCCAGTTCCACGGCCCGAACTCACCGAACGAACGTCACGCACAGTTGCAGAAGAACATTCTTCAACAGGTCTGTGCCACTAGACTTGTCTTCTGCCTGAACACTCCGTGAGGCAAGTCTTCACGGATTGTATCATTTCAGGCCAAAATAAGGCGCACGCTCTTTCAAACCGTTTATTATCAATAGGTTAGATAGAAGTTGCCGCTCAACTCGTCATACTGTGTAAAAAAATTTAGAAACCTGATGTCGAGTAATACCATAGCTTCATCAGGACTGATTTAGTCCGAATAAGAAAAAAGGAGCAATGCCCGAAGACATTGCCCCTATTATCAGTCCATGACGGCAAGTAATACTCAGTTATTGTCGTTCGAACGCACACCAACGAATTGCAGAACAAACTGGAACAGATTGATGAAGTTCAAATACAGCCCCAGCGCATCGTAAATGCTACGCTTCGCCGCATCTTCCGGCCCCATGTAAGACGCCGTCTGGAGATAGACAGACCGGATACGCTGCGTATCGAACGCCGCCAGACCCGTGAACAAAAGCACACCGATCACACTCGTCAGAAACGCCAGCGGCGCGCTGTGCAGAAAAATGTTCACGACCGAAGCCAGCACCAGCCCGATCAGACCCATCATCAGGAACGAACCAAACCGGCTCAGATCCGCGCGAGTCGTATAACCGAACAGGGACATGCCCCCGAACGTCGCCGCCGAAATGAAGAACGCCCGCGCAATCGAAACGCCCGTATAGCCCATCACAAGGCTCGCCATGCTGGCCCCCATGACCGCACAGAACGCCCAGAATAGCCCCTGCACTGCCTGCCGGGACAGACGGTTGATCCCCATCTGCATGATCAGCACGAAAACGATCGGCGAGAAAATCGCCAGATAACCCAGTCCGGTCGGACGGATCATCATACCGTTCATCGAAGGAACGAGATGAAAGAACGCCATACGCAGGTTCGTCTCGGCCACCGCATAAGCGACAGCCCCGGTCACGATCAGGCCGACCGTCATCCAGTTATAGACACGCAGCATATAGCTCCGCAGTCCGGCATCGATCGCGCCGACCCCATAGCTCGCCTGAGTGCCGTAATTCGGGGTGAAAGCCATGATATCCTTACTCCTGGCCGGAAAATCCGACCGTTCAACACACGACAGTATAGCGTGTCTGTCGCACATTTATCTTAACAACTTGTATGCGCCTCACGAAAAACAAGCCGATTGTATCCCAACCCCCGTTTCATGTCATGCTCACGAACCGCCCCGAGTCGGAGCCACGCGCTCCTCCCACCCGGAGTACCACCGCCCATGCGCCTCTTCACCGCGCTCGATCTCCCGCCACCCCACCGCTCCGCCCTCGCCACGCTCCGAAGCGCCATCCCCGGCACCCTCTGGGTACCCCCGGAAAACTACCACCTCACCCTCCGCTTCATCGGCGAAATCACGGACCGGCACCGCGCGGACGAAATCGATCTTGCCCTTTCCCGTATCTCCTGCGCCGCCCTGAACCTCACCCTCACAGGCACCGGCCTCTTCCCGGGGCCCCGGTCAGACCGCCTCTGGGTCGGCATCGAACGAAATGACGCCCTGCTCCACCTCCAGGCAAAAATCGACTCCGCCCTTCGCAGAATCGGGCTCCCCGCCGAAAAGCGCCGCTTCCAGCCTCATGTCACCATCGCCCATATCGAACCCGGCGCCGATGAACGCGTTGCCGCCTGGATGCAGAACCACAACCTCTTCCGCTCCCCCACCGAACAGATCGACCACTTCACCCTGTTCCAGTCCTTCCGCGGCCCCGACGCCCCAACCTACGAACCCGGCGCGGAATACGACCTGCAAATTCCCGCCCTCGCAGGCTGACCCCGTGTCCATCCGGGAAACGCCGGAAGAGTCACTGGCGCGCATCGTCCATGATGTCCGCCAGTGCCGCGTTTGCGCCGAACACCTCCCACTCGGCCCCCGGCCCCTTATCCACGTCTCCACCACCGCCAAAATCCTGATCGCCAGCCAGGCCCCCGGCACCAAGGCCCATCTCAGCGGCAAATCCTTCTACGACCCGTCGGGAAAACGCCTCCGTGAATGGCTCGCCCTCACCGAAGACGATTTCTACGATACCGCCAAAGTCGCCATCCTCCCGATGGGCCTCTGCTACCCAGGCCGCCTCCCCAACGGCGGAGACAAACCCCCACGCCCCGAATGCGCGCCCCTGTGGCGCAATACCGTCCTCTCCCACATGCCCGGCATCCGCCTTACCCTCCTCGTCGGCAGCTATTCCCAGGCCCACACCCTCGGCAAAGGCGCCGTCCACGAACGCGTCCGCAACTTCCGGGACTATCTCCCCACCTATTTCCCACTCCCCCATCCCTCCTGGCGCACCGGCGTCTGGGAAAAACGCGCCCCCTGGTTTCAGGCGGACGTCATCCCGGCCCTAAGACGCATCGTGCATACCCTTCTGGATGGCGGAGATACCGGAAACGTCATGCGCCATATCAAGGACGAAGCCATGCAGGCCTGAAAACAGAATCTGAATACCGATGCACAACAGGATCAAGGCCGCCAGACGGCTCACGATCCGCGTCCCCGTCGTCCCCAGCATCGCCACCACCCGATCCGCATAGGAATACACACACCCCACCACCAATGCCATCAGCATCACCGCCAGCGTCAGCCCGATATAATAACTCGGCATCGGATCGGATGCCGGCCGCTCCGAACTCAGCGCGATCGCCACGGAAATACTCCCCGGCCCCACCGTGAACGGCATCGCCAGCGGAAAGAACGCCATCTCACGCCAGTCCGCCTTCTGCTGCGTTCGGCCATCCTGAAACGCCTGCTGCTCCTTGCGCGCCTCGTTCTCCTCCGGCTGCTGCAAAAGCTGCCACGCCCGCACCGCCACCACCAGTCCGCCCGTCACCCGTAACGCATCGATCGTGATCCCGAAAAACCCCAGAATCCACTCCCCGAACCACACCGAAACCAGCAGGATCACGAAAGAATTCAACGCCACCGTCTTCGCCAGCGCAATACAGTCCGCGCGCGGCCGCCCCAGCGTCGTCTGGGCGAAAATCATCGCCGCCCCTAATGGATTCACGATCGAGAACAACGCCGGAAACGCCAGCAGAAACGCCGCCAGCACGTTACGAAACCCGATCTGCTCCGTAATCGCGTGCGGCGATAAAATCACCGCATCACATCCGAACGCGCATCCCGCCGCCCCAACAAGGCCGAAGCCGCACTCGCCGCCGCACTGGCCGCCGCATTCTGGGATTTCTTCACGAACCGTCGATACTCCGCCGCCAGAACCGCCCGTACCGCAGTCTCATCCTGCGGCAGGCAGCACAACGTCCCCGCATCCCCCGGCCCATTCCGGCAAACACTCAGCCCCAGATCGCAATACACGGTCTGCATCGTCTCCCCGATGCGAATGAACACCAGATGCCGCCCCTCCTGAAGCGCCAGATCCCGCAACCGCCAGATCGCCGTCACACAGAACTTCGCCTGCCCCGCCGGATCACCCAGTCCGATGATGAAGCGCGTCGTCCGCAAAAACGGAATCGCCGCACGCCCGGCCTCCCCGAACAGCACACCATTCGGCGGCCGCGGCCCGAACTCCGCCAGCGCATGATCCAGATCGTAATACCGCTCCGCATTGTCCTTGGTCCACGGCAATACCGGCGCACGACCCACCCGGATCATCTGCACGATCGCCAGCAGACACAACACGGCGGACCCCCCGACAACCCACCGCGCCTTCCCCGCATACGCCCCATGCAGCAGTTCCCGCCACCACGAAACGCCCAGATGACGCTCCACCGCGAAAACCGCCACCCCGCACAAACTCAGAATCCACAACGAAACCGGCATCAGCATCGTCGGAGACAATGGCTCCGAAAGCAGCTTCGCATGGCGGTAATAACAGGACCGGAACGGCGCCAGCAGCAACACCACCAGCGCAAGCGAAACAGGAACCCCGATCGGCGCATGACGCGCGAACACCAGTCCGATCGCCACGCACAGCAATACCAGAACCGCCCGCCACGCCAGCAACACCCGCTGGGACAGCCCCACCGCAAACCCCACCAGCATGATCCCGTCCACCGTCAGCAGGGCGTCGGAAACCTCGCGTAACCACCATCCGCCAAATCCCGTCGGCGCCGCGGCAAACGGCAGCACCGCGAACCCCACCAGCAAAATCCCCGTCGCGGCCACAACCCCCGTCGCCACACCCACGGAAAAATCCGCCTCGCTCTCGCGAATCACAAGGCTTGGCCGCACCGGCCACGCACTCGTCTCCACCTCCCCACGCTCCGCCGCATGAAGCGCGCGACGACGGCTCAACGCCGCATCCCCCCGCAGGAACATCTCATGCCCCGCGAACATCAGCCCCGCCATCACCAGCGGAATGATGTAATACAACAGCCGGAACACCAGCACCGTGCTCAGTATCTGCGGCGCGGACATATACGGCCCCAGCGCCAGCATCATCGCACTGTCGAACACACCCAGCCCCCCCGGCACGCTCGCCACCAGCCCGGCCGTATAGGACATCAGATAGATCGCCAGAAACGCCGGAAACCCGATCGGCACATGCGCCGGCAGCAGCACATACGCAATCAGCGCCGTCGCCGCCATGTCGGCACCCGCCACCGCCGTCTGGGCAAACGCCATGCGCGGCTTCGGAAGCTCGATCCGCCACTTCCACACCGTCACATGCCGCCGGCGCAGTGAAAACCCCGTATAGGCGAACACCGCCGCCCACATCGCGGCCCCCACCACCATCAACAGAACATGCGGCAATCGGGACAGCCCAGGCACCGCCCCCGGCTCAAGCAGCAATATACCACCCACCAGCCACAACGTCCCCAGCAGATACGTCATGGAACAGAACGCGATGATCTGCGCGATCGCCCCGCTCTCAACCCCCCAGTTCCGATACAGCCGAAACCGGACAGCCGCTCCGGATATCGCCGAACACCCCAGATTGTGGGACAGCACATAGGAACAGAACGCCGCGAACGCCGTGCGCCGGAAAGGCTGCCGCGCGCCCACCTGAATGCACGCCAGCCGATCATAGAAACTCAGGATTCCATAGGACAGAACCGTGCAGCCAATCCCCTTCAGGATGGCGCTGTCCGGCACGGCCCGCAGCGCATTGCGAATATCCGCCATGGACAGCGTACGCAGTTCCCGCTGAATCACCACGAACGCGGCAATCATCAGCACCAGCCCCAGAACAGCCGGAAGCCGATGCAGAACTCGGTTCAGCCTGCTCGGCGCCGCCTCCTGCTCAGGCCAACGCGAACAGCCGGACGCATCCTCCATCCGGGGATCAGGCTTCAGGGACGTCATGGCAGCGCGCGCCACAGGCCGTCGCGGATCAGGCCGTCACCGGCGCGGCATCTTCCCGCACCAGAGAGGTCTCGATCAGCGCCACGGTCTCAGGCAACCCATACAGCGCCGCGAAAATCCCGAAACGCGGCCCCTCCTTCTGCCCCAGCAACACCTCATACAAACACCCGAACCAGGACCGCAGCTCGTTCTTCGCGAAATACCGCTTCCCAACCTCGAACACGACGTCCTGAACCGCATCCGGCGTCGAGTCCTCCGGCAACTCTTTCAACGCCGCCGCCAGATCCTCCAGCCCCTGCCGCTCCCGGTCATCCGGCGCGCGATAGGTCTTCGCCGGCCGCACAAAATCCTGGAAATACACCAGCGCATGACCTACCAGCCGGTCCACATAAGGATGGCTCGCGGGAGACAGCGTCGGATCATACCGCCGCAGGAACTTCCACAACGTCTCCGTATCCCGTGCATTCGCCACGGACGCCAGATTCAACAACGCCGAGAACGAGACCGGGCTGGTATCCTGCGTCCTGATCGCCCCCCCGTGAATGAACCACGCTGGATTGGCCTGCAAAACCGCCGCTTCATGCGCCGGATCGGCCTCTAAAACGGCAGCCTTGTCCACATTGGCCACATACTCATCCGCCGCCCGCGGAATCACATCGAAAAACAGCCGCTTCGCCCGCGTCGGCTGATTGAACATATACTGCGCCAAGCTCTCCGGCGGCGCATATCGCAGCCAGTCCTCAATCGACAGCCCATTGCCCTTGGACTTGGAAATCTTCTGCCCGTTCTGGTCCAGAAACAGCTCATAGGTCAGCCCCGCCGGAGGCTCCTTGCCCAGAATCCGGCAGATCCTGCTCGAAAGCTTCACACTGTCGATCAGATCCTTGCCCGACATTTCGTAATCGACACCCAAAGCATACCAGCGCATGGCCCAGTCGGCCTTCCACTGCATCTTCGCATGGCCACCGTAAACGGACGTCTCGAACATCTCCCCCGTCTCGTCCTGCCACCGCACCGTCCCCGCATCCGGGTCCACACCCGTCACCGGAACCTGCATCACCTGCCCGGTGCGCGGATGGATCGGCAGAACCGGAGAATACGTCGCCCGCCGCTCCGCCCCCAGCGTCGGCGCAATCACCGCCACCACCTCGTCATGCACCTCAAGCATCCGCTTCAGCGCCGCGTCAAACACCCCACGCAGATAATAATCCGTGGAGGACGCAAACTCGTAATCAAAGCCAAAGCCATCCAGAAAGGACCGCAACATCGCATTGTTATGCGCCGCGAAACTCTTAAATTTGCCGAACGGATCGGGAATCCGCGTCAGCGGCAGCCCCACATGCGCCCGTAGCATCTCCTGATTCGGCACGTTGGTCGGCACCTTCCGCAACGCATCCATATCGTCCGAAAACGCCAGCAAACGCGTCTTGCGCCCCGTCAGCGCCTCGTAGGCCTGCCGCACCCAGGTCGTGCGCACCACCTCGCCAAACGTGCCGATATGCGGCAACCCGGACGGCCCATACCCCGTCTCCAGCAGCGCAGGCGTGTCCGCCCCACCCCGTTTCACAACGTGTTCCGCAAGTTTTCGGGCTTCCTCGAACGGCCACGCCTTCGGCAGCGCGCTGGGGGAGGAAGCGGCCAGTTCGACCGGATCAGGATGCAAAGTGTTCGATGACGTGGACATGATTCGTCGGAAGCTAGGAAGTGCGACCTCCGTGGTCAAGCGACTCGTCAGATTCATCATCACGGGACAAGCCGCGCCGCACCCTCTATGCTCCCCTCACCAATGCCGAAAACGCCCTTCCTCTCCCTGCCCGACGTGCCCGCCCTCATCGCCGGGCACGGTCGCCTGTCGCTCCTCACTCCGGACGGCGAACTGCTCTCCCCCACGCGTGAGGAAACCGCCGATCTCCTCGCCGAACTCCCGCCCCCCCTCCTCATCCACGGCCCCGCAACCCTCCGCGCCCTCCACCTCACGGCCCCGCCCGCCCCCACACCCTGGCTCGACCTGCTCGACCTGTTCCTGTTCTGCCGTCCCGCCCAGTCCGTCGCCCCCACGCCGCGCGGCATGGCACACGCCCTCGGCATTCCCGCCCCAAAAACCATCGAAGCCGATTTCCTTCCCCGCCTCGCTGAAACCCTGCTGGACGAACTCAGCACCCGCGCCAACACACCCGCCGCCTCCACCATGCGCGCCCACCTCTCCATCCTCGCCGCCTCCCGCTGGTCATGGAGCGGCATCGTCGCCACCGCCCTCGGCGACGACACACCCCCGCGCCCGGCCCGAATCGACGCCCTGCGCATCTGGCGCACCCTCCCGAAATGGGAAGACACCGCCCCGCGCCCCGCCCCCGGCAGCAAACCCGTCTCCCCCACAGCCGCCCGCGAACGCCTGTCACAGATGCTCGGTCCCAACGCCGAAACCCGCGCCGGACAGGCCGACTTCGCCTCAGTCGCCACCCACGCATTCAACCCGCGCGAAGCCCTCGGCATCCCGCAGATCGTCCTCGCCGAAGCCGGAACCGGAACCGGCAAGACGCTGGGCTACATCGCCCCCGCCAGCCTCTGGGCCGAATCCAACGGCGGGGCCGTCTGGATCAGCACCTACACCCGCCACCTTCAGCGCCAGATCGATCAGGAGATGCGCCGCCTCCACCCCGATCCCCTCCGCAGACGCAACACCGTCGTCGTCCGCAAGGGCCGCGAAAACTACCTCTGCCTCCTCAACATGGAAGACATCCTCAACACAACCCTCTCCCGTGCCGATGCGGCCCGCGCAGCCTCCCCCGCCCTCATCCCCCTCACCCTCCTCGCCCGCTGGGCCGAATCCAGCGCGGACGGAGACCTTTCCGGCGGAGACCTCCCCGGCTGGTTCGGCGAACTCTACGGCCACAGCACCCTCCAGGCCGTGGCCGACCGTCGCGGCGAATGCATCCACGGCGCCTGCCCGCACTATCAACGCTGCTTCGTCGAACATACCATCCGCCGCGCGCGGGACGCCGATCTCGTCATCGCCAACCACGCCCTGATCATGGCCCAGGCCGCCTGGAGCGCCACCGCCCACCCCGGCACCCCGGAAGAAGACACCGTCCCCACCCGCTACATCTTCGATGAAGGCCACCACCTGCCCGACGCCGCAGACAGCGCCTTCTCCACCACCCTCTCCGGCCTCGAAGCCGCCGAACTCCGCCGCTGGCTCCTCGGCGCGGAAGGCAGCCGCTCCCGCGCCCGCGGCCTCCGCCGAAGGCTGGACGATCTCGTCTCCGGCCTCCCCCGCCTCGAAGCCCCGATGGACGCCGTGCTGCAAGCCGCACGCGCCCTCCCCGCCCCCGGCTGGACCACCCGCCTCCACACCCCCGAAGACAAATCCCCTCCGCCAACAACAGACCCGGCCAATCCCTTCACGGCCCTTTTCAGCCCAAACCCCGTCACTATCACTCCCGAACTCACCAACCCGGCCGAAACCTTCCTCGCCGAACTGGACAGGCAACTCCTCGCACGCGGCAAATCCGCCCCCACCGAAACCCGCTTCCTCTCCCGAGAGTGCGATCTCCACCCCGCGTCAGACGCTGTCATCGAAGCCGCACAAACCCTCTCCCGCGCCCTCTCCCGCCTCAGCGCCCCCCTGCACACCCTTGTCGAACGCCTCGCCGCCCGCCTGAACGACGAAGCCGAGGAACTCGACACCACAACCCGCACCCGGATCGAAGCCATGATCCGCGCCCTCTCCCGCCGCGCCATCGCCCGCGTGGACGGCTGGGTCGCCATGCTCGATCAGGTTCCCAACGTTCCCGAAGCCGACACAACCCCCACCTTCATAGACTTCATCCGGTCAGACCCGCTTCCCGGCCCTGGCCGACAAGGCCGGGACGTCGGCCTCTGCCGCCACTGGCTCGACCCCACGATCCCCTTCGCCGGCACGATCCAGCTCCCCGCCCACGGCATGCTCATCACATCCGCCACCCTCCGGGACCGGCCACAGGCAAACACACCCGAAACCGCCTCGAACACCACCGAAGCCGCATGGACGGATGCCGAAGCCCGCCTCGGAACCCCGCATTTCCAGTCCACCCCTCTCCGCGCCGCGCTGATGAGCCCGTTCGATTACGCCCGCCAGTCCCGCGCCTACATCGTCACGGACGTCGCCCGCGATAACCCGGACGCCCTCGCCAGCGCCTATCGCAGCCTGTTCCTCGCCTCCGGTGGCGGCGCGCTCGGCCTGTTCACCGCCATCTCCCGCCTCCGCGCCGTCCACAGCCGCATCCTCCCAGCCCTTGAAGAAGCCGGCTTCCCCCTCTACGCCCAGCACGTCGATGCGATGGACAACGCCACCCTCGTGGACATCTTCCGCACCGAAACCGATAGCTGCCTTCTCGGCACCGACGCCATGCGCGACGGCGTGGACGTCCCCGGCCGCGCCCTCCGCCTCGTCGCGTTCGAGCGCGTCCCCTGGCCCCGCCCGGACATCCTGCACCGCGAACGCCGCCTCCACCTCTCCGGCGGAATGCCAGCCGATTACGACGACCGCATCGCCCGCATGCGCCTCCGTCAGGCCTTCGGTCGCCTCGTTCGCAAGGTCGATGATCGCGGCGTCTTCGTCCTGCTGGACCGCCGTACCCCCACCCGCCTGTTCTCCGCCTTCCCCCAAGGCGTCGAAATCAAACGCATGGGCATCGCTGACATCGTGAAAGACATCGCCGAATTCCTGCACACATCCCCACATCCACCATCGAAGGACTGATCCCGTGCGCTGTCTCCTGCTCGCAACCTCTACCCTTCTCCTGAGCCTGCCGCACGCCCAAGCCTCCACAGCGCACCATGCAGCAAAACCCACCAGCCATCACGCAGCCCCCTTATACGCGCCCACCCCAACCATCCCCCATCCTCAGGACGACGCCACCACCCTCGTCGCCGCTCTCAAAAGCGCAAAAGTCGCCCCCGAAGCCCTCCTCGCCCTCTACGCCACGCGCATCCAGCACCGCGACGCCACGCTTCACACCATCATCGCCCTCAACCGCGCAGCAGAAAGCGATGCCGCCACCGCCGCCCCACGCGCACCGCTCTACGGCCTGCCCATCCTGCTCAAGGACAACATCGAAACACGGGACAATACGCCCACAACCGCGGGCTCCCTCGCCCTCGCCCGAAACATCACCCATCGCGACGCAGGCATCGTCGCCCGACTCCGGGACCACGGCGCCGTCATTCTCGGCAAGACCAACCTCTCCGAATGGGCCAATTTCCGCTCCACGCACGCCAGCAGCGGATGGAGCGGCACGGGCGGCCTCACCCTTAACCCCTGGGACACCACACGCACCGCCTGCGGCTCCAGCGCCGGAAGCGCCGCCGCCATCGCAGCCGGTTTCGCCGCCGCCGCCATCGGCACCGAAACAGACGGTTCCATCACCTGTCCCGCCGCCATGAACGGCCTGGTCGGCCTGAAACCCACCATTGGCCTCGTCTCACGCTCAGGCATCGTCCCAATCTCCACAACACAGGACACCGCCGGCCCCATCACCCGCACCGTGTCGGACGCCGCCCTCCTTCTCACCGCCATCGCCGGTCATGACCCCGCCGATCCCGCCACCACCGATGCCGACCGTCACGCAACGGATTACACCCAACACCTCACCCCCGACGCCCTGCGCGGCAAACGCATCGGCATCCTCCGTTTCGCCGAAGGATCGTCCCCCGCCGTCAAAACCATCTTCGAACAGGCGCTCACAACCCTGCGCGCCGAGGGCGCCATCCTCATCGACATCCCCGCCTTCGACTCGAAAACCCTCGGCGACGACGAACTGACCGTCCTGCTCGCAGAGTTTCACGACGGAATCGACCACTACCTCGCCACCACGCCTCCCAGCGTCACCACCCGCACCCTGAAAGACCTGATCGCCTTCAACGCCACACACGCCCAGCAGGAAATGCCGTGGTTCGATCAGGACATCTTCGAACGCGCCCTCAAAACTCCACCTCTCACCGACGCCACCTACAAAACCGCCAAAGCCCGCGCCCACCAGCTCGCAGGCCCGGACGGTATCGACGCCATGCTCGCCCACGATCATCTGGATGCCCTCGTCGCCCCCACCATCGGCCCCGCCTGGGTGAACGACCTCATCAACGGAGACCGCCCCGGCGACAAAACAGGCGCCGGAACCCTCGCCGCCGTCGCAGGATACCCACACCTCACAGTCCCCATGGGGCACGTCAGGACTCTGCCCGTCGGCCTCTCTTTCCTCGGCCCCGCATGGTCCGAAGCCCGCCTCCTCCAGTTCGGATACGCCTACGAACACGCCCGAGGCCCATGGCAGGCCCCGCCCGCCTACCGAAACTGAAACGAAAAAACCGCCCCACCTTGCGATGGGACGGTTCTTCCGAAAACCCCAGGCAGGCTCCGGCCGAAACCGGAACTCGCAAGGCCGTATGGATCAGAAATCCATATCGCCCATGCCGCCCATGCCACCCGGCGGTCCACCGGCCGGAGCCTTCTTCTCAGGGCGCTCCGCCACCATCGCTTCCGTGGTGATCAGCAGGCCCGCAACGGAAGCCGCATCCTGCAACGCCGTACGAACAACCTTGGTCGGGTCGATAATACCAGCCGCGACGAGATCCTTGTACTCGCCGTTCTGCGCATCAAAGCCGTGGTTGTAGTCGTTCAGCTCCAGCACCTTGCCGGCAATGACCGCACCGTCTTCACCCGCGTTGAACGCGATCTGACGCAGCGGAGCCTGCAACGCCTTGCGGATGATGTCGCCACCAACGCGCTGGTCGTCATTGGCATACTCAAGATGACCGAACGCCACGGACGCACGCGCCAGCGCCGTGCCACCACCCGGAACGATGCCTTCTTCAACGGCCGCACGGGTCGCATGAAGCGCATCGTCCACGCGGTCCTTGCGCTCCTTCACCTCAACCTCGGTGCTGCCACCAACGCGGATGACGGCCACGCCACCAGCCAGCTTCGCCAGACGCTCCTGGAGCTTCTCACGGTCGTAGTCGGAGGTCGTGTCCTCGATCTGCGCACGGATCTGCGCGCAACGGCCCTTGATGCCGTCCGTCTCGCCCGCACCCTCGACGATCGTGGTGTTTTCCTTCTCGATGTGCACCTTCTTGGCGCGACCGAGCATGTCGAGCGTCACGGTCTCGAGCTTGATCCCGATGTCTTCGCTGATCACCTGGCCACCGGTCAGGATCGCGATGTCTTCCAGCATCGCCTTGCGACGATCGCCAAAGCCCGGAGCCTTCACCGCCGCGATCTTCAGCCCGCCACGCAGCTTGTTGACCACCAGAGTCGCCAGAGCCTCGCCATCGACATCCTCAGCCAGGATCATCAGCGGACGGCCGGACTGCACGATGCTCTCCAGCAGCGGCAGCATCGGCTGCAACGAGGAGATCTTCTTCTCGTGGATCAGGATATAGGGGTTATCCAGATCGGCGGTCATTTTCTCCGTGTTCGTCACGAAATACGGGGAGATGTAGCCACGATCGAACTGCATGCCCTCAACCACGTCGAGTTCCGTGTGCAGCCCCTTGGCTTCCTCAACCGTGATCACGCCCTCGGAGCCGACCTTCTGCATCGCCGCAGAAATCATTTCGCCGATCTCGTGCTCGCCATTGGCGGAAATCGTGCCGACCTGCGCCGTCTCGGCCGGCGTCGTGATCTTCTTGGTGTTCTTCTTCAGCTCTTCAACGACGACGGCCACAGCCTTGTCGATGCCGCGCTTCAGATCCATCGGGTTCATGCCGGCAGCAACAGCCTTGGCACCCTCACGGATGATCGCCTGCGCCAGAACCGTCGCGGTCGTGGTGCCGTCGCCAGCCGTGTCGTTGGTCTTCGAGGCCACTTCGCGCACCATCTGCGCGCCCATGTTCTCGAACTTGTCAGCCAGCTCGATCTCCTTCGCAACCGACACACCATCCTTGGTGATGCGCGGCGCGCCGAAGCTCTTGTCCAGAACGACGTTGCGGCCCTTCGGCCCCAGCGTCACCTTGACGGCATCGGCCAGAATATCGACGCCACGCAGCATGCGCTGGCGGGCATCAGCACCGAATTTTACGTCTTTGGCAGCCATTTCTCAATTCTCCGTTCGGAAATTCAACAAGTCAGGGGGGATACGAGGTCAGCCCGGGCAGAAGCCTCAGGCGCCGATCACGCCCATGATGTCGCTTTCCTTCATGATCAGAAGCTCTTCGCCGTTGATCTTCACCTCGGTGCCGGACCACTTGCCGAACAGCACCTTGTCACCCGCCTTCACGTCCAGCGCCACGATCTGGCCCTGCTCGTTGCGCGCGCCCGGACCGACCGAGACGATCTCGCCTTCCATCGGCTTTTCCTTGGCGGTATCGGGAATGATGATCCCGCCAGCGGTCTTCTCTTCACCCGTCAGGCGACGGACAACCACGCGGTCATGTAGGGGACGAAAATTCGCCATGTTATGGATCTCTCCATTGCAAGGCGGCATCCTTCATCGAAGCAATGCCACCGGTTTCGCGCGCGCTAAGCCACAGCACGTTATTGGCACTCCCCTCAGGAGAGTGCCAACGCATGTAGGAGCGCCCCATCCCCAAGTCAAGCAATCCCGCCTTGTATCGCCAAAGTTTCATCATCCCGTTTTCCCCCCGCAACCTTGACGCCTCTCCCGTCACGGCCGACCTTGTGAAAATCCGATGAACGGACAGGAGGATTGAAACCCATGGGCCAGATAATCACCCTCACCGCCGCAGACGGCCACCACCTCGAAGCCTACGAAGCCGGCACGCCGGACGCCCCCCGCGCCCTCGTCCTCATCCAGGAAATCTTCGGCGTCAACGCCTTCGTCCGCGCTGCGGCGGATGCCTGGGCCGAACGCGGCTTCCACGTCATCGCCCCCGCCCTGTTCGACCGCGCCGAACCCGGCGCCATCCTGCCCTACACACAGGAAGGCATGCAGAAAGGCCTCGCCCTGCGCGCAAAAGTCACGGAAGACCAGGTCCTGGCCGACGTGGAAGCCGCAGCCAAAGCCCTCAACTCCCGAAAAACCGGCATCATCGGCTTCTGCTGGGGCGGCCTCGTCGCCTGGCTCGCCGCCACGCGCACCCACAGCTTCAGGGCCGCCAGCGGCTGGTACGGCGGCGGCATCGCCAAATATCGCGATGAAAAACCCCACTGCCCCGTCCAGCTCCATTTCGGTGGCGAAGACGAAATGATCCCCCATACGGATGTCCAGGCCATCCGCGCCGCCCAGAAAGACATCGAACTCTTCGTCTATGACGACGCCGGCCACGGTTTCGGCTGCCCGGACCGCCCCGGCTACAACGCCGACGCAACGGAACTCGCAACCTCCCGCAGCCTCGGCTTCTTCGAGGCCACGCTCTGAACAAACACACACGGCAACAAAATACTCAGACGGCGCGTTCCTTCCCCGTATCGAACATGAAGGAAGGACGCCCTATGCCCACGAACCCCCTCGAACCCAACCCGAAACGCGACGCCCGCATCCGCGAGGTCGCAACCGAACTCTGGAATGACGAAGGCAAACCCGCAGGCGGCGCGGACGCCTATCTGGAACGCGCGGCTGACCTCGTCGGCATGGAAGAAAGCAAGGGTGCCGGAGAAATCCCCGTCAACGAACTCCCTCCCGCCGAACGGGACTGGGGGCCGATCGAAGACGCCAGCATCCAGGAAAATCTCGGCGAATTCCCCCAGCACGGCACCGATCAGGGCGAACAACATCCTACCCCGAAGCCTGACAAAACCTGATCATCCGAAACCCAAACCGTCAGGACATCCCACGTCCTGACACCCCATCATGACGAAACATGGCCGCCACGCAGTTTCCGATTGATCCATAACCATATTTTAACGATAACACCTCGATATTTGGATACACTCTGAAACGTATCCTTTGGCCAGACGACCTTCCATCAGGGGTGGAACGCACAGCTTATGATTTTACAAATCGCTCCCCCGCCCCGGAGCGCCTACAGCACCCCCCTCATGCTGCTCAATCACCCGATGGACGCGTCCGAAAGAGAGTTCATCCTCCACGCACTTAACAGCACCGCAATCGTCGCCATAACGGATATTCGCGGAACAATCGTCCTCGTAAATCAGCGCTTCACAGAAATTAGCGGATATTCGGAACAGGAATTACTCGGTCAGAACCATCGAATGCTGCAATCCGGCCAGCACTCGCAAGATTTTTTCCGTGCCATGTATGCCACGATTGCAAAGGGCAAGATCTGGCGGGACGAAATCTGTAACCGCAGGAAAGACGGAACCCTCTACTGGGTCGCAACCACCATCGTCCCCTACCGCTCCCTGCACGGCCGAATCGAACGCTACATCTCCATCCGGTTCGACATCACAGACCGCAAATTCGCCGAGACACACCTGCGGGACAGCCGCGCCGCCCTTCGCGCCGCCGTCATCACCGATCCCCTGACCGGCCTGATCAACCGCCGGGAATTCTCCGTCCGGCTCACCCAGAGCCTCGCCCTCGCCAGCAACACCGGCACAGCCGTCGCCCTCGCCCTGCTGGACGTGGACCACTTCAAAACCATCAACGATTTCTACGGCCACGACGCAGGCGACACCCTGCTGATCCATATCGCCGATCGCCTCCGCAACAGCGCGCTTGCGCCGATCCATTTCGTCGCCCGCCTCGGCGGCGATGAATTCGCAATCGCCCTCGACAACGAAACCGCAGGCGATATCGATCAGACCCTCGAACACATCCTGAACCTGATCCGCCAGCCCATCGAAATCAACGGCGTCTCGCACCACTGCACTGCCAGCATCGGCTACGCCTCCTACCCGCAGGACGGAGAATCCGAAAAAGAACTGTTCAAATGCGCGGATCTCGCCCTCTACGAAGCCAAGGCACAGGAACGAAACCGCGTCATCCCGTTCGTCCCGCGCCTGCGCGCCATCTTCGATCGCCGGATCGAATTCCAGCAGGCCGTCGAAACCGGGCTGCGCATGGGCCAGTTCGCCGTGCACTACCAGCCGATCGTCCCCCTCTCGGGCCAGAAACCCCTCTCCCTCGAAGCCCTGCTGCGCTGGCATCATCCCCAGCTCGGCCTCATCACCCCACAGGCATTCGGCGAAATCTTCGAAGAACCCTCAACCGCCGTCCAGATCGGCCACTTCATCCTCGAACGCGCCATCTCCGACATCGCCACCATGCGCGCACGCGCCATCAGGGTCGATCGCATCTCCATCAACGTCACCGCCGCCGATTTCCGCAATCATGACTTTACCGCACGCCTCACCACACTGCTGGGCCGATACGCAGTCTCCCCAGAGCAGATCTGCATCGAAGTCACCGAAACCATGTTCCTCGATACCGGCTCGACCGGCATCCAGCAGGATCTCCAGCAACTGCACGATCTCGGGGTAAAAATCGCCCTGGACGATTTCGGCACCGGCTACGCCTCCCTCACTCATCTGGTCTCCCTGCCCTTCGATATCGTCAAGATAGACCGCAGCTTCACCAGCAACATCACCCGCCACGGCCCCGAAACCGTCATCGTCCAGGGCGTCATCGACATCGTGCGCGGCATCGGCCGATCCGTCATCGCGGAAGGGATCGAGACGCTGGCCCAACTGGAACAGCTCAACACAATGGGGTGCGACACGATGCAGGGCTGGTTCTTCAGCCGCGCCTGCCCCCCGGAAGACCTCGAAACCGTCATGAACAGCGTCTGGACGCAACTCATGCCGCTCAAGGTCCACCATCACACCGCACGCGCCCATGAACGGATCAACCGCACGATGCTGAACACCGGGCTAAACGCCGGGGCGAAAAAGCCGGTCTAGCCGGCCCGCAACACACGCCCCGCCACCGCATCCAGCCGCCCCAGCAACGCCGGATCGCGCTTCTCCGGCGCCGTGATCAGCGCATATTCCAAAGCCCGGTCACACCCGGCCTCGCACGGCCCACGCTTCACGCCCAGCGCCGGAATCGCAGCCTTCACCAAAGCCCGCGCCTTCGCCGCATTGCCCTGCATCGTCTTCACGACCGCCTCCACCGTCACACTGTCATGATCGTCATGCCAGCAGTCGAAATCCGTCACCATCGCAACGGTCGCGTAACATATCTCTGCCTCCCGGGCCAGCTTCGCCTCCGGCATGTTCGTCATCCCGATCACCGAACACCCCCAAGACCGATACAGTTCGCTCTCCGCCCGCGTCGAGAACTGCGGCCCCTCCATCACCAGATACGTCCCGCCCCGCGTCACATCCAGCCCAAGCCCCCGCGCCTGATGTTCCAGAACATCCCCCATCCGCGCACACACCGGATCGGCCACGGACACATGCGCCACGCAGCCCGGCCCGAAAAAACTCTTTTCCCGCGCAAACGAACGATCAATGAACTGGTCCACGATCACGAACCGCCCCGGCGGCAGATCCGCCCGCAAAGATCCCACGGCCGAAAGCGAAATGATGTCCGTCACCCCGGACCGCTTCAGCGCATCGATATTCGCCCGGTAGTTCAGCGCCGATGGCGGCAACGGATGCCCCCGCCCATGACGCGGCAGAAACACACACCGCACCCCGTCCAGCCGTCCGAACAACAGTTCATCCGAAGGCTCGCCCCACGGCGTCTCCACCCGCCGCCATTCCTTGTCCTCCAGCCCGTCGATATCATACAGCCCCGAACCACCGATCAACCCGATCACAGGCTCGATCTCACGCACATCATTCATCATCCGCCATCCTCACACAAAACCGGAAAACATCCCGCAGCAGGAACACCAGACCAGCACGAACGGCAACCCCCACACCACGCCCCGCCTCTTGCCAAAACTACCTTTTGCGCGCACCCCATCCGTCCATGACCGAACCGAATTTCCGCGATCTCATCCGCGCCGATGTTCCTCATGACGCCCTCAAGGCCCCCGCCAGCGCCTGGTTCGCGGAACTGCGCGACCGCATCTGTCAGGCGTTCGAAACCATCGAGGACGAGCACGCGGCCCAGAACGGCCCCACCCTGAACGACCGCACCCAGCCCGGACGATTCGCCCGCACCCCCTGGGACAAGTCCGAAGCCCGGGAGGCCAACGGCACGCTCGACGGCGGCGGCGAAATGGCCATCATGCGCGGTCGCGTGTTCGAAAAGGTCGGCGTCAACATCTCCACCGTCTGGGGCGAATTCTCTCCCGAATTTCGCGGCTCCATCCACGGCACCGCCAACGACCCCAGATTTTTCGCCACCGGGATCTCCCTCGTCGCCCACATGTGCAACCCCCATGTCAGCGCCGCCCATTTCAACACCCGCCTCATCATCACCAGCGACGGATGGTTCGGCGGCGGCGGGGACATCACTCCCATGTTCCCCGACACCAACGCCGCCCGCGAAGACGCGAAAACCTTCCACGCCGGTTTCGAACATGCCTGCAACGCACACGACCCGGACTACTACCCAAAGTTCAAGGAATGGTGCGACCGCTACTTCCACCTGCCCCATCGCGGCGAACCCCGCGGCCTCGGCGGCATCTTCTACGATCGCCTCAACACCGGAGACGCCAACGCCGATTTCGCCTTCACCAAGGACGTCGGCCTCGCCTTCCTCGAAGCCTTCCCCCAGACCATCCGCCGCCGCATGATGCAACCCTGGACCGAACAGGACCGGCACGACCAGCTCGTCCGCCGCGGCCGCTACGTCGAATTCAACCTCCTGCACGATCGCGGCACGATCTTCGGCCTCAAGACCGGCGGCAACACCGAAGCCATCCTCATGAGCATGCCACCCGAGGTAAAATGGCCATAAAGCCATGATCGCGCCGTAATCTCGGGGTTATACTAGCTGATTCCAGAGAGTATAACGGCAACTTCAGCCAGCCTCCCCGAAAAGTCCAGCCTCTCAGAAAAGCAAGGTGCCACATTGCCAGAAGCAGACCCGCTCTCTCCCCCCGGATCACGACGCGCAGTGTCGCGTCGCCTTTTTCTGGGCGGGCTGGCGGTCAGTCCTCTCTCCGGCATCCTCCCCACCACCGCGCAGGCCCGCACGGCAGAACCCAGCTACGGTGAAAACAGCGCCGTCTCCGTATCGGACCCGCGCCTGATCCTCGGCGGCGGCGCGCAGACCCCCCCCGCGCAACTCGCCAAACTCCTCGCCGCCCCACTGGCGCAGGCCCTCGGCGCGGACGCCCCCGTCACCCTCCATGATGACGGCGGACAGGACGGCGTCACCGCTGCCAACCTGTTCGACAACAACACCGAAGCGGACGGCAACGCAGCCCTCCTCATCCCCGGCGCCGCCATCGTCGCCGCAATGGCCGGAGACGCCCGCGTCCATTACGACTACAGCCGCTGGGTCTCCGTCCTCCTCGCCCGCATCCCCGTCCTCACCATCGGCCGCCCGGAACTGCACCGCACCCTTCGCGCCCGCCTCGAAGGCCTCCTGCACGATCACCCGGTCCGCGTCGCCGTCTCCCGCCCCACCGGAATCGAACTCGCAAGCCTCCTCGGCATCTCCCTGCTGGGGCTGCACTCCATCCCCGTCGAAGGCTTCGCACAGCGCGATCAGGCCATCGCCGCCCTCAATGCCGGACAGGTGGACGCCATCCAGATCGCCCCCGCCCCCGGCGAAACCCTCACCTCCATCCTGTCAGCCCTCCCCTCCGGCACCGCTCCCCTCTTCTCCTGCGGCGACACAGCAATAGACGGCGCACCCCTCTTCGCGGACGCCTATCGCCTCCAGCGACGCCGAGCCCCCGCAGGCCCCCTCTACGACGCCTGGTGCGCCGTCGGCGCCGGAGCCTGCGTCAACGCCGCGATGGTCCTGCCCATGCTTACCCCCCCGCCCGCCATCGCCCTCTGGCGCCGCGCCGCAACGAAAGCCTCCGACAGCCCCGCCCTCAGAAGCTGGAGCAGCCAGACCCAGCTAACTCTGGACGCCGGCGCCGAAAGCGCGGATCGCCTCGCCGTCCTCACCCCTAATCTCACCGCCCTCCTCGCGCTGCGCCGCTGGCTCGCCCTCAACGAACCCCGCTGGCGCCAAGGCCAGGAAACCCGCCCGACTTAAACCCGCCCCACCTAAATCCCATCCACCATCACATACGGCACGCCGCGCGCGCACCGCTCCACCCGCGCCCGCACACCGTAAACCTGCCGCAACCGCTCCGGCGTCACCACCTCATCCACCGCCCCCTCGCCCGCAACCCGCCCGTCACACAGCATCACCACCCGGTCCGCCTGCCGCAACGCCACGTTCAGATCGTGCAATACCACCACCGTCACCATCCCGCGCCGCGCCGTCTCCTCCCGCACACACGCCATGACCGAAACCTGATGCCGCAAATCCAACGCACTCAACGGCTCGTCCAGCAGCAACACCTCCGGCTCCCGCACCAGAGCCTGAGCAATCCCCACCAATTGCCGCTGTCCCCCCGAAAGCTCACTCATCAACCGTAACGCCAGATCCCCGATCCCTAGCCGATCCAGCACACCCAAAGCTTCCCCCAAAGCCCGCACACCGGACATCCGCAAACCCCCAGCCCGGCGCGCCACCATCACCGCCTCCAGAACCTCCATCCGGACTAGCGGCGGCAAATCCTGCGGCACATACACACACCGCCGCCCCCACTCCGAACCAGACACCACCCGCCCCCCGAACAGAATCTCCCCCTCACAAGCCTCCAGCCCCGCCAAAACCCGCAACAGCGTCGATTTGCCAGACCCGTTCGGTCCCACCAGCGCCGTCATCTCTCCACCCGCCAGTGGCCCCAGCGTAACACCACGCAACACCTCCGCACGCCCGAACCGCACGCGAACTCCCGAAGCCGAAACCCCGCTCAAGGCCGCGCCCGCAACACGATCCCCAGAAAAAACGGAATCCCCACCAGCGCCGTCACGATCCCGATCGGCACCACAACCCCATGCACCAGATTCCGCGCCGCAACAGAGGAAAGCGACATCACCAGACACCCCACCAGCGCCGAACCCGGCAGATAAAACCGATGATCCTCCCCCACCAGCCGCCGCGCGATATGCGGCGCAATCAACCCCACAAACCCGATCGTCCCCACGAAAGACACCGCCAACGCCGCCAGAACGCTGATCCGCAACAGCGCAAACACCCGCACCCGCCGCACATCCACCCCGAACCCCGCCGCCCGATCCTCCCCCAGCCGCAACGCCGTCAATGCCGAGGCCGAGCGCAACGACAGCGGCACAATACCCCCACACGCCAGCGCCAGAACCCCTACCTTGGGCCAGGTCGATCGCGTCAGGCTCCCCAGCGTCCAGAACACCAGCTCCTGCAAACTGTCCTCATCCGCCACGAACTGCACCAGAGACACCAGCGCATGAAACGTGAACACCAGTGCAATCCCGAACAGAACAACCGTCGCCGTCGAACTCGACCGCAGCCGCGCCACACCATCCAGCGCCAGCGCGGACCCCACCGCGAACACGAACGCATCCCCTGAAACCACCCACCCTTCCGGCAGAAACGGCAGATGCCACCGCAACACGATCGCAACAGACGCCCCGAACGCCGCCGCCGCCGAAACCCCCAGAGTGAATGGATCGGCCAGCGGATTATCCAGAACCGTCTGCATCTCCGCCCCGGACAACCCCAGGGACACCCCCACCAGCAGCGCCATCACCGCATAAGGCAGCCGAATCTGCCACACGATGATCCGTTGCGAAACCGGAACCGCCGACGGATTCAGCACCGTCCGGACAAGCTGCCCCGGCGTCAGCCCGCTCGGCCCCAGAGAAAAATCCAGCATCACGGACGCCAGAATCAACCCGCCCAGCCCCAGCAACACCCACCACCGATGCCGCACCACCCCCGCATACGCCGCCCGCATCCGCGCCAGCCGCGCGACAAGGCGCGGATCATCCTCGCAAGATACCACCATCCCCCCTCAGCGCATCCCCCGATCACGCCGCCGCAACAAAATCCTGACAGACCCCTGATTGCGTGCATGAGGATGCACCAGCGCCAGAATCAACGGATGCAGATCCGGCCGGCTCAGCCAATGCGGCAACTCCCGCCGCAACACCCCTCCCTCGACGCCACTCCCCAATCCCGTCACGATCTCCACACACCGAACCCCCTCGGCACTGGCTCGCAACAGGAACCGATGCAACCGCTCGAACGCATCCTGCGCCACATGCCCATGCAGATCGAGCCGCCGCTGCACCCGCATTTTTCCTCGAGACAACGCCCGCCACGACGTATCATCCAGCCCCGGCGACCGTATCCCAACCCCCACCGGCGGCCCCTTTCCCCAGGACGCCGCCGCCCGCGCCGGCACGGCCCGCACGACAACTTCCGGCCGCCCGGCCTCCGCCACACCATCCCCAGCCTGCCCACCCTTTGGCGCAGCAGGCACCACACCACGCCCCCGCACCTTCTCCGGCGCAACCTCCCGAAGCGGCTTCACCCCCCGCATCGCCGCCCCCCACATCGCAATCTCCTCCTCCCGCAGACCGCGACGCGCCACCCTGAAACCCCATAAAATTGTAAGATCCTATTCTGTACGGTTTTCCCCGGAAACGAAACCCAATGGCGCGAACGAAACAACAGGACGTAAACAGCCATCTTCCTACGAAAAAGAGGCCATAAAAAAAGGGGAGCAAGCGCCCCCCTGAAAAATCCATCCCAATATAGAGCCGAGATGTTTTTACTGCGCACCCGCCGCCCGCAACGACGGCTCGGCCGGAACATCCTTCAGGTCCATTCCCTGATACTTGCCCGTCAGCGTCTTCAGGAACGCCGTGATATCCGTCACATCCTGCTGGGAAATTTCGGCATCCGGCGTCTGATAATGCGCCATCGCCCGCACCGCATCCTCCAGCGTTTTCGCGCTGCCATCATGGAAGTAAGGCCCGGTCAACTCCACGTTCCGCAGGTTCGGCACCTTGAAGCGCTGCTTATCCGCCGCCGAATGCGTGAACGCGAACCGCCCGGAATCCGCCGCCGTCAGAGGCGTCTTGCGATCCGTGAAATACGGCCCTTCCAGCCCCAGCACCTCGAACGCATCACCACCCACGGCAATCCCGCTATGGCAACCCGAGCAGCCAATCTCCTTGAACCGCTGATATCCGCGCTTTTCCTGCGCCGTAATCGCGTCCGCCTTGCCCTTCAGATACTGGTCAAACCGGCCGTCCGGCGTGATCAGCGTCTTCTCATACTCCGCGATCGCATCCGTCACCGTATGCTCGGTCACATCCGGCGTGCCATAAATCGCCGAGAACTGCGGCGCATAATCCGCTACAGCCCCGGTCGCCGCCGCTACGGCCGCCCAGTCGTGCGATCCCATCTCCACCGGATTCATCACCGGCCCGGCCGCCTGCGCCGCCAGATCGGCCGCACGCCCGTTCCAGAACTGCGCAATGTTGAACACCGCATCATACACGCTCGGCGTATTGATCGGCCCCTTCTGCCCGTTGATGCCCGTCGCCGTCACAAGATTGTCCACACCACCGGTATTCAGTCCGTGGCAGCTCGCACAATTCAATTTCCCATCGCCGGACAGCCGCTTGTCGAAAAACAGCTCACGCCCCAACGCCGCCTTCTGCCAGTTCACCGGAATGCTCTCCGGAATCGGCTGGATCACATCCCCGGCAAACTCCGCCGCAACACCCGGCGTCGCATAATACCGGCGTCGCTGATCCTCGATCCAGGACAGGATATCCGCCCGCTGCGACTCGTTCAGATGCGCATGCCAATGCAGCGTCAGATAAGCCGCCGGCGGCATCCGGTTCTGCGAAATCACTTCCTCGATGCGCGACAACTGCTCCACCGAAGGCGGCTTGGCCTGCTGGAACGCCGCGATGATCGGCGCGAACTGGAAATGGCGCAGCCCCTCGCGCAGATCCTTCCCCATGATCTGGTTGGCCAGCGGCAGCTTGAAATAGAACGGCAGATCGGTGCCCGCCACATGGCAGTAATCGCAGCGCACTTCCTGAAACGCCGCGAACGCCTTCATCGAAACCGGGTCATGAAGAGACGGGCTTCCCGCCGGAATCCGCGGCGCGCCTTCATGATCGAAATGTTCCAGATAGGCGACCGTGCCGCCATACGCGACCACACCCAGCGCCACAGCACCGATAATCGCCTTCCTGATCACTCCACCCGCCAACGCCCGGTCTCCTCTCGCATGTATCACAATGATGCGAGATGTGCCCGAAAGTCCGGCCCGAGGTCAAAACATTCCTGCCTATGACCACGATCGGTTTCACCTATTTTAACGAAACCTTGCGCACTGCCACCGCCTCCCCGACACGCTGCCGTGCCACCGAAACATAGCTCAGATCACTGTCGATCCCGATTCCCCGCGCCCCGATCCGCTCCGCCGCCACCAGCGTCGTCCCCGTCCCCATGAACGGGTCCAGCACCACCAGATCCTCACCCACGCCGCCATGCAACGTCAGGCAAGCCTCCGGCAACGCCACCGGAAACGTCCCCGGATGGAAGTATTTCTGCCGCTTCGCCTGCACCGTCTCATACGGAATGAACCACGTATCCCCCCGGCAACGCCGATCCTGCTGATGCCCCCGCCGCGCGATGTTGCTCTTGTCCGTAAACGGAACCCCCGCCGCCACCCGCGCCAGCTTCACGGAACCATCCAGCGTCAGATGAAACACATGCTCATGATTGCGATTGACATACCGCTCGGAATTGACCGGCTTGAAATGCCCATACGTCACATCCTCGATCGCGATCGATTTCACCCACGTAATATGGTTCTGCAACACGAAAATCTCCCGCAGCCGCACCATCAGCTCGAACGGCAGCCACGGCTGGGAAGAAGACCCGGCAATGTTCAGAAAGAACGAACCCCCGGGCTTCAGAACACGCGCGACCTCGGCGGAAATCTCCGCCATCCAGTCCAGATAATCCCCCTCCGTCAGCCGGTCCCGATAACTCCGATACGCCAGCCCGATATTATAGGGCGGAGACGTCACCACCACGTCCACGCTCCCGCCCGGCATCCGCTTCAAAACTCGTAGGCAATCCCCACGAACCAGCTCATGCGCCCCCACCGCATAGCGGAGTGTTCGAAGAACCCCCGTCACGCAGGCGGATGCGGCAACAGCAGCACCATCCTCCCGCCTTCATGCAAGCCCCCCGCCACCGCCTGCGCCTGCGCACCCCAGCCGGTGAACAGATCTCCACGCCCCGCCCCCCGAATATCCGTCCCGATATCCTGGGCAAGCGTCAGATGCCGCCAGTCCCCAACCTGCCCCCGCGCATCCGGCAACCGCGTCTCCACCCAGACCGGCGCCGCAAACGGAACCATCCCCCGATCCACCGCCAGCGACCGCCCCGGCGTCAACGCAACCCCGAACGCCCCCGGCGCCCCATGCGACAGATCCACATCGTCCAGCCGCCGGAAAAACACGTAATTCGGATTTTCCTCCATCACGGACCGCGCCTCGTCGGGATGCGCCGCCAGCCAGTCCCGGATCGTCTGCATGCTCACCTGATCCGCCGCCAGATCCCCACGCCGCACCAGAACCCGCCCGATCGGCACATAAGCCTGCCCGTTCCGCGCAGCAAACCCCAGCCGGACCGTCCGCCCGTCCGGCAAAACCACTCGCCCCGATCCCTGAATCTGCAAAAAGAACAGATCGACCGGGCTGCGAAGCCACAACAACTCCAGCCCCTGCCCGTCCAGACGCCCGGAATCGATCTCCGCCCGGCTCGCATAAGGCCGGAACTGCCCACTCACCCATTGCCCGCTGACATAACTGCCATCTGTGGCTTTCGCCCGCACCAGATCCCGCGGCCGCGCATAGACCGGAACCTGATAATCCCCGCCCCGCGTCAGGCTCCCCTGAAACTCAGGCTCGAAATATCCGGTGTAATTCGCCTCCCCATCCACGGCATAAGGCTGGAACCACGTCTCCAGATACTGCCGCGCCGCCTCCCGCCCCGCCCCGACAGAGGCCAGCGCCGTACACGCGCCGGACCAGTCCCCAACCCGCGTCCCGTTCGGAATCACCGCCGGATCGCCCCCCAGATGCGCCTCGGGCGGCATCCCGGCCAGATGGCGGCACTCCTCCCGCAACAGCGGAATCAACGATTCCTGCGTCTCCTGCCCCCACCCCACCAAGGCATCGTAATCAACCGCCTGCAACGCCAGCGGGCGCGGCCCCTCCGACGTACACCCGGCAAAGGTCGCCAGCGCGACAAGGCAGAACGAACAAACAATCTGTTTCATAAGGCGGCTTGGCTATCGCAAAAAAAAGACCCGATCCCCGGCGGCGTACCATCTCCCACCCCCGCCGGACAATCCCCTCAACCCCAAATCAGGCCGCGCGCGCCTCGGCCAGACGCCACACCGAATCGGGCGTGTTCCCCAGCAGCCGCTCGAACCGCCACAAATCCGAAAATTCCGTCACCGACTCCGTCCCCGAAACCGGAACCCCATCCCGCGCCAGAACACAATTCACCTGCATGGACACGATCCGCACCGAAATGGACGCAATCGCCCCCGCGATCGCCGCATCCTCGATCGCCAGCGACATCACCTCCCCCACATCGCTGCGCTGCACCTCGCCTGCGGCCTCACGCGCCGCAATCGCCTGATCGAACGCCTGATACGCTCCATGCGTCAGCGCCGCCTTCAGATGCGTCCGGTCCCCCGCCGCGAACGCCTTCAGAACCCCGCGAAAAGCCACCTCCGCCCCCGTCAGGAACGTCCTCGGCGCAAACCCGCGCTCCCGCCCCGCAATCTCCGCCAGAACCTGCCCCACCCGCGTCGCCGGCGCCGGAATGTCCAGAGTCGCCGCCGGCATATCCCCCGGCTGCTCCTTCGCCTCCGGCATGCGTCCACGCACACCGGCACCACCCTCCGCACGCCGCTCGGGCCGAACCGCCACCACAGGCTCCGCCCCCACGCGCTTGCCCAGCACACTCCGCAGACGCAACGCCAGCACAGCCGCGATCACGGCGAACACGACGATATCGATCGGAAAATTCTGCAAGGCGGCAGGCATGAAAAATTCGCTTTCTCTGACAGTCGGCAAGACTCGCCCCTACACATATGGACGAACCCCGCCCACGGCAATGTTTCGTGATTCTCTTTCATGCACACCGTTGGCGGAAGCCGGGCCTCGTGCTACCGCGCAAAGGCACAGTTTCAAGAGAGAAATCATGTCCGAGAGCAACACCCCCATCGCCAACGATGCCGGCGCCCCACCCGCCCTGCCGCTGAACGTCAACCTGCAATACACGAAGGACCTTTCCTTCGAGGTGCCGCTGGGCGCCGCCATCTTCGCCACCCTGCGCACCGCCCCGCAGATCGCCGTGAACATCGACGTGCAGGCCAACCGCCTCGAGGAAAACCAGCCGATCTTCGAAGTCGCCCTCGCCGTCCGCGCCGAAGCCACGGAAACCCCGGAACAGCAGGGCAGCCCCAGCCGCACCGTCTTCATCGCGGAACTGACCTACGCCGCCGTCGTCACGCTGGGCGAAGCCCCGCAGGAACTGATCGAGCCGATCCTCCTCGTCGAAGTCCCGCGCCTGATCTTCCCCTTCGTCCGCTCGATCATGAGCGACATCACCCGCGACGGCGGCTTCCCGCCCGTCGTCCTCCAGCCGATCGATTTCGTGGCCCTCTGGCAGTCCAAGCGCGCCCAGAACTTCCCGGAACCCGCCGGCCACGCGTAACGGGGCACCCCTAACCGGGTCGCCCCAGCCGGGCCAGAAGCGATTTCTGGTCCGGATGCCCGGCCACCTCGATCCGCCCCCACCCCTCACCCTCCAGAACCGCCGCCACCGCACCGGACAACACCACGGCCCGCCCCAGAACACGATCGCGCACCGCCTCGAATGCCCGCGCCGTCATCGCCGAATACAGCAGAACCACACCGCATTCCGGCACCTGCGCCCGAACCGGCGTCGCGCGATAAACCACCCGCCGAACCACGCGATACCCCGCCCTCCTCAAGTCCGCCGCCAACGCCTCCCCCTGTCCGGCCCCACACGCCAGCAGAACGGACGCCCCCACCGGCAAAACCTCCCGCGCCAGCGCCACCAGCGCCGCCGCATCCCCCCCCGCGCTCAAAACCCGCACGAATCCCGCCGCCCGCACTCGCCCGGCCGTCCGATCCCCCACGGCCAGAACCGGCACATCCCGCCCCATACGATCCGCAACCGCCGCAACCGCCTGCCCGCTCGTCACCAGAACCGCCGCAACCGGCGGCACCACCCCCAGCGCACGCACGGAAACCGACAGCATCGGAAACGCCACCGGCTCCCACCCCAAAGCCGCAACGTCACGCATCGTCTCGGACAGCCCAGGCTCCGGCCGCGTCACCAGAACCCGCATTCCCGTCACGACCCTTCAGCCATCCCGATCAACGAAAATATCCGCAGGCGAATCCCGACGCAGCCCATGTCCAAGCTCGATCCCCAGAGCCGCCGCATCCCGCGCATCCCCCGAAATCTCGCGCTTGAGCCAGAACGTCCCGTCCTCCCGCGCCACCAGCCCCGTCAGCGTCAGCGTCCGCCCGCCATCGCTCAACCGCGCCCACCCGCCGATCGGCGTCCGGCAAGACCCATCCAGCTCCTGCAACAACGCCCGCTCCGCCGTCGAAACCGCCCGCGCTTCCGGGTCCTCGATCGCCGCCAGCAACTCACGCAGTTCGATATCGTCCTCGCGCACCGTCACCCCCACGATCCCCTGCCCGGCCGAAGGCACCATATACTCCGGGTCCAGAACGATATCCGCCCGGTCCTCCATTCCCAACCGCCGCAACCCCGCCAGCGCCAGCATCGTCGCATGGCACGCCCCGGCCGCCATCTTGTCCAGCCGCGTCTGCACATTGCCGCGTAGCAGACAGAACTTCAGATCCGGCCGATGATGCAGCAACTGCGCCTGCCGCCGCGAAGACGAACACCCGATCATCGCCCCATGCGGCAGGCTGTCCAGCGGATCGCCCCCCTCCACCACCGTCAGCCCCGGCCCCAGAATCAACGCATCCCGCGCATCCTCACGCTTCATCGTGCAGGCCAGAACCAGCCCCGGCGGCAGAACCGTCTCCAGATCCTTCAGGCTATGCACCGCGAAATCCACCCGCTTCGCCAGAAGGGCCTCGTGAATCTCCCTCGCGAACAACCCCTTGCCGCCAATCTCCGCCAGAAGCCGCGTCGTCTCCCGATCGCCCGTCGTGCTGATCTGATGCTCCTGAAACGCACCCATGTCCCGCAAAAGCGGACAGAAGCGCGTCAACCGCGTCAAAAACGCCCGCGTCTGCCACAACGCCAGTGGCGAACTGCGCGTCCCGACCCGCAACGGCAACGTCCGGCGATGATGAGGGGTGACGCTCCTGCGAGCATCCTGGGTCTCGGCAGCACGCGCCGCAACCTGCTGCAAACGGTCGGAAAGAGCCACGACCGACATATCCTGGGCATCCATGGCGCCCTTCCTAACCCAACTCTCACAATCGCGCACCTTACAGCCGCTTCATCAACCCGCCAAAACAACGCACCCTTCATTCAACACGCCGAACACCCTATAACGCCGCATGACCTCCCCCCTCGCCCGGCCCCTGCTCGCCATCGAAACCTCCTGCGACGATACCGCCTGCGCCATCCTCTCCCCGCAAGGCCACGTCCTCGCCGCGCGAATCGTCTCCCAGAAAGACCACGCAGCCCTGGGCGGCGTCGTACCCGAAATCGCCGCCCGCGCCCATCTGGACCTCCTGCCCACCCTCGTCACACAGGTGCTGGACGCCTCGCACCTCACCCTGCCCGATCTCGGGGCCATCGCCGCCAGCACCGGCCCCGGCCTGATCGGCGGCCTCATCGTCGGCACCAATTTCGGCAAGGGCCTCGCCCTCTCGCTCGACATCCCCTTCATCGCCGTGAACCATATCGAAGCCCACGCCCTCACCGCCCGCCTCCCTGGCCTCGAAGCGGAAACACCCGCCTTCCCCTACCTCCTCCTCCTCGTCTCCGGCGGTCACTGCCAATGCGTCGCCGTCCACGGGGCCGGGCGCTACGAACGCCTCGGCGGCACCATAGACGACGCCGCCGGAGAAGCCTTCGACAAGGTCGCGAAAATGCTCGGCCTCGGCTGGCCTGGCGGCCCCGCTCTCGAAGCCCTCGCCAGAACCGGCAACCCGAACGCCGTCGCCCTCCCACGCCCCCTCCTCAACCGCGATGGCTGCGATTTCTCGTTCTCCGGCCTCAAAACCGCCGTCTCCCGCCATATCGCCCCCTACGGCAACCAAGCCCTACCACACGCCGTCGCCGCCGATATCGCCGCCAGCTTCCAGCGCGCCGTCGCCGAGATCATGGCCAACCGCGCCGAACACGCCCTCGCCATGATGCCAGAAGCCACCAGCCTCGTCGTCGCAGGCGGCGTCGCAGCCAACACCGAACTCCGAACCGCCCTCACGAAAGTCGCCCATACCCACAGCCTCCCCTTCCACGCTCCGCCACCCGCCCTCTGCACGGATAATGCGATCATGGTCGGCTGGGCCGCCCTCGAAGCCCTCACCGCCCGCACAACCCGCAACCTCCTCCCCCTGAACGACATCGAAACCGCCCCCCGCCCCAGATGGCCCCTCGCGGAGATGGAAGCGCGCCTCTCATGAACTACCGCCACGCCTACCACGCCGGCAACTTCGCCGACGCCATGAAGCACGCCCTCCTCGTCGCCCTGCTCAACACCCTCAAACGCAAGCCCGCCGGCTTCTGCGTGCTGGACACCCATGCCGGCCTCGGCACCTACGACCTCTCATCCGAAGAAGCCCAGCGCACCGGCGAGTGGCAAACCGGCATCGGCCAACTCCTCACCACGACGGCCCCCGCTCTCACCCCCTACCTCGCCCTGATGCGCGATCATGGCGCGCCCGCACACTACCCCGGCTCCCCCGCCATCACCGCCGCCCTGCTCCGCCCGCAGGACCGCCTCATCGCCTGCGAACTCCACCCGGAAGATGTCCAGTCCCTCCGCCGCCTGTTCCGCAACAGGGCAGAAGTCGCCGTCCACCACAGGGACGGATACGAAGCCATCCGCGCCCTCCTCCCGCCGCGCGACCACAAGCGCGGCCTCATCCTGATCGACCCGCCCTTCGAACAGCCGGACGAATTCGCCCGCACCATACAGGCCGCAACCCTCGCGAAATCCCGCTTCCCCACCGCCATCATCGCCATCTGGTATCCCATCAAACACCGCACCCCCGTCCGCGCCTTCCATGACGGCATCGCAACCTCCGGCCTACGCAACGTCATCGCCGCCGAACTCACCCTCCGCCCCCCGCTGGACCCCACCCGCCTCAACGGCTGCGGCCTCCTGATCGTCTCTCCGCCCTATGGATTCGAGCAGGACGCAACCACCATCCTCGCCGCCATGTCCCCCCATTTCGGCCCGGACGCCGAAGCCACCCTCATCCGCATCGTGGAGGAATAACCATGCGCGCCCCCAAAATCGCCGTCATCGGCGCCGGCGCCTGGGGCACCGCCCTCGCCTGCGTCATCGCCCGAACAAACGCCGACATCACCCTCTGGATGCGCACTCCCGTCCCATCGGGTACCCGCCACATGCCCCGCCTGCCGGACGTCGAACTCCCCCCCAACGTCACCCTCACCACAGACCTCCCCACCAAGGCCGATCTCGTCCTCCTCGTCGTCCCCACTCAAACCCTGCGCAGCGTCTCCGCCCGCCTCGCCTGCAACGCCCCCCTCATCGCCTGCTGCAAGGGCGTCGAACGCGAAACCGGCCTCCTCCCGCTCGAAGTTCTCGCCCAGACCCAACCTGGAAACCCCCTCGGCGTTCTGTCAGGCCCCAACTTCGCCATCGAGATCGCACAGGGCCTCCCCGGCGCCGCAACCCTCGCCAGCGCCTCCCTCGCCGAAGCGCAGTCTATGGCTGCCCTCCTCGCTACCCCCACCCTGCGCCTCTACGCGAATGACGATCCCACCGGCTTCCAGCTCGCAGGCGCCGCCAAGAACGTCATCGCCATAGGGGCCGGAATCGCCATCGGCGCGGGCCTGGGCGAAAACGCACGCGCCGCCCTCATCACCCGCGCCGTCGCCGAAATCGGCCGCCTCGCCGAAGCCCTCGGCGGCCGCGCCGCAACCCTCGCGGGCCTCGCGGGCCTCGGAGACCTCATCCTCACCTGCACCGGAAAAGGCTCCCGCAACTACAGCCTCGGTCTCGAACTCGGCGCAGGCCGCCCCCTGCAAGACATCCTCGCCAGCCGCAGCACCGTCGCAGAAGGCGTCACCACCGCTCCCGCCCTCCTCGAACTCGCCCGGCGCAAAGGCGTCGCCGTCCCTATCATCGAAACCACCACCCGCCTCCTCGCCGGCGAATTCGATCCCGCCCGCGCCCGCGATCTCCTGCTCGACCGCCCGCAAACCACTGAGTAACCCTCCAGACTGAACTTCCGACAGCCCCCCGCATTGTAACCAACACACCTGCGGTCCGGAAAGATCGTTACGACCCTGCACAGGAGGCTTGCCCACGACAATGTGGATGCGGAACGAGAAAATGCGCCGGTTCATCGGCGGCAACCGAATAGCGCGCGCCCTCACCTTCGGGGTGCAGAACACCCTGCAACTCCGCCTGCTGGCCGGGCACAAGAAACCCGCCACCGTCGCCCGCGTCCGCAACAGCCACCGTCACGCCCACTCCCTCCTCAGCACGGACGAATCCTTCGTCCTGCACGAAATCGCACACGCCCAGGCCGCCCTGAACGGCGCTTTCGCAGAATTCGGCGTCTATCGCGGCGCCTCGGCCAAACTCATCTGCGAGGTCAAGGGCGACCGCACCCTTCACCTGTTCGACACGTTCCAGGGCCTGCCGGACCCGTGCGAAGCCGATGAATGCGCCGTCTTCAAGGCCGGCCAGTTCACCGGAACCCTCCCCTCCGTCCAGCACCTCCTGCGCCAGCACAGCCAGCTCCGCTTCCACCCCGGCCTCTTCCCCAGCACGACCACAGGGCTGGAAGACGAGCGTTTCTCCTTCGTCCACCTCGACGTGGACCTGAAAGACGCCACACGCGCCGGGCTGGAATTCTTCTACCCGCGCATGATCCCCGGCGGCGTCATCCTCACCCACGACTATTCCATCATCGATGGCGTCCGGGAGGCATTCACCGAATTCCTCGCCACCCGCCCCGAACGCGTCATCGAATTCCCCACCACCCAGGCCATGATCGTCTGCCAAGGCAAAAAAGCCCTCGCCGCCTGACGCCACCACACATCAGGAAACGAACATCCCCGCGATCGCCGCGCTCATGGCGTTCGAAAGTCCCCCGGCCAACACTGCACGGGGGGCCAGCCGCGCGATCTCCGCCCGCCGCTCCGGCACGATCCCCCCGAACGTCCCGATCAGAATCCCAATCGAGGACAGATTGGAAAACCCGCACAAGGCAAAAGACACGATCGCAACGCTATGCTCCGAAAGCACATGGGCATGGATCAGCGGAGACAACCCCACATACGCCACGAACTCATTGAACGCGATCTTCTGCCCCAGCAAACCACCCGCCACCACGCAATCCTGCCACGGCACTCCCAGAAGCCACGCCACCGGCGCCAGAACCGCCCCCAGTACGGACTGCAACGTCACCCCCGGCATCCCCAACCGCACCCCCACCCCATGCAGAACCCCATCCAGCAACGCGATCAGACCCACGAACGCCACCACCGTCGCCCCCACCGCAACCGCAACCTGCACCCCCGTCATCGCCCCCTCGGCAATCGCCTCGAAAACAGATCCCGTCCGCTCCGCCCGATCCAGCGTCACCGCATCTCCCTCCCCCTCGGCCGGATAAAGCAGCTTGGCAAACAGCAATCCCCCCGGAATCGCCATGAAAGACGCCGCCAGCAGATAATCCATCCGCACCCCAAGCGCCGCATACCCCGCCAGAACCGAACCCGCCACCGAAGCCGGCCCACTGCACATCACCGTAAATAACTGCGCCGTGCTCAACCGCGCCAGATACGGCTTCAGCGCAACCGGCATCTCGCTCTGCCCCAGGAAAATCGTCAGAACACTGGAAAAACTCTCGATCGTGGACGTCCCCACCACCCGCCGAAGCGCGCCCCCCAGACCACGCGCCACGAACTGCATCACTCCGTAATGATACAGAACCGCAATTAACGCGCTGATATACACGATCTGGGGCAACACCCGCAGCGCGAACACAAACCCCCCAGGCCCAAATACCGCATCCATCCTCGGCCCCACCAGCCCACCAAACAAAAACGCCGAACCCTGGCTGCCGTAATCCAGAACCGTCTGCACCCCACTCGAGACGCCATGCAGCACAACCCGCCCCGCCGGCACGAACAGGATCAACGCCCCGATCCCCACCTGCAACCCCAGCGCCGCGAGAACGACACGCAGCCTGATCTCCCCCCGCGCCCGGGACGCCAGAAACCCGACCAGCAGCAAAATCCCAATGCCGATCAATCCGCGCAGAATGGCAACCGGCATAAAAACTTCTTCTCCCGACTCGTTTCAGTTCCTCAAGAAACCCATGTTGGCAAAGCACGCCCCTCCCGACTAGAGTCGATCCCCCGTTTCAGTACCGGAGACCTCATGACCACCGCCTACGATTTCCAACTCCCCGCACTGGACGGCGGCGAGATCGACTTCAACACCTATCGCGGCAAACCGCTCCTCCTGGTCAACACAGCCTCGAAATGCGGCTTCACCCCCCAATACGAAGGCCTCCAGCACCTCTGGTCCACGTTCCGCGCGCAGGATCTGGTCGTCATCGGCATCCCCAGTAACGATTTCGGCGGACAGGAACCCGGCAGCGCCGCCGATATCGGCGCCACCTGCTACCGTAACTACGGCGTCAGCTTCCCCATCGCCGCCAAAAGCCACGTCAAGGGCCGGAACGCCATCCCGCTCTTCAAATGGCTCGCCGAACAGGGCGGCATCCTCGCCCGCCCCCGCTGGAACTTCTACAAATACGTCATCGACCGTGAAGGCCAGCTTTCGACATGGTTCTCCAGCATCGCAAAGCCGGAGTCCGGCCGCGTCAAAAGCGCCGTGAACCGTACCATCCTCGCCTGATGAAAGGCCGCCTCAAAGCGGCCCCAACGCCCGCTCGATCAGTTCAATATTGCGAAAATCCGCCTTGAACGCCGTATCGAACAGATCCCCCAGCACCGGAATCATCCCCACCGCAGCCTCGATCGCCACATTTCCCAACATCCGCATCACCACCGGCCCCCGAACCCCTAACCGATACCCCTCATAAACGATATACAGTGAAAACAACGCTGTCACCGCATCCCCACCACCCGGCACCAGCCCGATCAGCGTATCCAACCCGAACCGCATCCGCACACCCGGAATCCGGAACGCCCCGTTCAGCCACCAGGCCAGCTTCCTGATCCGCGCCAGACGCGCCCGCGCCTCCGCCAGTTGCGCCGGCCCGATAATGTCAGACTCGAAACTTGCAGTTCTCATATCCGTCATATCAGGATGCCCCCACGCCGTTTCAATGGGCCAAAAGCCCATGTGGCAAACCACCATCATCCGCGGAATCCTCACCCTCCCCCGCCCCGACACTCCCCCCACCCGCCCTGCCGAAATCCCGAAATTCCATCTCATCCCCCGCCCCTGATCTTTCCGCTTGCAAAAGAGTTTTCACCGGGTGCAAGCTGAAAACAACAAAGACGCTCATCCAGAGGGATCGTCCCATGCCCGGCCCGAAATACACACTGGCGAAAACCCCCCTGGCCATCGGCCTGCTCGTCAGCGCAACCCTCCTCGGCTCCGGCACCACACTCTTGTCCCATACCCACGCCGGCGGCTTCCTCGGCCTCTCGGCAGGCTTCTGGACCGGCGCCATGCTCGCCTGCGAACTCTCCTCCTTCGCCGCCGCCCTCACCCTCCTCCGCCCCCAGCTCAGGCACGCCCTCAAAGCCCCCGAAGGCCGTGGCGGCAGCCACCTCTGATCCTCCCCAAAAACACCCCATAGCGTCCAGGCCCCACTCACAGTAACAAGCACGGATGCTCAAGAATCTGCTGACCGTCAGCGGTTGGACCACTCTCTCCCGCCTGCTCGGCCTCCTGCGCGATCAGCTCCTCGCAACCTTCCTCGGCGCAGGCCCGGTGCAGGACGCCTATCTGGTCGCCTTCCGCCTGCCCAACATGTTCCGCCGCCTATTCGGGGAAGGCGCCTTCAACGCCGCCTTCGTGCCCCAGTTCTCCACCCTGCTCGAACAGCAAGGCCCGGACCGCGCCCGCCACTTCGCCAACGAGGCCATGGGCGCCCTCATCCTCTGGCTCACCCTCCTCATGGTGCTGGCCGAAATCTTCATGCCCGGCCTGCTCTGGCTCGTCACGCCAGGCTTCCGCGGCGGCGGCAACACGCGCTACGCCCTCGCCGTCACCCTCACACGCATCATGTTCCCCTACATGGTGCTGATCTGCGCCACAGCCCTCGTCTCCGGCGTCCTGAACGGCCTGCACCGCTTCGGCGCCGCCGCCGCCGCCTACGTCTCCTTCAACATCGTCGGAATCGCCGCCATCCTCCTCGGCGCCTTCGTCTTCCACGATGTCGTCACCACCAGCGCATGGGGCATCACCCTCTCCGGCTTCGTCCAGCTCGGCCTCGTCCTCCTCGCCGCGAAACGCGAAGGCATGACGCTCATCCCCGCCCGCCCCCACCTCTCGCCAGACCTGAAACACCTCATCCGCAAGATGGGTCCAGGCCTCGTCGGCTCCGGCGTCACACAACTCAACCTCACGGTGGATACCCTCATCTCCACCCTCCTCCCCACCGGCGCCGTCTCCTGGCTCTACTTCGCGGACCGCGTGAACCAGCTCCCGCTGGGCGTCCTCGGCGCCGCCGCCGGAACCACCCTTCTCCCCGTCCTCACCCGCCACGTCGCTGCCCGCGACCACGCACAGGCCCGCGCCTCCCTCAACCGCGCCATCGAATACGCCTGGTTCCTCACCATCCCCGCCACGTTCGGCCTGCTCGCCCTAGCCCCATCCATCATGGCCGCCCTGTTCGGATACGGAAAATTCACCGCGCTGGATGTGCAATACTCCTCCGAAAGCCTGCGCGCCTACGCCCTCGGCCTGCCCGCCTTCGTGCTCATCAAGGTCTTCTCCCCCGGCTTCTTCGCCCACGGCGATACCGCAACCCCAGTCCGCATCGGCTTCTTCACCCTCGCCCTTAACTTCGTCCTCAACCTCCTGCTCTACAAACCCCTCGCCCAGATCGGCCCACCCCTCGCCAGCGCCATCGCCGCCCTCGTCAACCTCATGCTCCTCGGCATCCTCCTCAAACGCCGAGAAATCCTGGTCCCAAGCGCGGAGCTGCGCCTGCGCCTGCTGAAAGTCACCGCCGCCGCAGCCCTCATGGCGCTCTGGGTGCTCGCCCTCCAGCACCTCCTCGCCCCTACCCTCCCGCAATGGCACGGCCTCCCCCGCGCCGGAATGCTGGCCCTCCTGATGCTCACCGGCGCCCTCATCTATCTCGGCGCCCTGCAAGCCATGGGCATCGCCGACCTCCGCGCCATCGCAGCCCGTATCGGCAAACGTTTCCAGCGCCGTTAACCCGCCCTTAACCAGACGACAGGCAGGTTCGGCTTGTGCCACCCCGAGCCTCCTGTACAGAAGAACCCATGCAAGCCCCCCTCTCCACCATCCCCTCCCCGGAAGGCGCCACCCCCGCGATGGCGCAATGGTTCGCCCTCAAGGCCGAAAACCCGGACGCCCTGCTCTTCTTCCGCATGGGCGATTTCTACGAACTCTTCTTCAACGACGCCCAGGCCGCCGCCACGGCCCTGGACATCTCCCTCACCGCACGCGGCACCCACGCGGGCGAACCCATCCCCATGTGCGGCGTCCCCGTCGCCGCCGCCTCCGCCTACCTCTCCCGCCTGATCCGTCGCGGCTTCCGCGTCGCCGTCGCCGAACAAACCCAGACGGCCTCCAAAACCACCCCCCAGAAAGGCCCCCTCTCCCGCGCCATCGTCCGCCTCGTCACCCCCGGAACCCTGACGGAAGACGACCTGCTGGAAGCCAGCCGCCAGAACCTTCTCCTCGCCCTCGCCGCCCGCAACGCGGGCCGAAACAAAACCATCCTCGGCGCGGCATGGATCGACATGTCCACCGGCCTGTTCGAAACCGCATCCCTCCCGCCAGACACCCTGCCGGACCTCCTCGCCCGGCTCGACCCCGCCGAAATCCTGGCCGACCCCGCCCTCCTGCCCCACGAATACGCCACCCGTCTCGCCCCCACAGTCGCCCCCCCGGCCCCCTCCTCCGCACGCGGCATCGTCGCCCGCGCCCTCGGCGTCGCACAGCTCGACGCCATCGGCGATTTCCCGGACGAACAGACCATCGCCAGCGCCACGGCGATCGACTACATCCGCCGCACACAGGCCGGAACCCTCCCCCGCCTCTCCCGCCCCATCCGCGTCGAACCCGAGTCGGTCCTCAGCCTTGACCCCGCCACGCGCGCCAGCCTCGAACTCCTGCGCGCGCGGGACGGCACCACGGAACACACCCTGTTCGCCGCTATCAACCGAACCGTCACCGCCAGCGGCGCACGCCTCCTCGGCCAATGGATCAGCGCCCCCAGCACCGACGCCACCCTGATCCACAATCGTCAGGACGCCTGGACCTGGCTCCTCGCCCACCCCACACTCGGCGAAACCCTGACCGAAACCCTCCGCCGCGCCCCTGATCTCGCCCGCGCCCTCGGGCGCCTCTCCGCCCAGCGCGGCCAACCGCGCGATCTTGCCGCCATCCGGGACGCCCTCCATACCGCAAACGCCCTCACCGCCCTGCTGGAACCATCGCTGGACGCCAAAACCCCAGCCCTCATCCGCAGCCTCCACGCCGGTCTCTACGGTCGCGCCGACGCCCTGCTGGACCGCCTCAAAAACGCCCTCGCCGAAGACCTCCCTCCCAAAATCGAAGACGGCGGCGTCATCGCCCCCGGCTACAACGCGGAACTCGACCACACCCGCTCCCTGCGGGACGACAGCCGCCGCGTCATCGCCCAGATGCAGGCCACGCTCTCCACCCGCCTCAACGTCAACAGCCTCAAAATCCGCCACCACGCCCAGCTCGGCTATGTCGTCGAAGTCCCCAGCGCCATCGGCACGAAACTGCGGGACGAACCCGGCCTCTCCTTTCGGCAGGGCACCGCCTCCCTCGCCCGCTTCTCGACGGACGAACTCGCCGAACTGGACCGCGCGATCCTGGACGCCAGCGAACGCAGCCTCGTGCTGGAACGGCAGATCTTCCTCTCCCTCGTCCAGCAGGCGCTCGATCACCCTGCCCTCCCCGAAATCGCCGAACTCTTCGCCCTGGCCGACGTCCTGCGCACCGCCGCCACCCTCGCCAGAGGCGGACACTGGTGTCGCCCGGACATCACACAGGACCAGTCCTTCCTGCTCACCGCCTGCCGGCACCCCGTCGTGGAAGCCGCCCTCGGCGCGGAAACCCGCTTCGTCCCCAACACCTGCGATCTCAACCCCGAAACCCGCGTCATGCTCCTCACCGGCCCCAACATGGCCGGAAAATCCACCTTCCTTCGCCAGAACGCCCTCGCCGTCATCCTCGCCCAGGCCGGCCTCCCCCTCCCCGCGAAATCCGCCACCATCGGCATCGTGGACCGCCTGTTCTCCCGCGTCGGCGCGGCGGACGACCTCGCGCGCGGTCGCTCCACCTTCATGGTGGAAATGACCGAAACCGCCGCCATCCTCAATCAGGCCGGCCCTCGCTCCCTCGTGGTGGTGGACGAGATCGGCCGGGGCACCGCGACGCTGGACGGCCTCGCCATCGCCTGGGCCACGCTCGAAGCCATCCACTCCCAGCTCGGCGCACGATGTATTTTTGCCACACACTTCCATGAACTGACCGATCTCGCAGAAACACTGCCCCGCCTGTCCCCACATACGATGGCCGTGCGCGAATGGCGCGGAGACGTCATCTTCCAGCATGAAGTCCGCCCCGGCGCCGCCCGCAAAAGCTGGGGCGTCCACGTCGCCCGCCTCGCAGGCGTCCCCGAAATCGTGGTCAAGCGCGCCGCCCGCCTGCTCACTGCCCTGGAACGGGACCATGCCCGCGCCCGCGCACCCCTCCCCCTGTTCGAACAAAACGCCCCCCCACAGCCCGAACCCACCGCCCAAACCACCCCCCCAAATGCCCTGCATGACCCCCTGCACGATGCCCTCGCCACACTCGATCCCGACAGCATGACGCCCCGCGCCGCGCTGGACGCCCTTTACGCGCTCAAAAAACTCGTGCTTGAACAAACCGAGGCTTAGCCCGAGGATAGAGAAGAGGCGCATCGCGCCACCCCGCCTGCCATATCCGGATTTGATGTCAGACAACGCCCTAGATCCGATCACGATGACCGATCACCTCCGCCACACGCTGGATACGGCGCGCGCGGACACGAACTTCTCGCGCGATGATGCCGTCAGCCTGTTCCGCCGCCACATCGGCCGGCAACAGGGCGTCATCCGCCGCGCCTTCGAAACCCGCCAGATCAAGGGCGTGCAGGCCGGCCGCCTCCTCGCCAGCCTGATGGACGGCGTCGTCGCCACCCTGGCCACATTCGCCACGGAGTCCCTGCCCGGAACGGACAACACCCCCGAGTCGGACGCGACGCATTCCGACGCACTCTGCATCGCCGCGACCGGCGGCTACGGCGCGGGCCTCCTCGCCCCCTTCAGCGACGTGGACCTGCTGTTTCTCTCGGGCGAAACTCCCTCGCCCCGCGTCCTCGCCCAGATCGAATACACGCTCTACTTCCTCTGGGATCTCGGCCTGCGCGTCGGCCACGCCACGCGCTCCACCTCGCAATGCCTTATCCTCTCCGCGCAGGACGCCACCATTCGCACCGCCCTGCTTGATGCCCGGCGTCTCTGGGGCGAACCCGAACTCTTCGCCGCCTTCAGCGCCCGATTCGCCGCCGCCTGCCTGGACCCCACGACCGGCGGCGCCGCCCATTTCATCGACGAAAAATTCGCGGACCGGAAAGCCCGTCACAAACGCCTCGGCGAAAGCCCCTACCTCGTCGAACCCAACGTCAAGGAAGGCCGCGGCGGCCTCCGGGATCTCCAGGCCCTCAACTGGATGGGCCGGATGGCGCTGGACCCGAGCCGCCCGGCCGACCTGCTGATGCACGGCCCCCACGCCATCAACCCGAACGCCAAGATCGCCTGCTTCGCCCAGAGCGGCCTCATCACCGAACCCGAATGCCACCGCGCCCGCCGCGCCTGGAACTTCCTCTGGAGCGTCCGCTTCCACCTGCACTACATCGCCGGCCGCGCCGACGAACGCCTGACCTTCGACATGCAGCCCGTCATCGGCGCCCGCATGGGCTATGCCCTCCACGGTCGTCAGGCCGGCGTCGAACGCTTCATGCGCCATTACTTCCTCACCGTCCGCGAGGTCATGCGCCTCTCCCTGGTGCTGGAACCCGCCATCATCCAGCGCGTCCACGGCCCTGGCGCCCCCACTACCAGCACCGACGCCACGGCACTCGATCACGCCCATCTCCGCCTGCTGGACAACCAGCTCGCCACACTCCCTAACCCCGAGTTCGATACCCATCCCGAACGCATGTTCGCCCTGCTGGACTTCGCCCGCCAGCACGAACTCCCCATCCACCCCACCGCGATACAACAACTCATCCGCTGGGAACGCCGCGCCGCCCACCTGCGCGGCAACCCGCGAACAGCCGAACTCTTCCTGGACCTGCTCTGCGCGGAAGACGAAACCCCCGCCCGTCGCGGCGGTGCCCGCTGGCTCCACCTCATGAACGACACCGGCCTCATGAGCCACCTGCTGCCGGACTGGTCCCGCATCGTCGGCCAGATGCAGTTCGACACTTATCACATCTACACTGTGGACGAGCACACGATCGAAGCCATCCGCATCCTCTCCTGCATAGAGGACGGCACGATGGCGGAGGAAATCCCCCTCGCCTACGATCTCGCCCGCAAGATCGATTCCCGTCGTGCCCTCTACGTCGCCGTCCTCCTGCACGACATTGCCAAGGGTCGGGGCGGCGACCACTCCGAACTCGGCTCCGTCGTCGCCACCGAGGTCTGCCCCCTCCTCGGCCTCGACCAGGAAGAAACGGACACCGTCTCCTGGCTGGTCCTGCACCACCTCCTCCTCAGCCAGACCGCCTTCCGCCGCGATATAGACGACCCGCGCACCATCCTGGACCTCGCGGACACCATCCAGTCCCCCGAACGCCTCCGTCTGCTCCTGCTCCTCACCATCGCGGACATGCGGGCCGTCAGCGCCACCGTCTGGAACGCATGGAAAGCCACTCTCCTGCGTGAACTCTACACCCGCGTCGCCGAAGTCCTCGAAGGCGGCCTCGCAGCCCAGGAACGCGACGTCCGCGTCATGCACGCAAAGGAACTCACACGGGACGGCCTCCACAACGCCCTCCCGGAACAGGCGATCGAACACTTCCTCAGCCTCGGATACGCCAGCTACTGGCTCGGCTTCGATACGGACACCCACATCCGACACGCCATGATGGTCGAAACGTCAGACCGCCTCATGACGCCCCTCACCATCGAAGCCCTCCCCGTCCCCAGCCGGGACGTCACCGAAGTCACGATCCTCACCGCCGATCACCCCGGCCTGTTCTCCCAGATCGCAGGCGCGCTGGCCGTCGCGGGCGCCTCCATCGTCGATGCCCGCATCCACACCCTCAGCGACGGCATGGCCCTCGATACCTTCTGGATCCAGGACCGCCACAGCCACGCCTTCGAGGAACCCCAGCAACTCGTCCGCCTCAATACCACCATCGAACAGGCCCTCGCAGGCCGCATCAACCTCGCACGCGAAATCGAACGCATCCCCGTCTCCGGCCACCGCCGTCGCGCCCGCGCCATCCACGTCCCCCCCCGCGTCCTGATCGATAACCGCGCCTCAGACCGCTACACCGTGCTCGAAATCAACAGCCGGGACCGCCCCGGCCTCCTGCACGACATCACCCGCGCCATCAGCACGCAGTCCCTCCAGATCGCCTCCGCCCACGTCACCACCTACGGCCTCCGCGTGGTGGACGTGTTCTACGTGCGCGATCTGCTCGGCATGAAACTGCACGGCGAACGCCGCCTCAACGAAGTCCGCACGGCCCTCCTCTCCGTGCTGGAACACGAGGTCACACAGGACACTCACGAAGCCGCCTGACGCCACCCCCGCAACGCCACAGCCACCCGCTCCATCACCTCCGGCCAGACCTGCTCCGGCAGTCCCGGCCGGGAAACCTGAAACTGCGTCAAACTCCCATACCACTCCACCCCGGCGCCCGGGCCACCCTCCCGCCGCGCGCCCCACCACCGCCAGTCCCCCCCGAACCGGTTGAGCAACCAGACCGGGCACCCCAGCGCGCCCGCCAGATGCGCCACCACAGTATCGACGGAAATCACTAGATCACACCCGGCGATCGCCCGCGCCGTATCCCCCAACGTCTCCAACGCAGGCCGCTCCAGACCAGACTCCCCGTCCCCAAACTGAAGCGACACGAACGACACCCCCGGACAATCCAGCACCGGCCCCAGCATCCCGAACGAAACCGACCGCCGCCGATCGAACCGGTAATCCTCGCTTCCCCGCCAGCAAACCCCTACCCGCAAGCCACGCTCCCTCTTTAGTCCCGGGCAGGACAGATAAGGCGCGTGCAGCATCTCCTCGCATTCCAGCACTGCCGGCAAACTCAGCAAACTGCACGACGCCACAACCGCCTCACACGCCTCCGTCACAACCCGCCCCTCAGGTAAACCCGCCAAACCCGGCATCATCGCCAGCAAAGGCCGCACATGCTCCGGAACCTCCACCAGCAACGGAACCCGCGCCGCAGCCTCCGGCAAAAACCGAAGAAACTGCACTACATCTCCCAGCCCCTGCTCGGCCCGAATCCGTATACGCCCCGCCCCGACCACCCCATCCCACTCCGGAGCGCGCTCCTCCCGCCTCAACAAAGCCAGCCGGTTCTCGAACAACCCCCACCCCTCCCGAAACAGCCCCCTCCCCAGCAGAACCGTCCCCAGATTGAAAGCCGCCCGCGCCCGCTCCACCAGGTCGACGGCGGACGACGCCGCCTCCCGAAACAGCCTCACAGCCCGGTCCCGCTCCCCCAGTTCCAGCACGACCGTCCCCAGATTATTGGCCACCCGCCCATCCCCCATGCCCCCCTTGAAAGCCGCCTCCAATGCCGCCGCCGATGCCACCAAATCCCCCAGCGCCATCTCCGCCAACCCAAGATTATTCAACGTCTCCACGCTCGGAGGCCCCAGCGCCACCGCCCGCTGCAACACCTCCACGGCCCGCACCGGATCATTCACCGCGAAATACGCCGCCCCCAGATTCGCCTGCGCCGCCGCATCCTCCGGCAAAGCCTCCGCCACGGCCCGGAAATCCGCCAACGCCTCCCGATGCTGCCCCACCTCACCCAGCACACCCGCCCGCATCGCCCGATACCCTACATCAGCCGCCGCCAGAGCCACCGCCCGATCCAGCGCCGCACAGGCCTCCTCCAGCCGCCCCTGCCGCATCAGAACCTCCGCCAACGCCCCGAACGCGCGCGGGTCCGAAGGCTGCTGCACCGTGGAAACCCGCAACGCCGCCCGCGCCGGCTCCACATGCCCTTCCTCCAGCAACGCCAACCCCAGCGTCAGATGAAACCGCCCCTTCTGCGCCTCCGACACCCCTGCCTGTCCCAGCGCCCGCCCCGCCAGTCCAATCGCCACCCCCGGCCTGGACGCTCCCCGCGCCACGCAGGCCAGCCCATGCAGCGCCTCCGGATCTTGCGAGTCGCCCTGCAATAGCTCTCGAAAAACCCGTTCCGCCTCAGCGGCCCGCCCCTCCGCCAACGCACGCATCCCCCCCTCCAGACGGCGCCTGCGCTCAAAAGCCAAATTTTTTTTCGAGCCGGTTAACGAACCATTCATCTCTCAGGGCCAGTCTGATCGGAGCATCACCACCACATCCTAGCAGAGGAACCCGATCATGCACGTCGAACAAACAACCGGCGCCCCCCCCGGCATCGTCTTCGCCACCATCCGGCACGGCAATACGGTCCGGACCCTCTCCGTCGAAATTCTCCGCACCACCTGCGGCCATTTCGTCGCCCGCATGCCGGACAAGCGCTGGAGCCTCGAATGCCGCACACTCGAAACGGCCATCCTGATGCACGCCGCCGTTATCTTTCCCGTCGAAATCGCATCGGCCCCGTGGCTCGACAACCCGCGCCCCGTCTGTCCCGCCATTCATCAGGGCGGTTTCATACGTCCCACGCAAACCGCGCAAAATCACACACCCGAGTCTTGCCTCGCGGAAAAAACCGCCTGAAACAAGACGTCATGATCATGACCCGCTTCCGCTCACGCCACTGGCAAGCCCTCTGTTGCACCGCCCTCCTCCTCGCAGGGTCGCCGGCATGGGCGGACCGGCCGTGGGAACCGCTCAAACCGGCCCTCTCGCCACAGCCATACGCCCAAAGCCCCACGGAAAGCTGGACCGATCCCACATTCGACGGCAAGAACCGCCTCTTTATCCGGGATCAGGCCACCAACACCCTCCGTCAGATCGTCAACCGGAAAAGCCAGCCCTACACTCCGTCAGGCTGGTCCGGCACGGATGGCTTCCACACCATCACCTCCCTCACGCGCGACGAACACGGAAATCTCTGGGCGCTCGATCACGCCCCCCAGCCCCGACTCATCCAGATCGACACCCGGCACGACACCGTCCAGTCCATCTATCCCCTTCCTGCAACCGTCCTGCTCTCCGGCAGCCACCCCATCACCATCCAGATCCATGACACCCATGCCTATATCGCCGATCAGGGCGTCCCGGGCTTCATCGTGGTCGATCTCTCCAGCCACACCGCAAAACGCGTGCTGGACCATAACGAATCCCTCATCGCTCGCCGCCCGATCACACTTGGTAGCACGCCGCTCCTCACCCCGGACGGCCGCCCCATCGCCAGCGACGTCAACCTCCTCGCCCTCACTCCGGACGGCAAATGGCTGTTCTACCAACCTGTCTCCGGCCCCCTGTACCGCGTCGAAACCGCCCTGCTGACCGATCCGAACTACAGCCCCATCGAACAGATGGAAGGCGTCGCCCAATGGCGCGACACCCCCAGCCTCGGCGGCCTCACCGTCGCTCCGGACGGCGCCCTCTACCTGTCGGACCTCACCAATCACGCCCTCCTCAGATTCTCTCCAGGCCGCATCCCGCAAATCCTCGCCACCTCCCCCAGTCTTCACGCCCTGACCCGCCCAACCATTGGCCCGGACGGAAAACTCTACGTGGCAACAACAGACATCGACGCCACCGCCAGTTCGAAAACCGGCCAGCTCGTCTGGAAAGCCCCCACAACCCTCATGACCGTCACACTTCCGGCGCTCACCCCCTGATCCCGCACCTCAACAGGGTGCCGCATCACGCCAGACGTGCTATGGAACCCCCATGCGCTACATCTCCACGCGCGGCGACACCAGCCCGCGCAATTTCGCCGAAATCCTGCTCGCCGGTCTCGCCCCGGATGGCGGCCTCTATCTCCCGGAATCCTGGCCGCACTTCACGCCGGAAAAGTGGCGCGCGCTCCGCTCCCTGTCCTATCCGGATCTGGCAGCCGAAATCATCGCCCCCTTCGCGGAAGGGGCCATAGACCGCGAAACCCTGCGCCGCCTCTGCAACGAAGCCTATTCCCGCTTCGATCACCCCGCCATCGCCCCGCTGCATGAAGTCGAGGACGGCCTCTTCGCGCTCGAACTGTTCCACGGCCCCACGCTCGCCTTCAAGGACATGGCGATGCAGCTCCTCGGTCGCCTGTTCGATCACGTCCTGACCCAGACCGACGGCCGCGTCACCATCGTCGGCGCTACCTCCGGCGATACCGGTTCGGCCGCGATCGAAGCCTTCCGCGGCCATGACCGCATCTCCACCGTCATCCTCCACCCAAAAGGCCGCACCTCCGAAGTACAGCGCCGCCAGATGACCACCGTGCCGGACGCCAATATCGGCAACATCGCCATCGAAGGCACCTTCGATGACTGCCAGGACATCGTCAAAGCCATGTTCGCGGACGCCCCCTTCCGCGACGAGGTCCGCCTCTCCGCCGTCAACTCCATCAACTGGGCACGCATCGCCGCCCAGATCCCATACTACGTCCGCGCTGCCCTGATGCTCGGCGCGCCGGACCGCGAAGTCTCCTTCGCCGTCCCCACCGGCAATTTCGGCAACGTCCTCGCCGCGTGGGCCGCCAAGCAGATGGGCCTGCCCATCCGCAAGCTCTGCATCGGCTCGAACCGCAACGATATCCTCACCCGCTTCCTCACCGAAAACGACATGAGCGTACGGGACGTCCAGCCCAGCCTCTCCCCCTCGATGGACATTCAGGTCTCGTCCAACTTCGAACGCCTCCTGTTCGAACTCCTGGGCCGGGACAGCGGCACCTGCGCCGAAACCATGCGTCAGTTCCGCAGTACGGGCCGCATGACCGTCCCGCAGGAAGCCTGGACCAGCGCGAAATCCGAATTCACCGGCCTCCGCCTAAATGACGAGGAAACCAGCGCCGAAATCCGCCGCCTCTACCGGGAGGGCCTCTATCTGGCCGATCCCCACACCGCCATCGGCATCGCCGCAGGGCGTCAGGGCAAGGAACCCGGGATCCCGATGGTCGTCGCCGCCACGGCCCACCCCGCGAAGTTCCCGGACGCCGTTCAGGCCGCCACCGGCCTCCGCCCACCCTTGCCGCCGCGCCTCGCCGATCTATATGAGCGTGCAGAGCGCTATCAGACGCTCCCCAACGATCTGGCAATCCTCCAGAACGCCGTCCGCGACCATATCGGGACAGCACGATAATCCTTCCCATCCCAGGCCGAGATAGATACGCACAGCATGACCGATCCGATCAACGTAACCCGCCTCCCCTCCGGACTGACCATCGTGACCGAGAGCATGGACCGCGTGGAAACGGTATCCTTCGGCGCCTATGTCTCAACAGGCACGCGTGACGAAACGGCAGCGGAAAACGGCGTCTCGCACTTCCTCGAACACATGGCCTTCAAAGGCACGGCCCGCCGTTCCGCCGCCAGAATCGCCGAGGAAATCGAAAACGTCGGCGGCCACATCAACGCCTACACCGCCCGCGAACAGACCGCCTATTACGTCAAGGTCCTGAAAAACGACCTGCCTCTGGGCATCGACATCATCGGCGACATCCTCACCCACAGCAGCTTCGCCCAGGACGAAATCGAACGCGAACGCGGCGTCATCCTCCAGGAAATCGGTCAGGCCCGCGACACACCGGACGACATCATCTTCGACCACTTCCAGGAAACCGCCTACCCGAACCAGCCGATGGGCCGCCCCACCCTCGGGACGGAAAAGCTGATCGCTGGCATGACCCGCGATACCCTGACCAGCTACATGCACACGCATTACAGCGCCAAGAACATGGTCATCGCCGCCGCCGGCAACCTGAAGCACGATCAGGTCGTCTCGCTGGTGGAGGAACACTTCCGCGATCTTCCCAGCCACGATCTCCCCACCCGTACCGCAAGCCGTTACGACGGTGGCGAATTCCGCCAGTCCAAGGATCTCGACCAGGCCCACATCGTCATGGGCTTCCCCAGCGTCCCCTACGGCCACCCGGACTACCACGCCACCATGCTGCTCTCCACGCTGCTCGGCGGCGGCATGTCCTCACGCCTGTTCCAGGAAGTGCGCGAACGGCGCGGCCTCGTCTATTCCATCTACGCCTTCGCCGCCCCCTTCCTCGATAGCGGCCTGTTCGGCATCTACGCCGGCACCGGCGAGGAACAGACCGCCGAACTCGTCCCCGTCGTGCTGGATGAACTCCGCCGCCTGCAAGACGGCATCTCGCCGGATGAACTCGCCCGTGCCCGCGCCCAACTCAAGGCATCCCTGCTCATGTCGCTCGAAAGCACCGGCAGCCGCTGCGAACAGATCGCCCGGCAGATCCAGCTCTTCGGCCGCGTCATCCCGACGCACGAAACCGTCGCCAAAATCGACGGCGTCACCGAACAGGCCATCCTGAAAACCGCCGACACAACATTCCGCGGCACCCCGACGCTCGCGACCCTCGGCCCGATCGACCATGTTCCCGCCCTGACGCAGATCAGCCGGAAACTCGCGGCATGACCAGCTCATCACACCCCATCGAAGCCCTGCTGGACGCCGCAAAACGCGCCGGCGCCGATCAGGCGGACGCCCTCGTGGTGTCAGACACCTCTCTCGGCGCCCAGATCCGGCGCGGCGTCCCGGAGAACCTCGAACGCTCCGAAAATACAACGCTTGGCCTGCGCGTCTTCATCGGCCAGCGCAGCGCCATCGTCTCCTCGACGGAACTTAACCCCACAGGCTTCACGGCACTGGCGGAACAGGCCATCGCCATGGCGCGCGTTCTGCCGGAAGACCGCTACAGCGGCCTCGCCGAAACCGCGCTGCAGGGCCGCTTCAACGCCGAAGGCCTGGACCTCGAAGACCACTCCGAAGCCCCCACCACCGAAGCCCTGCTGGATCGCGCCCGCAGCGCGGAAGAGGCCGCCCTGTCCCACGAGGGCATTACCAACAGCGTCGGCGGCTCCGCCTCCTACGGCCGCACTGAAGTCACCCTCGCCACATCGGCCGGTTTCTTCGGCAGCTACGCCCGCACCGGTCACTCCGTCTCTATGGCCGTCCTGGCCGGAGAAGACGCGCGGATGCAGCGCGACTACGATTTCGACTCCGCCGTCCATCTGCAAGACCTGCAAGACCCTGCCTCCATTGGCCACCACGCCGCCGAACGCGCCCTCGCCCGGCTGGACCCGGCCAAGCCCCCCACAAAGAACATGCCGATCGTCTTCGATCCCCGCGTCTCCGGCAGCCTGCTCGGTCATCTGGTCGGCGCGATCAACGGCGCCGCCGTCGCCCGAGGCACCTCCTTCCTCAAGGACCGCCTGAACACACGCATCTTCCCGGACCACATCCGCGTCATGGACGATCCCCTGCGTGTCCGGGGCCTGCGCTCCCGCCCGTTCGACGGCGAGGGAACAAAAGCCGCCCCCCTCGCCCTGATCGACGAAGGCGTCCTTACCCAATGGATTCTCGACAGCCGCAGCGCCCGCCAGCTCGACCTCACCTCCAACGGTCGCGCCGCCCGTGGCGCCTCATCCCCCCCCGGCCCCTCCACCACCAATCTCTACCTCGAACCGGGCGCCATCTCCCCGGCCGATCTCATCGGAGATATTGAGGAAGGCGTATTCCTCACCGAGATGATGGGATCATCGGTCAACGGCCTTACCGGCGATTACAGCCGAGGCGCGTCCGGCTTCATGATCCGTAACGGCGCCCTCGCGGAACCTGTGGCGGAATTCACCATCGCCGGAAACCTGCTCGACATGTTCCAGCGCCTCACCCCCGCCTCCGATCTCGCCTTCCGTCGCGGCGTCGATGCCCCCACCATCCGTATCGACGGCCTCAGCGTCGCCGGCGCCTGAACCAGCAGGAAATACTCACCCATGCGCAAGCTCCTGGCCGCCCTCGGGGTCGCTCTCATCGTGCTCTCTCCAATGGCGGACGCCCGCCCCGGTGGCGGCAATTCCTACGGCAGCCGTGGCAGCCGCACCTACACCGCGCCCCCTCCAACCCGCACTTCCCCCTACGGCGCGCAGCCAATGCAACGCAGCTATACCCCCGCCAACGGCCCCTATACCGGCCAGCCGGGCGGCTACGGCACACCACGTTACGGTTTCACCCAACGCCACCCCTTCGCCACCGGCTTCCTCGGCGGGATGCTCGGCGCCGGGCTGATCGGAATGCTCGGCGGTCACGGCTTCTTCTGGGGCATGCACAGCTTCATGTCGCTGATCGGATTCCTGTTTCAGGCCCTCCTGATCGCCGCGATCATCCTCTGGCTCGTCCGCCGCTTCGGCAGCGGCCGCCGCAGCAGCCCGGTTATGAACGCCCCACAGCCCATGAACCCCTCCATGAACGGCAATACCCTCGCCATCACCAGTAACGACTATCAATCCTTCCAGCGCCTCCTGCTGGACATTCAGGCCGCCTGGAGCAGCCAGAACATGCGCGCCATCTCCTCCATGACCACCCCGGAAATGGCGGGCTATTTCAGCGAGCAACTGGCCGATCTTGCCAGCCGTGGCGCCCGCAACATCGTCTCGGGCGTCACATTCATTCAGGGGGATCTGTCCGAAGCCTGGCGCGAAGGCACGCTGGACTATGCCACCGTCGCCATGCGCTACAGCCTGATTGACGTCACCACCAACATGACCGGCCAGGTCATCGACGGCTCCTCCACCGAACGCGTCATCGTCACCGAACTCTGGACCTTCCTGCGCGCCCAGGGCCGGGGCAACTGGGTTCTCTCCGCCATCCAGCAGACGCGCTGAAAGCGTCTGCTTACAGGCGGATCATCGCCACGGCATAAAGAACCGCCACCAGCAGCCCTACCCCTGCGGCAATCCCGACAACCCGCCCCTGCTTACGTCGCACAGGATCAGCAGGGGCGCGTTCCACAGGCCCGCTCATGCCAGCAGCACCCGGTCGATCAGCAACGCGAAGAACAGAAAAAACAGATACGCCAGAGAATACCGGAACGCCTGCCGCGCCGGCTTGTCCCCTGTCAGACTGACCCCCGCCTCATCCTGACGGTCTCGCAACACCCGCCACGCAGCGATCATGAACCCGCCATTCAGAACCACCGCGCAGACCGTATAAAACAACCCGCAAAGATGCAGTACGCTCGGAACCAGCGTCACGGCGGACAAAACGATCGTATAGATCAGGATCTGCCACCGCGTATGTCGCGCCCCACGCACTACCGGCAGCATCGGAATCCCGGCCTTACCGTAATCCTTGCAGGCATAAAGCGAGAGAGACCAGAAATGGGGCGGCGTCCATAAAAACACGATCGAGAACATCACCACCGGCAGAACCGCCATGGACCCGGTCGCCGCCGCCCACCCGATCATCGGCGGAAACGCCCCCGCCGCCCCCCCGATGACGATATTCTGCGGCGTGCTCCGCTTCAGCCACATCGTGTAAACAACGGAATAGAAGAAAATCGAGAACGCCAGAATGGACGCCGCCAACGTGTTCGTCGCTAGCCACAAGACCAGAACCGAAAGAACCGATAGCGCCACGCCATAGATCAACACCTGATCAGGCGCGACGTCACCATTCGGAATAGGCCGCGTCGCCGTCCGCTTCATGATCGCGTCTATATCCCGATCATACCACATATTAATCGCGCCAGCCGCCCCGGCCCCGATGCAGATACACAGGATCGCAATCGCCCCGATCACGTAATTTGGCCAGACCGGCGCTACGGCCAGCCCCGCAGCCCCCGTAAAAACCACCAGCGAAATCACACGCGGCTTGAGCAACTGAATCCAGTCACCCAGCGAAGAGTCCGGTAACGAAGCCTTAGAAAGTACGGGCGAAAAAACAGCCTCGCTCATAGCCCGGCCTCCAGCACCGTACCCCGCTCAGGCCGGGCAAACGCACGCATCACCACCGGCACGAAACACACGAGCGATCCCGCCATCAACATATCGCCGCCCTGATGCACCAACGCGTTCGGCCAGAGCGACGCCACCACCCCGGTCGCCGCCAGCACGAAATGCGGCAACGCCATCAACCCGCGAGACCGTCCTGTCACCATCAGCCACTGATACCACCCACCGAAAACCGCAAACATGCCCCCAAATGCCAGGGCCGAATGATGCAGCCCGCCGCCCCCCAACAACCACCCTGTCGAAAGCAGCAGCACAAACCCACACGCCCAGCCTAATCGCAGATCCATCGCTACACGCCCGTGCCACACCGTCAGCACCCAGGCCACAACCAGCACGGCCGCCGGCACAACCTGCGTCAAGAACCCCGCTACATGGGCGACATCATGCGTCACCACCCCATGCGCCCACACAACACCATTCCCCACCGAGAGCACCACCATCGCCCCCACCACAACGCGAGACAGCCACCTATCAGCCCGCAGCCTCGGCGCAACGCTTTCCGTCACGATCCCGAACGCCGGAACCAACGCCAGCATCATCTCCGGCCCACGCGCCTGATCCAGAAAACTGTCGAACCCCGCCAGGCTCGCCCCATGCAAACCCAGCAGACTCTGCGTCGCAGCAGCCGCAATCACCGGCGCGATCGCCACGATGCCGCACGCCCCCAGCAGCAGGGACCACAGAAAAACATCCAGCCGATGCCGCTCGTCGCGCCCGTCCAGGATGGAGGCCACCAGAACAGCCGCCATGCACACCATCCCGACCGCCCAAAGCATCATGGCCACAGGCATCACCCAACTGGCCCCTTCAGCCGTCATCCCCCCGGACAGCAACAAAAAAAGCCCCAGAGATACCGCCCCCAAGCCAGCCCGGTTCATCCCCGGCAACACAAGCCGCGCCGGCGTCAGGCGCAACGGCACGAAAACGTTTCCGATCCCCCCCAGCAAAGCCGGCAGGACGACAAAAAACGTCATGAGCACACCATGACGGAACGACAACACAGCCATATCGGCATGAGCCGACAGAAACTGCGTCATAATCCCGCCACTCAAACCAGCCACAACGGCAAGAAGAAGATAGATCGGCCCGATCACCCGGCCACGGGTCACAGCAAGCGAAGCGATACCCATCAATTCAGCAATCCGCATCGCACAAACCGTGCGATCCCCTTCCCGTTTTCCCACGCGGCAAGACAAGTCAAACGCGGGACTGGTTGTCCCGCAACCGGCCTCCCTGAAGAGGCCATCATGTCACAGGATTACTCTCTGTATTCTCCCTTACGCCCCCACTTCCCCGATGTCACGCCCGGGGAAGCGTCACCAGTGTAAACAGCCCCGCGGGAGGAACCGGGGTCAGCCGCGCCAAAGCCAGGTCTTCCGCCGGCAGAAGGGACTCAATTGCAAAATCCGGATGCCAGCCCAGCGAACGGGACGCCCGCGCCATCCCCCGCTCAACACTCAGCCGCACCCCGGACGTCGCAAGAAAGTGATTGACGAACAGGATATGCCCCCCCGGCTTCACCACCCGCTTCAGCTCCGTCAGCAACCGCCGGGGATTCGGCACGACCGACGCCACGAACATCGCAACCGCAATGTCGAAGGTTCCATCGGCAAAACTTGTCGCCTCCGCGTCCATCTCCAGCAGATCGTCCACATTGCTCAAATGCTCGCGCACCACCCGCAAACGCGCCCGCTCCAGCATGTCCTCGGACAGGTCGATTCCGGTAATGCGCTTCGTCGGCAGATAATGCGGCAGGGCCAGCCCGGTCCCAACCCCAACCTCAAGCACGTTCTCGCCCGGCAACGCATTCGCCGCCGTCACGGCGCGCTTGCGGCCCATGGCGGAAACCCCACCGAACACGACGTCATAAACCCGGGCCCAACGGCGATACGCCGCCCGAACAGCGTCCGCGTCCAAAGCCGAACGCGGCTGAGGCCCGTTCCGATTCTGTTGAATCTGCGCGGGGTCCTCTTGCAGAACGTCGCTCATCGAAATCCTTCTCGCTCTCCAGGAGCGCCCTTCATCCCTGCCGCACCCTGCAATGCGGTCTTGACCAGCGACGCACGATATCCCGCGCCAACATCAGAAAACACAACCGGAACCCGATCATGCGCGCCACGCTTTACCACCCGAGCCAAGCGAACGCCAACCCGTTAACGCCGCAATACCTCATTCGTCCCCCACCAAACCCTTGATTTGATGCCCCCATTCGCGCGATCACAGACTGCGTCATCACGGAAGAGGGTCCAATCGGCATGTCGGGAATGGTCATCACCTTGATCGTGATCTCTTTCTTCATCTGGACAGCCCTCGTCGTCGCCTATTTCGTGGACCCGATCTGGGCCGCCATCTCGAATCGATTCCGCAAGGACAAGGCCATCGACGCCACCCCGGAAGAACTCGAAGCCGCCCGCGCCCCGATCTTCTCCCGGGATGCCGCCGAACACCCCCCAGAATTCACTGGCAAATTCACTGGCAAGGCCACAGGCGAATCCACCGTCGATCAGCCCTCCTGAAGCCGCGCCTCGATCGCATCCCAGATCAGCCCGGCACTGTTCCCGCCCTCGAACCGGTCCAGCTCCTGCAATCCCGTCGGGGACGTCACGTTGATCTCTGTCAGCCAATCCCCGATCACATCGATCCCCACGAAAATCAGCCCCTTCTCCTTCAGCAATGGCCCGATCGCCGCACAGATCTCCTGATCTCGCGCCGTCAGCGCCACCGCCTCGGCCCGCCCCCCCACATGCATGTTGGACCGCGCCTCCCCCGTCGCCGGAACCCGGTTGATCGCCCCGATCGGCTGCCCTTCCACCAGAATGATCCGCTTGTCCCCCAGCCGAACCTTCGGCTCATAACGCTGGACCATCAAAGGCTCGCGGGACCGGGAAAAATGCATCTCCAGCAAGGACGCCAGATTTTCGTCATCCTCCTTCACCCGGAAAATCCCCGCCCCCCCATTCCCGAATAACGGCTTCAGAATGATGTCCCTATGCTCCCGCCGGAACTCCGTAATCGCATTCCGATCCCACGCCACCAGCGTCGGCGGCATCAGCTCCGGAAAATGCGTCACCAGCAGTTTTTCCGGCGCATCCCGTACCGAACGCGGATCATTCACCACCAGACTCCGCCCCGGCCCCACACCATGCACATGCTCCAGCATATGCGTCGCCGTAATATACCCCATGTCAAACGGCGGATCCTGACGCATCAGAATCACATCCGTCTCCGCCAGATCGATCAGCGTCCCCTCCCCAAATACCGCATGATCCCCCTGCCGCCGCCGCACCTCCACAGGCCGCGCCACTGCCCGAAGCCGCCCTGTCGCAGCCCCCTTGCCCGAAGCCTGCACCCCTTCGTTCAGCCGCAAACTCTCAACACCATAAACCAGCAGCTCATGCCCCCGGCGAGACGCCTCCAACATCAACGCAAATGTGGAATCCGCATCGATATTGACCTGCTCCAGCGGGTCCATCTGCACGGCAATCTTCAGCGGTCGCGACATCAAACTGTTCCTGATCCTTTTATGAACCCGTTGTAGCCGCTGCCCCACCAACAAAAAAGGGGCAGCCAAAGCCACCCCTCATCCCTCAGAACGAGGCGTTCACACGCCCGTAATAATACCCACCGAAAATCGGCACCTGCGCCGACGTATTATCATAGGGCTGGCCACCCAGATAATTCACATTGTCCGGCAGACGGCGCGGCCGAATGTTGAACAGGTTGTTGCCCCCAACAGCAACATGCCACGTGTCGTTGAAACGATACCCGACCTCGAGATCCGTCAGCCAGCGCGGTGTATTCTTGAACTGCGAGAAGCAGGTGTTGGAATATTTCAGCGCCTTCCCGTCAGCCGAACAGGTCGCGGCCGTCGGCGTCCAGTCCTCGTATTCAACCATGTTGGTCGTCTCGCCATACCGCGTCTGGCGCAGATTCACATCCCAGTTGTGATACGTCCAGTACGCATCCAGAATCAGCTTGCTGCGCGGGTTCGCCGTCGTCAGATACCCGATCGTCTCCGCATTCAGCAGCGGATTTCCACTCGCGCTGGTCCCGTTATGGTGCAGCCGCGTCCGGTTGAGATCCAGCGACGCCGTCAGCATGACATTCCCATACTGATGCAGACGCAGCAGATAGTCCGTCTTCAGATCGAAACCCTGCGTCCGCGTGCTGGCACTGTTCGCAAAATAATACGCATCCACGTTCGCATTGTCCGCCCCCGTCAGATTACTGGGCAACGCAATCCCCAGACTCTGAATCGCATCCACCGCGGCAGGGCCATTGGTCGTCCCACCCTCGACGATCCGGTCACGAATGTTGATCTGATAGACATCAGCCTCGACATGCCACCCATCGATCGGCGTCAGAACAATACCACCGCTCTCACTCGTCGAACGCTCGGGCTTCAACGGTGAAGCGCCGAGAGTACGCGCCGACTGGGACGCCACCGGCAGCAATCCGCCCGCCCCGGAAGGAGACACATTCAACGCACTGAAATGCTGCTCCGCCAGCGTCGGCGCACGGAACCCGTTGCTGATCGTCCCGCGGATCGCAATACGCTTCGTAAAGTCATACCGCGTGGAAACCTTTCCGTTCTCGGTATTTCCCACATCCGTGTAATGCTCGAACCGCCCGGCAAAATCCACTTCCCACTTCTTCGTGAAATGGAAATCCCCGTCCATGTAGGCCGCCCAGATATCGCGGCTCCACTTGCCCGCGTTCTGCGGCAACAGACCAGCATAACCCTGCGTCCCGCCCATCTCGTAAGAGGCCGGATTACCCGCACGCACATCATACGTCTCAAGGCGATGCTGGCCACCAAACGCCCACGTCATCGGAACGGTATGGAAAATGTTGATGTTACGCTTGAAGTCCAGGCTGTTCGTCCACTGCGCCATCCGATACTGCTCGGCCATCGCCTGCGTCGGTGAGAACCCGATCCCGGTCTGTTGCAGATTATACTTATAAAGATTCGGATTGACCGTATCCTTGTTGCCGATGCTGTCCTCGTCGGCCCCATAGATCGTGCTCAGATCCCACTGAAACCCGAACAGATGATCGCCCCGGATGCCCAGCTCCGCGGCATAATCGTTCTCGTCACCGGTCTCGATCGGCGTGAAACCCTGCGGATAATAGGTCGGAAAAATCGCCGGCGTCCGATAGTTCTCATACGCCTCGGAGTGACGATGCGCATAGGTGATCTGCCCATACCCCTCGATCCCCTCGGTCAACTGCTTGCCGAAATCGATCATCAGGTTCTCGCGGGTTTCCTCCGGCGTGCTGGTGATCTTGTTGCTGTCGACAGGCGGCATATACCCGCCCGCCCCCGCCACATACTGCTCGTTCTTCACCCCCGGCGGGGTATATCCATTCAGCCGATGATCCACGATCCCTTTCGCAATGAAATGGTCCGTATGATACATCTGGCCGCTGATATGGACGTACCCATCCGTCCCCAGCTTCAACCCGCCATCGACACCGAGCTGATACTGCCACCCATCGCCATTATACGCATTGGCGCCCGTCTGCCCGGAAATGTTCAGCCCATGATCGGTCTTCTTCGTCACGATATTGACGACGCCCGCAATCGCGTCGGAGCCATACATCGCCGCCGCGCCATCCTCCAGCACCTCGATATGATCGATGGCATTGGCCGGAAGCATGTTCAGATCAACCGGCGTGGACCCGAACTGCGGCCCCGGATCGGCATAGATGTTCGCCGTCGTATGCCGCCGTTTGCCATCCACCAGAACCAGAACCTCGTTCGGATTCAACCCGCGCATACGGATGGAAGACGTCAGCGCCCCCGCATCCTGCCCCATCGCACTGACGTTGATCTGCGCATAGGTTTTCGTGATCGCATCCGCCAGATTCAACGCCCCTGAACGCCGCAGCGTCGCGGATGTCAGCACCGAAACCGGCGAAACGCTCTGCCGCGCATGACGATTCGACGCATGCGTCCCCGTCACGATCAACGCCTCGGCCTGCGGCGGCGGATTGGCACCCCCGGCATGGCGAGCCGCCCGCCCATGTCGAACAGGAGCCGCAGCCGACGCGGATGACGCGGATGACGCGGATGACGCGGATGACGCGGATGACGCGTGGCTATGGTGCTTTTTCGGTCCCGTCGCGGAAAAAGCTGTCCCACCAGTGCCACAGCACATCGTGAGAACAGTCATGGCCAAAAGAGACTGCCGACGCGTCATTTATAAACTCCCGTTAATAAGGAGAGCAGATACCCTTATTTTATTATCCAGACGAGTACCCTCAAGAAACATTCGTACGATCGTTCCGGATGCTTGCCAAAATGCAACACTTGGTCATTCTCGCCACAATTTGATATGGACAGACCACGAAATAATCATTCCGGAACGTTTCGGATCGATCACACTTCCAATATCCTGCACGCCTCCTATCGCTGCCGCTCGATATCAGCCCCGCCACCTGGCAAAGGCGCATCCCCGATCAGCCGCAACGCACGTCCATCCCAACCCAGCGTCCGCAACGCACGATCCATCACGCCCTGCACCAGCACGGCCCGCCCATCCGGCGAAAACACCAGCCCCTGCGGCCACAACGTTCCCGCCGCCTGCGCAAGCCGCGTCAAATGCCCCTCAGAAAGCCCGAACACCGTCACGATCCCCCGCGCATGATACAGCGGAGAGGCCGGCGGCATCGCCGATCCGTTCTGCGAAACCACCGCCAGAAACCGCCCATCCGCCGAAATATCCATCCCCTCCGGCGCATTCGGCACCACCACGCGCTGCACTACCTCGATCGGTCGTTTCGTTACGTCAACAACCGCGATCTCCCCCGGCTTCCCCTCTCCATGCCCCAGAATATTGATCGCCGCATAATGCCCGTCCGGCGTCAGCCGTATCGTCCATGGCCCCGGCGCCAGCAACAGGGGCGACGGATCGACCGTCACCGCATCCCCCACCAGAGACAACCGATAAACCCGATCCCCCTTCCACACACTCACCAACGCCGACCGCCCATCCGGCAAAATCGCCAGTCCCGCCGGAAAACCACCCCCATCCGGCAAATTCACCACCACCCGATGAGACAACGCACGCCCATCAAACCAGAACCAGTCCACCTCCCCCGAAGCTCCGCCCGCCACCAGCACATGCTCCCCATCCGGCGCAATCCGAACCGTCGTCGCCCCCTTCATCGCCGTCATCGTCTGCAACAGCTTCGGCACGGCCCCGGAAACATCCACCACACTGATCCGGTCATCCGGCACGATCCGCCCCTCGCCCGCAGTGGACGCCGACGCCACCAGCGCCACCCGCCCGTCCCGCGTCACCGTCACCGCCGTTGGCGGCCCCACCACACTCGCCGGCACCGCCAGACTGCTTTTAACCCGCCAAAGCCCCCCGGCTCCCTCCGTCAGAACGGACAGCGTATCCGGATGCAAGGGCTGCGGCAGAACCTGCACCCCGTTCGCCAAAACAGAATGCGCGTCATTGGCGGAAACCACACCTTGCGCCAGCGCCGAAGTCCCCGAAACCAGAGCCAGAACCAACCCCGCCAGCACACCATTCCGCATCGCATCGTCCTTACCTGATGAAAGGCGCGGACAATGCCACCAACGCGAAACATCGGAAACAAAAAGAAATGTTACCCTCCCATGACGCTACTCCGCAGTCGGATACGAAATCCCCGTCACCTCCAGCACCACACCCCCACCCGGCGTCTGCAAGGTCACCTCATCCCCAACCCCCGCCCGCATCAACGCCCGCGCCACCGGAGACACCAGACTCACCTCCCCGCGCGAAAGCTCCGCCTCGTCACACCCGATGATCGTCACACGATGCGCCACATCCTCCTCATCCAGATACAAAACCGTCGCCCCGAAAAATACCCGGTCCCGCCGCACCTGCGCCACAGGATCGACCACCACCGCCTGATCCAGCCGCTTGCTCAGAAACCGGATACGCCGATCGATCTCCCGCAACCGCCGCTTGCCATAAATGTAATCGCCATTCTCGGACCGGTCCCCGTTCCCCGCCGCCCAGGACACGATCTCCACGATCTTCGGCCGCTCCTCATACGCCAGCGCATTCAGCTCCGCCCGCATCCGCGCCGCCCCACACGGCGTCAGATATCGAGAAAGCGGCGTCCCGGCAGCCTCAGCCATGCACGTCCACCAGACGATACCGGATCTTCCCCTGAATCCGCTGCTGCGGCGCCAGAACATGCAATCCCCGGTCCGGGATATCCGCATGATGAATGGCATCGTTCATGTTCGTCACCGCCTCCACCGCCACGAAAGGCTTGTCCGGCGCCGTAAACACAACCGCATGGTGAAAGACCGGATCAGCCTCCAGAACCAGCGCCACCCCATCCCCCGGCCACTCCACGCGCGCCTCCCCTCCAAACCCGGAGAAACAGTTGTCGATCGACCGCTCCTTCACCCGAACCGGAGCCTCGAAAGCCCACGCCCCCTCACACCCCACATGCCGCGACGGCAGATGATCCGCCCCATTCTCCCAAACCCCTCGGGCACGAAACGAAAGCAGCGTCTCCTCATCCGCCGCGATGAACGGATGAAACCCGAACCCCACCGGCTGCGACCGCGTATCCCGATTCTCCACCACGATCTCGACCTCCAGACCGTCATCCAGCAGCACGTAACTCAGCGCCACCCGATACGCGAACGGCCACTGCCCCCGTGTCCCCTCATCCGGCACATGATCCAGAATCAGAACCGCCTGATCCTCCATCCGATGCGCCACCGTCCACTCCCGCTCCCACGCATTGCCATGAATGCTGTGCGGCTCTCCCCCGAAATTATTGTCGAGCTGGTAATCTTCCCCTTCAAAGGAAAAACGTCCCCCGGCAATCCGGTTGGAATACGGAACCAACGGATACGCCGCCACCGCACGCCCCCGCTGCGCCCGCAGGTTCGCGTCCGTAACCGGCACGAAAACCGCCCGCCCCCCCATCGTCCACTCCAGAACGGCCCCACCCGTTCCTGGCGAAAGCCGAAGCCGGTTCTCGTCACGCCTGATCTCGAAATCACCGCCATCCGTGGTCATCGCACAGTCCCTTCCAATACCCCCCTCAGATGGGCCGTCCCGCCCGGATTGTCCACCACACGGAAAGATGACATTACGAACGCATTAAGAGAAGTTTATATACAGACCCAGATCGGGCACCCGGAACATCGACCGGCCCCGGTGCGAGACAAAACCCAATGGTCACCACCGCAGACCTGTCGCCCCCACCCGAACCACCCCGCACCGACAAGGTGCCGGTTCTGGAAATGCGCGATATCTCCAAAACTTTCCCCGGCGTCAAAGCCCTCAACAAGGTCCGCCTCTCCGCCTATGGCGGCGAAGTCATGGCCCTGATGGGCGAAAACGGCGCCGGTAAATCCACACTCATGAAAATCCTGTCCGGCGCCTACACGGCCGACCCGGGCGGCGAAGTCCGCATCAACGGCAAAACCGCCACGATGGGATCCCCCCTCGCCGCCCGCGAGGCTGGAATCGCCATCATCTATCAGGAACTCGCCCTCGCCCCGAACCTCACCGTCGCGGAAAACATCCACCTCGGCAACGAACTCCGCAAAGGCGGCATGATCGACCGCTCCGGCATGGCCCGCGCCTGCGCTCCCCTGCTGGAACGCCTCGGCGTCCCCTTCCGCCCGGAAACCATCGTCGGAACCCTCTCCGTCGCCGAACAGCAACTGGTGGAAATCGCCCGCGCCCTCTACCGCCGCTCGAAAATCCTGGTGCTGGACGAACCCACGACCGCCCTTTCCTCGCGGGAGACGGAACGCCTGTTCGCTCTCATCCGCCAGCTCCGCAGCGAAGGCATCGCCCTCATCTATATCAGCCACCGCATGGCCGAAATCGACGAACTGGCGGACCGCGTCACCGTCCTGCGGGACGGCACCTATGTCGGCACCCTGTCGGGCGACGAGATCAGCTCCGCCTCCATCGTCAAGATGATGGTCGGGCGCGATCTCTCCGGCTTCTACGTCAAAACCCGCAACCCGGACGCCACCTTCGGTCCCGCCGTGCTGGAAGTCGAAAATGCGAGCGATACCGCAGGCCGCGTCAAATCATGCAGCCTTACCATCCATGAGGGCGAAGTCCTCGGCCTCGCCGGCCTGGTCGGCGCAGGCCGCACCGAACTCGCCCGCCTGATTTTCGGCGCGGACCCGCTCGTCAACGGCACCGTCAAGCTCAACGGCAACACACTGCGCCTGCACTCCCCGCGCGAAGCCCTCGCCGCAGGCATCGCCTACCTCACCGAAGACCGAAAAGCCCTCGGCCTGTTCCTGGACATGTCCTGCGCCGGCAACATCAACCTGGGCGTGCTGGAGCGGGACGCCCACGGTGCCGGCGTGCTGGACCTCAAACACGGCCGCCACCGCGCAACGGACGCCTTCAAATCCCTCGGCGTCCGCGCCGCCAGCACCATCGTCAACGTCGGCGGCCTCTCCGGCGGCAACCAACAAAAAGTCCTGCTCGGCCGCCTGCTCGAAACCGGCCCGAAAGTCCTCATCCTGGATGAACCCACGCGCGGCGTGGATATCGGCGCCAAAACCGAAATCTACCGCATCATCGGCGAACTCGCCGCCAAGGGCCTCGCCATCCTCGTGATCTCCAGCGAAATGCCGGAAATCATCGGCCTCAGCGATCGGGTGCTGGTCATGCGCGAAGGCGTCATTACCGGCGAAATCGGCGGCCCCGGCCAGCCGGACATCACCCAGGAAGCCATCATGAAATACGCCGCCGGGCTCACAGCGCCCGAACTCGCGGCCTGAGGATCACGCCATGTCCTACGCAACCCCGTCCTCCTCCCTGCCCCCACCGGTCGCGGCACAGATCACCGCCAGCCAACGCTTCCGCAGCGCCATGCAGGCCGCCGGAATGCTCCCGGTCCTCATCCTGCTCGCCATCGGCTTCCATGTCTTCGGCGGCTACCGCTTCCTCAGCGGCCAGAACCTCTCCATCGTCGCCCAGCAGGCCTCCATCAACATCGTCCTCGCCTCGGGCATGACCTTCGTCATCCTCACCGGCGGGATCGACCTGTCCGTCGGCTCCATCCTCGCGGCATCCGCCATGGGCGGCCTCCTTGTCTCCCTCATCCCCGGCTTCGGCCTGCTCGCCATCCCGGCCTGCCTCGCCGTCGGCCTGTTCATCGGCCTCGTCAACGGCAGCCTGATCGCCGGCATGAAACTGCCGCCCTTCATCGTCACCCTCGGTACCCTCACCGCCGTACGAGGCATCGCCCGCATGATGGGCGGCGATCGCACCGTCTTCAATCCGGACCTCAGCTACGCCTGGATCGGCAATGACGGCATCCCGCTCGGCGGCGCGCTCGTCCTGCCTTGGCTCGCCGTCATCGCCATGGCCGTCGTCGGCATCTCCTGGTTCGTCCTGCGTCGCACAGTGCTCGGCGTCCATATCTATGCCGTCGGCGGCAACCCCGCCGCCGCACGCCTCTCCGGCATCCGCGTCGGCCTCGTCCTGATGGTGGTCTACGCCATCTCCGGCACCCTCGCAGGCCTCGGCGGCGTCATGTCCTCCGCCCGCCTTTACGCCGCCAACGGCCTGCAACTCGGCCAGTCCTATGAACTGGACGCCATCGCCGCCGTCATCCTGGGCGGAACCTCCTTCGTCGGCGGCGTCGGCACCATCTGGGGCACCCTGATCGGCGGCCTCATGATCGCCGTTCTCTCCAACGGGCTGATCCTCGTCGGCGTGTCAGATATCTGGCAGTTCGTCATCAAGGGCCTGGTCATCATCGTGGCCGTCGCCCTCGACCGTTTCCGTCAGCCCACGGCGCGCACCTGAAAACCACGCTCAAGCCAGACGGTCAGCGCGGCGGTAAAGACCCGGCCGCCGCGCCATCCTCCAACGGGCCAGATCACTCCATCTTATCCGGACCTGTCGTCATGACATTCAAAACCAATCTCCTCGCCAGCCTCGCCATCGCCTCCCTCGCGGCAGGCGCCACCACGGCACAGGCCAAGCCCATCACCGGCATCGGCATCTCTCTCGGCACACTGGGCAACCCCTACTTCGTTGCCCTCGCCGAAGGCGCCACCGCCGAAGCCAAAAAACTCAACCCGTCGATCCGCGTCACCTCCGCCTCCGCCGATTACGACCTGAACAAACAGTTCTCCCAGATCGACAGCTTCATCGCAGCGGGAGACAACCTCATCCTCCTCAACGCCGTCGATCCGAACGCCATCCTCCCCGCCATCAAACGCGCCCAGAAAGCCGGCGCAACCGTCGTGGTGGTGGACGTCGGCGCAGTCGGGGCAGACGCTACCGTCCAGACCGACAACGTCGCCGCGGGCCGCGAATCCTGCGCCTACCTTGCCGAAAAACTCGGCGGCAAAGGTAACGTCGCCATCCAGAACGGCCCACAGGTCTCCGCCGTGGTGGACCGCGTGAAAGGCTGCAAGGAAGCCTTCGCCAAAACCCCCGGCATCAAGATCGTCTCCGAAGACCAGAACGGCCAGGGCTCGCGCGACGGCGGCTTCTCCATCATGCAGGGCTACCTCGTCCGCTACCCGGACCTGAACGGCGTCTTCACCATCAACGACCCACAGGCCGTCGGCAGCGACCTCGCCATCCGCCAGGGCCACCGCACCAACATCCTGATCTCCTCCGTGGACGGCGCGCCCGATTTCGTCTCCGCCCTCACCCGCCCCGGCTCCTCCATCATCGCCTCCTCCAGCCAGGCCCCCTACCAGATGGGATCGGACGCCGTGGACATGGGACAAGCCATCATGGACGGCAAGGTCAAATCCGGAACTGTCAAGCTCCTCCCCCCGATGCTGGTGAACAAGGACACCGTCGCAAACTACAAGGGCTGGACCGGCCACTAACACATCAAGGGGAACCCCTAGACAGGTGCGGCAGTTAAACCCGCTGCACCTGCCAGGGATCTGCCCCATGACCGACCAAACCAAAAACGACAAAACCATTTTTCTGGGCGGCGTCGTCGATCTGGAGGGCCTGACGGACCATTCCAGAACGGCGGCCCTCTTCAACACCGGAAAAGTCGGCTTCTACATGCAGGAACACGGTATCCTGCACGCCCACGGCGAAGGAATCCTGAAGAAGGTCTCCGAAGCCATGCAGCCCTACGGCCCCGGAGAAGCCGAAATCAATCTCCAGTATTTCGAGGCCATAGACGAATGGTTCGAAAAAGTCTGGGGGCCGGTCTGGAACGATTTCGGATTGTCACCCGACAGGATCAACTCCGTCATCAACTTCGAAGACCAATACTGGCAGAAAAACTTTGAAGCCACGGTGGACCACTTCCGCAAGCATGGCGTGGAAACCATCGCCCCTATCTTCTCCCCCAACGGCGAAAACATGTCGCTGGATACCTTCGCTGAAAACCCCGCCTATGCGGACATCCGGGACGCCGCCACCCTCGGCGGGGCCTTCACCCTCGATCCCCCACCCCTGTTCTTCTTCCAGCAAAGCCCCGAATATCGGCGCTTCTCCTGCGAACAGGTCCGCTGGGCCAATGAGAACAAACTCCGCTCCTGCGTCATCATCTCCCCTTCCGGAAACGACCCGGACTTCCTCGACCACGTTCAGGAATTCGTCGAATTCTTTCAGAATGAAAACGCCATCCCCACCGAATGGGTCATGGAAATCTACAGCGAAGACACGAACGGCCTCGGCAGCACCCGCAAACCCAATACCGCCATCGGCTCAGCCCTCTGGCTCGCCCGCGAAGCCCCGACAACGCCCTATAAAGGCCAATAACCGCCTACCCGGCAAAAAGCCTCCACAGCGGAAAGAACTTTCCAGTCCTTTCCGCAAGGCCGCTTTCAACGCTTCCGCCGCCCGCCCTTCTTCTTCTCCGGATCATACCCGCCACCTCCCGGCCCCAGCGGCGTCGGCCCCTTGGCGCTCTTCTTCTGCCCGCCAGACCGTCCCGCCGTGGAGGTCGCCACCGGCGGCGGCTCCAGCCCAAGCTCGATCGCCTCAAGCCGCTTGATCTCGTCCCGCAAACGCGCCGCCTGCTCGAAATCGAGATTCCCCGCCGCCTCGCGCATCCGCTTCTCCAGATCCTGAATGGACGCCCCGAGTGACTTGCCGACGAACTCGCTGGTATCCCCCTCCTTGTCCGGCGCGACCGTCACATAATCCTGCTCGAAAATGGAAGACAGCGCATCGCCGATCTTCGTCCGCACCGATTGCGGCGTAATCCCGTGCGCCTCGTTCCATTCCGTCTGTTTCGCCCGCCGCCGCGCCGTTTCCTCGATCGCGAAATTCAAACTGTCCGTCATCTTGTCGGCATACAGCAGCACACGCCCGTCCACATTCCGCGCCGCCCGCCCGATGGTCTGGATCAGCGAGGTCCGACTCCGCAAAAACCCCTCCTTGTCCGCATCCAGAATCGCCACCAGCGAACATTCCGGAATATCCAGCCCCTCCCGCAACAGGTTGATTCCCACCAGAACATCGAACGCCCCCAACCGCAGATCCCGAATAATCTCGATCCGCTCCAGCGTATCCACATCCGAATGCAGATACCGCACCCGAATCCCCGCCTCCCCCAGATAATCCGTCAGATCCTCCGCCATCCGCTTGGTCAGCGTCGTCACCAGAATCCGCCCGCCCCGCTCGATCGTCTGGCGGCACTCATGCAGAAGATCATCCACCTGCCCCTCGACAGGCCGAACATCCGTCACCGGATCGATCAGCCCCGTCGGCCGGATGATCTGCTCCGCAAACACACCCCCCGTCCGCTCCATCTCCCATTTCCCCGGCGTCGCACTCACGAATACCGTCTGCGGCCGGAAACTTTCCCACTCCTCGAATTTCAAGGGCCGATTATCGATGCAGGACGGCAACCGGAACCCGAAATCAGAAAGGATGGACTTGCGTGCGAAATCCCCCCGCTCCATCCCGCCAATCTGCGGCACCGTCACGTGGCTCTCATCCACGATCAGCATCGCATCCTCCGGCAGATACTCGAACAGCGTCGGCGGCGGATCACCCGGCCCACGCCCCGAAAGATAGCGCGAATAATTCTCGATCCCCTTGCACGCACCCGTCGTCTCGATCATCTCCAGATCGAACGTCGTCCGCTGCCGCAGCCGTTCCGCCTCCAGCAGCTTTCCCTCCTGCGTGAACTGATCCAGCCGCACCCGCAACTCGTCCTTGATGCCAACGATCGCCTGATTCAACGTCGGGCGCGGCGTCACATAATGCGAATTCGCATACACGCTGATCTCCGCCAGATCCGCCGTCTTGTTCCCCGTCAGCGGATCGAACTCCGTAATCTCGTCGATCTCATCCCCGAACAGCGTCACCCGCCACGCCCGGTCCTCGTTCTGCACCGGAAACACATCGATCTGCTCCCCCCGAACCCGGAACGTCCCGCGCTGGAACGCCGCGTCATTGCGCCGGTACTGCAACTCCACCAACGCCTTGATCAGCCGCTCCCGATCGATCGATCCCCCCGTCTCCAGCCGCACCACCATGCGCGAATACGTCTCGACCGACCCGATACCGTAAATACAGGAAACGGACGCCACGATGATCACATCGTTGCGCTCCAGCAAAGCCTGCGTTGCGGAATGGCGCATCCGGTCGATCTGCTCGTTGATCTGGCTGTCCTTCTCGATATACGTATCAGATCGCGGCACATACGCCTCCGGCTGATAGTAATCGTAGTAGGACACGAAATACTCGACCGCATTATCCGGGAAAAACTGCTTCATCTCTCCGTAAAGCTGCGCCGCCAGCGTCTTGTTTGGCGCCAGAACCAGCGTCGGCTTCTGCGTCGCCTCGATCACCTTCGCCATCGTGAACGTCTTGCCGGACCCCGTCACCCCCAGCAGAACCTGATCCCGCTCCCCGCCCTCGACACCCCCCACAAGCTCCCGGATCGCCGTCGGCTGATCGCCCGCCGGTTCGTAATCCGACTTCACGACCATCCGATATTTCTTGTCCTTCACCGGCTGACGCTCCGGCTCGAACTTCCGCAGACGAAGCTCGGGAATGGTCTCGATCGTGGATTTCTTGGCAGGGGCTGGCATGAGACGAAAGATGGCCTTCCACACGGGTCAGAACAAGAGCAGGGACGAACACAAGACGAACGAACGTTGACGCACAACGCCCCAACCCCGCAAATCGATCCCGAACGACAGGAGCAAAACCATGCCCGATCACACCGCCACGCCCGAAACCCTCCCCCCACGCCTGCGGGACATCGTCAGTATGGTCCACGCCCGCGGCTACATCCCGAACGAAGACCTCGCCAGACACTTCAACGTCGCCGTGCAGACCATCCGCCGGGACGTCAACCGTCTCGCCGAAGAAGGCCACGTCGCCCGCCATCACGGCGGCGCAGGCGTGCCCTCCTCCGTCGAGAACATCGCCTATGGCGAACGCCAGATCCTCAACCGCCGCGAAAAGGACGCCATCGGCCGCACCGCCGCGCGTCTCCTCCCCGCCAACGCCTCCCTCTTCATCAATATCGGTACCACCACGGAAGCCTTCGCCGGCACGCTGGGCGAACACGCCGGCCTGCGCGTCATCACCAACAACCTCCACGTCGCTGCCCTCCTCTCCCCCCGCACGGATTACAAGGTCGTCGTCACCGGCGGCACCATCCGCGCCCATGACGGCGGAATCGTCGGCTCAAGCGCCACCGACTCCCTCGCCGCCTTCCGCGCCGATTTCGGCATCATCGGCATCAGCGGCATCGACGAGGACGGCTCCCTGCTGGATTTCGACCTGGAGGAAATCCACTGCGCCCGCACCATCATGCGCAACGCCCGCCGCGTCATCCTCCTCGCCGATCACACCAAATTCCAGCGCCGCCCGATGGGACGCGTCGGCCACCTGTCCGAAGTCCATGACTTCGTCACCGACCGCGAACCCACGCCCCATTTCCGCACCCTTTTCAACGAGGCCGGCGTCCGCATCCACATCGCCAACCCCTGAAATGTTCGCTTTCGAACATTTCTAGGCCTGCATTCCTGCCAACCTCACGAAAACGCGTTCGGACCTTGCGCAGAATCCTGTTGAAACGAATACCAAAGCTCGAATACGAACATCTCCAGCAAGGAGAGTTTTCATGTCAGCCACGCTCGCCGAAAATCGCACCCTCCACACCAAATCCCCCCCCATGCACGATCTGCTGATCGTCGGCGGCGGCGTGAACGGCACCGGCATCGCCCGGGATGCCGCAGGCCGGGGCGCGAAAGTTGTCCTCGTCGAACAGGACGACCTCGCCAGCCACACCTCCTCCGCCAGCACCAAACTCATCCACGGCGGCCTACGCTATCTCGAATATTACGAGTTCCGCCTGGTGCGCGAAGCCCTGATCGAACGGGAAGCACTGCTGAAGATCGCCCCCCACATTATCTGGCCGATGCGCTTCGTCCTGCCGCACTCCAAACTGGTCCGTCCGGCCTGGCTGCTGCGCATGGGCCTGTTCATCTACGATCACCTCGCTCCGAACATGACGCTCCCGCGCACGAAAGCGATCACATTCGCCAAAAACAGCGCCGGCAAGCCCATGAAATCCGATTACACACGCGGTTTCGTCTATTCGGACGGCTGGGTGCAGGACAGCCGCCTCGTCGTGCTGAACGCCATGAGCGCCCGCGAATACGGCGCGGATATCCGCACCCACACAAAACTTGTCAGCGCCATCCGCCACCCGGACCACTGGGAAGCCACCCTCCACAACCAGATCACCGGCGAAACCACTACCCTCCGCGCCCGCGCGCTGGTTAACGCCGCCGGCCCCTGGGTCGCCTCCCTCCTGCACCAGACCCTGCAAGTCAGCAATGACAAACAGGTCCGCATGGTCAAGGGCAGCCACATCATCGTCCCGCGCCAGTTCGACGGCCCGCAGGCCTACATCCTGCAAAACCCCGACAAGCGCATCGTCTTCGCCATCCCCTACGAAAACGATTTCACCCTGATCGGCACGACCGACATCCCGTGGACGCAAGACCCCGGAAAGGTCGAAATCTCCTCGGAGGAGATCTCCTATCTCTGCGAAAGCGTAAACCGCTACTTCAAAAAATCCATCACCCCGGCGGATGTCGTCTGGACCTATGCCGGCGTCCGTCCCCTCTATGACGACGCCGCCGCCAATGCCTCCGCCGTCACCCGCGATTACGTCCTCGATCTCGACACGAACGGCGCGCCGATCCTCTCGATCTTTGGCGGCAAAATCACCACATTCCGCAAACTTGCCGAACACGCGATCGAAAAACTGTCCTCCTCCATCCCCCTCCTCAACACCCCGTCCTGGACCGCCACCAAGGCCCTCCCCGGCGGAGATTTCGAGGGCAAGGAGTTCGACAGCCTCCTTGCGAAACTCCGGCAACACGCCCCCCATCTGGACGGCAAGACCGCCTGGCGCCTGGCCCGCAACTACGGCACCCGCGCCTTCGAGATCGCCGGAACCTCCACCGAAGATATGGGCGAAAGCTTCAGCGCAGGCCTCACCGCACGCGAAATCGACTACCTGATGAACAACGAATGGGCGCACTCCGCCCAGGATATCCTCTGGCGCCGTTCCAAACTCGGCCTCTTCGTCAACAAGGATGCCCCGGCCAGAATCGACGCCTACATCCAGCAGAAACTGTCCACCACACCCGACGTCCCCACCATGAAAGACGTCGCCTGATCACCCCTTCACCCCCCTGCGGGACAAAAATCATGTCCGAGAACAAGAAATACCTCGGCGAACTCATTTCCGAAATGTTCGCCGTCATCATCATCCTTTTCTTCGGCGACGGCGTCGCCGCGATGTACACCCTCTACGATCCCAGCCCGTATAAACAGGCCTACTGGGGCGTCTGCATCGTCTGGGGCCTCGGCGTCACCATCGCCATCTATGCCACCGGCGCCGTCTCCGGCACACACGCCAACCCGGCCGTCACCGTGGCGCTCGCAACCTTCCGCGGCTTCCCATGGAAAAAGGTCGTGCCCTACTGCCTCGCCCAGATCCTCGGCGGCTTCATCGGCGCGGCCCTCGTTTACGCCCTGTTCTCCCCGGTGATCGACCACTTCAACGCCATCCACCACCTCACCCGCGCCATGGACGGCGGCGCCGCAGGCGTCTTCTTCACCCACCCGGGCGATTACGTCACAGCATCCCATGCCTTCCTGGATGAAACCATCCTGACGGCAGCCCTGCTTTTCGGAATCTTCGCCATCACCTGCCAATACAACACGCAGGCCCCGCAGGCGAACACCAGCGCCCTCATCATCGGCCTCCTCGTCGCCACCATCGGCGCCTCCGCAGGCTACCTGGACGCATGGGCCATCAACCCGGCGCGTGACCTCGGGCCGCGCATCTTCGCCTGGCTCGCAGGCTGGGGCCAGTCCGCCTTTCCCGCTCCCTCCCATTACTGGTGGGTGCCCATCGCAGCCCCCCTGCTGGGCGGCCTGATCGGCGCGGGCGTCTATCACTACGGCCTCCGCCCCTTCATGCCCCACGTCCCCCTGCCGGAACCCAAGGCCACCATGCCAACCCCCGAAGCCCTCTCCGAACCCGCCGCCTACACCGATCACTTCGGCACCCCCAAACACCCGTAATCCCACTATCCCACACCATCACTTTTCAGGACGACGACCATGACCAAACGTGACCACATCCTCGCCATCGACCAGGGCACCACCTCCACCCGCAGCATCGTGTTCGACAGCCACGCCGTCGCGAAAGCCATAGACCGCAGCGAGTTCGAGCAGTTCTATCCTGAACCCGGCTGGGTCGAGCACGACCCGGAGGAAATCTGGGGCCACGTCGTCAGCACCGCCCGCAACGCGATCGAGGAAAGTGGCAAGCTGGACGCCATCGCAGGCATCGGCATCACCAACCAGCGCGAAACTATCGTGGTGTGGGACCGCGCGACCAGCAAACCCATCCACCGCGCCATCGTCTGGCAAGATCGCCGCACCGCCGAATTCTGCGCCAAGCTGAAGCAGGATGGCCATGAAGCCATGGTCACCGCCAAAACCGGCCTGCTGCTGGACCCCTATTTCTCCGCCACCAAACTCACCTGGATTCTGGACAACGAACCCGGCGCCCGCGAACTGGCAGAAAAAGGCCAACTCGCCTTCGGCACGATCGACAGCTTCCTCCTCTGGCGCCTCACCGGCGGCAAGGTCCACGCAACGGACATCACCAATGCCTGCCGCACCCTGCTGTTCGATATCCACAAACAGGAATGGGACGACGAACTCCTTGCCCTGTTCCGTATCCCGCGCAACATGCTCCCCGAAGTGCGGGACAACAGCACCATCTTCGGCGAAACCATTCCAGAACTCTTCGGCCGCGCCATCCCCATCGGCGGCATGGCGGGTGATCAGCAGGCCGCCGTCGTCGGCCAGGCCTGCTTCGAGGAAGGCATGGCCAAATCCACCTATGGCACCGGCTGCTTCATGCTGCTGAACACCGGTGAAAAACCCATCACTTCCCACAACCGGATGCTCACCACCATCGCCTACCGGATGCACGGCAAAACACACTACGCCCTCGAAGGCTCGATCTTCGTCGCAGGCGCCGCCATCAAATGGCTGCGGGACGGCCTGCACCTCATCACCCACGCCTCCCAGACGGACGACATGGCCACCCGCATCCCGGACAGCCACGGCGTCTACATGGTTCCCGGCTTCGTCGGCCTCGGCGCCCCACACTGGGATCCGGACGCACGCGGCCTGATCTGCGGCCTCACCCTCGGCTCAACACAGGCTCACATCGCCCGCGCCGCCCTGGAGTCCGTCGCCTTCCAGACCTACGATCTCGCCCACGCCATGCGGGAAGACGGCTCCGCCCAGCCCCGCACCCTGCGGATCGACGGCGGAATGGCCGCGAATGACTGGTTCTGTCAGTTCTTGGCGGACATCCTCCAGGCCAAGGTCGAACGCCCGCGCGATCTGGAAACAACCGCCCTTGGCGCCGCTTTCCTCGCAGGGCTCGCTACGGGCGTCTGGAACAGCCTCGCAGAAGTCGCCGCCACCTGGGGCCAGGAACGCCTGTTCTCCCCCAAGATGGATGCCGCACAACGCCGTACCATGCTCGCCGGCTGGCACGACGCCGTCCGCCGCACCCTCACCCCGCATGAACCCGTCCAGCCCAAAATCCACGCCAGCGTCCGCGTGGCCTGAAGCCTGTTCAAATGGGGCGGTGATGTTCACCGCCCCATAAAAAATCCAGTCAGGGTTTCATCGTAAAAACTACGGAACGGATTTTCCGTCGCACGTTTCACGGGGCGCTGCCCCGTCCCCCGGAAGGGGCCTCGGCCCCTTCACCTCTCTTTAAAAGTAACGGGTTTCAGAAGGGCGGCTGCCCTTTTGTGGGAGTCCGGGGGCAAAGCCCCCATCCGTCACCGAAATATCGCAACATGCGGCACACCATCCGCCCCCACCCATCCACGATACATCCCGTCCGTATTGAACGGCATCGCCACATGCCCCCGATCGTCCAGCACGATCGCGCCCCCATCCCCGCCCAACTTCGGAATCTCCCGATCCACAACATCCTCCGCCGCCTTCCCCACATCCTGTCCCATCTCCGAAACCCGCATGCACACCTCATGCGCCGCCACCGTGCGGATATAATACTCCCCCCACCCCGTGCCAGACATCGCACAATGCGCATTGGCATACGTCCCCGCCCCGATCAGCGGCGAATCCCCCACCCGCCCCCACAACTTGTCCGTCAGCCCTCCCGTGGACGTCCCCGCCGCCAGATGCCCCGCCTTGTCCAGCGCCACCGCCCCCACCGTCCCGAAATGCCGGTCCAACGGCAATGCCCCATGAACCTCTCCCTTCGCCCGATCCGCCTTCAACGCCGCCTGCAACTGGTCCCACCGATGCTGCGTCCAGAAATACGACACCGGCACCATCGCAATCTCCTGTGACCGCGCAAACGCCTCCGCCCCATCCCCGATCAGCAACACATGCGGCGAATGCTCCATCACCGCCCGCGCCAGCAGGATCGGATTGCGAATATGCCGAACCCCCGCCACAGCCCCCGCCTGCAACGTCGCCCCATCCATGATCGACGCATCCATCTCGTTATGCCCGTCATGCGTGAACACCGCCCCACGCCCCGCATTGAAATCCGGGTCATCCTCCAGAACCCGGATCGCCGCCGTCACCGCATCCCGCGCCGGCTGCCCCGCCCGCAGCGCCGCATACCCATCCCGCAAGGCACGAGACAAAGCCGCCTCAACCGCCTTTGTCCGCTCCGGCGTCATGTCAGGCTTCACCACCCCCGCACCGCCATGAATCACCAGAACCGGAACCGTCTCCGCCCGCGCCACCCCAAAAACACCCAGAACCACCAGAAGAGAGGAAATACACTTCACGTCAAACCATCCTGCTCGTATCGAACTCGAATGGATCATGCCCCAGAACGCCGCATCCGGCCAACAGCCCTCCTCGCGCTCCTCCTGGCCACCGCAACCGCACACGCCGCCGGATTCGACATCACCCCCCTCGGCACCCATGGCGGCCTCACGGACGGCAACCTGAGCGCTTACCTCATCCGCGATCACAACAGCCCCAACGCCATCCTCTGCGACGCCGGAACCATCCTCCCCGGCCTCGAGATCGCCACCCGCGACGGCGCCTTCAACGACATCCCCCAACCAGCCACCTCCACCCTGACGAAACCGGGCTACATCCTCACCCACGCCATCAAGGCCTACCTCATCAGTCACGCCCACATGGATCACATCGCAGGCCTCGTCGCCATCTCACCGGACGACACCCTCAAACCGATCTACGCCCTCCCCGAGACCAACGCCGCCCTTCAGCAGAACATCTTCAACTGGCAGATCTGGCCCAACCTGACCGACCAGGGCGCACAACCCCGCCTCAACCGCTACACCTACCAGAACCTCCCGCCCGAAACCGCAACCCCCATCCCCCAGACCGGCCTCTCCGTCACCGCATACCCCCTCAGCCACGGCAACGTCCTCTCCACCGCCTTCCTCATCCAGAACGGCCCGGACGCCTACCTCTATCTCGGCGATACCGGCCCGGACCCCATCGAACACAGCAAAAACCTCACTACCCTCTGGCAAGCCATCACCCCCATCCTCCGCTCCGGCCACCTCCTCGGCCTCTCCATCGAATGTTCGTACGACGACTCACGCCCAGACAAACAACTCTACGGCCACCTCTCCCCCCACTGGCTCCTCCAAACCCTCAACACGCTCGACACCCTCTCCGATCAACACGCCCTCGCAAAAACTCCCATCCTCATCACCCACATCAAACCCACCCTCACTACCGGCACACAACCCGAAACCCGCATCGCCCAACAGATCGAAGCCCTCAACACCCACCACTTCCATTTTATCATCGCCCGGCAAGGCATCACGCTTCACCTCAGCCCCCCTCTCCATTGACCTCCAACAGCTTCAGCGCACGCTGCCCGCAATCAACCGTCCCGGCCACGGCTCCGATCACCAGAACGATCGCCGCGAAATGTTCATGCCGACCCCACATTACCGAAGCGAAAACATCTACGCCAAGAACTACAGAAATAACAATCAGGATAATAAAGAACCTGATGTCATGCAGATGGCTCACACTATTCCTGTCGCGCATCAAGCTATAAAAAATCGCGCTCCCGGCTCCGATACTCCATGCAGTCGACCATTCATCAAAAACAGCACGTGTCAGCCATCCCGCCGCATAAGAAAAAAACACGCCCGCCGATACGCCCGAATAACAGGCCAAGCCCATAAGAAAAGCCGCCTTTCCCCAAACCGCCACCACATCACCCTCCAGCCAGTATCAGCCCGAAAAGCTGCACAAAAAGCGGCCCAAAGACCAAAATCCCACACAATCGTACTTTCTCCCTACCCCTCACCCAATTTCCGGAAACTGTTTCCGGTTAAACTGAATTTTCATCCCCACCTTTCCCCCAGGGGATGGACGCCACCCCACCACCCTTCTACCCTGACACACAACGCCACAAATCCAGCAGGACAATCATCGATCATGGACCTCCAGACCGTCGAACAACTCTACACCCAACTCCAAGGCCAATCGCAGCAATCCGCCCAAGCCCTGCAAACCCTCGGCGCAAAACTGCAAACGGCCGCCCAGAGCGGAGACCAGCAGGCCCGCGAATGGTCGCTGGACCTCCGCGAACTCGCCCTCTCCTTCCAGGCGGAGCAAAATCAGGTCGCCAACCTGCTCCAGTCCCTGCACGGCATGATGGTCAATCAGGCCCAGCAAATGCCCCAGCAGACCTACAACACCCCGGACTACACCCAGCAGCAGGCCCCCCTCGCCCCGCAACAGCAACAGCAACAGGGCGGCTTCTTCAACAACTTCCTCAATTCGGGCTTCGCACGCTCAGTCGAGGCCGGTGCGGGTTTCGGCATTGGAGACGACATCATCAACAAGATTTTCTGACCCGAAAATCTATAAAGTCCGCAAGGCCTTTTGCGTCGCAGATCATACGGGGCGCTGCCCCGTCCCCCGAAAGGGGCCTCGGCCCCTTCACCCCAATTCAGGGTTTCAAAAGGGCGACTGCCCTTTTGTAGGGGCTTGGGGGCAACGCCCCCAAATCAAAGTCCGTTCAAAGGCGCCGGAACCCGCGCCGCTGCCAAAGCCGTTTTCTGCCGTTCCGCCAGCTTCGCCGCATCGAAATCCGCGATCAGCTCATGGAACATCTCGCACCAGTTCAGCTCCGCCCCCAGCCGCAGAAACACGCTCCCAAGCCCGATCGCAGACCGATCCACCAGTACGAACTGGCGCGGCAACTTTACCCCACCCGTCCGCTTCAGCCCGGAATACACCCGCTCCATCAACTCCCGCCCCCGATCGGGATTGTCGGACGTCTGGATCGGCCGCACCCGGTCATCCATCAACGGCTCATACAGAAAACTCGCCCACTCGTTCAGAACCAGCGCCGTCTCACGCGAAAGCCCCACGAACCCCCATTTCTCATACGCCTGAAACGCCCGCTCCTCGTCCTTGTCCCGCAAGGCCCGATACAGGTCGATATTCCCCTGCACAAATTCCGGCGTAAACACGCGGATCGCTCCGAAATCCAGCAGGTTCAGCCCATAATCCTCCCGCACGGTGAAATTGCCCATATGCGGATCGCCATGAATTACCCCGTAATGATACAGCGGCGTGTACCAGGCCTTGAACAACGCCCGCGCCATGTCATTGCGCTGCTCCTGCGTCGGGTTCGTGTCGAGAACCTTCTGCATCCCCCGCCCCACAACCCAGTCCATCGTCAGCAACCGCCTGGTCGATAGCGCCTCCACAGGCTCCGGCACCGATGCCTCCGGGACCTCCCGCAACATCGCATGATACAATCGCAGATGAGACGCCTCGCGCTCGTAATCCAGCTCCTCGCGCAACCGCTCCGCCAACTCGGCGAACACATCCTCCTGCCGGATCGCCGTCTCGAACCGGTTATAGATCGAAAGCGCCGCCCTGAACTGCCGCAGATCGGATTCCACCGCCGCATTCATATCCGGATATTGTAGCTTGCACGCCACCACCCGCCCATCCGTCAGCATCGCCTTATGCACCTGCCCCAGGCTCGCAGCAGCAGCAGCATCATGCCCGAATGAGCGAAACTTCCGCTCCCATCCAGCCCCCAGCTCCGTCGTCATCCGGCGGCGCACAAAATTCCACCCCATCGGCGGCGCATTCGCCTGAAGCTCCGCCAACTCCTTCGAATACTCCTCCGGCAACGCCCCCGGAATCGTCGAAAGAAGCTGCGCTCCCTTCATTAACGGCCCCTTGAGATTCCCCAAAGCCGCCCGCAGATCATCCGCATGGGCCGCCTTGTCGCTCCGTATCCCAATCCGGCTGCCCGCAAACCGCGCCGCCATCCCCCCCACCGCGCCGGACGTCCGCGCCATTCGGCGCAACTCCCCGAACAGCCCACCCTTGTCGATCGAATCCCGGTCGCTCATGCTGCGCTCTCATCCCGCTCAAGCTGGTCTATCAAACCAGAAATGACATCCAGCCCCTTACGCCAGAAACCCGGATCGGTCGCATCCAGCCCGAACGGCGCCAGCAATTCCTTGTGCCGCAACGTTCCCCCCGCCTCCAGCATCGCCACATACCGGTCCGCAAACCCCGGCGCGCCCTCCAGATAAACCCCATAAAGCGCATTCACCAGGCAATCACCGAACGCATACGCATACACATAGAACGGCGAATGCACGAAATGCGGAATATACGCCCAGTAACGGTCATAATCCGGGCTGAATTCGAACGCCGGTCCAAGGCTCTCCACCTGAACCTCCCGCCAGATTTCCCCGATCCGCTCCGCCGATACCTCCCCCTTGCGCCGCTCATCATGCAGCCGCACCTCGAAGCAGTAGAACGCAACCTGCCGCACCACCGTGTTCAGCATGTCCTCCACCTTGGAGGCCAGCAGGAACCGCTTCCGCGCCGGATCGGTCTCCGCATCCAGCAAGGACTGGAACGTCAGCATCTCCCCGAACACCGAAGCCGTCTCGGCCAGCGTCAGCGGTGTCGCGGAATTGAAATACCCCTGCCGCCCCGCCAGAACCTGATGCACCCCATGCCCAAGCTCATGCGCCAGCGTCATCACATCGCGCGAACGCCCATGATAATTCATCAGGATATATGGATGCGCGGACGGCACCGTCGGATGCGCGAACGCCCCGGAAGACTTTCCCGCCATCGGCGCCGCATCGATCCACGGCTTCTCCAGAAACTCCCCGATGATCGTCCCCAGCCGAGGGTCAAAATCCTGATACGCCGTCCGCACGATCTCCTTCGCGCGCGGCCATGCAATCCTCGAATCATCCGATCCCGGCAAAGGCGCATTCCGGTCCCAGTGCGCCATCGTCTCCAGCCCCAGCCACTTCGCCTTCATCGCATAATACCGATGAGACAAACGCGGATAAGACTCCCGCACCGCGTCCACCAGCGCATCCACCACAGCATCCTCAACCATGTTCCCACGGTTGCGGCTCGATGCCGGGCGCGGATACCCACGCATCACATCGCCGATGGACTTGTCCTTCGCCAACGTGTTCGTAATCAGCACAAGCAACCGCAGGTTCGCCCCCAGAACCCCGCTGATCTGCTCCGCCGCCTCCTGCCGCCGCCCCCGGTCCGCATCCGTCAGACGGTTGAACGCCACATCCAGCGGCTGTTCCTTCCCGTCCAGCGTCACCGTCAGCGAGGCCATCGTCTCGTCGAACAACCGCACCCAGGCACTCCGCCCGGTCACGGCCTTCTCCATCAGAACCTGCTCGACCTCATCCGAAAGCTGATGCGGCCTGAACACCCGCAGATCCCGCAAAAACGCCCCCCAACGCGCCATCGCCGGATCGGCCAGCTTCGCCTCCAGAACCGAATCCTCAATCCGGTTCAACTCCAGCGTGAAGAACAGCAGATGCGTCGAAATATCCGTCAGCCGCTCATTGACCGTCTGCTGAAACCGCCCGATCGCCGGATCAGCCGTATTGGCCGCAAACAGCAACTGCGCATAGGAACCGACCCGCCCCAAAGCCTCGTCGATCCGCTCATACTCCGCGATCGCCGCCGCCAGAGCCGCCCCGTCAGCCGCCGCCAGCGCCCCCTTCCGCGCCCCGGAAAACGCCCGCGCCTCCTGCTCCACCCGCGCCAGATCCGCCTCGATCCGCGGATCATCCATGGACCTGTAAAGATCGGACAGATCCCAGCGCGGCAAAACCTCGCCGCCCTCCGCCGAAGAGTCGTTCATATCGCGCACCACATGGTTCATCTGCATCATCATCCCCACAACCTAACCCCTCTCACACGCCCTTGCGAGGCCTCACCGAAACGCCGGCTCGTCGAAACCCCGCAACTTGCGGGAATGCAGTGCATCCACACCCCGCTCCCGCAGCAGCCGCATCGTCTCGATCCCCACCATCAGATGCTGGTTCACACGCTCCCGATAGAACGCATTCGCCATCCCTCGCAGCTTCAGTTCCCCATGCAAAGGCTTGTCCGACACACACAGCAACGTCCCGTAAGGCACCCGGAACCGGAACCCGTTCGCCGCAATCGTCGCGGATTCCATATCCACCGCAATGGACCGGCTCATGTTGATCTGCGTGAACAACGCCGCCAGCCGCAACTCCCAGTTCCGGTTGTCCGTCGTCATCACCGTCCCGGTCCGCAGCCGCGTCTTGATGTCCCGCGCCTCCAGCCCCGTCACCCGCACCATCGCCTCCTGCAACGCCACCTGAACCTCCGCAATCGGGGGCACCGGCACGGAAACCGGCAGATCATCATCCAGAACATGATCGTCACGCACATAGCCATGCGCCAGAACATAATCCCCCAGCAACTGCGTCCGCCGCAGCCCCGCGCAATGCCCCACCATCAACCAGCAATGCGGTCGCAACACCGCCAGATGGTCCGTGATCGTCTTCGCATTGGCCGGCCCCACGCCGATATTCACCAGCGTAATCCCGTCCCCGTCCGGTCGGCGCAAATGATAGGCCGGCATCTGCGGCAAACTCTCGGACGGCACACCACTCATCCCCTCCGCCCGGTAAACCGCATCCCCCGGCTCCACGAACGCATCATATTCGCCGCCACGATCCACTTCGGACCGCGCAAACGCCCGGAACCCGTCCACATAGCGCTGATAATTCGTCAGCAGGATAAACCGCTGGAAATGCTCCGGCGCCGTGCCCGTGTAATGATGCAGGCGCGCCAGAGAATAATCCGCCCGCTCCGCCGTAAAAAGCGCCAGCGGGCGCGGCCGGCCTGGCTCCGGCACATACTCGCAATTCGCAATGCAGTCGTCGGTCGTCCGCAGATCCGGCAACGCATACCGATCCTGCAACACCCGCAAATCCGTCTCGGTCAGCCCCGAAACCGCCTCCTCCATCACATAAGGCAACGGAATCGGCCGCCTGGACACTCCCACATAAACCGGCTGCCGATAATGCCTCAGCAGATGCCCGATCTGCTCCCGCCAGTAGCTCCGGAACAACGCCGGCCGTGTCAGCGTCGTCCCGTAAAACCCCGGCTCCAGCACCACATCGAAAGGCGGTCGCACATCCGCCGGCACCGCCCCCCGCTCCAGCGCGAATGCCAGATACGGATAGAACGCCTCCACCGCCTCCCGGCGCGCGAAACCGGCCCGAAGCCGCTCGGCCCCCACCTCATAAAGCGCGGAAATCCGCTCCAGCGCCAGCTCAGCATCGTCGAATGCCGCGAATTCCGTCCCGACCTGATCGAACAGACCCTGCATCGACGACACCATGAGCGACTCTCCCAAAACGCTGATCCGTCACCAGACTAGCGCCCGAAAGAGCCAGGGCAAAGCATGCTCCCGGCTCAGGCCGAAAGCTGCGCCATGTCCTCCTGCTCATACCCGATCACACGCGCATATTCGCGCGGCACGATCTGCCAGAACCGACCGATCTCCCGCTCCCAGTGATGCAGCATCTCCGCCGCATACGCGCTGCCCGTCTCCTGAACATGCCGCTCCACCAACACCCGAAGCTCATCCCCCCAACGCCCGTCGCGCACCCGGTTCCACAACACCGTGTCCGGGTTGATCCGGTCCTCGAAAGCCCCGTCAGCATCATAGACATACGCCATGCCGCCATTGAAGCCCGCGCCAAAATTATCGCCGCACTGCCCCAGAATCACGACCGTCCCGCCCGTCATATACTCACAGGCATTGGACCCGCAGCCCTCGACAACCGCTACAGCGCCAGAGTTCCGAACCGCAAACCGCTCGCCCGCCTGCCCGGCCGCGAACAGATATCCCGCCGTCGCACCATACAGAACCGTATTGCCGACAATCGCATTCTCCTGCGACACCAGCCGCGACGACGGCGCCTGCCGCACCACGATCGTCGCCCCGGACAACCCCTTGCCGACATAGTCGTTGGCATCGCCCACGACCTCCAGCTTCACGCCCTGCACCGCGAACGCCCCAAGCGATTGCCCGGCAGATCCACGCAGCCGAAGCGTCAGATGGTCCGGCGCCAGCCCCGTCATGCCATAGCGCCGCGTGATCAGCGAAGACAGCCGCGTGCCGATCGCGCGATGCGTGTTCTGCACCGCATAATGCAGCTGCATCTTCTCGCCCCGCTCGAACATCGGCTTCGCATCCGCCACGATCTGCGCATCCAGCGTATCCGGCACCTCATTACGACCCTCACGCGTGCAATACCGCGCATGAGGCCCCGGATCGGCCTGAACCAGCAACGAATTCAGGTCCAGATCGTCCAGATACTCCGCCCCGCGCGACACCTGGCGCAGCAGATCCGTCCGCCCGATCACCTCGTCCAGACGCCGATACCCCAGCTCCGCCAGAATGTTGCGAACATCCTCGGCAATGAACGAGAACAGGTTGATCACCTTCTCGGGCGTTCCCTCGAATTTCTTCCGAAGCTCCTCGTCCTGCACACACACACCCACCGGGCAGGTGTTGGAATGGCACTGCCGCACCATGATGCAGCCCATCGCCACCAGCGCCGCCGTGCCGATGCCGAACTCCTCGGCCCCCAGCATCGCCGCGATCACGACATCACGCCCGGTCTTCAATCCGCCATCGGTCCGCAACGTCACCCGATGCCGCAAACGGTTCAGCATCAACACCTGATGCGCCTCCGTCAGCCCCATCTCCCACGGCAAGCCAGCGTATTTAATGGACGACTGCGGGCTGGCCCCGGTCCCTCCGGAATGGCCCGAAATCAAAATCGCATCGGCCTTCGCCTTGGCAACACCCGCCGCGATCGTGCCGATCCCGGTCCGCGCCACCAGCTTCACCGTCACCGTCGCATCCGGATTGATCTGCTTCAGGTCATAAATAAGCTGCGCCAGATCCTCGATCGAATAAATGTCATGATGCGGCGGCGGCGAAATCAGCGTCACACCAGGCGTCGCATGGCGCAGCTTCCCGATCAGCTCCGTCACCTTGAACCCCGGCAACTGCCCGCCCTCGCCAGGCTTCGCACCCTGCGCCACCTTGATCTCGATCTCACGGCAATCGTTCAGATACTGCGCCGTCACACCAAACCGGCCTGACGCCACCTGCTTGATCGCAGAAGATGCATTATCCCCGTTCGCACGCGGCTTCGCACGCTCAGCATCCTCGCCGCCCTCCCCGGAATCGGATTTCGCCCCAATCCGGTTCATCGCGATGGATAGCGTCTCATGCGCTTCCGGACTCAGGGCCCCCAGCGAAATCCCGGGCGCCACCAGCCGCCGCCGCAACTGCGTGATGCTCTCCACCTCATCCACCGAAACCGGCGCCCGGTCAGACCGGAAATCCAACAGATCCCGCAACGCCACCGGCGCCTGACGCCGCACCGTCTCCGCATAGCGGCGATACAGCGTGAAACTGTCCGTCGCCACGGCGGACTGCAACATATGCACCGCATTGCCATCAAACGCATGCGTCTCGCCAGACCGCCGCAGCTTATACAGCCCACCCACCGGCAAGGCCTGCGCCTGCACGCTCCACGCCGTCTCATGCGCGCCCAGAACATTGCGCGCCAGCCCCGGCAACCCGACGCCCGAAATCCGGGACGGCATCCCCGGGAAGAACTCTGCCACCAGCGCGCGCGAAAGCCCGATCGCCTCGAAATTATACCCCCCGCGATAACTCGCCACGATCGAAATGCCCGATTTGGACATGATCTTCAGCAAACCCTTGTCCACCGCCTTGCGGTACCGCTCCACCGCGTCGCGCAACGTCATCTGCCCGAAAAGCCCACGCCGCAACCGGTCGTTGATGCACTCCTGCGCCAGATACGGATTGACCGTCGTCGCCCCCACCCCGATCGTCACCGCGATCGCATGCACATCCATCGCATCGGCCGACCGCACATTGAGCGACGTAAACGTCCGCAACGACTGCCGCACCAGATGCACATGCACCGCCGCCGTCGCCAGAATCATCGGAATCGCCGCGAACCCGGCGGATTGCTCCTCATCCGTCAGGAACAGATGCGTGCATCCCCCCCGCACATGGTCCTCGGCCTCACGCCGGATCCGCGCGATCGCCTCCCGCAGACCCGCCTCACCCGAAGCCGCCGGGAACGTGCAGGAAATCGTAGCCGCATCCCGCCCGCAGAACTCCCGCAACGCCTCGAACTCGCCACTGGTCAGAACCGGGCTGGGTAACCGCAGCAGGTCGCACTGCTCGGCGGACTGATCGAGAATATTCCCCAGATTGCCCAGCCGCGTCACGAGGCTCATCACCCGCGTCTCACGCAGGCTGTCGATCGGCGGATTCGTAACCTGGCTGAACCCCTGCCGGAAATAATGCGCCAGCCCGCGATACGTGCCGGACAGCACCGCCAGCGGCGTATCATCCCCCATCGAACCCGTCGCCTCGGCCCCGGTCGCCACCATCGGATGCAGGATCGTCTCAAGCTCCTCATGCGTCAGGCTCACCGCAAGCTGCCGCCGCCGCAACGCATCCGGCGTCAGCAGAACAGGCTCGGTCACATCCGCTCGCACGATCGCGCTGATGTCGCGCACCCGCTGCGTCCACGCCCCGAAATCCTGACGCGCCGAAAGCAGGTCCAGCAATTCGCCCGGCCGATACAGCGTGCCGCTGCACAGATCGATCGCCAGCGTATCCCCCGGCCCCATCCGCCCACGATGCCGGATCTGCGAATCCGCGAACCGCACCATCCCCGTCTCGGACCCGACCACCATCAGGTCGTTCTCCGTCACGCACCACCGCAATGGCCGCAACCCGCCACGGTCCAGCCCCGCCACAACCCAGCGACCATCCGTCGCACAGATCGCCGCCGGCCCGTCCCAGGGCTCCATCACGGCATTGTTGTAGGAGAACATCTCCCGATGCGCCTGCTTGATCGCCGAATTGCCCCCGATCGAAGACGGCACCATCAACGTCTTCACCATCGGCGCATCACGTCCGGCAAACGTCAGCAGCTCGAACACATTGTCGAACATCGCCGTGTCCGATCCCGCCGCCTGCACCACAGGCTTCAGATCGTCCATGTACGAGTCCAGATCCGCATCCGCCAGCCGCGTCTCATGGCTGCGCATCCAGTTCACATTGCCCGAAATCGTATTGATCTCGCCGTTATGCGCCACCCGCCGGAAGGGCTGCGCCAGCTTCCACGTCGGGAACGTGTTGGTCGAATACCGCTGGTGATAGATCGCAAACCGGCTGACGAACCGCTCATCCAGCAGATCCGGATAGAAATCCGTCAAATTCTCCGCAAGGAACATGCCCTTGTAAATCACCGACCGACACGACAGCGAACAGATATACAGATCGACCTGCGCCGCCTGCGCCTCCTTCTCGATGCGCCGACGGATCACATACAGATCGCGCTCAAACGCCGCCTCCGGCTTGCACAGCCGGTTCCGCACCATGATCTGCTCGATCTCCGGCCGCGTCGCATTCGCCTTCTCGCCAATACACGCCGTATCGATCGGCACCTGCCGCCAGCCGAAAATGCCATAGCCGAAATTCAGAATCTCGGTCTCGATGATCTGCCTGCACCGCTCCTGCGCCGCCAGATCCGTCTTGGGCAGAAACACCATGCCCACAGCAATGATCGAATCCGGCGCCTCATCCCCCGCCGAATGAATCGCATCGGCAAAGAAATCCTGCGGAATCTCGACGTGAATCCCGGCCCCATCCCCCGTCTTGCCATCCGCATCCACCGCACCGCGATGCCACACGGCCTTCAACGCATCGATGCCCGCCCGCACCACATCGCGCCGACGCTTCCCATCCAGCGACGCCACCATGCCAACGCCACAATTCGCCCGCTCCTGCGAAGGATCGTAAAGTCCCTCCAGCCGCGCCACATTGCCGCGATACGCAGCGACGAAATCCTCGTTATACTGGTCCATGTCCGTCACTCCGCCGCCGCCAGGGTCATTTCCGCTTCCGGCGCCCCGATAAATTCATGAATCGCATCCGCCGCATCGCGGCCATCCCGGATCGCCCACACCACAAGGCTCGCCCCCCGCACGATGTCCCCACCGGCAAACACCCCCGGCAGGCTCGTCACAAAGGATTTGTGGTCGATCTTCAAAGTCCCCCACCGCGTCGTCACCAGATCAGGCTGCGCCCACAACTCCGGCAGCGGTTCCGGATCGAACCCCAATGCCTCGATCACCATGTCCGCCTCAACCACAAAGCTCGACCCCTCGATCGGCTCCACAACCTGCCGCCCCGTCGCATCCGGCATCCCCAGCTTCATCCGCCGCGCCCGAACCCCCGTCACCTGTTCATCCCCCAGAAAAGCCTCCGGCGCCGCAAGCCAGGAGAACTGAACCCCCTCCTCCTCGGCATTCTTCACCTCCTGCACGGAACCCGGCATGTTCGCCCGGTCCCGCCGATACAGGCATGTCACGCTCTTCGCCCCTTCGCGGATCGACGTCCGCACGCAGTCCATCGCCGTATCGCCCCCCCCGATCACCACCACGTTCTTGCCCGCCGCATTCAGCAGCCCGCTCTCGAACTCCGGCACCACATCCCCATAGGACCGCCGGTTGGACGCCGTCAGGAACTGCAACGCCGGCACGATCCCCGGCAACCCCGAACCCGGCGTCGCCACTTCGCGCGTCCGGTAAACCCCCGTCGCCAGAAACACCGCGTCATGCCGCCTCCGCAACTCGGAAAGCGGCATCTCCCCAGCTTCACTCCCGATAGGCGTATTCAGATGGAATACGATCCCCTGCTCCACCAGCAGGTCATGCCGCCGCGAAACGACATGCTTCTCCAGCTTGAAACTCGGAATCCCATAGCTCAGCAACCCGCCGATCCGGTCATAGCGGTCATACACATGAACCTGATATCCCCGTCCCCGCAAACGCTCCGCGGCTGCCAGCCCGGCGGGCCCTGCCCCCACGATCCCCACGCTCCGGTCCAGCTCCCGCGCCGGCAGATTCGGCTTCACCCACCCGTTGTCGAAGGCCGTCTCCGTGATGAACCGCTCCACCGCCCCGATCGTAACGCTCTCAAACCCCTTCTCGATCACGCAGTTCCCCTCGCAGAGCCGGTCCTGCGGGCAGATCCGCCCGCAAATCTCCGGAAAGGTGTTGGTCGCGGCCGACATCACATAGGCGTCCTGCATCCGGTCTTCCGCCGTCAGCTTCAGCCAGTCCGGTATGTTGTTCCCCAACGGACAATGAATCGAGCAGAACGGAATCCCGCATTGCGAACACCGCGCCGCCTGCTCCTCGGCACGCTCGCGCGCGAACCCCTTGTAGATCTCGCCGAAATCGCTCCGCCGCTCCGCCACGGCACGCTTGTCCGGCATTGCCTGCGGGCGGGATACGAATTGCAGCATACGCTCGGCCATCGCCGCGTTCTCCTGGTCGTTCAAAGACTGGCCAGACGTCGGCCATCACTATGGAGCGTCAGCTAGACTGCGGGCTGCATCGATAAAAGTCAGTAATGCTGACCTATATGGATTTCACCCATCAGGTCATCCCCTCGCCACGCTCATGGCTTATTCCACAAAAGTCCCGTTCCGGCCCTATCTAAGATAACCTGGCGCAATCTGGCGCATGGAACGCGCTTCAATTTCCAATGATTCCAATCCCTTTGCTTCCGACGAAACAATATTATCATGCTGCAACATCGCCAACTGATCCCGCGTCAGCAATTTCCCCGGCAGATGCTCGAATACCAGCGCCTCCAGCTCCGCCACCGGCAACGGAACCTGAACCATCGGCCGCCGCCGCCCCGTCACCTCCAGAATAAACCGCATCAGCTCCGTCATCGTCAGAACATCCGGGCCTCCCGCCTCTATCGTCTGTCCCGGCTTCGCGTCCTCCCGCAACAGCCGCGCCACCGCCTCCGCCACATCCCCCACATATACCGGCTGAAACCGCGTCTCCCCGCAAAACACCGGCAGAACCGGCGAGAACCGGCTCATCAGCGCAAACATGTTCAGAAACCTGTCCTCCGGCCCGAACACGACCGATGGCCTCACGATCCCCGCCCCCGGCAACGCCTTGCGGACCAGCGCCTCCCCCCGCGCCTTCGTCCGCCCATATTCGGCGGGAGACCCGGCAGACGCCCCAATCGCCGAAACATGCACATACCGCTCAATCCCCGCCTCCGCCGCACAGCGCGCCGCGCGCCCCGCCCCTTCCGCATTGATCGCCGCGAACGTCGCCCGCCTCGTCTCCGCCAGAATCGAAACCAGATTTACCCCGACCTCCGCCCCCGCGAACGCGGCCCGTAACGTCCCCACATCCCGCAACGTCGCATAAACCGGAACCACACGCCCAGGCGGCCCCAGCCGGTCCAGCCCCCGCAACCGGTCCGGCCGCCGAGACCCCACCCGCACCACAAACCCTGCCCGCACCAGCGCCTGCACCACATACCGCCCGATAAACCCGCCTCCACCGATCACCGTAGCTATCCGATTGTCCGACATAAAAAAGTTCCTCTCCGGTTTTTTGCCTGTTGACGGCCCCCGTCAGCAGGGGTAAACGCCGCTCACCCACCCGGGATGCCTCGGCAGACCGGTTGCCTCTGAGCCCAGATGGTGGAATTGGTAGACACGCAGGTTTCAGGTATCTGTGTCCGCAAGGACGTGGAAGTTCGAGTCTTCTTCTGGGCACCATAGGTTTACGACAAAGCCGACGCACTCCGCGTCGGCTTTGTCGTTTCTACCCTCTGAAAATCACCACGAGGCCCGCATGAGCAACCCGATCATCCACCTGCATGACGGAGACCTGCCGAACGGCCTTGATCTCGGCCCCATCATCGCCGTCGATACCGAAGCCATGGGCCTCAACCCACACCGGGACCGTCTCTGCCTCGTACAGCTCTCCTCCGGAGACAACGAGGCCCATCTCGTCCAGATCCGCCCGGAACGCCTCGGCGGCCGAGGCTTCGACTGCCCCAACCTCAAAACCATGCTGGCGGACCCGGACATCACGAAACTCATGCACTTCGCACGATTCGACGTCGCCCTGCTCCAGCACAGCCTCAACATCACCGTCGCCCCCACGATCTGCACCAAGATCGCCGCCCGCCTGGTGCGAACTTTCACCCCCTATCACGGCCTCGCCCATCTCTGCCGCGAGCTCCTCGGCGTCGAAATCGCCAAACAGCAGCAAACGTCTGACTGGGGCGCCGAAACCCTTACGAAAGACCAGCTCAGCTACGCCGCGTCGGACGTCCTGCATCTCCACGCCCTCTGGGAAAAACTCGAGGCCCTGCTCATCCGCGAAGACCGCCGCGAACTCGCCCAGGCCTGCTACGATTTCCTCCCCGCCCGCTGCCAGCTGGACGTACTGGGCTACGAAGATCCCGATATCTTCTCCCACCGCGCCTGATCCCCGCCCCGGGCAACGGTTGACCGAACACGTCAGGGCAGGGATACATCGCGCATGACCGAACCAGCCGTCACGCCAGCCGTCACGGGCGATCCAACCTCCCGGATCGCCCGATCCGTGCGCGAGACGCTCGGAACCGAACTGGCCGGTCTGAACGCCCTCGCCGAAGCCCTCGCCGAACCCCCCCTCGGCACAGCCTTGGCAGAGGCAACAACCCGAATTCTCCATATGGCCGGCCGCGTCGTCGTCACCGGCATCGGCAAATCCGGCCATATCGGCCGCAAGATCCAGGCCACCCTCGCTTCCACCGGCACCCCCTCCCTGTTCATCCACCCCGCCGAAGCCTCCCACGGCGATCTCGGCATGATCGGCCCGGCCGATATCGTCCTCGCCCTCTCCCAATCCGGCGAAACCGCCGAGCTGGCCGATATCCTCGCCCATACCCGCCGCCACGGCCTCACCCTGATCGGCATCACCACAGCCCCCACCTCCACCCTCGCCCGCGCCAGCGACATCCCGCTCATCCTCCCCCCCGCCACCGAAGCCTGCCCGATGGGCCTCGCCCCCACCACCAGCACATTGATGCAACTCGCACTGGGAGATGCCATCGCTATCGCCCTGCTTGACCTTCGGGGCTTCACGGCGGACGAATTCGGCGCCTTCCATCCCGGCGGCAAACTTGGCGCCCGCCTCCGCCCCGTCAGCACCCTTATGCACACTGGCCCCACGATGCCCCTCGGCACAGCGGACATGACCCTTTCCGCCGTCATCATGGAAATGACCCGCAAGGCCTTCGGCTGCGTTGGCATCCTCTCGGAAACCGGCACGCTCCAGGGCCTCATCACGGACGCAGATCTGCGCCACGCCCTCCACCGCGACCTGCACAGCACAACCGCACACGCCATCATGAACCCCAACCCCATCACCACCACGCCGGAAACCCTCGCCCAGGACGCGCTCCGCCTGATGAACGCCCGCGCCAAACCCATCACCAGCCTGTTCGTCCTGAATCCCTCGCAACACCCCGTCGGCATCCTCCACCTGCACGACCTCCTCCGCGCAGGCCTCGCATGAACGACGACACCCCCAAACGCCCCCAGCGCGAGGATTTCGCACGCGATACCGCCCGCGCCAAGGAAATCCGGGACGCCCTGCAACGCGACCAGCGCCAGCGCACCGTCCCCACCAGCACCGACATCGCCCGCCGACGCTCCCTCCTCGCCGCCGCGAAATGGGCACTCCCTGCCCTGGCCGTCCTGCTGCTCGGCTCCATCGCCGCATGGCCGGAACTCGCCCGCCTCATGACGCAGAACAAGGCCGCCATCCGCGAAATGGCCCGCCTCCGCATCGAAAGCGGCGCGATGGAAGGTGCGAACTATCGCGGGCTGGACGCACACGACCGCCCCTACATGATCACCGCCGTCACCACTCACCAGATCGGGGACGACCGCTTCGACCTCACCCAACCCATCGCAGATACCTTCCTCTCCGGCGGCGGCTGGGCCGAAATCCGGGCCGATCGCGGCGTCTACATGCAGCATGAACAGGCGCTGGACCTCTACGGCCACGTCGTCGTCTATCGGGACGACGGCACCATCATCAACGGCCCTACCGCCGACATCGACCTCAAACAGAGCATCATCGCCTCCGATAACTGGGTCCACGTGGAAGGCCCGTTTGGCATGCTGGACGCACAAGGCTATTTTCTCGATCAACACGCGGGTCTCGCCCAGTTCACCGGCCCCGTCCGCCTGATCCATAACGACGATCACGACAGCACCACCGCTCACCCACCCGCCGACGGGACGCCCGGACACACGCCATGAACCGCACACTCTCCCTCCTCCCCCTCCTCGGCAGCTTCCTCCCGGCCGTCGCCGCCGCACAGGCGATCGATATGTCCCACGGCCAGCAGGTCAATGTCAGCAACGCCGGCCCCACCGAATGGAACCGGGATGCCCAGACCGTCACCTTCAGCGATCAGGCCCGCGCCATCCGCGGCGACGTCACCGTGGACGCCGACAAGCTGATCGCCTTTCTCCGCAAGAAAGCCCCCACCCCCGGCGCGCCTCCTCCCCCTCCCAAACAGGACGGCCAGGGCGGGGACGATCCCATGGGCGGCGGCTCACAGGAAATCTACCGCCTGCAAGCCCTCGGCCACGTCCACATCTTCACCACCACCGATCAGGCCTGGGGCGACAAGGCCGTCTACGATATCGACCAGGCCACCCTGGTCATGACCGGCCACGCCCTCAAAATCACCACTCCCAACGACGTCATGACCGCACGGGACGTCATGGAATACCATTCCAACGAACACATGTCCGTCGGCCGTGGAGACGCCACCGTCACCACCAATGACGGCCGCCGCATCAAGGCGGACGTCCTCGTCGGATACAGCAAACCCAACGACCCCGCCCCCAACCAGCCCAAACCCGCCACCGGCGGCGATCCCATGTCCAGCGGCTCCACCAAACTCGACAAGGTCTTCGCCTGGGGCCACGTCTTCATCCGAACCCCCACCGAAACCGTCATCGGGGATCGCGGCGTCTACGTGCCAGACACCTCCATCGCCCGCGTCCTCGGCCATGTCCGCATCACGCGCGGCCAGAACCAGCTCAACGGCGCCGCCGCCATCGTCAACATGAAGGCCGGCCTCGCCACCATGACGCAAGGCCCCGGCGCCCGCGTCGAAGGCCTCGTCACCCCCAACGAAACCCAGAGCGGCAAGACAGACCAGAAGGCCGGAGGCCCCAAGAAATGAGCGAAACCGAATTCGCCGAACCCACCGCCCCCATCCTGACAGAAGGCCTGATCGCCAGCGGCATCGGCAAAAGCTACAAGAAACGCGCCGTCGTCAGAAACGTGTCCATTCAGGTCCAGCGCGGCGAAGCCGTCGGCCTGCTCGGCCCGAATGGCGCCGGCAAAACCACCAGCTTCTACATGATCGTCGGCCTCGTGCAGCCCGATACCGGCTCCATCACGCTCGACGGCGCGGATATTACGCAACTCCCGATGTACCGTCGCGCCCGCCTCGGCATCGGCTACCTCCCGCAGGAAGCCAGCATCTTCCGTGGCCTCAACGTCGAACAGAACATCCTCGCCGCCCTCGAAGTCATCGAAACCAACGCCGAGAAGCGCGAAATGATGCTGGACGGCCTGCTCGCCGAATTCGGCATCACCCATCTCCGCCGCTCCCCCTCTCTCTCCCTCTCGGGTGGCGAACGCCGACGCCTCGAAATCGCCCGCGCCCTCGCCAGCCAGCCCAACTACATCCTGCTGGACGAACCCCTCGCCGGCATCGACCCCATCGCCGTCGGCGAAATCCGCGATCTCGTCTCTCACCTCAAGGATCGCGGCATCGGCGTGCTTATCACCGATCATAACGTGCGAGAAACATTGGAAGTCATCGACCGCGCCTATATCATGCACGGCGGGCAGGTCCTCATGGAAGGCACCCCCGAAGCCATCGTCGCAAACGAGGACGTCAGACGTGTCTATCTGGGCGAAAACTTCTCACTCTGACACGACAGAAACAGCGCGGTAATGCTCGCCCCGCGTCTCGATCTCCGTCATTCCACCTCCCTGGCCATGACGCCGCAACTGCGTCAGGCCATCGCCCTCCTGCAATATTCCAATCTCGAAATCGCCGCCCACATCGCGCAGGAAGCCGAATCCAACCCCCTCCTCTCCGTCTCTCCGCCCGACAGCCACGGCACCCACACCCCCGAACCACCCCCACCCGCCTCGACACACGACGCCTTCACAACCGGCCACACCCCGGACGCCTCCCTCCACGCCCAACCCGATCACGACGACCAGCCCTTCTCCTGGCGCGAAACCGGCCTCGGCGGCGGAGACTACCCCCCCGAAACAGACCGTGAAACCCCCGCCACAGCCCCCACCCTGCACGAACGCCTCTCCGAACAGGCCCGCCTCACCTTCACCACCCCGCAAGACAACGCCATCGCCGCCGTCCTCCTCGCCAGTCTCGACGAAGTCGGCCGCCTCACCACCACGCCGGAAGCCATCGCCCAAACCCTCTCCACCCCACTGGAAACCATCGAACGCATCCGCACCCTCATGATGCAGTTCGACCCCAGCGGCCTCTTCGCAACTTCCCTCGCCGAATGCCTCGCCGCCCAACTCCGCGAAAAAAACCGCTACGATCCCGCCATTGAAGTTCTCCTGCAAAACCTGGACCTCCTCGCCACCCGGAACCTCCGCCGCCTGCAAACCCTCTGCGAAGTGGATGCCGAAGACCTGGCGGACATGATCGCCGAACTCCGCGCCCTCAACCCCAAACCCGGCTTCGATCCTGACGCCACCCGAAACCACACCCTCATCCCGGACGTCCTCGTCACCACACGCGGCCCCAGTTTCCACGTCGAACTCAACCCGGACACTCTCCCCCGCGTCACGCTGGACACCACCCTGCGCGATCGCATGAGCAAAGACCCGACAGCCCGCCCCTATCTGACGGACCGCGCCGCCAGCGCCTCATGGCTCATCAAATCCCTCGAACAACGCGCCCGCTCCATCCTGGCCATCTCCCGCGCCATCATCACTCGACAGGAAAACTTCCTGCATGACGGCATCGCAGCCCTCAAACCCATGACCCTGCGAGACATCGCGGACGACACCACCCTGCACGAAAGCACCGTCTCCCGTGTCACCACCAACAAATACATTGCCACCCCACGTGGCACCTTCGAACTGAAATTCTTCTTCTCCACCGCCCTCGGCTCGAACGATACCGCCCAGAGCGCCGAAGCCATCCGCCACCGCATCCGCCAGATGATCGAAAAGGAATCCCCCAACGCCATCCTCTCGGACGACGCCATCACCGAACGTCTTCAGAAAGACGGCATAGAAATCATGCGCCGCACCGTCGCCAAATACCGCGAAGCCCTCAACCTCCCCAACTCCGCCCAGAGACGGCGCACCAAAAAACTCCTATAAGAATACAGAATACAAAGATCCTCACAGGAATTCTACAATCGTTATGAAAAACAAACGCTTCTCTCATAGAGATCTCATAGTCGCATTGCTTTTAGGAGTAATCTCCACCCTGATATTTTTCCGAGTGCAGATCACGACAAATTTCGGAATCGTGTTTGGCGATCGAAGCGACGGAATGATTGAAATTGCCCATCTCGAACACTGGACCAACGTGTTCTCAGAGCCCTTTTAGAAATTCGATATGGTGGGTTTTCAGGAGGCGCGGCGCGTGATTCAAGCTATGGATGTGGACGCCCGAGCAAAGAGGCCGCATGGCCGGAATTACACGCAAGACGAAAC